>SXGU01435694.1_pt1 | contig 222862 bp, 300 predicted proteins | sample 3174531 | NCBI WGS metagenome assembly SXGU01 (sample SAMN11356863, study PRJNA531348) | freshwater metagenome | isolation source: freshwater sample F1-140 | place: China: Fuxian Lake, Yuxi | collected 2017-12-25
AAACGATGACGTAAGTCTTGCAATTCCTGCAATCCCAGACGTCTCTGGATGGAAAGTTCCGCAAGGGTATGCTGACTATAGAAAATTAATTTGTTCATTATAATTGCGTTAATTAGAATGCTTTAAGAAGAAATTTATTGGCAAAGACATAATGAAAAAACTTAGTTTAGGCTGGCTTGTTTGGTTAAACGAAGAGAACATGTCTCGAAGAATAGACATGGTGACTCAGTCGGCTAATAGTCTTGGCATTCTTTCTCAAGATGCTTATCAGCTTCTGATTATCAATAACGGAGGATTAAAAGAATTACCTTTTAAGCTTCCTGCAGCGGCTAAGCACATAATTCTTGAAGAAAATTTTATAGACATATCAGCTTATTATGTTCCTTATCTTCATGCAATAGAAAACAATAATCCATACTTTGGTTTCTTGTATGACGACTTTATTGTTTACAAAGATGCCGTAAGAGATTGCATAGAATTTCTTGATAACAATCCACAAATATCTTGCATTAGACTTCCTGAATATGTTACAGGAGACAAAAAATACAATACGACATACGTCAATAAAAGCGTAAATCCTGACGCTGTTGGTCATCTAGAAGGAGCAGGAAACACTAAATTGCAGCAGATTGGTCCTGTAAAAGTAGGTGAAAATTCTTTCTATATATCCAACTGGAGACCAAACTCTAGACCAACAATATGGAGAACTGAGTCTTACAGTAATTTTTGTAATCTAAAAGACAGTAATCATTTTGTAATGCAACCCTATGAAGCCAAATTGTATAGCACCGCAGATAAATTGGCTGTTGAAGGAAAATACCTTAGTGGTTATTTGGAAGGCGGAATGTGCAGAACTTTTTCTGTCACAACCAGCGAAAGAACGAGAAGCTCTTCTAATTTTTGGTTAAATTATACTGTAGATGTTCCTAAACTTGTAGAAAACTATAGAAAGTCATGAACAGCACCTCTTTTCCCAAAATTTTCATAGGAACAATGTTTTCTATAGAAAATCAATTTGATAACTGTGTTAAAGCTATCAAATCTCAAAAAGAGGTAACGATAGAACATGAAATTATAACTGGGTTGGGAGAATATGACGCTCATGTCAGGCTTTATGAGACTTGGGAAAAAATAAAGAATTCCTATGATGCTTTCATTAAAGTCGATGCTGATATGATACTAAAAGATGATTTTGTCTTACAGCGTGCCATAAAAGAACTAAATCATGCCATGACCGAAGGATATACTTCAATACAATGTCCTTTGTACGATTTTTACATAGAAGATACGATCTTTGGTTTGAACTGTTATAGCCCAGAGGTGATATTTCACGTACCTTCAAGTAGAATATTTTGCGACAGAAATATGTCTAACAATAAAACTAAAGTCTTAAGAAAAAAAGAAGACTCTAAGTTTGACTTATTTCCTGCAGGAAGTCACTGCGAAAATCCAAACGAAATTCAAGCATTTATGTGGGGATACCACAGAGGAACTAAATCGAACGATTCTGCTCACCAGCAGCTAAAAATTTCTCATTCAAAAAATCCTAATAGTGCAAAAAAGCTTGCCTTGAAAGGTTTTGAAGTAGGCTCTTCAAGAAAGAGTATAGACATGTCCTATTCAGATGTAGAATTTAGAAAGATCTTTGAAGCTGCGAAATTAGAATTGGGCCTGTGATGAATCTAACCATATTAATAGATAATGAGCCTTACATACAGTCAGACCCCTATCAAGTACAACTACACGATTCTTTTAGAAAAAATCATAATTGTCAATATGTAAATTTAGATACAATCGGTGAGATAAAGCCCGCTTATGAAAATGTCTATATCGCAACTCGATTTAGAAATACGATCAGACAAAAAAAGACTATAGCAAACTGGTTGTCTGGTAGAAGATGCCTTGTTCAAGATTACGATCCTTGGGTTTTTATGGATCAGACATCTCAGCATTACATGGGCTACAAGATTGCTTCAGAAGCAATACCCAATTCAAGCTTTCTAATTCCTAATTCTTTTTGGTCTAACTTCATATCAGAAAAATTGAATATAAAAACTCATAGTTTTAGACTGGGTATGTCTCCTGAACTATGCGATGATTCTCCTTTTGAGAACAGAAAAATACCAATAGAATTTAGAGGATCTTCAAACCCAGCAAGAGAGAAAAATTTCAAAGAATTTCATCTAAGAGTTCCTACAGCAAAATGGGAAAGGTCAAAAATAGCACCTTATAGTGAATTTTTGAAACACTTGAGCAATATAAAAGTATGGGCACACGACGAGTCTGAGTGTGTTACTTTTCAAGATGAGGCAATATCAAGAAATTGTTTGTGGCCGAAAGCTATTGAAGTAATATCAAGAGGATGTTTTCTTATTAGGGACTGGCAGGTAGAAGCGGACAACTACGGAATTAGTTCTCTTCCGACTGTTTTTCTCTATAAGAATATAAGTGAAGCACAAGTTCTACTTGACAAGATAAACAGAATGTCAAATGAAGAGTGCAATAATAGAATCAGCCAATCAGTAGAGTGGGTTAAAAAACAAGATTTTTACGAAAAAATTAGTGAAAATCTAGAGAAATGGCTAAGTGAACCAACCCAAAGAGTTTTGAAATGAAAAAGACGAAATTGAACATAATAAGAGAGTTTTCTTCAAGCAAAATGAATTCTTCTAATGAAGAATTCATTGTAAAGATCTTGAAGGGAAGTGATGGATACGTCCAGATAGAGAGAACTGCGCTAAGAAGCAAGATTAAAAATCAAGTAGACACCTATACTTTTGTTTCACAAAATAAAGAAGAAGTTATCAGACCGCTTGATTCCTTGACCGCAGAAAAAATAGTTTCAAGGCTCTCAAGTGACACGCACAAGTGGTCTGATGCATTTATTTTCAATGAGTCTAATGGAAGCGAGTTAAATTGGAAAAAATCAGACCAAGAGCATAAGTTCACTTCAACTGGAATTAAATTCTGGAGACACAGTGATCAAATGAATGAGTTTAAGTCTGGAGGTTCAAAGACAATAATTTCAACTCATATATCTCCTGAAGGTGCATGCAATCTGAAGTGCCCTTATTGTTCAGTAACCTATAGAAATACACACAATAGAATAAGCCTTGAAAGAATACAGAAATACGTTCTTGATCTAAAAGAGTACGGACTTAAGGCAGTAATTTTAACAGGAGGTGGAGAACCAACACTTTACAAGCAATTTAATGAGCTTGTAACTTGGCTTCATGAACAGAATCTTTCTATTGGCCTTATAACAAATGGAACTCAGACTCATAAAATTGACAAGTCTGTTTTGAAATATTTTTCATGGGTAAGAGTATCGATCAACATTTTTGAAGGATGGCAAGAAAAGATTAAATTTCCATACGAAGACCTCTCAGACGATTGCGTAGTTGGATGTTCAATGGTGTATACAGGTGAGCACGAGAACAGTCAGATTTCTCAATCAAGCTGGCGGAATCTCTTTGATCAAATTTCCAAAGTTGCAAATAATTGTGGTGCTTCTTACATCAGAGTTCTTCCAAATTGTCTCTTAGAGCAGGATCAGCTTCTATTACAACACGAGTCTCTCAATAAGACACTTAAAGAGACGGGAGACACAAGATACTTTCAACAGTACAAAATTCACAATTCTCCCTTTGCAGAAACTTGCAATCAAGCGTATTTTAGACCTTATCTCTCAGAAGAATCTTGGTGTGAAGATGGAGAACCAGGTACAGTCTATCCATGCGATTCGGTCGTTTTGAACCAAGCAGTTGCCCATTTTGCCAACCAATATCAAGTCTGCAAACCAGAGAACATTAAAGATTTCTTAGAGCACAAGGTGAAGATGAAGTTTAATCCAAAAGAATCATGCTCTGGTTGTGTTTTTACAGAAAATGTAAACATGCTTGAAGACTGGAAAAATGGCAAAATTTCAAGATTTGATGAATTTACAAATGCTATCAAACATGAGGAGTTCGTCTAATGAATTCTTACAATGTAGACTACTATGAAAATGGGAAAGAGCTGGGAATCAGTGGGTACTCTGATTACAAGTGGCTCCCAGACCTCACTCTTCCCATGTGTGAAAGTATTATAAAAAATCTATCTATCAATTTAGAAGATAGAGTCTTAGACTACGGATGTGCTAAAGGTTATCTTGTGAAAGCCTTTCATATTCTGGGTGTAAAGAATACTTTTGGAATAGACATTAGTGAGTATGCAATTAGCAAATGCGATCCAGCGGTTTCTAGCTACCTCAAATGTCTAAATCTAGAACAGCGTCTTTCGTCGCAGTTTGAACAAAAATTTGACTGGATTGTATGCAAAGACGTTCTAGAACATCTTCAAAAAGACGATTTGACGATAGTCCTAAGCGAGTTTAAGAAGATTTCCGACAATGTGTTTATTGCAGTGCCTTTGGGCAGCAATGGGAAATATTTCATAGAAGAATATGAAAATGATGTCACACATATCATAAGAGAAGACATGGAGTGGTGGACATCACAAATAAAAAAGGCAGGTTACGATGTAACCTGCTCTTATAGTTTCCCAGGTGTTAAAGAAAACTGGGCTCAATATATGAAAGGAAATGCTTTCATTGTTGCCAAGTCCAACACATAATCGATCTAAAGCTTCATAAAGTACATGTTGTTGAAAGACGGCAAGACAGAGTCGGGTCTCTCATTTCTAAGGTCTAACAAATTTCCCTTGCCTGACTTGTGAAGATCTTCAAATCTTCTTGCCGTTTCTTCATTGCTTAGGTCTATATCTTCTATGACATAGACACCACCTTTTCTAATTTTTGGCAACATCAACTCCATGGTACAGAGTTGATCATTCAATTCATGAGAACCGTCGTCTATGAAGATGTCAATATCTTCAAATTGTGACATAAAGGTCTTATCAGTTGCACTTCCCTTAAAAAGGCTGATGTGCGGAAAGTTGAGATCCACTTGATAGGGCCTGCCCAGGATAATGTCCACTCCAATTATCTTCTTATCTTCAGAGACGAAGTACTCATTCCACATTCGTATTGACGCTCCTGACTTGACACCAACTTCAAGAAGTGTGACAGGCAATTTCCTGTACGGTTCAAATAAAGATTCATAATGTGAAATATAGGAATGTGTGGTACCTTTGTCACTAAGACTTGGCGAACTCCACCTATCAGCAATTGATTGTAAATTTTCCATATCGATAATTTTATGTAATTTTAGAAGACAAGTAAACATCATAAGAATTTGGAATTAATTTAGCATGAGCTATTCAAATAAAAAAGGCGTCAAAGAAAGACACGAATTAAAAGATGTGTGAGTTGCAACACACGTACCCGTCCTAGAAAAATCTATAAGACTAATAGGCGGAGACATTGATGTCGTTGAACACGGAATGGGAAAGTCCTGTACACCATATTTTTAAGCTAGAAGCGAAGTAAAAACAATTACTTCATTCGAAGATGATAAGAATTGGATGAGATGAGAGAAGTGCGAAAAAACTAATGTAAAAGTAATCAGATTCATCAGTTCATTTCTAAAGATAATTTTTACAGTGTTCTTTCAAAAATTAATCCGCTTCGGTCCATTGTTCTCGTAGACGGTCCACAGTTTCAGATGATTGACGCCTTGGAAGTTTCTCAAAAACTGGGATTTCAATTTATAATAGAGATTGATGCAGAGTCATTGTCTAAAGAAGACATGACATCTAAGAGTTGATATTAGTAAAAGATTTAATTACCACACTTATCAGTATGTGGAATTAAATCCTGAAACTTTGCTTTATTGAAAAATGAAATAGAAGATGTAGACTACGTTAGATGCCAAGACATACTCATGTTGACAATCTTGATTCAACCAGTAATACTCTTTGAACTTGCATGTTATAGTATGGAAAAATGAAAAACTCAATTGCAGTTATTGGCCAAGGTTTCGTTGGAGGATCTCTCACAACAGTGTTTTCAGAGCGAGGTTTCAATGTTCTAGTCTATGACAAGGCAGGAAAAGTCGCTCAGGGTGCACATGAATACAAGTCTACAACATTGAAAGATTTGGTTCATTTCTCTGAAGAAAACATAACAGGCTTCTCACGTGTCTATTTTGTCTGTCTTCCGACACCCATGTACGAGGATGGTTCTGCAGACCTAAGTATCGTAGAAGGTGTCCTGGAAGAACTTTCAAGTTTCCCAGGAGACAGAATAGCAGTCATAAAGTCTACTGTCCCTCCAGGATCAACAGAGAAGTGGAACGAAAAGTACGGGAAAAAGGGACTCCACGTAGTCTTCAACCCAGAATTTCTAACCGAAGCAAATGCACTTGATGACATGAGAAATCAGAACAGAATTATCCTTGGCGGCCCTCGCCCCTGGATTAATCAAGTTAAGCAAGTATTCCAAACGGCTTTTCCGAAGGTGCCACTCGTCAAAACTTCTTCGACGACTGCAGAGATGGTTAAGTACGCGACGAACAACTTCCTCACAGTTAAAGTTTCATTCGCAAATGAGATGGCGCAGATCTGTGAAGCTCTAGATAAATCTGGTCTGAATGTTGATTATGACAAGGTTGTAGAATATGCGAAATATGATAGAAGACTTGGAGACAGTCACTGGAGTGTGCCCGGGCCTGATGGAGACCGCGGCTTCGGAGGTCATTGTTTTCCTAAAGACATCAATGCAATGATCAGCGTTGCTGAGGGTTTAGGTGTTAAACCTCTTGTGCTCCAAGCTACGTGGGAAAAGAATAAAGAAGTCAGAAAAGACAACGACTGGGAACGTCAAGTTGGGCGTGCAGTCACTAAGAAGACGACATCTTGAACTGTTGAATTCTTGCGTTGTAAGATCTTTCTTGCAATGCAAGAAAATGTAAATTTCGATCCACTTCCAACAGGTAAGCCTCACGTGTCTTTTTCGGAGGTGAAGACCTGGAAGGATTGTTCCTACAGACACCACCTCACCCACGTGAAGAAGATCGACTTCTTCAAACCTTCACCCGTGCTTGAGTTCGGAACCGCAGTCCACGCATCGTGCGAGAAGTACCTACTCACTCGTGAAATGGATGTGAAGTTGTGTCACGATGCTCTCGATGAGGCATGGGCCAAGCACAATGGCCAAGAAGAATTCTCAGAAAAGGCATTAAAGGCTGCTAAGACCGAGTCAGAAGCAATTCTCTTGGAGGTACCAGCCTTTCTAGACAAGGAATTTCCTGAATGGTCTGTAGTTGATGCTGAGCATGCACTCTATGAGTCTGTGGAAGGTCACCCGCATGCCTTCAAGGGATTCATTGACGGTGTTATTAAATGTAAGGGAAAGCGCGGAGAAGATCTCTACTGGATCGTAGACTGGAAGACGTCTGCGAACGGGTGGCGAAGAGAGAAGAGATCTGATGAAATGGTCAAGGCACAGCTTGCCCTTTATAAGAACTACTGGCACCAGAAGAACCCACAAGTTCCCTTTAAGGACATTCGATGTGCCTTCGCAATCCTCAAGAAATCAGCGAAGATTGGTCAGCACTGCGAATTATTCTCCGTCTCTATGGGAGAGGTTCCTATTAAAAAATCTCTTAAAGTCGTGAGCAACATGATTACGTCTGTCAAGAGAGGAATATCGCTAAAAAACAGAGACTCTTGCAAATATTGTGAATACAAAGACACAGAACACTGTGTTTAAAGTAACTTTATTACAACTTTTCATTTTTTGTTAATATAGGGTCAATGCAGAATCAAAAGAAGACAATCTTATTTTTGTCAGACCACCCTCTGTCAACATCTGGTGTCGGAACTCAAGCAAGATGGCTAATAAGCGGTTTAATTAATACAGGCAAGTACAGCTTTAAATGCTTCGGTGGAGCAATAAGGCACGACAGTTATGAAACTGTCGTTGTAAATCCAGACTTTATTATCAAGCCTACGAATGGATTCGGAGACAAAGCACTCCTGAGAAAGACGTTAGCTCAGGTAAGACCCGATGCCATTTTCTTCTTTACTGATCCAAGATTTTTCATCTGGGCCTGGGAGATGGCCGATGAAATACAGCAAATTTGTCCAATAGTCTATTGGCATCTCTGGGACAATCCGCCATGGCCTGCGTTTAATAGTCCGCTGTATGAGTCAACAGACCTCATTAACTGTATCAACTATCCGACATATGAGATGGTGAAGGAAAGATTTCCTGAAAAAACCAACTACATACCCCACGCAGTCCCAGAAGATCTATTCTGCCCTCTTCCAAAAGAAGAGACTAAGCGGTTTAAGGCTTCTCTCTTGGGCACAGAGAAGTCTGATCACTTCACATGTCTGTACGTTTCGAGAAACGCAAGAAGAAAGATGATAAGTGACATTCTTGTTTCTTGGAAAGATTTCATAGAAGAGCTACAGAAGAAGCATGGTCACAAAAAGGCGACAATGGTACTTCATACGGATCCAATGGACCAGGAAGGAACAAACTTACATCAAGTCATAGAGCTGCTTGGAATAAGAGACAACATAGCATTCTCTAAGGACAGGATTGGCTTTAATGAGATGCGTTCTCTCTATAACATGTGCGACACAATAGTAAATAGAAGCTGTAATGAAGGATTTGGTCTTCCGACTCTTGAAATGATGATGTGCGGCAAGCCAATTATAGCATTGAAAACTGGTGGCTTGACAAGACAGGTGGAGGACCCAGAAACAGGCGAACAATTTGGTATAGGAATGGAAACTGAGGTTAGGACAATGGTTGGGAACCACATGGTTCCTTACATCTATGAGGATTTTGTTTCTCACAAAACCGTAACTAATGCATTTATGAAAATGTATGAGCTAGGAGATGAAGGCAGAGAAGCTCTTGGCAAAAAAGCTATGGAAAGAGCCCGGAGAGAATATAATCTCAAAGATGTTGTATCAGAATGGGATAGAACTTTGACAGAAACTATAGAGAAGTGGAATTCCAATGATGAAGTCAAGTGGAAGGTATCTGAAATATGAATTTGTTCGAATTAACCAGCGGTTCAAAGAGAAAGAAAGTTCTAATTAGGGGTCCTCTCTTGACTCAGTCTGGGTATGGAGTTCATGCTCGACAAGTAGCAAGGTGGCTTTTTGACAGAGATGATCTAGACGTTGAGGTTCAAGCACTCCCGTGGGGAGATACCCCGTGGTTAATTGATAGAAATTTACATAACGGTTTTATTGGAAGAATTATGGAAAAAACCGTGGACCCTTCTGGAAGAAGTTACGATGCTACCGTTCAAATACAACTGCCAAACGAGTGGGACACAACCTTGTCAAAGATGAATATAGGAATTACTGCGTCTGTAGAGACAGACAGGTGTAATCCTGAGTGGGTAGAAGCATGCAATAGAATGAGCTTGGTCATAGTTCCATCACAGCACTCGAAAAATAGCTTAACTTCCACGGGCCTGGTCAAAGTACCACTAAAGATAGTACCAGAAGCTTATTCTGACGCTATATTAAAGAATGAAAATACAAAAATTGACGAAATAAACTTTTCTACAAATTTTAACTTTTTAATTTTTGGTCAAATAACTGGAAATAATCCTGAGAATGAAAGAAAAAATATCTTCTATACAGTTAAGTGGCTATGCGAAACATTTGAAAGAGACAAGAACGTCGGTATTGTCATTAAGACAAATTCAGGTAGAAATACTTGCATTGATAGAAGATTAATACAGCAAACATTTGAAGGACTTGCAAAGGAAATAAGAAAAGGAGATTTTCCAAGGATACATCTCTTGCACGGAGATCTGTCTGACGAAGAAGTTTCTTCCTTATACAGACATTCAAAAATAAAAGCCTTGGTTTCTCTCACTAAAGGCGAAGGCTATGGGCTTCCAATACTTGAGGCGGCTGCTTCTGGTCTCCCAGTAATAGCAACAAACTGGTCTGGTCATAAGGACTTTTTATCACACGGTAAGTTCATTGAGATCGATTATAAGCTGTCAGAGATTCACAACACGCGCGTCGACAATAAGATTTTCATGAATGGAAGTAAGTGGGCAAACGTTCATGAAGAAGACTTTAAGAAAAAAGTAGCTAAGTTTAGATCAGCTTCTTCAATACCAAGAGAATGGGCAAGAGATTTAAGTGAAAAAATTCAAAAGAAATACTCAATAGAAGTTGTAAAGTCTATCTACGAAGAAGCAACAAAAGACTTAATATGATCATAGAGATTCTTTCAACTTTTTCGCTTTGTGTTACGACATGTCTTGTCGTGAGTCTTAAAAAGAACCTAGAGTTTTCTGACAAATTTGATGAAATTCAAGAAGAAATGGAAGTTGCTCTCGACGTACTAGAAGAACAAATCAAAAAAATAGAACAGAAGACGAAGCTGGAAGTTTTTTCTGACGAGCCTGTTGTAAGAAATCTATTAAAAGACATTGTTGAATCAAAGAATGCTGTTATCAATATTGCAAAATTACTCGATGACTCACTTAGCACAGAATTAAATGAAAGCAAAGAAACAAAAGAATGAAAACAAATCTTTCAAAAAAGAGAAAGGAGAAAAAGAATAATAAAATCTCCGAAGAGAATAAAACAGATTTGTCTGAAAAAAAAGAAACAAAAGAGGAAAAAGACAAACTAAAGCTCTATTTCAACTCAGACACACAGGATGCAATTGTTGCATATCAGTCAGAATTGACAAAGAAGGAAAAAGATAAGCTCTACGTCGAGAAGATTCTCCCAGCATTTAAGAAACTTGTTGAGAATCTTATTAACATCCACAAATTTACAGGAATGCACGATACATACGAAGAGCTTAAAAATGACTGCGTTAATTTTCTTTTCGAAACAATTCATAAGTTTGATGCAAGCAGAGGCACAAATGCCTTTTCATACTTTAATGTTGTTGCAAAGAACTGGTTGATCATTAAAACAAAGCAGAAGTCACAGCGAATAAAGAAGAGTGTGAGCTTAGATGATCCTCAATCACTTACGACGCATGAGTCTTTAACTATAGAAGAACACAATACTGTCGAAGCACAAGATTTTTTCTTCGAGCCAAATGTGACTGCAGAAAATACAGTCATTCTGTTGTATGAAATAAGAGCAAGAGTAAAAACAGAAAATGAACTGACTTGTATTAATTCAATAATTACAATTTTTGAGAACATAGATGAGATAGATCTTCTTAACAAAAGCGCGGTGCTACTTTACATGAGAGAACTATCAGGACTGTCACCAAAGCAGCTAACAACAGCAATGCAATCTATAAAAAGAAGATATAAAAAGTCACGACTTGATCATAGAGATCTGTTATTCATCTAAGGCAATGTCATGAAAAAAATAAAAACAGATATGACGCTGGACGAAAAAATTAAAGATTTCTCAGACTTATTGCACCAAATAGACGGAGTAGCCGATAAGAAAAAGCGCCTCTGGAAAGAGATCTATGAAAACGCTGTAACTGATAGACAAAATGCTTATGTTTTATTTACCACCCTTGTAGAGCTTGTGAAGGACAAGAGCACAGAGCATGCAATACATGGAAAAACAATTGCAACATATATCGAAAGAATGAGCAGGGCTAATGATCAAATAATAAAGCTTGCAGAGCTTGTTTCAAAGTCAGAGTCAAAGCAAGACGAAGAAATAGATCCAGAAGAGATGTTTAAGAAAATAGGCGCTTAGTATGACGCTCAAGGCTTCGACAAAAACTAAATTTTCCGACAACCTTAGAGAAATAGCCGAAGGTAGATTCGATGAGTCGAATTATGTTCATCCGCATCATCAAAATTCTACTTTTGTCAGAATGATTGTCTTGGATGTAATTTCTGATCCAAATTCTGATTTAAAAAACGAAAATAAGAAAATTTCTTGGCATGCGTCCGGTGTAACAAACATGAAATACGCAGATTCTCTTCCAAGAAACACGATAATTGCAAAGAGAATAGGGGAAGATGTAGGACCAATGTTTGTCTTCCCATTTTTTCCATCTCATCTGTCAATGCCATGCAAGCCCGGAGAGTGCATGTGGGTTATGTTTGAGAATCCTAATGCATCTGAGGCAGACATGGCTTTTTGGTTCTGCAGAATAGTAGAACCTCATTTTTCTGATGACATTAATCACACTCACATCGGCAATTCTTTTGAGATTTCTAATGCTCTCACCAAGAAAGAACGAGTAGAAAGAGAGAAGAACGGAGAATCATTTCCTGCTCAGCGTAGTGAATTGAGGAATGGGCCCGTAATAAGCGTAGAAGGTGAAAGGAGAACAGCAACAAGTAACATTTTTCTCCGAGGAGAAAAAGAAGACGTATTTGAGAAGATAATAACTGATTCAAGCGCATCAAAGCTAATGTCTTACAGTTCAGTTCCTCGTTTTAGAAAGCGACCCGGAGATGTTGTGCTAGAAGGTACAAATAACTCACTTGTTGTTCTCGGAACTGATAGATTAGGCCCTATTGAAAAAGCTGGCTTTGACGCAGGTTCGATAGACATTGTAGTTGGCAGAGGACAGACTTCGAACACTTCTGGCAAAGAAACTTCAACAACAAGCATAATTGGCGCACAGCGAGACAAAAAAGGAAATGAGATAAAGAGAGAACTTGATAAGTCATTAGAAAGTCTGATCACCAATGAGGGAGACCCAGACCTTGTGAACGACAGGAGCAGAATTTTAGCTTCTCAGCGAACATCAGTCGACAAAAATTTTGGTTTGAATTCCTATAATGACGAAAAATTTGAAAAACCTGAAATCAAAGACTCTGCATCGGGCGATGCAGCTGTAGTTATTAAGTCGGATAAGATAAGATTGATAGCAAGGTCAGACGTAGAAATTTTAGTAACAGGATTCGAACCAGGCTCTGCTCCAGACAAGAGTGAAATAAAAAATCAGAAACAAGATTTTAAATCTTGGGCTTCAATTGTTATTAAATCAAACGGAGATATTGTCTTTACTCCTTCAGAAAAAGGAGTCATCAAGTTAGGCGGTGACGATGCGGACTTGGCAGTTCTGTGTGAATCAGCAAATCCTGGCTATGAATTAACTGGAGAAGTAAAGGGTTCTCCCATACTTGACACAATGGGCGGGATTCAAGGAACTTCCCCCAATGGTCTGCTCAAGGGCGGCACGGGGATGGGGACATTTGCCAAAAAAGTTCTCATGAAGTAATACACACTCAGAAAAACTTCATACGTCAAAGAGACTTCCTTGATAGTTAAGTCTTATGGCGTCATATAGCTTTAAAAGCTCAGGAAAAACAAAGGAACAAACTTCAGAAGAAACTACTGCTGTTTCTCGTACTCCCTTTGGTATAAAGACACCTCTGTCGCTAGGGTCTGGTGAGGGAATTCTTTCCATGAATTATGATCTCTCTGATCAGTTTGCAGATAATTTAAGAAACCTGCTGTTAACAAACTGGGGTGAAAGACTTGGCCTGTATAATTTCGGGGCAAATTTAAAGCCTTTGACATCTGAGTTTGTCTCTCAGGATTCTTTTGATACTGAAGCAATCAACAGAATAAGAGATGCTGTTCAGAAATGGATGCCATTCATAGACTTAGAAGATTTTTCTTCTACTGTAGATAGAAATGAAAGTAAAAATACTGCAATAATAAAAGTTACAATCACATACAACATACCTGCGTTGGAAGTAACAAAAAAGTCTCTTCAAATTACGCTATACGTTATGTGATACCTTGTTTACTTATCACTGGATTAGAAAATGGCAATTAACGACAACAAAGCTGCTCTTAAGTCTGTAAGACAAAGAAATTATCTGGCAAGAGACTTTGACGGTTTCAGAACAGTACTGCTGGATTACGCTAGACAATACTATCCTGATAGAATACAAGATTTTTCTGAGTCGTCTCTGGGCGGCCTCTTATTAGACATGGCTGCATACGTCGGAGACAACATGTCTTTTTATCTTGATCACCTATACGGAGAACTACACAATGATACCGTGGTGGAAACTGTCAACATCGAGCGGTCATTGAGGAATGCAGGTGTTCCAATAGTAGGTTCTTCATCTGCAATTTCAACTGTAGACTTTTACATAGAGGTACCCGTATTAGGAGACGGAACATTGAGACCAAATCCAGATCTTCTTCCCACGATAAATGCAGGTGCACTCATCCAGTCAGACAGCGGAGTAGAATTTTCTCTAATTGAAGACATTAATTTTTGGCAAGTGGATCCAGCAACCAACACGATTTCAGTGGACTCTTCTGTAGAAGTAGTCAACGGAAGAAGAATAAATGGAGAAGTCGTAACTAAAATACTGAAGAAGCCAGGAATGTGTACGTCGGGAGCAGAGGCGACTGATTCTTTTACCGTCGGAGACTTCGTTCAATTCAGAAGACTATCCTTAAACAATTCAAATGTGACTCAAATAATTTCTGTCGTCGATGCCCTCGGAAACTCATATTACGAAGTCGGAAATTTGACACACGACGTTGTATACAAGAATGTTCTAAATAACACTGATAATTCAAATACACTGTCTCTAGTAAAAGACAATTTAAAAGCAGTTCCTGCGCCTTATAGATTTGTTAGAGAAGTATCTCTAAGAGACAGAAGATCTACACTCATCTTTGGAGGAGGAACTGCAGACAATCTCGAGGACGACGTAATTCCTGATCCCTCTGAATTTTCAATTCCGCTACCCTATTCACAATCATTTTCAAGAATAGCAATAAACCCACAGAAGCTTTTGCAGACATCGACGCTCGGAGTTGCAGCTGCAAATACGACATTAACTGTAACGTACAGACACGGCGGCGGTCTCTCTCACAATGTTCCTGCAAATACAATAAGAAACATAACCAGCATATCAATATCCTTTCCAAACAACCCGGCACCAGGTCAACAGGCTCAAATTAGATCTTCAATAGAGGCATCAAATCCAAAACCGGCTTCTGGCGGGGAGGATGCTCCTACTGCAGAAGAGCTTCTTGCGCTAGTTCCCACGGTCAGAAACTCTCAAGAGAGAATTGTCACTAAAGAAGACCTGCTCTCAAGAGTCTACACGATGCCAAGCAACTTTGGCAGAGTCTTTAGAGCATCAATAGTAAAAAATCCAAACAATCCTTTGGCTTCTAGACTTTTTATCATATCAAGAAATACTGAGAGCCAATTAATAACTTCTCCTGATGACTTAAAGATAAATCTAAAGAGATACTTGGGCTCATACAGGATGATATCTGACGCAATAGACGTAATGGATGCTGGTATAATAAACCTTGAGATTTACTTTCAAATAGTTGTTGATCCATCACTGAACAAACAGCTTGTTCTACAGAGCATAATATCGGACTTAAAATCTCAGTTCTCAATAACAAACTTTCACATAGGGCAACCGATAGTCATATCAGACATAATATCGACAATCTTTTCAAAAAGCGGAGTAATCTCTGTAGATTCCATCAAGATAAACAACCTGTACGGATCAGTAAAAAATAGACAGTACTCACCGGTAGTCTTTGATGTTCAACTCAACACAAAGAATCAAATAATCTACCCACCAGAAGGCACAATATTTGAAATCAAATACCCGGACGTTAACATCATCGGCAAGTGCGTCACTAATGTTTGATAGGAAAAGAACCAATGATTAAAATAGTCAAAGCAGACAAAGACGCCTACATCACTAACAAAGTAATTAGCGGTGAGAGAAAGATTAATTCAAATACTGGCGGATCTGGTACTCTTGATCTATTCAAGCTCTACGGGGCAACTTTCTCAGGTTCTTCTCCTAACACAGAGCTGTCAAGAATACTAATTCACTTTGATATATCTGAAGTGAAAACGCTCGTGAACCAGGGAAAGATAGATTTTAGTGACAGTAGCTTTTGGTGCAAGATGCACCTAAAGGACGTGTATGGAGGTCAAACAACTCCCAATAATTTCGATGTCAGCGTATTTCCTCTCTCAGCTTCTTTTTCAGAAGGAGTTGGAAAAGACATTACATACTTCTCGGACTACGATAGATGCAACTGGTCATCGTCTTCGATAGAAAGCATGTGGTACACTCCGGGCTGTGACTTAGACGTAAATTCAACTTCGCTGGGTGATTACATAACAAGCTCTTTGAGTCTTGCTTCAACAGAAGCGAGACAGACGTTCATAGACGGCTCTGAGGATCTTGTTGTTGATATAACAGCTGTAATGTCTGCTACACTAGCAGGAGAGCTACCCGACAGCGGCTTCAGAATAAGTTTTAAAAAATCAATAGAGGACAATGAACAGACTTATTTCGTAAAAAGATTTGCATCTCGCAGTGCATACAGCGAATCAAAGCGACCCAAGCTTGTCTTTGGTTTTGATGATTCAATCTCAGACGACACTCAAAACTTAACGTTTGACACTGACTGCAAGATAAATCTTTACAACTACTCGGCAGGATCTTTAACAAATATAACTTCGGGAAGCTCCTTTGTGCCCGTGGTGGGAAACAACTGTTTGCTTCTAAGACTTTTGACAGAAATTTCTGGTGGTAATTACGTTGCTCAAGTTTCAGGATCACAATTCACACAGGGAATCCACCCGGTAACGGGAGTCTATACTGCGACAGTCAATTTGTCTTCGAACGCCCCAGACATAAAAGCAAAACTTCTTCAATCTGGATCTATAGAGTTCACGCCTGTTTGGTCTTCAATAGACAAGTCTGTGGGTTATGTGACAGGCAGCAAGGTGTATTTTCAAAAACAGGATAGAAAGTCCGCAAGAGACATAAAAAAGTTTATTGTTACGATCACTGACATAAAGGACACATACTTTGGTGACGAGGAAGAATACGTTAGAGTCAATATTTTTGACGAATCGAATCCAAAAATAAAGCTGTCGAGGCTTCCCATAGAGTCACCCAGGTCTGTCATAAGAGACGTTTTTTATCAAATAAGAGATGCTATTTCAGATGAGATTGTAGTTCCTTTCGACGAGACAGACCGCTCCACGAAAATATCGAGTGATTCTTTAGGAATGTTTTTTAAGCTAGACACTTCGAACCTCTCGCAAGGAAGAACGTATAAGATCGACGTCATGATATCGTATAGTGGAACGAAGCGCGTGTTTAGAGATGTGTCAAGCGTCTTTAAAATTGAAAAAAGACTGAACGCATGAGGATACAAAAATGACCACACGTTCCAACTCTCCTTTTGTTCCGTCCTTTATAAGAAATTCTCTAAAAGAATCAAAACCTTTACAGCTAACTTACTCAGACTTTAACCTTTCTGACTCCAACATAGAAAGTCAAGACTCTTTCAAGTATGATCCGCTAGACTATCCACTTAAGAGCACGCAGCAGCTCAATCTTGACTGGTCTAAGTTTGAAAACCATACTTTTTTCTCTTCTGCAGAAGTCAAAGTTAACGAAGCGTTTAACAAGATTATTAACAGCTACCCCTTTGATGGCACAAAGAAAGAAGTCGAAGAATTTCTTGACTTACTTACAGGTTATGAAAAATGGGTATTCGATTCTTTCCCTGTGTGGTCAGGAGCTCTTCATTTTTCTGGTACGCAGGTGGGAGAGATTCCTTCCTCGACGAGAGGCAACTGGATATCCGTAAAAGATAAGTCAGGCACACTATATCCTGACCTTGCAAAGAATAAGACAGGAGAGCCTGTAATAAATCCAGGAGATGACGACTCTCTGTCCATAGAAGTGCTTCTATTTTTACCTACTATTACTAACGACACGCAGGTCGTCTTTCAAAAGTCTTCTACTCAATTTGATGGATTCACTTTTTATCTTGAGCCGTCTGCATCAAGTGATACTACAAACGCAGTCTTTTGCGTAGCGTCTGGCTCTGTGCGAAACAGTGTGTCAACTGTTATCACAAAAGGCAAATATAATCACATTTGTCTAATTCTCAACAAGCAAGATGAAAGAGAACACAGTCTACAGTTTTATGTAAACGAGAAGCTTGAGTCACAAAGCCCCAATCTTTTAAAGATATCAAAAATAAACATTGATAACGCTAGTTTTCTAATAGGGTCTGGTAGTTCTTTCTATTCAGGTACTACGCTTGTTACGCCGACTCAGACTCTCAGCGGAACGCTTGATGAATTGAGGTTGTTTCACTCAGTTAGAGATGAAAAGAATCAAAAATTATTTTCCTCAATGGGTCTATACTCAACACCAGAGCTCAAGCTATATTACAGATTCAATGAGCCGTCGGGTTCACTATCAATAAACGGTAACTCTTCAATCGACTCGATCGTCTTAGATAGCTCCGGTAATTCTCTACATTCGAACATAAACAATTTCAATGCTAGTCTGAGAGTCAATGCAGCTGATGATCAAAGCAACCTTCTCGTAAATGAACGAAAAGAATTTCAAAAAATTCTATTCCCAGCGTACTCTGACATTCTGAATTTTAACTCACAGCTTCTTGTTTCTGCAAGTAATTTTGACAGGAGCAATCCCAACAATATTATAAAGCTTATACCGCAACACTACCTCCTAGAAGGAGCGTCTCAAGACGGATTCGAAACAATTGAAGGAGCCGGCGGCGATCCATACGGAGGTGAAGGCATACCGGGTCAGGGTAAGCGGGGCTCAGTTCAAATAATTCTATCCTTTCTTTACATTTGGGCAAAATTTTTCGATGAGATAAAGCTGTATATCGATACTTTCGTGACGCTAAAGACTGTCAGCTACGACGATGAAGCGAGCATACCTGACAACTTTTTAGAGGATATGGTGAGGCATTACGGCTTCTATCTTCCGAAATTTTTCAACAATTCAACCGTCGAACAATTCGCAGAGGGGCAAGGCATCGAAGGACTGACAAATTTCGAGACGCCTCTCAAGAAGATACAATCGATACTCGTGAGAAGAGTTCTCATTAACATGCCTGACATCATTAGATCAAAGGGCACACAGCACAGCATCAGATCTTTTTTAAGATCTGTCGGAATAGACCCCGACAATAGCTTGAGAATAAGAGAGTACGGTGGTCCTTCGATAAAGCAGATATCATCTGCGAGAGAGAAGCGAATAGAGTCATCTGCTCTTGTAGAATTTTTGACGTCTTCACTAGTGACAACTTCTCCTTTGTCAGCTTCGAGAATAGAGCCGGGATTCCCTCATCCTGTGGGTAATTTTTACTTAAACGATGCAGGACTAAATGCAGGTACAGATTATCAGTGGGACGGCCTATTAACGTCTGGTTCCTGGAATACAGAAGCAATTTTTAAAGTACCGCCTCAGAAGCTGGCAAGTCTTACTAGCTCGGAAGGACAGTCCCTTTTTAGAATGGTCGTCACTGGGAGTAATTCGACCTCACAGGTTGGATTGGTTGCCAACGTAGTTGCAACTCAACGCAACGAATACCCCCATCAGTCAGCAAAGATCAAAGCCTATATTAGGCCTGGTATGTCAATTACGTCTCCGCTTCTGACACTAAGTCTTGACATGAGGGGTGAAGGAATTTTTGACGGAGACTTGTGGAACGTGTCTCTTGGGTGTTCAAGAAATGATGAAATTGATTCAATTGTTTCTTCTTCTTACTATCTTAGGATTGGAAAATGTGTATCGGGAGATCTTTCTGAAACATACGTTACATCTTCATACTTCTATGAGAAGCAGGCGACAGAAGGCAATGTATTCAGAACAGGATCTCTTGGGGATAACTCGTCTGGTGTAATTCTGTCAATTGGATCGAATCAAAACATAACCAGCGGCATTGGATACCTCTTCTTGAACAACAATCTTTACGTCGATGATGCAGCGAGAACAACTGAGTTCCTGGGCAGAGCAGGAAATCTAAGATTTTGGTCTAAGTCTATGTCCACTGAAGAGTGGAAAGAGCACGTAAGAAACCCCAAGTCTGTCGGTGTGAGTGATCCATTCATCAACTACAACTTTACGACTCAGTTGTCAGGATCATTTCAAAAACTCAGAATGGACACACTGCAGAAGCAGCCTGAGAAAAATTCTGACAATGCAGGTAAAATACAGTTCCTAGACTTTAGCCAAAATAATTTAACAGCTTCTGGAGGAGGTTTCAATGCAGGCGAGAGGGTGCTGGTGGGTGAAATACTTAACTACTCTTACCTTTCTCCTTTCTTTGACGAGGCCGCCACGGAAGACAAGATAAGAATCAGAAGTTTTGAAAGCAACGATCTTCTGGAGGAGAACCCGTGGTCGCTTCCTGCTCCATCCTATCTAAGCAATGAAAGGTTCTTGCAGGAAGAGCCAAACGACGACCTTCGTCTTTCTATCGAATTTTCAATGATCGACTCTCTTGACAAAGACATCGTCTCCATGTTTTCCTCTTTCGATATTTTAAATAATGCACTGGGCTCACCGGAGCTCATGTTCTCACCCGACTATCCCGACTTAGAGCGGCTAAGAGACGTCTATTTCAACAGGTTGTCGGCAAAACCAGACTTTAGAAAATTTCTCGAATTCTACAAATGGTTTGACGTGTCGATCTCGTCTTTCATTGAACAACTCATACCTAGTAAAACAATCTACAAAGGAACAAACTACGTAGTTGAGTCACACATGCTTGAGAGGCACAAAAACATGTATAGGCACAGTGACAACTATTTGGGTAACAGACAAGTAATAGAAGACAGCTTGCTAGTACAGCAAATTGTCGGAAAGTTGAAGAAGTATTAATCCATGGCCCAAGAAGCAAGAAAAATAGACTTCATCAGCATTGATTGCGAGAGCAACTATTTTGATACAAAAGAGCAGATAAGACTAAAGCAGTCGAACTTCTTCGTAGAGACTACTTCTGCTTCAAGGCTGTCAGGATCAAACACAGTGACAGGTCTCCTGTCGAGAAAAAGAATTATCAAAGACGACAGAGTCTACAATTCAGACTCATACTTGACTAGCTCTACTGTGATCGACACGAGTGGCAATCAGAGAAAAATACTTGCCGCCTCAAACGACTATCTTGTGTCTTCAAGCATCGACTCATACCGCAACGGAGTTGAAATAACTCAAGAAAAACACTGGACAGCTGGAGTCGTAAAGATCACTGCAGGTTCACCAGGCCACCTTTATGAAGCACTCAGATTTGGCTATTCTGACATTGATATACTGTCACCTGATGTTTATCACGAACTGGAAGTTTTCAACCCAGTCGCCTTTGTAGAAACTGGTGGTGAACTCTTATATCCTATAATAACTTCTAATAGCAGCGAAGCCGAGAACTCTGCGATGAACGGTATAATAGAGCCTTTTGCAATTAGGCCTGTAATATCATACTCTTCAATTTACTTTCCATTCGAGCCTCATTCCACAAAAGCAGAATTCGGAAATGGTAACACTAACCTTAAGTTTGCTTCAGATCAAGTGTTAAGTGTAGATTATTACCTTCCGCAGCGAGAGAATAAGTGTCTATACATTGACGCAGTAGACTTAATAGGGCTACCGGATGAAAGTGGCGGAGGTGTAATTGTAGGTCCGTCTTCTGGCTATCTCTCTGAGGGAACGAATGTCGTGCCTTTTTTTGAGGACGTGTTTTATGCAAGAGGGGAAAAACCCAGCGCCACCTACACTGCTGATTTAATAGATGCCCTGAAGAACATGCCGCAGGGCGGAACAACGTACATCACTTCAAAAGAAAGATCAGCTACATGCGGATTTGTATACGATCAAGCCGCACAAGGAACTGACTCAATATCATACGGCGGTTACACGAGGAGCGCTTCAAGAAAGCAGAATAGATCAATTTCTAAACTAAGGGACGAATCTTCGTTCATCTCAGAAGGAACTGAATTTAACGACTTAAAGGCTGTGAACTGCAGCCTTCAAAACATAGAATATCCATCAATGATACCTTCTTCGTTTTTAAGTTCATCGATTACAGTTATATCAAAATCAGTTGCAGAGCTATGTAGTCCGGGCGGGATAAGGGTGGAGAGGTCTATAAGACCAGCACTTTTTGATTCTTCTCTAAAAGATAGTATTATTCTAACTGAAAGATTGATGAATTCATGAAACCTTTTTCTGAAGTAAGCCTGTTTGATCAAGGAAATACGTCCGACGCTTTCTATGCGACAGGATCAAGTCAGTCTATTGGAGAAACTCCAGGCAGCTTTTCTCGCGCTCTCTTAAACAAGGAGCAGATTAAGCTGTCATTTAATGTATCAGCAAAAACATCAATGCTTCCTAGCAGCTGTAGCATTTATTACTTTAATAAGACATTAAAGTCTTGGAATATACCGTCACAAGGAGTCAGAGACCATGTCGGACCTTTCAATAGATTTGCAATAGATACGGGGTGGAGCCCGGCTTCTGGAACGATAGGCGACGGGTATACGAGAGGTTCTCTTACTATTGAAGACGCAAAGGGATTTGATTGTTACGGTCGTGCTGTAATGTCAGGAAGTCTTAACATATACAGACAGATTACGGAGAGTGATACTGACGGACTAGGTTATTCAAACTCATCATCTCGTTACGTTGGATCGCAAATAATTGGAAATTATATACGAGACTCGCAAGGGCGCCGAGGCGCAAGTGTAGTTGATGCATTGCTTGAAGATTTCCCAAAATCAGTTCAAAGGTCTGAAATTTATGACGCGTCTATCGACGAGACCTTTGAGCTTGGCATAGACAGACCGTTCTTGCTGGAAAAAGCAGTTTTTGAAATTCCATTTTGCTTTGGTCAAACTTGGTTTCAAGACAGGACCGTTACGTCAATTGCACAAGCAACAGGAACGTATATACCAACAGGAACTGCAATTAAACCGCAACTGTATATTGATACAGGAGGTCCTGCACTGACTGTTTCCCTGTTTTGTCAAAAAAAGTACGGGCAAACAAACATAAGAGACTTGATAGCAAAAGGAACGATAACACATAGTGAAGATTCAAGGCTGTCAGCAGTAGCAAGAAGGGCAGGGGTGGCGGAACGAGGCGCATATTTCATAGCAGTCGAACCATATGGATTGAGAAATGCAAATGCAACTGTTACTCAACCAGCGGCAAATTCTTCTCTTACGGGCTCTGTCGTAGTGAAAACAACCGCTCAAATATCAAATGGTGTAAATGGACTCTCATTCGCATTATGGTACATGACAAGTAGCATTCCGAACGCTGCGGTCGATGCATACAAGCAACCTGGCTATGAAGTTTATTATTTGCGAGAGTTGCAAGAAAAATATAGAAGCATAATGCTAGGTAATCCTCCCGAACTCTTGGGAGTATTTACAAATCCCCCGACGGAAAAATTTCCGCTTCGCTCGTTCGCAAAACAGCAATTATCTATCGTTTCATCAATCGATCCACTAGGAAGAGGAATGACAGGATTTTCTCCAAGTGGAGGGTCCATATTTGGGAAAGAGTACTTAACAAGTCAAGCTTTCAGTAAAAATGGTGATCCGATAATTTTAAATCCATATTATTCAGAAAATTCTACGTACAGTGAAAGACTAGCTGCATTTAACAATTTAGATTCTTTTTTTGGACAACTTGACATTGATATTCAAAGCTATGTTCCAAATTATAACGGAGTGCCTGTAGAGCTCCCCTACCCAAGCACGTTTAGACCTCAAGCATGGATCTATAATATATACCCAGCTGAAGTATTTTCATCAAGTGCGGATTCTCCCTATCTCTTGAATCCTGGAGATAAGTTAGTTTTGGCAATATCAAAAACAAGACCTGCTGTATCAGCAAGTGGTCACAATGTTAACAGCGCTGCAGATGCAAACACGGGAAATAATGTTTTAACAAAATTGATTCCACTAGTAGGCTCAGTTACAGGTCATGACGTGACTTTGAATACTGGTAGTGTTAACATGACTTTCTACGGATCATATGTAAGAGCAGGAAACAGCTACATACCATGAGTTATGAAAAAGTCTACACAGACGTCGTCAAAGACGTAATAGGAAATGATCCCGTCTTAGATCAGTTTGACACTTATTACGAAGCATCCTTTTACGGAACGATGCAAGACGACTTTGTTACAGGTTCAATAATATCAGAGACTATATCTAATTTTAGTAACTCAAAGACAGAAAGAAAAGACAGGACTTTCATAACGGGATCTCGAGGAAGAGTTCTAAGCAAATACTACGCAGAATCTTCGCCGACGCTAAACTCTTCTTACGGATCTGACGCAGCAAGACTGAACCCACGTCTGTCATACAGGCTCGTTCCGTGGAGTGAAAAAACTTCGACTACTTCGTACAGAATAAATCAACACTTTGACCCAAGCGAGAGGTACTACGACTCATGTCTACCAGACATATCTTACTGTCTAAGCGTTGGAGGATCAAGAGTCTGGACAAACAACGACACGAGCGTGTCTGTAAGAAATAACGCACTTCTCTCCCCTTATGGATCTGTCACAACAGGCAGCACAGGATATCTCATATTCAACGCTATTCCAGAAGATAGAACAGGTTACGAAGGAGACCCGACTGTAAACAACGACTGGACGTGGTCGTTTCCCTTCGAGGGAAAGTATAATCCGGGCCAAAGATTCGTTGGATTCGACAAGTCTCTCGGCATAAGGACTGGTCTGTCTGCAAGGCTGCCCGTCTACGACAAGCGGGAGAGAGAATTTAAAAGCTATGATTCTTCCACTAACGATACAGACACGACACCTGTTGATCTGGTGGAATCTGGAAAAACGGCAAGAGTTGAAGAATTCTTTCCCATACTTCCTGGGTACAACGAGTCAGCGCCAAGAAATTCGCTAAGAACAAAGTCAAATATTAGCGGCGAGCTAGGCGTGGGAAAGATAAGACCAGGCTGGTACGGACCAGAAACGGGTGAAGAATGGCAAGACAAAAGAATTGCAGATACAAATTACGGATACTCACTTCTTATACCAGGTGATGTCAATCTTTCTAGACTGTCTGACAGAGACTTTCTTGCTACTTACGTAAACGCAGAGACAGGAACAATGTTGCTGACGCAGTCGATGGGAACAGACGACAGAATTAAGTTTCTATTCGGATTCGGAGACTTAAACAACATGACCTACGGAAGACGGACGTTCAACCCAGCGAAATTTGTCTCTTCGTACAAACTTGATTTAGAATCTATCGCTGACGACACAATGCCACATCAGTTCGCAGCCTATAATAATGAAGGTCTCAAAGTTAACTGGGATTTTAACCCATATGACATTATAAACCCAGTCAGCCCGTCTTTGAATTTCCACAACACATGGCATGTTGCAAGTAAGCAAAATTTATCTCCTTTTACATACCTTGGCGATTCTTTCAATGTAGTTAGCGGCACTTCGTCAGCAAGAGGTATTGGATGGAAAGTATCGTCAGGAGCTTCTAAGGTTATTGTTTCAAATACTTCTAACAGTCTTTATGGAGGATCTATGAGCGATGACGGGAGATCTATTTCTCCAATCGTGGTCGATATAACTTCTTCTTACCCGTGGAATTTTAGCTACGACAGAGGTCTTGCTGCAAACGACGAAACAGGTACTTTTTGTAGCTATTTTGCTTCATATCCAGGAAAAACTTCTGATACAATGGAGTCAGCATACGGTCCTTTGTCTCACTACGCATTTGGAGACAATACTCTCGATTTTCTTCCTGGCGTCAATGCAACTGGTAATATTTTTGTAACAATGTCAAAGTATGACTTTAAAGAAAATTCCTACTACGGAGAGAGCAGTGTAGGTCAATACTTGCTTGAACCTGGAGAATATAGACTTGTGTTTAAGTTTGGATTTTCTCTTATAAATTCTACCAATCCTCTGGGCGCTGCACTTGATAATTTTGAGATCTTTACGTATAGAGAATCGGCATTTCCAGTCGATGAAAACAGCAGAATAGGCTGCAACAATTATCCTAAATTTAAAGGCTATAGGTTTGATGGTCGATTAAATCCAATTCTTTCTGGGTCAACGGGTTTCACATCTGACTATTTGGTCTCAGGGTCATTATCGACATCTAAGTCGATAGTCTTCGGTGTCTCCCCTGAAATTAGGGGCTGGAAGTACGGTCTGTATAGCGGTCTTCCGAGTAACTCCAAGGCAATATTCAGGCGAGACAAGTTTGGACAGATAAGAGACATGCTCGAGCAGCGCCCTTATACGAAGTTCATCAATGTCAACTCATCTGTCGTGGACGATGATGCTATGACTGTCAACGGATTCGACATACAGACAGAATCAAAGATCACATTCCTCAAGGAAATTACAAATATCGGTCCGTCACCAGCAGAGGTAAACTTTGTCAGACAGCGATACAAGAAGGACGAACGCGGCATTGGGTATGTTTACAATGAAAAGATAGATCCGCGTCTGACGATATCTCAAAACCTCAGCCAAGATGTTACTTCTTCTCTCCCGTACTTCGACGGCGTCGCAAAACTGAGGCAAGAAGAAGATCTGCTACTAATTACCGATGCAACGCTTACCTCGTTGCAATTCGGACCTAGCGGACTGACGGTAACTTGATATGGCAATAAACAAAAAACCAAACGATGTGATCGTTTTTGTTTCAGAAAACGGTAGTATAAAACGGACAGTACTAACGTCAGACGTACAGATTGGAGCCGCGGGAAGTGAATCTGAGCTGCAAGTCTCAGGAAACTTAGTGCTGAGCACCAAGTCAGTAACTATTCAGCCTGGCAATATCTACAAAGTTGGTAAGTCTTCTACAGTTCTCGACGTTTCTATTGGTGGCGGACTTGGTAATGTAACTATCGTACTCCCGACTTCTCCTAGAGACGGAACCATCTACTATATAAAGGACTCTCTTGGAAAGTGTTCAACAAACAGCATTATTATAAAAGGTTCTAGTAATACTGTTCTTATAGACGGATCATATTCTAAGGTCATATCAGCAGATTACGGAACTGCGGCTTTTGTCTGGTCCGCTGGTAAGTGGCTTACGCTAAGCGTAGATGCTGCTGTTGGTGCCATTGGTCCAACAGGTCCACAAGGAGCCACGGGAGCAGTAGGAGCAGTTGGCCCGGTAGGTCCCGCAGGAGCAACAGGACCAACAGGCCCACAAGGAGCAACTGGTGCAACAGGAGCAACAGGCCCCATTGGTGGATTAGATACTCAAGTTGTTTTTAATGATGGCGGAGTAGCGGCAGGATCCTCAGGGCTTACCTACAATAAGATCACCCAGGCGCTTACAGGAACATACGTTGTTGCCTCGACAGGATTTTCAGGATCTCTCACGCGACTTACTGATGGAACATCCTATCTTGTAGAGGGAAACAACATTGGAATAGTTTCAGGGGCCAATGGATCAGTTACGATATCAAACACTGCTCCTCGTTTCTACCAGTGGAATGAACTTTCACCTTCACCGATACTGAACACCACAGCATCAGTTGCAATAGCAGGCGCGCTCGGATCTTCTTATAGCCCGCTAAGCATTGGTTCAGATGTATTTTTCTTCGTGAGTGGTTCAATAACAGGTTCAGGTGCAAATTCAAAGAAATCTGTTTTTGGTGGTGATGTTTCTGTAAGCGGCTCACTTGAGATGTTCGGTGATGTTCTCGAGGTGAGCGGTACGATCGTGGCTACAGAAGGAATCAGCGGATCTCTTACTAAGCTCTCTGATGGAACTTCCTATCTTGTAGAGGGAAACAATATCGGCATATCCTCTGGATCAAATGGCTCCGTAACAATCTCAACGATCGCAACTGTTAACCCGGATTTCTTCTTCTCCACCACCGCGGGTTCAATCTATACCACGGGATCTGCCGCATTTATAGGAAATCAGGTAGGAATCGATTCTCCTTTCGATGTGGGTGCGAGTGTAAACTTCTACGTTTCGGGAGCAAGATCATCCACGGGCACAGATGATCCCTCGATAGTTTTTAGAGGAGATACGTTCATCTCCGGTGCATTCGGAGTAACAGATTATATCCAGATGAAGCCGGTTGGTAACCTCAGGATACCCACGAACACATCGGCATCGTACATCTACACATCGGGCTCCACCAACGATCTCTACTACACGCAGTATCAGCCGGGAACAGGTTTTACAAATACAATTAGAATGAGGTGGCTTGAGGGTGCCCTCTCTACTGGGCTCTTGCATGGTGGAGTTCTCTCTACTGCGAACGGTTCAACTTCATTCTCTATCACTTCTGGAAGCGGCTTGGTGGTAGATTTCAATGCTAGCACCACATCTGATCCTTATCCTGCTGTTCACTTTGTTTCGTGGCCGGCATATGTGAGCTCATCCCTCATCTATAGTGGCTCGGCCCAGATCACATATATTGGTATCAATTCATCGGGTGGCATCATACAGCAATTCACACCCTTTGCTAACAACGATTTTGCGGATATCATATCAATTGGCCGCGTGCTTCACCAATCAGGCTCCGTAACGAACGGCACGATCACATCACCTACCGTTGCATATGGGCTCAACCAATCGAACGAGCAGTTCACCAGAGCCTTCGGGCCGCTAAAGGTGAGCGGGCACACACTTGGTAACAGCGGTTCCAATCTATCGCTCTCTAAAACCTCAGGAACTGCATACGTTGCAGGCAGAAACTACACTGCCAATCCTGATTCACCTAACCTCGTTCTTCCAATCACAGATGTTGCCCCCGCTGCCTCGAAGATATTCAGAGAGTACGTGAGCGGATCCACTCCTGTGATCGATAGTGGAATAGTTAACGCAGGATATCCGGTAATCGATCCCACGTTGTATAACAACGGAGGAACACTCTCGAGCGTTGCAGGAGGCCAGTTCTCGATTCAACGTGTGTACTGGTTTCCTAACTCGGTGAACAAGGCATTCTTCGTTTACTACGGATCTGCAACTTATGCCACGCTCGACATCGCAGAAGCGGCAATCAATGCAGAAGCCTTCACAGAAGGTGCAAATACTCTTGATGCGGGCATCTACTTGGGAGCCGTAATAGTTCGAGGAAACGCAACAGATTTATCGAACACATCGCAAGCACGCTTCGTGCGGGGTGGCCTCTTCAGGGGCGCAGATTCCTCAGGAGGTGGTGGCGGTGGAAGCATCGCAACGGTTCCGGGAGGGCTGGATACTTATGTGCAGTTCAACGATGGTGGCTCCACATTTGGAGGAGATCCCGGGCTAACATTTGATAAGATCAACCACATCCTGCAGCTAGGAGATGGTGCTACATCTGCAAAGATAATCACTGCAGGTGCAAATTTTGATCTCGTAAATACAACTGCAACAACCGTGAACTTCGCAGGAGCTGCAACTTCTATCAATATCGGAACTGCACCGGGAACAAATATCATCTCCGGAACAATCAAGGCTCCACAAGGATTGAGTGGCTCGCTCACGAAACTCACTGATGGAACATCCTATCTTGTAGCAGGCGGCAACATGGCCGTTATTACAGGATCTAATGGAGCAATTACTCTCTCAACTGTAAATAGTGGAACAATCCACAATGTGATTGCAGGAAACGGCCTTGTTGGTGGTGGAAATTCGGGAACTATTTCCCTTTCTATTAACAATTCTATTGTGGCAACAGTGAGTGGAACTACATTTACAGGTGCAACAAAGCATACTGCTGGTATTTCAGGATCACTTACTCAGCTGGTTGATGGATCCTCGTACCTCATTGCAGGTACAAACATCACGATCACAACAGGTTCCAATGGATCAGTAAACATCTCGGCTCCTAGCACCGTAACGGGAACGGGAACTACTGGCTACGTTCCCGTGTTCACCGGTGTAGGATCCATTGGAAGCTCCTCCACTATCTATAATGCAGGAGGAGCTGTTGGCATCGGAACCACGGTGCTCAACGGAAACGCCCTTTCCATCTTTGGAACAACTGCGCTCACGGGCTCCTTCCTGCCAGGCCTCAGCCTCACATACGATCTGGGATCGGCTACTGCCTCGTGGCGGGATGTGTACGCCCGCACTGGTTCTTTCTCTGGAGATCTCAACATATCGGGCGATCTACGGGTGTTGGGCACATCATCCATCATCAACTCCGAGGTGGTAAACATCAAGGATAACGCGATCCTCCTTAATGCAGGCCCATCTCCCCTCAACTTCGGAGGCGTGTACGTTGCAGATACAACTGCTAGCACCACCGGATCCCTCATTTGGGATACAGTAACTGATCGGTGGAAGGCCGGATTTGTTGGAAATGAGATCAACGTTGTAACTACGGGATCCGCAGATAATCTCTACAATAAAACGTTACCGATATCGGGCCCCAATTCCAATACAATATCCGGTGGTACGCAGGGAGGGGTGGGATACTTCAATACATCCACGAACCTCTCCTCCTCTGCAGCAGGAACCTCTGGGCAACTCCTGCAATCTGCGGGAACAGCAGCACCAACATGGGTGAACTTTGGCTCTCTCGTGAGCGGCAGCAACGTGATCACTGGAAGCGGTACTGCAAACTATCACGCGAAGTTCACGAGCGGAAATGCCATAGCAAACAGCCTCATATATGATGATGGAACATACGTTGGTGTGAATAACACATCACCTTCGGCCACGCTTCATGTGGGTAATAATGATTCCGCCACACTACTGGTGAACGGAGCTTCAAAACTCTTGTTCAGAGATTCTGGAACTTACATACAAGAGCTTGGTGGGCTAAAATTAGAATCAGGAATTGGAAGAGCCATAGTTTTCAATACCGCAAATACAGAAAAGATGCGGCTTGATACATTGGGAAATTTGCTGCTTGGAACAACATCAAATCCAAATGGCTATCGACAAGTTGTTAATGGTGATACATCACTGTATACATCAAATGATACTGCAGGTGTTACAGTTCTTCGCCTCGGTAGTTCCGTATCTATGCCCCAAGGAATTGCTACCGTTACAGGAACAAAGAATGCTGTAGGTGGTGGCTACCTATCAATGCAAACTGCTACTGGTGGAACACTTGTCGAGCACCTCCGCATCCTTTCCGGAGGAGATGTAGGTATTGGAACAACTTCTCCTCAGAACAAATTACAAGTATACGGTGATCTCCGTGTAGGCCTCACAACACCGGGAGCATTTATTACTCTCGGAGATGAAGGCACAAGCACAAAGAACAACGGCATATATCGCCCAGCGGCGAGCAATACCGTTTCCATCGGTGCATACAGCTTTGCCACAATAAATGTTTCCAATACAACGCTCGGAAATCAAACTGAGCGTATGAGGGTTGATTCATCTGGAAATGTTGGAATTGGCACAAATACGTACGGATCTCGGCTCTACGTTTCAGGATCTACATCAGCAACCACGCCCACAGCAACGATCAAAGAAGGTGTGATTGCATCCTCATCGGCCATCGGTATACTTGATGTACAGAATTACACGGGATCCTCTCTTCTTTTTGTGAGCGGCAGCGGCTTCGTGGGCGTGGGAACAAACACCCCCTCATCTCCATTGGTACCCGTTGCCGGAGGTAAATTCCAAGTATCCAGCAGCAACACGGGTGATGCCGCGTTCGGCCTGTTCATAGGCTCCCAGTTTCTTGGTGCCTCTCTCAACTATTACGATGCCTACAACCACATTTTTAGGCACTCGGATGGATCTACGATAAAAGTTCTCTTAGATGGCAACGGAAACGTTGGCATCGGAAGCATGAGCTCAATCGGCCTTGGCAGCCCATTGGCCCGGCTCCTCGTTTCTGGTTCGAGTGCCTCGGCAACAGCTGGGCTCGTTGTTAAATCGGGAATAGCTTCACCGGAAGGTGCCGTTTTCGAAGCGCAAGGCAACGATGGAACATCACTGCTCGTAGTTTCAGGTTCCGGCCGCGTGGGAATAGGAACTTCATCTCCTGTGGGCCTTCTCAACCTTCGAGGCTATACTGGTGGAACTGTGGGTAGTGCGGTTGCAGCCTTCAACAAAACGCTCGTGCTTGGAGGTGCATTCAATCAACCTTATAATACGGGAAACTCTGTTCTCCTTCACATCCTAGATTACAGCAATGATGCCGGGGATAACGTGTATCCCATCTACGTGGAGGATGAGAACAACAACGTTGCATTCTTCATAAATGGTGGAACACAAGGAAACGCGGGATACGCGTACTTTGGAACCACTGTAGGCATTGGAACAACCGCCCTTGATGTGAAGTTGGCAGTAAACGGAAACTCCGTGTTTTCTGGATCCGTTAGCCCAGATGGAGATCTCACCCGCGATCTGGGAAGCTCAACGAAGCGGTGGAAGAACTTCTACGCGGGTAATATCATTGGTTCTCTCACCGGAAGCAACCTCACTGCCGGCCAGGTGGTGGTAGCCGGTACAGGTGGATTGCTAAGTGGATCCAATAATTTCTGGCGGGATAATGCGAATGGCAATGTTGGTATCGGAACATCATCTCCCGGGTATGCACTTGATATTTTCAATGGATCATTGAAGCTAAACAAAGGAAACTACATCATTGTTGGAAATGATTCAAACGATTCCATTATAGCTCAGGATAATCCGGCAGGATTCCCATCAACTCCCAATGTAATCACACATAATACATACCATGGCGCCTGGGGATTTAGAGATTCGAATACCGGTACTTACAGATTAACGATTCTCGCGAATAATGGGAATGTAGGCATCGGAACCACAAATCCTCAGGCAAGGCTCCACGTAACAGGATCCTCAACAACAACGGATACAACCTTCCTCGTGCGTGAGGGAGTTGCAGCTGCATCCTCCGCCTACATCCTCAACACACAGAACTTGGCAGGAACCAACATCCTCATGGTGAGTGGTTCCGGCAAGGTAGGCATCGGTGCTGCTCCCACATTGGCATCACCCCTCTACGTTTTCGGTAACGTGGCGGGCCCTCAGGTAACTGTGGGAGCTAGTTCGGGTGTAGCCCCAAATGGAATCTCCGGTTACAACCTGAGGATCGATACCACAGATCTATGGCAACTCATCACAGATAACAACGCAGGAAACAGTTTCTTCCTGCAGTATAATAGCACCCCGCTTGGAAGATACCTCGGAGTTACTACAACTGGAATGGTGGGAATCGGAACCACCAATCCCGGCTACAACCTACAGGTAGGAAGCGGAGCATCTGTTGGAACTAGAACAATTGCCGCCATAGATTCCGGTTATGGAATACTCCTCGCGGGTGGCAACGATGTTTCCAAGATACAGAGCATAGGAGTAGCTTATCCCCTTGAGTTCCAGGCTGGAAACGGAAACAACGGTAACTACCGGTTTACCTCCACAGGAAACGTGGGAATTAGCACTGCAATACCCACTTCGAAGTTGCACATCTACACAACACAAAGTGATGCAGCCGCAACTCCATCAGTTGATATAAACGCAGCATTCTTTAGATTGGGTGATGCAACTACTGGGCTTACCTTCAACAATGGAGTGGGATTCAAACTCCATGATAACAATACCCATCACTACAGTATCGGGCAACTCTCTGGTAGCTTCTGTATCTCGCAAACATCCGATAACGGAAACGTGCTCTTTTCTTCTGGCAGAATAGATGGAATTGTAATGAATCCTTCTGGCTTCGTGGGGCTAGGAACCACTCTCATGGATTCTCGCCTTGTAGTGAACGGAACAGCTGTATTTTCTGGTTCTGCAAATCCTGATGCTGATCTCACGAGAGATCTTGGTTCAGCCTCTAAACGATGGAACAGCATATATGCCGGCAATATCATTGGTGCAGTAACAGCCAGCAATCTCACTGCAGGACAAGTTGTGGTTGCAGGAACAAGTGGAGCGCTAAGCGGTTCAAACAACTTTTTCTGGAACGATTCAAGCAGAAGTATTGGAATAGGAACTTCTTCTCCTGCTGCACTACTTGAGGTTTCTAGCAGCTTGGCCGGTAACAGGAATGCCAACCTAAGAATTGGAATTGATTTCCTGGGATTGATCTCTGTAAACACGTATAAAGCCAACACTCAGCTCTGGTATCACGCAGATGGCACACAGAGGATGGCTATCGATGGAAATGGTGATGTTGGAATTGGAACACACACCATAAACACAGCCCGACTTCACGTATCAGGAAGTGTTGCCTCGCAAGCAACTTTCATAGCACAGGCTCCTGCTGAACAAACAGGCGGTGTTGCCGTTCTTGAGGTAAACAAATCTTCTGGTGCAACACTGCTGTTCGTAAGCGGCAGCGGGAACGTTGGAATTGGAACCCGAACACCCACAGATAAGCTTTCGATTCATTCTGGGGCGCAAGATAGGGTTGGATTTGGTGTATCGAGTGCAGTTTCAACTATTTATCTGGGCTCAACCACAAGCACTGAAGCTTACAGAACGTTAGAGTTCGATAGGGCTTCAGGAAAGCTGTACTTCAAATATGGAACCGTGGGAGCTTCACTATCAACTTCAACTACAATAGATAGCTTGGGGAACGTTGGTATAGGTACAACATCTCCTGGATTTAATCTTGAAGTAAACGGAACGTTCGCGGCAACAACAAAGAGCTTCGTGATCCCGCACCCAACACGAGTTGGTTGGAAATTGCGATACGGATCGCTAGAAGGGCCTGAAAACGGTATTTATATTAGGGGTGAATGCAATACAGAAGTAATCGAGCTTCCTGATTACTGGCGGTTGCTTGTTGATGAATCATCAATTACCGTACAGCTAACATCTATTGGAAAGTATCAAACACTGTTCGTAGAGAGCATCGAGAATAATAGTGTTAAAATTGGAAGAGGATGGTTAATGAAGCTATTTGGAATTAAACCTCGGTTCTTCTACACTGTTACTGCAAACAGAAAAGATGTTAAATTTGAACCCGAGTATGTTGCTTAGTAAAGTTTCTTGATTCTAAGTGCCTAACTTGGTCGAACCTTGAGTTCTAACCGATAATTAGAAACCGAAATGCCTCGCGATATATTAATAGATCCACAGAGAACAGGATCGGGAAATCCTAACATTCAGTTCAGTGGATCTGCAGGTAACCCAATTCGCCTCGAAGTACTTAGTGAAGGATCTGTACAATTTACCGGTGTTTCAGGTTCTCTGTTTAAGATATCAGATTTTCCTGCTGCAGGTGGTGATCTAAACTCTCTGTTTCTTAGCGGAACAACTGCGATTACAGGTTCTTTGCTACCGGGTGCTACAGCTCTTTATGATCTCGGATCTAGCACAAAACGCTGGGCAAACATATTTGCAACAAACATTAACGGTTCATTAACCGATAGCGGGCTTACGGCAGGTTCTGTTCTCTTTGCAGGAACAGGTGGAGTAATCACGCAGAATAATACAAACCTGTTTTGGAACAATGCAAGCAGCGGGATTGGAATCGGTACAAACGCAACTGTTGGCGGAAACAGGCTCACATTGAGTGGGGGCGGTATCATTCTCACAGATTCAGGGCAGATACACCTGAACGGAAATCAGGGCGCAATACTTGGTGCATCACGTAGATTGAACCACGGTGATGCACTCCTTGGCTTTAACCTTCGTGGGCAAGTAGGAGATGATAACTACTACACGCATATTACGCACGCAACTGCCGGATATGGTGGTGTTGATGTGGGATATCAAGGTAACATCAAGTTCTGGTCATTTAGCGGTGCAACAACAGCAGGTGCCGCAGTAACACCCAATGGTGTTGGCCTCCTTAGCACATCATATCATTGGCTTTCTCCAAGAGCAACAATCACAGATTTTTTCATGAACCTGAGTGGGCAGGTTGGAATTGGAACATCTGTAATTCAGGCTTCTTCTGTTCTCCACGTAAATAGAGGAGCAGGAGGAAACCTACCCCAGATTGCTCTAACAAACTCTAATGTGGGCGGAACAGTTCACTGGCTCGGAACTGGGTGGATACCCGATGGGCTAGGAAGCACAGATACACTCAACCTCGGTAATAATCAACAGAAATCTGTTTCTATCATCAGTGCAAATGCGGCAGTGTTTACAGTGGTGGATGATGGAACTAAAAAGAAGGCGGTGATGCCGCAGGCCAACTCCTACGTTGGAATTGGCACCACAAACCCAACGGCAACACTGCAGGTTCTTGGCCACACAACAGCAGGAACTGCCGCAGCAGCAATCATTAAAGAAGGAGTTGCATTACAAACTGGCGGCCTTCCCATCCTTGATGTACAGAATTCTGCGGGAACTTCCATCCTCTTCGTTACAGGTTCCGGCCGAGTTGGTATCGGAACTATTGCACCTCAGGCTGCTTTCCACGTTGTAAATGGATCTATACCCAATGCCGCGAACCTCTACATCGGATACGCGGGATCCAACAACTACTACGATGCCAATCAGCACTACTACAGGGATGGCAGCGGAAATACAAGGCTTACCATCTCCTCTGGTGGAAATGTAATTCCTGGTTCAAATGCCACACAGGATCTTGGTTCGAGTACCCTTCGGTGGAAAAACGTATATGCTACCAACATCTCCGGTTCACTTACTGGAAGCAATCTTACTGCTGGGCAGGTGGTTGTTGCAGGAACAGGAAGCGTTCTTAGTGGAAGTAATAGTTTCTGGTGGGATGACACGAATGAACGTGTAGGAATCGGAACATCAACCTCTTTCCCATATCCTCTTACAGTTACCAAGAAATTAGGAACATCAGTAGTATACATCAGGTCGAATGATGCTTCAGGTGCATCCGTTCTAATGGGAGATTCATCGAGTGTTCTCGGGCAGTTCTACATCACACCAGGTGGTTCATGGCTCGAGTACTCAACCTTCCTCAACTTTAGAAGTGGTTATGGTGGCACTAGCAGAATGATTATTGATTCCTCCGGAAATGTTGGAATTGATACGGGAACACCTACGGCTCGGCTGCACATCAACGGTTCCACATCTACAGCAACACATACATTCTACGCGAAGGAGAACCAGGCATCGGCTTCGGGAACTGCCGCAATGCTGATACAGAATGCAGCAGGAACCAATCTCCTCTTTGTGAGCGGCAGCGGAAGAGTAGGAATTGGAACGGCCCCCTCGGCTACCATAACTAATGCAAAGCTTGAGATTAATGGATCGGTTGTTCCTACAACCCACTTGGGTGCAAGTAACAACATTGGTGAATCAACAAATTACTGGGGAACTTCTTATTTAAACTACGGTTACTTCTATAACGGTTCAGTTAATTCTGTATCTATAAACGGGGGAACCTTTCAGGTATACTCTCAAACATCTCCTACGGCATATAGCATATATGCAGATACAAATAATAGAGTAGGAATTGGAGCAGCTTCTATATCAGGTGCAAGGCTCCTTGTTTCAGGAACTAATACGGCAAGCGATACAACATTACTTGTTAAGGAAGGTGTATTTTCTCCTATAGCAGGTGCAGGAGTATTTAATGTTCAGAACTCTTCTGGTACATCACTTTTGTTCGTTAGCGGAAGTGGAAACGTTGGTATCGGCATCCCAAATCCTACTGCATATAAGCTCGATGTGGCCGGCCAAATCAAATCTCGCATTCAGGCTGGTAATTCTACTGGTATTACACTTGGAAGCAATGGCACTGAAAAGGCACGAATACAGTTTACCGCGAGTGATGATTCGGCGCGCTTTAGGCTCGAGGTTAATGGAGTAAATACTCCCTCGGAGCGCCTCGGAATTTATGCTGGGCCTCTCGGCAACATCGCCACAAACGAGGCAATGATAATAGGCGGAAACGGAAACGTTGGTATTGGAACAGGAACACTAGCAACATCCCGATTGCTCATAACAGGAAGTGGAGCTACTTCATCCACTTCTACCATGCATCTTGTAAATAGCAGTGCTGCTTCTCTGATGTTTGTAAGAGATGATGGAAATATAGGTATCGGAACCACCAATCCCGGCTACAACCTACAGGTGGGAAGCGGAGCATCTGTTGGAACTAGAACTCTTGCCCTCATCGATTCCGGCTACGGAATCGTTATCAAGGGCGGCAACGGAAATGGTATCGTTCAAAGCCTTGGAACAACCGTTCCAATAGAGTTCCAGGCAGGAAACGGAAACAATGGTAATTACTTGTTCACATCCACGGGAAATGTGGGAATCGGAACCGCAATACCTCTTGTTAAGCTTCATGCTAACGGATCAGGAGAGCTTCTTCGATTAGTTGATCCCGTATCATCAAACATAAGAGTAAGCCAAGGAACAACCAATTCTGCAGGAACGAGTTACGGATTTATTCAAACATACCAAGATAACACAAGCACGGCTTTTGGAACACTTGCTTTGCAATATTCTGCAGGAAGTGTTGGAATTGGAACGATAAATACTAACGGAAATAAACTTGCCATTTTTGGCGGAAATCTTTCCATCGAAGGTGCAATTCTACCCAGTGTTTCCAATACGCATAGTTTGGGATCTACTTCGTACAGATGGGAAACAGTTCACGCGAGATTTCTTACTGGCTCTCTAACAACGCTATCTGATGGAACTTCTTACCTGATTGCAGGATCAAATGTTACAATTACAACAGGCTCAACAGGTGCAGTAACTATTTCTGCCGGGCTTGGAGGAACTCTTTCTGGCGCGGGAACAACAGGCTACATCCCAAAGTATACTACTTCAACTACGCTGGGAAACAGCAACATCTTTGATAACGGAACCAACGTTGGCATCGGTACGAGTACTTCTCTTGCGGAAAAACTCAATATCAACGGAAACGTATCTCTAACAAACATTGTTAACAGTGCTGGTTCCATCGGAATAATACCCGCCTCGAGCGGAAATGTATCCCTCAACACTGCAGGCAGCGGTGTATCGATTATTTCTGGTATTTTCTACACAACGGCCCAAAGCCTTTCAATCACACTAGGAACAGAATCATGGATTCGCCTCGCAACAGTTCCTAATCTCTGCGATCTGAAGCTGCATGTGAAGATCACCTCAACAGCCACCGAAGAGAACATCAATATATCGATCAAGGGAAACTACTATAATGTTAATACAAAGATCGATGCAGATAGGGTTACATATGCTGAGCGCTTGCGCGAAGTTCTGGTGGAACAGCCCACAACTAACGGTGGCCCAAAAACCATCTACCTGAAGATAAGAACGAGTTCATTCGCACCGAACCTCACGTGGTGGCTCTACGATAGCATTGCTCCTGCAACAACGATCCACAACGATGATGTTACTGCAACTCCTCCAACGAGCGGCATCTCGTTATCTCTTTCAACAGCAATCAACACACAGCAATTCAGTAATGCCAGCCTCATCACAAGCGGCTCCAATAACCCAAAAGTAGGTATTGGAACAAATCTACCCAGTGCGAAGCTTCACGTTCATGCGCCCAACGGAACTGAGATTGCAAGATTTTCTCATGAAAATTCAACTGGCCTCGTTGGTTTTGCCTACTCTACTTCAGCAATAGCAGGTTATCTCGGTAACGGTAGCAGCATCTTAACGGGAGCAACATCAACAGATTTTGTGATGAGATCTGAAGGTGCACTTGTTCTGGCAAGCAACGGAAATAACCGGCAAGTAACCGTTGATACATCCGGCAACGTTGGCATCGGCACGGCAACTACAGCAGCTAAGCTTTTTGTTTATACCACGCAAAATAACGCAGCCTCTCCTCCTTCTTTCGATTTCCACGGCTCGTTCATGCGAATTGGAGATTATACAAATAATCTCACGTTCAACAACGGAGTGGGAATAAAGTTTCATGATGGAGGAGTTGTACATTACAGCATAGGGCAGCTTTCTGGTAATTTCTACATGTCGCAGACAAGCGATAACGGAAATCAGCTATTCACCGCAGGTAGAACAGATGTAATTATTTTCAATTCATCTGGGCAGGTAGGAATAGGAAGCACAACACCCAGCTATAAGCTTGATGTTAATGGTGATGTAAATATAGCTTCTACAAGAATTTTTAGAGTTAACGGTACAGCCGTTGTGAACACACAGGCTTCCAACGGCAGCGATATTTACATGAATGCCCGCGTTGTTAGGAACGAATCATCCGTAAATACCGATGGCCTATATCTCGGTTATGGAAATACCGGTACATCTACCGGCCACATTAGGTTTTTTGCTAACGGAACCACTGAGAGAATGAAGATAGCTGCTGATACAGGGGCTATCATAATAAGTGATCTCGCAGGAAATATTTCAACATCAACAGCAAGGCTTCTCGTTTCTGGTTCGGCCACTTCTAACATACCAACTGCCATAATCCGCGAAGGAGTTTCATCACCAGCAAGCGGGGTACCTGTTCTAGATGTTCAAAATTCATCAGGAACTTCTCTTCTCTTTGTTAGCGGTAGCGGCACGGTTGGCATAGGAACAACCGGCCAAGGAGCCCGTCTTTTTGTTTCAAGCAGCCTCACAGGAAATGCTGCCTCGGCACTGATTATAGGCGGCCAAGTATTCGGAGTTTCACTCAATACATTTAAGGGGCAAACTCAGTTGTTTCAGCTTGCTGATACTACTGAAACAATGAGAATTGATTCATACGGTAACGTAGGAATAGGAACAAATAACTCAAACGGAAATAAACTTTCAGTAAATGGGCAAACTGCAGTTACAGGATCAATCAACCCTGGGGCTGATAACACATATGATCTGGGTTCTTCTAGCAAGAGATGGGCAAACATCCATGCCACAAACATTGTATCATCAGGATCTCTTGGGCCTGCTTACACCGCGCCAACCTCAACTGTTGCAGGAACGGGATTGGATTTCGATGGTACAGCAATATATGATACAATATCACTATCAACCGCTACATCTCCTGCGGCACTCTATGAAATAACAATTATAGCTAATCCAAATTCTAACGGTGATGCCAACTATAGAGATGTAATCTATGGTAAAATTATCGTGGGAACAGGCTATAACGGCTCGGCTGTTACAACTTATATACAATTCATCAATGAGAGCCCGCCGCCAAGATCTCTTTACACAAGCGGTGGATCACATCTCACAACAGATGTTATATTCTTTCAGGGCGGAACAGAATATACAAGTGTTCCTAACGGTGGAATGGCAACAATCAGAGTAAAGATTGCAGGCTATTGGTCTGGCGGCCCGCCTTCAACTGGTGCGCATATCGGAAGCAACACAACTGTCAGACTTAAGCAGATTGCATAATTAGGAAACGATGGCAACTTATAACACAGTAATCACGAACATCTCTGGGTCAGTCGGCATCGGAACAACGAGCGTAACATCGAGGCTTACAGTTCTTGGAAATGCTTCTAATCTCGGAGAGCAAATTGCAACATTCAAACCCGGAGGTTTGCAAACAGGCGGTTCAGGTGTTCTTGATGTTCAGAACTCCGCAGGAAGTTCCATTTTCTTTGTGAGTGGAAGCGGAAATGTAGGAATAGGAATATCAACCCCAGGCGAGAGATTAACCATCACACGAACAGCTTCTGAAGCTTCAGTTGCTGTAGGCAACGGAACATATTATGGATATTTTGGATTTGCTAATGCTGCAGGTAACTATGCTGTATCAGCACAAGCAAATGATACGGTTGTGAGAGGCCAAAACGGAGTTACTCTTGCAGGAAATCAAGGAAATGCGGGAGGAATTAGAATAAGTTCCTCAAACTTTGTTGGTATTGGAACAACCAACCCATTAGTTCCAGTGCATATCAACAATAGTGGCGGCGAGCAGCTCTGGATAAGAGGCGGCGGTGCTGGGTATCTTTTTTGTGGATATGATCAGGTAAGCGATAGAGGAAGAATTGGTGCATACACGAGCACCGGATATACAACATTGCTCTTGAATGAAGGCGGTGGAAATATTGGCATTGGTACCGCAATTCCAAATGCACAACTGACATTATACAACGCCTCGATGCCAGAGATAACGTTGAAAAATAGCTCAAACTATACGAGATTTTCTGTAAACGGAAATGACTTTTATCTAGATGTCGGGCAGGGAACAGCAGGAGGCGGATCTACAATTTTTCGCAGAGGAAACGGAACTGCCGAGCACGTTCGTTTTGATTCTTCTGGTAACGTTGGTATAGGAACAAGTTTATTTACAGACAAACTTGCAGTTAACGGTTCGGTATCTGTAACCGGATCATTGCTTCCCGGTGTTGACAACAACTATTCGCTTGGATCTTCTGGAAAGAGATGGTCTGAAGTCAGGGGAGTTAATGTTTATGGTCAATTCTTCCCGTCCAGCGGAACTCCTGGTTCTGTTCTTTATATTAATTCATCAGGCCTTCTCGCGCAAGATAACTCAAATCTTTTCTGGAATGATTCAACAAAGAATCTTGGTATTAGCGGCCAGGTATATGCATCATCATTCGTGGATATACAGAATTCATCATATCTTGTCAACCCAGCAAGTACTTCTGTTCTAAATCTAGTTAATGCTACTGGTTTTTATGATGCAGATGGAGGTAATGCTCGAAGATTTGTCAATCCCGGAGGAGGAGCTCTCACAACACAAACGCCTAGTATCACGGGTGCACTAAAGATAAGATTTCCTTCTTCGAGGAACAATTCCTCAACAATGATAATTCTAACAGTTAAGATATATGAGTACGTTACCGGGCGCACCCAAGAGTACAGAATTGGGGGTTACAATTATTTTGTTGGTAATTGGTACAATGTATTTGCTTACAATTTAACTGATTCAGGTTCTAACTACTCGATAAGATTTGGATACGATGGAACGAGTGATTGCATTTGGATCGGAGAAACATCAACTGGCTGGAATTGTCCTCAGGCATACATTACAGAAGTTCTAACTGGATATTCTGGTTTTAGTGCAGATTGGTCGAACGGATGGGCGCTATCTTGGGTTACTGCCTTTGATACGGTTGAACAAGGGCCGTATATTCCAAACAGATTTTGGGGAAACAACAACGATGGTGCAGGAAGCGGCCTCGATGCAGATCTTCTCGATGGATACCATGCCGCCTCTTTTGGCTTAGGCACAGGAACCCAGAATTATGTTGCAAAATGGACTGCAACAAGTAATGCCCTTGGAAATTCACAAATTTATGATGATGCAACGAACGTAGGTATTGGAACTTCAACTACGCATGGAAAACTAGCTGTTTACAAAGATGGAACAGGCAATACAGAGATTCTTACGTTAAAAACAACTTATCCCAGTGATAGCACATATAAATCTTTGACGTGGCGCGATGGCTCAAACATCACGGGTCAAATTGACACGCGCTATAATGGCACAACTGTTGATATGGTATTTGGTAGCCTCTACAACGGAGGCTACAACACCGCAGAGCGGCTTAGGATTACAGGTGCAGGAAATATTGGCATCGGTACTACAAATGCCACTGCAAAACTAACGATATCTTCTTCATCGCCTACTTCTGTAGATATTGGGTTGAATAGAACATTTTCTGTTGTTAACAACAATACGGGTTCCATTAACTTCGTATCAGTTCCTTCTGTAGGAACGAGAGGATCTCATGATTATGGTTCCATCGTAGTAAAAGGAAACAGCCCAAGCGGGATTAACGATGGCGGCTCTTCAGTGTTTGAATTAAAGGTAGGAGGAGCATCATCTGCTGCATCGGATATCGGTGTATTTCTCAAAGGAGAATCAATTTCAGGAGCATCAAACGGCCCAGATATGGTATCCATATTTTCAAGATCAATAAGGGGCCTGGTAGTTAGTGGTACATCTGCTAACGTGGGTATTGGAACATCATCTCCTGCTTATCCTCTTCATGTATACAGAAGCGGCCTCGCAGATGGAAGTACAAACACCCAGCTAATGTTTGATGGAAAGTTTTCCGTTGCAGGAATAGATCAGAACGACATGATTGGAATGTCTTCTCGTCTCGAAAACTCTGGTGGTGGTAGCCAAACTACATTCAACATTGGATTTTCATATCAGGCAGGAGCAAATGCAATACTTCTGCAGCCAACATCTGGGTATGTAGGTATCGGAACAAACAATCCTTCTGCCAAACTTCATGTTGTGAGCGGTGATATAAGATTTAACAGTACGTACGGAATTATTGGTGGTACAAATACAGCTGGATATGTTCTCAGAGGAGATAACACGCGATTTGTACCGGCACAGCTTCAGTATTCAGACCTTGGAGGAACTCCTACTATAGGAAATGCCACGCTCACAGTTGGCGTTTCTGGTACTGGGCTTAGTGTATCAGCAACTCCTACTTTTACTGCCAATGCAACAGCTAATAACACGATTACGATAACAAGCAATGCTACAAGCTCAAACACGGTGAGCACGCTTGTTGCCCGAGATGCAAGCGGGGATTTCAGTGCAGGTAGGATAAATGCAATAATTGATTCGATCGGCACCGAGGCCTCGCGCGTGGTAACTACAACACCAGAAACTCTCGCTCGCGCTGGTGTTGTGTTCGATTTCAAAACAAATGGAACGAATGCGCTAACAGATGGCGGTTCTTACCACGGCCTCATGACATTTCGTCAATATGGAGGTGGAACTGATTGGACTGGAGGCAGGTCTCACCAGTTAGGATTCACTGATAATGACAACGTATGGCACAGAAGCGGCACGAGCACCACTTGGGGAACGTGGTATAAGTTCTACCACACAGGAAACCTCACAAATCCCGCCACAGGAACAGGAACAAACAATTATGTTGCAAGATGGACGGGAACAAGCTCACTTAGTACGGGTGTTCTATATGATAATGCAACAAATGTAGGTATTGGAACTAATATCCCTCTTTCATTGCTCTCTATTGGTGAAGGATCTCTCGTAAATCACAATATCCCAGTACAGATAAGCACAGGTGGACCAGGAACAGAAAAATGGTATGGCATTAACAAGAATGGTAACTACGGTTTCGTTGCAGGATTTGTCTATGATCAAGGTGCCGTATTAAGAGTATGTACAACTGACCCTCTTATTCTGCAAACAAATAACACCCAAGAGGCAATGAGAATCGATTCTTCACAGAGAGTCGGTATCGGAGATACTGATCCAGGAAATCACTATGGAGAATCAAACAGGCTCGTAATCAGAAATGACAATAATGGTCTCACAGCATTATCAGTAACAAATGCTACTGTAGGCGCAAGCGCTGTCGTCAGAATTGGGATGATAGGCGGCACAGGAAATTCATATACGCGTCATGAGCTCTACGATAATAACGGAAATCCTTATCTGAATCACAATATAGGCCAGGGAGTCAAGAACTATAATATAAGAATGGGTGTGGGCGGCAATACCGTCATGGTCTTGTCTGGAAGCAGTACCGGCGCTACAGTTGGTGTCGGAATATCAGCAGGTGCAGTTTCCCCTTATTCAGCAGGGGGATATGGTTGGCTTGTAACAAATGGTTCTTCAGGAGCTGTTTTTTCTCATGCACAAAGCGGAACTGAGCTCTTTAGAATTCAATCTGATGGTGCTGCCCATAACATATTGGGAATCTCAAATGTTCCAATGATATTCAAAACTGTTAGTTATGAAGCAATGAGAATCGATACTTCTCAGAGAATTGGTATCGGAACAACCATCACAAGCAATAAACTTTCGGTATATGATTCTTCGCAGGATCAGATCTACATCCGAGGCACAAGTACAAATAGATCCGGCATTAGAATAGATAACACTGCTGGGTATCAATCACAAATTCTTTTGGCCGATGGTGGAGCTGATAAGTGGCAATTTGGAAAGCAAACTGATAACACGTTCTTCTTGTATGATGCAACTGCAACAAAGAACATAATCCAGGGAACCTATAGAAATCTTGGTAGATCAGATATAGCTTTCGTTCCATACCAAGATGGCCGAGCAGGAATCGGAACAGATCCTTCAACTAATGGTAAGCTTGAGATCTATGCAACAGGATCACTACAAGGCATCCATCAGGGTGATGGAACTCGATGGCTAAAAATTCTCGCAGGAACAGCAACAGTTGGTGCATACAACAATATAGTTCTGAATAACGATTCTGCAATTATCTTCAGCGGCGGTGTTCCGGGGACAGGCGCTTTCGTTCTTGCTCCATGGGCTGGGGCCACTTCAGGCCTGAGGATAGATGCCTCAGGTCAAGTTGGCATTGGAACAGCAACGATGTCAAGAAGCCTCGTTGTTCACGGAAGTGATGCCTTGATAAATGGGCGATATGTTGGAGGAGGAAACAATAACTCAGATACTTACAATACTGCGCTAGGAGATGGTGCCAATGGATCACTTACTGCAGGATCAAGCAACACAGCAGTTGGCCGCGCGGCACTCATTAATAACTCAATAGGTAACAACAATGTTGCTATTGGAGCATCTGCACTTCAGAGCCAAACAGCTAATAATGCAACGGCCGTAGGAACAACCGCATTATGGCAGAGCTCAGCACCAGGAAATACAGCTGTTGGTTACAGTGCGCTACAGTCAAATACAACAGCTAGCGGATTAGTTGGAATAGGTTATGAAGCCTTGTATAGCTCTACAGGAGCCAACAATACAGCTGTTGGGTGGTGGGCCGGAAGATCACTTTCAACAGGCGCAAACAGTGTTGCAATGGGCTCCAATGCTCTCAGAAGTGCTACAACAACTTCATCCAATGTTGCAGTTGGATATGCTGCACTAGAGCTCAGTACAGGAGCATCAAATACGGCTTTGGGAACAGCTGCAGGCTATAGGTTAACAACAGGAGGATCAAACGTAGCCATAGGGGCGCTTGCTCTTGCTGCTTCATCAGCCCTCTCGGGAAGCACAGCAATTGGTACGGGAGCACTTGTTGCTTCAACGGGTGATGGCAATACAGGGTTAGGTTATCTAGCAGGGAGCGCAATAACATCTGGTACTGGAAATGTTGTTATTGGTTCGTACTCTGGAAACTCAGGTGGGCTCGACATTCGAACAAGTAACAACAATATAATTCTCTCAGATGGCCAAGGCGCTATTAGGATGCACATCGATAACACTGGTGCAGTAGGAATTGGAACAACTACAGCATTTGGCGGATACATGCTCCACCTTTATAGTGGAAGCAACAAGAATACAAACATTCTCTTGCAGTCTGACGTAGACATGTCAAGCGGATTGTATCTTCAGGCAGGCACTGGTGTGGGCCACTTCTATCGGCAAACAGGTGGTGGCGAATTCAGGCTAGGAACAATGACGAGCACCTCGCTCGATATACAAACCAACAACACATCTGCAATCAATATTGATGCATCGCAAAATGTGGGAATTGGAACGGTAAGCACAGGCGGTGAATCTATAAGATCATATAGAGCATCAGGCAATACGGTAGGATTTTACTCAAATACAGCAAACTCAACGTTAGTAATCTCGGGATACAACAGTACATCATCTGTAACTTCTGCATTTGAGGTTTCTAGTGCAGAATCTTCAATCGGAACAGTAACAAATCATCCCTTAAGAATCCTTACCAGCGGCACGGAAAAAGTAAGGATCGATACAACCGGAAATGTAGGAATCGGAACTTCGACTACCGATGCGACTCTTAGAGTAGCAAGAGGAACTGCAGCTAACGGCACTGCAATGCTAATGGGAACAACAAACCATTCGCATTTCAACTATTCTACAGGAGAAGACACGTACATCCGAGGTGGAAAGACGACTTCAAAGGTCTACATAAACGACTCAACCTCGAGTGATGTCATAATAGCGACTGGTGGTGGCTATGTAGGAGTTGGAACAACTCAGCCCACATTGAACTCAGGAGCAGAAACAGCTAAATTCTCAGTTCAGACAGCATCAAATTCGTTATTGGCAACAACCGCAATAAGGATGCACAATCCCGGGGGATTTGGTGCCACGCGCATAGAGTGGGTTTCAGATCCCGTAGGATCAGGAGGCGAGTGGAGACCGGGTTACATTCAGAGCGGCGATGGCGAAACATACACCGGCAAATTGTTGTTCTACACTAACGGCACGGGATCAGGAAATAAGTGGGGGTCTTCACTTGGAATGACAGTGTCGAACGGGTCTGTTGGCATAGGCACCTCAACTCCAAATACAACATACGGAAAACTTCACGTATGGACTAGCCTTGCATATGGCGGAAATAACACTGGCAGATTAACCGGAACAGGTAACACGATTACGATTGTTAACAGTACAGGAGAAGTCAGAGAGAACACTTCTTCTAGAAGATTTAAGAAGGACATACAGCCATACGTTGCAGGACTAGAGAAAATACTTTTGTTGAAACCAATGTCTTTCAAATATCTTTCTGACGACACGATGCCGTGTGTCGGAATGATTGCAGAAGACCTACATGATCTTGGTATTTTTGAAGAATTCTTAACATTCGACGGAGAAGGTCTACCGTCAGGTATAAGATATCCTGAAATTGTTCCTCTTCTTGTCAACGGAATCAAAGAACTCAAGTCAGATAACGACACGCTCAAATCCGAGATACAATCTCTCAAGGATCAAATTTCAAACATCCTTGCGATGCTCAGTAATAAGTAACATAGCGAAAGGTCATACACATGTACTTAAAGATAGAACCAGCATTATACAGAACAGGTCAGGCAAAATGTCTCGTTATAAGAAACACATCGGTACAACTTGGTAGCAGGGCTGTTATTGAGTGGTCTCTTATGGGAGACCAAGAAACAGATCGTAGAGATTATGAATCAGGAGGAAGCCAGCTTGCTGGTGATGAATATCTTGCATGGGGGCAAAATGATGCATACGTTTACGAATGGCTTGCAACCCAACTTAATCTTACAGTAGCCTCTATTGAGAATGGAAATTACTGGGATGCACCTGTCCCAGCAGCCCCTCCTGTGTGAATTATAAGTAGTTCAACAACTTAGCTGAGGACATCGCCCATGACGATGTCCTCTTCTGTTTCTTGTTGTAAAAGCCCCATTTGTGGGTCTAAAAATATCTTAGAAAAGTCGAATTTAGAAACAACCTTTCCTTTAACCTGAGTTATTTTTAGCCCATTGGCAGTTAATTTTTTGTTCCACGGAATGGTAGCAGCTGTCGTCCAGCCCGAGTATACTTCAAGAAGACCCATCTTCTCTTCTGTTCCTTTGAGAGGAGTGATTTTTCCTATCCTGACTTTGTCATATTTGTCAAAAATTCTACCGCTCACAAGGTAAGCCAATGGGTTATCTGAATCCCCATCATCAAATATCCATTCAGACCCAACCCACTCTACTTCGAGAATCTCTCCTAGACTTAAAGTGACTATTTTTCTATATTCTTCCTCGAACCCATCAGGATACGGAGGCTCATCCTTCAGATAGTATGCAGATTCTACAGAATCATAGAGCGTGAAAGCCGCAGGTTCTGATCCTCGCTTTAGACAGAGTTGCACTTTCTTCACTTTGACCTCGACAATATAAGTATTCTACAATCAAATGCGAAGAAATGCTAGGCTCCAAGTAATTCATATTTCTTTCGAATAACAGTGCCCAATCCGGGATTTACCTTCAGAGCCTCAGGAACAATGGCCATGCGAATGAGGTTGCGCATATATTTGGGATCACTGTTGGACTCGTCCTCGATCCAAGAGAGGTTCCTCCGCGAAGCCCAGGATCTAATCTCCTCCTTGGGAGTGGTGAGAAAGGGGCGGATCACATTTCCTCGGGAGTATGGAATCAGCTTCGAATCTCCGTGGAGGGATGTGAAGATCCATGTTTCAATCGCATCACCCAGGTGATGGCCTGTTACCACGGGACCTCCCAGTGAATCCAGGAATGCGTACCGTTCATTCCTCCAAAATTCCTCAGGGGAAAGGCCTCGTGATTTCTCGGAATTAATCCGGCCAATCTTGAGAGGTACTCTCCGTTCCTCGGCGAACTTTCTCACAAACTCTTCAGCACGTTCGGAGTTGATCGTTCCGTGGTGGAAGAAAGCAAGCTGAACATCACGCTTGCCGTTCAAAAGAAAATCGGAGATCACCACGGAATCAATACCACCTGAGAAGGCAATTGTACATTTCCGCGGAAGATCCCCAATGAACTTGATCATGACTTCCTCTAGTTGAATAATTGTGGAACGGGTGGGACTCGAACCCACACATTTTCGCTTATGAGGCGACTAATCTGAACCAATTGATTTACCGTTCCGTTGATTGTCAGTTCCCAGGGTGGGATTCGAACCCACATGAATTTATCATCCGGCGAATTTTGAATTCGCTATGTCTAGCCTAATTTCATCACCTGGGCATGATTCATTTTCTACATTTAGACCAAGCTGTATAAGATTTTTTGATCGTGGTGTTTTTATGTAGTTTGGTTTTTCTCCGCATGAAAGTCTTTTAGAGTTACGATTCTTGTTCTTCCACGTAGGAGTCTGAGAATGACAATTTGGACAAAGAAATCTTAAGTTTTCTCTTCTGTTGTCGTCTCTAACTCCATTGATGTGGTCAAGATCAAGAACTAAAGGAGATCCATTCCATTCAGAAATTCCACAATTCTCACAGGAATCACCAAATCCCATTTTATTTAAGAGTTTTTTGATATAACCTCTTGAATAAGGAGAAGCTTCTGAAAAGATATCAATCTCTGTGTATTTTTTGGATTTTCCTGATTTTATTCTTTCATCAAAAGGAGCCATACTTCCTTTGGCCCAATTATTGTTCCCGCCAAAGTTAGCATTATTCAATCCAAGACAATGTCCTTTGTGGGCTGACATCGAGTATACACTCTTGAATATTCTATTGCAATTAGGACAATTTTCTGGAATTGACTTTCTTTCTTCAAGCGACTTGACACGATTTCTTTTTTGTAACCCTAAAAGAGACCATTCTTTACATGTTCCCTTGTGAGTATTAAGACTTGTTAATTTTTCAAAACTTTTTTGGCATCCCTGACAGGTGTTCATTGAATTATCTCCTACACACGAAGACAAATATTAACGTGTCTGCCAGTTCCACCAGGGCGGCCTTGATGATATTAACTTAACCCACGGAGATCTAACTTTACAATAATTTTAAGTTACGAGTTATTTCATCGATCTTTCGTGAATCGTCAGGACCTATGGCGACACAGAGTGTCTCTGCGAAACCTTCTTCATCGAACATCTTTCCTTCAACGGGATAGCACTGAAGCCCTGCAAGCTCTGCTTTGAATGTGAGGCTCTTTAGGGTGGTTTCAGATCCTACCCCTAGCACGATACGAATAGAACCGCTATTGATCCAGTCTGTTTCCTCTGGCGTGAGACGGACTGATAAAGTGTCTCCCCTCTCAGACTCGTCATTTACGAGAAAGAACTCTGTAGATGCTTTCGCTACCAGTGAGGCCACCTGTGACTTCTTCATCTTTAAGTCTTGGCGCACAAGAATTACTTGTTTCAAATCGCTGGACATGATTCGCCCTCCTGTTTCTAAATTTAGTTCGTGAAAAGATGGTAAAATTTTCTTGGTAGCTTGTAATGGTTACTTGAATTTTCTACACATATAAGTAATCATAAGCACGGAGATCGTCATCATGAAAGATAACAAGAAGTTTGCATTGGTTCTTTCGGGTGGGGGAGTTAAGGGAGCCTGGGAAGCCGGATTTCTCAAGTATGTTGCAGAAGTATGGGGGCATAAATTCACAACTGTATGCGGATCATCAGCGGGAGCACTAAATGGAATATCCTACGTTTCCGCCGCAGGATCTGAGAATTTACCTGAAAAAATCATAGAACCGTGGAATAAGGTTACATTTGGGCAGGTTGCAAAGATTCCATGGGGTGACATTTTCTCGTTCAAGCTCTACTCCCTCATGGACAACTCTCCGCTTATGGAGTTCTTGAAGAACACGCTTGACATAGAGAGCTACAGGCGAAACATAGATACAGGGATTGTGGAGACGAACATCCTTACAACAACAGAACTGACAGAGAAAAAAGCTTACATTTGGGTCGATTCCAAGACTGAGAGAAACTACGATTCTGCTAACTGGCATGTCGTGAAGCAAGCGCTCGGTGCTGAACATGCAACTGCGTCAGGTGCGATTCCTGTAGCATTTAGATCTGTGCAACTTAAAGAAGGATGGCACATAGATGGTGGTCTCTGCAACAACACGCCTATTCTCCCAGCAATCATGTCTATGTACAACAATAGGCAGATAAAGACGGAAGAAGATCCAGAGGTAAAGATCCTCGTGCTAACCCTGCCTGAACCTGAAACGAAACAGGAATGGACGAGTGAACCCACGATCCTTACGCAGACCTCGCGGATGTTCGAGTCTCTCACTGTCAGCCATATCACTCAGGATGTTTCCAAAGCTAATACGATAAACGAATTTCTGGACTCCCTGGCTGTGGATCACTACGGAAAGTACAGGAGGATCAATCTTCTTCTTGCTCGTCCCACAAAATCACTCGATGCACTAGCAAGAACAGTTCAGGAAGATATCGCATGGGGGCTCTTCCCAGCAGCCTGGTTATCCTCGTTGTCCTTCCTTCTCATCTTCCAGCCCTACATCCAGGTTCTCCTCAAGGAAGGATACGAGGATGCGAAGAAGATGCACGATCAACTGGAAGAGTTCTTCAACTCCTGACGAACCTCCATCAGGATCTTTCCAAGAAGGTTTGCCCCAGAACCTCTGCACACACCCCACACTCGATCGTTCCAGGTGTTGTTGTGGATCAGTTCCGCATCACCTGTCTTCAGGAGTAGATCAGCAAGAAATGGTGACTCGAACTTCTTTCGTACGAAGTCTCGCATCAGTCCCTCCTTCATAGCATCCCAATCAGGTCTCATCTCTATTCCTCTCCCCAATTTCTTGGCGATCGCGGGATCCTTGGACTTGCGGATCAACTCTCGAGATTCTTCGTTGAGTGTCTTGTATGCCTGATATGCATGTTCCACTGTTGGCCAAGACTTTCCTTCGACCCAAATGGTGGAAGGATAGAAATTGGACAGAAAAGCATGCCCTGATGCCAACGTGAAAGAATCGATTATTTTTTTATCTGTCATCTGGAGACCCGGGTGGGTATCGAATCCACTCTTCCCGGAAGGCGTTCCCTCAAACTGCCGGGCCTGTTGTTCACTTCTTGAAGTTCGCCGCGCGAACGACAACAGGAGCAGCTGCTGTGTTGACAGCTTCTGCCGGGACGGCTGTGGGAGTTGTAAGCGGAGCGACGGGAGCCGATGCATCAGCTTCACAGCAAACAGGGGTAGCAACACCTGCATCGACTGCCGCTACGACTGCTGCATCAACCACAGCAGGAACTTCAACCTTCTTCTCGCATCCAACAAGGGCAAAAGCTGTAACGAGCAAGAACAAACCAGTAAATAACTTCATAATCTTTTTTCTCCTAATGCGGAAAATTTCTATCCGCGCATCTTATTTATAACAGTGCGCAGTAAGTGTATACAAAATAACTTCAATGTAATTAAAGACGAAAGAAAAACGAAATGTCAAGAGATTCTCAAAGATACAGGAAGACCTACTCTTACTATAGGGTTCAGCCAAAAACTGAGCTGTTAGAGGTTATAGTTGATGAAACTCTTGACTGGAAAAAGTCAGTAAGGGCCGCTTCGACTACTAGCATTTCTCTTGCAGGATCTACTCCTCTTACAATAGACGGTGTAGTTCTTGTGGACGAAGATAGGGTTCTCTTAAAAGATCAAGGATCAGGAACGGAGAATGGAATTTATTACTTCGAAGTTTCAAACGGAAGCTACATTTTTACTAGAGCCCCCGATGCCAGACAAGACACAATAAACTGTGGAGCTACCACATATGCTGAAGAGGGAACCGTAAATTCTGGTAAGATTTTCACAATGTCGACCACGGGACCCATAACCGTGGGAACAACTGCAATATCTTGGACTCTATTCTCTGGCGGGGGAGTTGGCGGAAGCGGCACAACAAACTATGTTTCTAAATTTACTGCCACGAGCACTGTTGAAAATAGCATCATTTATGACGACAGCACAGGCATAGGAATTGGAACAAGCTCTTTTTCTGGGAGGCTCTATGTTTCGGGATCTTCAACAGCTTCTCAGCCAGTAGCTGTAATAAAAGGGGGCGTGCATTCTCCAGCAGGAAATGCCGGCATTCTCGATATACAAAATGCTTCGGGAACCTCAATTCTCTTTGTTACCGGTACTCTCGCAAATATCGGCGGCCGCGTGGGAATAGGAACGAATCGGCCAAGCGCTCTACTTCACGTATCTGGTACTTATAACGGCTCTTCACATGGAATAAAAATAGGAGAACCAAACGTGTTCGGAGTGGCAACGAACACATATACTTCTCTGCAACACACATTTTATGGAAGTGATGGACTTACACAGAGATTAATACTTGGTAGCAACGGAAATATTCTTGCAGGTGGTAACCTTGGGTTTGTCGAAAATACAGCAAGATTTTTTGTATCAGGTTCTTCGGTTTCGTCTAATCAAGGAATTGTTTATAAAGCAGGTGTACCTTCGCCAACAGGCCCACTTCTTGACATCAAGGACTACGAAGGAAACTCAATTATTTTTATTAGCGGAAGCGGACTCAGCGGCTCTCTTACTAGGCTTACAGATGGTTCACGTTATCTCATAGCAGGAAATAATGTCGAAATCTCGACAGGATCAAATGGTGCAGTGACAATTGATGCGCTGGGTAGCCTTGGTGGCGGAGGAACAACCAGCTTCATTCCTAAATTCACCGCAGGCTCTACTTTAGGAGACTCGATTCTTCAAGAAGGCCTTGGAGTCAACTACACAGGTACTCCAAACACAGCTTTTCTCACAAGCAGCGGTTACGGAATTACGTTTACATACCCACAAATATGGTCATTTCCTGACAATGCATTCGCGCTTAATATTGACGGAAAATTTAGGTTCGACACAGGCGGCTCGGGAGAAGGGCTTCTTGGAATAGGAACAGCCCCAGAACACAATCTTCACATTGTACATTCTACGGCAATAACATCAAATCCTATTGATAACCCCTCCCCAGTAGTAATAAAGTTGCAAAACTCTAATACAACAGCAAACAATTCAACTGCGATAGTGAACGGAGACGGAAACGGCGGTGAAGTAAATACATTCATACAGTTTATAAACGTTGATCATGGCGCAAATAAGGGCGCACTTTCATTTGGAACACGAGATGGCGCGTCAAGAGGCGAGAGGCTGAGAATAGACGAAGCCGGAAATGTTGGGATCGGTTCGGTCACACCAACAAGCATTGGAACAGATGCATTTCTTTTTGTTAGCGGCTCTCGCGGGGCGCTTGGAACTGCAACAAGAGGTGTTTCAGCATTCGGTGGCGATATGGTTGTAAGCGGTTCACTTAGAGTGGGAACCGGTTCCCTGCTTATAACATCAAATGATATCCAGTTTGGAATGCCTAGCCTAAGGATTGAGAAGAACGGAAATGATATGAAGTTCTTTGATCTCAACAATACAACTGGATTGACTCTTTCATCACTTGCATCAGGTGTTTCTGGTCTTGGCGGCTCCGGCACCGCAAACGCGATTCCGTGCTGGACCGGACCGAGCACGCTAGGTGATTCGGTCATCGCGCAGAACAGCACTGCGCTCGTGACCGCCGGGTCGGCAAGCGCAACGCAAACGACCTTCCGTGTGTACACGGTCGGCACCGCGAACAACGCACCGGCCTCGTCATGGTATCGCGGCGGCGTCGCAGAGTTTGCGCAATACATCACAAGTGCGGGCGTACTTGCGTTCGCGGCCAACCCTGCTGGATTCACTGACGCGCAGCTTGACGCTGCGGCCAAAGTCTGGATAACGTTCGGTGGCAACGTCGGCATCGGCACGGCGGGTCCCGTCAATCATGGCGCCGGAGCGGTAACACTGGCGGTCAACGGCACTTCGTTGTCCATGATGGACTGGATGGTCAACGGAACGCGGACGATGGCCGGCTTCGCGCAAGCGGCGATCTCGCAGTTTGGTACCGTCACATCGTCGCCTCTTGCGTTCCTCACGGCAAACACCGAACGCGCCCGCATCAACTCGTCGGGCAACGTCGGCATTGGAACCACCACAGTAGCCACCAGGCTTCATGTTTATACATCTTTGACAGATGAAGTTGCAAGGTTCGAGTCGACAGTCAACCCTTATATTTCATTATATGGTTCAAGCGTAAGGCAAGGATATTTCTATAGCAATTCATCGTCTGTCGAGCTCGTAGCAGAAAATAAGCCTTTGTATCTTCAAGGTGCAACTGAAATACGCTTGAGGACAAATATTTCTGTAGATCGTGTCGTAATAAATTCAGGAGGAGTGGTTGGGATCAACAACACACCACCATCTACAACATCTGTAAGCAAGCTAATTGTCGAGGGAGATATTACGTTGGCACAAGCAAACAAATCATTGCTTGGAAATCTGTATTACGATACTGCAACTCCCGGTTTTAAGTACACGGGAAATGGCTACGGATGGGGATTCCGAGAAGATAATGCTGGTAAGCTTCAAATGTTACGAGCAGGAAACAATTCCGGTGGCCCAAACGCAATTGCAACGCCTACATTTAACGATTTGTTTACTTTCGATTTGGTGAACAATTACGTAGGTTTAGGAACAGAAACCCCTGGAACTAAATTCCATATATACGGATCTACTTCTGATATGGTCAGAATCACACAGTCGAATAATGCGGCATGGAACAGAATATATTTTCAAAAACCGACAAGAAGCTGGTCGTTTGGACAGACAAATGGGAATGATTTCGTTCTTGCAGATGAATCAGCTGGTCAGTATAGATTTACTATAAACACACTTGGAAATATTGCTATTGGCCCAAACTCGGCAAACGCAAGGCTTCATGTTCAAGGATCTACAGAGGGTGCCACCCCTACGTTGTTGGCACAGCATAGTGTTGCAAACGGATCTTCGCTTCCAGTTTTGGATGTTCAAAATTCGGCAGGAAATTCACTGTTCTACGTTTCAGGAAGCGGTTTTGTCGGAATAGGAACTTCTACTGCTTCTTTAGCTACTAATTTGTTGAAATCTCTTGGTGGAAACGTTCTTTCCATAGCAGGATCTTCTGCATCATCGTTGCTATTTGAAGTAAATGGAAATCTATCAGGTTCTATAATCACTTCTGATTCAGGGATGTCTATGATCCCGGGAACAAATAGGGAACTTTCACTAGGAAGTGATAATGGCATTAAATTGTCTATTGATATTGACGGAGATGTTGCTTTACAAACATCGGAAAGATACTTTGATGCATCAGTCTTTACAGGTCAAGGAATAAAATTACGTTCTTCACCGGGAAATTCTGATGCTCAGGTTCTTGATGCATACTATGAAAAAGATCTAATCGTTACACTTAAAAGCACAAATAATGATCTAATATGCTCTTTATATGGTGCAAATCAAACACTAAAATTCACGAGAATTGGAAGAATGATAACGATTAGCGGTTATATTCAGGTTGAGGTAGTTGATGCAACAGGATCAGGAAGGCTTTACGTAGACCTAGGAACAACAGCTGGAGAAAGACCAAGCTCGCCTTCGGCGGTCGCTCTATATGTTAATCAACCGCTTGCTGCAATCGACTGGAATAATCCTGTTATTGGATATGCAGATTCCGGTACTTCAAGAATCTACATTGACAGATATGAAGCAGGACAAGGAATGTCAAACAATTTGACACTCTCTCAATTTGTTATGGCAGACCAAGAATTTATGATTTCTGTCTCTTATTCAACAAACTGAATTTATATAGTCACGTTCTTCTGATGCCCAACCTTAACGGCAGGATCGAGCATGAGCTTGTATCCTGCTGCCTTCACTTTGCGACACCATCCAACATCCTCTGAAGTAGTGTCGCGTAGATCGTCAATTACAATTAATTCTGAATTGAACCACGGGTACTCTATTTTCGCGAATACTTCTGTCTGCACCAGTGCGAACCCCAACCCCAACCAGTCCACCTCGAGGAGAGGATTGGCGAGGTCTCGAGCTTGTCTGAGCGTGTATGCTGGAAATGTGTAGTGTTTCTTGAAGAACTCGATATCCCAGGCCCCCGCCACGATGCGTTTGTCATCCTCGCTTGCGAGTGCCTCGGTGGAGTAACAGTATGCACCGGCCACAACAGGAGCATTGTAGGACCACAGCCGCCAGAAGTCATCAGGCTTGAACTCAATATCACTGTCCACCATGAAGATGTGAGTGATCTCTTTGGTGTTATACGGCTGCTGATACTTTCCTCTCTCAAGAGAAGCTCCGCACGCTTGTGCTCTTCCATGAGGCAGAAAAGAACTTTTAGAAAAATTGAAATAGTGTCGCAACCCTCTCTTCTGCATGTCTGCCTGAAGCAACAAAAGAGACTTGACGGTATCGGTATGAATGAAACCACCAGTAGGACATGTTATCATCACAGCTGGTGGGTTTTGATTTGACAGTGCGAGCGGGTGACTAATCAACGCCACGAACCTTCCGTGTTATTTGCTTCGTTCATCTTAATGACAATATCGCTAGTATTAAAGAGTAATTTTTGTCCTTTACCCAGAACATATCCTCGCTTGATTCTGCTAGGACCGGGAGCTTCACACTCACCGTCAGTCATGATGAGGAGACCGTCCCAGCGGCCTCGATTGCGTGGATCATTAGCAAACTTGGTAGGAGCGTTAAAATCGGTGCCCCCACCGCGAACGCGCTTCGCTGGATGATTAGTTCCTCGGCGCCATTCATAGAGGTCTTTTTCAAATGCAACAGTATCAAATGGAAGGATGTCAATAGAAACCTTCTTTGTCAATGTGCTCAATTCTGCAAAAAAATCAGAAAGCATTTCGTTAGATACGGATCCCGATTGATCGATTGCAATTAAAAGCTTGGCAGTGTAGCCTCGCTTAATGCCTGGATGAATGTAGGGATATCGGGTATTAATTCGCTTAATAGATGTTGACCGACCTCCGCGAGTAATTGAACCAACAAATTGTCGAAGAACGTTTCGCCAATTGATAACGCTGCTGACAGACTTTCGAATCTGATCTGCAAGATCGATAGGAATGTTGCCCCATCCGTTTGCCTGAGAGTCAGCATGCTTCGCTGCCTTCTCAACGATTGCCTTCACCTTCCCTTGAACGTATTCCTTCTTGTCATCAGGGATGTCTTGCCAAGTACCGTGCTCGTCCATTGAGCCAATCACGTACTCAGTTTCGTCTCCTTCACCGTCGAAGCCGCTGCCACCTGCTGCCTTGTCCTTATCAGACTCCTCTTTGATCTTCTCGAAGTACCATTCCGAGGCCTTCATGATTGGCAATTTCTCGATCACGGCTGCAAGTTTCTGTGCCTGCTCTTCGTCCTTGGTATATTCGCGCCCGTCAGGATGTTTCGGGCGGCGACCCGGAACAAGAGCAAATTCAGGGAGAGGACGCTCGCCTTGGAGACGTCCTCCGCCGCCGCTCTTTGAAGAATCCATAATGATGGAGTTAATGGCGAGGTCAGTGCCGATGTTCCACAGCTGTGGCGGCGTGCGCCGACGTCCATAGAGATGCCCAAAGACGAGATGGTAGTACTCATGAGTGAGAACTCCTCGAACCTCCCACTGTGAAAGCTTAGAGAAGAAATCTGGGTTCCACAGAAGGGTTAATTCGTCCGTCTTCTCGTTAAAAGCCACCGCTGCAGTAGGGAGTGCCTTGGTTGAAGTCTTCTGAATGTGACGGCTAAGTTCTGCAAAAAATGGATTGTCCTGCAGGAAGCTGATCAGGTGGCGTCCCAGATTAAAATCGGTTTCGCATGAGTCCACTTCGCTAATGTTCGTGGACAACACATTTTCTTCTTTTTTGATTTCTTCAGCCATGTTTCTATCCTAAACTAACTTATGTCAAGTTTGCACTAGTTCTAGTTTTAAAAGGACCAACAAATCTCCAGCTACTTAGTATCCGAGCAACATCTCATGCCTTGTTGATAGAAGGAAAAAGATTCGTTGTGTATCCTCGTGGAAGGGCGGCAGCGTGTACGCACAACCGACCAGTACCCGCCCTTCAGGATCGACCGATAACCAGACTTCCGCGTGGAACTAGTCCACTCATCAACATTTCCCGTCATATCGTGCACCCCGAACGGGCTCACACATCTCTCCATTGCTCCGCTGGGAACACCTTGCCATAATCGAAGTAGTTCTTCTCCTCGCCGAGTAGGGCTCTGTAACGCATCAACATCGGGTGCGATCCATTTGTGATCGATGTTGCAGGCGGTGGCGTCTCGCTCATAACCGTAGGGATAGGGAACACCCTCCTCACCTTCGCAGGCGAAGGTCCACTCCTCTTCGGTGCACAATCGCTTTCCTGCGGCTTCGCAAGTCTTCTTGGCCGAGTACCAATCAATGAACACGATGGGCGTAGCTCCCGACTCATTAGGCCACTCATACGTGTCCACACAGAAGTCCATCTGGTGGCGTTTTCCTTTTAGTCCATCAGTAACCTTGAGCCATTTCTCTCGATTAAACCTGGAACACCTGGCTGGGAACTGGGTGGATATCCACTCATCACATGTGGAATCCTGTAGCACCTCCAGCATATCGGATCCTGCAGGAAGTGCCATACCTCTCACCCGCACCGTGCCCGCAGGACAAGACTTTTCACGAAGAAGTTCGAAATTACTGGGATCTGGATCTGTAAGCAGAAACGCTCCTGTCAAAAGAAACCCGATGGAACTCTTCATAATCGTGGAAAGTATCATGCTTACTCCTCCTCGGGAAACGCTTCCCTGAATGCATCATACGCAATCTGTCGCATCTCGTCCACCTCTACCTGTAGAGAACCATACACATCACGGCGGCGAATTCTGTCGAGTGCGGAAGAACACTTCATCAGTGCCCGATACATCTTCGAATACGCTCGCCGCGCGGGCTCGTTCTCAGGCTTCATGAGGAGCCGGTGAAGGTGTGCAGAATCCTTGAAATCTTCTTCGTTCTTCATGTGTTTGCGTTGTGATATGCCTCACCTGCAGCGATTACCTTCCTATCCACATCGCGAGGATCACGAATGCGGCAAAACACAGGAAAACGTACTTTACCATCGGAAGTTAATCCATCGGGCGTGAGCGGATCAGGTTGGCCTTCCACTTCCACAACCTTGCCGATCCACGAATCAGGATCAATGGAGATCTCCGCGCGAATCTTGTCGTTGTACCCGCCACCCACCTTCGTTACCACACCGTTGGGCATCACCACGAGGAAACCTCCCCACAGGCCTTCACGCTTGGAGCCGCGGTTGCCCTCGTAGTGGCCAACGATCACGCCTTCGTAGGTGCTCACCGGCTTTAACTTCATCACAGAATCTGAGCGCTTGAAGATGTAGGGAGAACCGAGCTTCTTCACCATGATGCCTTCAAAACCATTTTCGATTGCCTTACCGTAGGCTTTGAGGAGGGCATCCTGATCCTTCGCGGTGATACCACCAACATGAACCACATGCTCCGAGGCAACCTGGGCCACGAGCTCCTTGGCGAGCGCGATGCGATCATCAAGGGGAGAATCATTTGCCTGATCTCGCCAATCATCGAATACCATTGCATCGAACACGTTGAGGATCATTCCTGAATCATCCTTCGCGGTCTTGTGAGACATCACGACAGATGCTGATTCATTCCAATCTCGACCCATGCATTCCGCATCGAGGACGAAATCATCCCATGGTGCGGCCTCGATGGCGGCCTTGATTGTAGGAAGAGTTTCGATGGGAGAACCGCTGCGAGTGAACATGGTAACTGCACCATTGCGCTTGACCGCGATGCAACGAAGCCCGTCGAGCTTAGGTTCAACCCTAACCGGATAATCGATGGTTTCATTAATCACAATGCCCACACCAGCTTCGTGGCGAGACTCGAGCGATTCTGCAAGCTGAACGGAGAATTTGGAAATTGCCCCGGGCCACGTCTTTTCCACGAGCGATTCAGAGGCACCTACTCGAAGGTTGCGAAGGAGGATTCGGGTACACCACTTGGCTTGACGGGCATCGAGCCCACCGAAGAAAGATTCTACTGCAGATTTCGCTGCATTGCCCGTAATCTTTCGAGTCGCGAGATCGTTGTGGAGTAGATCAAGGAACGACATAACTACTCCATCGTCAGACACGATAGCCTGCAGAAGAGGCTTCGGAGCCTTGAACTTGTTGACGTAGAAGTTTGTGTATGGATCGCCGACCGCCATGAAGACTTGCTTCAGAAGCTTTCGATCCGCATTGTTGCGAAGAACTTCCTCCTTGAAGAGGCGGGAGTTGTCGGATTCCAGGGATTCGAGGATGTCGATAACGGATTCCATGATTCTCAGTATACGCTCTTTGTGAATGACTTTGCACTACGAGACGCGCTTGATTGCACACAAGAACAGAGGATTTTCTGGGATCGTAACTAAATATTTCTTGTACTTCGGGCTTTTGTTAGATCCATCGTTTACCTCGAACTCATACTTTCCTGGTTCCACATTGATCTTCATGAAGATATCGCGCTCGAAAGTACGAGACTTACCTCCGAGACGCAATCCTCGGCGAAGCTCTGGCGTGTTCCATAGGATGAACCTGGAGATCTCCTTGCAGGCAGCGTCATGCTTTTGCTTAATATCTCTAGTAATTCTCTCTTGATTGCTGAGGATCTGAACTTGGATGGGATGACCTGCCATTTCGTGGAGCTCAGATGCTAGAGACGAAAGAAGGCTGATACATTCAGCACGCTCCGAAAGTTCATGTACATTAGAATTCCATCGAGAGCTCATACCTGTAGAAAGCTTAAGAGTATATGTCTTCCAAACATTTCCTTCAGGATCTTGTTTCTCACTTCCATCATCGAGCCACTTAATAGACATATCTGCAATAGCTGCGTAGTACTTGTCCAAAATGTTCTTTTGAAGACGAAAATCAAACCTTTGCTCTTTGTCAGGCTCATTAGAAAGGAAAGTGTTATTAAGTTCATCATATCGCTTCTTGTCAAGAAACTTGCAGACTTCGTGAAGCAAAATCTTTTGCAAGATGAGACGCGAGATGATCTTCTTCGTGTCGTGATCTTTGTTCTCTTGAATCATGTCATTTTCCAGTTGCTACGTAGCATTTAATTCTAGCATCGTGATCCTTAATAAAACCGCAGTACGAAGAGCTACCAGACGATACTGCAAAGCACATCATTCGAGAATCATGCTCTCGAATCTGAGAACAAGTTGCAGTTCCTGCATAGGAATTGATAGAAAAAATCATGACCATAAAGAAAATTGTCTTCATGATCATAATCCTATCTCACAGCGCAAGTATTTTGCACTATCGAGATTACATTAAAGTTCACAAGTATTTATTTCTCGTACGTAGAATGTAGAAAGACTCTCGAGATTGCAAGTATCAATTTTTTGATCGATCAAGTGTTTTCTAAGGCTTGACTTAACACTTCTATACATAGAATATTCGTGTCTTGCAGCGTAAGAGTTCTTATCAGGATTGCCAGTTGTATAGCATCTAAAAGATGCCGCTGTATTAGGTACTCTCAACCAGCATGCATCAATAACGTAAAGTGCTAGCTTAAGTTGTATCTTTCTATTTCCGCAGATCTGTTTGCGAGTATAACCCTTCCAGTTTGGTCCTCTCATGACCTGACCGAGTCCAACAGATCGGCCACCATCGCCCGATACTTTACAATTCTCGATGTCATACCGAAGAGCAGACTCACCCATAGCGACTGCAGCCAGCATATGCAGTGCGTCTTCTTCTGTAAGATTGCTTTTCAAATTTCTATTTGAAAATTCTTCACTTACTACAGAGACCATGTCTTGAGACAAAGCTCTTAGTCGATCCTGCTTGATACCTGGCAATGCCATCTGTAAAGCCAGCATCAGTGCGATAGACAAGTTGGTCATAGCTTACATTTCTCCTTGTATCTACTCAGTAAACAACTCTCGTGGTAAGTTTCCTGAAATAGAGTTCTAATTATAACACAATGTAGCATTATGTATTATTTACACGATTTTTCTTGCGTCTCTTTAGCATAACCTCTTCTGGAGATATCTCTTGCTCTTCTTCGACTGAGCGGCTCTCAGCTTGAGAGAAGTCGTTGTCGTAATCAAGAACTACTATTCCTTCTGTGGGAGAAGAAATGCTAGGCGTCGGGCTATTGCCTCTAATCTTGAGAAATTCAGATTCAGGCGGTGCAACAACTCCAATTGATACACACCTAGAAACTAACAGTTCGTAAGAAAAGATTCCTGTCTCTTTCAAGAAAGAAGCTAAGTTCGAACGCTTTTTTCTCAAAAGATCTGTAAGGCTTATCTTTGAAAGGCTTTTCTTTTGAAGTCTCATTGTTCCTGTCCTGCCTCTTCAAGTTTTTGAAGAATTTCGCAAATTGCTTTTTGAAAACTGGGGGATTTTACAACCTTGTCGAGCTTGTGATCAGGTAAATCAATGTCCCAATTATCACACAGCGCTTCAGCAAACTTTCTCATCACGCGTAAAACATAGTTTCTTGCTGACGAATGGTTCATCTTGAACCCGATCTCAGTCATCATCTCAGCAATTTCTCTGTAATTTACGCCCTCGTCAAAAGTAACCGTAGCATAAACCGAATTGCTGTCTTTGTTCTTCTTCATTTGATCACCTTGCCTGAGAATCTCATCGTCTGTATTTCAGAAAGTCTTCTATTTAAATCATGTTCTGCATCAATTGATAATTCTCTTTGAGATCCAAGCATACTTTCAATATCATCTCCCAAAGTATCAATTTTTGTATTGAGCCTAAATTGACAGATTAGAATCCAGCTTAAGAGAAATAGCTGAACAACGATAAGTGAAACAATTATCACTTTAGAGAAATTCCGCTGGATAGGTCTTCCGCTTCCGCTTCTGTTAGAAGATACCCTTCTTTAGAAACTTCTTCTTCGTCAAAAAGACCAAAACGAAGTTTGAGAATTGCTTCTTCTTTTTCTGTTAGACTTGATAGTACGTGCCTAACAACCTCCATAAGCTCCTTAGAAGAGACATTATAGAAAGGATCTTTCTTCTTGTCAAGATCCTCAATACTGTCTCCAATAGTCTTTGTGTCTGTAGCAACAGAAGCTCCTCCACCATTACTCCACGTCTGATCGAGTGATACAATATTATACCCAGACACTATAGTAGCCTTCATGATTGTCTCAGAAGCATCTACAAGAGCTCGGAGCTCATCTTGAGTAGGTTCCTCCCCCGTCATTTTTCTGAATTTTTCAGTCTCCTGAATAAGCTTTCGCTGAATTCCTGCAACGTGTGCAGGCAAACGAATCATTCTCTTGTGCTTCAGAACGTGCTGACTGATTGCTTGTTTAATCCACCAAGTTGCGTAGGTGGAGAAACGAAATCCTTTCTTATAATCGAATCGCTCTATCGCCTTGATGAGACCCAAATTGCCTTCTTGGATTAGATCCTCGAGGGGAATATTGTGTCCCTTCTGCTTCTTTGCAATAGAGATGACAAGCCGCAAGTTGCTCTCAACGAGCCTGCTCCTTGCACGTATGCCTGCGGCTCCACCCATTTCATAAGTTTGAAAAAGTGAAACGACCTCAGGATGCTTAAGCTGAGGATGAGACCTCATGTCTTTGAGGTAAGCGCCAAGAGTACCAGCATCGGCGGATGTAGCTTTAGAAGACATGCAGTATTACCTTGTGAAGGGGAATTAGTTCATTCATTCAAAATAGTAGTTTGAATCTTGAAGGAGCTCTGGGTTCGAACGGATATACTTATCGTGAGCAATTCGACGACCATTTCGAAGCCTTATTTCCCTTTGAGCGTAGCAAATTTCAACTTCCCAAGCGAGAAAGTTACCGCCGCCCTGAATGGCATTTTCTCTCTCTGCTTGGAGGTGACTGTGATATCGATCGAGATGCTCATCATCGTAGTAGGACAATGTGTCCATATCTACAATATTGGGCAGAGTGTAGCTCTCAAAATTACCAGAAAAATTACCGTTGTTGTTCTTCTTCGTGTTCTTCTTCATGTTCGTATTTCTCACTTGCTGCTATTCTTGCTGTTGTTAATGATTGTGTAAATTACTGCCACTGTTGCTGTAATCGCTAATACGCCAAGGATTATATTCTTCTTGGTTATTTTATCATGAGATACACCATATTGCACATTCATGCTTTCTTCTGAGCTATCTGTTTGTACGGTTGCCATGTCACATTCACCTTTCTTGATTTTAAGTCAGCCACTATGTAGTTTGCTCCCAGAGGATTCACGCTGTGGACGATCACTTCGGCTGGTAGACGATCATCATGCAACTCACACACGCGAATCGCAGCATGTTGACCCGTGAAGAACTGCATGTCTCCCCACCCGTCCACATAGGAATCACCAAGCCCGAGATCGTGATCGAGATGGATTAGGTCCCACGGAGAACCGTTCTCAAGTTCATGAACAAAATGACTGTAAGTCACCGAGTGGACCACCTCGTGCCCAGAGTAAAACTCTTCAAGGTGGTCGTGACGAACCTGCTCATCATCAAGGATCAAGATTCGCACGAGATCACTCCCCATTCATTTGGTCCAACGGTGTAAACAATACGAGAAACACCGGCGGCTCTCAACCTACGTTCGCATCCATGACATGGTTTCGCCATTGCCCAAAATCCGTCTTTACGTGAAACACGAGCAACCCATACAGTAGATCCAGGAGTCAACTTTCGCGCGAGACGAACTTCGGCATGATGGCTTCTCTCGAAGGTGGCCTCGGGGGCCGGAATGTTCCTCGATGAAACGAAGACACCATCTGCACGAAGACCCACGGCCCCAAGAAGAAAGGTGCGGATGTCTTTGTTTCTGATCGCAGCTGAAGCTGCCTCTGCTAACATCTTTTTGTCTGAAGCCATGTTGGTGCTCTCAGTATAACCACTCTGAGTTGACCTTTACACTGGTTGACAGGTTGAAAGATAAATTGATTGGCAAATTCCAATCAACAAACTGAATTTACTATGAAAAAGAAGCACGTACAACAATTATTTGTTTTCTATACTTAGAGTTATGAACAGTCATCTCGTAATATCAATGAACGGTCTTCAATTCATCGAAAAGTGGGAAGGTTGCGTGCTCACCCCGTACAAAGACGTTGCAGGTCTCCGTACGATCGGCATCGGATACCTCATCAAGCCAACTGACAATTTTCCTGACGGAGTCGCGATCACCAAAGAAAAAGCTTATGATCTTCTTCGTGAGGAAGTAAAGAAATGCGAGGACTCCATCAAGCGAAACATAAATGTGAAACTTACACAGAACATGTTCGATGCACTTGTATCCTTCGGGTTTAATTGCGGCATCGGTGTGTATTCGAACTCAGGCGTAGCGCGTGAAACCAATGCGTGCAACTTTGCACGTGTTCCTGAGCGTCTTTTGGAGTGGAATAAAGCAACCATCGGAGGAAAAAAACAAGCAGTGTCTGGTCTTACTGCTAGAAGACAAGGAGAAGGAGAGCTGTTTCTAAAGGGTAGCGGAATATCCCCTTCATGGAGCGGTTCTGCAGTGATACCATGGAACCCAACTTCACTGGTAGATGCACAAACTCGCCTCACAAAAGTTGGTTTGTATACAGGAAAAATAGATGGATCTTTCGGTCCCCGCACCGCTACAGCTCTCTCATCGTTCGCAAATCAAAAGGGAATCACAACAGGAGATCTTTCAAAAGGAGCTCCACCGGCCCTCCTCGAAGAACTTAAGAAAACTTAAGATTTCTTGGATGAATAGTTATCTGCAGCCCAGCCACTTCCTTTCAGAACAAACGAAGTTCCTCCTGTGATGAGGCGGTTGTAGCATTCCACCCTACATTGAGGGCACGGAGCGTGTGCATCATCTTTGATCGACTGAATCGCCTCGAACTCTTTCTCACATACTTGGCACTTGTAATCGTAAGTTGGCATGTTTGTATTATAACTCAGTGGAATACCTGGGAGTTGAACTCAGTTCAAATGGTTAAAAGCCAATTGCATCACCGCTAATGCTTGTATTCCAGATTGGTTACTCACGACCTAATGCTCCTTGATCGCTTTCACCTACAAGAAATTAACACGAAGGAGCGCATGCCCAATCCTTCAGGGATTAGGATCTTCATGTACCGATGTACAAAAAATATTACTGCGGAGAAAGAGGGATTCGAACCCCCGGTACCCTTCCGAGTACGGCTGATTTCAAATCAGCTGCTTTAATCCATCTCAGCCATTTCTCCAAGAGAAAGTATCTCTACTTCTTAAACTCTAAATTACCATTTGCCTCGGCAATAATCATTGCCTCTATGTACTCAAGATGTGAATCAGCACCTGGGATCTCGTGCCTCCTCCGCATGAGATTTTCTTGAACTTTAAGAATCTCTGCTTTTGTATTTGGGCAGTGAACTTTCTCCCCAGGCTTCAGTGCATCAAGTGCACTTTGAAGTTCTGGAAGAGGAGTTTCCGCCTTTGTATCTATGTTATTTACTCTTGGCATGATTTGCTTTCGCTCCGACTCCTGGGATCGAACCAGGGCCCCGAGAGTTACGTACCACTTCAGTTTTCACTGCTCTTACGATTCGTGGTCTGGACTATCCCATCATCCGTTCTGGATGGACCCATTATAGTCTCTGCACCTTCCCTTTTGGGGCTTGGCTCAGGGTTGCCATATCTTTCGATGAAGGGTTCCCTGAAGTTCGGGTCTTTTACATTTCGTATTCCTACGAAATGCTGCCTTTTTTGACAGCTCTCTGCTCTGCCTACTGAGCTAAGTCGGAATGTGTTTTTGTTTCACGTACTGAATCTACATCAAGTATTCCAAGTTGTATAAGCTCTTTTCCTTCAAGGATTTTTAATTTCAGGGGAAATTGGGCCCACTTCGCTTCATCCTTGGGCGTTTTATAGCCTTTTATCTCCACGTAGGTGGCTTCATCTTCGAGAAAGAAATCTGGTGTGTAGAAGGAATCTTTCTCGTTGAAACGATACCTGAACTTTTCATCGGGTCTTCTCCATTTTATTCCTTGTTCATCAAGGAACATGGCATATTTGACTTCCCACATGCCATGAAGTTTTACACCCTTGTATTCATGTGATCTCGACTTAGAGAAAGATAGGTGCCAAGTTCCTTCAGAAACTTTCTTTATGATCGATTCAGAGAGTTTCTGTTTGACTTCTTGGGTTAATTTTTTACCTCTATTACTATCAGAGATTTTCTTTCTTGTCTCTGCATTTTTTGGATTCTTATTGCAAGAAACAAGGTGACCACCAAGTGCAAGAGGTTCGAAACCATCTTTTCCGCAATAACGACAGATTCCATTGTGTGAGGGTCTTCTTCTTCTTGGACCTCGACCATCGCACCAAGCTACGTGTCTGTTGAAACCACCGGCATGAATATCAAAATTACATTTTGGACAAATTTTATTAGCGGGCATTAGCAGAATCCTATATGTAAGTATATTACAAAGGAAGTAGCTATACCAGTTAAATCAATTTTCATCGACTTGAAATCCGATCTGTTTCTTCGCAGTTGGAGTTTCACGAAGTTCGTCGATCGCGTGGATCACACCCACGAGTGCAGCTCCCAACTTGAGAAATGCTACTGTTCGTGGCGATCGAAGGGCATCCCAAATATTCTTCTTGATGTTTCTCATCATCATTCACTAACCATACACTCTCTAAATCCAACAGTACACTGAATCAGACGGGCGAGAACTCTTTTGTTTCTGCAGGAGATTCATCTGCCTCTGGCTTCGCTTCAGCGGCGGCATCCTCGGGTTTTGCGCCCTTTGTCTTGAAACCGATGTACTCCTCGGGATCTTCAGGGCGCATAGGATCACTACCTCCCTTATCTCCAGGCGATCTATACCAGTAGCCAAATATATCTGTACCTCTCTCGATCTCATAAGGGTAAAATCCTTTTACATCCGTAGGATCCGCGGTGATTGCAGGGCCCGATGGCCCCTCTGCGAGTACTCTCCTGATGAGCTTGCGAATCTCAGAGATCCGAATCTTCATCTGCATCTTTCTTACCCATCCCACCGTGCTCTATCGAGTGGATTTCTTCATCATCGACAGGCTCTGCAGATTCTGGGTGCCATCTACCGGGTACCCACCCCTGTTCCACAATTACATCACGGATTATTCGTCTTAATTCTGATAACTGAATCTTCATTCTCTTAATTATATCTTCGCACTGGTTCACAGTTATCTAAGTGAACCCAACCGATCTTCTGGTTCACAGTGATCACTTTTCGATAGTATTCTGGGTTGAGCCGCTTGGGTCGATTTGGATGCCCTGCTGCAAGAACGATCATGAATTCTCCTTTTTTGAGTTCATCTACATCATCGTCAAGATCCTCATCCCAAATGTGCACATGGCAAAACTTCGAGCGAATCAGATCGCCTACAATCGGTTTCTTGCCTTCAAGATCCCAGCAGCTCATATCGGCCTCAACAGGAGATTTTTACGCCACCCGGGCAATTAACATTCATGCATGATCCATCAGATTCATTACAACATTTGGAACATGTAACAACTGGGCGCGTGAAAAGAGTATCTGGGCTAATGATTGTTTGAGATGGAAAACCCAGTGTAGCAACTTTATTTCGAAGCATATTGAGATTAACTTCCAGCTCCTCGATCCGCCTTAACAGCTCCTTCTTCTTGATCTTCTTTTTATTCTCATACATTGTTTATGCCTCCAATTTATTTGAATATTCTAAACATCTTCTCGTGCCACCACGAGCAGCAGGTTTCCCCGCGTAATCCATCCTACAACACCTCGAGGAGATAATACACGTACCATCCAATCATCTTCACCTGATGAACCCAGAACAATTGCAATCTCTCCTACGTGAAGTTTGTCGAGAGAGTTCGGGTTATAGGAGTGGCTCGATTCATCTCCAACGATTGCAGATCGATTCCACAACTGAAACCACCCGCTTCGAAGGTGAGTGAGATCAGGCATTACGAGATCACCTGCCTGGAAATTTCTGTGTAATCTCGTAGGTGTGGAGCTCATTGAGTACCCTCTCAAGCTTTCCTTCCATATTAAGGAAGAGCGAGTAGGTGCAAACCCCGTTATGTACTCTACCAGGAATACAGTAAGGATCGATGCACACCATCAGCTCAGAAATTCCTGTTCTTCTCTGAGTTATGAGTACAAGATCTCCTGATCGCATACACTATAAGTATCACAATTCTTCGTGAGGAATCACGCGAAAGCTCCACAAATGATATCCATCTCGTACACGGCCATCACGATCCACGAATACACCGTGATTCGACATGCCCTGAAGCTCACCGAGGTACAGCACTGTTTCACCTGGTCGAAAATGTGAGAAGATTGTGTGTTCATCAGGAGTAGGATAATACACAACTAGTGAATTTGGAGGAACCTTCGTTGTGTAGTGTGTAGGTTGAAGTTTCCCATCTTCACGAGGCGGCTCATAACAGAATGCATCCCTTGCGTATGCATGTTGAACTCGCTGCATCTCAGAGATATCAGGCCACGAAGCAACTTCCTTCTCGTTATAGTTGCTCTTATATAGGTTTGGGAACTTTGAGATGAAACTCACTTCTTCTTCCCCGTGATCGCAACGGCAGGGTAGGCCTGCACCTCCGTAACTTCCATCTCGATCACCTCCCAAAAAGGCGAGATCGGCGCCTTGTTGTTCTCCGCCCACATGGTGAGGTGGCCCTTTAGATCACCCAGCTTCATCCATACCTTGCCGCCATCCTCATCCCATTTGGGATCGTTGCCACCAGTAGAGTACTTGCCGTTGCTCATATCACGCAGTTTGTAGAACTTCATCTCACCACTTCCTCATCTTCTCGAGTGAATCATCCAGCAGTGCCCGAATTCGATCGTAATCGTGCGGGTTCAACATAACTGTATCGTAGTGCCCATATCTCTCAGTTCGCTTGAACACATACTTCACGGCAAGCCACACACGCTTCCACCAGGGAAGCCAGTGGTTGAGAGGCACTGAGATGGAGATGTGCCCCATATCCTCATCCACTTCGAACCGCACGTTGTGATCGAAAGTGCAACACGAACACTCAAACCGATGAAACCCATCTCCCCTGGTATAAGAGCCAGAGATTCCTTCTGTGCTAGAATTCCGCGAGCGTATTTCCAAAATAATCCTCCATTTTTTCCAATTCAATCTCGAGCTCAGGGCATCTCTCCCATTTGGCACGTTCACGTGACCAGAACTGGAGGATCCGCAGATTAATACAGTTCATCGTGTGCCCTGCTGGGCAACAACCTATATTGGGAGGATCCCCATAGTGCAACTCTTTCAATCGCGAAGGTGTGGAAAGAGGCTCTAATCTATCACCATTCCAGTGCCGTGCATGTTCCCACCAGTTCATCTCCACACTAAATTCATGCCCGCAACTCTGGCATGCGATGCGGAGAAGGGCAACCTCCCGTGCGTATGGGTTGGAGCTTGCGCTAGGATGAAATTTACACCATCGAGGAACACCGTGTTCATCCCACCACAACGGAGTTTCGGAAATTCGAGAGAGAATATCTTCGTAATCTGTGATCATAGCACCGTATTATTACTATAAAAATTGATAAATTACACTTCTTCAACTTCTTCAAGTTCATCAGAAAAACAAACACCTATTCCGTTTGGTGTTAAAACCTTGATCCAGTAGGCATGCTCCATGATGCTTGTTGATCTGATCGAAATAACAACTCCAAATTGAAAAGGGCCAAAAGGAACATCCTTGTAATCTTTTTCTAAGATTTCGCCCCAAGATGATTCATTTTCATCATCCGCAAGCATTCCGGGCGGATCAAGGTAAACTCTCGTTTTAGATGTAACAAGTGATCCTACTTTCACGTGTGATCTTACCTCTAGATGTAAGTATCATCACCTACTCTACTTTTCTAATATTCCAATCACCTATCCACCCAGAACCGCCACCAGGCACCAGTAGTTTTATCCACCCACCAATTCTTGTTTCCAGAACGATTCCGGTAGAACTACGAGGCCATGGAGGCCCAAATTTGTTGATAACCTCTCCCACCGCCATAGTTTGTGTGGGATCAACTGGAAACAAGTAAACTGATTCGTTTTCAAAACTTGGCCGAACGAGATCTCCGGTTCTGAAACAGGGTTCTTTTCTTTTTGAGGCCACAGATACATACTATCCTCACTTTCCTGTGATAAGCACTGTTATTTCAAGATTTGTTGCATGTTAACTTAACAATCGGGCTCCGCGAACTCGTGGGCCTTTAAATGTTCCTCCCGAACGATCGCATTGATCTGGCAGGAGATGTTTCGAGGAAGGTACACGCTTCCTCCGCTTCTCTCCACTGCCTCGATGAAGCTTGTAAGGGATGTGCCTGCGTGAATCGGGCGAGAATCATCCTTTGAACCCCACCCATCGGGAACGAGCCATGCCACGCACCCGCGGTTGATGCCCTGAACGCTCCAAGCTGAGTTGCTCCCAGCGAGATCTGCAGGTGTGCTCCACGGGCCATCCCAGGCCACCTTCACGAGGTGGTGAGGTAGATACTTTCCATCCTCCTTGTGCTCATTGTAAGGATCTCCTGCGTTGTGCTCGTAGGGGGCATCGTTCCAATCATCACCCCACTGAGATTCTAGCGGAATTGAGGTGAACCACGCGAATCGATCCCGAGGGCAAATGTAACACAGTTTCAAATCTGCGATATTCGTAGTTTCTTCGTTAATCATTTTGCGCCTTTATTCATTACATCCTTTACAACATTCATTCTATCGTAATCATCAAGAATTATTGAAGCCTTTAGTGCCGATGAGGGCTCGAAGGTATGGATAAACATCTTCGCGAATCTCTGGATCTCATGTTTCGTAACTGGGCGATCCCACCTCTTGAGTGATCCATCTTTTGTTGCCTCGAGGGCATCGAACACAACATTCACGAAGCGATCCTGATCACTTGAGCGAAGCTTGGTGTATGAGTGTTTCCTCGCCCACTTCAACACCCTCCACAGCAGGCTGGGCTTGTTCCATACATCGATTCCGATAGCACGTTGTTCCTCCAGCCCCTTCCATTCGGGATGGGTAAGGATCGAATCTGGCAGGAGTGCAACCTTCGCATTGGTGAGATCGAATGAAGTGAGAACCTCGCCTGGTGTTCCGTTCACCTTCGTGATGAACTGGTATCGGCACCGATTATAGGTTATCTCCTCTGCGTAACCTGCCCTTGATACGCAATAATGTGCACGATCTCCGAAGAGAGATTTCACGCGATCGATAGCAGTACGCGCGGAAGCTTCATTGGGAAAAAAGAGATCCACATCACCAACGGAGCCCCTCCACTTCCAGTGAGGAGATGATTTACTGCCTTCATCCCACGGTGGCCGAGGTGGATCCATCATCATCTCAGTATACTGTGCAAGGTTTCTCCAGCCTTCACGATCACGCCATTTTGGATACAGCTGAAGCTCCGAATGAGAGCACGCATCTAAAACTCCAACCATCCTCCCGAAACCACCGGCAATATAACCTCCGTGATCCCACGCGGCATTGAATACATTTGCCTGATGCGAAGTAATGCCTCCACCAATGAGGGAATCTGTGAGCCAGTTGCTATGCCGAGATTCCAAATTCAAGTATCCACCTCCACGAACTCGCTCAGATCAATGATTGCCTCGAGATCTCCTCCTCTGCGGATATATGAGATACCGCCATCAGTAAAAATGGCCTTACACTCACACCACACGAAATCATGAGTGTACTTCGATTCGATCACGGTGTTACACTTGGCACATCGGGCCACGTTACGAATCATCTTCTGCTTCTTCATGTTTCACATCCTACACCCTTTGAGGTGCACATTACATCTCCGTTCATCCACGTGAGCCTCCCGAGTGAATCGGAGTGGGCAACACGAGCTCGCCCTTCGTTCTCGATGATGTAGATCTTCGGAGGAAAGTAAGAGCGGGATGCCTGCACATCCCGAATGGAATCGAGGTACAGCTGGAGGCGATCTCGAAGGGCACGCTCTAGAATTCGCTCGTAAACTCCTGCGCACTTCTGCAGGAAGTTGGCTTTGCGATAGAGGCTGCCAATCTCTCTTCCGCCTTCTTCTAGCCTCATCACAACGAATTCTTGGCTACCCCGTTTACCTGCCAGGAGTTCATTGGTGATGTATACGGCATCTTGGTGTGAGAAACCATCATCATGGCACTGAAGCACCCATTGAGGTTCTACGAAGATATAGAGCTCCTGATTTCGGGTGAGGCCGCGTGCCCTTCGAGCGGAACGGATCGCATCCCAGAACTTCGTGTTTGATTCAATCCACTTCGCTTGAAGTTCTGAACACCTCCGCTCGAGCTTCCGCCAATCGAGCACCTTTTTCGGATCCGCACCGGGAGGAGAGAATCCCGTGTTCCTTTGATACGATGGGCCGGCCGTTTGAACTCGGCAGGCCTTCATGTGCTGTAGCTTATCCTTCTTCGTGGCCTTCTTCCATAGTTTAAAAGGAGGATCGTATGCAGGATTGAACTCATCGATGTTGAATGATTTCATCATCTTCATTATAAATCGAAAAGATGAAACTTTGCACAGCTGTTCTACATAAACTTTCCTGCTGAAAAGTACTTCAGTTCGCTCCTAGAAGGAGAACGATGGTGCGGAGCCCAAGATCTCCACCCATAGAGGAGTTGCTTCACAATCGCAGGTATGATTCCTGATATACCCTCATATTCCTCGGGCCGCCAACCCCAGTAGTGCGCAAAATACCCGTTGGTGGATGTTGCAGTACTATCGATAAAGTACTCTAACTGTGGCCCATCTACAAATAGATTCGATGTTTCTCCTACACTCACAGGCTTACCGTAAGTTGATCGAAGCGAATTCAGCTCAGCGATCTCGCCCTCAATTCCGCCGGGTGTTGGATAATAGTGGAAATCTGCGAAATCAAGGCTTGCATCTGTTCCGTTTCCGTAGAACCACCCTTTGGTGATCGGTATGATGCCCGTTGTGATAAGAGTTTTCTGATCATGCTGGCGGATTGCAGCTGCCATTCGATCGAAAAATGCCTTGGAGATCTGTGCAGGAGTTCTACCATTCCTAGAGAGGGCAAGATATTGAACATAGTATGAACCTCCAAAGTTTTCATCGGTAAGCCAGTTAGTGCGTGTTTCTCCCTCATTTGGAATTGTAGGCTCATTGATTAAATCATATGCGAAAACTGCATTTCTGCCTTTAAGCGTGGATGATATCGTTTCCCAGAAAGTTTCCTGCGCAGCAAGCCTATCGTTCTCACCCAAAACCATGTACCAGGCAGGATTCACCGAGGTATAGTAGCATCCGAGGCCTGTGATTTGCACGTAGAGGCCAACATCCTCGGCCATCGTAATGAACTGCAGCAGATGGCCAAGCTGTGTTGAATCGGGAACGAGATTGCTATTTGGGAAGAACTTTCCGAACTGCAGGTGGATTCTAACAGTATTTACACCGAGATATTTCATCTCCTGAAGATCAGATAGCACAAGTGCATAATCATTCCAGTACTCCTCGAGGATCAACTCGGTTGTATTAGAAGTGCTCGGGCGCCTAAAGTAGTTGAATCCCCATACACCGAACGGGCGATGCGATCTTGCCAACTGAAAACCTGTTCCTTCTGAATTTATCTCAACAGGCTCGAGGTAACGATCAGATGAGCAAGCAAGCATCAAAATAAAACCACCAGCACCAAGGGTTGATACACGAGCCTTGATGGATGTTCCGGAATACTTGGCACTCTTCTTGATCTTTATAGGCATGAAATAACTATATGTTATAACTTGTAAGGAAATTATTCTGAATATTCTGGGATAGGATCTGATAGGTACAGGCCCATCTCCTGGAACCTGAGAGGGATGCATCCTCGCGAGAATATCTCGTCACGTTTTGCAGATAAACTAAAAATCGATGGTGATCCATTGTAATCCATTCGAAGCACTTTAAGTTCATATTTTGCAATTGAAGTTTTTCCTACTTTTTTTGCATCAACAATAAAGTAAAGATCAAATTTCATGTTCTCACGATTAATAGGGGCAATTCCAATTGGATCAGCTAAGAACATATCTCCCGGTTTGAGTTCTCGTGCGTAAATAATCATTGCTTAATCTGTGTGTACCCAAAAGGCCGCAAGAAGCCCGATCGGAAAACCAACAAAAGTACAAAAACCGAGCCAACTTTGCAAATTCCAAAATGCTGCAACCGTAAAAATGTTTGCAACTGCCCACGCAAAAGTTCCACCGATGAAAGTAAAAAAAGGAATGATAAAAGCTAAGGTAATCAACCAGGCAAGAGCTCGCGCGAGCCCGGGAAATAGAAAGGAAATGGCCAGAGCAACGAGCATTAAAATGATTAGTGGCATGCCTCTACCCTACATCCACTGGTGCCAACTTTGCATCATGAATTTGCGCGAAGAACACAGAGGATAAGTGTGGATACACCGGCAATGAACCATAATACGAGTGAAAGATTATCCATCACGAGCCCTCTACAAAAGCCTTCTTGAAGGCGAGATCTAGAACTGCGGGTGAATCTGTTCCGCGAGGAATGGCCGCCCGCACGATTGCACAACGAGCTCTGTAGCGAAGCTCATCAGCTGTGGAAGGATCGTTCTTAAGGCACCAATTCCAATCATGCTCCCATACATCTCGAATGAGGCACCACATTCCTTCAGCAACAGATTCAACAAGCCGCTCAGGTGCTTCTTCCAATTTCATTGTATACCTCTCGTGTAATTATACGTGTTTCTCATTTCTTGGAGTTCCATATCCGTGATGCATTCCGAGTATATCGCAACAAGCTCCGCATCGAGGGGAGTGCAACCGAGAAAAAATACCTGGGGCGAAAAATCTTGTTGAACGCCCACATATTGCAGCAGCATCCATTCCCAGGCTTTCTGTAAATGAATCAGGCCACGCGCCATTATCGTTGAGAACATCTGGTACGCAATGAAGCTTCTTTCCTTTATCTGTTCGAACCCAGGCCCAATGATCTAGAGGCTTATTCATGATCTCTACTTCTTTATTTTCTCTGTTGATTTCACAAGTGCAGCAGTACCTGCAAGAAATCCCTCACGATATGCATGCCTACGAACCTTTGAGATGATTCCCGAGAGCGCAACAGCATCAGGATCCATACTTTCTTCACAAGCCCCTCGTTCAACCCAATCGTTCTGCAAACCCGTGAGAGAGTGGAAATAAAAACGAACAGCTTCTTCTCGATCTTCCTTCGTAATCAATTCCTTTGGAAATCTATTTTCTTTCACTTAATAACTCCTGCAACAATGATTGCAACAGGAATAGTGATGGGCCATGCAATACCTGCAAGAACACCAAGTGGCCACGAAACCCACTCTAATCCAAGCTCTCTTGTTTTTGGAAATGAAGATATATGTGCTTCAAAAATAGCACGAGCAACGCTTGTAGTAAATGCGGCAACAATGAAATAAATTGTATAGAAAATGATTCCTGCTAGCATCAATATGCTTTCTTTTGAATGAATGCTTGATAATCAAACACGTTGTAGTAATAATCGTGGCTATTTGGTAAGCAATTGCGATTATTCGATTCGCCAATGTTGAAATATTAGTGGAGTGTGATGGATTCGAACCATCGAAGGCAGTGCCGGAAAATTTACAGTTTTCTCCCTTTGGCCACTCGGGCAACCCTCCGGATGAAGAACAATATATACAACGTAGTGCTAGCTTTACATCATGGAATCACATGGAGCGCAACTGCAAAAAGAGAAACAAGTTTAATTGCCATTTCTCTCTTTTCATGATCATCTGATCCCATCATTAGAAACCCAATGCCCATCACAACCATCATGGCACGTTGGCGGAATGCAGAGTTCATGATCCATCTCCAAAGAAATTGGGCTTGTGCAGGCCATCCTTAAACTCATCCTTGGCCTTCTCGAGCTGGCGGGCATGATAGAAAACACCAAATTTATAGAGCCCAGCATAGAAAACAGCAAAGCTCAGGCCAAGCATGCACATCATCATCAAATCATCGAAACTCATCATTCACTCCGTTACCGTGTAGATTTCATCCTACACCATGAAAGTGAAACATTTCATTCACTCAGCCACTTGAGGTTGCCTTGCCGAGATTGCTCTGGATTGTGCTCCACAATTTCTTCTTCGTTCCTTCAGGATCCGAATCAACTGTTTTGGCGGCTCCCTCAAATGCTTTCGCGATCAACCCGAGATCCTTGTTCATCTGCCCGAGTGATCCAAGGCCACCGGAGATGAATCCATTGATAATTGCATGAGCGATTCCAACAGCATCCGTGGGTTCCTCTGAAGCAGGTAGAGATGTTTGTATCTTGTTCACATCGGAGGAGATCTTCTCGGATAAACCTCCAAAAAGCTTCGCGATCGAAGAGAATCCCACCGAAGCCTTCACTTTACTTCCGGAATTCTCACCCGAACCAACAGCTGATTTGATTGCATCGAGAAGGCCCTCACGAAGAAGCTCCTGGCGGGCAACTGCTCTTTGCTCCCTAATAACTTCCTCGCGAATAATCTCTCTCAGCTGTGCTTCAGTAATCTTCATGTTTGGCTGCCTCCTTTGGAACTTCACTTCTTCGCGGATGAATCCCCACAGGGAATCTTCGGCAAGCTGAATGGGGCCCAACACGTGCACGTAGTTGCCGGTGATCTCTTGCTGAATCATGCTTCGTAAGGTATCAACCCTCAATCTGTGTGAAACACAATTTCTCGCTCCGGGGGTCGAGATGTAGTGGGCATCATTAGCCTCACGGATCGCTTGGATCTCTTCTTCTGTTAACTTCACCATGTGGGTAATTATATCCTTGGGATCCGAAGGTGCAATTTTTGCAACAATTTCCTCGGGCTAAAAGAAACGAGGTGGAGAACACCACGTTCTCCACCTCATCCTGTTCGTAATCGATTCCTTCTTTCAGTTGCACGGTGGGTAAGTATCTTCTTTTTCAGGAGGAGAGAAGAAAGAGTTTATCACTGCAGTGAACATGATCAGCACGATTCCGAGATTTGCGAGTTGAAGCTTAACGTACCAATCGATCATGGTTTGCATTATAATATACTTTCTCAAAAAAATCACTGCACCCGGTGGTGGCCATTTCCACGGAGTGCAGCTTATCCATCTGCGGCAATTACAGCTTAGCTTTTCAGTGTGATGGAACACTTCCTGGTGCGATGAATTACACATCTTTGTGGCATACCAGGTTGCCTCCCCTTTGAGCCCCGGGGAACAGAAGCCAGTGGGAAGTTCAGCTCCCTTCTATTTGCGCCTGGCGGCACTAGCCAGTGAACCACCCTCTGGCACGTACTTTGGTTAGGCAATGCCAACCTTTGAGTTTTTAAGTGGAAGGCATGCAATTTCATTTAGGCGCTCTGTAACATCGCCTTCCGTAAGGTATCCAAGAACATCACTAGTAATCGGGGTATCGTATACAATATCTCCGTTATACATAACTGCAAGCTCGTAAAGCCCTTTATTTCCACCATAAGTGTTATCGCCTCGAACAACAGAGGCAGTATAACCGTTCGGAAATTCAAGGCGAGCAGCAATGCCATTATCCCAAGAACGATTTGTGAATTTCAAATCCTGAAATGAATAATTCTTCATGATACAAACACCTTACTTTTGTTTTTTTCCAATCTTTAAAATATGGGGTTCCTTAATAAGAAATATTGCGGGAATTGCCAAAATTCCATATGCTACAATTGCAAAGAGGAACGATTTTATGATTTCTGTGATCATGTTTCGATAACTAGCCGTGAACTATTCTCTATTTCCAATTTCGTGTAGAGTTGTGATGTGTGAAGTACAAGATTTTTAGGTTTCTCATGAAAGGTTTGCACGCGATAGAAGCCACCGCTCACATCCTCTAGAACAATTACCGCGTAGCAATCATGGAAGCACACATAAGGGCCGAAGGGATACATGAGTATCTCGCCTAACGTGCGCACTGCCAGAATATCAGCTTCGATTTTAGGTTTCGTGGTATACGATTGCCGCGGAAGAGGTTGAACCACAGATCCCCTCCGGTGGAGTGCATATGCACCTGCTGCACTAGCAAGGGATGCCACAAATGATATCTCAGCGATCACCGAAGCCTCCAAGTTTCCCAATTGTTAATCGATTCCATCGCACCGAAGGAGTTGAGTGCCAAATAGCATGCAGGCCCACCGAGGCCACCTGCGGGGCGCCCGGCAACTCGAATAGAAGAATGAAGAATCACGTACAGTTTGCCGTTGCACTTCACTAATTCACCTCCCTCGTATACGGGCCACCGCATTGCCCGAGGCCTGTTCCACTTCTTCAAACCCCCGAAGAGGGAGCGAAGCCACCTTCTGAACCGCCTCATGCTGGATAGAAGAACTTCCCAATATCGTAAGTGATATATCGCTTGCCGCCGATGAGAAATGAATGGCGGAGAACACGTGTGAGGTTGCCGTTCTTGGATATCTCCTCCACCCGCACAGTACCCATGTAGATGGCAGAAGTTCCCGGTGGGAACTGAGGAGTACTGAAGGCGGAGTATACCACGTACGGAAACTCGTGGGGAGTATAACCTGAGGAAACAAACCGCTTATCCTCGGAGAGCCGGCAGTGTGTGAACCACAGTGCACCCTGGTACATTGCCGCCTTCAAGGATTCATGGTTGATGTATTCATCAATAGGTCGCTCCGGAACGAGTGGATGGGGCGGAGCGATCTTCTTCTCCAACTTCTCCTCGGGCTTCCACTTCACTCTGCGTGTGTTCCTCATATTCCTACCCTATCACAGAGGCAACTAAGTTTACACTCAACTAGGCTTCATCTTTGATTCCACGTGTTCCTGGCACTTTGAACACCCACAAACTCGTTTCCCCGCGAAAGGCACAGAATCATCGCGATCGATGTTGAACACAGGCCCGTGGTACTCCATGCCCCAAACCTTCCTCAGGCCAGTCCAAGATCGCCACAGAACTTGAGTGGATGGGATCCACTCTCCCGGGGCCACCTCAACAGTGAGCCCCTCATGAGGAATGAGCTCATCGGTGGGAAACGGTGCGGCAGGTAGCGTGAAAGTATCCTCGAGTTGCTTCATTGCTTCTTCGAGGATCGTGGATGTGGAGTGTTTCGAGTTCTCATTCATAATTCTAGCCTATCATCTTGATTCGCAGATTTACACAGAGATAATCACTTGTGAGAATCGTGTTACCCCTCGGAATCTTTTTTTTCGAATATTCTGTAAACAAAAGAGTGAGGCCGGGCCCCCATATTTTCAGGGCGACCGGCCCCGTGGTTACTAACCCAATGATCCTATGGGATTTCACCTGCGTATATGTATAGAGCCTATGCGTGGTACACAGAGGATCCTCCGTTAAGTTCCGCCCAAACCCACGGGGCGGAAAGCTTTACTTACACAACTTTCTTCTCATGGGAACTACCACATTATTGAGGATATGGCCAAGAACAATCGTCTTGCGCGTATTCTTTTGGGAACGTGTTGGGCGATCAAAACCAATACCGAGTGTTTGCTTGATATACTTGCCGGAGATCTTTTTCTTGATAAGATCGTTGGCAACCTTTCGCCAAGCCTTGCGAAACTTGCGCTTCGCCATGCGAGCTTCTTCTGGAGAGAGCCCGGCAAGAATACGGTTGTAATCGTGGTGGATTGTCTTGATAGGGGCGATGCCCAATTCATGAGAAACAGTTTCTAGAAGAAACATTGTTGTGATGTCTCGCTTCATTCTAAATCCTTAAATTTTTTAGGATTGATCGACCATTTAACATATGAATTAAGGCACTTAATTCGAAATTCATCAAAGAAATCTCTATCAACGGTGAGATTGAGGCGTTTGGCTAGTTTCCACCCTCGATGCCATGCCTCAAACTCTTCCTCAAGACAAGCAAGCCTATGAGAGAATGTTTTAATAATTTCAGGATCAATCTGCGAATAACCAAGTGCAAATCTGTCCTGAATATCTTGCCCATCAATGAGGTGGTGCCCACATTCATGCAAAAGAACAACAGCTTGCTTCCTCGGGCTAAGATGTGTGCTCACAATGATCTGCTTGTCGTGCGAGCGATATTCACCGTTCGACTTCTTGGCAAAAGATACCTTCAATTTATGATCAGAACACCAGCCAACTAGCATGTAAAGATCTCTAATTGCAAGAACATCAAGAGCCCAATTTGTTTCATCGATCTTTCTGGCACGGCCGGACTGGACTGCCCGAGTGTATCGGGCCCAAGCTTTCTGTTTCCAGGTCTCGGCATCGAACTCCATGTTTACACCTTCACTTCTCTGCCTTCTTCTTCGTTGGTTGGGAGGAAAGAGCCTTAACGGCAGCATCGGCGGAGACCCCGAACGAAGCGAGGATTCCTTCAACACACCACTTGTGAATTGACTTCGCAAGCTCAAGGTTGTCAGTTCCGCTACCTTGCGTCATCTTAGACCAACAAGAAACGCGATGCTCTTCACTAAGATCATTCATGAAATTTTGAAGATTCTTACCTTGCTTATCATTGAGGGATTTCAAGTCCTTCGTCACGTACGTAGTGACCTTGTCGATGAGAATATTTTGCTTCTCAGCACCAAGCTTCTTGATCTTCTTCTTGATCTTGTCATACTCGTTAATAATTTGCTCGCCTGAAACCTGAGAATCGATCGTCTTCGCAAATCCATTGAGGGCAATGGTAGCTTCTGTTCCAATATATCCAAGACAAATAGGATAGAAAAGAGTACTTCCGGCAGGCTCGTCAAGTTGCGCAATACCGGCCTTCGTAAGAGCGACAGAGAGACGCTCCCACGACCGGCGACTTGGAGACACCTTTCCTGGTTCTGCGTCCTTGGGGGAATCGAGCCATTTTTCATTACCGGCAATAAAGTCAGTAATAACATTGTAAACCCGAGGTTGATCTTCGGTTGTCTCAGATCGAGCCCAAGTGAGCCAGTCTTCAACAGTAGGCTCAAGATCAATCGTCCAGAAGCGATCCAATAGTGCAGGATCCATCTCATTTACGGTGTAAGCTGCAGAGTTGTTAACCGCAGCGAAGACACGTGTTTCAGAGTGAAGCGTCCAGCCGTTGAGCTCACGATCCAGAACAATCTGAAAGGCGGCCTGCATAACCTCGGGGGTTGCACGGTTGAGCTCGTCGAGGAAGAGGCATACAGGAGCCGTGCACGCGCGCTTATACCAGTCAGGTGGATTGAATCGCGTTACTTCACCATCAGTGGAAGGAAGCCCAACCATGTCTCCTTCCGTCATCTGGCTGAGTCGCCGATCAATGACCGGAAGATTGAAGGCTTTTGCCACTTGACGGACGACCTGGCTCTTACCGATACCGTGCGGGCCGCGGAGAAGAACAGAAGACTCGACAGGGAGAACTTCAGCGACAGAGAGAAAGGTCTTGATTGACATATTCGACATGAGTTAGAATCTCCTTTAGTTGATGAATTCAGTTTAACTTTTTTTGATCTTACTTTACACGAGCGCGAGGCCATCGACGTACAGTTTTTCGACTGCAACTTTTAACAAACCGTATGATTTTCGCCAATCTTGATGACTTGTGCTCGCAATAACGTCACCATCAACACAAATCTCTGTGAGATATAGGCCGCGCGGACAAATCCTGCGGCCTCTCACTTCTAGTTTATGATCGAAGCCGAAGAGCTCGTGAAAAATATTTTCTACTTGTTCTTTTGGGTTGTCATTGATCATGTTACGATCCTATGATACAGGTAAGTGAGTTTGCACTGCGTTTTCATTCAAAAATTCTTTCTATGTTTTTAGGATTAATCCACACGCCGTCTGAATGACGATCCTGCCACTTGTCTTCATCTTTCACGAGGATACCGCCTGTGTTGGCCGACACCCAGGCCACGCGCCCGATCGTGCCTATCGGCACCTTGCGACCGCGGACGACAACAACACGATCGCCCTTGGAGAAAGAGTTGCGCTGGTGGTTCAATTCTCTAATTGCACCGTGGAGCTCGTCAAGCTGTTTGACAATGGGTCCACCAATGCAACGATATGCGTCACTCGACGCAAGCGGGTCGAGAGTGCCCCGGCGGTGGTCATACCTGCTACGGCGAGGATGTAATCCTGTCTTCTTGCGTGATTCCTCGGAGCACTTTGGGTTGGTGCACGAACCGAACTCGGCACACGACCCATCCATCATATCCATGGTGTCCCATACGACAATCCAGCCTCTTCCCCAGCATGTTTGACATCCATTAGCTGCTTCGAAAGATTTTTCAATTGAAGCACTAATATCTGTTGAGATACCTTTGAGGAAGGTTGAGAGCCGTTCAGCATCTGCCTCAAGTTCGAACTGAATATCTTCGAGGGTAACAGGAAGACTAGGCTTCTTGGATGATTGCTTCGTAGCCATGAGACTTAACTTATAACAACAGCATTTAACTTTGCACTGATTTCTACATGGAAATATCCATCATTTAAATGATCTGATCAGCGTAATGATCGTAATGAATCCTGCGGAAAATCAGCGTAAAATATTTGTGAAAGTACCATACCCTATATCAAATCTGAACAGATTTAAGAGTGATTTAATCGACAAATAAGTAGAACATTACTTCTATTTCTTCTTTGAAAGCTTTTTTTCGATACCTTTCTGTGAGTCAAAGAAACCGTCTAGCTTTGAAGTGTTATTTGCGGAACCAGCGGGCGAGTCCTGAAGCTTTTTAAGCTGTAGTCGTAACTCTTCATTCATGGCGAGGGCTTTCCTGTATTTTGTCTCGACTTCGCTTGCGTGCTGCATGACTCTGGAGTATTTTTCTTCAAGGTCTAGTTGGGGTTTCACAGCTTCGAGTCGTCCCTTAAGACGCACAAGCTTCTTTCCCATTTCCTCAGAAACTACATCGACGCCGACAATCCTTGCAGCACAAACAACCATTACCAAAACATCAGCTATTTCACTAGCAACTAATCTTGTGTCGAGCGTTCTAGTTCGAGAGTGCTGAAGTGCAACAATCAACTCTGCACATTCTTCTATTGTCTTATCGAGCTGCGCTGTTTCTCCCCATGCCTTTATAGTATCCGAAGATACGTTGTATGCACATAGCAGACCGTCAAATAGCTTAACTTTTGAGTCCTCGTCCGACATTTCAATCCGCCCTTGTTAATTTAAATGTAACTCATTTGAAGAAAGTGTTCAATTAAAACGTGTCACATGATACTACACAGTAACACAAATATCAATACAATTTTTTGCATGTTTCACTTTCTTCGTGTGAAGACTTAGTTACAATTAAGATACAAATTCTGGAGGCTAAGGATGCAAAAGTTTGGGAAGTACGCAACAACGATTGCTTTTGTTATGTCGTTCATAGGCGCAATTAGTGCTTCTGAGTCTCAACAAGATCATGAAAAAACACACCTGTTGTCTACAAAAGCGCTGATAGCTGAAGATTTCAGTGGCATTGAAGATACGATCATAGTAAAAGCAATTGTAAGCTGGATGGTTGAAACACACGAAGACATTACGATCTCGCCACCCGAGGAAAGAGATCAGATTTACTACAATATCCTTATAAAGGGAGATTCTACAAATTTGAACATCTTTGAAATGGATCTCATGGGAGATACAAAAATTCCTGACCCGTGGTCGAAGAATTGCAGAAATACCTTCTATATCATTAGAATAACATCGTCACATCCGGTAGTTCAAGAATTTGATGCTCAAAATAGACGTGTAATGGCCTTCACATTTGTTGGTTGCGCGTATAAGTTCATAGCGGTTGTTGCAGATAGAATGGGAAGCGAAGAAGTATTATATACGACAATGCTTCATGAGCTCGGTCACATGTGGGGACTAATGGACAATAAAGAAGGCGAAAATTCAATTATGAACGGATCTTGGCCTGGATCGAAGTGCATTACAAAGAGAGATCTACGTCAAACTTACGAAATACACGGTAAAAAAGGAAAAGAGCCAAAAGACACAGGCTGTAAGTAAGAATTAAAATCAATTCTTTTTCGTCGTTATCTTTTTTGACTCGAAAATTGATTTAAGAATATCAAGTGTGGATTCTCTTTCTGGGGGAATGGCTCCGCCATCTTCAATAAACTGAACCTCTGCAGTCTCAAGTATGATTGATGCTATAATTGCGTCTGTTGATCCTTGACTCAATCGAAGTCTCAGAAGTAATTCTGTTAGAGACTGTATCGTTGCCCTTCTTTCAGGAGACAACGATGAAACTATTGTCGTGAGGGCTTCGTATGCGATGTTCATCTATTAGGCTGCTTTCTTGAGAATCTCGTTCTTTGTCTAATTATACCGCACCACTTTTACAAAGTTCTCCGAGAGCACGTTTTGCCTTCTGAAAGCAAGGGCTGTTTTTTAGTGTCACTGTAGATGAATGAGACTCAAGTTCGTCAATGAGATCTTCGAGAACAGAACGCAGCTTCTGTTCTCTCTCATTTGCATCGCCAAGCGCTTCTTTTAAGTCATTATGATTCATGTGAGACCCTGTGATTATTGAACAATCTTGAGACAGTCTTCTCGAACATAGCGAAATTCTCCATCAAATGATACACACACGAGACGCTCGTCTCCGGTAACATTTGTAGATATACTCATAACAATGCCCATACGCCCAGGCTGAATATTCTTTACGAAGTCAATTGATTTATTAAAACCGACAGTAGAAGAGCCATGCAACTCAACGAGAGTCATGACCTTGTCACCTTTTCTTGGAAGAATCATTAATTTAATCATATAAAATTATCGACTTGCTTTACACTGGGTGTAATCGATATTTTTCTAGTATTTTTATGAGTCCGCTGTGTGCTATTCCAATTGCGCCGCGCTGGAATAATATCTTGACATAGTGATAGAGGATTGAACCTGATTCGTCTGATGCATAGTCCAAAACGACTCCCATCTCTCCGTTATGTGCAGCAAAGCTTACATTTGCGAATGAGAATTTCTCACAAACTGAATAGACGTTTATGAATTCGTTCGCAGAATTTACTATCACGAGATCGCCCGGATTGGGCCTCAACATCTTTTTGTTCTCTTCAAGCACTAACACAAAATAGATATCGAAGAATAAAATTTTTCTGCAAATTTTATGGACCCACATGGGTTCTGAAAATCAAAATATATTTACAGTCGATCAGGAAGCAGCTTTTTCTTGAGAACCGCGCCGATGACAGCGGTGATGCTCGCGTGTCCACCCATGTGGACACGCGCATCGCCTCCTGCATCTTACGCGGCATATAGTCGCTACAGAGTCTCGAATTAGTTTGTAGAAATCCTGTCAGCTACGCAGGATCCTAGCGTACTGTAGTACTTGTCATAACTTATGTCTATTGTCGATCTTCACGAGTTCTTGAAACTATAGTCCGGTGTCTATTATCTGTTGAATTGTGATCACGCTAAATAATCTGTCAATATCTCCACAGCAGCGGCACGAGTGAGATATGTCTTCGTTCGACCGCCCAATGACGAAAGAATCCTGAACCAGCCAGTGTTTCCGCCGCCGTGACCTGTCTCCTCATGAACAACTATTCCAAGTACAGTGGATCCCTCAGGACTGTGCCACAATACGAGGTCACCTGCAACAGGATCTATCCTCATTGAGTCTCGAACATATGTCTACGTGTGACATAATCAAATATGACGAACTCATATAAATAACTGAGTACTTCGTATGTGCTGTTGCTGCTCATGGCTAATTCAGTATATTCGTTTGGAAACATCTTTCATTCGCGGCGCATTACTGCTCCCTCGAGAGGAAATGAACTTGAGAGAGGATAGACAAAAAGATCACTTGATGCTGCCAGGAGGGATTGATTGACTTGGAATTGGGACGGGAATGGGATTTGGCGCCGCGAGAAGACCTGCACCCTGTGAGAATGTGGCGGGTGGAACGATAACAGGCGGGACTTGAGGAATCTCAGCAAAAGTTGTAATCTCGCGAACAATTGCTTCGGCGATAGCATCACACACAGATTTCAGTTGTCCTACGGGATCTTTCACACCAGTAGCGAGTATCGCCTCGTGCATCGAATTCGATAGGCGTGATGCGTTGAGTGACATTTATTTCCTTTCTTAACTCTTTCTCAAGAGGTCCGCCGAGCGGCCGCAAGGAGTGCTTCCAACTCGATAATCTTATTCGTAAGGAATGCAAACTCGTGCATGAGTCCCCGCATCTCACAGACGATATACAGCATGTCATCAGAGAACTCATCGATACCCATGTCTCTAAGTCCATCGATGTCACTGTACACCGCCTCGAGCGCCGCGAGCCGAGACTCAGAGATCACAGTTCGCGGCCCCGCTTGTTTGCTGAGTACCACTCGCTGCTCGTGCCGCGGCGAGCAGCGCGAGCCTCAACCTTCGTGACGACGATCTGCGGATCAGTGATCCCGTCGACACCCATTGCCGCGACGAACGACATCTTCGCCTCGCCCATCGAACGTTGCTTCACTGTCCACTTGACGTCGTCGCGTTCGGCCTTGAAGTCATCCACCGCCGAGACAGCATCGCTGAGGGAGTCGAATGTGCCGAGATCGAGGCCACCGCCGCCGCGCATCCGAACTGTGACTCTAAACTTGTCGGTGGTGTCGTAATCGTCGCTCATCTGCGGACCTCCGGTCGAAGAAGGGAAGTGCGAACTTCTGAGATCCGAGTAAGAAGAGCGTCGGAAGAGCGTCGGAGGCACCGCAACTCATGCCACAATGACGCGCCTAGGATGAAGACACCGAGAAACCCGAGGTAGACGAAAATTCCTGCGAGAGCCCAGCCATTGTAGGCGGCGGCGGGAGCGGGCAGTTCGTGAGGAGGAGGCTGTACCATTTGTGAGGAGGTGTCGTTCATATAATATACAATATACACAACGACGATGCATGTTTACACGTCGGTGTCGTACATCTTCGTGGCCACGCGACCCGAAGCCCCTGACCACGGCGAGACGTAGCGCGGCGGAGGCATGGGCTTCGCCACGGCGGCGAGTGCCGCTCCCACGACGGGGTCCGCCTTCTTGATGAGCCCCACGACCGCGTTGGCGCGGTGCTGTCCGTCTCCCAGGTCCGTCTCGGCGACGAGCCACGCGTAAACGTCCGCGGGACTCCCGCCCGCGGCCATGTCAGCAACGGCGAGGTTCGCGAGCGACTTGAGGGCGACGTGGTGAGGATCGACGTAGGCCTCAGCCACCACCTCGCGGATAGCGCGCCTCAATTCTCCAACCTTGATCTTCATGCGAATTCTCCTGAATATTCTCTAAGTATGGGGCACGTCAAGAAAAACATCAGAGACACGGGCACAGCGGGTCTCCCCGGTAGCATCCGCACGGTAGACGGTCGGCGCCTGCGTCGGGCGGCTGGGGACTTGGAGATCCATCTGATGGATCGCATGCGATCATCGAGGAGACGATCGCGGCGAGCGCCACCGAACGAACGACCATCGCGGACCTATCGTTGCCTCGTGTGAGCTTCCAGGAGCACGTCGCCTAGGTGAGACCCGTGCCAACGGGTCTCGTCTGTCGCTTCGGAGCCCAGGCCCATGAGGCGCGAGCACGTGAGTGCGACTGTGGGCCACTGCTCCTCGCGGAGTTGTGTTGCGGCGCAGCGCGCCGCGGCATGGTCTCGGGCTTCGTAGGCGTCTCGGAAGATTCTGATGTAGCTGATTGCGTCCATGACACCAGGATACAGCCTCGCCGCGGCACTTTACACGGGGAGAAATGAGAAACGGCGTCGGAGGCGCCGTTTCGTCTGCTTGGTGGGTCAACTCAGAGGCCGTAGAGGCGGCTGAGCGTTCCGTGGAGCTCGACCGGATCGAATCCGGGCAGCTTCTTCCCGAGGAACGATGTCACGGCGGCAGACGCCGCCTTGCGGGCGGTGCCCTTCGCGTCTCTCTTCGCTGTGAGGAGAGCGATGAGCTCTGCCTTCGCTTCTGGATCGGCGACGAGGCCCTTGATCGCCGACTCCATCGCGCCCTTTGATCGCTGACGTTCCTGTGCTGTAGCTCGATTTCGCTCGCGATACAGGAGGTCGGCCTTCAGCTCCTCGATCTCCTCGTCGTCGATACCGGCGCGCTTCAAGACCGCTCCCACAACCTCGGCCTCGTCCTGCGGATCGGCGCCGCGCGCGACGGAACCCTCGAAGGCGTCGTGGAGGCGGGTCACTGCGGCGTTGAATTCTTGCTCACCTGATTCAAACGAGTCCGAGAGGTCTCTGATGATCGACGCGTAGTCGACCGCAGGCGCCCCGACTGGGTCCTTCGCCTTGGATCCGCCCATGAGGCGCCCGAGGAATCCGGGCGCCTCGGCGAGCGACGTCTCGACTTCTTCTTTGATGATCTTGCGTAGCATTGCAATAGAAAGCTTCATTAAATCCCCTGCTTGGCAATGGTAAAACTAGTATTAAGTAGGCAGTCTGGGGGATTTTGATGGTAAAAATTTCCCGGGAAATTTTGGGAGAAGGTGGCATGCAGGGTACCTTTTTGGACCCAGAAATTTTTCCGGAAATTTTTTTGAAGGGACATAGCCCGCACCCCCGGCAGCTGCTCCACACAGCTTACCGACCCCGGGGGGCCCCGGCCCTTTTTAGGGCCCTTTTGAGGGGGGCCCTCCTAGGTACCCAGGAGCCTCGGAGAGGGGGCCCGGCGGCATGGGTCATTGCATCCACCGCGTGTAACGACCGATGACCTCGAAGAGTGCATAGCCCAGTACTGCGAGCACAACACCCCCAGCAACATGTCCATAGATCTCATACGCTGTCACTTGTGATCACCGAGCTGCGCGATGATCTCCGCTGCCACCTCACCGTGAGCGGCCGCGCGCTGTGCATCGGCGACGCCTTGCTTGTATCCACGCGCCCAGATCCAGTGGGCGAAGCTCGTGAGCGATGCGGCTGAGAGCGTCGCGATCAGTGCCGTGTGCAGCGTCTCGAGGTGGGTCATCGCTTCCCGTCCTTCTCTACGGCGAGGCGGCGGCAGGTGCGTGCGGCGGAGATCTCCCAGACCGCGCCGTAGATGGGACCCAGTGCGAGCGCCGCGACGGTGAGGAGGGCGATCGCGTAGACGAGGTCGTGGAGGGTGATGAATTCTGACATGTGTCTCTCTTTCTTTGTCTCCGGGACGGCTGTGTCCCGTTGTTGGTGCATCGTCGGGAATTGAACCCGAACTTCCCATGGTTAGGGCGTTCTTCCAGTGAACTACGATGCACTTCCTCTCAGTGGCAGAAGGTCCGGACTTCCGTTGAGAGGCGACGATTTGACAGATGTTGAGGCTGATCAGGCCAAGGAACTGTGTCTCACGTCCTTTGCGCCGCCGGGGGGATTCGAACCCACGTGTATCCGGCTACCCTTTCTACGGTTTAGGAAACCGAGGGGATACGACGGCAAGGATTATTTATTTGTCTCCGCAGTTACTCATGGCGTCGCGCGACGATGAACTTCGTGACACCGAGTGCGGAGAGAAAGAGGGCGGTCGCCACAAGGTCTACTTCGATGGGTAGGAGTACTTTCCACCAGGCCCACTCAATGACGTGTCCGAGCTTCAGGCCGATGAAGAGGAGCTGGAGAGCACCCATGAAACTGATGCTGTAGGTGGTGTCGTTCATGTCTCTGTTATACCATAAGTGAGAGAGACTTTTCATGTTTATCACCCGTCTGATGTGATGAGTGATTCAATGAGACTCGCGCAGAGCGCCGCACTTATTGCAAGACCGCCTAATACCTCGAGGAGGGTGAGAATGAAACCATCACGTCTCATGAGGCACTCCTTAGTCTCCCCCGAGGAGCTTCCACATTTGTCGACGAAGCGCGGCGTCGGGAGGAGCGCCGAGGGAGTCAAGGCGGGACATGTAGGCGGCTCGATTGCCCTCGAAGGCGAGGCGGGACAGTTCGTCGTACACGGCCTTCGGGAGGCCGAGTGTCGGGTCATGAGGTTCGGCTGAAGTCATCTCACCGTGACGGTCGATGGCGGAGCGGGCGAGGGAGACAGCCGCTGAGGCGAGGAGAGCCTTTCCAGTCCAGTTGAGGTAGAACATGTTGAGATCTTATCACTTCTTGGTTTGACTTTGCAGGAGAGATTCAGCGAACACGCACCGGCACTTGGACCGAACCCCAGTTGGGCATGCACACGGAGCAGTGGTCGATGTGCGGGCTAGAGTGGGCCTCGCCGCTGCAAGGGTGTGGAACCGGGATGTTGTACGTGGCGACGAGGTCGAAGAGGTGAGAGAGGATCGCTTCGGGGCTCGTCTGCTTGCTCTGCGTCCAGATGTCGAGATGGAGCGTCAGGTCGTTGATGATCGTTGCGGCCTGGGTGCGGGTGATATCCTTGGTCTTCATGATCTTACCCTATGCCTTTGAGGTTGAACTTTGCACTTATCTCAGAGAACTTTGATCGACCAACATCCCCGCGACTGAAGCTTGCGAATCTCACCGATGAGTTGAGAGGAGGGAACTTCCTTCTCGCGCTGTAGACCCTTGCGGGTGTTGTAGATGACGAGCATCGTGACGTCGAGGGAGGTATTCGTATCCATGTCTCTTACCCTATCACTTCGAAGGTGAACTTTGCACTGTACTTCAATTTAATTTGTCACCCACGGGAGGCTGCAAGAGCACCTTCAACCATTTTGACAGCCTTGGTGATGGTTCCGCCGACATGCCACTCAGAGATGCGGTCGAGCGACTTGTTGTACTCCTTGTAGTCGTAGATCGTGACTGTCACCCCGTTGATTTTGAGGCACCACTCAGCCTTCGTCTTGTCATGAACGTCCGTGCTGAGATAGGTGGGTTGACCGAACACCGATACCAGCTCGGTGTACGAAGATCCAATATATCCTTGAAGCCAACCACCCGAGACGTTCGGGTCACGAGTCACTTCGAAGATGGATCCATCGGCTGGGTGAGTGTATGTGATCTTCATGGCCTTACCTTATCACTTTGGAGACAAACTTTACACTGCTTCTTCGTCTTCCTCCTCCTCCTCCTCCTCCTCGAGGTACCCGTTCTCCTCGGCCATCTCACGGACGTCGTCCTCGCTCATCCAGTTGAGGCAGGCGCTGATGAAGTTGAAGGGATCGATGAGGCCGTCGTCGAGGTTGGCCCAGAGCTTGTCGGTGACTTGGCGGGAGATTCGGTGGTTGGTCATGGTCTTACCCTATCATTTCGGGGGCGAACTTTGCACTCGTGCGGGACAATTTTCGGCGGAGTGGGTCCGGAAGGGGATACCGTAGCAGAGGCAATCCGCCTCGACGGTCCTCCCCAGTGACGCACCGTGAGCGTCTCGGAATTGGGTCACCTTTACCTTCACCCCATTACGGAGAGTTTCGTGGTGCGTCACGTGGGCCATCAGATGTACCGGAAGGTCTCGGCGTTCTGGGACGCTACCTCAGCGGCATCGAAGTCGTGGTTGCGCCACGCGAAGGACTCCATCTTGAGTCGCTTCGTCTCCTTGCGGTTGAAGCAGGAGCCCGTGTCGAAGATGACGTTCTTTGCCGTGATGGCCTTGATGGGAGCGGTGTACCGGAGGTTGTACGAGTCGTATTCGGCGTGGTCGCCGATGCGGAACACCTTGATCTCCACCACCGAGTTGTTCTTGATCGTATGGATCTCCACGCTCTTGCCGGGGATGACGTAGAGGGCGTAGGACTCGTGGGGACGGTTGACCTTGATGATTTCCATGGATCTACCTTATCACTTCAGGAGGGAACTTTGCACTCAGTCGAGGGTGGCCTTCACATTGTTGATCGTGATGGTGATGGACTCGATGTCATAGGGATCAGTCATCGTCGCGATGATCCGCTCGAGCTCAGCGAGGAGGTTCCGACGGACTTCCACGGGGAGGGACTTGAGGGAGAGCTTGGTCAGCTCGGATACACGTGCTTCGTTAGGAATCTTCATGATTACCACTCCTGGTTCTTGGGGTTGTTGGACCGCTTCTCTCGACGGTCACGATGGGGACCACCCTTGCGGGCGAGGATCATCTCAAGGACGTCCATGTTTCGGGGCTTCCTGGGCTTGCGTCGTTCCATGGATCTAATATATCCTTTCCGCTGTGAACTTTACATAGTTCAGCAGCAATAGACATAAAGGGTCGTCTTTTCTCCGCTCTCATAAGAACTCCAATAGACAGCGACATGCTTCGCATTAAATGCATCTGCATCACTATGGGCATCGTACTGATGGTAGAACTTGCGGACCGGCAAGTCAGGATCGGTCACTTCGAACTCGCTGGGAGCATTGCCTCGCTTCGGTGGAATGCCAAGAGCCGAGAAGGTGCTCTCACCGACAGGTTCGTGGGCTGTGAACCAATCGAAGAGACTAGCGCTGAATGAAAGAGATTCCATGGATCAGTTCTCTGGGTTGACGAGTTGCTGAAAACAGTGTCCAAGGCCGCCCGCACCAATGAGCATGCAGACGAGGCCGATAAACTGAGTGGCATTGTGGATAACCATATAGCTACCCTATCACATCGGCCTCGAACTTTGCACTATCTCAATCCTTATCGCCAGCCGGCACCACGTGAAAGAGAAGCATGCGGTACAACATGAACTCTATTTGGTTGACCTGGGAGTGTTAGGTGATAAACTAGTGGGCCCCCGAAGAGGCTTCGTTCATTCTTGGTTACAACGAAGCGGCGACCCTGATGCTCAACAATATCGCCAATCTTCACAACTTTAGAATTCATTAGATTATCTCCCCAGAATTAATTTTTGATGTAGATGACAGCTGGTGGGCGGTGATATGTGAGCATATCTACAGCATCGTTATAGGAGTTGGCAAATCCTTGGATTCGACCATTTATATTCCAGCACCAAGTACCGAGGTCCTCTGGATCAAGATCATATCGAAGGAGATCAGGTTCCGTGATTTTGAAAATGTGCGGCATGGCCTTCACTTCTTTGAAACGAGATCGAAATTTAGCCTGAGATATTCAAGCATAAAATGAAGATCTGCTGCTTTTTTCAAATGATAGAGAACTGCAGGGTTTCCGTTGTCCAACATCGTTACAAGACTACAAGCAAGATCACATACTTTTTCGAGTGAAGCATCTTTAAGATCTGGGTGAAGTTCGAAATTGTCCATGAATCAACCTTACCACTTTATGGGTGAACTTTGCACCGACTCAGTCACCAGAATCAACCCTGTCCTCAACTTCATAAACATAGATCTGGCGACCTTTCTCGAACTTTGGCTCCCATTTGATCAAACGAGAACCATTCTCTGCAATTGCAACCCCGAAGAACTCCTGACCATATCCCAGGAGTCCTCCTGCCCGGAAAGCCTGAATGTTTTCCCAGCTCAGCGGGCAGCGGCTCTCGATTTTCCAAGTGGTGGCATTGTAGCATCTCCCAAGATTACGAGTTCCGGTGCGAGTGATCTGGAGGGTGATGTTGTTATCCATGAGTTTAGTATATCACTTCCTTGATGAACTTTGAACTCAATATGTCATTTTATCGAGCACGGCGAGCAGCTTATCCTGCAGGGTAACGAGCTCATCGTACTCCGGCTCATCGAGGAGGTTCTCCGTTTTACCTTCGAACAGAAGCTCCGTGCGGAGGCACTCACGCTCGAGGTTGAGGCCGCGGAGAATGGTGCGAAGTTCTGAGCGTGTGAGGTTGATGTTTGCCATGGGAATACCTTACCACTTCCTGGGTGAACTTTGCACTATCCACCAACAATTTTGCAGCCCTCAGGTGTGATCCCAGCCATCCACTGCTCTTGAGCATATTGCCCAGCCTTCTCCCAGCCTTGGGGATCACAGCGGCGACACTGAGCGAGGACGGGCTCACCTCGATGGTGGTAGAGAGCTGTTGGCCCATCGGTGGCCTCGCAGGAGTCGCAGACATACTTGGAGAGAGTGACGTAGTTCTCGTTGTCCATGATCTTATCCTTTCAGACCCCGTCGAGCATTTTACCCATGCGCTGCTGGAGTTCCTTGAGAGCCTTGAGCATCTCCCACTCGGATTCATCATCCACTTTCCACGAGTGGGTCCGAATGTAGTACGACACGGCAGAGTAAAGGTTCGAGACATCGATTTCGTCGAAGTTGTTTTCCATGGATCTACCCTATCACTTGTGGGTTGAACTTTGCACTTGATCTACATGAATCATTTCATTAACTGTGCTCAGGGCGGGACTTGAACCCGCACGCTCTTTCGAGCAATCGATTTTAAATCGACGTTGTCTACCGTTCCAACACCTGAGCATGTTTCCCCCGAAGGGGAGTGTGACGATCAGCGCTTGACGGGCTTCAGCATCACGTGTCGGACACCTGCTCCACTGGTTCGGGCAGCGACCTCGCGGGCGGCGAAGTAGTTGTCGAAGAGCTGACTTTCACCAATGACACCCCACGAGTTGGTCTCCGAGTTGGTGAGGAAGCGGCGGCTTGCGTTGCGAATCACGTATGCGGTATCGTAGTTGTACTTCATGCTTTTTCTCTCGATTAAACCTGGACAGTTCCAGGAGCACCCCTGGATGGACTCGAACCACCGACTGTCGCCTTAGAAGGGCGCTACTCTTTCCAACTGAGTTACAGGGGCAAATTGAGGTGATTACTTCTAGCGTCGGTCCTCCATCACCTCGAAGGTCTCCGATCATATGTTAATATAACGCTTCTGACCGGCAGTTTATACCGCCACCGCGAGTTCTGCCTCGGCAGCGATCACCTCGGCCTCACCGTTGTAGATGTAGACTTCCTTGGTGACGCCTGGGACCTCGATCTTCGCGCGGAGGCGCTGGGAGTGGACCACCTTGCCGGTCATCCCGACGTAGCGGCGATCTCCACCAGTGATCTTGACCGTGGCACCGAGCGGGAGAGCCTCGAGGCCCGTGGCGCGCTGCGTCTTGTAGGCTCGAGCGTGGACCATGAGGTGCTCCGCGATGTCCTCGATCACCTGGACGCCGAAGTTGGAGACCACCTCGCTGAAGAGCGCCTCGGCCGACTGCGACAGGGGACGTAGCTTCGAGCGTGCGCGTTCCACCTTCTTCATGTGGGTCGGCTTCTTCTCTGCCTTGGCGGTGGCCTTCGCCTCGCGCTTGGCTGCGCGCTCCGCCTTGCGGGCGTCCTTGGCGGCGCGGTCCTCCGCCTCCTTGGCAGCCTTGGCCGCTCGACGTGCCTCGCGTTCTGCGTTGCGTGCGGTCTTGGCCTCGTCGGTGGGACGTTCAGCCTTGACCTTGGGCTCCTTCACGGCCTTGGGCGGCGCCTCGGCGGTGGGCGATTCATCGGTAATACCAGCTGCTTCCTTAGCAGCCTTGCGGGCCTTTGCAGCGGCGAGAGCACGATCGATAGCGGACAGCTTGACTTCAGACATGTTTGTTTTCTTTCCTCGTTGTGAGCTCCTCGTGGGTAGCTCGTTGTTTGATGTGTTTATAATAACTTAAGTCGTCGTAACTTTACATTCGAAACTTATCTAAAGATCTCAGACGATCTCACCCTTCTCGTAGAGACCTTCTCGACGGATGCCGAGGATATAGGCTCGACCGCTGCAGCCGAAGCGATTCTTTTGAACCTCGAAGATGCGCTCGCCGTAGGTCTCGCTCGATTTCTTCTTGTCGACGTAGAGGTGAGCATGAATGTCGATGGCGTGCTTGATGCCGTTCTTCCCAGAAAATTCTCCGTCCTTATTTACCTGGCCGATGAAGATGACAATACCGTAGTTCTGCTTCGCCCAGTCGGTAAGAACCTCGGCGCAGCGGAGGGGAGTCATCGAGTTGGCACCGCCGCGTTCGACTGCGACGTCGTCCTCAAGGGTCTGGAGTGAGTCCTGTAGGATGAAGACCTGCTTATTGGGGTTGGCCTTGCGAAGCATCTCTGCGTGACTCAGGAGACTGGCAACAGTGACGTCCTGACCGACAACAAAGCCCGATTGAAGTCCAAGGCGTTCCACCACCATCTTCACCTGGAAGAGCGACTCCTCGCCGGTGTTGTAGAGGCAGATGTGTCCTGCCTTGGTGATGCTGTTGGCCAGCTGGAGGAGCATCGTGGTCTTGCCAGCGCCAGGAGTACCGGTAAACATCATGACAGAAGAAGGCACGAATCCCTCGCCACCCAAGGCATCGTCGAACCACGTGATACCGATCTTTTTGCGATCACGGAGCTGCTTCGGAACTTCGATCTCCTTGATGTTCATTCCCTGCTTAATGCCTTTTACACCAATGTTGAGAGTCATCTTCGACATGCCGTATTCCTCGTTGAGAATCTTAGTTTATCACTTCCGCCGTGAACTTTGCACTGGCTTCGTGATTATTTCTTCGCCGCCTGGCGAGCCTCGGCCATCGGGTGGACAGCATTCCACTCGCCGAAGGTCCAGTCGCCCGCATCGCGGATGTGGTCCTGGAGCAGCTCGAGCTCTTCGAGGGCGATCGTGTCCGGATCCTCCGCCTTCCGCTCGAGGGCCTTCAGGTGGATCATGGCCTCCTCCACGTCGCACAGCGCGTTGCTGAGGCGTTCGAGGAGGTCTTCCTTGCGGGTGTAGAACTCGTTGGCGTCCATAGATCTACCTTACCACTTCCTCAGCGAACTTTGCACTACTCGCTGAGATAAACAACAAATTCCTTACCGCCCACCTGGGCAGCAAACCAGTTACCATTCGACTCGAGCAGGTGTTCGTTCGCCTGGATCGTCCGGAGGGCCTTAGTGACCATCGCGGGGTTGACGGAAGAGCGGTCGACCTTCGTGGAAGTATAATACTTCCCCTTGCAGCCGCACATGCAGCCGGGCTTGCCGATGTAGGCGCGGTAGACCATTGCGGGGGTGAGATCCTGGAGGTTGATCATGAGATTACCTTACCACATCACGGGTGAACTTTGCACTCAGTCGGCGAGAAGATTTGCCACCCGCTCCTCACACTCCTCACGGGTGGGGTAGAACCCACAGATGGTACCAACCATCCAGAAGCACCATGTGCCCACGTCCTCAGGTACAATACCGGCGTCGGCGTGTTCGACCACATCCTCATCGGTGACCTGAAAGATGGGGAGTGTGGTGCAGGGCGTCTTGTAGGTGATCGAGGTTTTGATCATGAACCTACTATACCACTTCCCCCTCAAACTTTGCACTGCCTTCGAAAAATAGTCTCTTGAAAGCCACTTTCATCTGTCCCGAGAAAGTGCTCTTGAATGTCGCTTTCAGTGCAAAGTTCGTGATCGAAGTGGTATAGTGGTTTCATCAACGAGGAAAGGACAAGCAAATGGCCAACATGAGCTACTGCCGTTTCGAGAACACCCATCGCGACCTCATGGAATGCCTCAATGCCATCGAGGAGGAGGGGATGGACACCCTCGAATCGAAGTACGAGCGAGAGGCCGCCGAAGACCTCGTCTACACCGCCAAGCGATTCATCGAGGCGTACACGAACGCCAAGTCGGATGCGGCCGCCGTCGAGATGGGACTCCTCCCTGAGTAAAAAGAAAAATCTTCGAAAATCTCGTGCAAAGTTCATCAGCAAAGAGGTAAGATAATCTCATGATCAAGGAACTCCTCTCCGCCATTGATTCCCTCGACCTCGCCGACCTTCGCAATCTGGAGGGCAAGATCTCAGCACGCCGCTATAAGATGGAGGAAAAGGCAAAGACCTCGAGGATGATGTCCCGCCTCGTCAAAGTGGAGGTCTCACAATGGGCGGTTGCCCCCTCCGACGTGAAGCGCTTCGTTGGCGGTTTCTTCCGTGAGCAACGGCCGTCGGGCAACCTCGGTGGCCGCCTCTACGCCAAGACCAAGACGGGAATCCTCTACGAGCAAGACCGCTTCGGTCGTTCGTGGGAAAAAGTCACTGTTTGACCTTTGCAACTCGTTGCACCCCCTTGCCCGGAGCCTTCGTGGTTTCGGGCTTGCGGAGTTAAAAGAGGCTTTCACCTTCGGACTTCGTGCAAAGTTCATTGAGAAAAGGGTAAGGTAATATCATGGCAAACATCGAAGGCATTCTCCCCGCCGGCACCACCTACCAGCTCGAAGCACACCGAGCGATTCAAGATGAGGACCCCGAGACGGGAGAATGGATCAAGAAGTCCTATCCGGTCGGGACCGAGGTCCGCATCCTGAAGCACAAGCTGAAGCGAGAAGGATCATACCAGTACGTCGACTACGTGGTCGAGATGCCTGACGGTTACGTGATGAACGTGTCCTCCCGTCAGGTCCACAAGATCCTCGGGATTCCCGCACCCAAGATCAAGAAGTAGGATCTTTGCAACTCGTTGCACACCTCGGGGACAGGGCTTCGGCCTTGGCCCCTCGGGGAGTGTAAAGTCACTCACAGATTTGGTAGGATGATCTCATGGAACAAAAGGCCATCGACATCGATTCCGTCTCCGACTTCGTCTCGTCCGACGCTCTCGCGATCCTCGGGAACAAAGCAGCGGTCAACAAGCCCGACATCTCCCGCCTCCCGGACGCGATCGTGGGCGGGGTGGCTCAATTCAGCGAGGGCGACAAGATCGTGATCGAGCGGTACAGTGGTTTCCTCCGTGGTCGCCCCTACCTCGACACGAAGACGTACAAGGTTATTCGTCACGACGAGTTTACCGGCCGTCTCCACCTCTTCGACGAGCAGCTCGACCAGAACGCCATCATGAACTGGAAGGAGGGTATGCGCTTCGGTACCGTCTTCAAGCTCGCAACGGGTAAGGTGAACATCTCCACGAAGAAAAAGCGCGGCCGCCCACGCAAGAACCCGGTGGAGGACGTCGCTCCCGTGGACCCGAACGCCCCGAAGCGTGGTCGCGGCCGTCCCAAGGGCGCGAAGAACCGATCGAAGGAGGAGATCAAGGCCGAGAAGGAAGCGAGGAAGGCAGCGAGAAAGGAAAAGTGAGTCTTCCAACCGTAACGGTCAAGAGCGAGAACGCATGGGCTCACCTCTACGCCGACGACCTCGACACCATCCTCGGAGAATTTCGACCGGGAGAGGTGGCTTTCGTGCTCCCGGGTCTGAGGCACCACTTGTGGCACACGTTCAGGAAGGTGATACTCAAGGACAAGTGGGGCTGGGTGACTGCAGACGCACTCGTGGATATCTAAGCCTTTGCAACTCGTTACACTCAGGACGTCAGGCCTCGCGGCGGCCGTACTTCGCGTCCTCGCCTTCGCGCTCCTCAGACGTCTTCACAGCGGCGAGGTTAGGTTCTGTCTCGAGGTAGTGGTAGAGGGTGCGGGGAGCCACGTCGAGGTTGTCGGCGGCCTTCGCGACGTCACCTTCTGCAGAGTCGACGGCTCCCTTCACACGCACGGAGAACTCTCCCGGGTTGAGCTGCTTCACTGCTCCTAGGTCAGTGCGGGGACCACCCGGCTTCTTGTTACGTCGCTTCTCGGACAGCACCTCACGAACGAATTCCACGATCAAGTTCTTCATGTGATTAAGTATCTCCCTCCCGGACATTTGATCAGTCGTCGGAACTCGGCAGGAGGAGGGCGAGGAGAGCAGCGTCGCCGCTAGCCTCCCGTAGAAGTCGTCCGATCTTCGCGTCACGGCCGCCCTTCGTGAGGGGGACGCCCAGCTTGCGAGAGAGACGAGACTTGGCGGCGGTGAGGCCGAGGAGACGGGAGAGGGAGAAGCCACCCTTGTTCATGCTCTCATCTTACACCACGTGGGGGAGAATGGACAAGCTCCACGGCATGCCACCCACTCAAACGCCGCGGAAAAACTCAGAGCACGATCCAGTCGCCCGAGTCCCCCAGGTCGACCACCACCATCCCGTGGGACTCAGCGTCGCAGGGGAGGGAAGAGGAGATGGGAGGGAGGGGGAGAGGGAGCTCGAGCTCCAAGGGGAGTGGCTCGACTGTCTTGCGTGGTGGAAGGGGAACGACGCCGGGGAGCATGATAGTACCTATGCGGGAGAGAGAGAAATCTGAAAGTGCCTCCCATCAGCAGGGAGGCCTGTTAGTGTGGGAGTCATGGGATAGGAGTGACGATGGCACCGTCGATGTAAAGCCCAGCCACAGCGTCATAGCCATAGAGGGAGAGGAGAGAGTCCTCGAATTGTGGGTCCGGGTAGAACATATCAACCCCCTCCCAATCATCATGCTCCAGGTTCCCAGTCATGGTAGACATCTGCGGGAGAGAGGGATGTGTGAAAGTAACTCGGCGTGGGGTGGAAGTAACCATGACTCTGTTATACCACAGGTGCAGCGCAGTTTACACGAGTCATTGCAACTCGTTGCACACCGGGGAGATAAAAAACAGAAAAGGTCTCCACCCGGGAGGGGAGACCCGTGAGACTAGCGCAGGGGAGGGGGAGTCAGCGGAGGGTGCCCCAGTCGACAGAGTCCATGTCGCGGCCCACTCCCTTCTTCCAAGAGGCGATGGCCGCGCTCCGCTGCACGACGCGGGCCTCCGTGTGACCCGCCGCGGAGACGACGCGCTCAGCCTCCACCCGCGTGGCCCAGCCGATGGCCTGTTGCGGGTGGTCGGTGAATTGTCCCAGGGAGGGGCCGTAGATGGAGGAGGCCTTGTAGGGACCCAGGGCGTAGCCAGTGGAGATGCCGTAGAAGACGATCCAGTCAGTGTCGTTTGCCATAAGACAGATATATCATACGGCGGAGTGACTTTGCACTGTGAGTTTCTACAAGTTGCATCACGTTAGGCAGCGTTTTTCCACACAAGATGAGTGTCATAAAGTGCCATTTTGTGTCATGAAGTGACATGTTGTGCCAAGGTACCACCACGTCCCACAGGGTCAAGCTACCCCTCCTGATCGCCTGTGCTGCTTTTCCCTCGACTCCGCCTGCTGCCCCACGCACCGCCACATATGTACACGTAGACATGGACAGCGATCCTTAGAGCTGCTTTCTGGAGGGCGTGGGCCTCTGGGAGTCCTCGAGTCCTCGGGACGGCTGGAGAGGTACCGTGTGTCTCGTCTGTGGCTCCCTGTTCCCCCTCCCTCTCCCCCTGTGTAGCGCCCTGAGTCTCCCACCCTGCGGCCCACTCCCTCTCCTACTGTGATGTTCTTCCCTCCCCTCGAGGATTTTCTGATTTTGTCTCCGCCGCGGTGATATAATTATGGGAGCGATGAACAACGTCCCGGAGTATCCTGTTGGTTGCATGATCGTGAGTGAAGATCCTTATGTCGAGCTGCAAATGGGAGTCGTTCTCGGAGCATTTACGGGCAAGTGGGAATACAGAGAGATACTTTGGCTTGATGGACGAGTTACAACCGAAGGAGTCATTTACCTCGGCACATTTTATCGTCCCATCTCGTTTCTGCCTGACCGATGACGACAATCATTTAATTCGCGCATCATTATATGCGGACGAATTCTGTTGAATATACTTATGGGACATGGGTCATCCTCTTCTCCGCGCTGCCATCCGTTCCCTCCTTTCGGAGATGTCCCACTACTCTCCCGTCAAGGCGGCCACCGCCGCACAGTTCCCCCACATGGCGAAGGGCCACGACTCGACCTGGGAGGAGGCGCTAAGCGAGGCGGGGGAGGCTTGCAGGTCTCTCGGAGATCGTCACCTCCTCTACCGGGCCCACGCTTTTAAGGGCAAGTCGAGCGGTGTCGTCGTCGTCAAGAGTGATCCTGCGGGTTGGAGGCGCGGGCGTATGGGTCTCACGATGTCGATCTCCCCTGTCTACGCCGAGTTCATGGAACGCCTCACGAGCACCCTCGGAATGGCGAACGTCGTCTACACCTCCTTCGGGGCGGGTCGAGCGGCCTTCGGTTCTCCCTCCCTCTTTGTTCCTCTCTCCCCCGCGAAGGTTGCCTACAACCCTGAGGTGTACGATGTGTACGTCGATTGGAAGAAGCACGCCGAAGGCGAGGGGAGAGAAGCCAATGAGATGATTGAGGGCTACGTGGAGGGTTGGCCTACTGATCTACCTCGCGGTACTGAAGTCCTCGTCGACTGCGACCGTTACGCTCTTCTCTCCCACGAGATCCTGAAGCACACTCTCTTCTACCGCGACAAGGAAAGACAAGCTGCTCTCGACAGGGCAAAGACGTACTCGGACCTTGCTGAGGTAATCTCTCCCGAGCTCTAGAAAGACTCGTACCAGCGTACTCTGTTGCATTTGATGGGTCCCAGTCCCCACACCTCACGCTCCTTAAAGCGGTTAATCATGAGTGGATGGTCAACCTTATTGTAGATAGCATCGAGGTCAAGCATTGATCCGTCATTGTCACCTGTTGATGCTTCATAAACGACAATAACATCTCCCTCTTTTCCATGCTTGTGCTGGGATGTTCGACCAAAGTGGAGTGCAGCTGACAACGAGGTTGACCACGATGTGATAAGTCCTCCGCGCGGCTCGATGGTAAAGTCAAGAGTCTCCTTCCCCAGCTTAGTGTTGCGGGCGAGGTTGTCTCCCACGATGATCCTATCTGGGTTGATGCCCGTCACGCCCGCAACTGCTTCAGGAGGCATTGAGACGGATCGATAGACGGTTCCATCTGACGGCTTAACGAAGATGTCTGAGTATTCTCCCGAGGAAAGCCACGCCTTGATAGCAGCAATCTCACCATTTGACAGTTGCTTCGTGCCGTCGAGGTAATTGACGATGCTCTGAAGGAGTTTCGCCTCTGTGGGAGTGTCCTCCTCGAAAGGAACATTGTCCTTGCGTTCACCACCGAATGCGACATTCCCAAGGTCGATCTCTTCTCGAAGTATTTGTCTGATATATTCTCTCAGAACTGTGTTGTTCATTAACATAATTATGGTTTGATTTTCTCGCACTGAGCATGTTTTTTTCAAAGACAACGAGTTAGTATGTGCGTGATAGAAATATTACAATTCCATCACAATTACACTTACAACATGAAAATTGTTACTTCTTAAAGGCCGATTTCAAGGCAAGATGAAGAGGCCAAAGCAAGACAAGGTATCCAACAGACACACCTTCGAATATGACATTCTTTTTAGAAGTGTTGTTAAGCCAAACAAGGTATGAGTTATCAGTATGACCCAGCATCTCAAGTGCAGTAATGAGCCAAGACATAATTCCGGCAAAGAGATACATTGCTGAGACTGCGCCTATTGCTATGGATATCATGTACTAAGTAGGCATCAAATTTAACGATACGTTGAATGTTATTCATTAAAAGACCTGCTGAAGAGAGAGGGCCCAGCACTCAAGAAAGCTCCAACGACGGTGGCAGTCTTGCTCTTTAGTTTCTTCTGTAGCATCGCTTCGATGCTGTTACCTGCCGCGATCATATCATCAACTGCAGATTTCTCCCAGCCTTGTGCCTTGTAAGCTTTGTCGAGGAACTCAAGTCCCTCCTTGTCGTGCACCTCTGCATCGTCAGCCTTCGTATCCGTCCTATTCTCGGGAGGAAGTGGATCGAGCTCGAGAGAGTCATGAGTTTTAGATGCCTTTTGCCATGCACTTATTGCTGAATCAGAGACGGATACTCTGTCTGGCATCAACAGGCCCTTTGGAGAAAGCGCATAACCGATCGCATAGAGTAGTTTTCCGTGACCTCTCCCGGCGGAACGAGTCACCTCCCATGCTCCCCATGCATTGCCGCTCTGAGGTGGTCCCACAGAGATGTATCCTATAACAGATCCTCTTGCAGCTGCCTTTGAAACGTCAAGCTGCGTCATAAGAGACGTCTTCGGAGCTTCTCGCATCCCTGACATGAACTTAGAGACATCGATCAACACCGCTTCGACAGCATCAGGATTGAAAAAAGACTCTCCCGTAATGACTGCATAACCCTCCGTAGATACAGACTCTTTCAAGACGCTTTTAACGTATTCTCGCAAGAGTTTCATGTCAACCTTTCGTCCTTTGAAGCATTGATTTGTATTGATTTTCAAAGAAATTTGTTCCTCCTGCCATGAAAACATGACGAAGAACATTAATGTCTCTGTTAACGTCATCAGACAAATCTTTTAGCACTGTCTCTCCTTTGGAGATAAGCTTATTTGTCATCGATTTCTCCCACCCTTGCGCTTTGTAGGCAAAATCAAGATGCTCCTTTCCAGGAACACCGTGAAGAACGGCATCATCTTCAGGGTTCTTTGTCTTGTTGTTTGGAGGGAGCGCGTCGAGCTTTAATGATTTTCTACTAGAGCTCGCCCTTTTCCATGCTTGATTTGCATCGGAAGAGACTGCATTCTTGTCTCTATCAGGCATTAAGAGCCCTGTTGGTGATAAACCATAACCCATACCATAGAGAACTTTCCCTAGGCCTGGAGCTGCTGCGTGTGTCACTTCATAGGCACCGTATGCCGCACCCTTTTCAGGCTTTGTGAAAAATCCATACCCAGCGATCGAGTCGAATATGTTGTTCTTCAGAAAATCAAAGATATCTGCATCTGGCTTTCTCTTCGACATTGCTGAATAAAGAAAATCGTATTTAAAAAGAATAACTTCTATTCCATCATCGTCTTGATTCACAAGGGCACCGAGCCCAGATTCATCAGGCGAAGATTCAATCAAAACAGACCTAATGTATTCTCTTAGCAGACTTCTCATTCTTCTCTAAATATTCTTTATTATACTAATTATAATGATCATATCGTGCAATGTATGATGAGAGTATGCCAAATCAATCAGGTTTTCTTTATGACATGAGAATCGTTTCTCATCACCCGACAAATCCAGGCCCAGTGTCCTATGCGATGTCTCGTGCCACGGGAATTCCTACAGCAATATGTCGTCAGTATGTTAATGGTGAGCTTAGAGAAGAGTTTTTTATTCGAGGTATACCTCTCACATTTGCGCTATCAATTAAGGCTATTGTGAAAGAAGCAGGAGGATCTGCAGAAGCAATAATTTGCCCGTGGTCACCAGAGTGTGTGTTCAAATCCGTAGATCAGCTTTGACAAAAAACTACCGAAAAACTATTTGTGTTATTGGCAATTGAAGTTTCTTGAATTGCAGCTTTCTTCACCACGACAAATACACATGGCTTCGTGAGTTTTTCCGCAACGATTTGTCACACGTATTGTCACACCACACTGAAGACCAAATGATTCGCATAGATTCTGATCAGATTCATCTAAGCAGATCTTGTCTGTTGCTTCTTTTGTAAGAGTTATAGAAATCACTAAGACAGAGAATATAAGAAAATATCTCATAGCACAATGTGTATAATGCAGTGAATAAATAGCGCTGCGAATGGAGCTGTTTCAAAACCCAGGAGATAGCCAATTATTGAAAGAGATGTGAACGCAAAACCCATAATTATGCGTGCTTGTTTCCGCCAATGTTCATCCTTCATTTGATCACTTTTGCCTAGATCATATTCTTCTCGAAGCCGATTAATGCCTACAACTATTAACGTTTGAGTGTCATCCAAGTGCTTCCTATTGCCTCCCATTAACATTTTCATATTATTTAATATACATAACTTAAGTTCGAAGATCAATATATTAATCATGCATAAAACATTATCAGCTGCTCTTATTTTTTCTCTCATTGCAACGCCTGCAATTGCAGAAGTCCCATTTAAGAATTGGTCTATAGGTCTCGGTGCTGGTCCTACAATCGGTGTAGGATTTATGAGCCGATATGATTGGGAGAGCGGATGGGGTGTACAAGCCACCGCGCTTCCTTACTATACGAAGGATAATGCATTCATGATTGAAGGCATATCAGGTATTTACACATTAGACAGGAATGGTCGAGGAGGTGCATATCTTTCTCTTGGGGCTATTGGTTGGCACAAATTAACAACAGAATACATTTGGCCTGTCACTGAGGGGAAAGTCGATGAGAACGGAAATCCTCTTCCCGTGCCTGTGGTTGATCCAACGAAAGTACAGACCTGGTCAAAGGGTATAGCTGTTGGCCCCGGGATGGGATTTAAGTTTAATTTCTTTGAGAATTACATTTTTTCGATTGATTTACCTGCAGCTGTAGTTCTCGAGGCAAAAAATGGTAGACTTGTGTTCGATTCTTTCAGACCATGGCCCAATCTTGCGTTGATGTATAATTTTTAGTCGATCTTTCTAAGATCTTCTACGAATTTTATTGCATCTTTGTAACCTTTGTCCCACAGCAACATGTAATCCTCAGGTTCACCAGACACGAAAGTTCTAAGTCTGTCTGGGTAATCGTTGACATACATGAATCGTCCTGACCCTGTATATCCTGGGTCCGAGAGGTCCCCATCGATACTCGTAGGGACAATTACAACCCTGATATCAGTTTCTAAATAGTCAAATACATTTTTTATCCTGAATCCTCCGTCAATATATCTTTGACCTCTAAATTTATGAGGAAAGGATCGCAAGAACCAGGGTATTGATCCTGTAGCCAACGTTACTTCCTTTATTTCTTCAATTGACTGGAAGTCTCCAAGAACATCGTGATCCCATCCCCAAAACCTTGTGGTAATTGCCGTGCACTTTTTCATTCGATCGAGAATCTCTTCCTTTGTGAACGGAGACTTTTTGACAATCTTTGGTGTGTGAAATTCTACGAATTCTCTGAAAAGGTTGAATTTAGACCAACTTGTATACATGGGGGAATCTAAGTTTCTTGTCCATTGTTCTCTGTCATTTACACCCGCAAGATGAGAAAATATTGTATAGAATCCTGCGGAAACACCTACCAGGCTATCTATCTCTATTCCGTTGTCCTCAACGCATTTTAGAAAACCGCTTATGTAAGAGGCTCGAAACCCACCGCCATGACAGAATATTCCAAGCGTCTTTTTCATGATTGTCTCCGTTAATCTATTTCAAACGATGAAATACGTAGGAAGTCAATCAATTAATGTTCCATCAATCGTCATCAACGCCTCTGTTGTCTAGAACAAATCCTACCGGAGCGTGATCTGACACTTCGGATACGCACATCTTGAAATTACCATCGCATAACTCTTTAACCATATTCACACGACTTGCAGCGCCTATTAGCTCACGTGTGTATTTTTTATCAACAAGAACATGGTCATAAGGAGAGGCATAACCCAAAAGACTCAAAGACGTATTGGTGACGCCATCATCGGCGAGACTAAAACCAAATTTCGGAAATGTTGTGAACCCAGGTGTGTTTCCTGCTCGATTGAAATCTCCAACGAGAATATAGTCCTTCTCTGTATCTGTCGAACGAAGATTGTTGATAAGTCCTGCCAAAGATGAAATCTCCTTGTCGCGTTGTCTCACACTATCTCCAAATACTATATGGGTGGTTACAAGACAAAAATCCACATTAGAAGTCTCAATACACGCAACTGCGGGCTCACGCGTCCAGACGTCAGTAGGATCAGGAACAATACGTATACTTTTGATTCTTCCTATGGAGTTCCTTACAAGAATACCATAACGTTCGTAGTAGCCCTTTTTTCCTACTCGATCAGATACAGAGTAAGACCAACCCAGAAGACGATTTGCAATCTCCTTCATCCCGTCATCTGTCATAACCTCTTGGACAGCAACAACATCGAACCTCGATTCGATCAACTTAGAGACGAGATCGTAATTCTTTTTTCCGTTACCGAGGCGCTTAATGTTCCACGTTCCTACGCGAACGATGTCGTTTTGTCTACTATTAGCTATCGCAATGTAATCTTGAGATAAAACTGATCTGCTGAGAAGAAATTGTACGAGTAATGCAGTTATGATTCTCTTCATACTCGGTAATTATGTAGTTACTTTGAAACAAGGAATTTCCAGCCAAGACCAAAAAAGCCCCCAAATGGCATATTGTTTAAACTTGGCCTAAAATTAATTGCAATTACAGGATTACCAAGATTACACTCTGCACCAAAACTTAAGATAGGCACAATTGTAGAATCAGAAATAGAAGATATGTCCTTAATTCCAACTCCATAGTAACCGCCATAAGGTCCTAACGGTCCCCATTTTGATATCTCAATTTTACCTGATTGAAAAATTACTATTGAGCCGCCCGTTACGGCGAGCGTTATCCATGGCATAGCATAAGAAATACCGACTAAAGTAGGCAATGAAAGGTACGAGTTCTTTTCGTAGTATTTTTCTTCACCTGTCCATGAGATAGCTTCTTTTTGTAGTCGAACTCTTATTGTCGATCCTCCTAATGTCATGTCCGCGCTTCTCTGTCCGATTGAGATGCCTGAAATTCCAAAAAATTTCACTGAATCAAATTGAAAAAATGTTTGCCTAACACCAGCACCACCTCTGACACTTGTCTCATGCATATCACCCGCTGATATGCTAAGTCCATAGTCAGAAGGACCAGACCAAAAAGAACCATTTATCACTATGTCGGTAGTTTTACCTAGCGGCAATTCTGCCCCGAGCGAAAGTGATGCATTTCCCGTATAGTAGTCGAACTGAACTCTTGATCCTAGAAGTGTTCCATCCATTGAAACTTGCCGCCATGTTCCACCGCCCCAAAGCAGTATCTTTAAGGTAGATTCTGATCCGTTTGGAGTAAAGTGCAACATGCCACCTTCCCATGAAGCAATCATTTTTTGACTGTCAATTACAGGATCTATTATATTTTTATCGATCGCGGCTAGAACTGATGCCAAACTAGAACCAGATTTTTTTGCAAACAAGTCTATTAATTCACAGTTATTACCAACGCAGACAGAAGCGTATGCTGTTTGTGTTGCAAACAGAAAAGACGTGAGAAAAATATAAAAATTTCTCATGTCTAATAAGTAGCTTCAGAAAATTAAATAGTGAACTTTATTTGATAGCAAAGATTATTAGTGCCATAATTTGCCAATTATCTCACCAACCTTAATCTGTAAGTTGTTAAGTTCTGCTGTATAAACTTGATCAAGTTCTCTATCTCTATATTTTAAAGATAACGATTGGATTAAATCTGAAATTTTTAAAAGCTCTATCCTTAAGCATCTCTTGACTTCACTTTGTAACTCTGACATATCAAAGCTATTTATATTGCTTATAAAAATTAAGTTCAATTAAATGTTACTAAAAATCAACACAGACGGCAACATTATCTGAAAGATAATGTTGCACTATAACTTAATTCTTTTTACAAGATGGTTACATTTCATTGTAGTCTTCTTAGCTTAGAAGAATGAATACAGAGAACAAGACATCCTACAAGAACGTTCCACAAGTGAACGTGCTCATGATCTCTCTCTATTATTACACCAGTTGTATTTTCTCCATAAATTTCTACAAGGGCGCCGGCTTCTAAGGTTTTTCCAAGTGCATACACAAAATAAATAGAATTACAACATACTATTCACAATCTTTTAAATCTTCTGGATGTATTCCTGCACAACAAATGATGTAGCTCATTCCTATTGAAGGCTGTACATTTTCAAGAGGTTTTTCTGCTAAAGTTCTTGTCGATCTACCCTTAATTGAAGACATGACAAATCTGTTTTCTTGTATGTTGTCACAATTAGTTTCTTGTTTTAAAGATTTATCATGTATTGACAAATTGTCGGAAGTCTTTAAAGGAATATGTTCTAAATCAATAACTACAGTTTCTGATCCAAAAGTATGACCAAAATCTCTTTCAGTTAGATTCTCTCCTTTTCCTGAGCCCACAACTACTCTTCCTCTAAGATCTGGAAGTGAAAACGTAGTTTTTCCATTTCCTCCAAATGCAGTTCCTATAACAGTAAACAGATCAGGATACTCCCTAATCTTAACAACTCTGCCATCACACGGGAGCCAACCAGAAGGATGATGAAGTGATGCAAAAATCTTTATTGTCCCTACTATGTCTTTTTCTTTTTTTAAATCTTTTGTTTCGCAAGGCTGACTAATATTAAAGTTTATATTGATATTTTCCTTGACAGATGAAGTATTTTTCTGTGATAAAGAAAAGGCGGATGATCCTGTCAGAATTCTGACAATCTCCAAAACCCAATCTAGAAAATCAGACATACTTACAATCTGATTATAGGAATTGAAATGAAAAAGAACAAGTCAAGTTAATGACTTGTTCCTTGTAAATCGATTGACATAAAACATTTCGTTACAAAGCACAGAAGAGACAAATTTTTGCTTCTTTACAATAGCTGCTTTTCTATCAATGTCTCTATTTATCTCATTATTCTGGTGCGGGTCGAGGAAGATCTTTTTGTGGAATATAAACTGTTGGGCCTCTTATGATAACATCATTATCAAACCCAAAATTTTCAATGGATTTACACTGAAAATTGTAACAAATTTCTCCTTCTCCCCGTTCACATTCATTTCCACAAATACCACAATTGTTGTTGTCCCATTGCAGGTTTACACAATTCAAAGATCCGCATGCAGCCATTGGATAATCACAAATCATTTTTGGTGGAGGGCTTGAATTGTATTCTTGCTGACTTGAATAATAATCAGCTTCTTTTGGCATAGAACTGCAAGCAACAATGAAAACAAACAAGAAAGAGATCTTCTGTTTCATAAGTCTAAATATAAAAAATGTCATCGCTAAAAGCGACCTTTTTGTTTACTGTTGTTCTCCCATTAGAAATACTGGCATCTCACTCAGCGAGTCTTGTAGATTCTTTGCAAGTCCTTCGAGAGTATTATCTCCTTTTTCGACAAAATCTTCAAACGCTCTTTGAAGACACGAATGTACGTCAACAATTTTACATCCGATTCTATTAATATCTACTTGCTGATTCTCTTGAGATTCTGACATGTTTCCTTCTTTCATTTGAATACAAAGAATAATTTACATCATGTGTCGAAGATTGTTTATACAACGTGTTTTTTACAAGGAATCAAGCTGCCGCATTATCTCTTGCAGTCCAGACATACCAGGCGCGACATCTTGCTGCCACAATCCTGCAGAGTCAAGACCTCGCGCGAGGGCTCCACTACATGTCAAACCAGCGAGATCTGCTATCCAATTCCACTTCGTCAATCTGTAAATTGGAAGAAGTAATACTCTACCAATTCCGTATCCTCTACCGACGAACTTGTCCCAAGTGTCTTCAAGTTTAATTGCTATCTCGTAATTGACATCTATCTCCCATGTTTTTACCTTAATATATTGTGGTAAAGCATCAAGAACCTCGGGAGATATTTTGTACCATTTTCTGAACCATCCGTCGATATTCCAGCAGTGTTTGTTTCCGTCACCCCAGTCTATAATGGGATAGACATGAGACCATCCTAGCCCTTCAAACTTTTCAATCAATTTCCCAAAGTAATTACTAGGTGGATACCTTATGGCCACTACTATTAGCTTTGACATTGCCATATTATTTCTTTCCTGATGTCTGCCATGCCATTAGCGGAACCATCTTTAGTGCATTGGTAGCCATCTCTATTGTCTTCCACCATTCTTCAAGATCCGTTTGATTCTGAACTTCACCAGATGCTACAGTTTCCTGTACGAGCGCCTGAAGCTTCTCACGCACTACTTCTTTCTTCATATAGGTCTCAGATGCACTCGCTTTGCCGCTCTTGAGTGCCTCAACAATAAATTCTCTCACAAGGGATTCTTCTTTACTTAACATGATTTATATATATTTGGAGATGCACCAAAATGTCAGTAATCATTAAATCACCTATAATCATAAATTCGAAAACTTCGATTGGGCCGACATCTAGTCCAGATTTTCCTACCGCCTATAGTGCGTTAATTAATAGTTTTAGCGGAACCAAATATTACGTGAAAAAAACAGGAAGCGATTCCAATGCAGGAACGTCAGAAGCGGCTCCAAAATTAACCATAGCAGGCGCTGTATCTGCTGCAGCCTCCGAAAGTATGATTATTGTTTATCCGGGTGTATACACCAGCACAAATGTGCACACTATGGTAACAGACGGAGATAAAAATTTACAGATTGTTTGTGCACCTGGTCGAGTAAAAATTACAGGTACCAATACTGTCGATAGAGATTTCCACTGCATTGGTCTTCGTCATGAGTCGTCTAAGCTATATGGTTTGATCATGGAAAGAAATAACAACGGCAGGTCAGACAACTATATGAACGCTTTTATAAGATGGCGGACGTTCGGAGAGACTTATAATTGCGTATTTAGAGAAGTTAATGCGAACGGTAGGTTCAGCACGCATTATGATAACGAAAGCATAGACACCTGGCTAGTAGAAGGATGCTTGTTTGCTGGAGGTACTTGGCAGGGTAACTACAGCGGTGGCGGAAATGCAACTACTAGAAATTCTGCATCAAACAATTCTGGCTGGACTGCTTCTGGTGTTTTTATAGGAAACCAAAAACCTGTAACGATAGGCCCAAATTGGTCTGTTGGATCTACAGCTTACGGTGTTTATTCCGGAACGTACGCTTGGGTTGAAGCCAACGTAACACAAACCTATAGCTGAAATAGTTCAGTATAGACTTGCAATATTGTTGATGATCTTTGACATCAAAGATTGTGACTGTATGGACAAAATTTAATGAAGCAAAGAAAATAATTTTTAACCATGCGGGAATTAATGAGTAGTATTAACTAGAAGAATTAAAACTTCTACTTTAAAGATTTTAATACATGTCCGACTTAATCTATCTTAATGATCAGAACTTTGAAGAGTTCGTCAAGAACTCTGATGTGCCTGTCCTCGTGGGATTCTCCGCCTCGTGGTGTGGTCCTTGTAAGATGCTCACACCTATCGTAGAGAGTCTCGCGACAGAGCTCATCGGCAAGGCGAATGTCTGTAAGGTGGATATCGATGAAGCACCTCTTTCGGCCCAAAAGATGGGAGTTCGAGGTGTTCCAACGGTGATCGCATTCAAGTCCGGAGAGAAGACAGGCACGGTTGTCGGTCTTACCTCGAAGGACAAGCTTCGAGCATTGGTAGCATAGGATATAAATTGCGGTATTAGTTCAGTTAGTAGAACGGCTGACTTCCACTCAGCAGGTCGTCGGGGCAGGGCCGACATACCGCTCCAAATAATTAACAAATTAAAATCTGCTGGTGTGCCAGAGTAGCCGAATGGACCGCATTTGTAATGCGGCAACGAAAGTTCACGTGAGTGCAAATCTCACCGCCAGCTCAAAAGAAGCATAACGCATGCCATATCACAATGGACAACCCATTCCTCTCGGCCTAAAGATGGCGGACCTTAATCCACGCCCAAAGTGGCTGGATGATTCCATGATTGCGAGAGGATTCAATGTTGGCGATCTTGTGATGCACAGGACGATGTCCTATAATGCCATGATGATCTACAGGATCATCATGGATCATCCGTGCAATGGAGGGCTGGTTTGGTCTGAGTACAAGCGATGTAAGTCCTCCACCTACATGTCACAAGGATGGACAGATCCTGTAACAGGTAAAGTTCCTAACAGTCGGCTCATCTATGGACACCTTGTTCTTGTACCAGTCTTTAGCATGGAAGAGGGCAGATTGAGGAAGAAGAACGTTCCTTACAATGAAATGTTCAGGCTCAAGAAGGTTGACATCCTCGAATTAGGTCGAATGTTTTCACGTCTCAATAGCTTCGTGATGTCAGAGGCGAAGAGACTATCGGAGTAATTACTTTCCTGACTTCATAGAACGACCAAATGCATTACGGCGATTACGAAGGTAATCACCGATTTTGTCTTTTTTGCAGTCGTTATTGATATCATCGTCTTCGTGACCGACGGGCTCGAGCTTGTCTTTCTCGTCAATACAAGACACTGCTTCTTCTACTGCCTCTCTGGTGAGTGAACGGAGTTGCTTGGCTGTGAGCTTCATGGTCTTAAGCACACTCCGTTTATCGCCTTGTTGTCGATGTCGGAATGACATTGAAGTCTTTTGAATAGAAGTCAGGCATCGCATAAGGATTAGATGCCACAGGAGGTACAGGTCCCCAGCAATCTTCATGATCTTCCTCTGGTTCCTGCAGGTGTGGCGCAAGTACGTCAGGATCGTCCTTATCTCTTATGGTAATGCGGCCCAACTGTTCTCTATCTGCCATGCTTGGAGACATAGCATTTCGAACGTTGGGCCGCGGAGGAGTTGGAGATGCACCACCGGCTTCTGTCATTACTTCTCTGATTATTCCACGTAATTGACCTACGGTTAACTTCATAGAATTAATTATATTAATGTACATTACTATCAACATGTCTGTCTTCATCCGGCTTTAAAAGCTTGTTTGGATCAACAGACATGTTGATAGTGGTGGGCTTAGATTTAATAAAGATCTCTACTATCCTTGCAAATATAGCGCTGAGATTAGAGATAACACTAATCGCTATGAAGAACGTTAAGTATGGATGCTGCAAACACCATTCATTCATTACTTCCTCCACATAATTCGACCACGAGTCATGTCATACGGACTAATTTCTATAACGACATGGTCTGCAGGTAGAATGTGTATGTGGTTTTGTCGAAGCTTGCCAGATAAAGTGCAAAGTACTTCTTGACCGCTTTCTACATTTACCTTAAACCACGTACCAGGAAGTGCATCTGTCACAACTCCTTCAAGTTCTATCTTGTCTTGTCGAGAGTTGTCAACTGTGTCTGTGTGTGAATTACTTCTCTTGTTGTTCTTTGCCATTTTCTTCTTCTTCTTCGTCGCCGAGCCCTTGTGGAGACAGTTCAGCATTGCCTTTATTTCTACCGCCTATGTCAAGAGATCCTACAAATCCTGCGGATCTTCTGATCATTCTTTCGACTTCTTCCCTTATAATTTTCCTCACGTCTTTTATCTTAATTTTCATCTTGCTCACTTGACATTATGTCGCAAATGTAACTATTGTTAATGTATAATTGAGATTTAACATCTTGACTATCAGCCAACGATATAGCAATTTTTGATTCAACGATTTCTTCGGCGCCATTGCTAAGATAAATTTTGATTGCTCTTCCGAATAGAATTATTTCAGCATGGACGGGAATTAAACGTCCGCGTGGTTTAATAAACATTACTTCGCCCAAAAAAGAAACAACTATAAGACAGTTATCTTTTAAATCGACACCACATGCTGCCACCAGCGATTCTTTTGAAAATTGATCATTATGATAATCAATATCTTCTTGATCAACACAAGACATGTAGTTAGAAAATATGAAATCTTTTCCTGATATTTTTAACGATTTCAATTCAACCTTTTGATCTTGAATAATTAAATTATGCTGTTTGTGGGTTCCCAGGTTAAATTTGTATGGTGGTCAGAGTACAGGGCCCCGAGTGCAAAGGAAGACGAAAGTGGACACACGGCTTGGCATTTGGTAAAGCCCGGGGATACAGGCATAATCTTGTGTTCTTTTGGAGAAAGCTACGTTGTGCTGTTTTCCAACATTGACGCGTTGCTTAAGATTCATTCATCTATGCTTTCACCAATTTGAAATGATTGTTGAAGCTTAAGATCAGCCTCATAGAAGGGACCTTGCTTTCCTTCTCCTGAGAAGTAAACATAATATATGCTTCCGTAACTGTTCAACAAATGTCTCGCGTGCATAGAAACTACTAGTCCATCGTTTGGAAACTTTTTGTCAACAACAAGCCCGATTCTCGGTCCCTTTAGCCTACTGCACTGAACTAAATCTCCTACATTGATATGCATCCTCTTTGACCTATTTCTTCCATATTCCGCTCAGAAATTTCAACAAGAGAATCTTCTATATGCGCTTGAAAAGACGGAGATTCCTTTCCTGACCACATGACAACCCAGATTTCATCGGCAGTTGTGTTGCCAATTTTCTCTATAATAATTCCTAATGATAAAGAACATAAACTCCACCTGTTCTTAGTAACTACTAAAGAGCCTCTATTCATACACTATGTATTAGTTCTTGTCTTCAATTATGACAGCGTCTAAAGAAAGAAATGTTATGGCAACTGAAGCTGCATTTTTCATAGCGGTTCTTGTTACCTTGACTGGATCTATTACACCTTGAGTAACCATGTCCACGTATTCACCTGTTGCTGCATTGTAACCAAGATCCTTGTTCTCTGCCTTCAGTTTTTTTAATTCATTTAATATAACATCCTTGCTCTGACCTGCATTTTCTGAGATTCTCTTAATGGGTGCTAGACAAGATTCCAATACAATCCGTTCACCTGGAGATATTTCGGAAAGACTGCCTTGTTGCGTAAGCGCGCTCCATGCATTAAAGAGTGCCATTCCGCCTCCGGGAACAATGCCTTCCTCAACGGCGGCACGTGTTGCGTGAAGAGCATCTTCAATTCTATACTTCCTTTCGATCATCTCTTGCTCCGTGGCGCCACCTACTTTAATAAGTGCAACACCGCTAGCAAGCTTGGCAATACGAATACGAAGCTTGTTAAGTTCATCAGGCGTAAGGGTAATATCCTGCATTTGGGCCTTGAGTTCTGCCACATGCTTCTCTACTGCTTCCTTTGTGACAGGTTGTGCCACAAGTGTTGTATTCTTTGCGTCTACTACAACTTTCTTGAGCGAACCCAGATCAGACAGCTTCATGTCCGATAACTTCACCCCGACAGATGCTGATACTATCTTTCCTCCTGTAAGAACAGAGATGTCTCGAAGGAGCTCCTCCCTGTGCTGACCATACCCAGGAGATTTAATTGCTACGACAGGAAGATTAGCATTCATCTTGTTAACAACAAGCCCTTGAAGTGCCTCGCCCTCTACTTCTTCTGCAATAATGAGCAAAGGAATTCGAGCCTGCATCACCTTTTCAAGAAGCGGCACGAGTTCGCGCATTGATGTCAACTTATTTTCTACCAACAGCACTTTTGCATCTATATATGATGCATGCATCTTTTCTGAATTGGTGATGAAGTATGGAGACAGATATCCGCGGTCAATCTGCATACCTTCTGCCATGTCGAGCGAAGTAGTCATTCCCTTTGCATCTTCAACAGTAATGATACCATCATGGCCTACCTTATTCATAGCCTCGGAGATGAGATCTCCAATAACTTTATCGCCATTAGCAGATATTGTAGCAATCTGTGCAATTTCTTCTGAAGTAGTAAGCTGTCGAGAAGACTCTTTCAGCATGCTGATGACAGTTCTAGATCCTGATTCAATACCTTCGCACAATTCTTTTGCTAAGAAACCAGCTTCAAGAAGCTTGAGACCTTCTTTCACCATGGCATGAGTAAGAACCGTTGATGTGGTTGTTCCGTCACCAGCTGTGTCGTTCGTCTGAGAAGCTGCTTCTCTTATCAGTTGAGCTCCCATACGCTGTACTGGATCACGAAGCTTTACAGCCTTACTAACAGTAACACCGTCCTTCGTGACAATAGGAGATTCTCCCTCCGCTTGAATGAGAACACATTTCCCCTTTGGACCGAGCGTCGCTGAAACAGCTTCTGCTGTGATTTCAAGCCCCTTAAAGAGGGATCTACGAGCATCCACAGAAAAAATTACTTTAGTATATTCAACAGTACTACAATCTTTCATACTGAATAATCTAATTCAAGCGCAAGGAAAAGTTTAACAACTGGTTTCTTTGGTAACAGAAATCCAAATAGGTTTTCCGCCTTTCCAGGCTATTGCCACCAAACCTTTTCTGTATTTTACGAGAATGTCTGATAAGGTTGTTTTTTGCTGATCATCAGTTAACTGAGAAATATACCTTCTAAGCCTAAACTCCGAGTAATCAAACAAATTTCTCTTGTCAGCTGCAAGAATTTGAGATTTATGCATCTGAAAATCGGTACAAGCTTCCCCCGGTTTCTTAGCTGGCCCTTGAGGGCTTCGGGTTGCCATGCTGTACTCGTGTTTCATGATTCATATGATTATAACTATGAATCACACAAGTAGTTATAAACTTTTTTTAGTTGGAAATTTCCAACTCAAGCAAAGCGAAAAGGAGAAATCTGTAAACATTTTGATTACAGAAATATTCTTCAAGCAAGAATACTCATTAACATAACGTTTCTCTGTGGCGTGCTATTTGATTTCTTCTTTACGGAAGCGATAGCAGATATCTAGCATACATCACGCTTTACATCTATGTGTGTATGTTTTGCATTCAACCCTTCAGCAGAAGATTTTTGAGGCTCTTTGCTCCGCGGCCCTTCTTCCTCGCGGCCTTCTTGATGGCAGCTGCAAATCCATCTCCTGATACATAGGTGAAGCCACCACCATCATTCGGCATTGCATGCACGTGTTGCTTTGAAGGTGATTCATCATCTCCCGTCTTGTCGAGGGAAACTTCATCTTCATCATCGTACTTCTTCAACCTCTTCACGCGCTGTGCGAGCTCTTTTACAGAAGCTGCTGCCTCATCTGGGTTCATAAACCTCAACCTCTTTACATACTCCTGAATAAAGGCAACTGGCCAATCCTTCACTGTATCATATGCAGCCGCGTGATCGTTGCCTAGTACTGCCCGAACTACATCATCATCCATCTGCTTGATCTGCAGAAGTTCATCAAACCTGCCGGGGCGGAGGATGGCCTCATCAAGATTATTTTTGTTATTCACAGTTGCAATTACGAGCTTCACATGTTGCTGGAAGAACTCCAGAGTTTCCAGCAATTTCGATTGTGAATCACTGCGATCAAAATCATCAAGTATTACTGCATCAGGCTCAAAGATGGAAATCGACTCGAATACTGCACTCGTTTCAATGTGAGCAATATCCTCCACACGGATGCGGAAGGATTTCATGCCGAGGCTCTCCACGATCGTTCGCGCCATCGTGCTTTTACCTGTGCCGGGTGGCCCGTAAAGCATTACAGAACGAGATACATTTGCATCGATACACTTGCGTAGGTATAACGAATACTCACCTGCACGTTTGGAAGGCATCGGCCGAAAGGCATCATCCACTTCTAGAGAGATAGAGTTAAAGGCCTCAGCAGTGGCACTCTTTACCTTTACCTGGCGAAGCACGATATTATCGTTCTTCATGAGCCGCCACAGCTCCTCTTTGATTACTGCTTTGGCCTTCTCGAGATCATGTAGTTGAACAAACACCTCTGGAACATACTCATGCCGTTTGTTTGCCACATATCCAAACTTGATGCCCTTGAAGTGATGTACATGAATGAGCATCGCCTCATCTGATGTTTTAATAACCTGAACCGGCTTGCCTTTGAGGGCCTTGAGGATGATTCGTGTGAAATCCTCGGGCCACGGAGATTCCCAGGAATCATCGAAGTAATCCTCTGGCCAAACCTCCAGATCATCCACAATGATCTTTCCAATCATGAACGCTGCGCGTGCAGCATTGAGAGGAGAAGGCTTCTCGATGTAAGGAGTGGCAGCACTAAATACATCAGAACCTACACGAACAAGGCGTTTCACCTTGCCAAGATTTAGAAAATCACGAACAATCTCACCAGGAGATCGATCAATAATGGATTGATTCGTTTGTTTCTTGCTCATTATGGTAACTCTACAACAATCGCGTAATTTGTTTTAAAAGTGGAATGCTGTGCACCTGCACTCCTTGGTGATGTACCCGAGCGTGATCTCCTCACCCTTCTCGATGGCACGAACTGCATGCACCTCATCCTGAATGATCGCATTGGGATGGCACGAGCGGTTGAAACCACGGAACTTCCTCCATCCCTTCACGTTGGGAGTGTGGGGAGAAGGTATGATCTCTCCGTACGAGATTCTCCTCGTTGCGAATACACCGTATCCGTGGATTTCGCTCCTCCGAACCTCGATCACGTTTGGCAACTCTTGTACCAGTACAGCAGGCCGTTTCCATTATGCCTTTGAGTGATTTTCTTTAACCTATCTCTACTAACAGCTATCCCTGGTAAATTAGGCAACTTACCTTCTCCTTTCTAGTAACTCCAAATCCGTGCAATAGAAGTTAACCTTCTCGTTCCTCATGATGTTCCATAGAATCGCATGGGCTCGCTGATCTCCCCAATTGCTCTCAAGTACCTCAAGCACAAAGAAGAGATCATTTTTATAGGATCCTGCTTTCAGATCCCTTCGCAATCTCACAAGATCTCCTGCTTTCTTGAGATCAGCCATTTTTCCTCGAGATTATCTGTAAGTTAACATGCTCTTTTGATCCTCTTCCAACACTTAAGTTTATGTAATTAGAAGAACCATCAGATGAAAAGAATACAACGTTCATGTACATGTAGCGCTCACCGGAGTATCGATTGCTGTTCCCAATCACGAAAATGAGCCCATCGGGTGGGGATCTCATCAACTGAACGAGAATAAGATCACCGGGCTGTGCATTCTCCCACTTCATTCGATGATCTCTAGCTCATTGGAAAAACACCACCCCTCCGCGGTTGGTGAAAATACCTTTACCCATTTAGCAGGATAGTTCTCCCTTACGGGAAGCACGGCTATAATAATGCCAAAACCAGTTCCTGGCCGCCAATGAACCAGTTGCCCGAGAATTTCATCATGAGGATTAGGTTCCACATCAAGCGAGAAATGTGATTCTGGCCAGGCTCGAGGTATCACAAGATCACCCACGAAGATGTTCAGCATACGCCCTCTAGATTATCCGCGAGAACCCAACCGAACCCCTCGGGTGCGAACACATAGGCCATCCTGTTGGAAACACCCAATTCGATTACCATGTTCACCACCTGCAACACGAGCACCACCTGATCTCCCCAGATTGCGCGATTTGGAAACCTTCCGTTGGAGTACCTCATCTCCGGGTTATTCCACAAGGTGATGGATCTTCTCGATTCACCTACACGAATTCGTTCGAACTTCTCCGCTGTGAATGGTGGCCACTTTAATATCGCAAGATCTCCTCTTTTCACATCATTCACGCTAGCACCTTGTACCTGTACAGTTCTTTCACATACATTTTTTGTATTTCACGTGTGCACCATAACACATCTACCCATGAGCGTGAGTGCCTTCTAACAATCAGAGCAAAAATCCGATCTGAATCAACATGATCCTCGAATATCTTTTTCACACAAAGAAGTGTTCCCGGTTTCATGGCCCAAGCCTTTCGAGCCGAAACATCCCTTCGATCACCTGAATCCTCTCAGAATCGATTACCTTCCATTCAGGCTCACGAGAAATGGAGAAGTGATTCTTGCAAGCGATTACAGTAACGATTCTACGCCCATCCAATCTCGCGAGAAAACACGTGGAGATCCACATGGGTTCGTAAATCCAATTCTGTTTTGGAAGAGGTTGGTTGGTGTACGTAATGTGCACAGATATTAACCTAACACATGGGTAAATGGTTTTTCACTTGGTACGTATCGGTATTGAAGAACGTAACGCGGAGGGATCTGAATGGATGCGTTCTTTCAGCCGGTGCCATTCACCCTCATCGTGTTCCCACAGGGTGTGTGGTGCACAACTCGGAAAATCACGATCCATCAATTCACATCTACGAAATATATCATCCCTCACGGTATTAGATGAGTACACATCTTGAATATCACCCTCGGAATCGAAGATCGCGAGGAAGCGGGTACGGGCTGGGTGTAGCACACCTGTATATATCTCGCTCATCTTATTATCTCCAGTTCAACATAGTGTGCTAGCCACCCAACTTGCCTGTTTACCAACACCTTTATCATTGGGCACTTTTGATTTGCTTCCACTTCGAGTATCACCCCTATATCTCCGGAGAACATCTTTCCAATAGGTTTGCCTGGAAGGTATTGTTCTTTGTACATCCTTCTCGAATCATCAAAGATCGCGTAAGAGAAAGGATCGATCTCTTTCGGGTTTGTTCCGGAATGCAACCTCACGAGATCACCGGGTTTCACCGATCACCTCCAGATAATCGCACCAAATCCAACCCATCTTATCACCCGTGAGTACCTTCGCTTTGCTCCACGGTGATGATTTTACCTCAAGAACCATGGCAGGCCCTGGATACCAGAACTCGTACGCATCCACCTCGTAATCCATGTACGCGGGATCCACGAAGATGCGCTCAAACTCATCACCTCGATCCGAGAGATCGTTGGAAATTACTAGATCACCCACCTTTATCTTGTTCTTCTTCATCAGAGCTCCTCACAATTTCGAACTCCCACATCCCAATATATTTTCTTCCGTTAAAGAAATGGTATGAGCGATCAAGCACCCGCCCGTTCTGGTGCAGATATTGGATCTCATCCTCGATCTCATCAATCTGATACATAGTTGTATTCACGGAGAGAACTATCCCGTAATCAGGCCCACCACGATTATCAGGTTTCCCGATGAACCGGATGAGATCTCCCGGTTTGGGAGGAGTGCTCTCAGGCGGGTTCACACCAAAACTCACACTCACCTCCGAGCGGGCGAAACACATTGTTCTCGATCGGAACGTATTGAAGTTCCAATCGTGTTTCCTTGAACTGTTCGATCGCTTCCGCACGATCATACGCGTGGATCACGATCTCTCCCGCGAATTGATTCCCTCGGTGATCCCACTTCCTCGCGGTGAACTTGTAGGGGCGTTTCTGCGTGTTGTACTCCATGGTGGGATTATAACTTGTGAACCTCAAAGAGGTTAAGTATCGTTTCGTGTGAGATCCACTTATCGAACCCTTGTGAGAGGAGAACCCTGTAATTTGGCCCCCACAGATCATCCTTCACCTCCATCACGATCCCCGAGGTGTAGTTCATGTTCCTCATCATGTACTCGTTGGGAACGAGGAAGGATCCGATCGGTATGGTTTCTTTCATGAGATCACCTCGCACCAAAAAATAAGATCGGTTCTGATCTCTTCAATTACTGATGAATCTTTAAGAATTGTAAGAACGGGAGAGTTGAAATAATGTTTAAATTCCCATCCTAAGATGATCCCAGTAAAACGAGCACCGCTTACTTGCATATAGGTGATTAAGCTTCCTAGCTCTAATTCAACCTCTTCATCCTTCATTCCATAAAATTTGAACATCACGAGATCACCTGTATTATCTTCTCGATAACTTCACGTTTTCCTATACAATACCTTCGAATTACCCCTTCACACGAGAGAATGGAGTGAAACACGTATTCTCCTGCACGATCCCATTTGGTGTTCTGAAAACAACCCAGGTGAATTCCGAATATATCTATATAATCCTCAACCCATTCAATTCTCACGAGTTTTCCCGTGAAGGGTGAATATACTTCAACTCTCCCACGATAGATCTCTTCAAGTGTATTCACTCCACAACCTTATATACATTCCTCACGTACCCTTCCATCTCATACTCTAGCGCACCGTTAGAGAAGAGGATTTGGTATGCGCAGGCTCCTCTCTTGTCTTGTGTATTCTCGAAAATGTGTGCCTTTACCACGAAACCAATTGGGCGGGCATGTTGGTGGGATGTGTTCCACTGATCATGATAATTTCGGAGAACGAGTAGCATGCCAGGTTCGATGTTTTTGTTCTTCACGTAAGTACTCGCCAGTAGTGCTTCCTGCTCCACCCGATTCCAACATGGGTGAGAACCTGAACGTAGTTAGAATCGTGCTGAAGAATAGTTGCTACTGTTCCCTCATTTACTTCGCTCGTGTGTGCCCTCATATCCCTGCATGCCTCACGATCTTCAAATAGAAGAGTATGATCCCATTCAAACATGAGATCATCCCATACAATATCTTCCTCTGATTTGAGCTCCACAAGATCACCAGGTTTCACAGAATCACCTAAAATGTTTGAGATTCAACGATAAAATTGAGATTCATTACTCGTAATATTTTTCTTGAAGATATTGCCCAAAGAGAATCTTAGCTTGTAGATCTATCTCGTGTTACACGCAATCTATCCACCACTATCTCAACCTCTTCAAGGCCTGCCATGGATGGCAATACATCACACTTCCACAATCCCGCAGCCTGTAATCCAAAGGCAACACCATCGGTGCATGTTACACCGGGTAATTTTGTGAGAAAGTTCCACCGTGTTGCCCTATAAAGCGGAATCAGAAGAAGGCGCCCAACGGCATAGTGGCGATTCACAAGTCCAGAGAGAGCAGTTGTAAATTTAGAGTATTCATCATAAGTTACATCCAGCTCAATGCGCTTTACTGTATCATATGCATCAATTACGTTCTGAGATTCATATTCGAGCCACGGTTTGCGCCAGCTGAATATATTCCAGCACTTTTTCATTCTATTTTCATCTTCAGCAACTGCGAATACATGATTGAACTTCTTTCCTTCAAACCACCGAATCACGCCCGAAGTGATCCAGGCGCGGGTGCTCCTTCTTTTGGGAGTTATTACGAAGTAAAAAGCAAGTTTCATATTTTGATCCTCTGTGAAAATATGTATTCACATTATTGCCCTATATGTGGAACGAAATCCATCATACATGATCTCCTCCTCGTTCTTCAGTACCACGAGATCTCCGGGTTTCACTGTATAACCTCCAACAAACAGAGATTACACCATCCAGTGGTACCATCGGAGAAGATCAACTTTCCCATGTGGGATCTCACATGTGATACGATCGCGTGGTTACCTCGTGGGAAGATCCTTGTGGTGCGTTGATACCCTAGCCTACTTTCCTCATCGAGTAACATGATCGGAAGTGTTGGGTGATTCGTGTACACCAGTTCACCCACGGTGGGATTGCGTGAGGGTTTCACTTCACCTCCTCTAATCGCATGGCATCACTCCATCCCACCATTCCCTTCACGCACCACTTCACCCGCACCAATCCCGGTTGCTTGTAGAAAATGGATTCGCTCCACAGAGGATCATCCTCATCGATCTCGAGGATCACACCGAGATCACCCGCGAGAACATCCCGTGGATCGTAGTTCTCCGAGAACTTCGGGTGGGTGGAATGAAGATCGAGGAAGATCGTTGAGCGAACGAGATCACCGGGTTTCATGATACCATCATATCACAGATAACCCCCAACATTACACAGGGTGCTCTAAGATCACCTTCCACATATCACCCATGTGGATATCAAACGTACTGATACACCCGGAATCCTCCAAGATATCCACTGTGTACAGGTAGGATCCAGCGGATAACACGCGATCAGCCTCCGTATAATCACGCTTCCTCACCACGATTCCCGTGTGCGGATATTTCCTCGCAAAGAAGTACGTAACAAATTCACCTACATTCACTTAACACCTCGAAGTGTTCCTGGGGATCGTACGGAGGAATGAAGTGTACGTGGATCTCGCAGGTGTTCCATAAGATCCGGATGTGGGGTTCATATATCTCTCCACCGGGCGGTAACACGATTCCCGTGAGATCCTTGATGCGAATCCATGTGGATTCGTTCTCATCCACCTCATCCAGTTTCCTATAACGAATGAGATCACCCACCCTCAACGTGATCTCCCACAAGTTCCACGTGAGGGGATCTCTAGAGTACACGATATCACCCACTCTCATCGTACACTTCCACGAGTATCAGATCACTGTAGCTGAAGGGAATGAACTGAGAGTTCCAGAACACCGTACACTCCACGAGGGGAAGGTAACCCCACTCCTTGTGATCCACGGAATCATCCCAGAACAATCCGTAACGGGGTTCACCTGGTTCGAGGATATCCTCGCGAATGAGAACGAGATCACCCCGTTTCACTCACCATCTCCACGAAACCTGCACTTACCCAACCGGTTAATCCACTCTCAGGTATGAAGATCTTAATATCAACAATGGAAATTTCCAGGATAATTCCAAGATGGTTTGGCTGGAGTACACCGATTGAAGAGCATAAAGAAAGTTGTGGGAACACGTTCACAGGTGTTCTTTCCTCACTATAACCTTCGGAGTTAGTAAACATTCGAATACGTGGGCGAATTAGATCACCGATCTTCATCCTGCATCCTTCACGTAGTTACACCACACCCAACCCACACCACTGGGGGTGAGGATCTTGTAGTACACATTTTCCCGTGGATCTCCATTTAATTTTCTTGCCTCATTTACTACAACTACGATTGTACCGGAAGGAACAGGGATCTTTCCCGGAACAAGAAACCCATCTTTATCCCATGGAACATCTTCGCCTTCATACATGTATGCAAGATCGATTCGCATTATAAGAAGATCACCGGGTTTCATGAGGATTCACGATCCGTACGGGATGGGAGTACGGTAGGTACTCCAACATTGTACCATCCTCCACGAGTATTTTACACACGCAATCGGAACGAGAGTACTCGATGAGAACACCCAACCGTTTCACCAACTTCTTTCCATCCAAACATTCCTCCCATCCGAGGAGATCACCCGTACGGAACCTACTCATCTCACATTCCCGATCTTTCTGAGGGTACCTGTGATGGGAACGTACTCCTGGATCTTTCCGTTATCTAAGAGGATTTTACAGGAAATCTCCTCCGTGAACAAACCAACCGAATATTCGAGAATTAATCCGATCCTCCCGGTGTTCCTCTTGGGCCAGTGTTCAATCCACGTGATGAGATCACCGGGGTAGAAGTACACTACTGTAAGTTCCTTCCACCACGATCCCGAAGGAACTCGTAGAACTCCTCAGTGCTCTGGTGCACTCGGATCCTCGAGCGAAGGGAATCAACCTCACCCTTCCTCATGAACCATCCGAGGAACATGAAGATGGGAATTGAGGTGAAGTAGATGAGATTGAAGATTGCGAGGGAACTCATGTTACACCCTCCAACCACCTACTCGTGATCCATCCCGTTTCACCGGTGTTCCTCAGGATACGGATCCAACGGTGTTTCAGATCCGGTTCACCCACCTTCAAAACTGTACATAGTTCATCCTTGTGAATGAGGTGGGATGTTGGGATGAGTGTATCCATCCTCTCCTCCTCCAGGTACCGGGTGGGAGAGTTCTCATCACCGAAGAGTTCGTGGAAATCACAGAAGAGAGTTGGAATCACACGAACGAGATCACCGGGTTTCACGATACGATCTCCAAATCTCTTTCCCATTTGTAGTGTACGAAATGTTCTAGATCACCCGGTTCCAACCAGGAATATTCATCAGGATCAGTGATCATATCCACACGAACCTCGATGGTACCATGATCTGATGTATCATAACCTTCTTCGATTTTCGTTACGATTCCCTCAATACCTTTGAGTGATCCAATTGTTCGGATTCTATCACCGATCTTCATGATACCATCCTACCACGGAACGGGTGAACTTTGTAGGAATTCTGTGGAGGTAAGTGTGAGGATCGTAGATGATAATCTCTCGATCTTCCCATCGTTCCAGAGTACCCTCCACAACCCGTTACTTCCTGGAGGATCAAGGAGGATTCCCGTACGAGGTTTCACCCAAATGTGTACGCGTATCATATCACCCGGTTTCACAGTACCTTCCCACCTATCTTCCTGATTATACCTGAAACGGGAAGGTGATTCATGATCTTTCCATCCTCCAGGAGGATTTTACAGGAAATTCTACCGTAATCATTAATGAGGGAATATTCGAGAACCAATCCGATCCTCTCCCGGGAACGGGGGAAGTGTTCACTCCACGAGATGAGATCACCTGGGCAGTAGTACATTACGAGATCACCTGGGCAGTAGTACATTACGAGATCACCTTCCACTCATCGCCCTTGTGGATATCCAGGGTGATCACCCTACCTGAAACGTTCAGGAGATCGATGGTGAACTGGTAGGATTCCGGGAAAACTTTCACGTTCTCCTCGTTCACCCACTTCCTCACCACGATTCCACTTTCTGGAAACAGGATGGATGTTACGTAGTTCCCGGTGTTCATATCCCCAGTATATCACGGGTGGGTGAACTTTACACAGGATTCACTGATCACCTCACCGTGTTTTCTCATCCAATCCCACCTGTATTTTTCATCCCGCCCTCGTGTGGAGTTGAACACGTGTACCTGGGTGTTCCCTGGTGATACTGAGAGAACCAAACACAGTTCGGAATCGAAACCTTCCGGGAGGAGAATGAGATCACCGGGTTTCATACGTAATCTACAACACTTTCCCTGATCCAACCAAATCTACCGGAACTGGTGATGATTTTGATGTAGGGTTCATGCCCCTTTGCCCTATCAACAACAAACGCGATCTCACCATAATTCAAACTTCCACCATTGTTTCTCCAATCTGAAACATAAAGTGGAGGATGATCACACAATCTCTCAACACGGTAAATGTTGGCGAGAGTTACGATCTGTTGTTCTTCCACATTTTCTTTACGTTTCATTGTATCACCCCGTAGTACGCATCAATGTATCTCTCCGAGAATGTATCCACCTCACCGTTATCCTCACGAACCGTGTAGATCCTACTCACTTCAATTCCACCATGTTCCCATTGATGTAGATGAACCGTTTGAAACTCAGATCCTTCTGATCCTGAACCACATCACTACCCACAGAAACATTCCACTGATTCAACCCCGAATCATACTTCTTCATGATTGTGATGAAATTCGCAACTGTTTCAAACTCTTCTTTACTGATCTTCATATTTTCTTCTCCTCAACCCACACGTAGAAACCCGTACACCCACCATCATAAGTTGCCCCCACCCGAACCCCGAGGGATTGAAGTTTCCTCGCCCATACCCAGTGAGTGGATCCTATGATCTGTGAACAATTCTCGTGATCATACCCGGTTACGTAATCCCACCTTCCACCCACCTCCCGTTTCCTCTTCCCACGGTTCTCACCGGTTTTGTAGGGGAGTTGTGAGGATACTTTTCTATCGGGATCATACCCGAGTTCAACGGGAGGGTTCATAGTTCACCAAATGGATTTACCGGATCTCCACCTAGATCATCACCCTCCTCATCAATTTCCACACCAACATGTTGTAGAAAATTGGGAAACCATTCCAGGATTTCCTTTTCACCACCCATAATGGATAACCAACTTCCATCCCATTCATTGGATCTCCAGTGCCAAAAATCAATCACCTCGGATTCACTAACAAAAACACCAAGGTTTTTCTGTAGAACCTCCTGGATAAACTTCACATCATCTGGATCATGGTACAACCCAGAGGTTCCATTCCTACACTGGAAGGTTTGAGTTACAAGATCTTGGTTGATTTTCATGGGATATTATTCGTGATTGAATTGATCTCAATCAACTTTCTCCTAAGGGTTTCAACTGTAACCTTCATGTTTCCAATACACTTGAGGTGATCTGGATGAAAGTAAGAACCCTTGAATTCAAGGTACTCTTCACCCACCGGAATGGAAACATCACAGTGTGAACAAATTCTCGGTTGGATTTTCTTCTTCATGTTACTTAACTCCACTCAATACATCACAAACCTTCTCCAAACGATCCTCAAGGAACCTAACTCGAAGGTTAAGATCCCGAATACAATCAAATTGCGAACCATGTTTCGCATTGAACACACCACAAGTTGAGCATGTAGAATCCTTGATGAATTCTTCAACCTCACTCAAGCACGCATCATCTACGTGTTTCGCACCACATTCGCATGCCCTCCTCACGGAGAAACACCAGTACCTGCTCACATCATCAGGGCGAGATGGTGAACTGATCCACTCGGTGATCTTCACGTACTTGTGCCGGTGTTTCTTGGGTTTATCCATGTTACCAGTATATCAAATGGGGAAGAACTTTACACAGGATTGGTAACCCCAACATTGTGGGAGGGAATGGGTTTCAATGTGAGGATTGTGTTTATCTTTTCCAAGAGTTCCGAGTTCATCACGATTAAACTCCTCACACCCTCTTCATTAAATCCCGATGGATACTGGGAAGTTTCCAGTATGTGTTTGAAACTTGAGATCGTGTGATGAAGTGATGCGCGAATGAGGATGAAATCCTCTTGGGTTACCGGTACAGAGATCTGTTCACTCATCTTCAACCTTCCTTAGAATTGCGGAGGAATACCTGAATATCCGAATGTTTTCCTCACCCATCAACAGAACCCGATATAATCCCGTTCCCCTTTGTTCTTCAATAACAACACCAAGTTGATCTCCAAGAGGATGATACCTTGGTTTATCGGTGAGAGGAACGATTCTAACCAAATCACCGGAGAGAAATTCACTCATTGGAGCCTCTCCCCAAAATTGGATAGGAGAAACTCATCGGTTCTTCCTCCCCATAGAACCTTGTAGTAATCACCGAAATCATCATGATTTCTATGAATTCCAACCACCAAACCGGGCCCGGAGATGAGATAAGTTGCCCTCTTGTTTCCAACATTAACCTTAACGGTATCACTAATGTTCCAAAGTTCTCCAATGTTTGGTTTCACGGAACCTCCATTCTTTCTATCTCCACCCAGTTCCTTACCGATTCCTTCAGGTGTTTCCACGGGTAACGAAATGTTCCATCTGGTGTGGTGAATTGAACCGTGAAGATAGGTTCAATGTTTCCTTCACCATCCACTTCAGTTCCAATACACAACATCTCCATGGAGAATTTATTCACTTCACTCATGGTTCAATCTCTCCCAACTCATTGATGATATCCTGGCGAAGTTTGTTCACATTTAGATCCCAATGAACCTGAATTAGATTATTCAAGGATTCCAACACGGGTTCACAATCCTTATATTCCTTGGATCTGAAGGGAATCACAAAGTTATTAACATCATTAGGATGTTCCAGAATGATATACCAATCATCAGTGATAGGATCATGTTGTAACTTAAACGGGTTCATGATTTCTCATCATTCAGGGAGGAATAAATCTCACCGTTAAGGTAATCCACGGTATCCCTCAGGTTTGAGATACAGGTTCTCAGGTTGGTGTGCGAGTTCTCGTTATCACAGGATTCGAGTTTACCTCCACACTCGATACACCTGTTACTCGGGTTGAAGATCTTCTCCTTGTTGATTCTGATCACTGTTCACCTACACCATGGGATATCATGAGAATGGTGTTCTCACTTTCACCTGAACAACAGGTATCCAAGATCAAATTTTTTCCACTCGGAAAAATAAGAATCAATCTCTCGGAGTTTCGAGAATCACTTTCACCCGGGTTACCATCCTCATCCAGTTGTTCGTAACCGTATGAAACAATATCACCACTCTTTACAAGTGAATCAAGTACTTCGTTCTTCATGGTATTAGTATATCAAATGGAAACTTTACACAGGATCATTCACACGTGATTTCTCACACAACTCCTTCACCAATCCCTGGATCTCATCCCATTCCCTCTCCGGAAGGTGAACACGAAACTCACCCTCGTAGGATTCGGAACAACTGGATCTGAGAACCCGAATATCACGAAGTTTCTGTAGGAGGGTGTTAGTATTACTCACATGTTCTCTTTATCGGTAACTGAGTTATCCTTGAACACGATATCACCATCCCTGTAGAAATCATCGAACTCATCGGATGAGATCAATTGAATGGGTTGAAGATCATCATCCGCGAGATCATCATCCTGGTAATGTATTCCCATCTGTTCGATGAAATGGTGAAGGTGGTGAAGAATATACGAATCACTGTAATTACCCCCATCATTGATGATGTAGTGTTGGGTATTAGGATTGTTCCGGTAAGATTCCACAACCTGAAGGATCATCCTGATCGTTCTTCCAGTATTACGTAACCCACCACACTCCATCAAACCATCCCGTACATTCTCGTTGTATCTACGAGTGGAGTACACATCGGGATCCTCGAGGGGAAGAAGTTTATTGTTATTCCAGATTTTTAGATTTTGTTCTTTCATGTTCACTTCTCCACCACGTATCCAGAATCCTCCAGGATGAGAACCTTCGTACCATCACGATCCTCCTCCCGGTATGGAAGATCCCCCACGGGTTGGGTACCCTCGAACACGTTCAACTCGTTCTTGAAGTTCCTCCAATCCCTCACCATCTTCTTCGTATTCAACTCCTCCTCCTTGAACTTCCTGTAGAGGGGTTCAAGTTGGTTGGGAGGTTCATCAGGTAACTTCTTCACCATATCAATGAGATCCTCCATGTGAGATTCCAGTTCCACCTTGGTGTATCCTAAGGTACCCGGAAGATTCTGGATCACTCTACGGAGTTCGTAGGGAAGGTGGTTGAAGGAGTAGTACAGGTGTGTACCATCACCACACTTCGCGAGGATCTTCGCGGGATGATCACCCTCGATCTCTACCTCACGAAACAACTTGGAGTTCGCATCCTCGATCATCTCATCCATTTCTTCTTTCATGTTCCCAATCCTATCCCTTTCTCACCCCACTTTACACCCACACCGTGAACTCTTCACACAACCACCCGAACTCACCCCGAGGGGTGAGAACCCAGTACCACTCCTTACCCTCTTTGTACTCCAAACAAGAATCCAACACGAGGAGGAGATCTCCATTCCCGATGAGCGTGCCCATTACCCACTTGGAGTGATCGTTCCTCTCGGTGAGGTTACGAAAATCGTAGGAGAACAACCTGATCTTATCCAATCGGGTTGTACACAGTTCACCGATCCTCATTCCACACCTCCGGGTTCAACGTGTTCCGTATACTCATCGGAGATCCAAATGATCCCGAGGGAGGGAGAGAGAACCTTGATGTTCCATTCGCTCCTCTTCCAGTTGGTTCCAGTGTATGAAAATCCATATGCATGTAGAAACACAACGAGATCACCCGCCTCCACCCTTGGAGTTGTGGGGGATTTGTACAGGTGGAACTTTTCTCCCTCCAGATCATCCCTCCAGATGTGGTGGGATCGGGTTACCCGTATCAGTTCCCCTGGTGAGTACCTCCAATCATTTCGGATGGGATACTCGTGTTCACCGTGGTGTTCGTACCTCATTCCACCACCTGAATGAATTGTGAGTGGATTAAACCTATCATTCCGTTCACCATTACCTTCACATCGGAACCACTCTCAGAGAGGAAGATCCCCACCTCGTTCGCACAGAAGGTGCTGATAACTTTTCTATCAATCCCCGGATTGAAGAGATTGTATACCTCTAGATCACCGTACTGATCACGGGAACGTTTTGGATGAATTCTAACAAGATCACCGGGTTTCATGAGATCACATCCACATATCCGCTCCAAACCCACCCGATCCCATGAGGAGTGAGAATCTTCAAATACTCCCGATTATATAGAACAATAGGATCATCTACAATCTTGAGAACTGTTCCAATATCACCGGAGAACACGGGAATATCAGAAGATATGAAAGAATTATTCTCATCCCAAGGAAAATCTTCACCTCCGTACAACCACAGGCTCGCATTGAGCGGAGAATCGTTTCGTATACGCACGAGATCACCTAATTTCATGTAATCCTCGTTTATCTACCCACCCAACTACACCTCTGGATGTAAGAACAAGAATATCGTTTTTACTATCACAATCCAAAATAATTGCGAGATTTCCATTTGATAGATGATCCACAACAATTCCTGGTTTCACAGAGGTATCATTCTCCCATACGTAGTTTCCGATTGATTGAACAAGATCACCCTTCTTCATGAGAGCATATCCAACTCTTCTACAGTGAGAAGATAAGAAGATGAAAAATTTCTTATCATCCCATTAGAGAGCAACACTGAACATGAATAAAATTCAATTGCATCTTTTGGCAACTTTTTTGCACTCAAAATGATTCCGCAAAAATTTTCTTCACCAAATAGATTGGTACATATAAAATCACCCGGTTTCACGAGATTACCTTCACATTCTTGCAGCAACACCAACCCGTGGCTTGGCTCGAGAAGATCAATACATCATCATCCAACAGCTTGATCACAATACCAACGCCCTCGAATTTCCCAGCCTCAGGGCGAATCACACTTCTCCACTGATAATAAGATTGGAGAAATAACTTTGGTGATGAATTCGGATCCACGGGTATTACCAAATCTCCAGGTTTCACGAGAGGATCTCCCACTCTCGTGTGTAACCCGTATACCCCCAGCTCACCTCATCCACCTTACCATCCTCCCACAAAATCCGGTTCCACGCAATGTTGGGTGCGGATGCAGGATTGTGTTCTAGGAGAATTCCAATCCAGGATTTGTTCTCTGGGTTCCACTTGGATGGGTGATACTTCAAAAGTGTACCGGGTTTCACGAGATCACCATGAAGTTGTTCTCGATCTCCGAATTTGTGAGGAGTAATCGGATCACACGGCCATTTTCGGTGGGAACAGAAATGTAAATCTCGTTGTACCACTGAGTGAGTGCATTATCCTCCCGCGTGAACCCGATCACCACTCCCATGAATCCCTCGGGTTTATTCAGCTCCGAGAGATAGGTGGTGGTGGAAACATCCCGATTGAGGGCGATGAGATCTCCTATCTTCATAGTATCACTTCAAAATTTCTATCATCCAACCTTGCAACTCCAATGATGTGAGGAGGTTCGCACCACAAAATACGAAAATGATGATCTGAACGAATTTCAACAATGATCCCAAACCAGAATTCATAACAGGAATGAGGTAATCTAGCTTTGTATTTCACTAAGGAACCTATGCGGTGATTATTCATGAGATCACATTCCAGAATTCACTCTCATAGCTCTCAAATACCCTTCCATCCTGGTGGATCATTTTGTACAGCCTCTGTGAGGAGTTGATCATCCAGGAGCTGAGAACAACACAGAGAAAGGTGCTCCTCATCCCACTCACACGGATCAGAGTTCCACTAGGAAGGTTCCTCTTACCCCGAGAGATCACGTGATTCTCTCCAAAAATGAACCCGTAAAGAGGTAGGTTTTACCCGTATCGGAACGGAACCCGTAGAAATCCTCGCCCCACGGGCACATCTTACGCGCGATCACCTGAACCAACCACCTCTTCTTCTTTGGTGATGATCGGTACCACGCGAGGAAACAATCTGATTCCCAACCTTCCATGATTCCATCCTATCGCGGTGGGAGGTAACTTTTCACGCGAGTTCGTACCATTTCTCGATGTAATCCGCACGATTCCAGTTGAAATCGGGTACACCTCCGCGGGATCCACCATCACACCACATCACATGGAAACACCGGATTCCAAGTGAATCATCTTTACCCTTCCGCAGTATATCAGGGGGCATGCGAGGATCACCGTGTAACATTATAACCTCATCGAGTATGAATCCCGTGTAGTTGTGTTCATCAGGATCGAGATCGCTATCCCAAGTTGAACGCATGTAAACTATCAAATCTCCAGGAGATAAAATCATGCGTAAACTAACCAATCGTGATGGCACAGGTAAATCTCACCATTGCAGGTAAGTAAACGGGCCTGCCTCCCGAATACGGGATCTGTGAACTCTCCGAGGTAGATCGCAAGAATCTCATCGCGCCCGATCGAGAGAGATCTCACAAGATCACCAGGTTTCACAGATACTCCGCACGTGATTCGTGAACATCAGTTATCTCACCCGTTGGAAGGAGGATCTTGAGGATGTGCCCGAAGGAGGGATCAAAGTAGTGCTCGAGTACGATTCCGAGCGTACCTTTCGGAATACCCCATGTTTTCACACTCACCTGAATCAACTCACCAGGTTTCATGGATCACCTCATAGAACTCATGAAGCATACTCAGCGGAACGAGATCTGTGGTGATGTAATCGCTCCACAGGATCTTTGCATCAGGTTCCTTCCCTTTCGGATCTTGAACTATCTCGAGGATGATGCCCACAAAGTTGTAGGTTTGTGGATCCTCCCCGGGTTTCCTCCGAGATTGAGCAAAAGTGATCACATCACCCGGTTTCACACTCTCCCTCCTCATCCACACCAAACATATTGAGAAGGGGATCGCTCAGATGTTCCTTTGTGATGGGAAACCCCTTGAAATCCCGTGATGCCCAATCCATCCACACAGTGAACCATCGGGAGATCTCCTCATCCGGGCCGATGATTAACCAACCTGCGCACCACTCATCGCTCCGCCACCTCCAGAAATCGATCGCCTGAATAGTGGTGAAGGTGATTCCAAAGGTATCGTGGATCACCCTCTTGATGCGTTCAACATCTTCCACAGAGTGGTATTCAGATTCTCGATATGCCTCGAACGATCTGTTTACTAATTCCTGTGTGTACTTCATGGTATTCATTATAATCCGTTGAGGGAGAATTTACACAGTGGTGAGCCTCGTATCCGCGATCACGGTGATCTTGCCATCCATAAGGAGGATTCGATAGAACGTATAATCTGTGATCCCGAGAAACTCTTTGCCAAGAATGATTCCAAGAATGGGTTCTCCAAGAAAACTTTCCCTGTAACAAACGAGTGAGCCGAGTTTCATGATCGCAACCGAATTCTTCTGATGGTTCCTGTTCTCGCGGAGTTCACTCCGGAACGGGAGAAGAGAACGCGGAACGATCCTTCTCTCCACGAACCTCCCAAAATGATGCCCACATCCTCGATGGTGAGATCATTATCATCGTAATCATAGGCATACTTCACAACAAGATCTCCTTTGTTCATAAGATATTCTGTAATTTAATATGAAAAATAAGCTGTGCATTTCAGGAAAATTAGAAGAAGTTGCTGCTTGTTCATACAATCTCCAGATCATCACCGTTCACCCAGCCGATGATATCATCCACCACAACCTTCACGCCTGTACCATTGTAGAATTTATAGTGGGTAACAGGATCCTTTCCATTTATTACCTCCAGAACGAGGCCAATAGCATCACTGTGAAACCGCCCGATAAACAGAGGAAGTTCGCCCTCATGATCTTCCCAAGATTCAAAAATATCACCTCCAAAATAGCTAGAATGGATTTTGCGGGCTCGAACGAGATCACCTGGTTTCATGATGCCACCATGAATCTCATGGTATCATCCCGCTGCAGGATCTTCGGGTTCCTCGGGAATCTTTCCTGCATATGATGCGAGGAATCGCTTGAGCGTTTTCACGATGGAGCTGTAACCCACGGTAGAAATAGCACCGCTCATCGTGCCCGCGATCATTGATCCCAACATCTCCTGCCCAAAGGCTGCTGGGGTAGGAACCCCAAACTTGTGGAACGGTATGCCGAGGATGGCACCCATGAGCATTGCATGGAGAGGAAATGTGATCCAGAAGATCCTCCTCCACCCCGATGAGGAATCCCCTTGTGGCACAATAAGCTTCTTCGATACTTCTCCACCCATGCCGATGATGAAGGGCATCACGAAAATTGATACGATCCATTCGTTCATGATTCATAACTATTCCTCAACCTCACAGCCTTCCAATAGAAATTGTGCGATCCAACCTCGGCGGCCATCGGCCACGAGCACCTCTATGTTACCGGCCGGAGGATCATCTCCGATCACAATGAGCTTCGTGCCTGCCGGCAGTTTATCCCATGGAAACATTGGCGAATCCTGGTAAAGATAGGCGGGGGATGCCAATATGAGAAAGGAACCTATCTTCAAGAAGGTGCCTCCTCGAAGATCTCAAGAATTTCATCGGCATCGTGTGTGGATACAAAGCCATCAGGAAAGAGAAGCCTCATGCCGCCTTGCTTCGTATCCCAGCCTAGATAAATAGGAGTGCGGGAACGAGGTAGAAGATGCCCCTCTTTGCCAGATTTTGGCACAAGGAGAGAGCCTATTGGGATGCGAACAGGCGGCACCCAGGCGCTCATTTCACAGCGAGCCTCGCCGCGGGTGCGGCGGTTCCGATGCCCATTCTGCCAGAAGAATCGATGCGGGCGCGTTCAAGGGAAGGAGCAATAGCCCAGAGCACCGTGAAGGCACCGCGGCCGCCCAAATTTGCAGAATCGGTGATAATACCAGCGGAGTGCGAAGATGAATTTCGGTGTCGAACCTGAGATCCGAGCCCGAGCGGCCCACCATCGATCGCCTCGAGTTCGTAATCAAGGGCACGAGATGTTGTGCTCATTCGTCTAACCCGGGAAAATCCTGAAGAGTAAGCACAGGCACATCAAGTGCCTTCAGCATCCACATGAGATCATGTCGAAGTTCACGCAGGTCCTCTCCAAAGGGCTTCACTGCATTCATTGTATACGTCTTGGGCTTACCTTCCTCATCGTAATAAACCTCATGTATCTCATAGGATTTACCACCGTCAAGTGTCAAAACTCTGTAGTTCCAGGACATTTTATCTCCGCTAGTGTTAATTTGGCCCATTTAAGTTCGTGTTTCTTTCTAAATTTAAAAGAGAAGCCGCCGCGCATGAAAAGATCCAAGTCTTGTGGAACCGGTATAAGATTATCAAATGTGAACTTTTTATTGATAGTGTGCTCAAGCTTCGTAATCAAGACTGTCATATCATGTTTTTTATAAAATTCCCACCACACATCGAACTCCTTTTCAGGGCCCGATAGAACTTCAATAGTCCTGTCATATCTGTCAAGCCTATCATCGACAATGCCATGAGCTCGCTGTATGTTGGTATGTGTACCATTGACAACTTCATTAAGCGCTTTATGAGAAATGTGGGTTGGACGCCAAGTCTCTTCCATCGTTAATCCGCTCATTGCTTCTTCGAAAGAGCGCTGTACACAAATGGGTGGAATAGTTCCGCCGTCAAGAAGTTGTCTACAGGCAAGATAGAAATTCTGAATTCTTTCTTTCTCGATACTTGCTGAGTTTTCGCCTGTCATAATAAGATTATATTACTTCAAGCTGCAAAATTACAAATTGCAAAGAACCCAAAAATCTGCCCATCCCACAAAATTATTAACAAGGATCTTGCAACTAACACCTTCATACACTTCAAGAACAATGCCAAGAGACCCTATTTCGACATATCCTGCAGGATCTTCTGACTTTAGTGCTAGCACTGGATCACTCCACAGATACACTCCCATTAATCTAGGAGAACCCTTCAGACGTACTAATTGTCCGATTTTGTAAGAATATTCTGCTCTATCATCCAGTCCCATGCGGCACCCATCCATCTATTATACCCTGCAGGAGAGGAGTGGATACCATCTCCCTTTAATGGTTTTTCAATCACCTCGGATTCAAAGTAGTGAGGTGCATACTTCTTGATGAGTGCACGTTCATCGGCGATGTGTGGGATTCGCTTGGAGGAGATATCAGGAGGACCCAACCACACAAGCACCGCACCAGAATCCTCCACTATCTTCACAAATTCACCGTACAGACCAGCGTGTTGCTTAACACGATCGTAGATGATCGCATCGTTTGTTCCGAGGGACACCACAACCAGTTCCGGCCGATTCCTCTCCAGGTCGCTCTTGATCCACTTTATCCACTGAAAGATGGATGTTCCGTTTACCGTGTGGGAAACAGGAACGTATCCGGCCCTCCTCGCGCGGGAGATGAATTTGGGTTCCATGCCAACTGCAAGAGAGTCTCCGATCAACATGACAGTGGCACCAGGAGCTACAACAGGAAACGCCTCAGACCCACACTCAATGGATTCCTCATGAGGTACCAGTGGAATAGGTTGTTCTTGGGCCGGAACGTGCTTAGAAATGCAAGAAATTAACGAAAATATAGTGAAGAAAATTCCAACTTTAGACACGATGTGAATTATAGTGTGTATTTGTAGATTTTTCAATCGTAGTTCCACATTATAGTTATTATTAGAGCATGTCAATCTTCAAGGAACACAGAACAAACGCAGATAGAGTTGCCGGTGATAGAAGAAGGCATAAAGAAAAAATTGAACGAGCTATTCGTGAAGGCATACATCACATCGTTGCAGATGAAAGTATAATTTCATCAAGTGGCAAACAGAAGTTTCGCATACCTGTTCGAGGTATTAAAGAACATAAGTTCGTATATGGGGATAACGGAAAACAAGTGGGCTCCGCGCCGGGAAGAGATGTTGGGCGCGGGCAGAAGCTTGGAGGCAAGGATAGAGGAAAACCACAACGTCCTGATAAGCCGGGCAATGAGTCTGGTGAAGAATACTATGATGTAGAGATGGGTCTCGATGAATTAGCTGAATATCTTTTCGCGGATCTTGGGCTTCCCGATCTTCAGCGCAAGCAACTTACAAACATCTCATCTCACAAATTGAAGCGAAAGGGCTACAGGCCCCAAGGTATTATTCCGCGACTCGATCGAAAAAAGTCTGCAATTGCAAGAATCAAAAGAATGAAGGCTGCAGGGTTTGATCCAGACAAGGCTGAAGAAGGCGAGACTTTTCCGTTCCATGAGGACGATCTCAAGTTCCGTCACTACAAGCTGAAGGACGAACCTTGTACGAATGCCGTAGTTTTTTTTGTAATGGACGTATCAGGGTCTATGACTCAAGACAAGAAGTTCCTTGCACGATCGTTCTGTTTCCTTATGTATCAGTTTCTTCGCTCTAAATATGAAAACATAGAGGTTGTATTTGTCACTCATGATGTTGAGGCACACGAGGTAAATGAAGAGGCTTTCTTCACAAAGGGGACTTATGGTGGTACTGCTGCTTCAAGCGGACTTGCACTCGTAAATGAGATTATTGGTGAAAGGTTCCATCCTTCTGCATGGAACCTTTATGCAATTCATCTTTCTGATGGAGACAACTTCGATTCCGACAACGGGAGATATCTTGAGGAACACTCCAAGCTCGAGGAAATAACTCAGCTCTTCGGGTACGTAGAGCTAGAACCTGAAAAAAGCTACATGGAGGAGAATAAGCTCTCCAAAATTCTGAAACCAAGAATCAGGGAAAACTCACGATGTGTTACTATTAAGTCAAAAGAAGATGTTTGGACAGCATTTCGAGAAATTCTTAATGCATCAAAAGGAGAACAATAATGGACTATAGTTTTTCTGATTTAGAAGCATGGGATGAAAAGATTCTAAAAATTGCTGAAAAGCATGGTCTCGATCCCTATCCAATAGAATATGAATTTGTGGATTACTACTCTATGATTGGTGCTATGGCATTTCACGGTCTTCCATCTCATTTTAATCATTGGAGTTTTGGTAAATCATTTGAACGTACACATCACATGTATAACGCCGGGCAAGAAGGTCTTCCATATGAACTTATACTCAACTCAAATCCTTCGCTTGCCTACATGATGCGGGAGAATCCTCTCCCTCTCCAGATCCTCATTATGGCCCACTGCGTTGGTCACTCCGATTTCTTCAAAAATAATCGCACCTTTAAAGGAACACGTCCGGATACCATTGTTGGCAGGTCGCGTGCCGCGAAGAAGCGCTTACAGTCTTATGTGGAGTACCCAACGATTGGAATCGACCTTGTTGAACAAGTCATTGATTCCTGCCATGCTGTACAGTTCCAGATCCAACGCCCTGGAGCGATTCGTAGGTCGCGCAAGGAGATTATAGAATATCACAAAGAACGCCTGAAAGAAGACCCAGAGGCCGACTGGCTTGACATCACACACAATCCGCTTGAACCTGACTACGATATTCTAGGATTCATTGCAGAGAATGCACGAATCCCAGACTGGAAGCGCGATATTATAGAAGTTTGTCGAGACGAAGGAAGATACTTCTGGCCACAGATACAGACTAAGATCATGAACGAGGGCTGGGCGAGCTACTGGCACTACACAATTCTTCATGAGCTGGGCCTCTCGCCAGAACTCCATCTTGCGTTTATTAAATCTCATAATCAAGTAATCCGTCCTCACATAGGCGGAATCAATCCGTACCATCTGGGATTCCACCTCTTCCAGCGCATCAAGGAGCGCCACGGAGCAGACGAGATGTTTATTGCTCGTGAGGTACACCATGATGGTGCCTTCATCCGTCAGTATCTCACACAGGAAGACTGCGAAGAACTCAACCTCTTTTCATACTCACGCAAGAAGAATGACGATGTTTCAGTCGATGACGTCTCTGATGAAGAAGGATGGGAATACGTCAAAAAAGACCTAGTGGCACAGGTTGGCGGAGGAAGTATCCCGATTCTCTACGTTCTGGATATTCGCAAGGATGGTTCGATGTCACTTGGGCACGAGCACGACGGTCGTGACCTCGATATGAAGGAGTTGAAGGCAACTCTTCAGCATGTAAAAACATTATGGGAATACGATGTTAATTTAGACACAATTATCGATGGAAAATATATGAAGTTTTAATTTGTGGATTATAATAAACACATGAGGAAATCGAGATGAGCGTAAAGAACACACTTTTAAAGAAGATCACTGAGGCAAGAACAAAATCAGAAAAGGAAAAGAAATTTTCTGGTAATTTGATGGACTATGTCGATCTTGTTGAGGCTGATCCGTCTATAGTGAAGACAGCACATCAGCGGCTTAACGAGGCACTCGCAGAACATGGATCATACGTGATGCCTGATTCTGATCCGCGTAAATTTAAGATTTTCGACGGAGAGAACATCAAGGTTCACAAGTATTTTGAGGGTGAGTTCTTCGGAATGGAGAAAGTGATTGCAAAGGTAATGAATTTCCTCGATTCTGCCTCACATCGTGGTGAAGAATCACGCCAGGTTCTCCTCTTCATGGGACCAGTTGGTGCAGGTAAGTCGGCGCTCACGGAACATATCAAGAAGGCGCTTGAAGGAAAAAAGTACTATCATCTAAAGAACGACCCTCACCGCGGTGAACCTCTTCAATTGATCCCACGTTCACTTCGCCCAGAGTTCGAGAAGGCCCTCAGCGTCAAGATCGAAGGCGACATTTCTCCTGTTGCGCGTCACAAGCTCCTTAACGATCTCGGCGGAAAGTACGAAAACTTCGAAGTGGAGGAAACATCTTTCTCACAGAGAGCGCGCAGAGGTGTTGGCGTGGTTCCTCCTATGGATGCTAACTCGCAGGACGTCTCCGTCCTCGTAGGCTCGGTGGACATTTCCAAGTTGGACAAGTACGCAGAGGATGATCCTAGGGCACTCTCGCTCAACGGTGCATTCAACGTGGGCAACCGTGGTATTGTAGAGCTCGTTGAGGTGTTCAAGAATGAGATCGAGTTTCTCCACACGATCATTACAGCCACGCAGGAGAAGAGGGTGCCCTCGCCTGGCAAATCTGACATGTTGCACTTCGATGGTGTAATCATCGCCCACTGCAATGAGGCCGAGTGGAACCGCTTCCAGAGTGAACACACCAATGAGGCCATTCTCGATCGCATCGTAAAGATCTCTGTTCCCTACTGCCTCGAGTTAAACCAGGAGATGAAGATCTATGAGAAGATGCTCTCCAAATCTGACTTCAAGCACCACATCGCTCCGCATACTCTCAAGGTGGCCTCGATGTTCTCGGTGATGAGTAGATTGAAGCCATCTGCTAAGGCGGATCCACTCACAAAAATGAAAATTTATAACGGAGAAGATGTACTCGAAAAGGGTCGTGTCAAGAAGGTGGATGTTAAGGATCTACGTGAAGAGGCGAAGCACGAAGGCATGGACGGAATCTCCACACGCTTTGTGACGAAGTCCATTGACCACGCCCTCTCCAGCTCCGAGAAGAACATTGTGACACCCATCTCCGTGATGGACTCTCTCACCAAGATGGTAAAGGAACAGATCACGGATGAGGCCTTTAAAAAGACCTGCCTCGAACTTCTCCAGAAGACTGTCCGCGATGAGTACCTCAAGATCCTCGAGACAGAGATTGCAAAGGCCTTTGTCACAGCATACGAGGAACAGGCCCAATCACTCTTCAACTCCTACCTCGATAACGCTGAGGCTTACGTTACGCGTGCGAAAGTAAAGGACAAAGTCACGAAAGAGGAACGTCTCCCTGACGAGGACTTCATGAAGTCGATCGAAGAAAACATCGGTATTACAGGTTCCGCAAAGGATGGTTTCCGTGGCGACGTAACAGCATACATGTTCGCGAAGATGCGTAGGGGCGACAAGGTGGACTACAAGGCTTACGAGCCGCTCAAGGAGGCCATCGAGACCTACCTTATCAACTCAGTCAAGTCATTTGCCCGCATTGTAACGAAGTCGAAGTCGCGCGACAAGGAACAACAGGCCAAGTACTCAGAAATGGTGGAAACCATGTGTAATGATTATGGTTACTCACCGGAATCGGCCGAAGAGGTATTGGCGTATGCTTCAAATCACCTTTGGAGGGATTCTTAACCAATCTCTAAAAAGAAAAAGGCTCCGAGGATTCCTCGGAGCCTTTTTACTATCAACCGAATGAATATTCTACATCGATCTTCAGCTTCAGGTCCGGTACCCGCAAGTGGTTTGCCAGCCCATGCGATTGAGCCTCGGCCGCATCGAGGTACCAATCCGCGTGGGAACGCTCGTGGATCATCTTGAGGAAGTACTCCTCTTCCTTACCGCAGTTTGTGGCCATCTCCCGGTAGAGCCACTGGTTCAATCGATCAGATTCCTTGGCATCCGCCTTGATCTCCTCCACCTTACCGTGAGCTCCCGTGGAAACATCGTGGATCATGATGGTGGCGTGCTTGTCCATGTACCGGTGACCGAATGCGCCGAAGGAGAAGAGGAGGGCTCCACAGCTCATTGCCTTGCCCTGAACGATCGTGGCCACCGGAATCTTGGAGGCCTTGATGTTTGCCACCATAGAGAGGAGTGAGTAGACACTTCCTCCATAAGAGTCTATAATGACAGGCACGATAGGTTGGCCGGTGTTCTGTGCCTCACTCATAGCATCAGAGAACTTCTTTGCTGACTCTTCATCAAACTTATTCACTCTAATAGCCACAGGTTGCTTTCGCAACTCAACTTCACCAATCAGTTTTGAAATATCCTTAATAATGTTCATGGTGTTTCTTTCTTTTATAAGACTCAAAAAGCTCTTCGAATGATATGTTATAACGATCTTTTGGAGATGATGCTACCATCTACAAAATCGCGGCTGCGGGCAGTTGAGGAGTATGCAGACCATAAATCTTCTTAGATAAGATCATGGTGGCTTCCGATGTGGAATTATTTTAAATATTTTCTGGGCGTGTAAACAAACTGTGTTTGAAAGTTAGATGTCAGATCACAAAGAGTTCTCTCAAACTGAACCGTGAGCTTCTTGTTGCAAGCTATTTTCCTTCTGTGCCATTTCCACTGAAGTGAATCAAAGTCCAAATTTGCATTAAAAATGATAGTACCTGCATCCACATAGGAAAGTGAATCGTAATGTTCTCTCGAGGAAAATCTAAAAATTTCAACTAATTGTCTAAATCCGCCATATTCGCAGAGGACATGAGATTGATCATCTTCAGAAGACTTTTTTGTTACTTCGCAAGTGACTGGTTTTTGTGAAAAGATGTGTGCACCCAGACATGCGGGGCGCGCGCCCAGAAAATTATTTCCTTGGCTTGCTATGATGTATCTGCCGCCGCATTGAATAAATCTATCAAAGACAGCTGAAGCTCTCATGGAATTTACAAGATCTCCACTTCCGCAAGATTTCAAGATAGGGACTTCAGCTTCTAGCACCAGAAGATTATCAGGCATAAGCTGAAAAGTCTCGTAATTTGTAATTATCGATGCTTTGCTTCCTACAGAATCACAAATTTTCTTTACTTCTTCTTTGAGAACAGGATTCACAAGAACCCAGACTTCTTTGACCCAAGAAAGTCTCATTAACTGCAATTCTAGACGAGAAATTAAAGAGCCAGGAAATAGATTAAGAGAATTCTCGTCACAAACAATGCAGTGTGCCGCGACACCATTTGTAAGTGAAGCTCTTCCTTCCCAAAAAACTTCAGATGATATTTCTTCAATTTCCACCATAGCAACTGACGCTACATCTTCAGGAAACGACACGCTAAGATCTTTTGGATTTGTTATCCACTCCAAAAGGTCACCTATTTCAAGGCCTCCTTGTCTGTTAATCCTCTCTAGCGTTTCTAACGGAAGACTTTCAAGTTGCTTATAAAGCTCAGAAAGAAAGCCTGGTGTAGATTTCATGTTATAATGATTGTAAATCATTAAAGAGAAATTTATAACGTTAAAGCATCGCTTTGTAAGCAGCTGAGAACTTTTCTAAAGGAAGACCCATATTGAGAATTTAGAACCACTTCGGGGTCTTCCCATTTAGCAATTCCTTCGCTAGAAGCGCTGATATTTCCTGAAAATTTTGTAACCCTATAGAAGTATATGATCTTATTCCCAACTAATTCACTGCAGATAGGCATTAAGTTATGTGCCAATATACCTGTTTCTTCTTGAAGCTCTCTAACTGCAGCTTCCTCAGGTTTTTCTCCGGCTTCGACTCCGCCACCAGGCATATTCATATTTTGATAGTCTGTTCCGCGAGAGACTGCAAGTACTTTGTTACCTCGTGTAACAAGAACTATAGCTGCCGCAGGAATTGTATGTGCAGCTTCTTCTACAACCTTCTGTAAAGACATGCCAGCTCTTTTTACAAGAAAACCGGACCTAATATTTCCCGGAGTATCAAATTTTCTAAGCCCTGACATTTTGTAATCTCCGACTACCTCATCTAAATTTTGAGATATCTTTATTGACTTATAAAATTTCTTCTTGAGAAGCCTTGACAAACCTTTTCTTGCAAGTTTTTTATCATAATTAGCTTTTCTTAGGACCAAAGGATAAATTTCCTTCGAATATTCAAATACCTTCTCTCTGGATGTATCATCGAGTTCCCAGTCGTTCAAGTCTTCAACGTAGGAAATCCAAGCGTCGACAAGAACACCCACATCTTCGTCATTATCGTTAAAAAATTTCTGAAGAACACTTTTAAATCCCGAACTTTTCTCCGGGTTCTTAAAATAAAGAAACTCTTTTAGGTATTCTCTTAAAAGGCTTTTCATGATAATTCATTCTTCTTTGAGCCTGTTTGTTATTTACCTTTAATTGTCTTCGACCGTCTCGACGACCACATTTTGCAAGACCACCACGCCTCATTCATCTTGTCAGAAGCCGTTGAAGCATCATGTCCATGGCGCGCTCTAAAGATTTTATGAGTCGCGGGATTGTTATATCTGATCTCATTTTCTTTGGATCCAAAGTTGACCTTCTTGTACTCCGCCTCAAGCCGAAGGCCTTCGCCTATTACCTGGCTGTAGATGAGATCAGTAATGGCAGACTTCATGTCTGCTTTAGACAGACCAAGTGTGCTTGACCACGTCTTCCACACTGGATTTAGGGCGAAAAATCCTTCGGCTGCATCTGCGGCCATTCCCTCAGGATCATCGTAAGACTCGCCGGCGAAGTCAGCGGCGTATGCCTCAATGGCGTCTTGGTACTCGTCTTCGACTGACAGCTCGTTGTCATATTCGGCGTGCCATGTTTGTCTGTCCATGTGATCAGCAGGACGCTTAACATGCTTGTAGTCGGGATGAACGTACGAAGATCCCGCCTTCTGCCCTCGGGCGAGGAGGACCTCACCTGTGTCCTCATCTACGTATTCCCAGCTAGCGATCTCTTCCGGATCCATCGCCGCGATCAAATCGAGGAGTTCACGGCGAGGTAGCATCACGTCATCTCCAAGACCTTCGAAAAGTGTCTCTTCGTGGATCGCCTCTTCAATTGCATCGTAGTTAAGTTCGAATTCCTCGAGGAGGCCTGCCGTCTTGAGAGCTGCACCTTCTGCAACAATGATCTTAAGGACAGAATCAGGAAGCCCTTGGAGACCTTCGTGTCTCCGCCCCATGCCCATCTTCGAAGGAAGATTGTTAGCAGGATGATCCTCTGATGAATGGACAGGCTCCTGCTCGAGAGCCGGCATGAAGTCATCGACATCATCGTTCATATCGGAAGGCATGGAAGAACCTTCATAAGAAGATTTGGCGAACTCCAATTCTTGCTCTAACTCAACGTCAGTAAGACTTTCGAGTTCTTCCTGTGTAGGTCCGATGGAACTTATGCCTACGTTGTCTGCATATTCTTCGTTGTAACCGAGGATGCTGTCGATAAGATCTTGACGCCTGGACTCTGGTAGTAGCCTTCTCATATTTGTAAGTATTAAGATAGTTGTATAATTATGTACATGAAAATTACATTGAGAGAGCTAAGAGGCATAATCAGGGAAGCCGTACGTGAAGAGATGATAGAAGAGGGTTTTCTCGACACTCTCAAGAGAGGAGTTTCGACTGCCGCTTTAGGTGCAAGTATCATGTTTCCTTCGTCTGTTGCAGCAAACGTTCCAAGCGGAGGAAGCTCATATTCTGCAGAAGAAGTCCCGGAAGAAGATTGTCCGTTTATAATCGAAGATGAAGACGGAAAACCTCATAATTTCTATCTCGTGACATATGTGAGAGTAGATGGAAAACAATATGCTGCAATGGAATCAGAAGAAGATGAGTTGCTTTATCTTTTCAGGATAATCATCACGAAAGACGGAGTTGTCATATTTGAATCTATAGAAAATGAACTAGAGTGGGAGAAAGTAAAAAATAAAGTCGAAGAAGAGCTTGAATCAGACAAAGACTAAGCTTGTAACAGATTCGATCTCAAAATTTAAACAAGGAAAATTTCCGTCAATAAGCTCAGATCAGTCTTTTCTGTATCTGTCCATGTCACGTTGAAGTGCCGAATCACCTCCACTAATCTCTTCGGGCGCAACAGAGACGAGATGCTTAAGTTTTGCTAGATTACCTTTTTCTATCGCAGATGCCATATTGACCTGAACGGCCGAGTGATTGCCCACTGTTCGTCTATAAACACCCGAGAGAAGCGAGAGGGCTCCGTAATAATCTCCCTTGAATTCATCAAGAGTGCACCCGAGTGCCTCAACGCGCTCCATAAACTCCTCAAATGATGCTGGGTATTTATATGCGCCGGGCATGCCATGTTGAAATTCAAGCTCGGGTCGATTTCCTTCCTTAATCACTCGTGTTATCTCTTCTTTGACAATGGAACGAAGTTCTTTTACTGTGATTTTCATGGCCTTAAATATCTCATCTCCACAAAGAATCGAACGAAAAAGTAAACTTTTCCCAAGCACCTTCCTTCACCATCGAGTTGAAACCGTAACCTACGAACACTTCCTTGACATATTCCCAATTCTTTGTAGGTAAGGAGGATGTCATCTGTGCGGCTTCTTCTTCAGACCACTCCTTGAGCTTAATAAGGTCATAGTTGCGGTTAAAAATAGGTTCCACCTCAGGTTTGGCCACATATTCCCTGAGAAGAATAGAATCAAGGGCGATCTTCTCAGCGGTCTTGTCACCGATTCCAGGTACACCCGGGATGTTATCTGTGGCATCTCCGCGGAGAGCCTTCCACACCACATAGTCGTATTCAGGCGCTTCCACGAACTTCTTCTGTACTGGGTTGTAGAGCTTAAGGTTATGATGATCCTGCAGGAGCTGGATGAAGTCTGTGTCAGAAGAGACGAGAACCCAGTCCTCTGTGGAAGTCGACAGTTTCACCAGATTGGCAAGTGTGTCATCGCATTCGAAGGTTGGGTGCCTGACCACAGAGACAGGAAAGTGATTCTGGAGAAGATCTACGATCACGTCCTTTTGCTTGAAGAACTTCTCAAGCTCCTTCGCACGGGGATCATCAGCATCCACCTTGCGATTGGCCTTGTATTCGCCCATCGCTTCATACCTGTGGATCGGCTTGCCTTCGAGCGCGAGGTAGATGAGCGTTGGTTTAAACTGATCGACTAGCGCCTTAAGCTGGCGGAAAAAGTTATATACAACAGGTGCAGGGCCCATCTGAAAGCCACTGCGAGCACGATGTGCTTGGTTCATAAAGTCGATTGCAAGGATTGTCATGTGTTTAGAATACTAATAGTTTAACCAGAGCTTTATTCTAGAGAAATGGAATGTGGAACGTTTGGGAAGATTGTAGCGACTTTATCTTTGGCTGCTGCGTAATCATTGGCATATACCGTAAACTCCTGAGTACGACCGTTTGTGTAGTAGAGATAGGCACGCCACTTCTGCATGTTCATTCGCTTACGCCCAATTCTTCATTGTCGAAATGGAATACATCGTCAATTGCATTTCCGATCTCTCTGATGACATTCTCTCGGATCATCGCCTCCGTGGGAGTATCTGTGTGTTTATGGGCACGTTGCCAACCCCACTCGAAACCCTCTTCAAGTGCACGTTGTAGAACTCTGTATGACTTTACTCTCATTGTTTCCTCACATATTTCTTAATAACAGCACGGGAAGTACGTTCTACTGGTGGGACGAAGTCCATTTCGAGAAGGTCGAAGAAGTCCTGCTCCTCGTAAACAGGGAGTTGAGTACCGTCAGGCATCGTCGGCATAACTTCAGTCATACGTCCGCCGCCTGACAATTTCTTCCATCGCGCGAAGCACCCAGGCGTAAAACCATTGAAAGTATTTCCGTTAGCTCCAGCAGCCGAGCCCGTACGCATAAGAAATAAACCTCCCCAGTTCTCTGGTTTGGCAATAAAGAGATCGAGATTCATGCCTTCTTCCAGCCTGACTCGAACGTATCGAGAATCAGGTTTTGGAGTCCACGGAATGACACCAGGAACGCTCGGCTTAATTGTCTGACCGACATCACCAAGCAATTGTAAAAGTTTTTCTTGGTTTGCCACAAGAGCCACAAGCTCAATGTCACCGACCACAGGCTTTTCACGTCTAATTGAACCGGCAATCTCGATTCGATCCATTGCAGGAGTAACGTGTTCGAGTACTTTATTAGCAATATCTCTCGCCTCAGATAGTTCGATCTTGCCGATTCCCATGGTCTTAGTATACCATGATTGCTTCTAACTTTTCACAAAGCCAAGCGGCTTTTTTAAATTACAGTTCCTTGCAAATTAACTCATGTGAGCTAAGTATGTAGCTAAAAAGATCACAAGATTGAAGGTAATCTTACCCTCACAACGGATCCATCAGGCATCGTGACAAAAGATCCGTCATCTTCAACGTCATTTGCCTTGGTCTCTGGTTTTACGATGAGTGCAGGCAGATTCTGTATTGTCTGAGGAATCTGAACGTGTGATCTTACACCTGAATACCAAGAATTAGACTTGTCTATTGCATTGTCTATGAGCTTGTTTACCTGCAAAGTAGCTCTGTGTGTCAATGTTTGCCTAAGCACATCAGGCGACTCAAAGACCTCTCCGTCAATTTGATCAAATGTAATCTTCGTTTCTTTTTCAGGACCTGCCTGCAAGATGTAGCTTACTTCTTCCCCTGCCAGTGTCTTCTTCGTTATTATTTCCACAACCTGCATGGGGTATACTTGATTCTTTTTCGCAAGAATAAAATAGAGGACTTGTCCAACTGTATACATTTCAGTCCTCAGAATCTTCTTCTTGTGATTGATCTTCTTCGTTTTCCATGGAATCAGAAGAGAGGTGAAACACACTCATTGGAGGTGGACCTGCAGGTGCGACAATATAGTCAGGCGCTTCATCATCGAGCGGAACTGCTGCATCATTGCAGAGATCAACAACCTTGTCCCATAGTTTCTCTTCGACAAAAGACCTATCCTCAAGTTCAGCAAGATGCTGGCTAAGTGTCTTTTTCACGTCAGGAGGAAGTACAACACTAAATAGGTCGCGAAGATGAGCAACCTCTGTTCTTGTGAGCCTCAAGTCAAAAGTCTTGCGCTTCTTGATCTTTTCCTTCTTCATGGTTCTCCTAATACCTGCTACCAGGTTGATTTAATTCGTTTGATCTCGTGCATTCGTACTTGTGGCTAGTGGAATGAGGGCACCGCTTGTTGTCGCACTTAATACAGACCACCATTCTGTATAATACAGGGTTGTCTAAACCAAGTTCAGGCCTGTTAAGACAATCATAACAATTGGTGCACCTCTCGTCCTCCATCACGCCTCCGCTGGGTCTACGAGTGCCTCCATAAAGAGATCAAAAGTGTCCTTATGATCTACGCTCAATTGAATCTTGATAACCTTAAGAGCCGCCTGTAGTGTGCGCATATCAAGCTTCTCTGAGTATTCTTCAATGACTGACTTACGATCCTCCTTGAGGAGCTCAATTTCGTTGTCGATGTTCTCAATTCGACCGACAAATTCCTTGACTAAATCGCGCAACGCATTAATTTCATCAGGCTGAAGGTGTGCTACATTGTATTGGGCCGGGGATTGCTTCTTCTTTGGCATACCCCTATGATACACATAAAAAAGTAATTTGTTCAGAGCGACTTGATTTTTTGGATAGTCTCTTTAAAGTCCTGAATGTACGGAGATTCTTCTGGTATTCCCACCTTGACAACAACGTCTATTTGACTTTGAAGATTTTTTATATAAAACTCTTTCATTGTCTTTCTTGTTGCGTCTATTAGCATCTTTTCAGCTTTTTCTTTTTCCTGTGGCGGGAGGTTCTTTAGAGCTTCTGCTTCTGGTATCTTTTTACCCGAGAGCTTCTCTAAATCTTCTACAGTCTTTGCTTCTTTTAGAACCACAACAGCCTGCTTGTATATCTCAGAAAGAGATCTCCTGTACGATTCTGTTGCAACTTTTTGAATCTCTCCAAGACTTCGTGAATTAGAAAGTGACTTTCTTAAAAACTTTCTGTTCGAGAGTATCTTCTTGGTAGCTTCTTCTTCAGAAATTTCTTTCAAAAGAGATTCTCCGAATACATTGTCGTTTTTGTCTCGTTTCTTCTTTTTCTTAGAAGAATCGCTGCCGCTATTATCTAAGAGGTCTCCGAAGTTTTTATCCTTCACTTTGTTAAACAAATCGTCAGAAAACCCACCAGTAAAAACCGAGAGAATATCCTTGACTACTTCTGGAGATTTACTAAGTGCTAGTGCTGAAAGTGTAAGATCGGGTGCAGTTATGAAAGCAACAAACGCAGCGTCTGTAGAGCTTAGCGCTTTGTTCGTCCTTTCATAGACATCCTTGTACTGGTTTCTGATCTTCTGAATGTCAGACTTTTCTTTTTCAAATACCTTTGCGTACTTCGCACCAAGGCCAGGAATAAGGGTTGTTAAAATTACGCCAAAGCTAACGGTAAGTAATGTCCTAGCTTTTCTCGTAATTTCTTTTGACTTACCAACTGCCGTCTTAAACACGTCTGTAAAAGGAGTTATAAAAGTGTTTTTAAGATCTTCTCTACTTCCAAATGCCATGCCGTACGGTCCTACTGCTGCAGAGATATCACCTGCTGTTATTCCCGCATCTGATAGAGTTGAAGCTCCAAAAGAGTCTTCTGTTAGCACTTCTTTTACATACTCTTTCAGAAGGCGCGAGCTCGAATTATTTTTTGACATTCGAATCCTTCTTTCTGGGGGCTACAATTTGTTTCCCGCCGACGTGAGAAAGTACTTGAGACTCAGCGTCGGCTGAGAGGCCAATTCTTCCGCCCTGCGTGAAGAATTTTACACCCAGCTCGCTTTTTGGCGTGAATGTAAGAATTCCGTTATGATACCAAATTATACCTGCTGCTTCATCCATAGAGGCGTTCACTGCTTGTTCACTTATCAATCGGTATAACTCATCAACAGAAATTGAACCATAAGATTTTGGGTATGTGCTGGAGAGAGCTCCTGCCATTTGCGGCAAAAGATTTGCGAAATCCTTCATGCCAAGTTCTGAAAATCTGGTGACGTCTATAATACCTGTTTTTGCAATCTGCTTTAATATAGGGGTATTAGTAATTAACTTTTCAGACGTAGACCCCATTTTACTTCCGACACGAGGCTTTTCTTCTTTCACGTGCCAGTTTTCTCCCATGATGTTCACGTCGTACGGACTGTTAGATCCGCCGAGTTTCGTTTCAGAGAACAACAGCGGCAAGACAAGCTCTCCCCTGCCGATCTGCGTTCCTGCAGACACGGAAGTTCTTGTGTCTGCAAGCTCAAGAAGGGCATCAGGAACTGCAATTGTTCCTGTAGACTTTCTTTCACTTTTATCTGAAAGAATCGCAGCCATCTCTGCAGGGTAGTTCTTAGAAAAGAACTTCTTCAAAAGAATTTGAATAGAAGCATTTTGAGGATAGCTTTCTTTCAGAAGCTGCTCAATCTCAATTGCAGCCTCAGGATAGTCTGAGTAACTTTCAAGGTAGCTATCTGGTTCGAATTTCTTGACTCCGAGTTCTTTGCTAATGAAAGTTCTCAACAATTCTATCTTTTCATCTGTTATGTCATAGTCTTCGTTACCAATTTTTACAGCAACCTCGGCGAGATCTCCTGCGCTTGTCTTTGCAGCTTTTTGAGCGTGTCTTTTAGCAGACGCAAGCTCAGACTTTAATTTTGAAATAAGACGAGAATAATTTGCACGAGCTTCTGAGCCCCTGCGCTGTTTGTCTCTCCACCGAGCGAGATCAATAATTCTCATCTCGAGATCGTCAATATGCTCCTGAGACCCCCAAGGAGCTTTTCCTTCAGTTGTGTCAGCTTCTCGAATTCTCGACTCAATTAACAAGTCTATATATTTTCTCAAACCTTCAATCATTTGAGTCACCAGTCGCATTTTTCATAGAAGCGATCAAGAAATACTTGATATGAGCATCTGTAACACCGCTAATATTCTCGATGTTAAAAGCTTCTCGGACTTTTTCTACAAGCTGTGCTGAAATTTCAACTGATGCAATCTGACCACTTTTCATGGATAGTTCAACTGTTCTCGTTGGTATCATTGCTACTTTTTCTTTGGAGAAATAGGTACAGGGCCCGAAGTATCTTCTGAAGAAGGCTTCTTCTCAATCTTCTCTTTCTCCGGAGCTTTAATAACATTTGGTTTGATGGTTCTTTTTTCACCGCTCGCCTCTGGCTTTTTCATCTCAACGTTTGCGGGTTTATCACTTGGTTCTGAAGCTTGCTCAGATTCTATCTCACCTGTAACAATCTGAGATAAACCTTTCAAAAAGGCAAATAGCGCAGTTTTCTCAGCGGAACTGAGACTATTAACATATTCATCCATCTTGCCAGCTATGGCAGAATCTTTAAATGACTTGCCCGATCTTATTGTATTAAGTTTGTCAACAATGTCTTTCGATGTAATCTCAGCATTCCTGAGCTTTTCCTTCTCAGCATCAACAGTTTTTGATGCAGCAATAGTCTTATGAGACGAATTTTTGTCTGAAACTTCTTCATCTTTTTCACCGAGCATTGTCTGGCGCTGTTTTTCTTCAACAGCATTTCGGTAAAGTGAAGATTTTATACTCTCGTTTACTATCTCTTCGATAGCTTTTGATAGAGATTTACCCGATTGAATCTTTACGTGCTTTTCCATGAATCACCGCATGATAAGTATGATCAGACTTTAATTAGATCAACACCGAGGATACACATCTTATTTTGTCGATCAAGTTCCATTATTTTTGAAGAAATAACTTGAAAAGGACCTTCCATACAAAATTCATCGTTGCCAAAACGCAAGTAAAGCACCCTGCAGGAAAGCCCAGAAGTCGAGAAGTTTTTAATAACGCTATACGCTTCATTTAGACTTACTTGTATGTCAATTTTAGTGCTAACTGTATTTTCAATAGAAATTCCTGAAAGACTTCCTACAATTAAATCGAAGTCAAAATCAATAGCTGCAACTACAAAAGATTCTTCTGCAGCAGAAATCGTTTCTTGATCTAGTGATGGCAGCATCCCGATCAAAGAATCACTCATTATGAGTCTATCGACGTCATCTTGGATCATGCGAGAGACTATACACTACGTCTTTATATAATTCATCTGCATGTTTAGCATATTCTTTGTCAAGCTCTGTTACTTGGTCGAGATCTTGTGTCTGTAAGGTCAAGGTCACAGATTCATACTGTATTGTCAAAGTGGCGCAATGACAAGTTTTTTCTTCATGAATTAAAAGTTGTCTTACGAAGTCATTCCTTAATTCGTTAGAAATAAACTTAAAGGTCTTTATCAAAGAATTGTCTGATTTTTTCCATTTGTCAATGGCTATAACAGGCACGTCTCTGCCTCGAGGCATCACGGGAAGACGCCCGAAGTCCATGTGACGACGAGCTTTGTCAAGAAACTCTTCGTGAAGCTGACGTAATTGTTTCATAAGATAACACAGCCTCCAACAACTGCAGATTCAGTAAAAGAAGATCCATGTGTCCATACTTTTTTGTTCCTGTCGACAATGCAGGATCCACCTTTAAAATTTAGATCACGTTCTTTTCCGACGCGATTTGAAACGATAACATTCGCAGAAGTCTCTTCTGCGAGCTCCACCCAGGTTGAGTCGGGGTAGCCGTAGTCTGATCCCCAGTTTGTAAGAAGTGCAATGGTATCCACTGATCCTTTTTTGTAGAAACGTTGTTCATTCTTGTAGAACTTATACGTGTCTCTATAGTTGTTCATAACGTCGCGACAAATGAGAACACCAGTTCGACCCGCCCTTGTGATAATCACAGGATGGAGTTGTTCAGAGGATTCAGCCCAGAGGTTGTCTGAGCCCCATAGATTGTGTTTCTGACAATTCCCGACTAATCCGCTAGGACCAACAATGGCTGCAGAATTGTAGAATTTTCCTTCACATGATTCGATGTATCCAAAGACGATGTGAGTATTGAAGCGGCGCGCGATAGGAAGGAAAGCTTCAGTCTGATAACCGTCTCTGTTCTGCGCACAGTCTGCAGCCTCTCTCTTGTCATTGAGAACATAGCCGCTGAGGCACAACTCTGGGAGAACGACCAGTGATGCACCTTTTGCGGCAGCTTCAAAAGCAAGCTGTGTGGCTGTCTGAATATTAGCATAAACATCATGCAGCTCCGGCTTGAACTGCACTGCGGCTACGATGGGAGATTGCATTATTCCTCTTCGACTTCTTCGTCACGGCTCATGCTTGGAGTTCCTAGTGTAGCGCTACGCATCTCCCGCTTAACATACTTCTGAAGGAAGTCGCGAAAGCCATCGAGCTCAGTCACAACAGCTGGGTGATCCTTCATTAGTTGTACGTCAGCTGAAGTCAACTCCCCGGAGCTGTTAAGAAAATCGATATAGTCGCTCATGGCTGTAAGAACGACGATCTGTAGATCGTCCTGGTCCATGTTTGAAGCGAACTGAACCTTCGACATGGCCTTCTCAGCAGCTTGCTTTGCACCTGACTCAGAAGCATAGCCAAGTTCTTGAGCTATCTGCTTGAATGATGCGCCACCAACGTCTGTTTGCATAACATTCTTTCTCTCGCGACCAGCAGCAGGTGCATCCGCGCGCACCATAGGTGCTGCATCTTCATCGTCGCGCCATTTGTCCATGACTCCCCTAAGTTTTGACTTTCGCTTTTCAAGATTTCTTGTATACTCTCCACCATGCATGCCAATCGGAATCTTCTTGACGGGAGGAAGCTCGGCTTCTTTCAACATTTTTCTAATTGCATGTCTAATAGTCTCTTCTACCTTCTTGTCGTCTTTCATTTCTTTGTCCTCTTCTGTGTCTTTGATTGCATCTTTGATTATGTCAAAGACGTTTTTAGCACAATCATCTGAAATATCATCGATTATACTTGAAATTGCGAGCCTAAGTTCTTTTCTATTTGACGGCTTGAAATTTAAATTGTCAGGATTGGTTATGGCCGCTGAAGGATCTACAACTGCAGATACCGTTGATGGCGAATCAGAAAGAGCGGATGTCGATTGCCAGCCTACGCTTGGATTCATCATAGCTTCTCTTACTAGCTCTTGAACAGCATTTTTAGTTACAACAATTTTCATTTCCCACTCACAGCTGTTGTCCAGCGTCTCCCAAAATAAAGACTGAGAGTCGGTATTAAGTAAGCACTAGCTGCGCCTGCGTCGAAAGGTCTAATATTGACAGTGCCAATCTTTTCAAAGATCGACACAACATAAACAGCCGTTGTTATAGTAAAGGAAATTATTGCAAAAGTTGCAGACATAGAAGGATTACCAGTTGTATCATTAATCCAGAAACTGGTTGTATCTAACTGCTTGTCGATTGACGCAGCTGGTTCTTTAGGGGTTGTTTCGTCGGTCATGTCATATCTCTAGCTAAGTATTATCTAGAGATCAATTAGCAACTTGTCCTATGGCATAGGCAGTTGAAATTGTAAAAATCATTGCACTTGCAAATCCTAAGCCAAACCAAACGGCTCTATTTGGGGATGACTGCTTCAAATTGTCGATCTCCGCCTGTTTTTCCTTCAAATCTTTTTCAAGAATATCTATTCTACTATCTCTTGAATGCAACTGAGCATCCTGTATATTCATTGCAGAGTTACATTGAGCTTCTTGCTCTTTCATTTCAAACATAGAATTTGCGTGAGCTATACTAACAGCGGCATCGACTTCAATTTTAACACGATCTTCAAATATTGTGTACTCAGTCACTAATTTTACTGCGGCGGCAGGAGAGAGCAAGATCCCTGGAAATGGAGCTGGTTGTCCTTTCGACACTGGATAGATTAAGGCAAGATCTGCACCTATGTGTCGTATTTCAGACTTAGGCTCTTCAGCAAGACAAATGCTTGATAAAAGACTCATGGCTAGAAAGCATCTACTAATTTTCATATTAATGCTTCTCGTTCGGAAGGAATACTGGTATGCCTGTGACTCTACTGAGCTCTCTAGAAAGTCCTGCAGGATCACTCTTGTATTTCTCTAGCAATTTTTTAGAAGTCTCCTCCTTGACCTTCTCTAGCTCTTTAAGTTTTTCTTCATGGCGGGATAGCGATAGGGCTAAATCTTCTTGCAGCTTTCTTAAATTTTGCTCATGCAGACGTCTCTCTTCTTGCTGAGATTCAGCTATTTTCTTCATCTCTGCATCATGAATAGATTGAATTTCTTTCAACTTCGTAGAAAAATCTTTTCTCTCGACGCTAAGCTGAGAAATTAAGTAACTGGTGAGTGTAAAAACAAGCAGCACAGTGATCAATAGGATCAAAATTGGCTTTAAATGCTCATAAATCTTTTTGAAGATTATCATGTGACTTAATCAATTAGGTTTTTCTGTTTTTGGTTTATTTGCTACAGGAAGAGAAGATTCAAGATCTGAATCGGCTCTCAGCTTCTTTAATAGAAACTCTTGAACAGTGTACAAATCGCTTATTGCCTTATTTTGATTGTCTATTGCACTTATGATTGACTCAAGCGACTTCATGATTTGAGAAAGTTGTTGAGCTAAAATAGAAACAGCTTTAGATAGCATGTCAACGTCCTGTGGTAATTCTGAACTCTTCTTTAAGACAGTAGTAAGAAAAGACAGCAGGCCTTCGTTTTTTTCATTCTGTGGAGGATCGTTCGTTGTCATCTGAGTCTTCAATTAGATTGTACAATATTTCACTGTTAATATCGACAATCTTTTGATTTTTGTCAATCTTTTCTAGACTCGAGATCAACTTCTTTCTTGCAATCTTTTCAAGAAATTTTTCTGATTTGACGCTGTCGGCTATGGCAAGATCTGCAGCTTCTTGAAAAAGATCTTGCATTGTAATTCCATGCCTAAAGAGCTTTTCTCTCAGTAGAGTGTGTGTGTCTCGTGACAATTTAACATGAACACTTTTTCTGTTAAAAAAAATGTCAGTTCTCAAGCGGCTCCCCCGGATATTGGTCCTGCAGCGCCAGCTTTCGGCGGCTGAATATCGTCATCTTTCTCTGACGCTGACTTGCCTATCTCGATTCCATATGATTCAAGAAGTTCATTCTTGAATATCTGCAGTACGTCTCCTTGGTAGTTATCAGCAAGGTAGTTAGCAGCTCTTCGAAGTATCGTATTCTTAATCTCTAACAAAGATTCATAGTTTTCAACAAGACGCATTACATCAGAGACAAATGATCCCATACTAATGTCTTCAAGCTTTGCCTTCTCATGTACTTCTTCGTCTTTTTTCTCATTGTCAGCCTCTGTTAGAGCACGCCAATCATGAGCCAGTCTTTCATACGATATAGACTCAAACTTTTTCTGTCCGTCTTCGTTTGCCTGGGACTCATACTGAGAAAGATATTTGTCGATTTGAGCATCTACAGAATCTTCCCCTTTCTCTTTCTTTGGAACTTCTTCGTCTGATTCACGAAGAAGTCTTGCAAGTTCCTTCAAAGAACTCATTATTTCACCACCGTGGCAATTGCTTCAGTCTTCTTGAATCTATCTTCAATGACTGTCCAATTAAACTCACGCATTTGTGCTATGAGATAGCTCTTCTTGTCACTCAGATAATCCTTGTAGTATGCATGCTCCCACATGTCCATAACGATAACTGGGTAGAATCCTAGCGGGATGTCACAGCTGTTGTGGGAGACCATGAAGTTGACGTACTTTTTTAGGAACATGTGGTACCCGAGAACAGCCCAGCCGCTACCTGCAGAAAGGGCACATGCCATAAAGTCGCGCTGCCAGTCGTCAAAAGTTCCAAAGTCTCTCTCGAGCTTGAGGTAGGAGAGAGAGTCCATCACTACCTCGCTGTGAGGATCGAAACAATTGGAGAAGTACAGCTCATGAAGCCACGTGGCATTAAGGTTGTAAACCTCATCGAGCTTAAGTGAGCGATATTCAGAATGTCTCGAATTTGATTCAGTCCTGCTTGCAGTATCAAGTTTTGCAGAAACCTTATTAAGAGTCTCAATGTAGCCTTTATAAAGCTGAACATGAGAATCCTTAGTCTTTTGTGAGACAAACTCTGAAACCTGTTTAAACTGTTTTGGTTCAGCAACGTAAGACTCTTCAAGACATTCTAACTCTACTTGCTCTTTCTTAAAATGATCTTTGATACTCTTTTTAATGATACCGTCGACATCAACACCTGTCAACAAGTTTTTCTTATCATATGACATATTCATTCTCCAGCGTGTCTTTATCGACAATAAATTTTTTACCTTCAGGCGACATAAGGATAGCGTCTCTTGAACCTACAGAGATAAGCGTATAAAGAAATCCCGATTTCTTGTGAGTTAGCTTTAAATCAGAAGAAAGTAAAGTCTTTTCTTTACCGTCGACCTTGCCGCTAAAGACTGCATCAACGTCTTCAGAAAGTCGTGCAAGGCTGTTGTTCCACTCTTCCTTCATTATTTGGATGATATCTGATTCTTTAAGCTTCTTCATGGTTACCACTAAATATAACGTCAGAAAATCTATTTACGATAATGCCACACGTTCGCAATATAGTGAGTCCTGATACATCCCTGTACTCCAAATCATAGACAACCTCAGCGATATTGGCGTTCACTATGAGCTTTGCACATTGCTGGCAGGGAGAGTGCGTGAGATACATAATCTTCTTGCGGTTAAAATTATAATCGCACTTAACCAATGCATTTACCTCAGCATGAATAAATCCAGATTGTCCTGGGTCAACAGAGTCTGGTTCATGTGGGCCGCTCCTGTAGTTGCCATTATATCCAAGAGCCAAAAGACGCGTGTTGTCATCAGAAACTACTATCGCACCAACTTTAAGACGTGGATCATATGATCGATCTGCAATTGACTTCGTAATGGTCATCCACGTTTGGTGCCACGTGGGCCTACTCATTGGGAGCCTTAATGATGTGGTGGAAAATTTCTGGGAAGTGATGCGCACAGCGGGGCTCATAGAGCTCTGATCCACCAACCTCAATCTCTTCTCCACCTACCTGCTTTTTATGCGTAAAATGAGCATCTCTTCCGCACACAGTGCAGACGGCTGTGCATTTTTGTACTTGTGTCGCCCAGGGAAGCATCTTCTCTATTTCATGAAATATCTTTCCAGAAGAAGACATCTCAAGAGATGACACGACAACAGTAAAGCCATATGTGTATAACCATATCAGCGTGTCAGCAGCACCCGGTATCATGAAGGCTTCGTCAACAGCAACTACTTGCGGTTCAACGGTCAGGCATGTTAAATATTCAAGTATTTCTGCACCAGTTTTTACGCAATTTGCCGGCGTACTCAGACCTCCGTGAGTGACCACTTCACTCTCACTATATCTGTCATCTATATTAGGCTTAAAAACTACAATTCTTTTGTGTTGATATTTGTATTTTTCAAGTGTAGAAAGGAGCCTGCTTGTTTTCGATGAAAACATTGGCCCGCAATATACGATAAATTCTGGTGTTGCTAACATTTCTTGGTCTCGTAATTCTTTATAGCGTGCCAATTTTTTTCGTACCAACTAATTGTTCTGTCCAGCCCTTCCCAGAACTTAACGACAGGTACATATCCAAGTGCTTCTTTTGTATCATTAATATCAGCCTGTGTATGCATAACATCACCAGCTCTCCAAGGCACCGAATGGTACTTTGCACCGGGATATCTACCCTTAAGATAATTTAGTATCTCTTGATTAGAAATTCTATCACCACAAGCAACATTGTAACAGCTTGCTTTAGTTTCTGATCTTATAATTGCAGCTTTGTGACACGCATCAACAACGTTTTCTACATAACACAAATCTCTGGTCTGGGTTCCATCACCGTCCGATCTCATTGAATTTCCATTCATAATTGAAGTCAACCAAGATGAAACTGCCGTAGAATACGGAGAATTTCCAAGCTGTCTTGGGCCAAAAACGTTAAAGAATCTTAGACTAATAGAATCTAACTGATAGTGCGCCCAATATTGTTTTAAATAATCTTCTACTATAGATTTCTGCAATGCATATGGTGACTTTGGATTTTTTTGATAATTAGTGGATGTAGGTAGAATATCGGCGCCACCGTAAACTGAAGAAGAAGAAGCAAATATAAATCTTTTTACATTTCCCCTGCAAGCATCTATTAGACGAAGAGTTTTTGACACATTTGTTTCATGTGTAAGCATCGGGTGATCAACAGAAAAAGATACCCTTGGTATTGCTGCAAGATGAAAAATACAATCATACTGGCTTTTGACTACTCTGTCTAATACTAAATTTGATGAAAAATCATCTATAATTACTTCGTCAGATTGCATCGAAGTATTAATGTATTCTCTGTGCCCAGACAAAAGATTGTCAACAATATCTACTTTCCAGCCTTCAGAAAGAAGATGATCGGTCAAGTGACTTCCTATAAATCCTGCTCCGCCTGTTACTAATGCTCTTTGTGACATATTGCCTTGATTGTAACACACTAGCAAAGAAAATTCAAAAAGAAGAAGGTATTTAAAGCATCATTCTTGACACAACATTGTTAGAAATTTCTTGTAAAGAGTTCTTGTAAGGCGAGCCTGAGAGCGACTCTAATACTGCAGTTCGTATGTAATAGGGTGATATTTCATTCCAGGCAATTTTTCGTTCGTCCGCGGGCACGAGAAGCATTTCTAGTGCTATGTTCTTCCATGCATTATAGACAGATTCAAATAGAAGGCTGTTTTCATTCCATAGAATTTCATCAACAAAAACTCGCGAAACGCATGCGCGTGCTAGAGAAAAAGCAAAGGCCTCTCTAAATTGAGAAAAGTTATTTATATCAGATTTTTTACCCGAAGTCTCCCTAATCTTAATATCAAGACACTTTTTGATCAAGTTGCGAATTTCTTGAAGTTCCATTAATTTAAATATGTTTATCTCTTCCAGAAACCGTACATTTTCTTCGTAACTTCGTAATCTATCATCTTAACATCTCGATGCGGTTGCTTAATAGCCCATGTGAACATCTTTTCAATTAGATCTTCAAATTCTGTATCGTCTTTAAATCCTAGTTGTTCTTTAGCCTTATCATGACTACAGTAAGCTGTCTGTACTTCATCGCGAGGCTCCAAATGAACTACACTTATATTATAGCCAAGTTTTTTTGCAACAGAAGAAAATTTTCTTGAAGCTTCAAGAATGCTCATCTCTGAGTCTGCGCCGATGTTATACGTCTGTTTGTCACCTAGCATCATAAGCTTTTCAAAAGGATCCATGTAGAACTTAATGTCAGAAAAAGATCTTGTCTGAGAACCATCTCCATATATTGTGATCGGCTGACAAGACAATGTTTGTCTAATCCAAATGCCTAACACGTTCCTGTATTTGTCCCAGATATTCTGATAGATGCCAAAGACGTTGTGGGGTCTCACAATGGAGTAGTTTAGACTAAAAAATCTTTGTGCTTGCTTTAAGTCCATTTCAATAGCATACTTGGCTATTCCGTAGGGATCTTCAGGAACAGGTATCATTTCTTCTGTATACGGCGAGGCACAGGCACTTCCGTACACGTCCATAGAAGACGTAAAAATTATCTTTCGCACTTCATGATTTATGCATCCGTTAATAACGTTTGCTGATGCAACAATGTTATTTGTATAGTTAAAATTTCTAATAAATGGACTTACGCCAACAGCAGCGTATGCCGCAAAGTGATAAACAAATTCCGGCTTTGTATTTCTAAAGATCTTGTCGATCTTTTTTTGATCTGTCAGATTTCTTTCGAAGAAATCAACGCGTGGGTCGATATTTTCGACATAGCCACCACTAAGATCGTCAATTCCGACAACTTCATGACCTCTGTCAAGAAGATGGCGGGTAAAATGTGAACCTAAAAGACCCGCACAACCAGTTACAAGTATCTTTGACATGAAATCAATTATACCTTGTCGTGCCTGACATGAAGACTATTGTAGCTTATGTCAAGAAAAATATGCTTCGGATTCCACTGAAAATTTCTTGCCATCTCTGCAGAAAGATGAGAGAGAAATCTTAGATCAGAGGATCCGTTCTTGATCGAGTCAGTACTTCTGAGACCACACAATACTCTTAGGTTGCCAGATCTGTTCATAAAGTGGATCGAAGATATGCAGGTATCACTTGAATAGAAGAATCTTCTCGTGCCCAGCCCTTGCGGAGAATTGTAAGGATTTTCTCCAGCAGTTTCTTTCTGAATAACTTCTTTGCACTTGTCAAAAATGCCTTTAAAGTATTCAGCTTCGTGTTCAACAAGCATGACATCTGGGTCTTTATAATCTGGTGAAAGATTTAGTCGGAGACTAAACTGAACCTCAGCGTCTGAATTTAATTTAGTCCACATTCTACTGAGAGAACCAAGCATTGCAGGTGTGAGCTGCTCATACTGATTTAATGCTTGCAAGGCAAGTTGAGTTACTTCTCGCTTGCTACAATTACTCCTAATCACAAAAACGCTAGGTAGCGATTCAATCTTCTCTGTCTCTTCTAGAAAAATATCATAAAGACGACTGAGAGAGCTTTCATTCTGAAATTCATCGCCTCTTTCACGAAGCCTATTTAAAATCACATCTTTTTCCGGGAGAAGAATTACAAAAAAGTTATTTGCATTACAAAGCTCTTCTCTAAGAGAGACTCTTAGCTCCTCAACGACAGCCCTGTCATACAGACGAGCATAGCACAAGGTGGAAAGATAGGACCTGTCTCTAATATTTCTAATAAATTCTGTTGCCTTATTGAGGTCTGAATAAAGAGAAGTTTTTCCACTGCAATCAGGACCCTCTAGAATAACATATCTTACAGGCAGGCTGCTCAAATTCATACCATTTGCCTCATCTTAAAAATTGAAGTAGAAAATCCCCATTGAGCGTCGTGTTGAGCCTTGCATACCCAGAGAGTGTAAGGCTTGATGTCTTCTTGGGGTGTGCCCCATACCCTAATCCTTGACGTCCTGAATGTATTGTCAAGGGTCTTAATTGCATAAAAAACCTTTCCATTCTTCGTCTTTTTCATCTCGACAGAGGATACGCAAAACCAGCCAATTCCCTCAGATCCTGCAGATATTTCGTGTAGACTTGGAACCTCTTTTTCTTCAACCTTCTTCATAACATCTGGTGGGAATAGTAGGTCTGAATCGATCGTGGAGGTAAGCTCATATCTGACACCAATCTTCTCTTCTCTGCCCCAGTCTTGCGTGGAAGTAAGCTCCTCTAAGAGAAAATCTAGGATGGGCATTACGTGTTCGCCGAGCTTCTCCTTCTTTTTCATCTGGGAAGGTGTCAAACCATAATAGCCTTTTCTCAGAGTTTCATAATTGTCGCCCTCAGTAAGGGCCATTAAAAGCTGTCTATGATTTGCTACACGACCGTATTGAAAATCCTCTAAAGATTCAAGCGCTTCTATTCTGCAAAGCGCTGTAAGAACAGTCTTGTTAATCTTGCTAGGTCTCCAGATGCCTGCTTCATCAAAGAGCATACTGCTAAGGTTCTTGTAGGGTCTACTTGTTAGAATCTCGTCAACCGCTGATGAACCAATTCCCTTCACAGAAGTCAAAGGAGGCACGAAGGCCTGCGCAGCATCAGAATATTGCCATTCTTTTCCTGAGTAATTAACGTCTATCTTGGAGAAAGAATAGCCGATTGTCTTGATCTCAGAAATAGCCTTGGCGAGAGCGTCTGGGCTAGAGTTCTCCGACTGAAGAATAGTTGCAAGCCATTCCTTCTCATAGTGAGTGTGGAGCCATGCTGCATAGTAAGAATCAAGTGCATATGCAACCGAATGTGACTTGTTGAAGCCATAAAGAGAGAAGAATTCGATCTTATCAAAAAGCTCGTGCATCATCTTCTCATCGAGGCCGTGAAGACGTTTTGCTCCACTGACGAACTTCTCTCTAAGAACAGCTCTTTCACCGCCTTTCTTGTCAGCAGTGTCAAGAGACTTCTTTACGAGAGTCTTTCGCATCTGGTCGGCTTCACCCTCAGAGAATCCAGAGAGCTCCATTGCAAGCAGCATGAATTGCTCCTGAAAGCAATTCGAAACGAGATGACCATTTGCGAAGAAATTATGATTATTTTCAACACCGATGTCATAGACTCGTCTGAGTGATCCTTTACGAATTGCCTTTACCTTAGTCGTTTTTAGTGCTGCCATGTTCGTCTTTCTTTAGTCTTTCTATGAATTCTGAAGACTCAGACTGCCATACCCTTTTTATCTTATATCCCGAAGAAGCTGCCTTTACACTGTTAGATTCGTCAAGTCTAAACTGTCGCTTCATACGAGCTGAAAGTTCATAAAACTTCTTGTTGCCGTGCCAAAAATCTCCGTCAAACTCTAGGATTGTGTTGATCGAAGGTATAAAAACGTCATACACATGACTGCATCCAGAAATTATGAAATTTCTGACGGCATCTGGGAAGATGCTTCGCACTTGCTCAAAGAATTCGTCCTCAGCAGTTGAAGAACGACGAAAACTGCAATTCTTCTTTGCATCGATCATCTTTGATCTGCGAGATTCAATGAGATCTTCTGAGATGTGTTTTAAGCTGCTGTGAATCAAGAGCGATCGGTTACTCTTGAAAACCATGTCACAGACAGTGCATCTTGCAGGCATATGCGTCTCCTCGGCGAGAGAGCAATACGACATATGTGCGCGAAGAGATGTATTCGATGTAAATTTTTTTAGACATCTTTCACAAGAATAATCACCTTCTACTCTAATGCGGTCTCTCACTTTGGAAGCATTTTGCTTTATAACAGTTTCTGGTGACAACTTTCTGCCGCGCATTTTCGCCAATGCTTCATCAGTGTGTTTCTTTCCCGTATATCCTATGCGAAGACAACTACGTGAACAATAAGACTTCTGTTTTTTTAATTGTTCTTGGCATACGACACATTTTTTCATGAATATAACCTTTCAAGAACCGGGTTCTTGAAACTAAGTATTCAAGCACAAAATCTCATCATCAATTTTTAGATCACCTGCAGGTACTTTGCCGCGAACTGTGTAGACGACATGATCATGCGTGAGTTCGATCTCACCATCTTCTGTCTCAAGAATAATCGTTTCACGTTCACCTTGATCGTAGAATTGTGTTATTCTGTCTGATTCTATGCAACCTGTTTCAGGATTATATGACGGAAGAAAAAGAGACATTTTCTCTCTCACGATTTCTTCGATTTCAAATTCTCCTAGCTCCGTAGTCACCTTTGTATTTCCCGATAGGCACATGAAGCCTCGAGTCGCGCCGAGCACCTTCTCAATGAGAGGATGGTCGTACTTAATTTTAGAAAGGTCTTTCCCGGCATCGACGTACATGTTATGAACGTTCGCCTTGAGCGGTCCAGGACGATAGATTGCTGTAACTGCAGCTAGCTCGTCGATATTATTGGGCTTTGCCTGCATACAGAACTTTCGTGCACCACTCGCAGTAAATTGGAACACACCTACAAAGTTTCCCTTATGATACACGTGATCCCATACTTTGGTGTCGTCCTGTTTAACATATCGACAGTTAAGATGCTTGTCGAAAAAAGTCTTAATGTCTGTAAAAGAAGGATCTGGGTTGCCTTCCTTAACGAGAATGCGTCTAATGCAGTTCTCAACATCCTTGAGAAGTGTGAGTCCCAAGAAGTCGAACTTAAGGAACCCGTTCTCCTCTAGATTTCTGAAGTTCATACCTTCAGACCAAGGAGTCTGTAGTTCACCTCTGACACCGATGATAGGCATGGTAGCTGCGAGATCATCAGGATCGGCGACAAGAACGCCGCCCGCGTGGCGACCGACAGAACGATTCTGCATGAAGAGTGTTTCGACGTGCGCCGCTACGTCGGGGTATTTCTCCATGAAGTCTTTGTACTTTGGAGAATATTTCATGCAGTCCTCGTGTTTCAAAACAAAGACCGACTTTTCAGTATCGTCATCTCGCGCCTGATTCATTACCTCGTCTTGTAGCGGTCCTGTCATCTCATTGACTTCTTCGAAGGGAACTCCGTAGATCTTAGAGATGTCTTTTACCAACGATTTAAGCTTCAAGGTGTTGAAGTTAGATACTGGGATTACTGCGTCGTCGCCAAATAGTTCGCGCGCAGAATCGATGAGTACATCACGGTCACCGGCGTCAGAGTCAATGTCGGGCCATGCAACCTTTTGACGATTGAGGAATCGACCCCACAGTAGATTATATGGAATTGGATCAATCTGAGTGATACCGAGAAGAAAGTTGACGAGAGATCCGGCTCCGCTTCCTCTTCCTGGTCCGAGAAGAGTCCGCTCTTCAGACTTCTTGAAGATCTTATACATCGTGACGAAGTAAGAAGAGTGTCCCAAGAATTTGATGTCAGACAGCTCCATCTTTGCTCGCTCGATATATTCAGCCTTGTCCGAAAGACCTTCGCGCTCGAGGCCTTCTTTTACGAGCTTCGTTAGCTGTTGGAACGTGGAGTTACCAGGTTCGTCGAGGTGCGGAAGTTTTGCCTTGACAGGAATCCAGGTGTCTTCGCATTCTTGCCACGCAAGATCGTGAGTTCTCTCAATCGAATCGCGAACAAGCTCTTCGGTACCCTGATAGAATTCATATTGTTCATATGACTTTAGAAATTCATCCCACATCTGGGTGGCATTCTTCGGATATAGTTCGCACTTAAGATCCTCAAATCTTGGAAGTGCGCCTTGATCGAGTTTCGCGCCCATCCAGCCGAGCTTCTTGTAAAGTTCGCGTGCTTGCCACTTAGACGGGTCTGGGTAGTGAGAATCGCACGTGGAGATAAGCGGGATACCCGTTTTCTTATGCAAATCAATTAGATGCTTGTTGACTGTATGTTGTTTCTCAAGCTTATTGAACTGCAACTCCAGGAAGAAGTTATTGAGTCCAACAGCATCTACAAAACGATCTGCAACGTTCTCGATGTCACTGAGAATCTCTTGCCCAGACTTACCATGCGCTTCTCCAAGAAGAATCTTGGAGGAGAAGTATCCGCCAAGGCAATTATGAACTACTACACCATTAGCAAAGAAATTATGATTGTCTTCAACAGTAATATCATAGACATCTTCTGTATAGTCCAATTCTTCGACTTCGATTATGTCAATAAATTTGTGGTTTTCCATATTTTCTTTCATCCAAGAAACGTTAACAATTTTTGGATTATGGATTCTTTGTCGGCATGCCAATCGATTTCCCAAACAACAAAAACATCATATCCAAACTTCTTCGCATGCGTGAGTTTTGTGTCATCTCTCTCTCGAACAGCTAAAACTGTCAAACCATTACACACTAACATATCGCTTGAAGAATATACACGAGGATCAGCATGCCAATATGTTCCATTAACTTCGATGATCTTTCTAGATTTAAGATCGCAAATATCATATACGAATTTCCCGTCAATACAGTGCTGAGGTTTTAGAGAACGAGAAAGCCTCTTTTGAAGTTCAGTAAAAATATCACGCTCAAGTTTCGAGACAAACTTCTTGTCTAATGAAGCACAAGTGGCGAATCCACCGCGCTTATGAAGTGCAGCTGCCTTCTCTTGTGCCTCTGATTCAGAAAATCCCTTGTTCTTCCAAAATTCGACTGTAAAAGGAGAACATGCACGTTTATATTCTATCAACCTTTGTTGTGCGTCTTCTTTAGAGAGACCAATGTCAATCCAATACTGCAACGTTTGAATCGGATTGTATGGTGTGCCTTTCTTCCTTCGAATGTTATGCGTATTTGACGCCCATCTTTGGAGTTGGTATTTGACAAGTTGCTTGACTTCTTCTTCTGTTTTATCAAGATGACGAAAACGTATCTTCCACCATTGAGGCATTGAAAGGTGAAGTGATCGCTGCTCTTTGCTATAAGGGACTATATGTCTTAGTAAAATAAGCAAACGTTGATCTTTGAGATGAAAGACACTATCTACCGCTACAGGATTAAATACTGAAGCTTTTTCGTGTCGAAACAGTGACAAAACTTGTTGAAGAGAATGACCAGAATCATATAAACAACGAATCTGCTCCTCTGACTTCCACGTCAAAATAACGTTCTTGAATTCTTCAAATCTCTTGACTGACAGCTTAGACATACTCGTAAATACCGCCTAGAGATACTTATTGTCTAGGCGGTATTTATTTACAGAGAAAGTATCTTGACAGGAATATTTTTCTTAAGTTCATCTGAACGAAGCCAGCCTTTATCTGTCAGTACTTGATGATCTGGGGTTAATCTTACTTCTTTGCCATCGGCCATCTTGATCATGACGATCTTTGCTGCCGACCTCGTCTTGTCTCCCCACAAGACACGCTTAAACTGTAGTTCTTTACATTCTTCGTTGAAGGAAAGCACCATGGGATTTTCACCTAACCTGTATCTCTCGATAACGCTAAGCAACGTCTCTGTTCCTCTATCTGTCACAAGCTTAGCGTCACCCGTAAGACATGCAGACGACCAGATGATATCTGATCCGTACTTAGACAAGAGATCGAAGTCAATCCTAGGGTAACGATAAAAACCGTCTTTATATGACAGCTTGACAAGTCTATAGAGGTTGGCCAGGCCGTTCTTATTTTTTGCAACTGCGACCAAGTGGTAACGCCTTTGCCAATCTTTCGATTTAACGTCGACAGTCTTGGTTTCATTCTCGTCCTCTACAACGAGACCACCCTGTTCCTCTTCGTCTGCATCGACGTCCGTAGGTGTCTTGGCGCGCTTTTCAGCCTCGGCTGCACTCTTGGCGTCCTTGATGGATTGCTTGTGAGCTTCGTAGTCGAGAGACCATTGAGTCAGCGAGGGAACAAAGTAGAACTCGACACCGTACAGCTGGCGATACTTGATGCCCTTCTTCTGGATCTTGGCAGCAGAATTCTTAGCATGGGCATGACCATTACCATTACCGTGATCGGTAAGAGCCCAGGCATCCATACCCTGAGATTCTGATGTGATCCACTTGATGTGATCCTCGGGATAGCCGAGTCCATCGAAGGTCGTTACGAGAACCCCGAGTGCGCGTGCAAGCCGACGAACCTCGTGGGAGGGCGAACGAGAGAAAGAGTGTCAGAAGTGATAATGTTCGACATGCTTGTATCTTAAAATTCTTTCAGTGACTTTTACACTACTTGCGCTTCTTGGCCTTAGACTTAGAAGTGTTAACCTTCTCTGCCTCGTCGAGAAATCCTTTAACTGCATCCACGATGTACTTGTCAAGATAGTGACCAAGCTCTTGTTTCAAGTCGTAGACAATAAAGTCCTCCCACTTCTTTCGATCATAATCAGGTCTTTGAACATCGAAAGATGTGATCTCAGGTAGATTAGATTGAAGATCAATGGGCTTTCCTCGAAAGTAGCCATCGTCTGTGTCAAAATCAATATGAAACTTAAACGTGCTGCGTGCCATTGTGACCTCTAAATGCAGAAACTGCGTCTATGAGTCACATCATACACAAGGAAGACGTGATCTTACACAGACGCAGTTATTAGTGGTCTCAGAGATCTTGAACGAAGTTGACGAAGCTGTCTTCCTCACCTATCGACTGGGCGCCGCCCATGAGCTCCTCATCGAGTTCTCTTGCGAGAGACTCAAGTTCAGACCTGCTTCCCATTGCTAAAAGAGAATCGTATTCTCTGGAGTATCCGTTGCCCTTGTCAAGGGCGTTCGCTGGTCCGAACTCGATGCTACCATATTTTCTTCCCATCTGCATGACCATGTTGCAGAACTCTTTGACAGACATTCCTGCACCCTCAGCGTGAACAGAAACATCTGGGATTTCAAAAGATGCATCTTCTTCAAGCATCTCTCTAAGACGACGCTTGCTGGATGTCTTGGTCTTGACGACCTTCTGAACTTCTTCTTTGATGATACGACGGAGTTGGTTGACTGTGAGCTTCATGACTGTAATTATACGCTTCTAGAAAAAATGAAAAAGTGGGTTAAAAAAATCACTCGATTTCCTTATCGTAAGGTTCGTAGAGCATCTTGCCTGTATCACTGCATCGATCGAGGTAGTCTTCGAGTTGTTCGAAGGAGGTAGCCACGAATGCACCTGAACGGGACAACATGAGGTTAAATTTTGCTCCAGGCGGAAGTCCTGCACAGAAGTAGATGATGTGCTTGTCGAAGGCTGTGGCATAACCACACTCCATGATGGTACCGAGATCCTTGTCGCGAGTGTTCACAACGAGGAAGTCGGCATCACGGATGTGCTTCAGATTGCCCTGGTAGGTTGCATCCTGTACCTCACGAGATGCATTAGGGGGACAGATGAAGATTCTGCGCGGAGAGGCCATGTCAATCCAATCTGCGCGAGCTTCCATGATTTGCTCAAGTCTCGTGAGTTCGGCATCCTGTGTTGGGTTGAACCACCCAGCGGCGAGATACATTTTTTGTCTACGATCAAACATTATTGGCTCCTCCTCTTGAATTCTTGTCGGCGTGATTCCATTTCTACCCAAACATCATCGTGTGTGAGGACGATGCTGAGACACTGAGTGACAGCATCTGTGATCTGGTCGTTGATGCCCTTTGGCATGTTCATGTTCTGCATAACGTGCATAATGAGTTCGAGATCATCCATCTTCTTCATGTTATTTACCAGCTTTCCAGGCATCGTGTTGTGTCTTAAGTCCGTCCCAATCCTTCATGTCTGCGTTCCACAGTTCGGTGAACCTCTTCTGCGGACCATCACCGTGCGTACCATTAATCTCCTCCCTCGTGCACTGGTAGATCGTGTCGTTCGGGTGGAATTCGAACCTGTCGTTCTTTGGAATAGGCCAGTAGAGGTTGGTACCTCGGGATACAAACTTGTCACCCTCCTTTACGCGGAAGGTCTTGATGTAGTGCATGTCGTGCTTGTTGAAGTCTATCACAGAAGTGAACTCAGGAATCACCTTGGCGACCTCCACGGCCATCCTCGAGGCGAGGAGATTGTCGGCGGCTGGCTGGATCTGTGTGTCCATACGTTGATAAATGAAACCAATGAGGTCCTTGAGCGAGAGGCGCATGTAGTAGAACGAGGTCATGCACTTCGGAAGGATGAGACGGGCATCCATCATGGATACCGCCTTGGAGTCAACCATCTCAGCGTACAGTTCCTTGGAGTCGTTTACGATCTTCTCCCAGCGGCGAAGGAAGTCGGGCGAGTTCTGCACAGGTTCCGGAACGACCACATCGTCATCACGGAGGTCGCGATCACCTGTGCACTGTGCAGCAAAAGTACCTGCACGGTGGCGAATGATGTGAGTCACCTCCTGGAAGGACAGGCCGCTGAGACGGAACGTGAAGCCGAGGCACTCCATCGGAGCAGGAAGAGTGAGCCCACCAAATACGTCCTCGAGGTTCTTGGAGAGTTCCTGCTGCGACACTCCTTCAGTCGGGTCGATGTCTGGGCGGTCTGCCCATGTTGCCTTGACGTAGTGCCATGCTACGTTCCATGCCTGTTGGCGGGTCGGATGATCGACCAGTTCCACTTTGAGAGCGTCGAGGTTGTTAAGGAAAGTGGTCTTCGGTTCTTGACCGAACTTGAGGACCATTGGGAGTTCGATTGGTTCTAGATCTTTATTGATGGGCATGGTTTCTCCAAAAAGAGTTGCGGCTTAGCGTCATTATAGACTGCAAGAGGACGATATTACAATAAACAAGAAGCAGCGTCAATGAACTGTGTTTGAAGATGATCAGGTATTGCTTTTCTATAGTCGACAGGGAAGAAATCATTTCTGTCAACGGCAACATTAAAGTGATTCTCGTGATTGGGAGTGCTAGCGTGATGTGTGTGACCGTGAACGACGTGCTCTATTTCACCAATCTCGTCAAGATTAACGCCCCGCTCCAAGGCAGTGAAAAGGGAATAATGAAGAAGCAGAACGCCGCCAAGCCTGACGTGACAGAAAACTTTTTCGAATCCTGCATCTTCGTACCACTTGTCGGTCTGATGATCATGGTTTCCTCTTATCAGGAATTTTCTACCTTTCAGCGAGGAGATGAGCTCTTTAAGCTGATCTTCTCTACCGCCTAGACCCGCCGAGACGTCGCCCAAATGGATGACAACGTCTTCGTCTTTGACCACTGAATTCCACTTCGAAGACATCTCGAGGTTCATGTGATCGACATCATCGAAAGGTCGATTGCAATACTTAATTATGTTGGCATGAAAAAAAATGTGTATCTGAAGTCAGATACACCCTACACTTTCCTTCACAACCTATAGAAGCTGTCAATATAGAATTTCTTGTCATATCTTTCTCCATTTTTAAATCTCTTAATTAAATTACTCATGAAGTCAATGTTGATCTTACATAAGCCCTAATCAAGTTTTCAACAGCGAGTCTCGAAGAAGCTATTTTTGACATAGTTTTCCACACGCCTAGCTTCCCTTCTTTTCCAAGCCAGTCTGGGAGATTCTTGATGAATGACTTGACGTCTCCTGAAGACAGATACTGACGCATAGCTGTTCCGCTTACGCCTCCTGTTCCCGATCTCTTTACACCGGCAGCAAGTATTCTATCTTTTAGTTCAGAATTTTTCTGGGTTATGGTGTCTACTCGCTGCTGTGCCTCGTTTTCTCCTGCCGAGTCTATTCCTCCATAAAGCCTGACAATCGTCTTCTTTCCCCTGTTGACAAGATCACGAGCTACTAAAACTGCCTCTCTCATTGGAGAATCAGAGAATCTAATTACAACTTTATCTCCATATTCTTCTGATATGCCAGGAATATAATAGTCGCGCCAGAGAGGTATCATGTCCTCAGCAGTTATTTCCTCTCTGCCGCCAGTTGAAACAAAAATTATGATGGAGTCATTTCCGTCAGTAATGGCTTGCTTAATGAGAGAGTCATGTCCAGAATGAAATGGCTTTGCAGCCATCGGAATGACAGCAACTTTATTCGCTCGATGCGTACCCGTGCTTAGAAGGCGCAATTTTGCTGTGAGAAGAATGTCTTCCTGTACATTTATCTTTGATTTTACTGGGTGTTCAGGCAAGTCTTCTAGACTATAAGCAATACTAGAAAGTTTATCAAGCATCTCTTCTGGGTTGCCGCGGGGAAGATTGTCTAAAATTCCATCAACCAATTCATTAACAGCGCGCCAGTACAACGACTCTTCGTCTGCGGTTCCTTTTGATCTGGCAGCCTTTGCCGCCCTGACATCTTTGCTATGCTGATCCGAAGCAAGAACTTTAATTAGTTGCTTTTCAGATACTTCATCGTCTCCTATTTGTATGACAACTCCCTCGGCATCTCCGCCGAGGGAGGATTCTAGCTGTGAAAAAGAATTTGCAGCTAGATTAACGATAGACATCGGATCAGAGAAGTCAGTACTATCAAAGCCCTGCTGAAATAAGCTTTTCAGCCCAGCATCAATGCATCCGTCAAGAATCGATTTGCGAGAAGACAGATTTCCGTCAAACACAACAGGGAATGAACCAAGCTTTAACATCTTCCTGTAGGATTCAAGCTCTTCAGGTGAATCCACGAAGTTAGAAGAAGAAAATAGTTGACCTCTAGAAACTGCATATTTTGTAGGACCGAATCCTACCAAATACATGCCATGCTTTTTCGCATAGTCACGTGTAACTGTAGGCTTGTTTTGTACAAACTCTATAAAAAACTCAGTGTTAACCGGTATCTGCGATGTCCCTGGGTGAACTTTTTTCAGATGATCATGAACGAATTTGTACTGTGACGTGCCAAGCGCTGTTGCCTTTATGTCCTTTTCTCTTTTTTCTAACCCCTTGAATTCCGTTGAATATATTACATTTCCTTTGTAGGAAACTATCCAGTTCTTGGAGTAATCTTTGGGATCAAAAGGACTGTCGTTCCTTATAAGCGTCAGCTTAGTTCCGTCGATCTTTTCTACAGCGACTATGTGTTTTCTTATAAAGTCAGAAGCTTTTTTCGGGTTAGTAATTGCCTTTTGAAGGGCTTTGATCGATATGTCAAGCATCTAGCAAGTTTCTCCATATTCTCAAAGATTCTGATCTGACCTTGTAGGACTTATAATAGTCTTCTTGCAAGTCTTCGAGATGTCTGTCATGTTTTTGAAGAAAGGGAAATTTATTTCTAAATGCAGCTATTGCAGGCATCTTGGCTGACATGTCACCTTCAGAGCTTGTTGCGTCGAGGGCCTGGCCTTCTTTTCCATATAATTTAAATCCTATAAAGTCAAGGTATACTTCTTCAATCTGATTGTCGTCGAAGTGATCCTGCATTAATTGCAGAAGGCCAAGGTAGGAATCTAGAAGATTCAGCTCATTTCCGACAGGATTGTCTCCAAAGAGCAGTCTAAAAATTTCTTTTTTCGATCTAACGTCATCACCAGCAGGAATCTCCTTGTACGCCTCCATTCCGTTTACAATCACAGGTGTTCCGTCCTCGTGAAATTGCTGGGTAAACTTTGTTCTTAGGCCTTTGTCGACTGAAAATGAAAGAAGCCTTACAGGATTTGTGGTCTTCGACACCTTGACCTTTTCAGGTGGGTCGAGCGGACTCGTTCTTGTGAGAAGAACTACATCTCGTTTCAGTGAAACAACTGTAGCAAGACATCTCAGAATATATTTGTGAAATACTCCTTTAATGCTGCTTTTTGTATCTTCCCAAGAAGAAGAGTGACCAAACTTTGCAAACTCGTTCGGAGATCCTAATTCATAGTCTACGGACTCAAAATCAATCTGAACATAAAGCTGAGGATTATTTCCGTCTGAATACGTGAAGAGACAATTGATCTGCTCTCCGCCAATACCTGCTTTTTTATCGACGTATGAAACCGAAGAATTTAGCTTCTTCCCTGTAATTTCATCAAGAAGCTCAAAAAGAGTCTTAAAGTTCTCCTTCGGAACTGTCAAGTCTATGTCGCCGAATGTTGGCTTGTATTCATTTATCTCTTCGTCAGAAAGTCTATTTCCGAATAAATGCTCAGAAGAACCATTGAATGCCTCTCCTGTGTTTAGTAGAGTATCACGAGTCTTTGCGGGCCAGATTGGTGTTCCAAACTTCTTCGCATGTAACTTGTCAAGAACTTTAAAAGCATCAACAAAAGACTTCTTAAACTGAGTCCTATCGATCTTTCTAAAGTCTGGTTTATCCACTCTGTAAGACTTGCCGGAAGGTCCCACAATATTTACATTTCCGCCCATGACTGTCCTTTATAGCGGATAACTATACAATCGACCTGTCAGACAACTGGGATAAAATCAATGGGATTGCACCCTTTTGGAACATACGATATGTTATTAATTCCTTTGACTTCCTGATTGTATGATTTCTCCGGAACCATGACTTTTACATCATGCTTGGCATACTCTGCAGCGTGCTTCGCAGAGTCATCGATTGCAAAGTACTTGCCCTTGTTGTAATACGGTTGCTTGGTGAGCCAAACAAACTTCTCTGTTGCGAAGGCAACTCCGTCAGCATCAATCTTGTTCATAGAGAGCCAGGCATACGTATCATAAAAACAAGTGAGCTCATTCTCAGGACGAGAAGTTATGATCTGAATCCAGTATCCTTGCGACTTGAGATGATTTAACAGAGTGATATATGCTTCGTCCCTCTCTAGCAAAGCAAGACCGTGACAGTCTATGAACTCTTTGAAATATCCTTCGCTGTTAATGTCAAGCTTCTTGAACTCACGAACGCTATAGTACTCGTCACTTTCTGGGTCGATAAAATGACCGCACTTTTCCGAGGACCAATAACAGAAAGACTTTCTGAAGTTTGCTAATACGTCATCCACGTCGAAAAGAGCAACAGGTTGTCTGCCATCCCAGCACCTTCCAGACATCTTGTGCCTGTAATGAAGAAAGCTATTCTTTCGGTCCAGGGCGGCTGAAAAATTATTCGAGTCAATTCCCCACAGGTTAAGGATGGCTAGAATATATCGATAAGCATCAACAGTCTTGAAGAGAATCTTTGATATGTCTACATGGCCTTCTGAAATCCTGTGATCCTTGTAGTTAACAGCTTCTACTATTCCAGTTGCCTCTGAGTGAAGTGCAAGCACGAGCGTCTTTAGCTGTTCTTGTCTTTGCTCATTTGTAAGACTAGATGATTCAAAGAAGAGCTCAGAGAAGACTTTCTGCGCAGTGAGAGCTTCTTCCAAATTAGACCAATTCATCAGTAATCTTTCTTCAATCTGTCGTGAATTACCCTGTCTTTATATTCATAAGCTTCAAAAAATTCTTCTGCCGAGACACCAAGCATGATAAGAACTGAAAGAAAGTAATTGAAGGCATCGACATATTCTTCTAAAAAAGAGTCTTTGTCGAATTCAGTAATTTCAGTAAGTCTATGAGGCTTCCATCCTCTAACATGCTGAAGCGATTCAAACATCTCTTCGACGCCCTTGAGGACCGTATCCCTTACATGTTGTTGTGATTCTTTCTTTGCAATATCGATAGGCCACGACTGTAATACAGCAGGGCGTTTTGTTGACAACTCTTTCATAAACTTCTCTCGAAGTTCAAGCATTTTTTTTAACTTGCAGTCATCCATGTCTTATACACCATATAGTCAATCACATCTATAGTACAATGAATATTTAAAATTATGAAGAGAAACATTGAAGACATAATCTTGGAGAGATTTGGTGATCCTATCGGAAACTATACGGGTGATGCAACAGGTAGTATGAGGAGTGTCAAAAAAGAGAAATATCCCGAGTGCAACACAGAAGACTGTAGCTGCAATCACACAAATGAGGGCGAAGAGTGCAAGATGTGTAGATTCATGGAGACCAAAGGTTCGTGTGGTTGTTTTCACCTTAAAGAGTCAAAAAACCCGGATTGCAGGAAAATATCTGTGGCATGCGCAAGGAAGAAAACTGCACGAAGTGGCTTGAAGGGAAATGTTTTCTAAAGCCACTTGTCATAGAAAAATTGAAACGGGCCTGAAAGGCCCGTTTCAATTGATACACCTTGTCTCTTGCATCATGCTTTTCGAGGCCACTTGCCTGTTGCTTTTTTTGACATCCATGCAGCAGCAGCTTCTGGTTCGTCAGCCCACTTCTCAACCTTCTTGACCTTGTCCTTAAAGGTCTTGGTTCCCTTAAGAATCTTCTGAGCAGTCTTTTTAGTCGGACCTTTGGCCTTGGCCTCGGCGTGGATGCCGTGGTCTTCCCCCTCTTCGCAGGACTGCATCTTCGCATCACCCGTGAGGTATCCGTGGATCTGCTGAATGTTTTCGTGCGCAACAGCGAGATGGTTCTGAACCCAACCTGGAAGCTGATCGTCTCCGTCGAGAAGTTCACATACCTCATAGACCATCTCCTTCATAGATGACAACTGTGACTTGGCCATGTAGCCCTCGTTATCGACGGCATCACCGTTCTCCGAGCCACGAAGGAAGCGGTTATCATCATCGAAATCAACTGCAGGTTCGTGATCGTCACCAGCAACGTAACCCCAGTTGCCACCCTTCCAAGCAGCCATCTCATCCTCGGTGATGCGCGTGATCGCCTCGGAGAGTTTTGTCTTCTTTGGCTGAGCCTTGCTAATTTCTTCCGCGATGAGCTTGCGGAGCATCGTTGCTGTGAGTTTCATTGTGGCATTATCCTTTGCTTGAGCAGGTAGATGTGACCTTCATGTTTGTCTTCGATTCCGGCGAGGAGGTTATCGAGCCCGCGTGACATCGTGCCATTGGCTTTGAGGTGCTCTGCCAAGTGGGCAGCAGCCTTGAGGAAGTTCATCTCGGCGAGATAAGAGCGCTTGGCCAACTCAGTAGGTTGTGGAATGGTGGCCGTCATGCCGTACCCCTGGAGGAGCTGACAGAGTTGTTTGTGTTGCAGAACGATGTCTACGTTGGCAGTACAACCGAGGCCAATCGACTTCTCTGCGAGTGAGTCGATGTCTGCCGAAGTAGCATCGTAGACTCGAGCGAAGAGAAGGTGATCTCCGTAGAAGGGATCCCCCTTCGTGATCCAGTGATGATTCTGATGTACTGCGGCAAGGAACTTGAGATGGACGAGGAGGACAGAGAGTTCTGGGTACGGAACTCCGCCCCACTCTGAAACCATGTTCTCTGTGATGATGTCGAGGTTTGGCTCCACAACAAGCGCCATCTCAAGAGTTTCTACGAGTCTCTTCTTCATGTTCTTCTCACTTGAGTTGCAGGTTAAATCCGACCATGTCTATACCTGTGGCATGAGGTCCCCATGACAAACGGTAGGGTTCGCCGGCAATTGCCTGTCGCTTATTCCATGAGTCTACATAGCGATCCAAGGCCTGTTCAGTCGTCGAGTCCATCTTCCCGCCTGGGATCTTTCCATTGACTGGAATGAGTGTCTCACCGCGGTGACCTTCTCCGAGTCGGTATTTTTTAATTCCTGCCGGAACAGTTGACTTTCTGACAAAAAAGAGCTTCTCAGCATCATCGATGTATTGAGCCGAAGAACAGTTGGATTCAAGAAGGTCTGCAATAGGATTGTTGCGGGTCTCATCTACAATGGGCATAACAGCATCATCGAGATATGACTCCCTGAGAAGTCTACTTGCAATTGCCTTGAGAGAGCCTTCGCCAAGTACGGCGTCTTCTCTTTCCTTTGTACAATCATATATGGCGTTGAGAAGTTTATCTCTGTCAAGCTTAACACCTGTCGTAGAATAGTGACTTGCTACAATTCTTGTTGCGATGGTCTCTTCCCAATTTCCTTCAAGGTTACCGCCATACTCACTGCAAAGTTTGTGAGCAAGCCTTTCATACCATGTAGCTGGGAGATCTTTGTCGCTCGACCAAGTTTTTATCGCATCTCCAAGAGGTTCTTCTCCGTACATGTCAAAGGGTTCGTCTATTTCTTTTGGGGCTGGCAGTCCTGACTCTTGCAGCTTTTTTTGTTTAACTATAGTAAGAAACTGATCGTCATTTGGAAAATTTTTAATTGACTCCCTTACAAGTGCATAAGGTAATCGCTTGGCTGCTGCACATCTAACGGAAGAAGACTGATCTTCAAGAAGTCTAACTGCCATTTTTTCAGGAAGAAGACGTGCAGCAACTTTTCTCAGTGCTACTGAGTTGCTTATAGATGCTTCTATAAGCACAGACGTCTTAACACTACCTCGCTGAACCTCTCTTCTAGAAGCTTCTGAAAGATCTAACTGTTCATTGACAGCCTCTGCAACTCTATCACAATTTTTTGATACCATTACTGGTGGACCGAAAACGCGGAAAAACTCTTCGCGAATTGTCGCATACTTCTGTTCTTCCTTTATCGTTTTCTTTGCTACTTGCTGCAGCTCCTTAAGCTTCAGATGCATATTGAAAAGACTCCTACTCCTAAGTATTAAGCGTCAGTAAAATCATACGCTATTTAGTGGTCAACTTCATGTCTTTGACCCAAGATATCATCTTTTTCTTTGCAGAGCCTCTATAGAGACGCTTTTTCCTTGAAGCTGGGATCAACTTAAAAGTTCTTCACTGCAAGTTTCTTCAAGATAAGATCCTGTCATCTCAGCTTCTGATCTAGTTATTTTTCTTAGCTCACTTATTTTATGTAGCTAACTATCAATTGTAAAGAAAGAAGACCAGTCAGGATGCCAAATTCCTGCCGGACTAACGTCCCAAAAGTGATTCATTAGCGGAATAGAGGGCGCCTTTTTAAGGTGCATACCTGACTCAGAAAGAAGTCTAGAGCCCTTCTTTAAATTACAGCGCTTACACGCCGAGACACAGTTTTTCCAGTCAGTTCCTCCACCTTTAGATCGAGGATGCACATGGTCTATGGTGATCGTCTTGTAGTCTAGGTTTATTCCGCAATATTGACACTGCCAATTATCTCGATTAAATAAAACCCGTTTTCTAAATCGAGGCGTAGAGTACATTCTTGTGACACGATCTAGTAGACGAACCGTCGCAGGTATTCTATAGGCTCTGCTAGGAGATGAATATACCTCATCCCAGGCGCTAGGATGCTCACCTACTGTAATTACCTCGGCGCGGCCCTTAAACAGCAGATTAAGAGCACGAATTGATGACACAAAGTTTAGAGGAGTCCAGTCAGCGTTGAGTAGGAGAACGTTACGTTTCATTTCAACTCCTGTTCGTGTCAGAGGTATTGAAGTAACTATTCTCCCGAAAACGAACTTTGAGCCTGATCTCATCGCTTTCTTTTAGTAGACTTCATGAGATCGACGGCATCTTCAAAAATCTTTTCATCTCGCTCGACGCAGACCCATTTTCTGCTAAGTGCGCGAGCAGCATGCGCAGCCGTGAGAGACCCGCCGAAAGGGTCCATAATCCAATCACCCTCATTCGTGTTGGCTAGGATAGGAAGCTCAAAGACACGTAATGGCTTCTGGGCAGGATGTACCTTACCGGAGAAGATCTCTGTGATATCTGTCCACACATTGTTTCGTCGATAGAACTCGCTCTTCGCTGGATATTTGGCGTTGTATCCCGCGTAACCGCGCTTCGTGTCAAGGTAAGGCACATTGAAAGTGGCAGGATTTTTGATATTGCCCTTCACCATGTAGAGGATTTCCTCGCGAGTGGAGAGGTAGTTGTGTTGTACTCCATATGCACGCTTCTTCTGCCACGTGATGAGATTGGCAATCCTCATAGGAGTCTCGTATTCCACGCGGTGGGCATACTCGAAAAATGGACGGAAACCTGGAATACCATAGCCACCCCACACATACATGGCGCCACCGTCCACCAATAATTCGGAGAATGTGTTTGTCCAATCCACCATCCAATTAACGAAGTTTTTCTGTCCTTCGTGCCACTTGTCCCACTCCTCATCGATGATGTTGCCATAAGGCGGATCTGTGACTACTGCCTTCAACTTGGAATCGCCGAGAACGTTCTTGATCTCATCTATCACCGCTTGCGAGGTGCAGTCGCCACAGATCGCCAGGCCGTCTTCGAATTTCTCAATCTTCATGTTGATCTAATCTTATCAATTAGCTCATCGGTGTTCAACTTGCGGGTGAGCCGCTTCTCCTGGCAGGGATCGCAGAGGGTGCGGATCCATCCGCCTGGTTGCTTGTGACCAGGTACGCCACAATCTTCGCAGATCTTGTGGGACATGGCCTCGGCCATTCGGATGGCACCCCACATCTCCTCGTTGCCGCCATAGATGTAGAAGCGGAGTCCACCGAACTTCTCCTTTACTTGAGCTGCGAGGGGCTGAGCGGTTTCCTTCTCATCCTCAGGAAGCCTGTAAGTGGAATTGTCTGCCTCATTTTGCAGCACTGCGCAGAGTGCATCGATGATGTCGTACCAACCGTCACCACACTCCGTGTACTTCAGGCTGTTGAAGATCTTTGGATATTTCTTGAAGAGCTGTTTTTCTTTATCTGGGCTCATGTCAAGATACTAAACTGGTCGATGCAAAGATTACATCGACCAGCTACATGTTGGACTATTTTACTTCGATAACGTCCAAATCATCAAGAGCAATTAAAATGTCCATAATCTCTGCGGACATCTCTTCATTGTTTTCTGCGCCAAGAGCCTTTTGAAGATCGTCTAAGAAATCACCGAATTGCTTCTTTGCTGCTTCTTTCTTCTTGTCATCAGCTTCGACGATAAGACCAGCAATCTTGCCCCACTTCTCTGCTGAAATTAACTCTGTGATCATTCTGGACTTTTTTGCCGCGGTCAAGATGACAGCCTCGCTAATTCGACGACCTCCTTCGGCAAGTAGGTGATTGTTCTTGATGAGCCAATTGATCACTTTTTCAGCAACCTCTGGGCTGGTCTTTGTTTGCTGAGAAATGGCCTTTGCGAGTGCCTTGGAGGCCTTGGGCGAATCGATTTTCTTCTCTTGGGCTTGCGCGGCGACTTTCTCCGGGTCTTGGCCGGATGCAGCCGCAGCTGCTTTTACTATTGTCGAGATCGAAGAATCACCAGCTGTGATAGAACTTCCCGGCTTTGGAGCAGCAGTCTCAGCAGATGCTGATCCTGAACCACCAGCGCTGGGTGATTCTGCTGCTTTTTCTATCTTTGTAGGCTCAGCACCTGCGCCTGTAAGTATTGAATTAAGCAATTCAAGAGCTACTTCGGGAGAAACACCCGCATCCTTTGCGATTGACTTAAGATCTTGAACCTCTTTCGTAATATTGTCTGCAGCAACCTTCACTCTTCTGTTAAATTTGTTATTAGCAAAAATTTTGCCTACGTCAGTTGCACCCGTGTCTTTCACAGCGCCGAGCCACGATTTGAGATTGTCAAACCATCCCTCAAGAATAACTTCGCGTTGGTTGTCGGACAAGTCTGCTTCTAAAAGAGCTTGATATATCTTGTAGCGCAAGGCAGAATTTTCCATGTTTCCTCTTCAATAAACCAATTAATTATAGCTAACATACAAAAAACGACAGGGCATGCCCTGTCGTTTTATCTTTCAGCCCTTCACTTTACCTTAATCTCAACTGTCTTCGTCTTCGCTGTTACGATTTTTTCGAAAGTAAGAGTGAGGACTCCGTCCTCGTGGATCGCTGAGACTGTTTCTGGATTGTAGTCCTTTGAAAGAACATAGGCGTACTTGAAGTCCTCGCCCCTAATTTTTCCGGCAACCTTGATCTCGCGCCCCGTGGCCTGCACGGAAATGTCCTTCCCTTTCATGCCAGGAAGATCGATGGAGAGATGAAGTTCATTGTCTTTCTCTTCTGTCCTGTACGCTGCGGTGTTAGTGTATACCCTCGATCGTGTCGTGTAGGGTGTCGAGTAAAGATCTTCTAGATTACGAAGGGTGTCAAAGAGAGTTGGGGTCTTCAGCATCGTATCGTAGTACTTGTTCAACATCTATTGTTCTCCTGTGATATTTGAGGTTCATGTCATGACCTCGTGACTCTATGATAATCATCTCTTTAGGGATGGTAACCCCCTTAGTTTCACTTTTTCACAGCAACACGTCTCGAGCTAGCTCTGTCTCTGTCTCTGCCTTCTTCTTAGCAGCTTCAGCAAGAGACTTCTCGTGCATCTCTGCGACTTGCTTGACATACTCGGGATCAAGAAGTAGAACATTTGAATTTAGTGGATCAGTCTTTAGCTGAATTTGACGCATCAAATCTGCGACGTCTATTCCCATTAAAAATCCTTCTTGAACAATCTGCACAATTCTATGAAGAACGCTATCATCCAATTTCATGTTTTTTCCTTTTCTGTTTTTCTGTAAAAATTACTTCACGATCTTTTTCAAGTTTATGTCGTTTGTAAGCTTAAAAATCATTTTATGTCGGTATGTTTCTTGTGGTCTTCAACATAACAATTATTTCTGTAAACACTGCTTCTTTAGACCGATCAGAGGCAACCATGTGAGACTCTTTTGGGTGCTTGTTGACCCAGTCAGCGTATAGTCTTCTTACCTCTTCCTGTAGTTTGCTGTCTTTCTCGTACACGTCTTCTGCAATATGAGCATGAGGTTTTCCGAGAAGAACAAGCGTAAAGTCTGGTTTTCTTAGTTTTTTGTAGAAATAGTTCACAAATGAGTCATCTACGCCTGATGCCTTTCCGTATACTGTTGTGGAGAGACTCCACCTGTCGAAGATGAGGTAATCATACTCATGATCTAGATCAGACAGCACCTTTGTCTGAAACAACCAGCGATTGAGAAACTGAGTGAACTGAAAAACTCTTGGGAACTTCTTGGCATGACCCTTTTCAAGCATCCAGTAAATTGCATTGTATGTAACTTTATCGTGTATGGGAACTTCCACCACTTTAGCTTTCTTTCCGCATTGCCAAAGATATTCACAGAGTAGCGCACTCTGTGTGGCTTTTCCACATCTATCGGGACCTTCAATCACAATTATTTTGCTCATTCGAACGGTCCCCTCAACTGACCATCCCTTAAGAGGCCGAAAGCTTCCAGCGTTGCGTCAAACTGTCCAGTCTCCTTCACGAGTCGAAGCATCTCACCTGCCAAGTCGCGAATCTCCAGCTGGGCGTGCATCGAATAACGAAGCTCGAGAAAATGTGCAAAACTCCTGAAGTTAAACATCACATCAGCTGTGATTGTTTTACCGTAAGGAAGATAAAATCTGGCAGATTCTTTTGCTCGATTTCGTGACACTCCACACTTTACCAAACGATCAAGAGTTTCATGATATTTTTGTATGCTTTCTTCTAAGTGACAAATGTATAGATCTTGTTCTTCCTGTGTCCAATCACAAGGAACATGATATTCGTTATCGTTAAGTTCCTTATACCTTGCGCTAGATGCATTTATTGATACACCAATGCGATGTTTAAGCATATGTATATGAGAACTTAAATCTGATGTTACCAAAAAATGAAAACTTGATTTTTCGTACGGTGTTTCATGAGAATTCTCTGCAAGCATCTTAAGAAGTTTTGGGATTCTATCTCTTTTTTCTTGAGTCAATTCTCTGCTTGTCGAAGTCCATGCTGAAAGTGCATGAGTTTCGTCTGAACCATAGAAGCCAACCAGCTCTACAGAGTTATTTTGTTTTGGCATAGAGCAATCCTACACACGAGTGAATTAAATGAAAAAGTATTGTGAAATTTGTTTAGAAGAATTTAGAACAACAACAAACCATCTTTACAGTAGATGCAAAAAGTGTAGAACAAAATTTTGTAAACATTGCAATTCCGAACACAAAAAAAGAGGAATTACATGCTCAAAAGAATGCGAACTAAAAATTAGAGAAAAAAGATCCATAGAAAGACATGGAGTCAAACACCCAAGAAAACTAAAAGAAATCGATGAAAAAATCAAGAAAACATGTCTTGAAAAATACGGATCAGAAAATCCATTTGGATCAAAAATAATAAAAGAAAAAATAGAAAATACGTGTCTTGAAAAATACGGAGTCACCAATCCGATGAAATCAAAAGAAATAAAAGAAAAAACAGAAAAGACGTGTATTGAAAGATATGGTGCTAAATCTCCTTTTCATTCTGCTGAATGTAGGGAAAAGTCTAAAATCAATAATTTAAAAAAGTATGGAATAAAATACGCTTTTCTAAGCTTGGAAGCAATAGAAAAAAGAAAAAAGACTAACTTAGAGCGATATGGAACAGAATATCAGGTCTCATCAGAATCAACAAAAGCAAAATCAATCAAGACGCTAATAGAAAACTATGGTGTTGATAATCCTATGAAATCAGAACTTATAAAAGAAAAAATTCAAATTTCTCTTCAAGAAAAATATGGTTCAAACATTGTTAATCCTTCACAAATTTCTAGTGTTCAAGAAAAAATTAAAGAAACAAGTATATCAAAGTATGGTGTTCAACATTTTACACAAAACTATGAAATTCAGGAAAAGACGAAGAAAACAATGATTGAAAAATATGGTGTTGAGAATGCTTTAATGCTTGAGAAAACAAAAATTGCTTCTCATTCAAAAGAAGCAACCGAAAAACGAATGAAAACTTTAAAAGAATCAAATCACAATTTTCAATCATCTAAAATAGAAGACAAATTGTATGAAATTTTAACATCTGTATTCAAGAATGTTGAAAGACATGCAATCATCAATGGCTGGGATATAGACTTCTACATAAAAGACATTAATACATTTGTAAATATGAATGGAATTTATTGGCACGGTAGAGAGCTATCAGAAAAAGACTTAATTGAATCTTCAACAAAACAATTAAAGACAATTCTTTCAACAAAATCTAGAGATCTAAAAAGAGAAAATTGGTTTAAAGACAACAATAAGGTTCTAAAAATTATTTGGGAAGATGAAATTGACATTGCAATAAAGATATTGTTGGGAACTAATTTGTCAACAGACAAATAAGACAAACAACATTACACACTACGTACGAATTTCAATAACTTCTCCTCAAGAAGTTCCTTCATTTCACTCTCGAGCTCACGAAGAACAGCATTGGCAGAAGCAAGCATTGCACGCTGCTTTGCAGGATCGTTAGCCATTTGGCTAATGTGTCTCCTGAGATGACGTTTGAGACCTTCGGTTGCGTCTGCAGCAACCTGAGAGAGTGCGAAATCAGGAATGCCTCGAGCATAATCCTCCTTAAGGAGAGTCTTCACTTCCGAGGCAATCACCTGTTTGAGAACTTGTTGTTTCTTCATTCTCCCTCAGGAACTGAGGAAACCTGTACAGCAGCTTCCATCATTCGCTTTGCATAAGCAAGAATGGCACTGGAGATATCCGTTGCAAGTTCCATCTCGGATTCATAGATGTCATACATCTCGAGCTCGTCTTGCCAAGCATGTGGAGTCATGTTCACAACACCCGAAAGCTTCATGTAAGAAGCAAGGCTCTTATATAAGACACTATTGATTTGAGGAATGAAGTCACGTGAATAATTCGTGACGTCATCTTCAATATCATTTGCAAATTTCTCAGGAGCGTCTTCGAGGCCGGTCTCATTCTCGAACATGAGAGCTTCAGACATCAAAGACTTCTTCCTGCTCTCGTACATGCTCTCGTGGAGGTTCTTTCTGACTTCTGCTTCCTCGCTGATGAGGCCGTTGATCTTGTCAAGTTGTCTCTGGGTAAGTTTCATTTTCGACTCCTAGGGTAATTATTCGATTTTTAGGTGAAGGATAGCATCTAATTGATCTTTTTCAAATGAAGATCATCTGACTCCCAAATGACAAAAATTTTATCATGCAAATATGTGGTTTAACTACAGCGCGAGCTTCCGCAAGATTTGCACGTGAGGCAACCTTCCTGATACATGAGACCATCTTCTGCACCGCAGGATGAACACTTCTTGTCTGATGTCGACTTTGTTCCGTCCGGGATATAACCCTTGAGTGTTCTTGCTATCACACGTGAGAAGCTCTGCATATCTGAGTTTTTGTCCTTTTGTAACTGCTCCACAATGTATTGCATTGGTATTCCGTGCCGAAGAGCGAGTGAAAGCGAACGTGTGAAAGCACCATAGAGAGGATTGGCGAAGAGCTCTACCACATCCTTGAAGAGAACAGCATCGTCATCTCCGACAGGAATGGAGAGGTTATAGGTGGCAACTCCGTCCTTCTTACCGTTCTTGATGAGCGTGCCATGCTTCGCCTTTTTTGGTACTTCCACATGCGAGGAAAGGCCGCAGAATACTTCATAAGGCTTGTTATCCATCATACCGACGAGAACGAGATAGCTCTCTGTGCCGCTCTGGCCTTTTACGTTAATTCTATGAATATCACAGGGCAATTCCTTTTGACGCTTTGGAGCGTGGTTTTCTGCAATACCTGTGGGTTGACCGCCATCCTTCTTCTCCTCTATCTTTGGATCATCGGAGACTAGAACACCTGTACGGCAACCGTCTCGATATACCGTGAAACCTTTGCATCCGGATTCCCAAGCTGCCATGTAGACTTGGGCAACAGTTTCTCTTGTTGCATCTGATGGTAAATTACAAGTTTTTGACAAAGAATGACAAATCCAACGTTGTGCCGCTGCCTGAAGCTTAACTGACATTTTCCAGTCTACATCACTAGACGTAGCCTTCCAGTATGGAGACAGCTCTATATTGTCATCTTTTCCTGTTATTTCCATCCACTTCTTATATCCGTGGTGATAAACTTTGTACTCCTGCCATTTGTCCCCAAGCTGATCAACAAAGTCAATCCGAGACGTTATGTCAGTTGATGTAATCTTCTTTCTGCGGGTGTAAGAAACAAGAAACACAGGTTCAATACCGCTTGTAGTTTGTGTAAGACATGAGACAGACCCTGCGGGTGCTGTTGTGGTGAGAGCGATGTTCCTGCGGCCATACTTCAGGTAATCTGAACGAAGTTCTGGATCTACCGAGATCACCTTCTGAATGAACTCGTGATCCGCCTCGAGTTTGTGAGAGAAGACCGGGAATGCACCGCGTTCTGCCGCCATGCGCACCGAGGATCGATAGGCATTTACCTCAAGGACCTTGTAGATCTCTTCGGTCTTGTCCACCGATTCCTGAGAACCGTAGCGGATATTGAGAGCCGCAAGAGCATCGCCCATTGCAGTAATGCCGAGGCCTGTTCGGCGGCCTTTCGAGGCAGCATCCTTGATCTTGCGCCACAAGGCGAGCTCTGCATGCTTCACGGCTTCTGACTCTTGATCAGATTCAATCTTCTTAATGATGACGTCAACTGCCTCGAGCTCAAGATCGACGAGATCGTCCATTAATCTCTGTGCAACTTTGGCGGCGGTCCCAAATGCTACGTAATCGAATGATGCACATGTCTCATATGGATTCTTTACGAATTTGCTGAGATTGATAAGGAGGAGGCGACAGGAGTCATACGGACTGAGCACGATTTCTCCGCACGGATTTGTTGAGACGCTTCCGTATCCCAACGACTTGTAAGCCTCAGTCGGAGTGTTCTTTTGCACTGTGTCCCAAAAGAGGAGACCAGGCTCTGCAGACGTCCATGCAGCATCAATAATCTGATCCCAGATTTCTTTGGCTTTGACAACCTTCGTAACCTTTGCGTCATTAGCAGGAACATCAACGGGCCAGTGAAGAGTATATTCTGTCTCGTCTTTAACGGCCTGCATGAATGCATCTGTGAGGCGAATGGAGATGTTCGCTCCTGTGACCTTCTTGAGATCACGTTTAATGTTGATAAAGGTCTCGATCTCTGGGTGGTCGACAGAAATCGAGAGCATCAGGGCACCACGTCTTCCACCCTGGGCGACCTCACGACAAGTATTTGAGAACCTCTCCATGAAGACGCCAATACCATCGGTCGTACCTGCTGCGTTTGCAGTATGCATGCCTTTAGGGCGAATCGTGGAGATGTCGAAACCGACTCCACCGCGCCGCTTCATGATCTGTGCCTGCTCCTGATCTGCAAAGAGGATGCCCCCGTAAGAATCCTCAGGTGCAGCAATGACAAAACAATTTGAAAGTGACTGAGTCTTATAGGGATTTCCCATTGCAGACATAGGCGAACCTTGTGGAACTATCTCCCAACTACTGAGGTATTCGAAGATTTCATTCTCATCAAGCGGGTTCGGATACTTCGCTTCGATACGGGCAAACTCCTTTGCAAGACGCCTGTGCATGTCAGCCGGAGTCTTCTCAAGAAGAGCACCCGATGTGTCTCGAAGCGCATACTTCGACAGAAACACGGAGGCTGCCAATTCATCTCCCCCAAAATATTCCAGCGAACTTGTGTAAGCTTCTTCCTGCGTATAACTTGTCATATTCAAAGATGTCTCCAAGTGGGGCTAGTAACTATTGTCTGCTTCTCTTTAGTCAATATTTTAAGATTCTAAATTCATTATATCACACCTCGACGGAAGGCTTTCCAAAATCCTTCTTTAGCTCTCTCCATTTTGAGAGAATCGCTTTCTTTTGTTCATCTTCTGCAGTGACGACACTATTAACATCTGGAGCATCCGACTCACCTGTGATCTCAAATTTGCTCCTCGCCGTGTTGATCTTAATGGGATACACGAGACCGTCGCGGCCTGCTCTATTCTTAGCAATGTAAAGTCTGCCCCATCCGCTTGCTTTTTCATGAGGTCGGCGAGAAACTGATACGATAACGTCGCAGATCATTGCCTTACCGTAGGCTTCCGACATGTTTGTCATGTCGATAACTTCGCTGTTGGCTCCATCCTTGTTTGATTGTGAAGCCGTCCAGATAGGAACTCCAATTTCCATTGCCATTCCCCTAAGCTCTTCATAGACAAGCTTAAGTTCGTGACGAAGAGAATCAAACTGTCTTGAAGATCTCATAATGTCAGCATAGTCGATGATGACGATGTCGGGCTTAAAACCTTTAAGATCAAGTCGTTCAATGTGAGACTTAATAGTGTAGACAGAAGCTGTATTTGTAGGATATTCCTTAATGAAGAGGCGACCTAATCTGTTCTCCTCATAGTACTTGGCGACTTCATCCTTACGGTCCATCACTTCATTGGAGTCAATGTCACATAAATTGGAGTCATATCGAATTCCAACTGCAGTCTCAGAAAGCTCGAACGTATAATGAAGAACGTTCTTACCTTCCCGCAAGGCATTGGCACCTATCATAGTGAGCCAGTGTGAATTGTGAGAAAGAACGCCATTCGTGAAATAAGAATGTGCAATTCCAACCTGAAGATCGCAAAGACGTTGTGGGTTCGACGGCTTAGAAATATCAAGGACTCTTCGTAGTCCTGAAGACGTCTGAACAATATCATTGGCAATCAAATCTTTAACAAATACCCAGGTTGATTTGTCGGGCGAGACGCGCTTGAGGACAAGGTGTTCGGGTGCGCAACGAAGATAGGGAACTTCATCTTCACAGTCTGAATCAAGCGGAAGATGCGTAAGTGTTACTACTTCTTCTGGTTTCGTCCATCGTAATCCTTCGATGGGATAATATCCATCAAGAGATAAAACCTCGACAGGCCATTCGCACGAGACCAGCGTGTCGCCATCTGGGTCATTTGGGATCACATTCTGTGAGAATCCTAGCGAATCAAATAGATCACCAATCAGAAGCGTTTCGGTCTGTTCATAGTGTTCGATTATAAGCATTGATGATTCTTTCCTTTTCTCTCTCAGAATTCTCTTTCCAGTCGCTTTCCCAAACTACCACAACATCATACCCAAGAGACGTCAGCTGTTCAATCTTGAGATTGTCAAGATCTCGCTTCGCTTTCGCTGAAAGATTCGAGATCGGATTAACATAGCTTTCATTAAATTTACCCGGACGCATGTGCCAAAAATCACCAAAAAATTCAACAATTAGCATCTTTTCTTTGATCAAAATATCGACGTTCCACTTGTCTATCCCGGTGTTGTTGTCTACTGAGCATTCAAATCTCTGTTTGCACCATTCTAGAATTTCAATTTCTGCTAAAGAACGTTTAGATGGATGCCTCAGGTGAGGTGAGTTAGCGATCTTCTCGAGTGCTTCAGGTGTGTGATTCTTCCCCCACATCGGATGATTTTCGCCGGTTCTGCCAAAACAAGGCGTCAATTTACTGGCTTCTTCCTCCGTAACACCGTGGCGTCTTGCTATCGAAGCGAGAGACATCGAATTACTATCACCTGAAGAAGCTTGACTTAGTTTTCGAATCTTTTCTTCTCCGCCGAGCAAAGACACCTCTCTTTGCCTTTTTGAGACATTCAATCTTGCTTCTTCTTCTGTAAAGCTGCGTGAAGTCCAAAATTCAACCTTCGAAGGTAGTGGCGGCAGGGCATCTACTATCTTCTTGTGAAATTCATGATCAGTAGTGTGTCTTTGCTTTAGTTTTTCGGCAGTAGCCTTGGCTACACTTGGAATTGCTTGATATAGCTTGCTACCTGGAAATCGATCGATGTACTCTGCTGTTGTCAAGTTATGCTTTCTTGTTACGTGTGTCGTGATGCTCACCATGTTGGTGAATTCACAAATCTCACATTTTATCGAAGAGAAACCAGATGATAGCATCTCTTTAATGTGCTTCTGTTTTGCTTTCTTTTCAAGCGACCAAGGAGTTTCGATGCCCTCCCATCTTGTTCTGCGGCCGTCGCCATTGAGTTGCTTTTGTGTCTGTGTCCCAAACAGCTTGCGATATGTTCTGTAGCTCTGGGAGTGCTTTCGTTTGATGTGTGTGATCAGACCACACTCAGTCTGAATATGATGACCACAGTGTCGACAGACAAAGTAATCAGACAAGTTTGTCTGATTCGATGACATCTCTTGCGAAGATGAGACCGCGAGAAGTGGAGACTCTGTCCCAAGGCTTGTAGCTTTTACCGTTAATTTTGATTGCCGTGTATTTGACATGAATGTAAGTATCACGTACTGCGCATTTCCCGCTTCCGCTTGCACCGACCACACAGAGCAGCTCTCCTTTCCCGCTGCCGCCGTTGAGGATTTCCTTCTTGTCGAGTTCTTGAAGGCGGGTTGGAATGGTGTCACGTTTCAGTTTAGTAAATCGTGCATCCATGTCGTTGAAGAAGTCATGACCGACTGACGGAGCAGTGCCAACTTGAACGGCCTTCTTAATCGTCTCGACGATGGACTCGTACTTGTTAGCCTGCATCTGATCGACTGCAGACTCAAGTGCCTTCTTGAGGGCCTGCTTGCGACAAAACTCCAGCGACTTCTCCTTCACATATTGAAGGTCTCCGAGGTCAGGGTTTGACTTCATTCTCTGGAGGTAGTCAATTATCTGATCTCGAAGAATAATATCGGTTCCTGTCTTTAGGTCATCTTTGATAATGGTAACAAGAAGCTGGAGGGACGGATAAACCTTGTACTTCCTGGAGTATGAGAAGTAACGATCGGCAAGAAATTTTAGATAGTTGACTTCGAAATATGAGATATCGATGACTTCCATCATCTGCTCAGAGAACTTATTATCGACAAGTAAAGCTTGACACAACTTCTCCTGAAATGATTTGCCGAACTGACCGAATGATACGCCGTTTAGTTTGCTCTCATTTTCTTGCATTATTTGTTCTCCGAGGCGAACCTCAATCCGTCAACACACGACAAATCATAAAAGAAACCTTCGTAATCAAAATCGTTGATTCCTTCCTTAATCAGCAATCTAATAAGACCCATCTTATTTACCGAAGGTTCAAATGTATCCACAACGTGTTCTACACGTTTCATCTGATCGCCCGACAACATGCTGCCATCAAGGTGAACAAGCTGCCAGTTTCTACGGATAATGGCAGCTTGTTCTACGACTCGCTTATAGATGATTCCATTCTGAGTGTGTGAGTAGCTGATTAGATCTTCAAGAATAATTGTATCGTCTGTGCCGAGCATGGGAAATTTCTTGGCAACGCTCTTGAAGCCTAGCCCTTGAACTCCGGGAATATTATCAGAATCATCTCCGCATAGACATTTCGCTAAGGCGAAATTGTGAGCTCTAATTCGAAATTCCGCGAGCAGGTCAGCATCTGTAACAAAATTCTTCTTATATAGTGAGTAAAGTCTTACTTTCTGACCCAATAGCTGATACATGTCTTTATCGGCTGAAACAATTACGGCTTGCTTATCTCTGAAGGGACCTCGAATAAGAAAGGCAATAATATCGTCTCCTTCACAGTCTGAGACGTAGACCTGACAAATAGGTACGTTCTTGAGAGCACTGAGAAGTGTAATTAGCTGATGCTGCTTATTCTCCTCAGTATCAGGAATATCGTCGGCATAAAAACGATTAAGCTTACTAGGCTTTCTAGTCGCTTTATATTCTGGGTACAACTTGCGTCGCCGTTGAGATCCGCCGCCTTCCCATGTGATGTATACACTGCTTGGTTGATACTCTCTGCAAAGACGCTGCAAAGACTTGAGGAATCCTACGCAGCCTCCCATTTGATATCCATGAGAAGACATTGTTGGATATGCGCTAAAACTTCGCAAAAAAAGATTGAGTCCATCCACGACAAAAATAGGTCTCTTGTCAGTCATGTTACAATAGTACGCTTTGATCGACTCTTTTGTCAAGTCAAGACAATGTCGGCATACCAGTATTTTCCTACTCCTTCGCCGACATCAAATTTAGCCTCAAGCCTTATAACTCCGTCACCATGCATCTTAGTCTTGAAGAGCCTAAAGCTCTCAAAGTCTGCAAGCGCTTTATAGCAGTAAGAATCAAAATGCTTTCCTTTAATAGGAATATGTCCTTCAATTAACATTAGAATCTCACACACTTTGTATGGTGCGCAGACGCTGTATTCAAGAATTTTTGCACAACCAAACTTTGCGAAGCATAACTTCGTGAGTTCGCGCTTACATAAAGAAATGGCCTCGAGAAGACTGTTAGTATCTTCCGAGACCCTCCAGCGTGTCTCTGTATCCATTAGAGAATCTGCGATGCAATGAGACAACCACGAGCAACAGCGTGGAGCGGATCAGAGGCGTGGCGTACTTCTCTTACTGGCAAAGGGAACCCATTCTCGTTTAATTTCTTCTCAAAGTGGCTTACAAATCCTTTCGCCTTAGTCGTACCACCGGCAACTACTACGGGTAGTGGATCCTTAAACTTCGGTAAAGACTTGTGTCCATCCATTGCAGATGCAAGCTGCTTTGTAGTATAATCAATTAGTCTGTCATAGTAAGAAGACACAGCTGCCAAAACCTGATTTTCGTTGGGTTTTCCAATGATAAAGTCTCCCTGCTCCTTCTCTGACTGTACAATCGAGTCGGTTTCACCTGTAGCTACTGCTGCCATGCGATCGACCCAGTCGCCCGACTTAGTGGTAGAGAACTTAAGAATTGGATCACCGTTCAACATGACACAAACGTTAACCATACCCGCGCCCCAAGACAAGGCCACACCGGTATAGTCATCGTCCGCAAGCTCCGAGTAACATAGCGCTTCTGCTTCATTGATCGCCCGAGCTTCATAACCACATTCTTCGAGGACCTTCTTGACAACGTCCTCATGGTAGCCAACATCAAAATCATCGTCTTCCTGATCTACTGGTTGTGCAGGAACACAGAAGACGAGCTTCTCGCCCTTCTTCGTGGCCTTTCCAGCAACTTCCTTAAGTATATACGAGAGAATTCTTCGAGCATCCTTCTCCTTTGAGGATACGACACCGCGATACATGGGTCGCTTCGCAGAGTCATTGCGCTCCACGGCTTTTTCAATTGCGTCCCTTCCGAGAATGATGTAAGACCCATCTGTATCTTTTACGAAAACTTTTCCAGCGAGTCCCTTCTCAATCATCTTTGATGCAATCGGAGTTGTGGGCTTAATCACATAGAAAGCGTCTCTGAAATCCTTGTACTCAACAGTTCCACCGTCGCCCTCAGAAGAGAGGACGATAAATGAGGTTCCAACGTCTAATCCTTTAGCCATGCTTATAACTATCCTTTCATCTTCTTAAGCTGGGCAAGTTTATTCGCAGCTGATGATATGTCGTCTTTTGACTGCGATACTGTCCCAAGTGGAGAACCTTTTGATTCTATACCATCTGTAGAAATATCTGTAACATATGTTGAATTATCTATAGAGATTTTCGCCTTTGCTTGTAGCTTGTGGTCTCTGTTCACCCCTGTGACAAAAGAAGAAACAGAAGATTCAGAATTTTCAGAGGTCTTAAGTGCTCGGCGAATGCCATCCAAAGATCCCGCAATATAGCCAAGAGAAAAAATAACAATGAAATAAAAGTTTTCCATTATCGTCCTGTACTTCCAAATCCGCCTTCTCCTCTTTCAGTAGTAGAGAAATATTCTACATGTCTCATGTCTACTTGAGCAAAAGGTAAAAAGACGAGTTGTGCAATTCTGTCACCTTTCTTTACGGTATAGCGCAAAGAATTGTGGTTTATGAGAATAACCTTGACTTCTCCTCTGTAGTCAGAATCAATTATTCCAGGAGAATTAAGTACTGTCACTCCATGCTTAAAGGCTACACCCGACCGTGGGCAAACTTGAGCAAAATATCCTTCTGGTATCTCCAAGTGGAGCCCTGTACTTACGGAACTCCATCTTCCGGGCGGTATTGTAATTTCTTCGCTTGAAATTAAATCACATCCCGCAGATCCAGAAGTGGCATACATGAGAGGCGCTTCGCTCTTGTAGCCTACTACTATAACATCACTCATCTGAAGCTATCTCCTCTTCAATTAATTGCTCAATTGTACCAGGATTTATTGTCAGCGCCGCTTCGATCACAGCATTGACGTACTTCTTGTACTTCTCGTCTCTCATCACATCACCGAAGTCTGCCTTATAAAACTTCTTCGTGATAATTACTTCACCTGTCTTCTCAGAAGAGACGGTGAGTTCCTTCCAGGCGCCATCACCTGTAATTGCAATCTTGTTGTCTTCAAAGACGACACCGCCGTTGTCCTTGCAGTATGTGCGAACCTCGTCAAAGATGTACTCGTGCTCAACAATACCTTTGCCAAAGATGATGTCAAACTCGCACTTCTTGAAAGGTGGAGCTACCTTGTTCTTCTTGATAGTGCAGATAACATGAATGCCAACGATATTTCCATCTTTGTCCTTCACAGGATTACCGCTAGACAGAGAGATTCTAACAGAGGCGTGGAATGGAATCGCCTTGCCGCCAGGTGTGGTTGTGGGATCTCCATACATGACGCCGATCTTGTCGCGGATCTGGTTGATGCACAGGAGTGTCACGTTGTTCTGACCGATCACGCCTGTAATCTTTCGCATACCCTTGGAGATGACACGAGCTTGCAGACCAATCGTGTTGTCCTCATACTCACCGTCGAGTTCAGCCTTGGGTGAAGTCGCTGCAACGGAGTCCCAGATGACAACGATTGGTACGTTCTTCTCGATTATTTGCTTCGCCTTGGTAATGGTCGATTCAATAATCGAGAATACTTCTTCGGTCATGTGGGAATCACAGTAGACGAATCTCTTCTTAACGTCAATTCCCATATCAGCTAGCTTCTGAACGGGAACAGAATTTTCTGTATCTACGTAGACAACTAAACCTCCAAGCTTTTGGGCGACTGAAGCTGCATGATAGGCTAAATGAGACTTACCACTTGAAGGTGCCCCACTAATCTCAATAATTCTACCTTCAGGATAGCCTCCTTCGGCAGCATTTCTAATGGCATAATTAAGCTGAATGGAGCCCGTATCAATCCAGCGCTTCACAACGGTAGGCGCATCCATCTCTGAAAGATTGTATGCAATTCTTGTACCAAATTCTTTATTAAGATCTCTTATTAAGGCTGCTGTGAAGTCTTGAATGTCTTCTTTAGACTTATTCTGTTGCGTATCATCTCCTTGAGATCGCTCTTTTTTAGCCATGTATAAATTTCCTCGTCTGTTATTCTAACCAATATGCAACTCCAAGAAAAAGCTCCCGGTGTAACACCGGGAGCTTTTAATCAATTAATCATTCTTCACCGATTAGATCTGCGAATGCATCATCAAGAGACTGCTTCTTAGCTTCTGGTTTCTCCGACTTCTTTACTGGCTTCTTATCGGATTGCTTCACTTCTGCAACGAGACTTTCAAGCTCATCAACAGGTTCAGCTCCACGAGAAGAACCTCCATCACTCGAAGTATCTGCAGATCCTCCGCTAAGCCAGTTGTTAAGGATGGTCTCAATTTCCTGGGTAGACTTAAGTCTATACATGTCATCGATGCTCGGGATATTATCGAGCCACTTTTGAGACACAGTCTGATCTGTGTGAAGCAAAGTAGACTTACGCGCAGGATCAACAGTGGTGTCATTAAACTGCTTGCCTGGTTGTTTCGAGATTGTTACCTTGAGGTCGAATCCTTCTGTAGGAGAGAGGATGTCGCCGACTTCTTCGTCAAGGAAAAAGCCAAGCATTCGCTGATAGACAAGCTTGCCAAAGCTCCAGATCTGTACGCCCTTATCTTCCTCACCTCTGACGATTACGGGCGCATAACAACGCATCTTTGGAGCGAGCTTCTTAGCGAGAACTCTATCATCTGGTTTTCCGCTGCTGTAAAGCTTGCGAATAAGATCATCGATCGGGTCCTGCTTGCCAAATTGCTTCGGCGTCAAAATTCCTGCATTTTCACCAATGTAGTAGAACCATCTCTCTGTAAATGGCTGACCATCTTGTGTATTTTTCCAGGGAAGACATCTTATCTTATATTCGCCTATTGTTGGCTTCCACATTTGGACTGAAGACGTCTTCTTAACACCACTGAGTTCTGCAACACGACGCTTAATTGCCTCTAGATCAATAGCCATCTTTACCTGCTTTCCTTTTCCGTTTCCTAATGTTATTTATAGACGGCATTACCGCACCGCGCGGAAGTACCGTCGTTGTTTGAGTCCTTAACTTAACACATGGAGTCAAGACTGTTCAATTGTTATGTCACAACAGAGATCACTTCCAGCGTACGTAATTATTTTTCGTTTTCTTGAGCTTCTGACCAGGTTTAGTGGGACTTAAGCCCACGTCAGCTGAAGAAGCGCCTAGCGGTGCCGTGTAACATGCAATGTTGGCGACAACATTCATCTCGTCCATCTCTTCCTTCTCCTCTTCCGAATCCTTGTTCGCATCGACTTTTTTATCTGTTTGCTTCTTTGACGATCGCTTAGATCGCAACTGATTGGGTACACGATAGTCGGCAACCTCGGAGAGGACTGCCTCGATGTACTGTTTCAGTAAAGCACTCATGCGAATAAGTATTCAGAAGCTAAAGATTCTTTTCCTGCTTGCAAGAAATATAGTCCGCGAGATGAACAACATCTGCAAGAAGTGGCTCCTTCATCTTATAGGGGGCATTTTCTTCAGCATACTGACCATCATTGAGCTTGATTGCAAGCCATTCGTCTTGTGTGAGCTTCAATCCAAAATGCTGACAGAGCCAGACGCCTCGATCAGGAACAGTCATGTAGAGGATTTCCTTATTGTGCTTGTACATCTCTCCAAGCTTTTCCCTGTGCCAGTCTGAATCCTGCGGAACATAGTAGTCTTTTTCGTGATCTCCTACCTTGCCGAGATCGTGAAGCAAGCAACCGATGATGAGCGAATCTTTTGGAACTTCCCAGTTAAAGGTCTTGCAGAGCTTCAATGCATTGCTCAGGAGTCTGAGAGAGTGATCAACTAAGCCGCCTGGGAATGCAGCATGGTATTCCTTTCTAGCAGAGGCAGGGCACATTGCAAGACGTTCACCTAGGTGATCTACTAATGCGAGTGCAGGCTCAGCTCTATCTCCTAGTTTCTCCATAAAGCTTCGAAACTTTTCAAAATTTTCTGCAATTTGTTCTGGGGTTAGTTCCATGTTAGTAATGATAATCAAGGATAAGAAAGTTGTTCAAACTTTACTGGGAACGGATAATCGTAGGTTGGAATGCTAACGTTACCAATCTTCTTGACATCGTCTATCCTGTCTCCCCTTACGTCGATAATGATTGCATCGTGAAGAACGAACAGCGGTCTGATTCCCTCGGAACCGACATTTCGAAGAATGTAGTCGAATCCAAGGAGAGATACATCGACGCCCGTGGACTGCGCGTATGTGTTAACTAAAAGATTGTCTTGACCGATCGGGACTGTAAGCGGACGTCCAAATCTGTTGATCATCTTTCCACTATTTCCTACCTGATCTTTTAGGAGGTTGCGGAGTTCATTGACCTTAAAGTAGTCTCGAATGACGCCGATAAAAGAGTCGAGCTTTTGGTCTGAAACACCGAGACGAGACTTAAGCGATGAACGAGATATTCCATAAAGCTCAGAGAGAACGGCAACTTTAACTACGTCGCGTGGGAGGACTCCCTTGAATTGGCTATTTGCAACGTCCTCGTAGAGATCGTCTGAAGTAGAGTATCTGCCCGCCTCCCCGAGGACAATTCTTGCCTCTAATGCCCTGAAGTCGAGATAAGCTATTATTCCGTCTTCGAAGGAGGATTTGATGACTCTTCTGTTCTCTTTTTTCAGGATCAAAATGTTGGGTCCGTCTATGACCGTAAGTCTACCTGTGCGTGTCGCAAATCTATCGTAGACGACAGGCCTGGAGAAACCGCTGCGCTTCGGCCTGAAGCTCTCAAGACCGGGAGACACAGGATTCTGAGCGACGGCATCATTGAAGGCGTCCAAGTCGATATCACATGGGCACAGAGAGTTGAGAACGCGTGAACCTGCAGCCCAGGCTGTCTCGTAATAGTTAAAAGGTAAATTAGGAAAAACCTCAGTTGTTTCACTTACGACATTTTTAAAGAATTGTTTGAAGATGCCCTGCGGTAGAACCATTTGCCACGGTATTGAATTTGAACCCGTGACCAAACTCTTCATCGACAGAAGATATCTCTCTGGTACTTCTGCAGCCTTGTGACCGGACATCTTGAAGAGAGTATCGAGACATCTTGCGGTAGAAGACGTCTTTAAGTCTCCTGTCATGTGCCACGCGTCACGCGGGACTGAATCAGACCACAGAAAGCCCTCTTCGTCACCGACAAGATGCTTTTCCGTCCCAAGAACAGATGAGTCTATGGCGAATCGATGCACTTCACAAGTGTACATCTTTAGCCGCCAAGTTTACACACCTATTTCTTTGAAGGCTTTAAAGCTGCAACTGCCTCATTTATGACGGTCCTAGCTCTCTGATCCATGAATCCTGTAACTGAAGGCGGTGCTGTAAACTTTCCATAGCCGCTCGCATACATAAAAGTCCAGTTCGTAGTAAACTTGCCGGGCGTTATAGAGTGCTGAAGCTGCGTGCAATTATAGATGTTGTCTAAAGATGTTCCTGTCTCAAAGTCTACAAAATACGTCTGATAAAGCTGTGCGATGGGTACGCCCATCGTCGTCATTGTCAATTGAATGGGAACGGTCCTGAGAGGTAATCCTCCGACCTCCTCGAGTGGATTACTCGAGACAGTAGCCTGTCCTTTTGCCGCAGACTTAGAGGCATTCATTATGTTCAATGCGCCTTGAAGCCCAGACGTGGCAGAAGCTGCGTTGCTGCTAAGAACCATCGTTCCGTTAGTTCCTACAAATATGCAAGGAACTTGAGACATCAAGTAGTCTTTCAACTTCTTTCTATCCTTCGGTATTACGACCTTGTCAGCACCTGGACGGCGAATAGTAACAAGATCATCAACGGTAGATTGACCTACTCCTGCTTTCAAAAGAGCTGTCTTGTAGTCTACGCCTCCGTTGAGATCTTCCTGAAGCTTCTTTAGCTTTGCAGAGTCTATTCCCTTTATGACCTCTTTTAATTTTGCGTCAGCAGGTCCAGTGAGAATCTCTGCGACTTCAAAGCTTGACCCTGCGTTTATTATTTGCTGTGCAAGTCTATATGGATTGTTAGCACGATCATAGATGTGAATACGCTTTATGATCTTCTTGGAACCGCCCCTCGAGGCAGGGACAGCGTTGTTCTCCTCGTAATTCAGACGTGTCGCACTTCTCTTTAGTTGCTCTACAGTGTACTTTATCTTGTCGCTTTCTTCGCCGTTCTCTACGAACATCTCTATGACTGGTATGGTTAGCGAACCGTAACGAGAAATCCACTTACTCATTCCCGCTTCCACGTCTTTGCTGTTTTCAATCCTGTGCATCTCGCTAGGCTTCGCGGGATCGATTTGGTCAAAGTATGAATTCATACCGTAGCCTATTGCGCGTTGATCAGAAAACTGAGTCTCTATGATCAGCCTGAGGAACGTCTGGATTGTGAGTGATTCAAGGCCTGTCGTCTTTATCGCATTGTTGTAAGCATACTTTAGCGCCGTAAGATTGACAGGAAACTCAGCAATGCTTTGGTTACTTAGCGGGCCGCACTGATCGTTGAGTCCGTAGAAAAATATCTGCAATTCATCGCAAGACATGGACGAGGCGACACGAGGAGCGACGAAAGACGTGAAAAGCTTTCCAAAAGATACGACTTCTATGCCCGCGTTTAAGTCAGGGTTATTTGCGCTGGAGGCTTTGATAGCTTCCATTCTCTTTTCGTGCTTGTCTTTAAACTCGCTGATAGATTTTGCGAGTAACGGATCGCTAAAGTAATCAGGCTTTTTGTCTTTTGCTGCAAGAAACGGGTCCTTGTTCTTCGACAAGTCAATAAATTTCTTTGCAACAGATGTGCCAATTGATTTTTTTATCTTCTCGTAACTATACTTGCCTTCGTTCAAAGTACCGAGCTTGTCGTCGAGCTCCTTTATCTGCGCTGAAGGTAGATTGCTGTACTTAAGATTCTCCTTGAGAGACGCTATGGTTTTCTTTACGTCTTTTAGTTCGTTTAGAAACCCACTGGTGGATGCTGCATTGAGTAACTGATCTGCAGCAACGCTGATGGCAAACTTATTCTCGCCGACTAACTTAGTCTTTATCTCGGCGATCGACTTTATCACCTCGTGAAAGTCTTTTATCTCGTCGCTGACTTCATCGACTGTCAAGCTCTCGAGCGCCTTTGCGGCGCGGCTGACAAGCTCGAGGTTCATCGAGACTTGACCTGATCCGTCAAAAGAGAACTGAGAATTCACGACGGACCAGCACTCACGAATGAGCATGGACTCGTTTATGAATTTCGCATAGTCGTCTTCCTGCATCCTGTTCATGGGAGCAATCCAGCCGTAAGTCGTCCAAATTATTGCTTTGTTGAATCCAGAGCTTCCCTTGATAAATTCTGCAATCTCTGATATCCTTGCCTTATCGTGTATTACGAATTTTAGCGTGCCCTTCTTATGAGCGAACGCACCCGCACCGGCATTGACAATGGTGACATCAAATCCCTGCAGTGATGCAAATGGTAGAAATGGTTTCGCGCGGACGAGACGACCCTTGTGAGGAAGTAGATCGTCCATGTTCGTGAGAGTTTGCGGCATCAGAAACATTTCCATCCCAGAAAGTCCGAAGTTTTCTTCCGATTTTTGAGATTTAAATAAGTCAGCGTCTCTGATGACTTTGTCCTGCGGAGACAGCTCGCTATCGGCTTTTGTACCTATCAAAAATCTCAAAGAACTGGGTGTGTTGAGCGAATCGAGTGAAGCTCCCTGCATTTGAAACTCAACGTCAAGGTAGGGCACCATGGAAGAGGCGACAACGGGAGGCGTATAGTTTAAGAAAAAATCGACGTTGTCGGTACCTCGGGCGGCAGGAGTAATGTATGGGCTTCTAGACACGAAGACGGAGGCGACGAAATTCTTCTCTTTTATGGCGCCGATAATTCCCGACAAATTTTCTACGCCCTGCCCCCAGTAGTCCGCGTCGCCGAGGTCAAGGCGTTTCGTATTTGCTATGGCGTGAAATTGCGTACCAGTCTTTGCTTTCGATACTTCGTCGGCACCAGTAAGTCCGCCCTTGAAGTGTGTTTCAACGTCGTTGAATATCTTTTCACTTGAATACAGCTCGCCGCGTGGAGCCAAGATCATCTTAGAGAGAATGTCAACAATACTCTCTTTTTTAGTCGTAGACTCTTGAAAGCTTCCTTGCAAGTCGGACGGCTTTAGATATTTGTAAATGTCTTCAAGATTCTTGAAATCCATGTTATCTCACGTATAGAAGTGCATCAGAGAGATTGATCACGTTAACAACAGTACCAGGCGGCACTTGAAGTCCCCATCCTATTCCGCTGGCAACTGCAAGGACCCACCAATACTTGGCGTCACCATAAACAGTGCCTGCAAGGGAGTCAAGTCTATCGTTGCCCGTGAGAGTGAACGAAGAAACGATTGGAACTCGTCCCTCCTTTATAGCGCGCTTCAGGAGCAGAGAGGCGTCTGGTGTTCCGAGCTGTTGTCCAAGATTTATTCGAGAATCTGTGCTGTATCTGCTGGTTGCCATGCTACACCGCCTCCATTACTTCCTAAAGAAACCACCGACAGGATAGATCGGCGCCCTATTGCCGCCTTCGTGATCGAGACCTGGTGATATATCGTGGATAGGTGAGAAGGAGATTGTGACCTTACACATCTTGGGAGCTTTTCCTGATGACCCTGCAACTTCCCATGTGACCCTATCGTACCAGTCAAAACTCATTGACTCTATGAATCCTGCGAGACCTTTACCTCCCGAAGACTTAAATGATTTAACGACAGCATTGTTTTCTTCATCCATAAATTCAATAACATTACCAGTATACTTTGAATTTTGAATGTTATCAGTAATTCTGGCGCGCTCGGCATAATATTTTTTCTTGGTTGTTTCAGTAAAATCAACTAAATTCTTGGCAAGAGTTAATTGAATCCCTGCTTTAATTGCTGGGTCGTTCTGTATTGCTTCAAATTCGGCTACTGGTGCATTGGGATCAGCAATTACCTCGTAAACATTATTATTATCTTTTCCTACTGTAATTAGTTTGAGCGCGAGGGCAGGAGAAGAATTGCCAAGATTCTTTAAAAGCTTAGTTTTTTCAGTATCTCTATCCAAGAAAGTCCATAGCTGTAACTGCGGGTCTCTTGACTTAAAGGTATTGCCAGGGGACCAAACTGCAGCTTCTGCTTTGTTCGCCGCAGAAGCTGGTGGCACACCTTCCTGATCGTCTGCTGGTATTTCTAAATCATTGAATTTTGTATTTTTGTAGGTATAGCCAAACAATCTAGCTAAATTAAACTTGCTGTAATTAGATCTAATAAGATCACCAATACGCACCCTTATCATAGGGGAAGCCTGTATTGTCTGGCTGAAGGGCATGTGTATGTTATACTTCTCGCCAGGCGATACAAGTGTGCGTCCTTCTGTATACTGCGGGTAAACTAAAGTCACAAGCTTGTTTATTTTTTCCCACATTATTGAAAAATCTTCTTGACTGGTAGCTGCTACATAGAAAGAAAAACCAATCTTTCGCTGGGTTCCCTTGTACGTTTTTATGGGTTCAACTCTTCCAAACCCCTCTGAAGAATCATAAGTAGCTGAGTAATCATCGCTAAGCGATGCAAGAAAAGCATGGAAGCTTAGTATCTCATTTGTTCTAATATCATGAAAATAGAACGGGACGTATTCTGCATCAAGCGCAGCTTCCATTTCCTCTCTATCTTCTGTTGGTATCCTGTTGCTTTCGTCTGCATTGTAGACACTTCTAATAGAAGATCTATTGTAGATAATTTCTTTTATTTCGTCAGTTGTATTGAGCGACAAGTTGGCGTCAAGATTGTTCACTGCGTCAACAGATATTTTCTGCAATCCCGAAGGATATATAAGTAAATCTTTAGATCTATGTGCAGACCAGGAGAGCTTAGTGCTATTCTGCAATCTTCCCTTGAGAACACTGTCATCAGAAAGCACATCAAATGCTGACTTGTGTCTATCACCTTGAATTTTGGGATTTTCAGCATCGTAAAGATATGCGTCGCCTAAGCGAGAGAAGACCTTTAAAGATCCCATAAACTTTGACTCCCTAAAAATGTTAACAAATTCTAGAGACTGTTGAACTCCTGTAACAAAATTACCGCTTGAAAAAGATTTACCAAGAGAAAGAAGAGAATCGCTGATTATTAAAAACGACCTATTGATGCTACGTGCCATTATGGTATAATAGCCCGGATTCTTCATTGCAGATTTTGGACCCTCAGCAGCGGCCAACGTCGAAAGATTACCCAAACTAATTTCAGACCCACTAGGTGGTACTATTCCAAAGAATAGAAGGACCCCGGCGCCGAGACACTTGCTAAGGGGATGTATTGTGGGAGGAAACCCTAAAAGCCCCCAGAAATCAAAATCACTTCCCTGAGAAACGATAGAAGCAACGCTACTGTAATCCAATCGATTACTCTTAGCATAAGACTTTCCAAGAGGCCTTATGTTGTTATTATCTATTGGAGTAACTTTGGTGGATAAGTCTACGCCAGGTAGAAGCTGTGCAATGAGAGCAACAACCAGGCTAAGCGCCACAATGAGTGCAACCGCCAAGAGTTGCATTCCAAAGTTAGATATTCCGCTGTATTGATCGAGAACGTTGTTGAGAGTTCCCCAAGACTGCTTCGCAGGATTGATCAGCAAGTTGTCGTCAATGCCTTCAGTTGTCAAGGACTCGAGGACGCTTGCCGCCTCGAGTTGCTCTCTCTCGAGCCTGTAGACACCAAGCTGAGTAGAGCCGGGCAATATCGCGCCTGCTTGACTTGCGTTGTCTGTTGGGTTGTTTCCCTGATCCAGAGACTTGAGCTCGAGGCCCGCCCTTATCGACAGGGTGTTACCTATCTGTGCCAACCTCGCGTAAGAGATGTTTCTCTCGGGTGCTTCCTTTGGCAGACTCTTGCCCATGGGATACTTGTAGGCGTATTGGGCTTCTCTTATTTGAGACGTCTCGGGATTTGTCGGATACGAATTGTCTGAGGTGAACCTGTTGTTGAGAAGCGACCTGCTGTAGACACCGACGGGATCAAGGTCAGACAGCTTCTTGTATGGTTTGTCAGCCGCAGTCTCAAGCTCCAGGTCTTTCAAGAGCGTGTTGCCGTCGCGTGGAACGAGCACGCCAATCTCAACGGATTGGCGGCCACGCAACATGTTCAAATTTGCGGCAGCGGAAGATCGACTGTCGCCGGGTTGAACGTCAGTGAAGTGAGGCTGGTCGTTGATAGACGGAGAGAGCGGTTGGGGAAATCCCCTCTCATCACTGAGAGTGGCTGAATTTGGATCTTCGTTCTCATTATGAGCAACTGGATACTTGTTGCTCACCGACGTGGGCGAAGACGGGGTCTGACCGAGTGTAGTCTTGCTCAAATAAGAAGCGAGCGTGCGCTTCGTTCCCTTCGATACGTCCTTGTTCTCATGATCGACGTTGATGTCTCCAGGGCTCCAGGGAATTGGCGGCTCGTCGCCCACGGTCGAACCCGTGTCAAACGTGTACCTGTTGGTAGAATTTTTGACAGTGACGGAGAAACCGCCTGTTCCTGTATCTAATTTATCCCTAGACATTTGTAGACGCCCTAACCTTCGGCACTGCCACTAGTAATTAATTCCTTGCCGATTTCTAGGTATGCGTTCTTCACAGCTTCGGGATCCTTTTCTATCGCTTGTGCCACCGGCTCGTATACCTGCGTGAAGAACTTGACCATGAAGTCTTCCGTGTATGCCTTTATGGCGCGTCGCTCGGCGTCGCTCGTGGCTCGGGAGAGGACGGTCTTGAACACGTCGTTCTCTCTGAGCTGCTTGAGATAATCTTCCTTTTTCATTGATTAAAAACTCCCATGAATATTAAATTACAATATTAGAGGGAGCCAGGAATGTCTGATCCAACGTATCCTGTTATGGCGCCAGGTGTCGACTTGATGTAGGCGTTCTTCGTGTTAGGATCCGACTTGGCACCTTTATCGAGAGCAAAGTTGATTCTGTCTCTGATGATAGACTTCTTGTTGCCGATCATCACCTTCTCGAGCTCCTGGGCGTCCATTGTGACGTTGAACGTCACATTGAGGACGACTTCCTTGCTCTGCACTTTGTAGACTCCTGACGAACCAAGACCCATCGAACCAGCGACCTGTGTTAGGCGGGCTCCGATGTCGATCTTGTCCACTTTTGAGAGGGCATTGTCCATTGCCTGAACTGCCTTCACCATGTCTTCGACCGCCTTAAGAGTCTTTGTGATAGAGCTGGTGATGGCTTCTCCTGTGTATTTGGAAGAAGTTGTCAAGAATGAATTTATGTCTGCAGATATTTTTTCAGAACTAGCGAATATGTCAGATATTCTTGAAGCTCTGACTACACCAAGTTCTATTAGTGCTGGGTCATGCATGTTAATTGCAAGTAGAGCACGAGTTATTGCGTAGGAGAGGTTATTGTAATTAGACTCTATCGTGTCTGATTTCAGTCCCTTGATGTTTTCTTGAGACTTGTTGATGTATGCTGCTACCTCTGATATGTTTAAGAATATCGAGTGAATTCTTTGCATCTGATCGGTTGCACGCAGAAGCTGTTCTTCTTGTGTTTTACCCATGAGATTAAAGTCAACATCGCTGAGCTTCTTTCTCATTTCTTCAAGCTTGTCTTTCAGATTGAAATCTTTGCCCATTATCTTATTTGAAAGCTCTTCAATCTTCTTAAATCTTTCTGCTGCGTTGTCGATTGTTATGCTGCCGACCATGCGCATGTTCTTCTCTTGCGCTTCACGCAAGTCTTGCTTTCGCTGCTCTTCCTTGATCGCTTCTGCCTCTGCAGCTCTTCTTTCCTTTGCTTTGACACGTTGTTGCTTTATAAGGCCATCCATCGCATCGTCCTGCTCTTTTAGCATTTTTTCTAATGTTTTTTCATTAGCATTTTTTCCTATAAAGCTACGAGATTCTTCGAGATCGCTTGCAGTCTTTTGCCTCGCTTCGGCAAGTTTCTTAATCTTGCTCTGCAGATCTTCATCTCCTTCTTTGATATTTTTTAGGAGATCGTTGTTCATTCCATGCTGCTCTTCGACCTGCTTGGACACAACTTGTCGCCTGATCCCATAATATGCAAGCCCAGTGATGGCCGCAACAGTTCCAGCAGCAATGACTACCGGTGATGCTAAAGCAGCTGCAACTGCTGCTCCAGCAGTTGCAAGTGCACCGCCGGCGGAGGCGGCTGCTGTTGTTGCCGCGCCGACCTCCACAGCACCCGCTGTAACTGCAGTCGCCGTCGCCGTAGTGGCAGCAGTTGTGGCTCCGACAACAGCAGTTTCAGCTGCACCAACAGCAGCGGAAGTCGCTGCTCTTTTCACTGTCTGCTCAACAGCAAACTGAATGGCTTTTTCCTGAGCTTTTTTCTGTAATACATTTTTTATAACAGCGGCACCGATGCCAATTGCAGCATTTCCAATCTGTGGTCCAAATGTAACTGCTAAGACTCCAAGCTGATCTTTCCAGTCCATTTCTTTCCACGACTCTATCAAAAAGTCTTTAATTTTAATTACAATGGTCTTGGTTAGTTCTTTAAGAACTGGGTAAAGTTTTACAGCTGCGTCCTTTAAAGCGTCTCCAAGAGGACCAAATATCTGGCTCATGGTGGACATTATTTTTGAAACAGGCGCAGCGTCTCTAAGCTTCTTTCCGTCGGTCAGCCAGCTGGTGAGGGAAGTAATAGCATTGACAAGAAATGGAGTTAATTCTTTCTGAATGAATTCAGAAAGACTCTTTATTGCGCTGGCTATGTGATTTTTTACTGCAATTGTGGTTGGTCCGGGATTCTCTATCTCTCTTATTGCATCTCGATAAAGACTCTTTAAATTATTCGAGAGCCATTGTCCGGTTGCAATCACAATAGCAAAAATGGCCTTCCCGAACTTCTTGAATCCTTCTTTGACTTTTTCTCCTGCGGTGCCGTTCGTAAAATCTGAGAATACTGACTTAATTCTTTCAACAAAATCTTCAATTTTGCCGCTGCCCTTGTCCCTAAAGACATCGAGAGCCTTAAAGACACCGTCAAACATTTTTCTAAATCTTGCAGGATCAAAAACTTCTTTTAGACCCGTGAATATATCTTTCACACCCGGGAATAGGTTGACAAATTCTCTACCGAACTTGACGCCCTCTTGCGTGGCGATTCTGAGCACCTGCTTGATATTCATCATCATTCCGATGAATTCCTTGGAGCTCTGTATGCCCCTGAAGAACCCATCCAGGAAGTGATCCATGACTCCACCGCCACCGCCGCTTCCTGAAGGGAAGGTCCTCTTGATCGAGTCGCCGAGAGCCTTTATGGCCTCTGTTTGACTCATCGTGGCTTTCTCTGCCTTCTCAGCCTCCGTCCGCATCTTATCGAGTGAGACGCCTGCATTCTTTGCGGCAAAGGCAGAGTTCATCAGCTCGTCGGACATGCCCGTCTGCTGCTTGATGAACATCCTGTCCTGGTAAGTCAGTTTCGACATATCCTTGCCCGTCGCGGCAAAGGCCTTCCTGAGAAGCTCTACCTTGTCCGCAGGATTCTGAGCCATCATCATCTCTGTGGCGTCGAGGTTCGTGCCGTACTGCTCGTTCAACTTCGACATTCCCTCGGCCGCCTGATCGTACGTGGCGGTCTGATCCATTATTGCAGTGAGCTTGTCAACGGATACGCCGAGCTTGTTGGCAAAAGTGGCAGCGACGGCCATCTCTTTTGTCGACAGGTGACCGAAGTGTGCGAGGTCAGACATCGCCTTGGCCATGTCCTTAGAGATGACCTTTGCATTCACACCGAAAGCTTTGCTCATTCCGAGCGCCTGCTTGGTCATCTCGTTCTGAACTTTTGCGATGCTCGTTCCCATCCTCATTGCGTTAGAGGCGATGGTGGTCATCTGCTCGTTCGTGATTCCGAGTCCCCTCTGATACAGCATCATTGCTGTGCCGTTTTCTTCAACCTCTCCCTGGAAGACCTGGAATGCTGCACCCATTCCCTGGGCCATCTCCGTCACAGCCTTTATTCTTCCTGCGAGGTTGCCAAAGATGAGATAGGAAGGCACACCCGACTCATTCATCGTCTCGATGTTCTTCGCAGTATCTATTATGGCACGTGACGACTCCGACTTCAAGTCTCCGAATGAGTCACGAACGTTCTCAAGGGCTTCAAGTAGTTCGTTTGAACCGCCCGTCGACGCCATCTTGAAGAGGCCCGACATCATCTTGAAGGGTATCGCAAGTATCGATTTGCCCACCTCGAATATTCCGCCTGCGACACTGAAGAAGAATCCAAGGACTCCGCGGCCGAGAGCTACTAAGTTCTTAAATCCTTGAAAGAGACCGCTGAGAGCTCCTCCCGTAAACAAGAGCCCTTTCGCAAGCTTGGCACCCGAAGTAGAAACTTCCTTGAAAGCTTTAGAGGCATCTCTCGAAGCCTTCTCGCTCTTTAGGACTTCTTTCGTGACTCGCTTCCATGCGTCAGGACTGAGTGCCTTGTTGTCCTGCTGCGAGAGGCCGGACATGAGCTTGGAGATCTCCTCCATGGCGTCTCGCATCTGCGTGATGACTTTGAGTTGCTTCTGAAAAGCGTCGAGGGCGTCCTCTGCGTACTTTCCAGCCATCTTGACGTTTTCAGCGAGCTCTTGTGCCGCCTTTGGATCGATCTCACCGGCCATGTCTTACACCTGGCTCAGAGCGGCCAACGGACTCCCAAAACTCTCTCAAACTCGGCCGCAGACGTGTGCTTGAGCTTAAGCTTCTGAGAGATCGACTCCACTGTTGCTCCAGGTCTACGCAGCTCCTCTTGGAATCTCTTTGAGGCCATAAGGGCGTTTGCAATCGCTCGTATCTCTTGCTGTGTGCCCCTTATCTTGGCGTTGACTGACTTACCGACGAGCCAAGCACCAATGGAAGCCAAGAGAAGCTTTCCAGTCAAACTGCTGTAAACTTCTTCCTTCAGTATCTCCGGTTTTTGAGTAGACTCCATGCCACGCACCTCTTAACAGGGTAAATAAGAAGCAACAAAAAAATATGACGACAATTTAAGTAAAACGACGAAGTCTAGAGGGAGACTGCTCTCTAGCGCGTCCCTGCATCGAACGGGTCTCTGGAGAGTTCTGGTGGAGGGCCCTGCTCTGTGTCTGTCCAGACTCCGACGTCTTATTTAATTCTCTGTTAATTCGCTCTATGAACCACCGCTTGTAAAAGACGGGCATTTTCTGTATCTCTCCCCACGTGAAGCCGCCGTAGTATATCAGGAGAAACGCCGGCTCCATTATGAGGAGTTCTCTATCTTCCGGACGAAGGCCAAAGAAACGTGACGCCAAGCGGCATGCTGACCTCCTCTTCGTGTCCGCAAGCATCGCAGGTCGTCTCTTGCTTCATGATGATGCCTGGTTCTTGGTCTCTCATGTAGTTTCTGAGCGCCAGCGAGTCGCGCGCTGGCATATTCTTAATGAAACCTGCGATCTTCGCTCTGTCCTCGATACCGTCGATCGACTGTATGGCGTAAAGAAGGCTCGTCGTCACGTTGTTGTCAGAAGGAAGTCCAAGCTTCTTCTGCTTCTCTGCGAGCACCATCATCTCTTCTTCATCGCGGCCCGTCATGAACTTGAACTTGACGTTCTTCTTTGACATTGGAAGAACGAAATCAAAGAGATTGGCGCCCGGTATGACAGGTTCGATCTCGAGTCGCTTGATGGGAAGCTCAGCGAGGTTGAACTCGTGAGGCGACTTGACACCGCACTCGTTGCACTCAAGCTCCACAGCGTACTCAGGACCGTAGCCAGTGATTCTAACAGCAACCATGAGAGCGTTTCTGTCGCCGCTGAGGAGGTCGAGTACATTCACCGACTTGTCGACAAGACACGACTTGATGAGCTCAGTGATAACAGTGCCCTTCTTGAGGAGAGCTCTCGAGGTGAGAATGTCTTCCTCGCGAGCAGTCATAGCTCGTATCTCGACGGTCTCGACACCGTGTAGAGAAGAGTCCTGAGAGTATACCTTGCCGTTCGAGGGAAGAGGAACAACCTCCTGAGGAACATCGAGACCGAAATCCGCCTTCACCCTGTCTGCCTGTGACATCTTAGGCATGCGTGGGTCGACACCTGCGGGACCCTGCGATGCGAAAATTGCGTTCTTCTGTTCTCTATCGTCTGACATGTTGCTTGCTTTCTCCTGTACATATGAGATTATACAAAACCAGGTTCAAGTAAATAGAGATTCGAAAAATGGATTCAATAATTCGTAAGAGAGATGACAAATGACATTTACTGTGTAAATTGTAGCAGAAAAGATAATTAAGCGAAACAAGGTGAATCAATGGCATTAAATCATCCAGTGCAAAGCGAAGGATTTGTCGCAGCATATCAGATATCAGCAACACCGTTCGTCACATCATCAACGGTCTCGCTCGGTGCAGTAAGAGAAATAGTCTTTCCGCAGATAACAAGGTTTATCACACTAAAGAACATGAGTACTTCGACGAGCACAATAGCTGTGGCTTTCACAAGCGCAGGATTGTTGACATCGAACTCCAATTACTTTGTTCTTAGTGGATCTGAATCGTTCTCAGGAGAATTGAGAACTGACAGAATATTTATTTCTGGTAGTGCCGGTGCCACAAACACTTTCACGCTCCTCGCAGGGCTCACTTTCATCCCTTCGAAGATGCTAACACCCATCACGGGATCTAATGGTTTTTCAGGAGTAGGCTGACATGTCAATATCGATAAACACATCAACACGCATAAATGGATCAACAAGAATAGGTTCTGCATCTGGGGGCGGAGGATCGAATTTAAATATTCCTCTATCGCTTGAATATCTTACAGTTGCAGGAGGAGGAGGAGGAGGTGTTCTTGCAGGCGGCGGCGGGGGGGCTGGTGGTTTATTATCGGGAAGCTTTTCTCCTGTTCAATCAACTGTATATACATTAACTATTGGCGGCGGAGGCACTAGAAGTATTCGCAGCGGAGACTGGCCTACTCCGGGAACATCTGGGTCTAGCACACAGATGTCTGCAACAGCATTTTCAACTATTTCTACAGTAGGCGGTGGCAGAGGAGCTTGTGGAGGAGAGGCAGGAGCTACTGTTTCAAACGGTGGTAGCGGCGGTGGCGGATCTTGGAACGGCGGTTCTGCTGGTTCAGGAACTGCTGGGCCCCCGCGACAAGGTTACAACGGTGGAGCTGGTCATGGTGGGCTTGTCACGGGCGGTGGCGGTGGTGGGGCAGGGCAAGCTGGTCAGGCCGGCGGAAGCTCAGGAGGAAATGGTGGAAATGGTCTTCAAAGCACACTAACTGGTATTTCAACATACTACGCGGGCGGTGGTGGCGGAGGATCAGATGGACTAGGTGCAGGGGGGCTTGGTGGAGGTGGAAACAGATACACGTCTGGTACTGTTAATACAGGTGGCGGCGGTGGCGGAGCAAATAGCTTTACACCCGGCGGCCATGGAGGCTCTGGGATCATTATTATTCGCCATGCAGACTCTTCACCTCAGGCAACCACAACAGGAAATCCAACTGTTACAACTGCAGGCGGTTATGTAGTATATCAATTCACAGGATCAGGAACAATTAGCTGGAGCTGAAATGTCAATATCTATAAATTCATCAACAAGAATAAATTCATCAACAAGAGTTGGATCATCTTCAGGAGGCGGAGGAGGAGGATCATCAAATCCCCCTACTGCGCTTGAGGCACTTGTTATAGCAGGGGGTGGTGGCGGCGGATGGCTATACGGCGGTGGAGGTGGCGGTGGTGGATTTAGAACGAATTCATCTTTTGCTGTGACAAGTGGAACTTCTTATACAATAACAGTGGGTGGCGGCGGAGCTGGTGGTGCAAGCAGGACCAGCAGAAGCTCAAGTGGATCAGCTAGCTCTCTTGCTGCTTTTCAATCTGCAGGCGGAGGTGGTGGTGCAAATGTTGTTGGGCACAACAGCGGCTCTCCTGCGTACCCAGGGCTCGCAGGTGGATCAGGAGGTGGTGGATCAGGATTAAACAGCGGATATGAAGGCGCTAGCCCGTGGGGTGCTGCCGGTAACACTCCTGCAACAGTTCCTGTTCAAGGATATGCAGGCGGAAACGGAGCAAACTCGACAGGATATCCAGGCCGCGGAGGTGGAGGCGGCGGTGGAGCAGGAGCCGCCGGAGGCGTGGGCAACGATTCAAAGAGTGGCGATGGCGGTGCAGGTGCAGCATCTTCGCTTTCAGGCGTTTCCACTTACTACGCAGGCGGCGGTGGCGGAGGATCGTTTGCAACTAACCCAGGATTTGGTGCAGGAGGCAATGGCGGCGGGGGTCGAGGAGGAAACGCTCTTACGACAGGCGTGGCGGGAACTGCAAACAAAGGCGGAGGCGGCGGTGCGAGCGGATGGGGTGCTGTAAATGATGAAGTTAATCGGCCCGGTTTAAATGGTGGTAGCGGAATCGTCATCATCCGCCATGCAGATACATACTCACAGGCAACCACAACAGGAAATCCAACTGTTACAACTGCAGGCGGTTATGTAGTATATCAATTCACAGGATCAGGAACAATTAGCTGGTAAAACGGAGTTAAAGAAACATGGCACATTTTGCAAAATTAGATCAAAACAATGTAGTTACAGAAGTTTGTGTGGTTAACAACTCGGTGATCACAGTTAACGGGGTAGAATCAGAGGCTACCGGAGTGGCATTCATGAAATCGATCACGGGCCACGATGCATGGAAGCAAACGAGCTACAATGCAACTATCAGGAAGAACTATGCAGCACCAGGCTACACATATGATGCAGTTCGTGATGCATTCATACCGCCACAGCCTTTCGCATCGTGGGTTATCGATGAGGCCACTTGCCTTTGGAACCCACCTGTTGCTCATCCGGGTGATGGAAACACTTATACATGGGACGAAACAACACTTAGCTGGGTTTTAGTTACAATTTAACTGCCAGCAGTTAATACTTAGCAGTGGGCCGTTTGTTATTTTTGAGGCTTAACAAACGGCCCACTTTTGTTTTTCTATTATACATGGGCAAATCTTTGTCAATAAAAATCAATTCACAAACAATAATAAACAGCTCAACTAAAATGGGCCTTACAAGTGCAGCAATCACAGATAATATTCTGTGGGATGCAAGTTCGCTTATTTTAGACTTAGGTGGAAATATTGTAACAAATACAAATGTAACAACAAGCACATCGATCAAGATGATTGGTACTCAATCAGCTGTGTTTAATGGTTATGGGGACTTGCTCTCGTGGCCCAATAACTCTAATTTCTATCCAGGAACACAAGACTTCTTCTTTGGAGTGTGGGCGAGATGGACGAGATACGAGTCTGGTCCTACATCATATGTGGCTGGGTTTGGAAATGGTAATGGTGCAAATACGCTGATGGTAGGTGCTCTTCATCCTAGCTATTATGGGAATGGCATATCATTATTTGTTGCAGGAAACTATGCATCATATGCAACAGGATATATTCCTTCAGAAAATACATGGCACCATATTGCTCTTTCAAGATCAGGAACTACATTTAAATTATTTGTAGATGGAACTGTTCGAGGAACATGGAATATATCAAACTTAAACTTAACTACACCATTTAGAATAGGAAGCGGTGGAACCAACGGAGAGCACTTAAATGGATATGCCAACTCTGCTCAGCTGGTTGTTGGTAGACCAGTTGTGACGAGCAACTTCATAATCACATCTCCAGCGTACAGAGTGACGTGATAGAATCTTTTGACAAATTTATTGCATAAACCGGCCAATCGGTTTGTTGCGTTTATTTCTGTTGATCAGGAGATCTTTACAACGTAGTTACCGCAACCCCATATCTCGACAACACCTGCAGCAGCAGCAACATCTGCCTGAGATAACCCGAGAGAGGAATCAGCCTTGTATTTAAACCTATTAAATCGATGATGATGATCTGTCCACCAAAATCGAGGTCCTCTCGGCTCGGACCACCTATTCACTGTTCTTCAATTAAATGAAGAAATATAGTGAATTTGGATAACCCCATATCATTGTCACACCGGCATTCTTTGCAACTTGTTCCTGTGTTAGTTTGTTTTTTGAGTCAGCACGATATTTGAATCTATTGAACCTGTTCTTGAAATCAGTCCACCAAAAACGCGAAGAAGTCGTAGAAGTTAGCTTCCATCCAGCCGAAGTATAACCAGATCCAGTTCCCACACGACCATCAACATATGTCATAAGTCCAGTACGACCAGATTTCAGAGAATACATCTTTGCTTTAGACGTGAGCTTCCCCAACCATCCTCTAACTGAATGCCCGGAAAGAACACAGCAACGGGCAACCTCAAGGAGGTGAGAATATTTCTTGTGGAAAGGTTTGCGTAATGACATTGCAGCTAAAATGATTCCCGAAGATGGGTCTCGAAGAGCGAGAGTCATCTCTGGATTGACATGTCCCTCGAGGTGGTTGTTATCAAAAAACAGCTTAGACGATTTACGATCCAGTTCCACGATTTCAAGCTTTCTGGCATGCCATTTTGCAATAGGGCGATTGAGTCTATATCTAATCATCCCCTCTACGATCGTCTTTTTGTCACGCCATTCATCCTCATAGACTGAGAAAAGATTGATACCCTTGTCAAGACAAGACTTTAATTTCTGGTTGTGATATTCGGGATCGGGCAGGACGGCAACTGAATGCCAATATAGTCCATTGTATTCGATGGCAAATTTATGTGCTGGGGCTGAAATATCTAATTCCTTCGGGCTTATCGTTGAACGATCGCTAGAGATAACTTCAACGCCAAGGCTTTGAATGAATCTTGCTATTTCTACCTGTGCATAAGAACCTTTTGGTTGGCAACTGAAACATCTTGGGCAAGACTTCAACATCATGAGATTCTTTTCCATCGTGGAACAGCATGTCTTGCAAGAGAAAGTCAAGCGTTGGTATTTATTCTTATATTCGTCGAGCGGAGTGATAAGTTCCAATTCATTTTCTTTTAAGATGGGCTCAATTATCTCGATGAGCGCGCTAAGATCGTAACGTCTGGGATCTGTGCAGTTTTTTCTATATTCAGATATTTTTTTGGAGACAATCATCAGCGATGGGTGATCATGCTTCGTTAAACCAACGTTCCAAGATTTTAACTCACCAGCCTCAAATTTAATTTTCTTTGTAGCAGAACACTTCGCAGCAGCGGAAGAAGCCATGACAGGGTCGGCCTCGCGCCAATCGACTATTCGGCCCGATGAATATCCCGCTTGAAGAGTCGATGAAATTGCGGCACTCATCTTGGCGACTTTTTCTGAATTCTCTTTTGTCAGTCCCTTGTTCCACACACTGTACTGACCAGAAGCGTATCCTTCTTTTCTTTTTTGAGCAAATTCAGACTGCCGTGATTTGTCTAAGTAGACAGAACTTACCTTGGCATTGTGCCCTCTGACATAGTTTGATGTGAATCCTTTCTTCCATCCTGCCCAAGATAGGGTGGAATCGCATGCAGAAGAACATCGGCATCGTGGATGTTCACTTCCGTAAAACGTCTCTAAATAGAGCGCAAGAGTATCTGATATGTTGTGAGAGTTTTTAAGATGCTCATAGAATCTTGATTCTTGACCGAAGCTAAGCTCACATTTCGGACATATGATGCGTTCGTAGGCCATGGAATAACTATACCACAGCCTACGAAGTTGTTTAATTCAGTAAGGACTTTAATTGAACTAGAATTGCAGAACGCAGTTGTCGAAGCGGAGTGTGAGAGATATTTCCATTGGTCCACCATCTTCGTAGGTAACTTCACCGAAGTTGGCCTCAGTTATAAAAGCACCTTTTATATCCCAGAGTTCGACTACTGTTCCTACAGGGTCTAACATCTTTAATTGTATGTCACGCTTGTAGAAGTCGGCGTATCCTGCACGACCTGACACCGACTCGAAGTGGGTTCGGACCCATTCCATGACCTGCTGTGCGCCCGAAGGAGCAATTGGGTCGTGGAGTGTCACTGGGATCGTGTTGAATGTCGTCTTGCCGGCGAGGTAACGTCGGCTGTTGATGAAGGGGACTTCAACCTCTTCCGTCGCAATCGTCGGTCGAGATGTCGTCTTGATGATGTAGGCGTCGATGCCTTCAATCATGAGGACCCAACGGTTCTTACGCTTGGGCTCGAATTTCGCGGGAATCATTGATTCAACGTTGAGTGTCTCAGCAGCCATGTTTTTTCTCCTTTGATCTTAGCAGAGTGATCAAGATTAACTATGAAAAAAAAATTTTTTTTACTATTTTTTTAACGAATTTATAATTCGAACAAAGGTACAAGAACAGATGGGTGCAGTTAAAGGCAGAGAGATGAGAGAGGTTCAGTGTCCCATTTGCTCCTCCTTCAAGAGCAAGCGGCTGACGGCGTTCGAGGCTCACCTCGGCGGTGCTCACACTACGACTGCAAAAGACTTGTGGGACTCCATAAACGGAGGACCCGGAAAGTGTGCATGCGGGTGTGGTACGGCGACAAAATGGAAGAGTTGGTGGGACGGCTACTCTAGCGTGGTGAACGGTCACAACGGATCGATATACACGGTGTGCTCTCCCGAAGAGGCCGAGGAAATATCGAGGAAGAGGTCTGATGCACTGAGAGGTAAGTCGACTTGGTCCAAGGGGCTCACGAAGGAGACGGACGAGAGAGTTCGTCTCCGCGGAGAAGCAACGGCTAGAGGTCGAAAAGCGGCATTCGACTCGGGAGAACTGACGGCTTGGAACAAGGGCGCAAGCACCGAGTCTGATGTGAGAGTGAAGAATGCAGCCGAAAACTTGAAGAAGAAATACGCGGAGGGGGAGATCGTCCCGTGGGCAAAAGGTCTCTCCAAAGATTCCGACGCACGGATTGCAAACATGGCTGCTCGGGTCTCACTGACGATGAGACGTGACAACATCCGCAGAAGGCTCGACGCGATGAAACGCCTCCCTACAGAAGAGATCAAGTCGAGAATAGAAGACCTCGGAATGTTGAGGGTGATCGGCGGGCTAGAGGAGTACGTCAACGACGCACAGAAGGTGATACAAGTGGAGTGCTCGGGTTGTGGCGAGCAGTTCACAGGATCCCTCAGGTCGCTACAGTATGGCAAATGCTTTAAGTGCT
>SXGU01122775.1_pt1 | contig 201783 bp, 224 predicted proteins | sample 3174531 | NCBI WGS metagenome assembly SXGU01 (sample SAMN11356863, study PRJNA531348) | freshwater metagenome | isolation source: freshwater sample F1-140 | place: China: Fuxian Lake, Yuxi | collected 2017-12-25
CCATTTGAGTTCCAGGAAGAGAAATATATTTTTCAGGAACGTTTGTTGAAGCAGTTCTATCAGCAATACTTAGCTTTGATTCTAATGAATATACTCTAGATAAAGGTATATGTAAATGTTCTGGATGTCTTACTGAACTATTAATATATTCTCTAACATCTTTTACTAGATAATCTGCAGAGATATTATCTCCTTTTTGTCTTAGAACTCTGATTTCTTCAACTTTATTTTCTTTAGTTTTATAATTCATATCATCAAATGCTGATGGAGCCATAGATAAGATTCCTAATGTTGCTAAACCGGCTAGACCTAATGTAGCTTTTTTAAACATTCCAGGTTCGCTTCTAATCATTACATCATATATACTTTCATCTTCTGGTAATTGTTCATTCATCATGTCTTTTATAAAAAATATAGGTATTTAAATCTTTCTATAATGTAGTATCTTAGGGGTAGTAACAATAACGAAAGATTTAAAAGCTCTTTTTATTGATTGAAAATATGATTAATAAGAAATTAATTGCACTTGGAGCCGTCTCTTTAGGCTTGACTTTTATCGAGGGATGTATGATAAATAATCTTAGAAATAGAGATAATGCTGAAAATAAAGTTCCTGCGATAGTTAAAAAAGTTACTCAAATTAATACTAATTATTCTACAAATAATGTAACTAATAATATAAATTTACAAGCAAAAGTGAATGTTGAGCCTGTTAAACCAAAAAAGCAGTATTCTGCTTTTCCATTCAAACAAGAGATTCCATTTATTGAATTTCATGCAAAGAGAGTTGGAATTGAGCCTGAATTGCTTATGGCTGTTAGAATGGCTGAAAATGGTGGAAGGGGAAAAGAATATGGAATACTTACTTCTGGAAGTGGAAGAAAAGCTTACGATAATGATAAAGGTTATGAATATAATGGTCAATTTTATAATTATAGAATTGGAAGTGAAAAACAAATGGCTTGGTCTGCTAGAACTTTGGCAAATGCTCTTGGAGACTTTGATGTGGAAAAAAGAAATGGAAAATTTAGAGGAGATAAATTAGATTATCTTCAAAAAAGATATGCTCCTAGTAAAGCTATAAATGATCCGAGAGGTTTAAATGGAAATTGGAAAGGGAATGTTAATCGTGCTTATCTAAAAGTTAAAAATTCTAATTGAGCATAAACTTGTCAACTTGTTTTTTTGCTTTTTCTCTGTTCTTTTGATGTTCCTTTAGAAAAATATTTATCTTTTCTATTAAAATTGCTTTTAATTCCCCTGAAAGAAGTTTTCCAGATTTATAGTCTGATTCTATCTTGGCTAGTTTTTTATCATCTGATTCAAACAGATATTTAAGATAAAGGAATGAAATGTCTATGTCTGGATTACCTCCTAGCTTTCTATGCTCTTCTAAAGTGTCTCTTCCTCCTGAAAAAGCGTATTTGTTTATCTTTCTCTTTACTTCTTCTGGCGTATCTGAAAGATAAATAACTTCATTTCCTGAATCTGATGAAGACATTTTTACATTTCCTGAAAGACTTGGAAGAAATTTAGAGTGTAGAGCTGAAGGTTTTATAAAATTAAATTTATCAGCCACATCCCTTAATATTCTTAGATAAGGGTCTTGGTCTATTCCTATTGGAACTAAAGTTCTATGACTTCCATTAAGAAATTGAGGAAGATAAATATGAGCAGATTGCATTGCTGGGAAAAAAATCATACCTAAATTAGACTCACCTGAAAATCCAAAAACTGCTTTTGCCGTTGAAAGATTAATTCTTTTTGCTATTAGAGAAGCGTATTTGTATATTGGGGCGTAATTAAAATCTTTATGGATAAATGTTTTTTTTGAATCAAGACCTAAAGCTATTAAATCTAAAATATTATCTTGAGCATATTCATCTGTTTGCTCTTGAGTTAATTCTTTTTTAAAAAAGAATTTTTCATCATCTGAAATAGGTATGTAAACATTACAATTGTATTTATTTTGTAAGTATTTAACAACAATAAATGGAATTAAATGACCTAAATGCATCTTTTCTGAGGGTCCTCTCCCTGAAACTATTGATACTTTTTTACCTTTCTCCGCATCTGATATAAATAAAGGTAAATCTCTATGTGTAAAGTATAGTCCTCTTCTTAATACAGGAGGGGCATCTTTTAATTTATTCATTATTTCTTGATTTAGAATATCTACTCCAAAATCTTTTATTAATTTGTTATAATCTACTTCTCCTGAAACTTCCCAAGGATTAACAACACTCTCTTTCTTCATATAACCTTAGAGTTATAGATATTTATAAATGTATATTCGGTATTTATTAGCTAAAGCAAGGTATTGCCTTAAAATGCAATAAGGTTTATATATAAAGAAGAGCTGATAGCATTTATGAAAAAGATGTTGATTTTTACCTTTAGTTTGTTGCTTTTTTTTAGTTCTTTAGCTTTTATATCTGCTGAAATTTCAATTACTCAACCTGAAAATTTATATAATAATGGAGATGATTTTGGTATTAACGTGAGTTTGATGAAAATTGAGCAAGTTAATGGCTTTCTTGAAGTTTCTTTAGAATGTGAATCAAATATTGTTCAATTATATAAGAGTCCTGTTGTGCTTAAAGCAAATCAGAGAAAAAATATCGATATTACTACGATTCTTGATAAATCTGTAATAGGAAATGCTCTAGGTAAATGTAATGTAAAAGGAAGTTATTCTGACGAGACTATTAAAAGTAGGGATTTTACAATAAGTAAAGAAGTTGATGTTTCTTCAAATCTTGCTAAAAATAGCTTTAATCCTGGTGAAGAATTAATTTTTTCAGGCAGTGCTATAAAGAAGAATGGTAAAAACTTAAATGGTTTTTTGGAAGCTTCAATTTCTGGTACAAATAATGTAGTTAGTGTTGTTGATGGTAAATTCAATTCAAGTCTTAATCTTCCTAATGATTTAGCTGCAGGAGAACAAATTCTAGTTTTACATGTTTATGAAAAAGATTCAAATGATGAGATAATAAATGAAGGAACTTTAAGCGCCAGTATAAAAATCTCTCAAGTTGCTAAAGAAATTAAAATAGCATTAAATAAAGATAATTTGATTCCTGGAGATGAATTAATTTATACTTTATTAGTTTATGATCAAACTGGTCAGGATATGAAAGTTAATTCTAATTTGAATATGGTTGATTCTAAAGGTAAAATAATCCTAACTAGAACAGTAACATCTGGAGATGCCAATACTCTTTCTACGGAAAGCAATTTTACAGTAGGTAAATGGATTATTGAAGGTAAGGTTGATTCTCTTTCAGTTAAAAAAGATTTTAATGTAGAAAGTTTGGAAAAAATTTCCTTTGAAATGTTTAATTCTAGTTTAGTTGTTAGGAATGTAGGTAATGTATATTATAATAAAAGTGTGGAGATAAAAATAGGAGAAGTTAGCGAGAATAAAATTATAACCCTTAATGTTGGAGAAAGCAAAAAGTTTAAACTTGCTGCCCCTAATGGAAATTATCAAATAAATGTTAATGAAGGTAGTACTCCTCTTAATCTTGGTTCTGTATTTCTTACTGGAAAAACTGTTAGTGTTAAAGATGAAGCTAAAATGGAATTCTTAACTTCAGCAGTTACTTGGGTATGGGTAGTCATATTGATATTATTGGGATTAGCTGTTGCATTTTATTATAAAAAAATAGCTAAATCTGATTTTATTGGAAAGAAACCTGAATACCCTGTTATGAGTGGTTTAGGAAATATTGAAGGAAGAAAAGATATTGATAATGGGAGAAAGGAAAAGACAAGCGTGGTAAGCTTGAAGATAAAAGAACTTAATGCATTTATGAATGATGATAGTTCTGCTGGAGAAGTCATAAGAAAACTTTTAGAAGAAGCTAGAGGACTAAAAGGTAAAGTTGTGCAATCTGGTGAATCATTTAATATAATATTCGCTCCGATTATGACTAGAGAAATGGATAATTCACTTAGAGCAGTTAAAATGGCTAAACTTATAAAAGAAGAACTTGATGCGCATAATAAAAAATATGCTCAAAAAGCACAGTATGGTCTTGGAATACATGAAGGAGAGATGATTGTAGAAATGAATAAAGGAGACTTGAAATTCAATCCATTAGGAAATGCTATAAGTTATGCTAAGAAAATGGCTGAAACTTCTAATGAGGAAATATATATTTCAAATCAAATTCATAGTTCTACTAGAAGTAAAGTTAAAGTTGAAAAATCAAAAGATGGTGTTTACTGGAAAGTTAATTCTATTCCTGATGGAAATAAACATAATAAATTTATAAGAAACTTTATGGAAAGACAAGGAAAAGATTAATCTTCTATTTTAATTAATTCATCTTCATCTAAATAATATCCATTATGCCCTATTTCGCCTTTTAAGAACTTTGTAAGATAAGTTATAGTATCTTCTTCTACCTCTAGTTCTCTTGCTTTGGCTAATGTATGTGCCTTTAAACAACTTGGACAGCATTTATGGATAGAATTATCCTGAATGTATACATTTGAATCTAATAATTCATTTCTTTGAGCATATTCTTCCATCTCATTTATTAATACATCTGGAAATAAACTTCCTTTCTTTAGAAGATTAATTTTCTTATGCATTAAAGAAACTCCTAAAGGAGTTATTAATCCAGATCTTATCCCCTTATATCGGGCTTCAAAAGCGTGGTTTGATATTTTATTTATCATAGATTTAAATTCAGTAGCCAAAAAGAAATCTTTAATGGTTACTTGAAGAATGAATAGACTGAATAAATTGAGGTCTTATTAGTCGGAGTAATGACTATACAATTAGTCATTATATCTAAACCAAAACCTCTACTTTTCATATTATTTATAATCATAATGAGTTTATATATATTTTGTTTTCTAAAATTAATCTTTCAGAGAATTAATATAACTTAAAATTTCATCTGCATGATTATCTGGAGAAACATTTTCAAAAGTCTTTATTATATTTTTATTATCGTCTAAAATGAATGTTGTTCTCTTTATTCCTAAATATTTTTTACCCATGAATTGTTTTTCTCCAAAAGAATTATAAGATTTTGCAACTTTAAAATCTGGGTCTGCTAAAAGTGTATGTTTTAGATTATATTTATTACAGAATTTTGCTTTTGATTTTACATCTAATCCAGATATGCCTATTATATGTGCTCCTTTTTCATGAAAAGAAGATAATTTACTTGTAAAATCTTTAGCTTGAATTGTACATCCCGGAGTATCATCTTTGGGATAAAAATATAGAACTATATACTTAGCAAAAATATTATCTAAAGAATGTGTAATTCCTTCTTGATCAAATAAAGAAAAGCTTGGTGCTTTAGAAAATGCAGGTGTCTTTACCATGCTTGTTATGATATACTTTGAAGGTTAAATAGTTATTGATTATTGTAACTTGTACATATATTTCTTTAGATCTATTTTATTCTTAATTATTTCTATACCTTCTTCTTTTAATATTTTTATCTTCTTATTTATTCCGAATGCATACCCTCCTATATTTCCATTTGAGTTAATTACTCTATGACATGGAATTATGGGTGCTTGATTATTTTTATTCATAGCTTGACCTACTGCTCTATAAGCTTTTGAGTTTAAAGCTTGTGCTAATGCTTTATATGTTGTAACCTTACCTTTTGGCACTTTTTTAAGAATAGAATAACAATTCTCATTGAAATTAGACATTCTAATTTAAAGTAAATACTTGTTAAAAACGTAACGTTAGCTTTAAAAAGCATTTTTAGTTTATTAGATAATGTCTATGAATAATGTCTGGCATGATGTTGAAATTGGAGATAAAGCTCCGAGTGTTATAAATACTATAATTGAAATTCCAAAAGATTCAAAACTTAAGTATGAACTAGATAAAAAAACGGGTTTGATTAAATTAGATAGATTTTTGTTCTCTGCCGTTCATTATCCTGGAGATTATGGCTTTGTTCCTAGAACTTTGTGGGAAGATGGAGACCCATTAGATGTTATCATACTTACTAATAGATCTGTTAGTTATCCTATGGTTTTAGCTGAGGCAAGAGTTATCGGAGTTATAAGAATGATAGATAATGGTGAAAAAGATGATAAGATAGTTGCAGTTTATGAGTCAGATCCTAGATATGAAGAATATCAAAATATAAATGATGTGCCTAAACATTATCTTGAAGAATTGAAACATTTTTTTGAAACTTATAAAGAATTAGAAGGCAAAAAATGTCAGATTTTAGAATTCTTACCAAAAGAAGCTGCTTTGAAAGATGTTAAAACAGCACAAGAAATGTATAATAAAAAATTTAAAAAGAAATAATTAAACTGTCTGAACTAAAACCATATTAGTATTACCTGGTTTTGTGAAAGGTATTCCTGCTAAAACTATAATTTTGTCGCCTTTCTTTGCAAATCCTGCCTCTTGAGATAACTTTGAAGCTTTTTCCATAGAATCTGTAACTCCTTCAAGCATTTGAGTTAAAATAGGATAGCAATTAAATTTGAGAGCTGAACGATTATAAACTTTCTTAGTAGGAGTTATTACTATTATTGGTTGTTTAGGTCTATATCTTGATATCTTTTTTGCAGTATATCCTGAAACTGTTAAAGCTGCTATTGCCTTTGCATCTAATTCATGAGCAAGGTTAGCCGCAGCATTAGATATTGAGTCAGTTATATCTTTATTTGATAAATGATTTCTTCTCAAATGTTCTTCATAAGGATAATGTTTTTCTGTATGCATAGCTATTTTACTCATCATACTTACTACTTTTTCTGGATGATCTCCGAGTGTTGTTTCTTCTGATAACATAACTGCGTCAGTACCATCTAAAATAGCATTTGCAACATCATTAACTTCTGCTCTTGTTGGAACTGAAGAACTTACCATAGAAGCCATCATTTGAGTGGCAGTTATAACGGGTTTACCTGCTGCGTTACATTTTCTTATTATCATCTTTTGAATTATAGGAACTTCTTCTGCAGGAACTTCAACTGCTAAATCTCCTCTAGCTACCATAATGCCGTCTGCTTCTTTTATTATTGCATCTATATTTTCAACTGCCTCAGGAGTCTCTATTTTAGCAATTACGCTTATGTCTGCCTTTGCTTTTTCCAAAATTTGTTTTAATTCAATTACATCACTTGCTTTTCTTACAAAAGAAAGAGCCATGAAGTCAACATCATGTTTTATACCAAATTTTAAATCTTCTCTATCTTTATCTGTTAAACAACTTATTTTTAGATAAGCTCCAGGTAAATTTACTCCTCTTTTACCTTTTATAGCTCCACCAACAAGAATTTTGCAAATTATGTTCTTTCCTTCTATCTTCTCAACTTCTAATTTAACTTTTCCATCATTAAGAAAAACAATACTTTCTTTTTTTAATTCCTTGTGTAAAGTTGGATAATTAATAAAAACTTTTGATTCTGTGCCTTCACAAGGTTCTGTAGATAAAATAAGCATTTTTCCAGGAACTAGTGTTACTTGCCCCTCTTTAAAGTCGCCAATTCTTATTTTTGGACCTGATAAATCTTGTAAAACTGCTATAGGTAATTTAAGTTTTTCAGATATTTTTCTAGCAATAATTATTCTATTCAAATGTTCGGCATAATCTCCGTGAGAAAAATTCTGTCTTGCAACATTCATACCTGCTAAAACTAACTTAGTCATAACTTCTTCTGATTCTGAGGCTGGACCTATAGTTGCTACTATTTTAGTTTTTTTGTGAGGTATTTTTAACATCTTAAAATAATTTTCTAACTTTATTTTATTTATAAATGTAATAGTAAAATATGCTTTTTAAATCTAATTAAATGAATTTTTATTAAAAGTTTATCTAAAAAGTCAGATTTATAAGGTTAATTTTATACATAAAATTATGGAAGAAATACATATACTATTGTTTTACAAGTATGCAGAGATATTAGATACTGAGAAGTATAAACAAGAACTTCTTGATGAATGCAATAGAATTGGCTTAAAAGGAAGAATATTGCTTGCTAATGAAGGTATAAATGGTAGTGTTAGTGGTCATTTGAACCAAACTGAAGAATTTAAGACATTTTTAAGAAATGATGAGAGATTCTTTGATATTGAATTCAAAGAAGATATTGGGGAAAATCATCCTTTTAAGAAAACTCAAGTTAAAATAAAAAATGAAATTATAAAGTTTCAACAAAGTGTTGATTTGAAAAATACTGGTAAACATTTAACTCCTGAAGAATTTCTTGATGTTTATAAAAATCATAAAGATAAAATAGGAAAAGAGATAATTATTTTAGATGCGAGAAACAACTATGAGTCTAATGTTGGAAAATTTAAGGGAGCTATAACGCCTAATATTGAAAAATTTACTGAATTTGCTAAAGTTGCTGATGAACTTGATGAACATAAAGGTAAAAAAATAATTATGTATTGTACTGGAGGAATAAGATGTGAAAAAGCTAGTGCGTATTTAAAAGAAAAAGGATTCAAAGATGTAAGTCAGTTGCATGGAGGAATATTGACATTTGGTAAGAAGTTTCCTGACAGCGTATGGGAAGGCACTTGTTTTGTATTTGATAAAAGAATGGTGAGTGATATTAATTCAGATAATAAAGAACTTATGAAATGTAAAATATGCACAAGACCTTGTTATTATTATAATAATTGTGAAAATCATCCTTGTAATGAATTTTGTTCTCTTTGTCCAGAATGTAATCAACAGTTTAAAGGATGCTGTTCAAAAGAATGTTTTGATTATGTTAAAAATCTTAAAAGTAAGAATATTGTTTTAAAGAATTAATTTTTAATGACAGCGATATCCATTTACCAATTCTGAGACCTTTTCAGCTAATTTTCCTTTTGGTGCTAGTTCTGCATCCCTATTAGCATAAAAACCATCAGTTAGCCTATAATGAGGTGTTCCTTCTCGAGGAGATGTTTTAGTGACGTGAAACAGTCTATCATCATCAGTAGCTAGAACCAAACTCACTCCGTTATTAAATAAAAAACCTCCAATTGAATCTAAATCCTTATTATTAGATTTAGGGTCATAAGCAACTACTCTAGATAAAGAAACTCCTGGAGGGGAATTCTTAGGTAATGCTCCGTTCAAGAATTTTTGAAAGTGATATTTTGCTTCCATTTTGTTAATATTATCATGTAAAAGACCTTTAAGTAATTAATTAGTTAAATTTATTAATAGGTGGTAAAATAAATAGATATAAATGGAAGATAATAATAAAATCAAGATAGATGTTGTGGATAGAAAGATTCTTGCTTCTATTGAAGCTGATGCTAGATTGCCAATAACTAAAATTGCCAAACAGGTAAGAGTATCAAGAACAGTTGCCGAGTATAGATTAAAACAACTTGAAAATAAAGGTATTGTAAGAGGATATTATCCATTATTTGATCCTAGTAAGTTTGGATTGATGGTCTGGAAGTTATGGGTTTCATTAAAGTCTGTTAAAAAGGATGATAGAAAAAAGTTCTTTGATTTTATTGGAGGGGATGAAAGAGTATGGTGGTATGCTGAGTGCACTGGAATTTATGATGCAGTTATATGTGTATTAGCTAAGAACCCTCATGAATTCAATAAATTTTTTAATAATCTTCAAGAAGAACAAGGAGAGATAATAACTGATTCTGCAATTCTTATTAATGTAAGTTTTGAATATCATACTAGAGGTTTTCTTCTTAATAATAGCTCTAAATTAATTGGAAGCTCGTTTCAGGAAAAACCTGAAATTCAAAAATTGTCTAAAGATTCTTTGAAAATTGCAAAATTACTTTCAAGCAACGCAAGAATAAATTATGCTGAATTAGCTGAAAAATCTGGAAAAAATGTAAAAACTATAAAAAAGATAATTGGTGAATTTCAAAAATCTGGATTGATAGTCTATTTTAGGCCTTCAATTGATACAAGTAAAATGGGTTATGAATATTATAAGGTCTTGTTGCATTTACATAATCCTCAAGGAGGCATATTGCCTTCAATTGTGCATTGGTGTAGGGCTCAGAAAAATATAAGTGCGGTAATTTCTTGTGTTGGGCCTTGGCAGTTAGAATTGGAAGTTGAAGTTGATACATATAGGAATCTTTCTCTTATTTTAAATCAATTAAAGGATAATTTTCCAGATGTAATAAGAAGCTACGAAACTCTTCTTATAATGAAAGAAGGTAAGTTTGATTTGGATTTGATTGATAAGATAAGTGAAGAAGAGTAGAATTTAAAATAAATGGGATAATCCTCGTTATCTATAATATGATATTTGTGTTGTTGTAAATATTAATAATTTCTTAATTGTTTTTTATCTGAAATCTAACTTGTTTCCTAGAGTTATATTAAACTCATCAGATAATCCTGCATTTATCTCTAAAACATATCTTGCCTCAGTATTAGGGTTATAATTTGGACAAACTTTCTCTTTGCAAGGTTGCACATTATATTCTATGTAAACTATTTCTTTATTTTCATTCATCCATATTATGTCTAATGAGGTAAGTGTATTTTTCATCCAGAAAGGATAAATTCCTTCTTCATCAAAAATGAATAGCATTCCATTATTCTTATCTAATTGCTCTCTGAACATTAACCCTTGTTGTCTTAATTCAGGTGTGTCTGCTATTTCAACTTGGAAGCAAGTTTCTTTGAAACAGACTTCTTTGATATCATTTAGTTTAGAGTTATCTGAGTTATTGTAATGTATTATTAATAAGGAAATTAATATTATTAGGGCTATGGAAATTATATGTAATTTATTCATTTTCTCTCTAGAATTTTTACAATTCCCTTATCGGCATCGACCTCTACTAAATCTTCATCATTTAGCACCTTTGTCGCGTTCTTAGTGCCGATAATGCAAGGGATGCCTAGTTCTCTTGAAGCAATAGCTGCATGACAGGTAATCCCTCCTTCATCTGTCAAAACGGCAGCGGAACGTTTCATTGCAGGAACAAAATCAGGCGTTGTCATAAAAGTAACTAATATATCTCCTTTCTTTACTTTATCGCTTTCGTTTGAATTATTGCATACTTTTACAGGCCCTATAACTTTTCCCTTACAAGCAGTCTGACCTTTAATTTCAGTAACATTTTTAGTATCAATTAATAAATCATTATTCTTCATATAGTCTTCAGCTTCTTTTCCATATAACCAAGTTATTTTCTTTTCAGCTGAAAACAAAACGCATGGCTTCATTCTCAATTGAACCTCATTCTTTAACTTTGTATCAATACTTCCTTTTTTAAGAGAAGATATTATTTCTTCACTTGTTAGATAATCTAGATAATTTCTTGGTATCTTTAGCCTTTCAGCGATTAAAGGCTTTACGCTAAGTTCTAGTAATGGGTGGCTTTTTGTTTGATTAGTTTTCTTTAGCTCTTGCAAATATGCTAGTTGTCTAAGGCATTTTATTAGATATATGATATCTTTCTGTAAATTAAGAGATTTCTCAAACTTATTTCTCTTGGCCATCCTATTTTTCCCATTTTCTTCTTGTTCTTTTATTATGGCCTTTGGCTCTTTACCTTCCTTTAGGATGAGATTTATCTTATTTAGAAAATATTCTTCATCCCAGACTATTCCTGAATTATAACCAAAGGGTATTGAATAAAATTCTTCAGTATGTTTTTTTAACATACCTTTTATCTTTGTTGGTAGAAATTTAAGTGAATTAAATTTACTTAATTGAGAATCTTTAATTTTCTGTGCTATTTTTAAAAGAGATAATTCCTCTTGATTATTCTCTGTTTTATACTCTGGAGCGTCAATGAGTTTCGATAAAATATCTGAAGGATCATTTGATATTTTCTTCAAATGTGCTAATATTCTAATTTCTGTTGAATCTGCTCCAAGCCACCAACAAGGTATATTAGTTATAGAAAATTCTTCATAAGTATATACAAATTTCTTATATCTCTGGGCAATTTCATTGTTAGAAAGATTTTCTATCTCTGAAATTGGAAAATTCTTCTTTATTGAATCTGAGATCATATTTATGTTCTCTTCTGACCATTTTATGAGATTTTTCAAATAATCTCTTTCTTTTAGGAATTTATCAACAAAATTGTCTCCTATTCTCTTAAACTGCTTATTTGTCTCAGCAATTATTACTATGTCTTCTTCTCTTAAGGCATAAATTATTCTATTTATTCTATCTCCAAACTCTTTTCTTGCAAAATTAGTCGCTAAATAGTCAATCATTACTATTGCTGGAAAAATTATCATGCTTTCTCTAGGTCTTGCTCTGAATATATGAAAATCTGAATTCATGTATAAATTATAGAAAAACAAGTAATTTATATCTTTCTAATTAAAATTAAATAGCAAAAGCTTGTTCAGCCATTCTCTCAGTATCTTCTGATTGTGACTTATATATTCCTTTCTTTATTCTGTATTGAAGGTCATCTTTTACTCTTCCAAGTCTAATTATTACTTCTTCTCCTTCAACTGGTTCTCCATTCTTAGTTTCTCTTCTTATTGTAGCAACTAGTCCTGTATATCCAGACTTCTCAACTTGATAGAAGTTTATTACACTAGAATCTTCCATAGAGTATCCTCCACCCATTCTTCTCATGTTTTCTCTTGTGTCTGGATTTGTAGAGTTTAATGCAGCCATATGGATTGCTTCGGCAATTGTTCCGTGAGAAATAACTACTCCATCAGGTCTTCCATTTCTTACTTCGTTGTATATTCTTAAGAGCATTTCATCACCCATACCAATCATGTGATTGTAGGGTGTAACCTCTACTCCATCTAATTGACTAGAATTTGGATTTCCAGCCCATTCTTCAAAGTAATATGCTTCTCCTTTCTTGAAAGCCTCAACATTCAGCTTAATTTTATCATATCCTAGGTCTTTTTGTTTTACTACTCTAATATCTTCAAGATGTTCTTGTGCTAATTCACTTTCAAGGTCACTTACAAGTCTAGGTTTTGCTCCAAATAAGCCAGCTGTATTTTTTCTTCCTAGGGCTACTGCAATAGCAGTTTTCTTTGTTCTATCCATTGGACTATGATAAATAAAAGTGTTAGCAGCAGTGTATCCTCTAGCTTTTATTAAAGAAGAAGAACGATTTCCATGTTCATATAAGTTAGTTACAGTTGTATTGCCATTACCAAGTAATTTTTCATCATCAAGAATATCCATACTTCCAACTCCGTTTGCATTTCTCTTTGCAACTCCATGTCTTCCAACATGTACATTTCCGACTAGTTCTGCGCTATCGAAATTTCTTTCAAGTTGTCTTTGCATTGATGTCTTTTTCATAATAATTCTCAATAATTTCCCTATTTAAATGTTTCTATATGTATTATCTAAGGAGTAGTTACAAAGTTAGGCTTTCTTTAGAATTTTAACTGTGCCTTTATTTGCATCAACTTCAATTAAGTCTCCGTCTTTTATAACTTTTGTCGCGTTATTGATTCCTACTATGCATGGAACTCCCATTTCTCTGCTTACTACTGAAGCGTGTGCTGTCAAACCGCCTTCTTCAGCGATTATTGCTGATGCCTTTTTCATTAAAGGTACGAAGTCAGGGCTAGTGTTTGTTGCTATTATTATATCTCCTTTGTTAAATTTATGGAAGTCTTGTGTCCCGAGAATTACCTTTGCTTTTCCAGTTACAAAACCTTTGCAGGCAACACGTCCTTTGAATTCTTTCTTATCTAAACCTTCTATTTTTATGAATTTTTCTTCAAATTCTAATGCGTCTTTCCCAGTTAGAGTCATACATTTATCAGGAGTTATAATTACTATAAAATTATTTATTCTTTCTTCTATTTCTTTCTCGTCAATTTTCCCATTATTGATTAATTTTATTGTTTCTTCTGGAAAGAGATCTTTGATAAAATCTATGCTTTTTCGTGTTCTTCTTGAAATTTCTTCAAATATTGGCTCTGTGTTGTATTGAAGCTCATTTATAGAAGATTTGTAATAATCTTTTAAATAAGAAGATTCTGCAGCTATATCTGCTAAAAGCTTTTCTTCTTTATTTAACTTTTTCATTAAAGCTTTTCTTTTATTTAAAGAAAGATTTAATTTACCTTTAAAAGATTTAAGTTCTTCTTCTGGATTTGATGCTAAAATATTTTCAAATTCTTTTTTATAGTCTCCTAGTTCTTTTGGTTGTTCTTTATAGTATCCTAAAACCCCAAAACAATAAGTTGTGTGTATTTCTTTTAACACTTGTTCTATTTCCTTGTTCTTTATCTTTCCAGATTTTGCTTTAACTGCTAATTCTAATATCTCTAAATGCTCTTGAACTGAAAAGGTGTTTCTTTCACTTGTTGATAAAATACTTATCGCATCTTCTCCAAGATTATATTTTTGAACTATTTTTTTAAGTTCAGCCATTACTGCCCTATCTATGTATCTAAGAGTGGATGCTGATTTGAACAAAAGCTTACAACTAATATAATAAGAATTTATCTTATAAGATAACTGTTCATTATTTAAAGCACTATAATTATTGGTTTTTATATCTTTTATTCCTTTTTCCTTTGTTTTTTTTGTATATTCTTCTAAATCTTTTAAGAGAGAAAATTTATCTATAAATCTTTGAAGAAAATCTCTTACTTCTTTATCGTCTTTTTGAAAAAAGAAAGTATTAACCTTATGATTTTTTGATATTCCTGCTCCAGGCATTATTCTTAGAGGCCAGTCTTTATCATCTTCGGTATATTGTTTTAATATAGTATAATTGAAGTGTCCATAACCCATTCTTCCCCCTTCTGGTGAAGCGTGCCTGCCTTTTAGAAATGAAAAGTCTAACTTCTGAGCCATAACTAATAATGAAAAGTTAGGTTAAAATACCTTTGTTTCCAAGGGTATCTATGAAAAATGATGTAATTTATCTTGATAATGCATCTACAACTAAGGTTTATCCTGCAGTTGTTAGAGAAATGAATCAATGCTTTGTTGATGATTATGGAAATGCTGGAAGTGCTAATTCAATGGGGGAGAAAGCACTTGAGATTGTGAATGAAAGCAGGAAGAAGATTGCACTTGAACTTGGATGCAAATCTAATGAGATTTATTTTACATCTGGTGCTACAGAAAGCAATAACTTGGCTTTATTTGGAGTTGTTAATGCTAATAAGGATAAAAAGAGGAATAAAATTATCATAAGCAAGATTGAGCATAGCTCAATTTATGAGCCTGCTATGGAATTAAGAAGGCAGGGCTATGATGTTAAGGAAGTAAATGTTAATGATGATGGATTGCTTGATATGGAAGAACTAGAAAGGGAAGTTGATAGCAAAACTCTTATTGTTTCCATAGTGCATGCAAATAATGAAATTGGAGTTTTGCAGAATCTATCTAAGATGGGTAAGATTTGCAAGAAAAAAGGAGTTGTATTTCATACAGATTGTGCTCAGAGTTTTGGAAAAGTTAAAATTAAAGCAAAGGATTTTGGAATTGATATTTTATCTGCATGTGCACATAAAATACATGGGCCTAAAGGAATAGGATTATTATTTGTTAGAGATGGAATTTTGATTAGTCCTATTATATATGGTGGAGAACAGGAAAAAGGAATAAGACCTGGAACTGAGAATGTTGCTGGAATTGTTGGATTTTGTAAAACTCTTGAGATAATAAATAAAGCTGATAAGGAAAAGATTAAAAATTTAAGAGATTATTTTATGGAAGAATTGGAAAAGATTAGGGGAAAGATAAATGGTAGTAGGGAAGAAAGATTGTATAATAATGTGAATGTGTGCTTTTTAGGATTTGATGCTGATGAAATTGTTCTTAGATTATCTTTGAAAGTTATAATGTGCTCAGCTAGAAGTGCTTGTTTGAATAAAATGAAAAATGAAAATAGAGTTTTAAGTGCAATTGGACTTGATAATAAACAAATAAAAGGAAGTTTAAGGTTTGTATTAAGTGAATTTAATACAAAGAAAGAAATTGATTATACTATTAATGCTTTAAGAGAAATTGTCAAAGTTTAGTACTGAGTTAGATGACATAAATTTATAAGCTATTTTAGTCTACTTAAATTATGGATTTCAAGAGAATGTTGAAAACAAGTGCTTTGGTTGGTTTGGCTTCTGTTGCTGTTGGATGTTCTAATGTTAATGGTTATGTTCTTGGTCAGCCCGTAACTTCTTTGGCTAGAGTAGAAGATAGAATTAGACTTGTTGAAGAAAATAATTCAAGAATTGCTCCTGCTAAAAATGTTGATACTAGCTATTTTAGATTAGAGACTAAACCAAATAAATATGCTCCTGCTTCTCTTGAACAAGAAAGATCTAAACCTTATAAATTAAGTCAAGAATATAAAGGAATTATTTGGTTTGGTAAGGATTTTTAGTCTAATTTTTAATAAATATTAAAATTTTCAATATAGCGAAGATATATAATATATGATTTTTGATAATGGTGTGTGATGAATAAAAAGAGGACTGCTATTGAAATAGAATATCAGAATGATAAGCAATGGATCAATAGTAAACCATTAAAACTTGAGAATATGCGTGGAAAAGTTATCTTGCTTGATTTTTGGACTTATTCTTGTGTTAATTGTGTTAGAACTTTTCCTGCTTTGAAGAAAATATATAATAAATATAAAGGCAAAAGATTTGTTATTATTGGAATACATACTCCTGAATTTGAATTTGAAAAAGAAATTGGAAATGTAAAGTATGCTGTCAAAAAGTATGGCATTGAATGGCCTATTCTATCAGATCCTTTAAGACATAACTGGGATAATTATGGAAATCAGTATTGGCCAAGAGTTGCAGTTATAAATGATAATGGGGAAATTATCTTTGAACATGTTGGTGAGAATGGATATGATGAGATTGATAAAGTAATAAATGAGGAATTGAAAAAAATGAAAGACATACCTTATGATAGTGAAATTATTGAAGTCGATAAGAAATTAGAATTATCAGGTATATCTAAAGAGAGTTATACGGGTAATGTGAGAGGAAAAGAAATTGAAGGATTGTCATGTAGTAAAGAAGAGTGTGATGAATATTCTGCTCCTGAAAAAAGACAAGGCGATAAGATATATCTTCAAGGAGAATGGATAAGAAATAAAGAATATGTAGAGTTTAATGGAGAAGATTTTGAAGGATGGATAAGTTATAAGTTTTATGCAAAAGAAGTTAATGTTGTAATTGGTGGTGTAGGAAAATCAGAAATAGAAGTTGATGGAAAACCTATAAGATTAGAGAATTTGGGAAAAGATGTTAAAATTGAAGATGGAAAAAGTATTGTTAGTGTTGAAGGTGCAGATATGTATAACTTAGTTAATCTTTCTGAACATCATTCTAGAGAGTTAAAGATTAAAGTTTTCAAAGGAATGAAGGTTTATGCATTTACATTTGGATAGCTTTAATAATATAACAAGATTAGTTGTATGATGATTAAATATCTTAGATATGTAAGTATATTGTCTTTTACTCTTAGTTTTGTTTTTCTGATTAATTCTTTTCAAGGTATAACTGGATATTCAGTTTTGGAGAGAGTTGATATTGGACAGAGTTCATATTTTGTTTTCTTATTTTTTATTGCTGGATTAATATTATTTTATGTAAGTGGAAATGAAAGAGAAAGTATAAGAAATAAAGAAGGAAAAATTATTAGTATTGTAAAAACCCATGCTTTTGCTAAAGCTGCTAAAAAACACGATCCTAAACCTATTTATGCTGCTCTGGAAAAAATAGGGACTGGTTTAGGGAATGAAGAAAAATTAAGGAGTGGTGGTTATTCTATAAAAACTAGTAAAGGTGGAAGAGTCGTATATAATAGAAAGGGTGAAGATTATGAGCTTATTGATTTTACTCCGGATCATAAATATTAATTTTTATTCTTTAGATAATACATCAAACTGATTATCGCACCTTGAACAATTTGCTGTGACTGGAAGGCCTTCCTCTTGTGATAAATTATATGCATCAGAGTAATTTACTTCTTTAACTGGTCCTTTATTTTCATCATGGACAAAGAAAGTTATTCTTCCCTGATTAGATAACTCTCTTATTGCCCTTTGATATCTATGAACTGATGCTTGAAAATCTCTCTTGTTCTGTTTTAAATGTATTAGAAATTCTCTATCTTCTTCTACTGGATGCTCTAAATCTGTCTGAGAATCAAGATAGGAACATAGCATCTCTCTTTCAACTGCGATTGCTTTTCTAGCAAAAAGAGCCTCTAGGCCAGGACATTCGCATTCTCGGCTTCTCGCCATTAACTCTTTAACATATTGGCTTTCCATAAAAATTCAGTTCTAAGTGTGTATTTAAAGCTATCTGAGATAGCTTTAAAAACTAGTTTTTTCTATATTAATTATGAGAAAAATTGTAAGAAGATCAAGAAGAAAGAGAAAGATGATGATATATTTAAAGAAAAATAGAGTTAAGAGTAAGAAAAGCCTTAAATAAGGAGATTTCTACTTTAATGCATGAGAGGCATATCTATATCTGTTTTTTTGGCGTTTTTGATTATTTTTAGTAATTTAGTCTTTGCTCAAACTGAAGAGAATTCATATAAAAGTTACATTAATACTGAAATAGATAAAAGTGCTAAAGAAAAGCGAATTTTGGCTGAACAAGAGATAATAAGAAATCTTGAAAATGTTGCTGAAGAGAAAAAATTGGTAAAGAAAAATGAAAGTGATATTATTGAAAGAAAGATTATGGTATCTAATAGTGTTAAAGCTGATTCTAAACTTAAGCTTATTGTAAAAGAAGATTTAAATAATTCTAAAATTGGAACTTATCTCTCAAATGGTGCTTTTATTGAAGTTAAATATTTACCCGACCAAGCTTCTGCTATTGCTTTAAAGAAGGTTAATAAAAATTTAGAAGGTTTACAGAGTGAAATAGAACTAAAAGAAATTATAATTGAAAATAAAGCAAGAATTATATATGAAGTAAAAGCAGAGAAGAATATTACTATTCTAGGACTATTTGCAACTAATTTAAAAGTTAATGCTTATATTGATGCAGAAACTGGAGAGATAGTTAAATTGGAGCAACCTTGGTGGATTGCTTTAGCTAATTAAGATTTATTTTTCTTTTTCTCTTCAGATTTGTCTTCTAAATCTTTGCTTAACTCAGATAATTTAGACATATCAAAATCTTCAGGATTTATTGAATTGCCTTTGCTTTTCTTTAGTGTTTGAAATGAACTATCAAAGTCTGCTTTTGTTATTTGCATTTCTTTTGCTTTTTCTTTATACACTCTCTTTATAGCCTTTAAACCAGAATCTCTGCATACTCCTTCTATGTCTGCACCAGTATAACCTGTGCTTTCTTTTACTAGATGATCTATAGAAACATCTTTTGCTAAAGGCATTGTCTTTGTATGAACTAAAAATATTTGTTTTCTTGCATTTTCATCAGGCATAGGTAATATAACATGAGAATCAAATCTTCCTGGACGCAACAAAGCAGGATCTATTAAATCTGGACGATTTGTTGCAGCTAGAATCATTACTTGTTCTAACTCTTCTACTCCATCTAGCTCTGTTAAAAGTTGATTTACAACTTTCTCTCCTGAATCGTTGAATCCTGAGCCACGAACTTTTGCTATGCTATCAAATTCATCAAAGAAAATTATACAAGGAGCTACTTGTCTTGCTTTTTTGAATATTTCTCTTATATGCTTTTCTGATTCTCCAACCCATTTGCTTACTAGTTCAGGTCCTTTTATTGAAATGAAATTAGCGTTGGCTTCATTTGCTACTGCTTTTGCTAATAATGTTTTTCCAGTTCCTGGAGGGCCAGATACTAAAACTCCTTTGCTTGGCTTTATTCCTGCTTGAACGAATAATTCTGGTTTTAATAAAGGTAATTCAATTAATTCTCTTAACTTTTCTTTTGCTTCTTCTAAACCTCCAACATCTGCCCAAGTTGTGTGTGGTTTTTGAATAAGAACTTCTCTCATTGCTGAAGGCTCTACTGATTTTAATGCATCTGTAAAATGCTGTTTGTTAACTTTTATTTTATCCAAAATATCTGTTGGAACTTTATCCTGTAAAGTTTTTAATTGTTGAAAATAAGGTTTTATTGATTTTAATGCTGCTTCTTTGCATAAAACTTCTATGTCTGCTCCTGTGTATCCAATTGTTTTATAAGCTATTTCATCAAAATTTACATCTTTATCTAAAGGCATTCCTCTTGTATGTATTTTAAGAATTTCTCTTCTTCCTTGTTCGTCTGGTGCATTTATTTTTAGTTCTCTGTCAAATCTTCCAGGGCGTCTAAGAGCTTCATCTATATCATCAGGTCTGTTAGTAGCAGCCATTACAACTACTTGACCTCTATTTTTCAGACCATCCATAATTGTTAAAAGCTGGGCTACAATTCTTTTTTCAGTATTGTCGTTGCTTTCTCCTCTCTTTGGAGCTATTGAGTCTATTTCATCTATGAAAATAATTGAAGGTGCATTTTTTTCAGCTTTTTCAAATACTTCTCTTATGTGTTTTTCTGATTCTCCATAATATTTGCTCATTATTTCTGGACCTGCTATTGAATAGAAATTTGCTTCAGTTTCATTTGCTACTGCTTTTGCTAATAATGTTTTTCCAGTTCCTGGGGGGCCTGTCAAAAGAACTCCTTTTGGTGCTCCTACTCCTAATTTCTGGAAAATTTCTGGATGTTTCATTGGAAGCTCAACCATTTCTCTAACAAGTTCAACTTCATTTCTTAAACCTCCAATATCTTCATATGAAACATTTGTTGCTCTTGCGTCTGCTTCTTGAACTTGATCTGAAACTATTATTTTTGTGTTTGGAGAAATGTATGCATGCCCTTTTGGACTTGACTTAGTTACAACATAAACTAATTTTGTTCCAAAAACATCAATTACTATTTTCTGATTTAATGTAATTGGCTTGTTTAATAATTTTGTATGGAAATATTCTGTTGGTTCATCTGAAAAACTTACTTGTTTTGTAGGAGAAAGAGTTATTTGTTCTGCTTTTGCTAAATCTATTTGTTTGAATGTAACTTGTTCACCTATAGATGTTCCTATTGTGGCTCTTGTTGTTCCATCTAAACGTAAAATGTTTCTTGTTTCGTCTTTTTGTAAACCTCTTATAACTCTTATAGGAATTTCTGACTTGCCTTTTACAATTATTGTGTCTCCTGAAACAAGAGAAAGTGATTTCATTGTTTTTGAAGAAAGTCTTGCTAGACCTTTATCTATATCTGCTTGAATTGCTTCTGCAACTTCTATTGAATGTTCTTGATTTTTCATTTTTTATTAACTTTAACCTCTAATATTCCATTTTTAACTGTATATGAGAATTTCTTTGCATCAGCATCTTCAGGTAATGTTTTAATTATATGAATGCCTTGTTCTAATTTACTTACGAGATAATGTTTTATGCCCTCGAGATTTTTCTTACTTATTTGAATTTCTAATTCTTTTGATTTTGCTTTAATAAAAACATCTTCTTCATCAAAACCTGGTGTTTCTAAAATTAAATAAAATGCCTCGCTTGTTTCTAAAAATTCTCCTTCATCTTCTTCTCTTTCCTGTCTTCTTGATACTCTCGTTCTTCTTCCACCTTGTCCAAAGAAAGATTGAACTATATCTTCAAAAGGATCTCCCTCTGAAAAGAAATCATCAGCCATAGTAATTTTCTCCAGATTTATTTGTATTTACCATATGTATATACAGGGCGTATATACTCCTTTATAAATTTTTCGTTTTTGAAGATTTATGAGGTATATTTATTAATTGATTTCTTTATTTAGGTGTATGAACGGTGAAATATTATTTGGACCAGCAGGCTTAGGACCTGTTAAAACTGCTGAACAGGTTTTAGAAAAATATCATAAACTTGGCTTGCGAGCTTGTGAAATTGCTTTCACTTATTCTGTTTACATAAAAGCCGAAGATGCTGTGAGAATTGGAAAAAAGGCAAAGGAACTTGGAATTGAATTAAGCATTCATGGACAGTATTGGGTGAATCTTAATTCAGCTGAAAAAAAAAAGAGAGAAGCTACGAAACATCGTATTTTACAATGTTGTGAGATTGGTGAATTACTTGGAGCTAAAGTTGTTGTATTTCACCCAGGTTACTACGGCGATGATAGAGTTAAAGCATATGAAACGATAAAAGAAGGAATTATTGAAATTATGAAAGAAATAAAGAAAAAAGGATGGAAGATACAAATTGCTCCAGAGACTATGGGAAAAGTGAATGTTTTTGGAAGTATTGATGAAATTTCAAGACTTGCAAAAGAAACAGGTTCTGGAATATGTATTGATTTTGCACATATTCTAGCTAGAGATAAAAAAGTAGATTATAAATTAATTGAAAAATCTTTTCCTCAAAAAGAATGGCATGTACATTTTTCAGGTATTGTATATGGAGAAAAAGGAGAAAAACATCATATTAAAACTGAAAAGAAAGCTTGGAAAGAACTCTTAGATAATCTTCCTAAAAATAAAAAAATAAGAATAATTAATGAAAGTCCTGAAATGGTGGAAGATGCTGTGGAAGGATTGAAGATTTGGAAGAGTTTTTAAATAACTAATTTAGAAGTTTTAGATGGATTCAAGAGCAGTTGAAATTGAAAGCAAGAGAAAAAGACTGACTGATCTTTTTTTAGAATCTGTTTCTGGAGATAAATTTTGGGAACAAGCGCAAGGAATTGTAATGGATGACTATAATACAGTCGGTCCTAGATATGTTATAGGTAGTTTCATATATACTAGACTTTTAAAATTATTACATAATCCTGAAATTGAGGAAGCTAAAGATATAAACTATTTAATGCAAAACCATAAACCAAAATACCAACTTAGTTTGCCTGAAGGTTGGAGAGTTAAACCTGAAAAAGGAATGCCTAAAGTTTTCTCTAATGATGGAAGATTAGTTAGCATTAGTACCTTAAAAAGTTTTTATTATATTATGAATGGTAATGGTGAACATAAAATAGGTCTTTATTTTGACAAAGTTCCTTTTAATTTACATGGAATAGCTTTTGACTTGCAAAGCAATAGAATAATAGGAAAAGAAGCTATTGAGGGCATAATTGAAGGAGTAGTTAAAGTATCTAACCCTGAAGCTGCTAAATATTATGCTAATAAACATAAAGAAAAAACTCTCCGAGAACATCTTGCAGATAAAGCTAAAAAATTAGGTATAAGATATAGACTTTAAGAGAAGATTGCCTCTTTCACTATTTCTGGTTTATATCCTTGTTCCCTCATTCTTTTTACAACTGTTCCAAGGCAACCTATTTCAATATCTTTTCCTTTGTCGTGTATTTTAAAATATAATCCACCTGCTGCAAGAATTTTATTTGGATTTAATCTACTTATTTCCTCATCAAATTCTTCCCAACCATTTAATGGTGTTGGTTTATACTTTTGAGTCCCTATCACCTTAAAATCTAAATCTTTTCTCCATTTTCTTAGATTTTTTTCTAATGGATATTTATTATCGCTAGTTTCTAAAAATAATAAATTGCCTTGATGATTTCTTATTAAATTAACCATATTTTCTAAATAAGTCTGTCTAGAGGCATAAGAGCAAGAATAATCTGGAAGTAGATTCTCACCTACTAAAGGTCTTGTTAAAACTGTTGGAATTTGAAAAAATGGATGCACTACAACTAATAGAGGTTTATTTTCTAATTTTTCATTCATTTTGTTTTATCAAACCCATTTTTCTATATAATCTTACATCATCTTCTATTTTTGATATTTCTTTTTCCATATCTACTAATTCCTCTAATGCTGTGTTTGTTGTAGGTTCATCTAAGTCTCTTATATGGCCTAATTTTATTATTCTATTAAAATCTGAAATAAATTTATTTAGAGAACATTTTGAATGAAGATAGTTATGATTAAATCTCTCATCATTTAATCCTGCAGAACAATATCTCTTTAATAATTCTAAATAGATATTACTCACAGCATTTAATTCCTTAGCTCCGGGTATCTCTTCTAATATCATTATCCTAGTTCTCCTTTGAATTGATTTAAGACCCATTGTCTTTCTGATATGCCTTCAAGACAATCTAAAGAATTTGGAGAGTATTTTTCTTTTCTTTCTGGAGCTTTGTAATTTTCATTTACTTTTCCTGCTAATGTGAAAAAATCAGATATCTCCTCTTGTTGATAGCCTAAAATTTCTAAGTAATCATACATTCTATGAGTCATCATATGTCCTAATTTTACATTTTTTCCTTTAACGAGTTTTTCTGGATTATTATTTATCCATGCATTAGGATTCTCAAGATATTCTCTTATAAAACTTAAAGCTCCTCCTTGAGTTACTTTCCAATCATTTGCAAATACTGAGGTATAATTTTGTAATGAGTTTCTTCCCCTCCTATTTCTTACTTCCATTACTGCTTGATTTAATGCTTGTTCTTTTATTGATAACATTCTTCGATTATTCATTTTCTTGACCTTTGATTTGTTGAAAGATAAGATCTAGTTATTTTTTTATCTGGGTAAATTCTTCTAAGTCCGGAAATTATATCTTTTTCAATAGTTTTTCTTCTTGCAAGAACTTGCTGAACTAGGTAAGGAGTAGTATTTGTAATTTGAGCTGTTTCAGTATTATTATAACCATAAGCTTTACTTTCATATATTTGACTTGCTAATCTATAAGGAATTCTATAAGTTCCTTCTAATCCTTTCTCTTTTGCAAAATAGCAGGCAGATTTTGCTTTTCTATCTCCTAACATATTATCTCTTATTGATAAATGACATCTATCTGAATTTAAGAAAAATTTAATATCCTCTACTGAGAATTTTGTTTTTCTTGCTTTTTTTAGATTTGCTTTTTCTTCTTTAGAAACTCTAGGAACATCAGATATATTATGTAAACCTGCAACTTCAAAATAACGACTTGCTGCAGACATATCATAACCTTCTTCAGTTATTATAGAACGTAGAGATTTATCTTCTCCTTTTTCTTTTGATTGATAATATCTTAAAAATAAACTATATAATTTAGGTAAACGATTATAATCTCCTTCAATTTTTAAATGAGTTTGAGCAGCAGTTATTTCTGCTCTCTGTTCTGAAGTAAGACCATTTGCATCTGCTGAAAGACTAAATACTTTCTCTTTTAAAGTATTAATTAAATCTCCTCGTGCATCTAATAATGGTTGTTGTTTTGCTTTCTCATCTAATACTATCTGTTTTTTCTCTTGTTTAGCTTGATTTCTTCTTTCATACCATAAATTATGTTGTCCACTACCTAGAATATATTGCTCTACTTGCTGACGACTCATCCCTTTTACTTCCGCCATTGCTGGTAAACTGACTCCTTCTCTGCATAATTTATCTAAAGTTGAATCTCCGTCTTCTTTTAGACTATCAAATAAATCTAAAACTGCTAGACCTTTTACTGGTTTCTCTAGTAAATATAAATCTCTCCTATTAGAGCGAGATAAAAGATTATGAAAAGAATGAGGAGCAAATCTAAATTTAACTCTAACTTTAAATAAATGTTCTTCTCCTCTGCTGACAGCTTCTAAATCTCTATTTATTGCTTCGTTTCTGAGGTCCATATATTTTTTCCCGAAATGACTTCTTAGTATTTTTCCAGCTTCGCCTAAACTTAATTCATTTGAACTTGCTATATCTTGAAATCTTTTTCCAGAATTTATTTGCGATAACATATTATCTGCTAAACTCTTTGTTTCTTCTTTTCTTCTTTGAATTATTTCTTCTTTCATCGTGCTGTTCCTTCAAATATCTTGAAAGTTCCTCCATTATCTTCAATTCTGACTTTAGAAGAATATTCTTTTAATTTATGATAAATTAGACTCGTTGGATGATAGACTAAACTTGAATTTCTTAATTGTTTTTGAAGAGTTGATGGATTTGCTTTATCTGCATTAAATGTACTTATGAAGAAATTACCTTCTGGCTTTAATAAACTAAAAATAGAATCAATTGATTTTTGTACATCTTTAACACTAGGGAGAGTCATATTGCATAATATTTCATCAAAACAGTGAGATTGTAGAAAAGGCAATGTTGTAGGTAATGCACCGAATAAAGTGAATTTTATATCGCTTGGTTTTGTTTCTCCTAAAGAGAGGTTTGGTAGTCCATACTTTGCTTTTAGTCTTGAAAGGCAGTATCTTGATTGGTCTAAGCCTACGTAAGTCTGTCCATTTTTTAGAAATGGGATAACTGCATCTCCTATTCCACATCCAATATCTAAAATTGATGCTCTTTCTGGAATTAATTTGACTTTTCTAGCTATTCTTGGATTAAGACTTAAATGTCTTAGTCTATCATCTGAAGATTCTGAATAATCTGCCCAAGCTTTAAATGTAGCTTCTCTTTGTGCATACCAATTTTCAAAAGCTGATAAATATTCATCTTTTCCTAGATGTATTCTACTCTCATCTTCACTGATAAATTCTCTAAAAAGAATTCTCATTTCTGGAGGCATAATATTTGCTAGAGGTAAAGCAGTTACAAAATCTCTTATGTGAATTGGTGTTCTTGTCATTTTATTTTCCTCACTACTTCATCCCTTTCATTATAGCAGAGTCCGTGCAAAGGACATTCCTTACAGCCATTTTTTAACTTTACTTGGGATAAATCTAAACCTTGATGAACGCACTTATTTTTTTGAGCTTTCTGACCCAGATATGCACTTGTTAAAGTTTCTGTGAAATTTGTATGTGGGTAGGTAGGGTCTTCTCTTAAACACATAAAAGATTTTTCTCCTCTAGGTAATGATGAAGGTAATATAACTACTGAAGCTAGAGAAGGCATATCTTCATAAGGAATTCTAATATCTTCTCCATAACTACCTCTAACTATCTTTTCTAAAATATCATATCTTAAAAATGGAATGTTAAGATGAAAATGTTCAGTTGCTTCTCCTATTATATATTTATCAGAATGTGATTCTCCTCTTATTGGAACTTCTCCAAAATTTGGATGCAAAACTGTTGAAACTGTATAAAATTGATGAACTACTGGAGGTTCTTTAAGCTCATCGAATCTAAGTATTTTTGAAATCATTTTTTAGCTCCCGGGTAGAAATAAGGTTTAGTTATTTTATATCTTGGATAAATAGTTTTTAATCCAGCTATAATTACTGGTTCTATTTTTGCTCTGTTGTCTAGAATTAAATTAGCTATTTCTGTTGACATTCCAGGAATTAATTGCCCTAATTCAGAGATATTACAAACTTCCTCTTCTAAAGCTTCATAGACTTGACTAGCTGTTGAATAACTTATTTTAGTATCTTCAGAAACTAGTGCAAAGCTAGAAGGATTTTTTCTTCCAACCATTCTTTTTTCAAGAGGTCTTCTATCTGAAGGAATGCCTAGAAAATAATGAACGTCTGGAGTTGAAAATGGTGTTTTTTTTGCTCTTAATACTAATTTTTCTTGTTCTGAAGTTAAAGGTGTTTGATGAAAAAGAGAACTTAAACCTATGTTGTGCAATGGTTTTGCTGCCGAAGTTGTTGCGCTATATCCTGCTGACTTGCTTAATGCCTTTATAGATGGTCTTTGTCCTTTATCTTGAGCTTCAAAATAAATTCTAAAAACTTTTTGAAGGGGTTTATGAATTTCTATTCTTCTTCTGCCTGCTCTTAATTCTGTTAGTGCTAAAGCTTTTGCTGTCTTTTCTTCCACAGAGTATCCTGCTTTATCATCTGCTGGTTTAAGATGAGGAATTGAATGTAATAATATTCCAACTATATTTGAATGAATTGATTTTAAATTTCTTGCATCTTCTTTTTCTTTATGAGCTTCAAAAATTGTTTTGTCATGTTCTTTCTTCCAGATGTAATGTTGACCACTACCAAACATATAATGTTCTACGTATACATCATTCATTCCTAAAAATTTACCTATTTCTACTAATGGAAGACCTGCTCTTAACAAGGCATCTAGTTCATTATTTCCATTTCTTTCTAGACTTTTGTATAATAATTTAACTCTTTCTTCTGATAAATCTTTTTCTTTATCAGAATCAAATAAATGTTGCATTCTATTTTGCTGTAATTTTCCATAAAAAGAAGATGGACAGAAATCAAAAGTATTTCTAACATTAAAAAGTTCTAATTCTCCTAATTTTACCTTTGTTAAAGCTTCTTGTAAAGCTTCTTCTCTTAATTTTCTATAACTTTTTCCAAATTTACTTCTTAATATATTTCCAGCTTTGCCTAAACTTAATTCATTTGAACTTGCTATATATGAAAAACTCTCTCCAGAATTTATTTGAAATAACATCTTTTGTGCTAATCCTTTACTTTTTTCTTTTCTTCTTTGAATTATTTCTTTTTTCATTTTATCTCCTTGTGAAGTTGTTTATTTTGAGAATTGTTTTTGATGTTCTTTCTGTGTTCTCTTTCTAATTTTAAAAGACTAATACGAGCTTGTTCTGGATTTGCTCTTGTAACGCTTAATAATTCAAGAATTCTAACTATAATTTCTTCATAGCTTTCACGAGGATATCTTTTGAGATGATCTATACGTGATTTTGTTTTGTTAGAAAGTTTTATGGTAGTTATTCTATTTCTTTCTGTGCTTTTTGTGATATCTTGAATTATTTCGCTCATGGTTTATTTTCTCCTTTTTTTTCGTAAGTTCCCATAGTGAGATGAGCTTTAAAAGCACGCAACTGTCCTGCTGAAAATGAATTTGGCCAAGCTTTGATAATTTCTTCGATAGGAATGCCTGAACCTAACAAATCACGCGCTTCTTCAGCAGTAATTCTATCGTTATCTTGAACTTCTATTTCTTTTTCAACTGTAGTGTTATCTCCTGAATTATATGTGCCCATTGTATGATGTGCTCTCCATTGTGCTAAGGGCATGTTGGTCCATCCTCTAAATTCACTTCTAATTTGCTCAATATCCTTACCTGCTTGGAATGCTTCAATGCATCTGGTTTTTGTTAGGACTGGTTTAGAAGAGTTGCCTAAGAATTGCCTTTCTTCTGATTTAGGCCCCTCTTTAGAATATCTATTTCTAAATTCTGCTTTAGCACGTAGATAATTTCCAAATTCTTTTAGTGTTTCTGGAAATCTTGACCCATTCAATTTATTAGGATAGCCTATAATTCTAGCAAAATTAGAAGCATATTCCATTGCTCTCCTTGGGAAACTTAGAAATACAACGTCTCCTATCATGGGTGATCCAGATTCAGAGATATATGAGTATTGTTCAGTTCTGCGATTAGCAAAAAATCTGCTTTCTTTTGAAGAATCACTAATTGCCATAAGGGCTTGTTTCAAAACTTCTGGATCTCTAAATAATCTTTTCCATTCAGGTCCCAGTCCATTAATTCCATCTTTAAAAATATTAAAAGCCATGTCTTGGACAAGCAAGTTTCCACCTTCAAAATTCTCTAGAAAAGATTTTATAGGATTGCCGTTCGTAGAAATTTTTTCTTCATCACACTTCTTTTTGATAATATCAATAAGTTCAGGAGTTAAAGGGTTGGTGGCAAATCTAAATAATCTCTCTATTCCTAAGGGTGTAGCTCCAAGAAAAGAAGATTGTAATGCGATTGAATAACCTTGATCTTTTATCACTCTAAAATTTCCTTCTTCTGAAAGTTTATGTGCTTTTTCTTTTTCTTCAAAGAAAATATCTGATAAGGTTTCTCCACTTTTTGATTCTAACGCTCTTCTTACTGAATCGTTTCCATTTATAACTCGGCCATTAGCATATAGTTCTAGATACTTTTTTCTATCATCTCTTCTAGCTAAATTTGCATGATGAAGTAACCAATGATCTTTCTTTTGATTTCTAACTATTTTATCAAGCATTAATAAATTTTCAGTTCTTAATGGACCAGTATAATCTAGACTAACCACATCAAAATCTATTTCTTTCTGGCTATTAAGATATTCTTCCAATGTGGCATGCACTATTTGTATGCCTAATCCTTTTGCTTGCTGAGCCTGAGCTATGTCTCTGTCTTGTTCTATACTAATTATATTTTGAGGTAAAATGCCTCTAGGTAAATATACTTGTTGTGCTTCAGCTAAATCTAATCCTCCGAAATGAAGGACTTTAAGATCTTGTGGCCTTCTAAATTTTAACAGAGTTTCGTCTAAAAGTTTACCTACTAAATCTCTCGATTTTGCTTTTGCCCAGTCTGAATCATAATGTTTATGGTATTCGGCCATTTCGGGTATACTTTGGTATACCTATATAAACTTTGTGATGACAACACTTAATAAGACATTCTATAGTGACAACAAAGTTTATATAGTGCTAAAATGGTCTATATTTAACTAAATTTTAAACAAAACCATGGAATTCAAAAAACAATTGGTTTCACTTGTTGCATTCGTTGCAATGTTTGCCTTAATGGTAAGCAATGTAAGCGCTTTTGCATTGATAGATAGCGTTGAAGTGAGTGGTGTTGAAGGCCTAGTCGCAGGTTCAAACATCTCTGTTTTTGCTGGAACAACTGTCCCAGTAAGAGTAATCTTCACAGCTAATGCTAATGCAAATGATGTAAGAGTGAAAGTTTGGCTTTCTGGTAGCAGTGACTACACCGCAGCTTCTGATAGATTTGTGGTTGACGCTGGAAGCACATATAGCAAGTTAATTGCTGTACAAGTGCCACACGACGTTGATCCAAAAGAAAGTATGAAACTTGAAGTTTCTATTGAAAACAGAGCTAAGGGTGAAGTTAGTAGAGCTGAAATATCTCTAAATGCACAAAGAGAATCGTACACAGTACAGATTCTTGATGTTGCAACTGACTCAAAGGTTAGTGCAGGAGAAAATCTTGCATTAGACGTTGTTCTAAAGAACAGAGGAAGAGAACTTTCTGAAGACACTTTTGTCACAGTAAGTATTCCTGCTTTGGGTATTGAAAGAAGAGCTTATTTCGGTGATATGTCACCAGTAGACCAAACCGATCCATTGCCTGAAAAAGAAGACGCATCTACAAGAAGAATGTTTTTGAACATACCTTCAAATGTACCAGCTGGAATATATACTATTCAAGTTGATGCATTTAATGCGGATTCTAAGACAACTGTAACTAAAAAAGTTGCAGTTGTTGGTGCTAGCGATTCGAGCAGAGTTGTATCCTCATCTGTAACTAAAACAGTTGCAGTAAGTGAAGATGCAGTTTACTCTGTTTCTGTTGTTAACACAGGTAATAAAGTTCAAGTATACGATTTAAGTTTTGATGCGCCTGCTGATTTATCAGTTAGTGCTGACGAAACTATCGTAGTTGTTCCAGCCGGAACAAGCAAAACTGTAAAGGTAATGTCTTCTGCTGATAAAGCAGGAAAATATGCCTTTGTAGTTAGCGTGAACTCAGATGGAGAACTTGTAACAAAGCAAAACTTTGTAACAAATGTTGAAGGAAAGAAAGGTTCAACTGCAAACGCAACTGTTGTATTAACAGTTGTATTGGCGATAATTTTCGTCGTATTGCTTGTTGTTCTTATCGTACTTTTAACAAAGAAACCACAAAAAGCTGAAGAGTTCGGAGAAAGCTACTACTAAAGTTTATTCTTTTATTTTCTTTTTTATTTAACTTAGTATAGCTCCGAATTTCCTTATTTAAGGAAATTCATGTATTGATTATATTGAAAAGTAGAGTATTATTTTAATTTTACATAGTTTTTAATTTTACATAGTTTTTTATTATACAAATAATTAAAAACTGATTTTATAAGTATATTTTATGACTAAAACTATCGTTGCTTTTGATTGTGATGGTGTAACGGCCAATCTTCAAGATGCAGTAATTAAATGGCATAATCATAATTATGGAACTAAACATAATATTCATCAATTAACTGATTTCCTTTTTAGAAACTTATGGGGCTGTGATCAAAAAGAAGAACTTAGAAAACTTGATGAATTTTATAATAGTGAACATTTTCATAATGTTTCTCCTATTGAAGGAGCTGTTGAAAGTATTGATTTAATTCGCCTTCTTGGAGAAAATTACTATGCTATGACTTTAACTGCTAGACCTGAAAATTTAAAGCAAAAAACTCAAGAATGGCTTGCTAAATACTTCCCTAATAGATTTGAAAAAGTAATTTTTTCTACACCATATGGCTCTGGAAAAAGTATGCATGAAGATAAAGCAGATATTTGTGTTCAAGAAAGAGTAAGATATATTGTTGAAGATACTACTAGGAACGCTGTTGCTTGTCATCAGAGAGGTATAAGCTCTATTGTTCTTAATCAACCTTGGAATGTTAGAGATGAATTACCTAAAGGTGTTATGAGGGCTAGAGAATGGAAAGAAGTAGTTGAATTGATTAGTAAGGGTTAAATATCGATTTGTTTACTAAAATAAGAGATGGTGTATGTCAAAAGATTAGTGATGCATGGTTTCAAGAGTTTTGCTAGGAAAACTGAGATAGAGTTTGGACAGGGAATAAATGTAATACTTGGACCTAATGGCTCTGGAAAAAGTAATGTATCTGATGCGTTGTGTTTTGTTCTTGGAAGATTAAGTATTAAGAGTATGAGAGCTGCAAAAGCAAGAAATTTATTATTTATGGGAAGTAAATATGTTAAACCTGCTAGAGAAGCAGTTGTTGAAATTGTTTTTGATAATTCCGATAAAGCTTTTGCTATAGATAAAAGAGAAATAAGTTTGAAGAGAATGGTAAAATATAATGGCCAAAGTACCTATAAAATAAATGATGAAACTAAGACAAGAATAGAAGTTATTGAAATGCTTGCACAGGCGGGTATAGATCCTTATGGATTTAATTTAGTTTTACAAGGACAAATTCAAGCCATTGTTAAAATGCATCCTGAAGATAGAAGAAAAATTATAGAAGAAGTTGCAGGTATTGCTATTTATGAATCTAGAAAAGAAAAAAGTTTAAAAGAATTAGAAAAAACTGAAGAGAGATTAAAAGAAATTGCCGCAATATTAAGAGAGAGAACTGCTTATCTTAAAAATTTGGATAAAGAAAGAACACAAGCTTTAAAATTTAAAGAACTTGAAATGAATGTTAAAAGATCAAAAGCATCTATATTATCAAGAAAGATAAAGGATAAAGAAAAAGAACTTGACTCTCTGAAAAAATCTATTGAAGATAAAGTTGAACAGCAGGATTCATTTAAGAAGAAAGTTGAAAAAACTCAGGATTTTTTGAGTAATCTAAATAAAAGGATAGAAGAGATAACTAAGCATATACAGAAATCTACTGGTTTGGAACAGGAGACTCTGCATGAAAGCATTGCTAACCTTAGGGCTGAAATTGAAGGTTTGAAGGTAAGAAAAGAAAATTATGAAAATAGAATGAATGAATTTCAAAGAAGAATAAATGAAATGAAAAATTCCACTCCCAATCTTGAAGCAGAGATTGGAGAACTTAAGAAAGAATCTCCTATGATGGCTAAGAAAGGAGAGGAATTAAAGAAAAAGAAGGAAGAGCTTGCAATTATTGAAGAAGAAAAGAAGAAGATGCATACAATAAAATCTGAACTTAATAATATTAGAGAGAGAATAAAAGATAGAGAAAGGATGCTTGCTAGAAATGGAGCAGATAGCGATAACATAGTAAAACAACTTTCTGAATATGAAAAACTTATTAAATTTAAAAGCGAGGAAGAATGTTTGAATGCTTTGAAAGATTACAGGAAAAATCTTGAGAATAATATTAAAGAATTAGACTCAATTAATAAACAAATGGTTGGATATGAGAAATCCATATCCATTGCAGAGTCTGATTTATCAAGAGCTGAGAAAATAGCTCATGATGTTTCTAAGATTGATACTTGTCCTTTATGCCAGAATAAGATAACTGAAGAACATATTTCTCATGTTAATTCTGAACAAATAAAAGTTATTGGAAATTCTAAAGAGTTAATATCTGATTGTGTAAGAAATCTTAAGAATGGGGAAGGTAAATGTAGAATGCTAAAAGAAGATATAAGGGAAATTGAAATTAATATGTCTGAAGCAGAGAGAGAAAGTATAAGGCATAGAGCTATGAAAGATAAGCATGAACAGTTGAAGAGGGCTGTAGAAGAAGACAAAATAATAAGAAATGAGATAAATAATTTAGAAGCTAAGAGGAAGGCTCTTGAAGAGAAATCAAATGATGCTTATAGCGTTGAAGAAAGGTATCAGAATAAAATAATGGAAATTGAAGAGATATCTTCCAGAACTGAAGAAGACATTGATACAACAATATTGTATAAACAGAGAGAACTTGAAAATATGCATTCAATAATAAAGAGAAGTAGTAAGGATATAGAAGAGCTTAATCAGACAATTGGAGAGATAACTGCTAGCTTAAAGAATAAGATGAATGGTTTGAGTGAAAAAGAAGCGCAAGAACAAGAATTACAGAAAAGGTTTAAGAAATTGTTTGAAGAAAGGGAAAGTACTCAACACGATATACAAGAGAGTAACTTGGAACTTAGCGAGATAAATCAAAATGTCAGAGCTATAGAAGATCAAGTTAATTATCTTAAGATAGGTAGAGCTAGATTAGATGCTGAAAAAGAATCTTGGGAAATGGAGTTGAGCGATTATTCTAATGTTGAATTAATACAAGGAAGTATCGAGGCTCTTGAAGATAGAATGAAGAAATCACAGGAAGCACTTATGCAAATTGGAAGCATTAATATGAGAGCATTGGAAGTTTATGAAGAAGTGAAGAAAGAATATGATATTGTATTTGAGAAGACTCAGACACTTGAAAAGGAGAAATTGCAGATTATGGAAATTATTGCTGAAATTGATAATAAAAAGAAAAGAACATTTATGAAAACATTCAAAGCAATGTCTGACTTGTTTTCTGAGAATTTCGCTAAATTATATACTAAAGGTGTTGCTTTCTTGGAATTGGAAAATAAAGAGGATATATTTGCAGGGGGAGTAAACATAGTTGTTCGCTTGGCTAAAGGAAAATATTTTGATGTTACTTCCTTGTCTGGAGGAGAACAAACATTAGTTGCTCTTTCCTTGCTTTTCGCTATCCAAGAGTATAAGCCTTATCACTTCTATATATTTGATGAAATTGACGCTGCTCTGGATAAGAGAAACTCTGAAAGACTTGCTGTACTCTTAAATAGATATATGAAATCAGGACAATATATTGTAATTACTCATAATGATGCAATAATTATGAATGCTCAGAAACTTTATGGAGTTAGTATGCATGAGCAAGTCTCAAAAGTACTTAGTTTAGACTTACAAGAATCTTTGAAAGAAGTTAAGCAGATACAAGAAACCGAAAATTTAGCAAAACCAGAAATAACTATCGATTCGGCACCATTATCTGAACAAACTTTGGAAGAAGGAAGCAGAGAAGAATAATCAATTCAGTAAAGTTAAGGAATAACTGCCGAAAGAATGAACTCCATTGTTCTTTGATATTTCATTAATTGCGTTTGATACATTTTCATCTGTTTCTGAACCATCTATTTCCATGAAGAATTGATATTCTCCTAATTTTTTTCCTAAAGGCAAAGATTCTATTTTTGTAAGATTAATATTATTATCTTTAAATGCTTTAAGAATATTAAATAAAAGTCCTGGTTTATCTTTATAAGGAATTATCATTAAACTTGTTCTTAAATTTGTTTTATTTTGTATTGTTGATTGTTTTGAAATTACTATAAATCTTGTTACATTATCGTGATTATCTTCTAAATTCTCTTTAATTACATTTAGATTGAAGAATTTAGCTGCTTCTTTTGAGCCTATTGCAGCATATTCTGGATTTTTAGAAGCCATCTCCATTGCTTTTGAAGTGCTTGAAACTTCCTCAATATTATATTTTTTATCTGTCGAAAAGAATTTAGAACATTGTCCTAAAGCCTGGGGATGAGAGATTACTTTTTTGAAATTAGTTGATAGAGAAGCTAAGCAGTGATGAATTGGTAAATCATATGAATGAATTATTTTTAATCTTGTTGAACTTAAAGAATATAATGATTCTCTAACGCTGCCTTGAAGCATATTTTCTACTGGAGCTACTCCAAATTCAGCTTCTCCTTTTGAAACTGCTTCATATATATTTTCTATCTTATTGCAAAATAAGAAATCTCCATTTGGAAAGACCTTCTGTCCAGCTATATGGGAATAACTGTACTGCCCTAAAACTGCTATTTTTTTGTTTTCCGACATTTTAATATACCTTTTTTTTATTTAAAAGCTTTATAAATTCACCTGTTATCTTTGAAGAACTTTCAATTATTGGCTCGAAAATAGTTCTTGTATTTTGAAAGAAATTCTCAAAAGAAACCTTATCACTTTTTTGAACAATTTTATTTAAATCATATGTGCTTTTTGTAAGTGCAGACATAACTGTCTTTGTGTAAGGATTATAAGCCATTATATCTGAATATAATTCTTTATCTTGTGAAAATAATCTTCCCAAAGTAAATAAACGAAGAAGATAGGCAGGAGTTGTATGTTTACTAGATATATCTTTTATATTTAATCTTTTTAATGTTTGCCCGAAGATGAGATTAGATAAATGATTTAATGCTTGAACTAAAGCCATTTGTTTGTCGTGTTCTTCAGGTTTTAGAATATCTACTTTTAAGCCCATTTTATTTAATGTCTTTTTATACCATTCTAAATAATTATTTCCTCTAATTGGGCAAAGAATCATATTTTGATTTTTCAAACCTGCAGTTGGTCCAAATAAAGGATGACCTCCTATAACTTCTGATTTTGAATAATGAGACATTGCTTTGCAAGGATAAACTTTTACTGAAGTAAAATCTGTTAATAATGATTGTGATTTTACAAATGGTCCTATCTCTTTTATTATTCCTATTGTGTTTCTAATTGGAACACATACTATCACTACATCTCCTAGTTTAGCTGCTTCTATATTTGTTAATTCTGTGTTTCTTCCAGAAATTAAAACATTATAACCTTGTTTTCTAAATGCTTTTGAGAATAAGGAACCCATTTTACCACGACCTCCAATTATTGAGATTGTTTTAGGTTTTTGATTTTTCATTGTTTTTAATATATTCCTTTAAGTAATCTTCTTCTAATTGAAGAAGTTTGTCTATTATCAATCTGTAAAAACTTCTTATGAATGAAGGATCTTTGTATCCTAAAGATTCGAGCTTTTTTGTTCTATCAGCTATGAGACTTTCTTCTCTTTCTACATCTTTTAGAGGCTTACCTTGTTTATGCTTTGCAAGGGCAACATGATTTCCTAGTTTGAACCTTTTAACAAGAAGTTCAAGAAGTGCATTGTCTATTTTGTCTATTTCCTGCCTAATCTCGCTTAACTCCATATTATTTCTCCTTATGCGAAGTATTTAAATTGTTTGAGAAAGCTAAAGGCCTTCTAAAGTTCCTTGGTTTTCTTCTGGATAAAGAGCTTTCCATGTTGCCCAGGATTTTCTAAATATACCTGCATCTTTATGCTTCTTTCCTGACTTTTTTAGAAATTCTTTTGTGTAGGGATCACTTGGATAGCCTGAACCAAAATCTCCAAATTTTTTCTTTAAATCTATTAAAGATTCTTCTCTTGCACATTTTGCTAAAATAGATGCTGCTGAAACGCTTATGTGATTTGCATCTGCTTTATGCTCACAATATAATTCTATATCTTTTTCTTTTAAATAACCTGAAAGAGTGGCTTTCCAAGCAACAGTATTTACCGAAGGACAATCCACAACAACTTTTACGTGTTCCTTTACATTTGTTAAAAGTGAGTTTATTATCTCTGCTGTTTTTATTGCTTCTAATGTGTTTAAGTTTAATCCTGAATTCACTGCATGGTCTATCTGCTCTGGTGTTGCTTCAACAATTTTAAAGTTTTTTGATGCATCCTTTATTATTCCAGCTAAACGCATTCTATTTAGATGTGTTAGTGTCTTTGAATCTGCAACTCCTTCTGCCTTTAATTCTTTCTCATCTTCTTTTTTTATAAGCACTCCTGCTAAAAACATACTTCCTAAAACAGGTCCTCTTCCAGCATCATCTATTCCTAAGATTAACATTATGTTATCAGAAAAGCCTTGATGCTTTATATTCTTTTTTACTTCTTTTTCCAGGAGTTATTACTGCTGTTTGATAATCATTTAATCTTCTAGCAATATATCTAAATTCTTCTAAATTAACTTGTTCTATCTCTTCTTTTCTTTTAAAGAAAGATTCTGCACCTCTTCCATCTAATTCTCTAGTTGCTAGAGCACAGGCTATATCTTCTTTTTCTACCTCGATAGTATCTAAACTAGCTATCATTTTATCTTTAACAGCATCAAATTTACTTTTACTGAGATTTTGTACTGATCTGAATACTCCTCTTACTAATTTACCAATCATTTTTGGCTCAGAACTTGTACCAAAATAAATACTATATAGACCATAATTTGCACCATAATCGTGATCTGCAGATATATGATATACCTTTCCAGATTCTGTTAAAGCTTTGTAGACTGGGGCAGACATTCCATCTGTTAAAAATGTATTTAAAACACGAGTTGCATAATTTAATTTACTTAAAGAACTTGGAGAATGAATACCTAAAACCATATGTGTTTGATCTAAATCTCTTCTAACTTCAAAGAAATGTCTTTTTACTTCTTTTACTATAGGTTTATCAGCTCTGCCTTCATCCCTTATAAAATTTCCTTTAACTAAATTATCTTCCAATGATTTAATCAATTTTCTTGGTTGAGTATTACCAACAAAGCTTACTAAAAAATCTTTTTGGTTTAAACCATCTTCAAAATGTCTTCCTAATAATTCTAAATTTATTCTCTTCAATGTTGAATTATCTCCCAAAATTCCATCTCCGAATGGTGATTCAAATAAACAAGGCAAAATTATATCTGAAGAGGATTTAGCAGGATTATCATGATAAACTCTTGCTTCTTCTAAAACTACTCTTTTTTCTGCTTCAAATCTTTTTCTTGATAAAGGACTTAATTTTAGAATAGAACAAAGAAAAGAAACATTGTCATAAAGATCTTCCTCTCTAAATCTTGTATGGTACCCTGTTTGAGAAAGAGTTGTCCAAGCATTCATTATAGCTCCTCTGTTTTCTAATTTTTCTATCTCTTCTTCCTTACCTATAAAAGAGACATGTTCTATTAAATGATTTAATCCTTTCAAATCTGCTGGTTCATTTTCAGAACCTACTCCTTTAATAAAAGCTAAAGTAGTTGCTGTATCAGTAGGAATATAATTCCCAACAACTCTAACACCGTTAGATAATCTTCCTCTGAAAAATCTTCCACTATCTGTTGAATGATTTGATTTTTCCAATAATTTAAATTTCATCTTAATAAAAAAGTTTTATTTTATTAGTTAATAAAGTTTTAGGTATTATTAGATAATAAAATTTATTTGAAAATCCCACCATTTTAAAAAAAATAGCGGAGGTGGGATTTGAACCGCACGACCTCGAGGTTATGGGCCTCGCGAGCACTCCAGGCTGCTCTACTCCGCTATACGATAATTGACGGGAAAGAGCTTTTAAACCTTGTCGTTCTTAATAGATGATGAAAAAAGAGAATATTTGGAATATACCTAATGCCTTAACTTTTGTAAGAGTGATTGCTACATTTATTCTTATTTATCTTGTTTTTGCAAAAGCAAATGTTGTTTCAATAGTTGTTGTTTTTGTAATTGGTGCTTTAACTGATTTTCTTGATGGTCAAATTGCTAGAAGATTTAATATGAAGACTGAATTTGGAAGAAAATTTGATATGATTGCAGATAGATTTCTTCTTATAGGATTCTTTTTTGCTTTAGTTTTTGATTATCAAGCTGGAGGAGATTTGAGCAGGAATAATATGACTCAAATACTTCTTTTACTTTCAAGAGAAATTGTAAGTTTCCCTTTTGCAATAGTTGGTTTTGTGGCTAATAAAGAAATACCTAATGCAAGAAATATAGGGAAGCTTGTTACATTATTACAAGGAATAACTTTGCCTATGATTTTGCTTAGTAGTGTTTATCCCATATTTAGCTTCTCAATATATCTTTCAATCTTAACTTGTATTTGTGGAGTTGTATCTGCTGGGTATTATGTTTATGATCTGCAAAAAGGAGGTGTGAAATAAATGGTTAAATATACAATTGAAAAAGAATTAAGACATCATATTGTTGAATGGAGTGCTACTTTGTTGAGTTTAATTGGAGCTGTTGTAAATGCAAATAAAGGAATATCTGGATTTTATATCTGGAGTGTTGCAAATCTTCTTTGGATAAGTTTCGCTATAAAACATAAACACTGGGGTTTACTTGTAATGAATATAGTATTTTTGTGCATTAATATCTTTGGAATTATTAATTGGAAAACTTCGTTTGTGGTGAATGGTGGATAAATGAGTGGACCTGGACCTGGAAAGATAAAACTTGGAAAAGCAGATGTATATCTGCATGTTAAAGGTAAAAGCAGGGCTTCTGTTACTCATATAGATATAGAATTAGATGAATTGAATGATATTATTAAGCCTGGTGAAAGTACATATGTTGGTGCTAAAGAGGGTGGTGTCTTTCTTGGATTAAAGAAGAATATGATTGAAAGAGCTGAGAAAAAGATAAAGAATAAAAATTAGGATTTCCGTTAAGTTTAATAATATCTTTTTACAAATACTATTATGAATAAATGGATAGTAATAGGAGTTGTTATTTTAATTTTAATTGCTTCTTTGTCTTTATTCTTAATTTTTCCACAACAAAGTGAGAATAAATTAAATGATAGTCTTTTGGAAAAATGCCGAAATGAGCCTAGTCAATCTTCAATAGATTCTTGCCTTAAATCTCTTGCAATGGCTAATAATGATGCAAGTATTTGTGCACAGATGTCTGAAAATAAGCCTCAGCCAAATACAAGAGATAGTTGTTATTCGCAAATTGCATTTCAAACTAATGATATCTCTAGTTGCTATAATATAGATGAAATCTCTGAGAAAGATTCATGTTTTAATGTAGTTGCAAGAAAAAAACTGAATGGTGAATTGTGTGGAGAGATGTCCTCTTCTGTTAAACTTGAAAGTACGGGTATCCCTGAAAGAGATTACTGCTATATAGATATAGCCATATCAACAAAGAATCCATCTTTGTGTGATAAGATTATTACACCTGATAGTAATATATTTTGGAATAAACAGAAGTGTAGAGATGCGACTCAGAAAAATTAAAATATGTATCTCTTAGTATTAGCTGAAAAAAAAGTTAAATAGTAAAAGTTATAAGTTATTGATTGCTTGATAAAATATGAAGAAATTTAATCCTAGAAACTGCTTAAGTTGTCATGAATCTTTTTCTCCTAAACAGTGGAATCAACTTTTCTGTGGTTCTAAAACAAAAAAGACAGGATGTTCTTATAAAAAACATCTAGAGAGAATTGCTAATTATGTTAAAAATAATTATAGACAATATATGAAAGATTATCAAAGAAGCTGGAAAAAAGAACAAAGAAGGCTAAATTCTCCCTATGCTATGAGACAATTAGAAAGCAAGAAAAAATATTATCTTTCTGAAAGTGGAAAGACTGTAGCAAATGCTTGGAGAAAGAAGAATATTAATAAAATACTATTTTGGAATAAAAAATACTCTTTGAAGAAGAGAGGCGTTGTGGGAGACCACACCATGGATGAATGGGAAAGTCTTAAAAAAGCAAATAATTACATTTGTTCTATGTGTAAAATAAGTGAAACAGAATTAGGTAAAATTTGGGATAAGAAAGGATTTGATAGGTTGACTAAAGACCATATTATTCCTTTATCAAAAGGTGGTACTAATTATATTCAAAACATCCAACCCTTGTGTATAAGTTGTAACGCAAGAAAAAGAGATGAGGAGGTGATTATTAATGGTTAAAAAACCGATCGTTGTGGCTACCTCAGGCTACTTCGATCCACTGTCTGCATATCGGTCATGTAGAATGTCTTGAATTAGCTAAGAAACTTGGAGATAAATTAATTGTAATTGTTAATAATGATAAACAAGCTGCATTGAAGAAGGGAAAAGAATTTATGCCTTTTAAAGAAAGACTTGAAATTGTTAAAGCATTGAGATGTGTCGATGAAGTTTTTGCTAGTATTGATGAAGATAAAACTGTTTGTAAATCTCTTGAAGCTTTGAATCCAGATATATTTGCTAAAGGAGGAGATAGAATGGCTGGTGAAATACCTGAAGGTGAGGTTTGCAGAAGACTTGGAATAAAAATTATAGATGGACTTGGAGAAAAAATACAATCGAGCTCTGATTTGATAGCTAATTCTGAGAAGCATAACAAGACTTAAAAGTGCTTAATTCCAACAAAAGATATGCCAACGTGGCCCAGCGGTTACGGCGCGGGATTGCTAATCCCGTTTCCAGCAATGGATTCCCCGGTTCAAATCCGGGCGTTGGCGTTTTTATTTACTTCTTAATTGTCCCGAAGATAATCTTTCTTAGAATGTCTTTTTTGTTTTTAAATGGAAGAAATGTTTTTTCTTTTAATTGTATTTGAGAAGAATCTTTGAATAGATTAAATAATTCATCTTTTGTAAAGAAATGCTGTATAAGGCCTGATTTCTTTTCTATAGTATTAATTTCAATAATTTTTCCTACTTTCTGTCTGAAATCATTTACTGCGAAGTCTTCAAAAATTATTGTTCCTGAATTTTTTAAAACTCTTTTTATTTCTTTTACGGCTTCTTCTCTCTCTTTCTCTTTTAAATTATTTAATATATAATAGCAAACAATTACATCAAAAGTTTCTCTTCTAAATGGAAGACATTTAATATCTGATTTTATTAAAGAAACAGAATTATTTCTAATTTTCACCTTACAAATATCTATTGCTTCTTGTGAAAAATCTATTGCGGTAACTGATTTTGGATTTTGTTTTAAAATTGAAGCTAAGGTTTTACCGTTTCCTACACCTAATTCTAAAACATCTTTATATTTCATCATATTTGGAAGAAATATATTTTCCTTCTTCCATTTATTATCATCTTTCTTATATTCATTATCCCAGATTTCTTCTTGATTGTTCATTTTTTCTTAAAATTAGATGATGCCTTTTCATCACTTATTATCATTTCTGTATGAGGATATGCAAAGTTTACTTCTTTCTGTTTCTTAATAATATCATATATTTCTTTACTAATATCACTCTTTATTTTAGGAATATCTCTTATAGGTGCATAAAATCTTACTTTTAAATCAACTCCTGAATCTTTCATCTCAACTCTGATTTTTGGCTCTTTTTTAGTTTCTTTTATATATTCTTGAAGATGTTTTGTTGCTGCTTTTTTTGTAAGTTCTATTGCTTTATCTAAATCTCCTTCGTAAGTTACATTTGCAGTGACCTCTGCCAAAACATAATCGTTCACTAAAGTATAATTTATTATATTTTGTTCAAATAAAAGATGATTTGGTACCATCACATTTCTTCCAGATAATTCTTCGCTGTTTACATCTCCACCAACTTCATCTATGTAAATATGTGTTAAGCTTATATCATATACTTCTCCTTTTATATTACCAATCATAATTCTATCTCCTATACTAAAAGGTCTTTTTAGAACAACCATCACCCAAGCAGCTAAACTTGTTATTGGTTTTTGTAAAGCAAAACCAAGACCAGCTGTAACTAATCCTGCCATTAATCCTAGTCCTGTCCAAGAACCAACAGCATAAAAAAAAGCTAAAAATATTACTATTAAGAAAAAAGTTACATTCATTATTTTAGACATTATTTTTATGTTTGAAATTTGTTTTTTCGATTTTGCACTTTGAAGAAGCTTCTTTTTTAAAAAACTTAAGAAAAAATTAAAAAGGACAATTATAACCCCTACAGCTAAAATTACTTTTAAAAAAAACCATTCACCTAATATGATTGAAGAAAAATCTAAATTAGTAGCCATAGTTATTTTAGAAATAACTTGTTTAAAAACGTTCTCTATAGATTAAAATAAAATATATTATGATTCACCATATAGTATAAAAGGAGGTTTTTTGAGATTATAGTATGAGTAAGTATGTTTATTATTCAGATAAATGAAGATGGATAAATATTCAAGCCCAGCTTTCTTAGATGCTGTTGCTGCTTTAAAGAAATATGATGTCAATTGTGTTGCTAGTGCTGGCTCATTATCTTTATGTGTTCAAAAAGAGAAATTTAGGTTAGACGATAGATGTTTAGAATTTGAAAGTCTGAATATTGTTGTATTAAATTTGCCTAAGAGTTCTCCAAAAAAAGATAGACTTGCAGAAATTTATGGTAAAATACATCCTCATCTATCTAAGAATTATATTATCTTAAAATCTCAAATTGATGATGAAATTAAATATAATCTATTTCCAAGAGTTAATGGAAGTGGAAAATCACATTTTCTTCAAATAGGATACGGTTATGTGGATAGACATGGAATTCCTATTGAATTTCATAGAAAGAGTAAGAATATTGATGAATTTCTAGATAACTGGAAAAAATCTAGGTTTGTTGCTAGATAGATTCTAAGTCATCTTCATCGAATGGTGCGTATGCAAGAATATTACCTTTCTTGTCTAAAATTTCAACATGATATTTTCCATTTGGAAGAAGAATGTTTATTTTTCCTGACATTCCAGCTATAATTGGAATTTCCTTGAAGTTTTTATCATCTTCATTATGATATTCAATATATTCTTTGCTTGGAGATCTTAGAATTTTAACTGATTGATGTCTTTTGAATTTTGTATTCATTATTTTTTTATGCTTTTGTTGTATATAATTTTATGTAATTTAATTTTTGATTTAATTTTTTCAAAAAAAATATAGTATCACTTGAAAATCAATACAGAAAAATAAAATATTTTCATCGACGGTAAAATAAAAAGTATGGAAATGTTTAAATAGCAGAACAATTAGTGGATAAAGTAATACAATAGATTGTGTATAAATATAATAAAAAACACAATAGGTTGTGTTGCTAAAAAAGCTGATGAAATGTCCTTACTGTCAAAAAGATGATACTAAAGTAGTTGATAAAAGGGATTTTGGTGAAATAACCAAAAGAAGAAGGGAATGCCTTTCATGTGAAAAGAGGTTCAACACCTTGGAGAATATTGAAAGTGCGAGGTTGAGAATAATTAAAAAAGATGGAAGAAGAGATGAATTTGACAGAGATAAGATAAGAAAGGGAATTGAGAGGGCGTGTGAAAAAAGACCTATAAGTCATGAACAGATAGAGAAAATGGTTGCAGTTATTGAAGACAAATTAAGGAAAAAAGGTAAGGAAGTTGATTCAAGCTATATAGGTGAAGTAGTATCTAAAGAATTAAAAAAGGCGGATGAAGTAGCATACATAAGGTTTGCTTCCGTTTACAGAGACTTCAAGGAGTTATCTGACTTCAAAAAAGAAATAAAACAATTAGCAAAATGACAACAGACAAAATACAACAACTGGAATCTGGTAATTTTAGTATTGGTAGATTATTTACTTCTGAAAATAAGAGTCCTTATGAATTTGATATAAGAGGAAATAAAATTAACTGGATTTCTGAAGAAGTTAAAGTAAGTGATGATAGAGGAAAAGTTATTTTTGTTCAGCCTAATGTTAGAAGACCTGAATTTTGGAGTCCTCTTGCTTTGAAAGTTGTGGGTAGCAAATATTTCTGGGGGGATCAAGCAAAAGGAGAAAGAGAAAATAGTATTGAAATGATTATTAAGAGAGTTGCTAATTATATAGGAAGACAGGCATTATTACAAGGTTATTTTGATGAAAAGAAAGCAGAAACTCTTAGAGATGAAATTGCAGCTATAACTCTTAATCAATTATGTGTTTTTAATAGTCCTGTTTGGTTTAATGCTGGAATAAACACATATAATCCTCTTGCTGGTGGAGTTTCTACTTATGTATGGGATAAAAATCTTGGAAAGATAGTTCATGCAAGCAAAGGAATGGATAGACCTCAATGTTCTGCTTGTTTTATTTTAGGAATACAAGATAATATGGAATCTATTATGGAAGTACAAGTAGCAGAATCTACTTTGTTTAAGGCTGGAAGCGGTACTGGAAGTAATAGATCTTCTTTGAGAAGTAGCAAAGAAAGAATTACTGGTGGTGGAAAAGCAAGTGGTCCTGTTTCTTTCATGAAAGGTTATGATTCTTATGCTAATATAATAAAATCTGGAGGAAAAACAAGAAGAGCTGCTAAAATGGAGATACTTAACATTACTCACCCAGATGTTGTTGAATTTATAGAAGCTAAACAGAGAGAAGAGAAAAAAGCTTGGGCTTTGATAGAACAGGGTTATGATGGAGGTATGAATGGAGAAGCTTATGCTACAGTTGCATTCCAAAATTGTAATATGTCGGTAAGAGTAACTGATGAATTTATGAAATCTGTTAAAGAAGATGGAGATTGGAGTACTTATGCTGTTTCAAATGGTGAGAAAATAGGAACTTTCAAAGCTAAAGATTTAATGAGAAAGATTGCTGAAGGAACTTGGATATGTGGAGACCCAGGAATACAAAATGATTCTGTAATAAATAAATATCACACTTGTAAAAATTCAGGAAGAATAAATGCAAGTAATCCATGTTCAGAGTATATCTTTTTAGATGATACTGCTTGTAATTTGGCTAGTATTAATTTAATGAAATTTAGAACTCCTGATGGAAAATTTGATTTTGAAGGATTTAAAGAAGTTGTAAGAAAATTTATAATTGCTATGGATATTATTGTTGATGGTGCTAGTTATCCTACTGAAAAAGTTGCTTTGAGGTCACATATATTTAGAACACTTGGATTAGGATATGCTAATCTTGGTGCTTTGTTGATGAGTTATGGATTACCTTATGATTCTGATGAAGGTAGAGCGGTTGCAGCAGCTATAACTGCTATAATGTGTGGTGAAGCTTACAAGACGAGTGCTGAATTGGCTGCTCTTGTTGGACCTTTCCCAGGATATTCTGAAAATAAAGAATCTATGTTAGAAGTTATGAAAATGCATAGAGAACATGTTAAAGAAATAAGTGTTGAAGCTTTACCTAATCAGTTTAGAGAATTAGTTAATGTTGCTTGGGATTCTTGGAGTGATGCTCTTGAACTTGGAGAGAAGTTTGGATATAGAAATGCACAAGCTACAGTTTTAGCACCAACAGGAACTATCGCATTTATGATGGACTGTGATACAACTGGAATTGAACCAGATATTGCGTTAGTTAAGTATAAAGTTTTGAGTGGAGGGGGAATGTTGAAGATTGTTAATCAATCTGTTCCTTTGGCTTTGAGAACTTTAGGATATGGAGAAGAACAAATAAGGGAAATTATTGATTATATAAGTAAGAATGATATGATTGAAGGTGCTCCTCATATTTCTGAAAAAAATTTAGCTGTTTTTGATTGTGCTTTCAAACCTGCAAATGGTAAAAGAGCTATTCAGTGGAAGGCACATATTGATATGATGGCTGTAAGTCAACCATTTATTTCTGGAGCGATAAGCAAGACTGTTAATATGCCTGAAGATTCTACAATTGATGATATTGCTAATGCTTATATGTATGCTTGGGAAAGAAAACTGAAAGCTGTTGCTATATATAGAGAAAATAGTAAGAGAAGCCAGCCATTGAATACTAAGAAGACAGAAGGAGAAGTTGTTGTTAAAGAAAAAGTTATTCAAATTGCTAGTGTTGTAAGAAAGAAGTTGCCTCAAACTAGAAAAGCAATAACTCATAAATTTGATATGAATGGACATGAAGGGTATTTGACTGTTGGATTATATGATGATGGTAAGCCTGGAGAAATATTCTTAACAATGCATAAAGTTGGAAGCACTGTAAATGGATTAGTTGATTCATGGGCTACAAGCTGTTCTATTAACTTGCAGTATGGTGCTCCTGTTGATGTTCTATTTAGTAAATTCAGGCATCAGAAATTTGAACCTAGTGGATTTGTTAAGAGAGATGAAGAGGGAGAATTAGATAAGAAGAGAATTCCTATAAGAACAGCTTCATCTATTGTAGATTATGTTGCACAATATATGCTTAACACATTCGGAGTTGGAGCTGGAAAGACTGAATTTGAAGTTCCTGAACTAGAAGTTAAAGTTGAAAAAGAAGAACAGAAAGGATTGAATGAATTCAAGAATGAAGGCGTTGTATGTCCTTTATGCGGTGCATCTGCAAAGAGAATTGGTAACTGCGCTATAAAATGTAATTCATGCAATCAGACAACAAGAAGCGGTTGTGGTGAATAAATAGATATGAAAGAAATTTCTTTGTATGATAATGAAACTCTTGACTTAAATAATAATTGTGAACATAGTTTTTCCTATCAAGCTAATGTAAATGTTTCTGGAATAATTTGGGATATTTATTATTGTAATAAATGTATTACTCATGTTAAAAAAGAAAGGCCCTGTCCTAATAATTTGCAAAAAATAAAGATTTAAAATGTTTGAATGTAATTCTCTCCTATGAGAAAAATAATGGTGGCTGGAACATTTGATATATTTCATTTTGGACATGAATATTTTCTTAAAGAAGCTAAAAATTTTGGAGATGAATTAATCGTAGTTATTGCGCGTGATGAAAATGTCTTGAAGATAAAAGGTAAAATGCCGAGAAATATAGAGGATAAAAGATTAAAGAAAGTACTGGAAAGCAAATTGGCTGATAAAGTTATATTGGGAAATAAAGAAAATATATTTAATATTATTGAAGAAATAAAACCGAATGTGATTTGTTTAGGCTATGACCAACCTATTGATGAAATTAAATTGAAGCAAGAAATAAATAAAAGAAAATTAATTATTGAAGTTGTTAGACTTAAATCTTTCAAGCCAGAAATTTATAAGAGCTCTTTGATGAACTAAAACTACTCTTTCTTCAAAGGAACAAAAGAAAAACCATAAAATTCCTGCTCATTTACAACTCCATCTATTTTTTTTATTTTTACTATTGTGTTTTGAACTGCTGCAACTATTATTCCAGACTCTTTTAATTGGTCTAGAAGATAGTATGGTTTTTCTTGACAAGAGGCAGAAATTAAAATTCTATCAAAGGGTGCTTTATCTTGATAACCGTAAAATCCAGACTTATTTATCAAATGAACATTGCTAAATCCCGATAATCTTTCTTTTGCTTTTATACAAAGATGTTGATCTATTTCTAAACCGTAAATTGTTCCTGATGTTACTATTGATGCTGTAAGAGCTAAAGAAAAACCAGAACCTGCACCTATTTCTAATATATTTTGTGATTTATCCAATTCAAGAAGTTCAAGCATGAATGCAATTGTGCTGGGTTGTGAGATTGATGAACCTTCTGCTAATGGTAATGCAATGTCTTCATATGCATAATTTCTCAAATGCTCTGGAACAAATTTTTCTCTATCGGTTGCAGCGAAAGCTGCAACAATCTTTTCAGGATAGCCTTTCTTTTCTAAGTGTTTTAATAAGTCTGTTTTCTCCACGAATATAATAGGGATAAGAAGTATTAATAGATAACGATTTGCTACTTTAGAATTTAGAACATTTATCCACAATATTTATAAATAATATCTCCAGAATGTTTTAATGGTTGGAAATATTATTGAACTTAATCAGGGAAATTTTAATGATAAAACTTCTAAAGGTGAATGGGTTATTGACTTTTGGGCAGAGTGGTGTGGTCCGTGCAAAATGTTGAATCCTGTTTTCTCTGCTGCTTCTGAAGAATTAAAAGGGAAAGTTAATTTCGCAAAAGTTGATATTGATTCTGAGACAGATTTAGCTCAAATGTATGATATAATGAGCATTCCACATATTCTTTTTATAAAAGATGGAGAAGTTGTTGATAGAAGCGTTGGATTAATTTCTAAAGATACTTTAATGAATAGTGTTAAGAGAGCTTTTTAATTTCTATTTAAAATAGTTTCTAATTTAAATTGATGAAAAAATAGGAGATTAATATATAAAGTTGAAATTTATTATAAAATTATGTCTAAAAGAATGAATCTAGATATGCAAGAAAGAGCTTTAAAATCATTAGTTGACAATAGTGGATTTCAATTTACAAATACTTTCTTTCCTTATACTTCTGGACAAATAGGACCTTATTTTGTTCAAAGCGCTGATGTTATGAAAAATGGTGAGAGTTTTAGAAAAGCTATTGAAGATATGTCTACGGCTACTAGTTATCTTGATTCTAATAATGTTGATGATTTAATTATATCTGGTGGGGAGACTAGAGATTGGATATTCTCCAATCCTGTTGGAAGTGAGTTATGTCTACCTACTGTTATGTTGTATAAAGATGGCAAAACTGTTGGAGCTGATATGAAAGATAAAAAAGTATTTCATATTGCTGATTTAAACAATGAGGGTTCATCTCCTAGAGATTATTGGATTCCTATAATAAGAAAAGCTGGCGGTAAAATTGATAAAATATTATTTTATGTTGATAGAATGGAAGATGGTGTTGAAGAAATGAGAAAGCTAGGATTAGAATCTTATGCTATTGCTCCTCTTAATGCACATGCTTGGAACTTTTTACAATATTTGCCTGGGAGCAGAGTGACTCCTGAAATTCATACTTCTCTTAGAGAAAGACTTGAAAATAAAGAAAACTGGGCTAGAAGAATGCTTAAAAGCGATATAGGTTTAGCAAGGTATAATGAGCTCTTAACTAATCCTAAAACAACTGAGAAAGCACTTAAAATTGTTAGAGTAGGTTATCCTGATATGAGAGATGAGTTGAGTGATAGATTACTTAAAGTAGGAGTTAGATTAAGTGATTACGAGGGTAAGAAATGAAAGTAGAATTGTCTCCGTTGGAACAAGTAGCTCGAACAAGATTATGTTTAGCTCTCGATGGAATTGAAAATGTCGATGGTGCTTTATCCTTAGCTGATGAGTTAAATGGTTATGTTGGAACTTTCAAAGTTGGAAAAGAATTGCATACTGCTGCTGGAATGGAAGGAAGAAATATTGTAAAAGAACTTAGAGAAAGAGGAATGCGTACTTTCCTTGATTTAAAATTCCATGATACTCCTGCGACAGTTTATAGTGCGAGTAAAGTTGCTTCTGTGCCTGGTGTGTATATGTTTAATGTTCACGTCGCTGGTGGAGAAGCTATGTGTAAAAAAGCTATGGAAGCTGTTAAAAATATTGGAAGTGGAAGACCAAAAGTTATTGGTGTTACTGTATTAACTAGTTTAGATAATGATGATTTATCTACATTAGGTTATGGTTATCAATTTGATACATTAGTCAAAAGAAATACTGCATTAGCACAAAAGTGGGGACTTGATGGAATTGTTTGTCCTGCAAATAAAGCTGGTGATTTAGCAAAAGAATTTGGAAATAATTTTCTTTATGTTACTCCTGGAATAAGTTATAGTGGTAAACAAGGAGAGGGACAAAAACAAATTTATACTCCTGACCTCGCCGTTAGAGATTGTAAAAATTCTATATTGGTTATTGGAAGTGCAATTACAAAAGCAGTCGATAGAAAAACAACAGCATATGAAATATTGCAATCAATGGCTAAAAATTTGTGATAATTCCTTGTTTTCCATAAAGCTAAAGTTTTAAAATGGTTAATTTCTTTGACTTGCTATGGCTCCGTAGCTCAGCCTGGTTAGAGCACTGGACTTTTACTACAGTTTCTCTTTAGAAAAGAGAAACTCTAGGTAGGTAGAGAAACTACAATACCTTCTAGAGTAGGAGAAATCCAGGTGTCGTGGGTTCAAATCCCATCGGGGTCATTTATTTAGTTATATATTTATAAAAGTGCCTTTGACAAAACATTTAAAAAGCCACTTTTACACAAATTATAATCCCAAGTTTTAAATTTATATTAAAACCCTTTTCCATGCATATATTACAGCCAAAACACACAAAATTGAAACAGAATGAGGTGAAAGAACTACTTTTGAAATATAATATTTCTATTGCACAATTACCAAAAATAAAAAGTACAGATCCTGCATTGGGTGAAGGATATGTTTCTGGAGAAATTGTAAAGATTGAAAGAAAGGAGGACGATAAAACTCATGAGTATTATCGTGTTGTAGTATGAGTAGCCAAAGAGATATATTGATTAAAAAGTATCTTCAACAGCACTCTTTAGTTGAATCTAATATTCTTTCATTTAATGATTTTATAACTAATAAAATGCAACAGATAATTACAGAACTTAATGATAATATTTCTAATGAAGAAGTTGAAATTAAACTTGGAAAAGTTAGAATTGAAAGACCTAATATAATTGAATCTGATGGAAGTAGCAGCGTTATAACTCCTACTGTTGCTAGACTTAGAAATCTTACATATTCTGCTCCAGTGTATGTTGAATTAACTGTAAAATATGAAGGACAAAGTGACAGTGCTGAAGTTGAAATTGGAAGAATACCTATCATGGTTAGAAGTTCTGGTTGTACAACTTATGGTTATGGAAAAGATGACTTAGAGAAGAATCATATGGATAGATTAGAACCTGGAGGATACTTTATAGTAAATGGAAATGAGAGAATTATGATTATGTCTGAAGACCTCGCTGCTAATCAGCCATTTATTGAAGAAGGAAGACTTGGACTTACAGTTAGATTATTTTCACAAAGAGGAGCTTATAGAATTCCTACAACTGTTTCAGAAACAAATGAAGGACTTCTTGAATTAACATTTAGTAGATTAAAAAATATACCTTTAGTTGTTGTTTTGAAAGCTTTAGGAATGAGCAAAGAAGCAGATATTGCTAAAAATATAGATTATGAAACTGATTCACTTATTGTTAACTTGTATGAATATGCTCAATTACAAACTTCCGACGATGCTCTTATGCATATTGCAGAAAAAGCTGGAATTCAAGGAACTAAAAAAGAAATTCTTGACAGAATGAAAGATAGAATTGATTCATTTTTACTCCCACATATTGGAATGGATAAAGCTTCAAGAGTTGAAAAGGCTTTGACTATATGCAGATTAGTAAGATTATTTTTGAGAGCTAAAGAAGATAATGCTATAAGAACTGATAAAGACCATTATGCTAATAAAAGAGTAAAACTTTCTGGAGATTTAATGTCTGATTTATTCAGAGTTAATATGAGTATATTAGTTAGGGATGTACAATATTCTTTGCAAAAAATAGCTAAGAGAAAGAAATTCTATTCATTGAAATCAATTGCTAAATCTACATTATTCACACATAGAATTGAAAGTGCTATTGCTACTGGAAGTTGGATTGGAGAGAGATCTGGAGTTACTCAGAATATGGATAAAACAAATTATCTTGCTATGTTGTCTGCTTTGCAAAGAGTTTCAAGTATGTTGCCTGGAGAACAAGAAAACTTTATGGCTAGAACATTACATCCTACTCACTATGGAAGATTCTGTCCTACTGAAACTCCTGAAGGAACAGAAATTGGATTAAGAAAAAACCTTGCTTTGCTTAGTAAGATTTCTACATTCGTTGAATTTAATGAAGCTGATGCTATGAAAAGATTTAATTCATTTGGACTTAGCAAAGAAGCTAAAGGAAGCGATGTTTTCTTTAATGGAAGATTTATTGGATTCTCTGAAAGTCCACATGATTTTGTAAAGAAAGCAAGACAGGATAGAAGAGCAGGACATTTTCCAAAAGAATTGAGTATAAGATATGACAGACATCTTAATTTTATTATGATGTCTTCTGAAGTTGGAAGAGTATTAAGGCCAATTATAGTTGTTGAAAATGGTGCAAGCAAATTAAGAGATGAACATTTAGTTTTACTTGAAAATAATAAAATAAAATGGGTTGATTTAGTTAAAGATGGTATAATTGAATATATAGACGCTGCTGAAGAAGAAAACGCTTTAGTTGCATTAAAACCTGAAGAAATAACTCCTCAACATACTCACCTTGAAGTGCATTTGATTGACTTATTTGGATTAATTACAAGTCTTGTTCCATTTGGAAATCATGACCAGTCTTCAAGATTGAACAGAGGAAGTAAAACTCTTAAGCAAAGCTTAGGAATCTATGCAGCTAATTATCTTGTTAGATTAGACACAGATGTATCTATTCTTCATTATCCTCAAAAACCTATCGTAAGAAGTTTCATATATGATACATTAGATGTTTATCCTTCTGGACAGAATATTGTTGTAGCTATAATGCCTTTTGAAGGATATAATATGGAAGACGCAGTTGTATTGAATAAAGGTAGTGTAGATAGAGGAATGGGAAGAAGTACTTACTTTAGACCATATAGCGTTACTGAAATTCAATATGCTGGTGGATTAAAAGATGAAATATGCGTTCCTAATAAAGATGTTGCAGGATATAGAACTGAAAATTCATATAGATTCTTAGAAGATGATGGAGTAGCTTATCCTGAAGCTGCTATGAAGGAAGGAGAAGTATTAATTGGAAAAGTAACGCCTCCTAAATTCTTAAGTGAAGCAAAAGATTTGAGTATACAATCAAAGAAAGAAGCTAGTTCAGCCGTAAGACAGGAAGAAAAAGGAACTGTTGATGCTGTTTTCATAACTGCTGACCAAGAAGGAAATAAAATTGCACAAATAAGAACAAGAGATTTGAGATTGCCTGAACCTGGAGATAAATTCTCAACACCTCACGGACAGAAAGGAGTAGTTGGAATGATTGCAGATTCAGAAGATATACCATTTACATCTAAAGGAGTTAGACCTGACTTGATGTTTAACCCTCACGGAATACCTAGCAGAATGACTGTTGGTTATTTGATAGAATTACTTGCTGGAAAAACTGGTGCAGTAAGTGGAAGAATTGTCGATGGAACAAGCTTTACAGGCGGAAATGTTGAAGAATTTGAAAATCAACTTAAGAGTCTTGGATTTAGTTATGATGGAAAAGAAGAAATGTATCATGGAATAACTGGAAAGAAAATGGCTGCTAAAATCTATATCGGAAACATGTATTATTTGAAATTAAAGTATATGGTTGGAAACAGAATACATGCACGTGCTTCTGGAAAAGTAGCTTTACTTACAAGACAACCTATTGAAGGAAGAGCAAGAGGTGGAGCGCTTAGACTTGGAGAGATGGAACAGCAAGCATTAGCAGGACATGGAGCCGCTTTACTTCTTAAAGAAAGATATGACTCTGACAAAACAGTAATTTATATATGCAAAGCGTGTGGAAGCATGGCTTATGAAGACACTATAAGAAACAAACATGTTTGTGCAATCTGTGGTGGAAATGAATCAGAGCCTATAGAAATTTCATATGCCTTCAAACTTTTGTATGATGAACTTTTAGGTTTAGGAGTTCATACTACATTTGAATTAAAAAACAAATTCGAGCAATAAAATGAAAGATATGTATTTTAGAAAACAAGTTAGATCGCTTCGTTTCAGTTTACTTAGTCCGGACCAAGTTAAAAAATTAAGTTCTGCTAAAATTGTAACACCTGAATTGTATGATATTGACGGTTTCCCTGTTGACGGTGGTTTAATGGATTTAAGACTTGGAGCAATTGACCCAGGAGTTAAATGTAGAACTTGTGGACAGAGATTTAAAGAATGTCTTGGACACCCTGGAAGTATTGAACTTGCAAGACCAGTATTGCATATAAAATATATTCACTTGATTGAATTAGTTTTGAGAAGTTTCTGTCCAAAATGTGGAAAGTTGACTTTGAGTGAAGAAAAACAAGCAGCATTAGCACCAGGATTAAGAGCTAAGAAAGCTAGAGATGCTAAAAAATGTCCTCATTGCAGTGAAGCTATTGAAAGAGTTAAGCTTGAAAAGCCTAGCACATTTATGATTGGAAAAAAGAGATTATCTCCTATTGAAATAAGAGAAAGATTAGTTTCTGTTAAAGATGAAGAGTTGAAGAGAATAGGAATAAATTCTAAAACTTGCAGACCTGAATGGGCGATACTATCTTTGCTTTTAGTTCCTAGCGTAACTGTAAGACCTAGTATTACATTAGATAGTGGAGAAAGAAGTGAAGACGACCTTACACATAAACTTTCAGATATTATAAGAGCTAATCAAAGGTTATGGGAAAACTTAAACGCTGGAGCTCCAGAAGTTATCATAGAAGATTTATGGGACTTGCTTCAATATCACGTAACTACTTTCTTCGATAACAATGTATCTAGAATTCCTCCTGCAAGACATAGATCTGGACAACCTTTGAAAACTATTACTGAAAGAATTAAAGGAAAAGAAGGAAGAATAAGACATAACCTTGCTGGAAAGAGAGTAAATTATTCTGGAAGAACTGTTGTAAGCCCTGATCCATTTATTAAAATAAATGAAGTTGGAATACCTTATGAAGTTGCGAGAGTAATTACCGTCGCTGAAAAAGTTACAACTGCTAATATTGAAATTATGAAGGAACTTATAAAGAAAGGAGATGAATATCCTGGAGCAAGTTATGTGGTAAGAAATGATGGAAAGAGAAAGAGAATAACAAATGAATTGAAAGAAGAATTGTGTAATGAAATTATTCCAGGTTATAAAGTTGAGAGACATTTGATTGATGGAGATATCGTTCTATTCAACAGACACCCTAGTCTTCACAAGCAAAGCCTTATGGCTCATTATGTAAGAGTATTGCCTAATAGAACATTTAGATTACATCCTGCTGCAGCTTTCCCTTACAACGCAGACTATGACGGAGATGAAATGAATATTCACAGTCCTCAAACTGAAGAAGCAAGAGCAGAAGCACAAGTCCTTTTGAATGTAAATAATAATATTATATCTTCTAAGAATAATACTAACTTGATAGGAACTATTGCTGATTCAATTACAGGTGCATATATACTTAGCGACGCTGATGTTACAAAAACTGAAGCAGATCAAATTCTTTTTGCTTCTCATACAGAAAATACTGCTAAAACAAAGAATATGAGTGGAAGAGATGTATTTGCACAAATTCTTCCTAAAGGTTCTAATATTAAAATACCTGAAGTTATAACTGGAAGTAATTCATTTGGAGTTGAAGATGGAGCAATGGTTAAGGAAATTGATAGAGAATTTGGAAGAGAAGCAGCTGTTGCATCTATAAATAAGGCTTTTGCCCTCGGTGCTTTGTATCTTTCAAGAAAAGGTTATACATTATCATTGCATGATTTGAACGTATCTGAAAAAGTAAAGAATATGACTGATAAAATAGTTGCAGATGCTGAAAGAAAAACTGCTGAATTAATTGCGCAACATGATGATGGAACTCTTACACCGTTGCCTGGAAGAACTTTGGAAGAATCTAGAGAAACATATATCTTACAAACTTTGAACGAAGTTAGAACTCATGCAGGTAATGTTGTTAAAGAAAACTTCCCTAAAGATGGAAACGTTAACAAAATGATTACTCCTGGTGCTGCTGGAAGTATGTTGAACATAACACAGATTGGTTGCTGTGTAGGACAACAGTCTATGTGGAATAAGAGAATAAGTTTTGGATATAATGATAGAACATTATCTTTCTTCAAATCAGGTGATTTAAGTGCAGCTGCACATGGATTTATCAAATCTTCATTCTTTGGTGGATTAAAACCTAGTGAATTCTTCTTTGGAGCAATAACTGGAAGAGACTCGCTGATGGATACTGCTCTTAGAACTCCTAAATCTGGTTATTTGTATAGAAGATTAGTATCTGCTTTGCAAGACTTGAAAATTGAATATGACGGAACTGTAAGAGATGCTTCTGAAAATGTTGTTCAATTTGTATATGGTGACGACGGTAAAGATGTTTCTGCTCTTCACTTGAAAAATAATAAAGTAGCTCCTGGAGAAGCAATTGGAGTTATTACTTCACAAAGTTTTGGAGAAGCTTCAACACAAATGGTTTTGAGAACATTCCACCATGCAGGAGTTGCTCAAATGCAGGTTACCTTAGGGTTGCCTCGTTTAATTGAAATTTTCGATGCGAGAAAGTTACCATCTACACCTTTAATGGAAATATATTTGGATAAAGACCATAATAATGAAAAAGATTCTAAAATAATTGCTGAAAAAATTAAAGAAGTTAAATTAAAAGAAATAATTTCTGAAATAAAGATTGATTTTGCTGGAAAGAAGATTGAAATTGAATTAGATTCTAAGTCTCTTAAAGGAATACACTCTGGAGCTCAAAAAGTTTCTGATAGATTGAATGAAAAAGGATTTAAGGTAAAAGCTAATGATTTGAAGATAAGCATCAATGTTAATGATTTGGAATTTAGAGAGATATATAAGTTAAAGGAAAAGATAAAGGAAACAATAATCTCTGGAGTTAAAGGAATTTCACAGGTTGTCGTCGCTAAAAGAGGAAAAGATTATGTTGTATTGACTTCTGGTTCAAACCTTGCTGAAGTATTTGTTGTTAAAGGTGTTGATGCTGAAAAAACAACATCTAACGATATTCATGACACTGCTAAAGTTCTTGGAGTTGAAGCTGCAAGAGAAACAATAGTTAGAGAAATTAATAAAGTTCTAGAATCTCAAGGATTGGATATCAATGAAAGACACTTGAAACTTATTGCAGATGCTATGACCTCCTCTGGAATTGTAAAGGGAGTAACTAGAATGGGAATTATTTCTGAGAAAGCAAGTATCCTTGCAAGAGCAACATTCGAAACACCTGATAAACAATTTATCAACGCTACAATACAAGGTGGTAAAGATGAACTTAAATCAGTTATTGAAAATATCCTTCTTAATCAAGCTATACCTGTTGGAACTGGACTTCCAGGATTGTTAGTTGAAGTTACTGGTCCATTAGTGAATAAAGAACTGGAAAAAGAAAAGAAAGCTAAGAAGTGATTCCTTTAAATGAACAATATAGCTATAATTGTAAGAGATACTAGAAAATTAATAGAAAATACTTTTGATATTCATTTATCTCTTTCAGATAGAATGCAATTAAGAAAAGATTCTTATGAAATTTATAGTCATATTTGTCTTGGTGATGAATCTAAAGCAAATGATTTAAGAGAGGTACTTTTATTTGAAACATTTACGAGATATTTAGAAGAAAGATTTGGAAAAATTGAAGATAAGGATTTGGTTTATTTATTTGACGGTAGAAAAAGAGAGATTATCAAAAATGAAATAAGAAGAAGACATTTAGAAAATTGTTAATTTAAGGGATACATTTATATAGTAAAAATATGAGGTTGAATAAACGGAAATTCTAAAGATGGCGACAATAGATATGCAAACTATGAGATACATTAACCTGCTTGATAGAAGTAGCGGAGTTAAAACTACTAAATGTTTTCTTTATAATAATTCAATAATATTTGCAGTTCCAAAAGCTTTGCTTTCAAGAGCAATTGGACAGCAAGCATATAATATAAGAAGTATTCAGGAACAGATTGGTAAAAAAATAAGAATTATTGAAGAAGCTAATGGTGTAAGCGATATGAAAAAATTTATTGAAGATGTCGTCTCTCCAATATCATTTAAGGGTGTTGAAGTTAAAGATAGAACTATTATTTTAACTGCTGGAAGCCAGAGTAAAGCTGCTTTAATTGGAAGAAATAGAAGACGATTAGATGAACTTCAGCAAATAGTTAAGGATACTTATAATTTAGATTTGAGAATTGTATAATAATCTTTATTTTTTCTTTAATCGTAGGAAGCTTTAAAAATAACTTTTGAGAAAAATTAACTAAAGCAAGGTTTAGCTTATTCAAGCTAAAGGTTTAAAAACCAAATTTTACAAGGATAGATACATGGGATTAATGAATGCTAGAAAAGTTATGAAAGATAGTAGAAAATTTAGATGGAGTCAGAAAGCTCACAAAGCTAGAACTCTTGGATTAAGAAGAAAAGTAGATCCATTAGAAGGAAGTAGTCAAGCTAAAGGAATAGTTGTAAGTAAATTCCAAAAAGAAGCAAGACAGCCTAACTCTGCTATGAGAAAATGTTGCAAGGTTCAACTTATTAAAAATGGAATTCAAGTTGGAGCTTTCATTCCAAGAAGTTTAGCACAAAGATTTGTAGATGAACACGATGAAGTTATTATTGAAAGAATTGGTGGAAGAATGGGAAGATCTAAGGGAGATATTCCTGGAATTAGATGGCAAGTAATTAAAGTAAATGAACAGCCTTTGCACTTACTTGTAAAGGGTAAGATAGAAAAGGGAAGAAGATAAAATGGAAAATAAACAAATTCATTCATTTAAATTATTTGATAAATATGATGTTTCTCAAATTGAAATTAAAGATAATTCTTTGAGACCTTATATGTGTTTGACTCCTAGACTTCTTTTGAAATCACAAGGAAGAAGAAACTTTGAAAATCTTGGAAATACTAAAGTTAATGTTATTGAAAGATTAGCTAATAGATTGCAAGTTCCCGGACATGTTGGAAAAAAACATAAAATAATTACAAATTGGAGTTCTGGAAAATATAATAGAAATATGAAAACTATAATTCAAGTTCTTGATGCTATTGAAAAGAAAACTGGAAAGAATCCAGTACAAGTTTTTGTTAATGCTATTGAAAATGGAAGTCCGAGAGATGAAATTACAGTTATTGAACAGGGTGGAGCAAGATATCCTCAAGCTGTTGATACTAGTCCAATAAGAAGAATTAATTTAGCTATAAGATGGATGATACAAGGATCTTATTCAAAAGCTTTTGGAAAGAAGAAGAAAATGGCTGAAACACTTTCAAATGAAATTGTTCTTGCTTCTGAAGGAAACATGGAAAGCTATGCAATGGGAAAGAAGAACGAAACTGAGAAGCAAGCTGATTCAGCACGTTAAATTTATAACCTATTAACTTTATACTTTTTTGAGGTGTTGGTAAACAGAAGCCTTATTCTGAAAATATAATATGGAAGAAAGAAATGATCGCAAGGTTCAAAGACACCTTTATTTTATTAGAATTAGTAATCATGAATCAAGACCTCATATGCTAGGAATAATTCCTGGAGCTAATTTGACTAGTTCTTTTCTTGGGAATCCATCTTTAAATCCTTTTAAAGTTGATGAATCACAATTTTTAAGAAATGGTGGTATTGGATTAAGAGAAGAATTAGTTATGGTTGAAACTCCTAAAGAAATTGTAGAGAAGATAGAAAATGAGTTTCATGAAGAATATGATGATAGTGAAGATAGACATCATAAAGATAGAGGAATTGTTTCTGCAAAAATATTAAATCATGTAGCCTATAATTTTGTAGGGGTAAGGTCTGGGCTTGATGCTTTTCCAGATGTTTTAAGATTTTTACAATCTAAAAGATATATTGAAAATTTAAAAAGAATTTTTGCAGATTCACTTAAAAAGTTAAAAGTAAGTGGTGGTGAAATGCAAAGATTAGATTCTGAAAAAAATTATAGATTTTATTTACGTAACGGTGTTTTAGACCTTTCTTTTTTAAGTGATAGAAAATATCCCCGAGTTACTTTAGATGTTATTGGAAAAGTCAAGGATACTATCGTAGATAACCCTCATTATTCTGCTATGAGAAAATCTATTGAAAATCTATTGAATGGAAATCCATACAAAGAAGCTATTAGAGTTGGTTTTAGCAGAGAAGGTTTTGGATATGATTTAGACTTTAGAACAGTTAATCCTAAAGATTTTAGAACTACTGATAAATTACCTACAAATATAATTTTCTGAAGGGATAACCTTTAAAAACCCTCATTGATAAGAGTTTTTATTCTCTATTTTTTGATAGAGATAATAAATAACATGGCAGATAAAGAAACAAGCTTAAGTAAAATTCAAAGGTTGACAAACAACCAAGTAAACATAAGAAACGTAGCTACTAGCGCGCACATCCACCATGGAAAAACTGCTTTTACAGATAATTTGTTAGCTGCTGCTGGAATGATGGCTAGTAAAAATGCAGGAGATTTGGAAGAGGGAATGACTACTTGGCAACATGCAGATGAACAAGAGAGATTAATGACTGTTGACGCAGCTAATGTAAGTATGGCTCATGAATTTCAAGGACAAGAATATCTTATTAATTTAATTGACACTCCTGGACACGTTGACTTTGGTGGAAATGTAACAAGAGCTATGAGAGCTATTGACGGAACTTTCGTATTGATTTGTGCTGTTGAAGGAATAATGCCTCAAACTGAAACAGTATTAAAACAAGCATTAAGAGAAAGAGTAAAACCAGTTCTTTTTATAAATAAAGTTGATAGATTGATAAAAGAATTGAAAGTAACTCCTGAACAAATGCAAGAAAGATTCATGAAACTTATTCATAATTTTAACAACTTAATTATGCAGATTGCTGAACCTGAATATAAAGAAAAATGGAAAGTTAATGTTATGGATGGAAGCGTTGCTTTTGGAAGCGCTAGAGAAAACTGGGCTTTATCTTTACCTTTTATGAAGAAGAAAAATATAAGTTTCAAAGATATTTATAAAATTTATGAAGGTGAAGAAGAAGCTAGAAAGAAATGGGTTTGGGAAAATGCTCCTTTGCACGAAGTAATTTTAGATATGGCTGTTAAACACTTACCTAACCCTGTTGATGCTCAAAAATATAGAATCCCTAAAATCTGGAGAGGAGATATTGAAAGTAAATTTGGAAAGGACTTGTTACTTTGTAATAGAAATGGAGATGTTGCTTTCGTTATTACAAATATTGCTATTGATAAAAGAAGTGGAAAAGAAGTCTGTGCAGGAAGATTATATTCTGGAACAATAACTAATGGAACTGAATTGTATGCTAATAACGTAAAGAAAAAATATAGAATACAACAGGTTTTAGTTTACAATGGTATAAAGCCAGAACAACTTGAAAGCGTACCTGCTGGAAATGTATTAGCTATTGTTGGATTGAATACTGATGTTGGAGATACTATAACTAATAATCCTGAAACTCCTTTTGAGGAAATTAAACATATATTCCAACCAGTTATTACTAAATCTATTGAAGTTACAAAGTCTGCTGATTTACCTAAGCTGATTGATGTATTAAGAAAAGTTGGAAAAGAAGACCCAAGTATTAAGATTGAAATCAATGAAGAAACTGGAGAAAACTTAATGTCAGGTATGGGAGAATTACACTTAGAAATAATTGAAGGAAGAATAAAGAATGAAAAAGGTCTTGAAGTTAAAATGGGAAGTCCTATTGTTGTTTATAGAGAAAGTATCGCAAAAGATTCTGGAAAAGTGGAATCAAGAACTCCTAATGGACATAACGTCTTTTTCATAAGTATGGAACCTTTAGAAGATGAAGTTTACAATGCTATTGAAAAAAATGAATTACCTGAGGGAAGAATAAAGAAAAAAGCAGAAGATTTGTGGAAAAAGCTTAATGCTCTTGGAATAAGTAATGAAGAAGCTAGACAATATCAGGAAATTTACAAAGGTAATGTCTTTGAAGAAAGAACAAGAGGACTAGTACTTTTACCTGAAGTAATAGAATCTATAATTGATGGATGGAAACTTGTTGTGGATGGAGGTCCTCAAGCTAAAGAACCAATGATGAAGAGTAAATTTGTATTGTGGGATGCTAAGCTTCACGTAGACCATATGCATAGAGGTCCAGCTCAGATTTATCCGGCAATTAGACAAGGAATGTTTGATTCTATGAAAAAGGGTGGAGCTGTTCTTTTGGAACCTATACAAACACATCTTATTGAAGTACCTGTAGAATTTATGGGTGCTGTTACAAATTTAGTTGGAAGTAAAAGAGGAGTTTTAATTGACGTACAACAAGAAGGAAATGACACATTCATAAAAGCAAGAATCCCTGTAGCTGAAATGATTGGATGGAGTAATGATTTAAGAAGTTCAACTGAAGGAAGAGGTATAAGTAGTTTGATGGATCAGGAATTCCAGAAAATGCCTCCTTCATTACAACCAGATGTTATAAGAAAGATAAGAGATAGAAAAGGATTAGCTGAGAACCAATAATTTTAAATAACCTGTATTTGTGATTTTTTAATGGAGAAGCCTTTTGTTTTTGAAGACCATATTGTTAGATTTATTCATCCTAAGATTGCACCTAGAAAAAAAATTGCTAATAAATTACCTAATTGGCTTGCTGAAAATTTTTCAGCATATTTTGTTGCTCCACTGGAAGTTTTGCAAAGAAAAGATGATGAACATTATAATTATGCTAAAGATGTTTTTCAATTAATGATATCTAGAGGTATGGTTGACATAGAATATTTGCCTGGAAATTACAGGCCTGATAGAATTAGAATAACTGGTTCAGGACTTGAAAGTTTTAAAATGCGTGAAGATCCAAGATTTAAAATATCTGAAGATAGAAAATCCAGAGAATGTTCTTTACCTGTTGAAGTAGGTAGTAGAGAAAAAGATGAAATAATTATTTATGATTATCCTAATCATTCTGTTCCTCTTAGTAGATTTTTAAAATTATCTTTAGATTATACTTTTTCAACTGAAATAAATCTTGGTGAAGAATCCAGTTATGGAGATAAAAGATTCACTAAAGACCCTGATAAAAGAATGGAATGGGATGGTGGTTTGTCTAAATATGTTGGATTTTATTATGGTAAATCTGGAAAAGTTAGTTTTAGATGTCATGATGCTATGTCTGATGAACTAAATGCGACAGTGTTAGGAACTTGGGTATATCCTAATATTAGAAGAGATCGTGTTAAAATGCAAGGAAAATTATATTGTGAAGATAATCTTATTTATCAAGGTAATCTAAATGTAACTGGAAGTTTTCCATTCTATATTGATGAAGATAATTCAGATAATAGAGTAAAAGAACCTGAGCCTGATTTAGTTGGGAAAAAATAAGATTAATTTAGATTAAATTGATGTTGTCCTGAGTAAAGTTTTTGGACTAAAATTCTTTCAGGAGTTGTCTTTCTGCCTCTGAAATAATACCTATTGAGGGTTCCTAAATTATCAAAAACAAATCTCTCTCCTAGTTCTTTTAATGACTTAAATCCTGAATAATCTAAAACTGCTCTTAAATGGTCTTTGTGTTCTGAAGCGAATGTTGTTTTGAATTCTAAAGCTTTTAGAAAAACATTTGCTTCTCTCTCACCATATGCTTCCCTTAAAGAATCATAAAAATCTAATTGTGCTTGAGCTTGTCTAACAATTCTAGCTTGAGGAGAATCGAGAGGTCGTTTTGAAGTTTCTTTAAGAAATTCAAGAAACTCTACTGAATCTTTATCAGAAACTAGGCTTTTTCTCCCATTTTTTGAAAAAAGATTATAAGCCATGCCTAAAACAAAAGCTTCTCTTTCTGCTGGTTTTAACATATTTATAAAATCATTATTTGAAGGTTTTCCATTGACTTGATAAGAAATTGGTATTTTGAAACATGAAATTCCGGATCTTGAAGGAGCTAAACCTGCTGTTCTTAATTCCCAATTTCTTTGCCTTTGAATCTGAAATTCTGTTTCATGAAAAAAAGGAATATTCATAGTCAAATCATTTATTGTATGTGTTATTGAAAGTCTTCTCTTTCTTAAATCATATTTAACTGAAGATTCTATGTTTCCTCTAGGATAACTTACTCTATCTATTAAATGTGAAGAAGATGAAAAGGCTTCTAATAGATTATCTTTTGCGAACTTTCCTATATCTCCAGATATATTCTCTGAGCCTGTAAAATTGAATCCTCTAGCAATTAATTTACCTCTATCAGATAATAAATCTTTTCCGTTTCTTCTTACATTAATTAATTCTCCACAATCTAATATTTGTCCAGTCTCTGGAATAAAGACTGTGTCGTGTGCCTGCTTAGTTCCTCTAAAATCCTGAGTTGTAAGAAGTAAAGTTTCAACTCCTAGATGCTCTAAAAATAAAAGATTTCTTAGTGCCTCTTCGCCACAATATCTCTGAGTTTGAATCTCGCTTGGAAGTCTAGCCATTCTTCCTGCTAAAATTGCTTCGCCTGAACCAAATTTTTGATGTTTAAAATGTGAAGCCAAAGTAGATAATCTCTCTTCTCTTGATGAAGCTCCTGATTTCTTCATCATCTCTTCGGCTGTTCCTGCTATAAAATCTATCTCGCTTCTTGGTAATTTAGATAAAAGACTTGAACCTGACATTTTATTTTTTTCCTTTTCCCTCTCTCTTTTTGTAATTTAAATTTGTAGGAAGAGGCATATTTGATAATGGATTTAAAGGTGGTGCTGGATGTGCGCCTGAAGAATTTCTTTTGCCTTGATGTTCCATAATATCTCTAAAAGTTACTAATTGTTTTGAGGAATCTAAATACTCTGCGAATTCTCTTTGTTTAACCATTCCTGAGCCATATAATATTTCTCTAACTTTTCCAAGATTAAAATTATTTGCTACGCTTATATCTAAATCTGAAGACTCTGCTGAATGTAATTTTAAAGTTTTTTCAGCAATAGCTAAATATTCTTTTAAAGGTAAACCTGATTCATCTCTTGGAACGAAATATTCTTTTCTATCTACTATAAATTTTCCATCTCCAACATTTATGACATCATATCCTCTTATTTCATTTGAGTTTGCAGTTCTTAAAATAGGAGAGTTATCTTGCTGTATTGGCGATTGCTGTTCTGGAACTGGTGATTGTATTTGTTGCTCTAATTGCTGAGTTTGTTTTACTCTTACTCCTGCTTTTTTTAACCAACTAAAAACATTTGGATAACTGAAATTTACTTCTTTAGTAATTTCCGCAGGAGATTCTCCAGATGAATGTTTTGTAAATAAATAAAGAATAGTATCATAATCTGTTCTTCCAGTTATAGTTAATTCTTTTCCATCTACTGTAATTGTTGATTTATCCTCTGAACCTTTTACGGTATATCCTCTTAAATCTACAAATTTAGAATTACCATATGATTGAGGTAATTTTTCTTGAGGATTTACTCTTTGTGTTTGTTTTCCATCAGGAGATAAAATACTTTCATTTAATGCTATAAAATATGAAGTTATAGCTGAGCTAGTTGCTCCTGCCTCAGCTATTTTTTCTCTAGGCATTTTTAAAAGAGTTTCTAAATTTGGAAAACCTAATACTCTTAATGCAGAGTTCATATTAACTTTATTATTTATTTCTTCTTTAGACATTGAGTTAATCACATCTGCTGCAGACATTGATTTTAGATGAATTGGTAGATTGTCATATCTAGTTGAAGAAGAACTTGTTGTTGCAATTTGTGTTGGCGAATTGTTTAAAGGTTGAGGAGTTTTTTGTTGTGCTGGTCTTTCAGAATATACATCTTTCCAGTGTATTTCTTTTGTTGGTTTTGATTCTTGTGTAATTGCAGGTTTTGCTTCTTCAGGTCTTATGAAATTAACGGAACTTACTGATTCATCTACTTTTTTCTCTTCATCTCCTCTTCTATAAATGTTTGGACTTAAATCTTCAGGTTTAAAATTAGCATCTTTAGATTTATGAGGGGTTTCGTAATTAGTTGATTGGCTTGCTGGGCTTGGTCTTGTCGATAAAGTGTCTGAATTTGTAAATGCGTTTTGTGGTCTTTCTATTATTGGCTCTGGTTTTTGAACTGCTGTTTGAGATGTTGCAAGTGCTGCTGAAAGTTTTTCAGAACTTTCATTTCTATTAGAAGTATATCTTTGACCTTCTTCAGTTAGAAGATAATTATAATGGCCTTCCTTAACTGTTAAAAATAAACTTCTAGCTTCTGGAGTTAATTCATCTAATCCACATTGTAGAGGTTTGTGGCTTTTTACCAAATCATCTAATGTTGATATCTCTCCTGAAGATCTATAAAATATCTCTTCTGCAGGTTTTTTCAAAGCAGGACTTACTTTATTTATGAAAGTTATAAGACCTACTGCATTTTTTCTCGGCTTAATCATTATTTTCTTACTTTTTTATGTCTTTTAAATATTTAGATAATGCTAGGTTTTTTGATAAAGCTTAAAAAGATACTATATTTGGGAATTTTATGTTTAGAGGAATTGTTAACCTTGTGCAAGGTAGAACTCAATATAGAACTGAGTGTGTTCCCGTTAATAGACTTGGAGAAATTGTTGAAGGCATAGTAATTAGTAATAAACCTGTTCTCACTATAAAAGGTGATGATGAAGAAGATTTTGATAGAAATGTTGATTTTATAAGAAAATTATCTAATAAAGAAGAATATCATGTGAAAGGCATTTGGAAAGATACTTTTTTTGGAAAAAATAATAGTAGAGTTTACTTTGATATTTATGCTTGTGATAACGTGAATAAAAGAGATATTGTTATCTCAGGTAGTTATAGTGTTGAAAATAAAGTTAAATTAGATTAATCCAATTTCATTAACTTACCTTGATTCTTTATGTAAGCAAACATTCTATAGAAAAACCATAATGCTAGAATAAGATAAATTATGTTGAGACCTAATCCTATGAGGAACGAATTTATTGAAAATGCTCCTGTTGCTATTACTTCTCTCATACCTTCAAATACATGAGTTGAAGGGAGAGTTAGAGAGATGTATTTTGCAAATGTTGGTAAAATTGAAACTGGGTAGAATACTGCTGTGAATGGCTGTATAAGGAACATTATTCCAAATGCAAGAATTTGTGCTGAAGTTCCAAATCTTAATATTATTGCAACTATAAAAAGACCTAGAATCCAACCAAAAAGAAGAAGATTAATTGCGAAAGGAATTATGTAAAATCCTAAATCGAATATATTAAAAGCGTATGAGAAGAAAGCAATTGTTGAAAGGATGATGGTAACTAAGAATACTCTTACAAATCCCAACAAGGCTGTTGAAAGTACAAACTCACTTAATTTTAATGGTGTTACGAAAATATTGATTAAATTCTTTTCCCAGACTTCCTCTAAGAATGCAACGGAAAGAGAGTGTTGGCTTTCTGATAAGACTTCCCAGAGAATTATTGCTCCTAAAAGAACAGTTATTATATTTACTCCTGAAAGATTTGAGTGTTCAAGATAACGACTTATGAATCCCCATAATATTAAAGTCATAACTGGCCAAAATAAAATATCCATTATTCTTGGAACACTTCTCTTGTAGAGGTATAAATGTCTTATTAGAAGAGCATTTACTCTATGAAATTTTATTCCCATGAATTGCCTCCATCTTTTCTTGCTATCTTTAGGAAAACTTCATTTAAATCGTTGAATCCGTATTTCTTCTTTAATTTGTGTGGTGAATCATCATCTACTATTTTTCCTTTTTGAAGAAAAATAACTCTATCGCATAATTCTTCTACTTCATCCATGTTATGGGAAGTATAAAGAATTGTTACTTTTTTTTCTTTTTGTATTCTCTTTAATAATTTTCTAGTTCTATCTGCTATGTCTGGATCTAAAGAAGAAGTTGGTTCGTCTAAAAGAAGAAGTTTTGGATCATTTAATAGTGCTTTTGCTAGATTCAATCTTGTTAACTGCCCAGTTGAAAGTGAAGAAGTCATTTTATTCATCATTTTTTTTATTCCGAAGAAAGTTGCTAACTCATCAACTTTCTTTTTTACATCTTTTACTCCATAAAGTCTAGCGAATGTGTAAAGATTTTCCCAAACTTTTAAATTTCCAGGAAGAGAAACATAAGGTGAAGAAAAATTTATCTTTCCTAAAATCTCTTCTCGGTTTTTATGCAATTCTTTTCCAAATATTTTTATGCTTCCAGAAGTAGGTGTTACAAGATCAAGAAGCATTTGAATTGTTGTTGTCTTTCCAGCTCCATTTGGACCAAGAAAACCAGTTATCTTCCCTTCTTCAATTGAAAAAGATATATTATTTACTGCGTGAACTTTACCAAAAGTCTTTACTAAATTATTCACCTCTATCGTATTCATTTTATTGTTAATTGAAAGGTATTTTTAAGGTTTTGCAAAATATATTTCATAATAAAATAAAAAGATTTATATACCCATAAAATTAGAGATGTTTACAAAATAATAATACTATGGCAAAGCAAAAACCAATCATTAACGTTGTTTTCGTAGGACACGTTGACCATGGAAAATCTACAACTATCGGAAGATTAGTTTACGATTCTGGAAACTTACCTGAAACTGAACTTGAAAAGCTTAGAGCTGAAGCTCAGAAACACGGTAAAGCTGGATTTGAATTCGCTTTCGTTATGGATAGATTCAAAGAAGAAAGAGAAAGAGGAGTTACAATAGATTTAGCTTATCAAAAATTAATGACTCCTAAGAGAGAAGTTACAATAATTGACGCACCTGGTCACAAAGACTTCGTTAAAAATATGATTACTGGAGCTTCACAAGCAGACGCTGCTTTCTTGACTATTTCTGCTAAAGATGGAGTACAACCACAGACTAAAGAACATGTATGGTTATTAAGAACAATGGGTGTAAGCGATATTGCAGTAGCTATAAACAAAATGGATGCTGTTGAATATAAAGAAGATGCTTTCAATAAAGCTAAAGCTGAAGTTTCTGCTGTATTAAAGCAAGCTGGATACAAACCAGATAGTATGACTTTCCTTGCTATCTCTGGATTCAAGGGAGATAATGTTGTTAAGAAATCTACTAACATGTCATGGTACAAGGGACCAACTATTATGGAACAACTTGATTTATTCAAGGATCCTGAAAAGCCGACTCAATTACCATTAAGAATGCCGTTACAAGACGTTTATGAAATAACTGGTATTGGAACTGTTCCTGTTGGAAAGATTGAAACTGGAGTTATGAAGATTGGTCAGAAAGTTATTATCTTACCTGGAAGATCTGGAAAAGGTGTTCCTGGAGAAGTTAGAACTATTGAAATGCACCATGAACAAATGCAAACTGGAGAAGCTGGAGATAACGTTGGAATCAACATCAGAGGCGTTGGAAAGAAAGACGTAGCTAGAGGAGATGTTGTTTGTGATGCTACTAAACCTGCTACTATTGCTGAAGAATTCGTTGCACAAGTTGCAGTCATTTCACACCCTACAGTTATTGCTAAAGGATATACACCAGTATTCCACGTTCACACAGCACAAGTTCCTTGCCAATTCATTGAATTGATTGAAAAGACAAGTCCTGATGGAACAACTGCTAAGAATCCAGACTTTTTGAAAAATGGAGATGTAGCTAGAGTTAGAATCAAACCTATTGGAAACCTTGTATTAGAAACACAAGCTGCAAATCCTCATATGGCTAGATTCGCAATAAGAGACGCTGGAGCTACAGTAGCTGCAGGCGTATGTATTGAAGTTAAGGCAAAAGTAATTTAAGTCAGAAGTGATATTTTCTAAAAAATAAAAACCAATTCAACATGAATTCATTAACTTTGTTATACAACTTAAGAGAACTATCTATTTCTATTTTGGAGACTATTAATTCTTTCTTGATAGTTTTGTTTAAGTAAATATATTTTCTTGACACAATAATACTTATAAACTCAAATCTTAATGCTATAGCATGGCTATGGATTTTAAAAAAGAAGGTGTAACTAGAAAAGAAATTGAAGATAAAATTGCTGGAGCTGGTGATTATGTTAGAATGGATGTTTTGCAGAGATATTTGAAACAGCAACTTGATTTTGATACGCGAAAATTTGTTCTTCTTACTTTGTCGTCTATATATGAAAATAGAAAGATGTATCTTGAAGCTGGGAAAATGATGAGAAATGCTGCTGAAATAAATACTACTTTTGCTGGAAAGATGACTGATTTTGTAAAGTCTATGGAACTTTATTCTTTTGGAGGAAATTATGTTGAAGCTGATGCTTCGTACAATAAGGCTCTAGCTTGTGGAGACGGTTTACAGAAAACAAGAATAAAAGAAAAGAGAAAAGAAGTGTATAAATTAGTTGCTAAAGAATTAATGGCTAAAGATAAAAGAAAACATGCTATGGATGCTTATGAAAAATTACTTGAGTTGGATTTAACTGCAGAGGAAAAGAACGAAGTTAAAAATATTTTAATGAAATTATATGAAAAGCTTGGAAAGATTCAGGATTATTATTCTATCAAAAAAACGATTTAGCATTCTTTTTTTGGATGTAGGAAAATAATAAATATTTTATTTTGACTTAAGAAAATCTCTTGCTGCTTCAAAACCTCTATAATCTTCTTTTGTAAATCTCCACTTAGCTAAATTGCCTTTTGAATGAGTTAACATATGATTATAAAGATCCAATTTTGAAGAAACATATAAATCTCTTAAAAATCTCTTACCATTTAATATTCCCAGCATGTCCTGTTCTGAATGAATTGTTCTGTGTGGATCATCTAAACCGTGAACCATAAATTCATTAAATTCACTGAATGCGAAATGAGGTCTTATAGTATTTGGAACTTCAGTACTTACACCTATAACATAACCACTTTGTCTATCTCCAGTCATTCTAAATAAACCGTTTGGAATGGGAATTTTATCCATTTGGAATAACTTTTGAGGTAAGATAAAGTAATCTACTAGTCTATCTTGTATATCTACTTCTCCCGTTCTATACTCTGCTGAAGCAAATGTTCTTCTACAGGTATCTATTTGATCTTTACTAAAGCTTTTCATGAATTAAGCTTAAATTAAGAGTATATAAAATTAATCTTTTAATTAGTTCAAAGATTCCAATCCATCAAAAATTTCTTCGCTAAAATCTGCTTCTTCATCTGACTCGTCTATATTGTCCTTTACAATTGCCTCTTGAAACTTCACCTCTTTTCTTGCCATGCTCTCTTTTTTCTTGAGGACTTATGACATATATAAATATTTCCGTCGATAAAAAACAAGGGATAAGATTTATATAGCTGATGAATTATGTAAATCGAATCACTTTTATTCTATTTTAAACACAAAGACTTAAGAAGCCTGATTTTTCTCTATTTATATGACAAATAAAAATACTAAAGAAATATTAGAAAAACAATTGAGAAATGGTAGAAGAATGCTTGCTTTTTTCTTAGGTGTTCCAATAGTAGGAGGACTTGTAGCTCTTACTGAATGTAAAAAACAGCCAACATCGCATCAAACTCAGGTTAATTCTCCAACTTTAATCTCTTTTACAAATAATGCTGTCCCTGCTCTTGGTACTAATAGTGTTAATTCTGTTTCTCCTTCTTTTGAAGAAGCAAAAACAAATGCAAATGTAAGACAGAAATTTCTTGACAATCTTTTGGCTACAAATACTATTCCTTATTCTGAAGAAGTAGTTTATGATCATGATGGTTCTGGAATTATTAATCAATATTATAAATTTCTGAATATTGCAGGAGCTAGTAAAGAAGATGCGAAAATGATTGGTAGTACTTTTGAAAGTTTAAGAGGGGGAAAGTTTGATGTAAAAACTCCTGAAGCTCTTGAATTAAGAAGTAGGGGTCTTAAAACAAAAATATTTGTAGGGAGGGAAGTGTTTGAAGAGGGTAGATTTGGTTATATGAATGCTGAAGATTTTAAACATTTGATTGTTTCACATGCTGGAAGACACGCCGAGAGATATTCTAAAGGATCTAGTTATCTTTCAACTGAAAAAGCTGTTCAAGGAGTAAGAAATGGAACTTTGAGGCCTCAAGTTTTGTACGCATTAGATGATTATGATGCTACTGCAAATGATTTAAGAAATATTAAATCTGGTCAATTTAAAGTTAGTCAGATATATTCAAATTCACATAATGCTTCATTCTTAAAAGCAGGATTATTATTAACTGTTGCTTCTAAATCTGCTTCTCCTCTTGAACTTGAAGCTATAAATACTCTTCAAAAACAAATAACTACATTTCCAGAGCTATTGGATGTACAAGTTCCACCTAAATATTACGAAGATATGAAAAGGTTTAAATAGCCAAAATTAGTTTATTTCTTGTAGAAGAGAATATTCATAAGATTATTTCGATTTCATACTCACGCTCATGATGGGCACTGTAGGTACGCGATAAAGAATTTCTTTCTATAAAATAAAGCTGATAAACAGCTTAGAAGTAAAAAAAATGGCAAAAGTAAGTCCGGTATCAATAAAATATATGATAACTGCCTCGTTCAAAGCCGAAGGTCCGTTAGAGAAACCTGATGTTATAGGAGCTATATTTGGTCAAACTGAAGGTCTATTGGGAAGCGATCTTGAAATGAGAGAACTTCAAAAAGAAGGAAAAATTGGAAGAATAGAAGTTAATCTTGAAATTGTTGATGGTGGAAAGAGTGTTGGAGAAATATTTTTACCTAGCGCATTAGATAAATCTGAAACTACTATAGTTGCTGCTGCTTTGGAAACTATTGAAAGAATTGGTCCTACTGAAGCTAAAATAGAAGTTACTAAAATTGATGATGTAAGAGCTAGTAAGAGAGATTTTATTGTTGATAGAGCTAAAAGATTATTGGAAGGTATGGATTCTGGTTCTACTGGATTTGGAGAAATGTCTAAAACAGTTACTGAAGAAGCTAGAGCTGCTAGAATTCAAGAATATGGTGAAGAAAAATTACCTGCTGGAGATTTGACAGGTAATGAAGTTATAGTTGTTGAAGGAAGAGCAGATGTTGTTAATATGTTGAAGAATAGAGTAAATAACGTTATTGGAATGAATGGAACAAAACTTCCAAAAGAAATTGCTAAACTTGGTGAGAAAAAAGAATTAACTTTATTCATTGATGGAGATAGAGGTGGAAAATTGATTGCTGGAAATGTAATGAATCATGCTAAAATATTTTATGTTGCTGTTGCTCCTGATGGAAAGGAAGTTGAAGAATTAACTGGAAAAGAAATACTTCTTTGCTTAAGAAAGAAAATACCTGCTGAACAATATTTTAATATCTTAGCTAGAAATGGAAATGATAGAAATTCTTTTAGAGAAGAAAAAGAAGAAATGAATAATGCTGAAGTTGCATCATATACTGGAGATGCTAAAGAATTAATAAAAAAAGTATTTGAAAGTATAAAAGGAAGTAAAAATGCTGTTTTACTTGATTCTAATGGGGATGCTATAAGAAAAGTATCTAATAAAGAAGTTACAAGAAGTATTTTAGGTTCAAGAAATCAAATATTTGCAATTGTTATAGACGGTCCTGCAACTGGTCCTACAATAAGAGCATGTGATGAAAGAAATATTTCTTATTGTGCTGCTACGAGCTTTGGTTCAGTTGATGGAAATGAAAAAGTTAAGTTAATTAGTTTGTAAGATGGAAAAAGAAGTTCTTGTTTATGTTAAAGAAGGTTGTCCATATTGCTATAGATTGATAAATATATTGAAAGATAGAAAAATAAAATTTAGGGAAATTGATGTTTATTCAGAAAGCGAAGAAGCAGATAATGCAGTTACTAGAAATGGCAAGAAGCCAGTTCCTCAAGTTGAATTCAACGGCCGAATAATATATGATTATTCAACTGAAGAGAAATTAGCTGATGAAATTGAAAAGTGGTTTAAGAGCTAAGAAAGATATTTATTAATAGATATTATTTATTTTTATATTTATGCAAGCAATTTTATTGTAGAATCAAAACCTGCTTCTCTTTTAGAAGCATTTTGTGTTAATTGATTTTGTAAATCTGCAAGCTTAGTCTCCAAAGAAGCAATATCTTTTCTTATAGCTAAATTATTAGCTAAATTATTAGCATCATATTTTAATCTTATTTCATTTTCTGCTAATTCTGCTATGTTTTTTGCGCTGCCTACGGCAGAAACTCTCCCCACCCGACAGCCCTCGCCGGAGTCGCCAAGATAGTCGCCCCAGCCGGCAAGCCAGTCGCCGACCCGGTCACGGATCAATCTATGAACACCTGAATTTCCAACATAAGAGAATTTCTTAAGAGTATCTTTAGCATCTTCACCAGTTATAAGCCCGTCTTGTGAGACAAAAATAGGAGTTACACCATATCTTTTTCCTCCTTGTTCTAAATCTAAAGACTTGAATGAAGCTAAAATAGGAAAATCATAACCTTTTTGCTTTGCAGAAGCCATTAACTTTCCTGCAATGAATTTATCTGGATTTTCTCCATCGTATAAAGCAAGGCCAAAATCCATTAATTCTCCAGAAGGTAAAAGTCTTGCATCATGCAGTAAAAGTCCTTCTTTGATAGTTGGAAACCAAACATTTCCGGAAGTTTCTTTCATCAACTTTCTATTTGCTTGAATACCTCTTAAAGTATTCATATTGTATAAAACGCCATTTTCAGAGACATTTAAGCCATTAACACCATTAGAAGCTAATTTTCCTTCATCTGAAGAAATTGGCCTTGAATAAGTAAAAATACCTGATTCTGTATCTTTTCCAAATAAGTAAATATCTGTTCCTTTAATTCTTTCATTTCTTGCTTCAAATGCCATAAATTTAATCAAATTATAAAGTATTTAAAACTTTCTTTTTGTTACTACTTTGGGATTAAATCTTAAACTACTTTATTAGGAAAGAATTTTTATATAATAACGGCCTATTGGTTAGACTAATAACATGACAAGATGGTATGATAAAGAAGAAGATATACTTGGAATAAGAATTCAAGATAAAAAGTACTGGAAAAGTATAGAACTACCTAATGGTATAGTAATTGATGTGTCCCATGATGGAGAAGTTATAGGTATTGAGATTCATAAGGCAAGTAGAATATTTTTAGGAGATATAAAGAAAGTTATAGAATCAGCTAAGATTGCTTAGAAATTAAATCTTAAGATCTCTTCTTATTCTCTTCATAATAAAATCTGTTCTTTGTTTTACTGTTCCAAATGGAACAACTATCGGTTTATAGTCGAATTTCTTATATGATTGAATAATTTTCTTATGTATAGCTATGGATTTATCATATGATTCTCTTCTTATTTTATCATTTACATAAAGTTTTTTTGGTAATGGGCTAGGTATAAAGACATAATCGTAAATAACTAAATTTGCTTGTTCTAACATTGTTTTTGGAATCTGTAATTTTCCTAATATTATATAACTTAATCCTGAAAAAACACCTCTGTCAAAAAATAAAATGTGATTTTTTCTTGTCTTTAGAGCTGAACGGTATTCTTCAATTGACAAATTCCATATTGCTTTTTGAATCTCTTTTAATCTTGCTTTAGACATACTTGGATTATTTCTATACTTTTTTCTATGAAAAACAATTCTTGCAGCTTCTGGAGCTACATTATATCCTCTCTTTCTTAATTCTTTTATTATTGAAGTCTTTCCCGTACCAGGACCACCGTCAATCACTGCTTTTATCATAAATGATAAAAGATGAGTGTGTATTTAAAACTTGGTTTAGAAAAAGAAGATAAATAATATTTATTAAGGTGTAAAAGGTATTATGTTATGATAACTGAACTTATTGTGCTTTTGCTTGCAATTCCTGTTGGATTGCTTGTTGCATATATGGGTAGAGATGAACTCGTTGATGGAAGAATGTGGTTTACCGCTCTATTTGTTGTTGGATTTTTAGCTGGAGTTTGGTTTTTTCTTACTGGAAAAAATGTTGAAGGATATTCATCATTTTTCATTTTAATAATCTCGATAGTTTCTTATATTAAGAGTTTTGATAAAAAATGGGTGGGAAAATGAATAATGACGGAATAACTAAAGTTGTAATTCTTGCTGCTGGATTGGGAAAGAGAATGCAGCAGGGAGAAGTTATTGGAATTGATTCTAAGACTGCTCTACTTGCTGGTAAGGGATTGAAAGCACTTATACCTCTTGGAGATAGACCTTTTCTAGATTATGGAATTGATAACTTAATAAAATCAGGATTTAGAAAAATATGTTTAGTTGTTGGAACGCATTGTGAAGAGATAAGAGAATATTATGAAGGAAAGAAAAATTCTCTTGCTAGAAAAGGAGTTACTATAGATTTTGCATATCAAGCAGAGCCTAGGGGAACAGCAAATGCAGTTTATAGTGCTAAAAGCTTTGCAGGTAGTGATGAATTCTGTCTTGTAAACTGCGATAATGTGTATGATGTTGAAGATTTGAGAAATTTAAGAGAAGCTGAAAGTGAAAGATGTTATACCATAGGGTATGATAAAGATTCTTTGGCTAGAAATGGAAATATTCCAAGAGAAAGAATAGAAAAGTTTGCAGTTATGGATGTTGATGAAAGTATGAATTTGCAAAGGATTGTTGAAAAGCCAAGTGCTGAAATGATTGCTAATAATCCTAATCTTTTAGTAAGTATGAATTGTTTTAGATTTACGAGTAGGATATTTGAAGCTTGTTCAAAAATAAAACCTCATCCTGAAAGAAAAGAATATGAACTTCCTAGTGCTGTACAATATATAATTGATAAAGGTTTGAATGAATTTAAAGTTATTAATTCAAAGAAAAGTGTATTGGACTTAACTGGGAAGAGCGATATTGCTTCTGTTAGAAAAATTTTAGCTGGAAGAAAGATTGAATGGTAGATTATAGAAGAATTTAAAAAGTGAGAACTTGTGGGTTTATTATGGCTATGAAAATGCAAGAGAGTATTTGTATTGCTTCTATTATAGCTATTATTATATAAATCGGCAGACCAAACTTTGGCTTGCTGAACATTCATTCTATGACTAATACAAATCTAAAACCAACTGAAAAAGCATATGATTCTCGTAATAAGTATAATCTTGAAAGATTTGACGAATTATTGAGAGATTACTTTAGAGGTAGAAAAGGAGTAAGACCTGAGGAATTAAGAAAATATGCTGATGTTCTTGTTTCTCATACAAGAGCAAGAAATCCTTCAAATAAATACATGATAAGCGATGAAAGAATGGCTGTGAAGATTGCTGTTAATGTTTCAGCTTCACATTATATGAATAATGGAGAGCATCCTAAAAAGAAAAAAGAACTTGCAGATGCTTTCTCAGATGATTTTTGGTATTGGCAAGGTTGGCTGGCCTAAAATAAAAAGGCAAACTATAAAAGGTAAATTGAGGAATAGATAATATAAAAAAATGGAAGATAAAAAAATTGATAATGTTGAAGCAGATATAAGAGCATTTTGGGATAAGAATAAGATTTATGAAAAAGTTAGAAAGATGAATGCAAAGGGAAAGAAATTCTATTTTATGGATGGACCTCCATATGCTACTGGAAGCATACATATGGGTACTGCATTGAACAAAATATTGAAAGATATTGCTATGAGAAGCAAGAGACAGCAAGGTTATGATGTTTTTGACAGAGCAGGATATGATACTCATGGAATTCCTATTGAATTTCAAGTTGAGAAAGAAATAGGTTCAACTGGAAAACAAGACATTGAAAAACATGGTGTAAGAAGTTTTATTGAAAAATGTAAGAATTATGCTACTAAACATATAGATATTATGAATAAGCAGTTTGAAAATCTTGGAGTGTGGATGGATTTCAAAGACCCTTACATAACTTTGAATGATGAATATATTGAAGCTATATGGTATGCTTTCAAACAAGCTCATGAAAAAAAATTACTTTATCTTGGTAAATATCCTGTGCATATATGCACTAGATGTGCTACTGCTGTTGCATATAATGAAATTGAATATGGAAAGAAAACTGACAAATCAGTTTATGTTAAATTTCCATTAAAAGATAAGAAAAATACTTACTTGATAATATGGACTACTACTCCTTGGACATTGCCTGGAAATACGGGAGTTATGGTTAATCCTGATGTTCTTTATCAAGAAATTGAAACAAGTAATGGAGATAAATGGATTATAGCTAAAGATTTAGTTTCTAAATTAATGGGAGAGATTGGTTTTGGATTTACTGTTAAGGGAGAGATGCTTGGAAAGAAAATAAAAGATTGGAAATATGAAAATCCTCTTTCTGAAAATTTAAAAGTCAAGACTAAAAATGCTTATAGAGTTGTTTTGTCAAGCAGATATGTAACAACTGAAGATGGAACTGGACTTGTACATTGTGCTCCTGGACATGGAAAAGAAGACTATGAAGTTGGAAAAGAAAATGGGTTAGATATTATTTGCCCTGTAAATATAGAAGGTAAAATGACTAGCGAAGCTGGAAAATATCAAGGTATGAAAGCTAAAGAAGCTAATGAACAAATAATAAAAGACTTAGAAGAAAGTGGAAATTTAGTTCATGTTAAAAATTATGAACATGAATATCCATTATGCTGGAGAGATAAATCTCCTTTACTAATGGTTGCACAACCTCAATGGTTTTTGAAAATAAGTCAGATACAGAAAGAATTGATGAAAGAAAATGATAAAACTTATTGGGTTCCAGATTATATGAAATTAAGAATGAAAGCTTGGCTGGAAGGAATTGGGGATTGGCCTATTTCTAGACAGAGATATTGGGGAACTCCTCTGCCTATATGGATTGATGAAGATAATTTAGAAAATGGTGAGAGAATAGTCGTGGGTAGTATTGAAGAATTAAGGAAATTATCTGGAAAGAAGAAAATAGGCATGCATAAGCCTGATATTGATGAAATAACTATTAAAGGAAAGAATGGAAAAGTCTTGAAGAGAGTTCCTGAAGTTCTAGATGTTTGGTTTGATTCTGGAGTTTCAAGCTGGGCTGCACTAGGATATCCTCAGAATAAAGAAAAATTCAAGAAATACTGGCCTGCTGATTTGAATATAGAAGGAAAAGACCAGTTTAGAGGATGGTGGAATTCTCAAATTATATTATCTTATATTGCATTTGGAAAGAAGCCTTTTGATGCTGTACAAGTTCATGGAATGGTCTTGGATATTAGCAAGAAAAAGATGTCCAAATCTGTTGGGAATGTTGTTGCTCCTGAAGAAGTTATAGCCAAATATGGAAGAGATTATTTAAGATATTACTTTGCAAAATTTTCTAAAGGAGAAGATTTCTCATATAAAGAAGATGAATTTAGAGAAATAAATAAAGTTATTACTATCCTTAAGAATATTAATAATTATTTAAGCCAATTAGAGAAGAAAAAAGGAAAAATTGAGATTGAAGATAAATGGATTTTATCAAGATTTTATTCCGTATTGAAAAAATCTACAGAATATTATAATTTGTATAGATTCCCTGATGCTTTACAATGTATTGAAGAGTTTTTGGTATTTGATTTAAGTAGAACATATATACAAATGACTAGAGAAAGAAGCGAAGAGACTTATAATGTATTAAATGAAATAATGATTGGTTTGTTGCAGATTCTATCTCCTATCGTGCCTTTTCTTACGGAGAGTATATGGATAACTTTGAAAGATAAAAAAATTGTGAAGGAAGAAAGTATTCATTTATCTGGTTGGCCTAAATTTGAAAAGAAGAAAATTGATGAAGAATTAGAAAATAAAATGAAAATTGTATTGAAAAGTATTGAGATAGGCCTATCTGAAAGAGACAAAGCTAAAATGGGACTAAAGTGGCCTTTAGCCAATGTAAATTTAGAATTAAATGGTGATCTTGAAGATGAATTAAGAGAGATAATAGCTAGGCAGTTGAATGTAAAAAAAGTAAGTATTAAGAAAATTAAAGGGAATGAGATAAAAGTTACTCTTGATGTTAAGATGACTCCTGAATTAGAAGGTGAAGGATACTCAAGAGAACTTGCAAGAAAAGTTCAAGCAGAAAGAAAAAATGCTGGACTTAAAAAAGGAGACTTAATTGAGCTAGAAATCTTTGCAGAAAAAGAAATTTTAAATTATTTTAAAAAAAATAAAGAATTCTTACTTGAAAGAACAAATTCTAATAATATAAAATTCTCCGACGGAAATTCTCCAGATAGTGCAATTGTGTCTACTATCAAAGAGAGAAAAATATCGTTTATTTTTCGTAATTCTTAAGGAACGCCACCGGAAAAGATTTAAATACTCAGAGAGTTACTTAATGCAAGAGAGTGATTAATAAATATGATAATAAAAGAAGAATTTTTAAGTAGACTTCGAAAGATATTTGATTTAAATCTTTATGAAGCAAAGGTTTGGACTGCTCTTCTTTCTAGAGGTGTATCAACTGCTGGTGAATTGAGTAATATTTCTGATGTTCCTAGATCAAGAACATATGACATCTTAGAAAGTCTTGAAAAGAAAGGATTTATTGTTATGAAGATAGGTAAACCTATAAAATTTGTTGCTTTAAAACCTGAAGAAGTTATTGAAAGAGTAAAAAAGAATCTTATTGTTGATGCTCAAGAAAGAAGCAAGAGACTTGAGAAATTAAGAAATGATGAAGTTCTTGATGAACTTAATGGATTGTTCACTAATGGAATAAAATTTGTTGAACCTAGCGATTTGTCTGGAAGTTTGAAAGGTAGACAGAATATGTATAATCATTTGGATATGATGATAAGATCTGCAGAGAAAACAGTTACTATTGTTACAAGTGCAGAAGGATTGAATAGAAAATTTGAAATGCTGATGCCTGCTCTAGATAAAGCTAAGAGAAGAGGAGTTATTGTGAGAATTGCTTCTCCTTTAAATGCTGATAATATTAAGGTTGCTAAAGAACTTGGCAAAGTTGCTGAAGTAAGAGGAATGAAAAAACCTATGGGAAGATTCTGCATTGTTGATTCAAATCAGTGTATGTTTATGCTTTTAGATGATAAGACTGTTCATCCAAACTATGATGTAGCTGTTTGGCTTTCAACTGAATTCTTTGCTAAATCTTTGGAAGACATGTTTGAATTAGCTTGGAATGAATTTACACCTTTGAGTAAGATAAAGGGATAAGGGTAAGTTCTAAAAACTCTAATTGGTATTTTTCTTTATGAAATCCTGTTATATAGATGTGCATTGTCACCTTGAAATGTGTAAAGATATTGATAATTGTGTTAAAAATGCGCACGATAATGGTGTTGATATCATATTAACTCAAGGAACTGATGTTAAAACTAATAGAGAAGCTTTGAAATTAGCTGAAAAATATAATGAAGTTAAAGCTTGCCTTGGAATTTATCCAATTGATGCTTTGAAGATGAGTGATAAAGAAATAGATAAAGAAATTGATTTTATAAGAAAAAATAAAGATAAACTTGCTGGAATTGGTGAAGTTGGAATTGATTTTAAGGAAGATAGTGAAAATCATGAAAGACAAAAAGAAACTTTTAGAAAGTTTGTTGAATTATCAATTGAGCTGGATAAACCTATTATAATACACTCAAGAAAAGCTGAGCTTGAATGTATTGAAATTCTTGAAAATATGAAAGCTAGAAAAGTGATTATGCATTGTTTTTGTGGTAAGAGAAAATTAGTTGAAAGAATATTAAAAAATAATTGGTATTTGACTATTCCTACAAGTGTTAAAAATGGAGAACAATTTCAAGATAATGCTAGAAATGTGCTTATTAAACAATTATTTTGTGAAACTGATTCTCCCTTCTTACATCCTGATAAGAAAGAAAATAATGAACCAAGTAATGTTTTTGTTAGTTATGAAAAAATTGCTGAAATTAAGGGAATGAAAATTAGTGAAGTTAAAGATAAAATATTTGAAAATTATTTAAACTTGTTCAGAATCTAAGATTATAAGATATAAACCCAGAACCTGATTGAGGATTAGTTCCTATTAGAAGATCTCCATCTTTTGAAGTCTGTATTCTTGTTCCAATATATGAAGATATTGGAAATTTATCAATATTTTTAGAATCATATTGTGTTGTAACTGATGACTGAAGAGAAATAGTTCTTGTTAAAGGTAATTCACCTATCCAAGTTAATCTTGGACTTGGAGAAGTAAATGTATCTGAATCTACTATGCTTCCTCCAGATAATCTAAGGGATGTTGCAAATCCTTCGCCTTGATAGTTTGCGAATAAGAAAGGATTTCTTCTTACTAATCTTGCTCCTACATCAAAACCTTTATTTAAGTAACGTTCTCTCTGTCCTTGCAAACCCTCAGATGTTAGATTTGAAGGGTCTGGTAAAGTGTCATTTTCCCAACCAGAAATTCCTTGAAAGAATTTTCTTTCAATATCTTGAATAAAAGAAGAACCTATTATTGCTCTTTCAAAAGGATCTGCAAATAATACTCTGGCAGTTCTTTCAAGACCTCTTTCGGTAGCTCTCTGCATATCTCTATTAAATGTATTTTCATAAAAATCTTTAGTTAGAAAATTTGAATCTATAATGGGAGATAATCTAGTATAAAATGGATAAGTTAAACGAAGACTCTCTCCTAATCTATTCTGAAAGACTTTCATAGGTTCTGTTGGCCTTAAATCTGGATTTGAAGTAAAAGGATTATCCTTTATCAGACTATTTGGTTCAACTAAACGCGTAGGATAACTGTTTGTTGATTTACCAGTTTTATCTGAAGGAATAAAAGCTCTTCTTACAAGAGGTTCTTCTTTTTCTTGAACTACTGACTGCCCTAAACTATAACTTGGAGGAAAAAATAAAGCTAACGATAACCCTAATGCTCTTGAAAAACTTGAGCTTTTCATGATAGATAAAATAGGAATTTTGAGTATTAAAAGCTAATCCTCTATTTTGAGTACTTATTAACAATAAAAATAAGATAGTTATAATGGAATGAATAAGCCTTAAATATAGGTTAATTTTAGATTTATTATGGATAATAAATGGGTGATTGCTATTATTTTTTTATTAGTTTTACTTGTTGGAGGAATTTTAGTAAATAAATTTATATTTAAAAATGAAGAGATAAGAGATAGTCCTTCTGTTGCTTGTCAAATTGATTCTGATTGCTTACCTAAAGAAGCTTGTCATCCTAAAACTTGTGTAAATGAAAAATTTGCTGAAAATAAAGAAGGTAAAATATGTAGTGCTGTTTGTGAGCCTGGAAGTTTGGATTGTGGGCAAGGTTTTTGTTCTTGTATAAATAACAAATGTAATGTGGTGTTTAAATGAAACTCAATAAATTAATTTTAATTACTTTTATTATTTCACTATTATTACTTATTTCCTTTGAGGTTAATGCTGAAAAAAGTAAAGATAAAGTTTCTGAGGAAGTGTATAAATATTTAGAAAAAAATGACACAGTTAAAGTTATCTTGAAGATTAAGGAAACTGGTAGTGGAAAGAAAATAGCTTCTGCCAGAATTTCTGCTTTAAATGATGTCAAGAATAAAATAAGTGATGAATATGGAAACCTTAAAATGGTTGAAGTTAACAGAGAAGAACTTGAAAAACTTAAAATATCTGGAGAAATAGAGAATATAGAATACGCTCATAACATTCATGCATTTCTACAAGATTCTGCTCCTGTTGTGAATGCAACATATACCTGGCCTCTTGTTCAAAATTCTACTAACTTGACTGGAATAAATGAAACTATTTGTGTTTTAGATACTGGAATTAATTTCAACCATACTGCATTAGTTGGGAAAAATTTTACTTGTAATATATATTGTATAAATCAAGCATGTGCTGAAGATTGTACAAAATATGATGATAATGGGCATGGAACTCATGTTGCTGGAATTGTTGCTGCTTCTTCTACAATAAATGGAATAGCTCAAGGTTCTAATTTAATTGGAGTCAAAATACTTGACTCTGCAGGTAATGGAAACTCTCTTGACTTGACTAGAGCAATAGATTGGTGTGTTCAAAATAGAAATTTGTATAATATTTCAGTTATAACTATGAGTCTTGGAACAAGCACATTATATTCTAATTATTGTGATTCAGATTATTCAAGCACGTGGACAAGAGCAATAAATAACGCAACTGCTTATAACATAAGCGTTATATCTGCAACTGGAAATTCTGGCTCTGGAGTTCCTAGAAATACTACTCATATAGCTTCACCTGCTTGCATAGAAAACTCAACTGCGGTTTCTGCTACTAATAAAGATGATAGCGTTTCAAGTTATGGACATTATAATTCATTAGTTGATTTTTTTGCACCTGGAACAAATATAAATTCAACAAAGAATGATGGAACTTATCTTGTTCAGAGTGGTACGAGTATGGCTACTCCTCATGTTGCTGGAGCTTTTGCAGTTGCTAGAGCTTTTTATAAATTACAAACAGGGCTTGTTTATACTCCTCTTCAAATTCAAAATTCTCTTAGAAATAAGGGGGTGAATATCTCTGCATCTGGAAATAATTATCCTAGAATAAATGTTTATGATTCTATTGTCTCTCTTGATATTTTAAATCCTGTTGTTGCTCTTAAAAGTCCAAGTAATAATACTGGAAGCAATAATCAAAATCAAACTTTTAGATGCAATGCAACTGACCTTGCTTTGATTAATGTTACATTTAATTTATGGAATAGTAGTAGCTTGTTTAATACTACTTTTCAATCTGCTTCTGGTGCTTTAATTAATTCTGAAGTTAATGTGACCAATCTTGGATTTGATAGCTATAAATGGAATTGTTATTATAGAGATTTGAATAATAATTTAGGATTTGCTTCTTCTAATTTTACATTAAATATAACTCAACTTACAGTCACTCTCTCTTCTCCAAGCGATAATTTAATTTCTAATACCAATAATACTTTCCAATGTAATGCAACTTCAAATAATGCTTTAAGTAATGTAACTTTCTATATGTGGAATTCTAGTTCTTTGGAAAATTCAAGTAACAAGAGTATAACTGGAACAAGCAACTCAACTATATTTTATTTTAATTTCACACACGAAGATAATTATAAATGGAATTGCTTATTTGCTAATAGCCAGAATTTTCAAGGAATGGCTTTACAAAACTATTCTATAACTTATGATATTACTAAACCTAATTTAAGCATTTTATCTCCTATAAATAATAGCTATTACAATGCTGGGAGATTTAACATAACTTTGAATGAAAATGGAACTTGCATTTATTCTCTTAATCGAGGATTATTTAATTATAGCATGACTAGTAGCGATAATAGAACATTTAACTCTACGAATAGTAGTTTAGTGCAAAATGGAATGTATAATGTTACTTATTATTGTAATGATTCTGCTGGAAATTTAAATAGCTCTACTTATCTTAATTTTAGTGTTGATTTGACTACGCCTAATGTTAGTTCTGTAAGCCCTGTAAATGGCTATTCGGAAACTGCAAGTTCTACAACTATAAGTTTCTCTTATAATTTTACTGATAATCTTAATATAAGTAGCTGTAGTTTAATATTAAATAATGCTGTTGATCAAACTAATACTAGTGTAACAAATCAAAGTGTTAATCATTTATTTAGTAAGAGCATAAATGCTGGAAGTTATACATGGAATATAAATTGTCAGGATGAAGCAGGTAATATTGGAAACAGTACAAATAGAACTATTACTATTAGTGCGCCTAGTTCTGGAGGCGGTGGAGGTAGTTCTGGAGGCGGTGGAGGTTCTGGGGGTGGAGGTTCTGGGGGTGGAGGTGGAGGAGTAGGAATAAGTAATTTAGCTGGAAAAACTTATTCTGTTGATGTTGAACAGACAAGTTCGGGATACAGCCAAGAAGTTAAGAAAAATGATAAAATAGAATTTTCATTATTTGATGCAAATTCTGAAAGACACACAGTTAGTGTTGATGAAATTTTGAATGATTCTGTAAAAATAACTGTGAGAAGTGATCCTATAAGTTTAGTTTTAGGAATTGGACAGAGTGCTAAACTTAATTTAACTAGTAGTGAATTTTATGACTTATTTATCAAACTTGAAAGTATAATTTCTGGAAAAGCAAAACTTACAATCCAATCTATAAGAGACCCCATATTAACTGAAATTAAAATCAATGAAATTAATAAGATAAGTCCTGGTGAAAAAATAGTTCAGATATTTCAAGGTATAAAGACCTCAAAAGTGGTTTATATTATTTTATCTATTTTAATTATTGGTGGAATAATCTTCTTTATCTTCAAGAAACATGAAGATAAGATTATTAATAGTTTGAAGAAAAGACTTGGGAAGAAATAATCAATATATTAAGATTTTAAAAATATTGTATGATTAAGAACTCGAAAAATTCTAATAGAAAGTTCTTGACATTTGATAACCTAAATATTTATAAAATCCTTTTTTATTAATATATTATGGCAAAAGCTGAACAAAATGCTATTGTATGTTCTTCTTTAGCTTTGCTTTTACTCCTGATTTAGGAAGCTAGTTTAATCAACTGGCTTTTGAACATTTTCTATGACTAATAATAATTCTATAAAATATAACACGCATGCACGAACATCTTCTTTATCAGTTTATAACTTGGGAGAAGATATGAAAGATAATTATGAAACTAGTGAGAGAATAAAAAATAAGGAAATTGCTGACTTGTTTGCTCCTGAATTTTTAATTAAAGAAAATAAATTAAGTCTTGGTTATAGAGAAGATATGAAAGATAATTATAAAATTGCTAGAAGAATAAGAGAAAGAAATCTTATAGATTTATTTGCTCCTGAATTTGAAAGAAGATAATTAATTAAAATCTAGTCATTATTCTTTTTATTGGAACATATAAAACATGACCTAATCTTCCATCAGTTCTAGGTTCCTCTAATTCACCAAACGCTTGATTTAGAAGCCCTATTTTATTAAAATGCAAATGTCCTGACTTCTTTACTCCTTCTTTTCTTAATTCGGAATTTGCTCTATTTGCTGAACCTACATTATTAAGAGAAGTAGTTATGTAAGTATCTACTAAATTAAATTGTCTATCTAAAAGATATCTTGAAAGAGATATAAAATCATTTGATTCTAATCTTAGAGGTTCTCTTTTTTCATTTACAGAATATACTGAAAATATTGAGTGTTCAGTTAGATAGTCTGCAAGATTTAATCTTCTTGCTAAATTCATTACTTCTTTTCTTGGTTCTGTGCAAATTAAGATTGGTGTAGCTTGACATTCAGTATCATCACATGAAAGCCTGAGATCTGCATTTTCTAATAAATTGCCTTGATTATCAACTATAACTCCTCTAAAATCATATATTCTTGCCTTTGGAAATATTCTATTTAACATAGTATTTTTTCTTCTAAAATTCAGTATTTAAAGGCTTTGAAATTCTAAAGAAGAATAATGCGAGGTGAATTGTATTCGCATTATGAAATAATGCGAGGGGGAGGCTCACGAGAAATACTTTCTCGGATCCTACAACACTCTTTGAATAGTGATTGTAGTATTTGAACAAATCCTCCTTATTAAAAAAAATGCGAGGGGGAGGATTTGAACCTCCGAAGGCACTAAGCCACAGGATTTCTTATGAAATCCTGACTGGAATCGTTCTAATGAACGACTGACATCTTAAGTCCTGCGCATTTGACCACTTTGCTACCCTCGCACATATACAAACATATTAGGTCAACTTCCCATTATTTTACAATCAAGAGCGTTTTTAAAGATATCTCAGATTAAGGTTTGTCTTCTATTATCTTATAATTATTGGTAGTTGTATTTGTAGAATTTGTTTTGTTAATTGGATTTATATTTTGAAGTGTTGAATCTGAACTTATCTTACTACTCTGTTCTTTTTCGGGAGGAGAGGTTTTTATTATTTCAGTATTTGGATTTATTTTTTCTATTAAATAAAATGCTAAAGCCACTGCTAAAATGAATCCTAATATCATTAATTTACCTAAGAAAGCTCTTTTATTCATTATATTTAATCTAATAGGAAGTATTTAAATTTCTTCAAATTCAGAATCTAACTCTCCAGAATCTATCTTCTTTGTAATCTTTTCCATCTCTCTATTTATGTGCTGTATTACTTCATCATCAGTAGCTCTTATATTTCTTGCTTTATATGCAAGAGCGTGAGATGCTCCTGAAATTATCGCCATCTTTGTTCTTTTATCTGAAACCATTAAATTTTTTTAGTAAATTGTATTTAAAAGCATTGTTGTGCTAGGAAACAGAAACTAAAGGTTTAAATAAAAGTTCGGGTTAAATTTTATAGGTGATGAATGGAAAGTGTTGAAAAATTAAAAAATGAGTTAAAAATAAGAGGATTTTCTCCTCTTACTGTTAGAAATTATAGTTTTTTTGTAGATAAATTTATTGCGAATTCTAATAAGAAAGTTGAAGAAGTCAATGAAGATGATGCTAAAGCATATTTGGGAACTTTATTTGAAACAAAATCTAAGAATACTATAATGTTAGCGGCTGCTGCATTGAAGTTTTTCTTTAAAGAAGTTTTGAAAAAAAGTTTTGAAAATGTGAGGGTTCCTAAAAAAGATAAAAGATTACCTGAAGTATTGACTAAACAAGAAGTTTTGAAATTGATTGATTCTGCTGATAATCTGAAATCAAAATTAATGATTTCAATGCTTTATTCCTCAGGATTGAGAGTTTCTGAAATTGTTAATCTTAAAGTTAATGATATAGATTTTCAGAATAATTTAGGATGGGTGAGAAAAGGAAAAGGAAACAAAGATAGAATGTTTAATTTGTCTAAGAATTTGAATGATGAAATTCAAAAATATTTGACTGGAAGAGAGAATAAATATGTTTTTTCAAAAGAAGAGCCATTAACAACTAGAAATATTCAGAAAATAATATTTAATCTTAGAAGCAAAGCAGGAATAAATAAGAAATTAACTCCTCACACTTTAAGGCATAGTTTTGCTACACATTTGCTTGAAGAAGGAACTGATATAAGAGTTATACAAAGTCTTCTTGGACATAGCAACTTAAACACAACACAAGTTTATGCTCATGTTTCATCAGATATGATTAAGAAAGTAAAGAATCCTTTTGATAGTTTGTGATATTATTTCTTTTTTAATCTTTTCTATGCCTATGGAACTGATAAATCTATAACTATCTGTATGACTTCTGTCTCTTAGAACGAGGTGCTGAGTCTCCAGGTTTATTTGCCTCTTTTCTTCTGGCATCTGGAACTATGATGTTTCTATCATATGCTACAAAAGCTTTCTTAAGAACTTCTGAACCAGTTATATGTACAAGCGCTTTTGCAATGGCTAATCTTGATGCTTGAATTTGAGATTCTTTTCCACCACCAGAAGTAGTTATGTGAAAATCGTGTTTCAAGTCTTCTGCAAGTTCTTTTTCATATATTCTTATTGGTTCTGATAATGCTAACTTGTGAAATAGATTAAGAATTGTGTGAGGTAAACCGTTGTAAAATACTTTTCCAGTTCCTACTTTATATTTAAGCTTCGCTACTGCTGTTTTTCTTTTTCCTGAAATTATTGAATGTTTTTCTGCCATTTAAAACTCCTTAGCAAGTTCTTTTAATTTGTAAGTTTTTCTTAATGAAGGTGTTTTTATTGAAATCTTTTTATCTGCTTCAAATTCTTTTGGAACTAAGTCATAACACATTATTCTCTTAAATGCGTCTTCTCCTCTCTTATATTTGTAATCCAACATTCCTCTTATTGTTCTTTTTACAAGTCTTTCTGGGCTTCTCTTTATATGGAATGGACCTTTCAAGCTGTGTCCGCCTCTGTATACAAGAGTTTTGTATTCATTAATTATCATTCTTCTTTCACCTTTGATTATTGCTTCTTCACAATTAACTATTGTAACTGTTTTACCTAATAGAGCTTGTTTTGTTGCATAACTAGCTAATCTACCTAAAACAGTATCTGTTGCGTCTATGATAATTTTGTTTTCCATTTTATTTGATTATTCTAACTCCTTCTGCTTTTGGATTCTTTTTAATTTCATCTAAAATTGAGACAAATTCAGATTTATCTTTCTTTATTTTATCAATTGCATCTTTTGAAGCTGAAAGAGCGCAAATTCTAACTTTCTTTGTTAAATTTCCTGAACTTAAAACTTTGCCAGTTATAATTACAGTATCTCCTGCTTTTGTTTGTGAATCTATTTCTGAAAGATTTAATGCTGAATGAGTATTTGTTGAACCTGAAAGTATGTGTGCTAATTGAAACCATCCTTTATGCTTTCTCGCTGTAAAAATTGTTTCTATTAAAACTGGATTTGTCTTTCTTCTAGCTTTGTTCTTTACATGTGTTGAACTTACTGTTATCTTCATAAATTGTTGTCATAACGATGGTATTTAAACCTTCTTGCTTGGAAATATTTATATACCTTAATGTGTATAAATGTGTTATGGATGTTATCAAAGTTAAGAAGAGTAAAAATAAGATTAGAGTTAACATTACGGTAGATAGAGTTTTGTTAGAAAAAGCTAAACATAAACTTGATATGTTTGGAGGAAAAGTAAGTACATTATTTAATGCTTACTTATCTGATTTTGTTTCAAGTATGGATAAAAACTATAATGAAAATAATAAACAGATGCATGATAAAATTAAGGAACTGGAAGATAGGTTGAAAAGAATTGAGAAGGATAAGAGTTAAATGCGGGTGATTCGAACTTCGTTCTCTCGCCCCTCAACTTTCCTTTAAAATAAAGTATGCGGATGCTTCGAACTTCGTTCTCTCGCCCCTCAACTTTCCTTTAAAATAAAGTATGCGGGAAGAAGGAATCGAACCTTCGCAGGCACTAAGCCACGACGGCCTTAACGTCGCCTATTTGACCGCTCTAGCATTCCCGCCTAATAGAGCGAATAAATAAGTAGTTATAAATATTGCCTATAAGATAAACAATTATATTTTAAAGATAAAAAGAATTTATTTCAAAGCTTTTACAAATTCATCAAGATTATCTTCCAAAGCTTCAATAGCTTTCTTGAATATATCTTCTGCAGGCATGTTTCCATATGATTCTACAACGAAAAGTAATTCTTCTGAATCTAATAAATTATTTTTATCTTCTTGAGAAATAAGATTTTTATCAGCATCACTTAAATCTGCAAGCCAAGTTGAACCTTTCTTTTCTGCCTTGAAAAGTGATTTTGATTTTTCAACAATTTTATCATTTTCTGCTGAAGATTTTACATTAACAAGATGTCTATAATAAGCTAATCCTGGAACATATTTTGCATGATGAATTCCTTTTCCTAAAACTGCTGTTGCAACCAATTCAAGTTTATGTCCTTCACCAAGAATTGTAAGAGGTATTTTTCCATATACTGGTTCTGCTGAGCCTGATAAATCTGAAGAATAAACTGTACATGGACCTGTCTTTGATAATTTCAAATCTATCTTTGTTTTTGCAGACATTGATTTTTCAGTTTTTAATGGAACAAGACCAAGACGGTGTGCAAGCATTTCATCATATAATGCTGAATCGTTTTTGAAAATTTCAACTTCATCTATTGCAAGAGTAGGAACTTCAGAAACTGATCTACGAATTGCGTTTGCAAGAGATTCAGAAGCAGATATTTTTATTATTAATTTTTCTTGTGATTTATGTACGACTTGCATAGTGTTATTTGTTAAAATAGGGTTTTAAAGTTAATGCTTAAACTCTTCTTCCTCTCTTACCTCCTTTCTTCTTTGGTCCGCCTCTTGGAATACGAGTTGAATCTAAAACGCCCATAATTTTGAAACCTTGTTTATCGAGTGCTTTAACTACTGCGTGTGAACCAGGACCCATTCCTTCTGCGCCAGTTTTAGCACGCATTCTTACATATAATCCAGTAATTCCTAAGTCTTTAGGTCTTTCAGATGCTCTCTTAGCTACGAACATAGCTATTGTCGGGTCTGATTTTAATCTTGAATGTTTTGTAACCATTCCACCAGAAATTCTAGATAATGTATTTCCTGCAAGGTCAGTAATATGTACTATTGTGTTGTTTTGTGAACTGAAAATATATGCAATTCCTAATCTTTCTTCTTTTGTTTCTTGAGGTTTCTCTTCGGTTTTTTCAGTAACTTCTTTTCTTTCTGCAGTAAGCTCTTTGCCTTCAATTGCATTTTCTAATATAACTTCTGCTTTCATTTCTGCTTTTGTTTCTTGCTTTGCCATTAGTTACTAACCTCTGAATTTTCTTCTTTCTTAACTTGCTTTGAAGCTTTTGTTTCTTTCTTTAGAGATAATGTGTTTTCATCTTCTACTGAAACAAGATAACTAGGAGTTGTAACTGTATTTCCATTAATAGTAACTTTTCTATGAACTATCATTTGTCTTGCGTGTCTTGCAGTACTTGCAAGTTTTTTATGTAAAAGAACTGTTTGTATTCTTCTGTTAAGAAGATTTTCTACATTTAAAGCTAAAACGTCTGCTATTGAATTAACTTTCAATCCTAAATTTTGAAGTTTGTTGAATAAAACTTCTTGTTCTTCATTTGAAGATTTAGCAAGAGCTTTTGCTCTTCTTCTAAAATAACTTACTTTAGCAGTTGTCTTCCATATTTCTCTTTTATTTTTTAAACCAAATCTATCAACTAATTTATTCTCTTCTTCCATTCTTGACTTTTCATAAGCTTTCTTAGGCCTTACATATGACTTATGCTTTCTTATCATTTGGTGCTCCTTTTAGCCATAAGTGAAGCTTGAGATTTCTTTCTAAAGTGAGAACGTGTTCTTTGTCCTCTTACTGGAAGTTTAAGTGCGTGTCTTACACCCTTATAGCTCTTTATTTCTCTTAGACGTTTTATATCAAAGTCTCTCTTCATATCTAAATCCGAACTAAATAAATGTTCTGTCTTTCCTGTTTCAGTATCGAATCTTCTGTTCTTTAGATAATCTGGTATTGGTAAATTGTCTAATGTGTTTTCAATATGTTGTATATCTGCTTTAGATAATTCACTTATTCTTTTTGTTAAAGGTATTTTAAGAACTGTACAAAGTGCTTTTGAAATTGACCAAGAAATTCCTTTTATTCTTGTTAGACCTACGAATATTTTTTTTGAGCTAGGAATATCATAACCATAAATTCTTACTAAAATTTCTTCATTCTCTTCCTGCGTATATTTCTGTTTAGCAGCTGCTTTAGCTTCAGCTGATTTATCTATACTATTTGCTTTCTGATTTTCTTGTTTGTTTTGTTCTTTAGCCATTTTACTTTATGAATAGATTAAATCGCTGACTTCCAGAAAGCTCCTCGATAAGCCTTTTTTCAATGGCTTTTTTTGGATCTGGAATGCTCTTCAATCTTGTTTTTATGTCCTCAAAGGATTCAAAAGGTTTTTCTTTCCTTTCTTCTAATATTTCCTTTGTGTGCTTTTTTCCAAAGCCAGGTATAAGTTCAAGTTGATGAAGTCTGGTGTTAATTGCTTGAGCTTGGTTAAAGAAATCGACGAATTTCTTCTCCTGCTCCGCAACAACATTTGCTATGAACTCCTGTAGTTGGATCTTTGCAGTCTCTGTTAACTTATCAACTGGTAATCTACCAGCGATGAAGTATATCTTATCTCTCTTTTCTGGACCTATATAAACCTTTTCTTTTGGTTCTAAATTCATTCCTCTTCTTGGAACTAATTCTAATAACGCTAAAGTTTTTTCTCCTATAGCTTGAGCTACAGGTTGACCCCTACCGCCTAGAGGATAACCATAAGGTAGATAGTCTAGGATTATTGCATTTTCTTCTTTCTCTGTCATTTTTAGTATTTTTTAATAATTTCAACGAACTTATTTGCTTCTTCTTCAGTTAAGCTCACATCTACAAAAATTTTATTTACTTCTTCTGCATCTTTAGGCAAGAAATCGAGTATTTTTACAATATGTTCTTCTCTTACTTTAATGCTATTTATAGCTCTTATTTCTTCTGCTAACTTTTTTGCTTCTGCAAATTCTATATTACAAAATTCTTTTAAGTAAGTATTCATAACTTCATTTGTTGAATCTTTCAAATAATGTTTTACTTCTGCTAAAGATAATGGCTGGCTATCGTTAATCATTTTGAACCTCTATTCTCTTAAGATGAATTGGTTTAAGTAGATAACGCTTTGGCTTGTTTAAGTCTTTTATTTCTACATAATATGCTGAACCTCTCTTTTCAATAACTTTTCCTGTTCTTCCTTGAATTCTATGTGAATAACCAAATACTTCTGCTAGTTCTCTAACTACTGCAACTGTGTCTCCTGCTTTAAATTCTTGAAAGTATTTTGTCAAAGAGATTTTACCTTTTTGTCTTGGAGTCTTATGTTTAACCATTCTAAATACTAAAGAAAACACTTTAAAAAGCTTAGCTTTTTAAAAAGTTTATATTTCATTATAATATTAAAGCAAGTAAATTTAAAATTTTGTAACTTTAGACATACTACCTGAAGACTCACCTACTGATCCTTGATATAAATCTCCAGATTCTCTATGACCTTCCATATTATCTACTATGGCTTGAAACATTTTTTCTCCCCAAACGCCTACTCCACATCTTCTACAAACATCAACTACAGAATTCTGATCTATTGCACCTTTGCAGTATATACAATTTTTTGCCATGTTATCTCTTTTTATTTTCTTTTGATTGACGAGAAGTATATAAATATTACTATAATAGAGAAGGATTATATAATCCTTTTAATTGATACTGTAAATGAATAAGAAAATTTATTTTTGGATTGGAATTGTACTTTTAATATTTCTTTTAGTTTCTTATTTTATAAAATTTGAGATTGATTCAGGATTAAATTATTCAACTAAAGACTCTCTTCTTGGAATGTTAATATTTCACAATATATTTGTACTTATTTCCTATATTGTTTTGATATTTTTTATTATTTCAAGAGGAATTAAGATAAAATAATTCATAAAGTTTAAATAGTTGTAAATTAAGAAAATTAAGAGAGATAAAAATGAGTGAAGAACATCAAAATAAGAATGATAGTATAACTATAAGAAAAGAAGATATGTGGAAATATTCAACTTTTCTTCTTTTAGCTATTTTAGTAATTGGAGGAATTGTTTATTTTACTGGAGATAAAACTCCAAGCAATAATGCTGTTGTAGCTGGAAATGGAGCTGTTCCTGCTGCTGGTGCTAAAGTTCAAGTTAGCTTAGATGATGATGCTGTAAAGGGAGATAAAAATGCTAAAGTTACTATTGTTGAATTTAGCGATTATCAATGTCCATTCTGCGCAAAATTCTGGAGCGATACATTACCTCAAATTCAAAAAGAATATATTGACACTGGAAAAGTAAAATTAATTTTCAGAGATTTCCCTCTTGAAAGTATACATCCTAATGCATTGCCTGCTGCAATTGCTGCTGAATGTGTAAAAGAAAAAGGCGGAGATAAAGCATATTATCAATATCATGATAAATTATTTGAAAACTATCAGAGCTTGACAGATGCTAATTTGAAATCATGGGCAAAATCTCTTGGATATAATATTGATTCATGTCTTGATTCAAAGAAATATCAAGATGAAGTAAGAAAAGATACTCAAGCTGGAAGTTCTTATGGAGTTCAGGGAACACCTGCATTCTTTGTAAATGGTAAATTGCTTTCTGGAGCTCAGCCATTTTCAGCTTTCAAAGCAGCTATTGATGCTGAATTAGCTTAGATAATCTAATAAATTTTGAAATAAAATTATAGAATACACGTTAGATTATACAAAAATATTAATGTTGTATTATGGATAATTATTTTATTATTACTCATATTTTTAAAATAAGATTATTCATACCTTAGAGCATCTACTGCTCTTAGCTTAGATGCTCTACTGGCTGGCCAGATTCCTGAAATTGCTCCTGCGAAAAATGCAAATGCTAAACAGCCGAAAATAAGATAAAATGGAGTTGCTACTTGAAGAAGATTTGTTTGTAGTTGATTTACTGCAATATATTCTATCAATTTTGCTATTGAAACACCGAGAAGAATTCCTAAAATGCCTCCAGTAAGACCTAAAAGGCCTGATTCTATTAAAAATAAAGTTAATATGTTTGAATTCTTTGCACCTACTGCTTTCATTGTTCCTATTTCTTTTGTTCTTTCTAATACTGAAGTGAACATAGTATTAGCAATTCCTATTCCTCCTACTAAAAGAGAAATTGCAGCAATACCTAAAAGAAAAGCAGTAATTATATTTAGAACATTTCCAAAACTTTCTAACAACTCTTCAGGTGTTAGAATTGTGAAATCTTTTGTTTTATCTGTAACGCCATGTAATTTTTTAAGTTTCTTTTCAACTCTTTCTGCAACTTCATTTAAATTATTAACATCATCCACTTGAACCATAATTTGATCTACTTGCTCTTGAACATTGAAAAGTAATTTGAAATCTTCAATAGACATAAGAATTATTCTATCGTCTCCTGCATTTCCTATTTGTTTTGTAATTGCTCTTACCTTGAATTCTTTTTCATTTAATAAAATTTTATCGTTTATCTTTGCTGGTTTTTTCAACCATTCTCCATGTTTGTATTGATAACCTATTGCAACAACTCCTAAATCTCCTTCTTTTAATTCTCTACCCTCTTCAGCATCATATGCTCCATTTTCCAAAAATAGCTTTGCATTTTCTAAAGGAAAACCAACTACATTAGTATATCTAATTTCTCCATTAATTTCAACTTTTACTGGAGCGACTGCAAAATAAGTTAAATCTTTTACTCCTAAAATTTTTTCAATTGCTTCTACATCTTTTATTGTTAATTTTACTGCACCAGTTGTTCCAGGGCCTGCAATCTGACCTTTTGGTTGAATAAAAAATTTATCTGTTCCAAGAATTTTAAATTGCTCTTCAACTGCTGACTGCAAGCCGAGAGAAATTGATATTAACATGAAGATTGTTGCAATTGAAATTACAATTCCAACTATAGTTAACCATGAACGCAATTTTCTCTTTGTCAAGTTTCTAAATGCAAGTTTGAAATAATCTGAGATCATCGTCTTAATGCCTCCACGGGTTTTAACTTTGAAGCTTGAAGTGCTGGAATTAATCCTGAAATTATTCCTATTAAGCAGGAAAATAAAAGAGAAGCAAGAATTAAAGGATATGAAACTTGAACGGCTAGAATTGTGTCTCCAAAAGCAGTGTTCGCTATACTTGAAACTGAGAAAGCCAAAGCTAAACCTAAAACTATGCCTATAATTCCTCCTACAAATCCAAGAATTCCTGATTCAATTAAGAAGATTATTAAGATATTTTTGTTTTTTGCTCCTACTGCTTTCATTGTTCCTATTTCTTTTGTTCTTTCTAATACTGAAGTGAAAAAAGTATTTGTTATTCCAATTCCTCCTACTAAAAGAGAAATTGCAGCTATTCCAACTACAATTATATTAATAACATTTAGAATTGTATTTACTGCACCTAATGCTTGGACTGGTGTTTCAACTGAAAAATCCTCTTCACCCTTATCTAAATGTCTATCTCTTCTTAATTTTTCTGAAATATCTAATGCTATTCTATTTAAGTTATCTTTATCATCTACTTGAACAACTATAAAATCAAATTCTTCTTTTATATTAAATAAATCTTTCATATCTTTTTCAGGCATAAAAATAGCACTATTAAATTGGAATGAACTCATTTTCTTTAAAATGCCTTGAACTTTGAATTTCTTTCCTTGAATGTCTAAAACTGAACCTGCTCTAATATCTTTATCATAACCATTATCTTTTAGATAATCATTTCCTAAAATAACTGAACCTGAATCTGAAGAAGAGATTAATTTTCCAGAATCTAATTTCATTTCAAAAGAATCATACATATAATCTATATCTTCCTGATTTTCTGGTAAAGAACCTATAAATTCGAATCTGGCTACTTTATTGTATTCAACTTTGCCTACTCTTAATATTCTAACAATGGCTCTATCTACTCCTGAAACTCCTTCTATAATTTCTAAATCATTTTCAGTCATCTTATTTACTGAAGTTGAACCTGGAGGACCAAAACCCGTTCCAGAGTTTTGGACTAATAGTCTATCTGTTGATAAAGTTGAAAACTGACCTGTAATAGCTTCCTGAAGGCCTTGACCAAGAGAAATTAGTGAAACTACTGCCGCTATTCCTATGAAAATACCTAACATAGTCAAAACAGATCTTATGCCTCTACTCTTTATGTTTTTTAATGCAAGAATAAAATAATCTTTAATCAAGATAATTAACCTCCGTATTGTCTTGAACCTTGATAATTATATGTTTGAGAACTTTGTAAATCATAATTTGAACTATTTTGAGCTGACCCTATAGTATATTGTTGACTCATATTTCCAGACAATTCATCACAAGAATGATTTTTTCCATCAAGATGACACATTATTTCATCTCCTGCATTTTTTGCATATTTTTTCTTATTCTTAATCTTTTTCTAATTGCTCTTATTACTAACCAGATAACTACTATGAGAATTAATATGCCTATATAAGAAGGAAGATTATTCTTTTTAATTATTCCTAATTCTTGAGCTTTCTCAACAGAATAAACTTCTATAGGTAAGGATAAAGATTTTGATACTTTCTGATTATTGAAGTCAGTATATTCCACTAGGGCATCAAAATTTGGAAATTGCTTACTGAATATAACATCAAATGAAGCTGTTTCAAAATCATCTGAACTTACTGTTCCTATGTATGAATTTGACTCTGAAAGTAAAGTGAATCCATTAGATATTAAATTAACTGATAAAAATCTTGCATCTGAAAATCCTTTATTTACTATTTTTAAATCAATTTTTCCTTTACTTCCTATTACTGGAGTTTCTGTTGTTATTGAGAAAGTCAAATCTGGCTGTGAGAATATTCTAACTCCTATTGTTCCAGAACTTGTTTTATCTGAATTATTGAAATTATACTTTAAAGTGTAAGGTATTTCATAATCTCCAGGCTTTGCATCTTGAGAAACTTTTATTAAAAATGAAAAAGGTTCAGAATCATCATTATCTATTTTGTCAATTGACTTTTCTGAGGAACGAGTTGGTATTAAAGGTATATCTTTGAAATTTAAAGAAATAACTACGTTCTTTACATCATCTGTAAAGCTGTTTTCAACATCTACATTTATCTGACCTTCCTGAGCTGGTTTGAATGTATTGTCTGATGTAGAACGAACTGTTAAAGCTGAAACTAAGTTTACACATAACAAAAGTGCAACAAATAAACTTAATATTTTCATGTATGTTTTCATAGAAGAAAGCACTAAATTGAGTATAAAAAGGTTTCTATATGTAACTATGTAGGGGTTACAAAAGAAAAGATTTAACCTTTTCTTTATGTCCTCTTAACTTCTTTCCAGAGTTTACCTTCTCTTTTTGTGATTTTTTCTACCTTGCCATCTTTAATCCAGTAAATTGTTTTTGCGTGCTTCATAGCTTTATCTGGATCGTGAGTGATTATTATTATCGTCTTGCCTTGTTTATTGAATTCCTCTAGAAAGTTCATAACTTTCTCTCCTGTTTTTGTGTCTAAGTTTCCTGTTGGTTCATCTGCTAATATTACTTCAGGGTCATTTGCTAGCGACCTTGCTATAGCTACTCTCTGCTGTTGCCCTCCAGAAAGTTGATTTGGGTAGTGGTCTGCTCTGTCTTCTAAATCAACCATTTTTAAAAGATGTAATGCTCTTTCTTCTCTTTCTTCTTCCGACATATCTTGAAAAAGCATTGGAAGTGAAACATTTTCTTTAGCTGTGAGATTTGGAATTAAATTGAAACTCTGAAAGATAAAACCTATCTTCTTTCCTCTTATTTGTGCAAGCTCTGATTCATCTAAATGAGAAATGTCTTTTCCTTCAAGATAAATATTTCCTGTTGAAGGCAAATCTAAACTACCTATAAGATTCATTCCTGTACTTTTTCCTGAACCAGAAGGACCCATTATAGCAACAAAGTCTCCTTTTTTTACTACTATATCTATTCCGTCAAGAGCTTTAACTATATTATCTCCCATTTCATAATGCTTGCTTACATTCTTTAGAGTTATTACGTCTTTCATATAAAAATTGAATATAATCTGTTTAATAAGGTTTCTAATTTATTTTTATTAATAGACATAAGTTAAAAGACAAAGTGAAGTTAAAAACGCTGATGATAAATGCCAAAGTGCATGTAGGCCTTGATACATTACTCTCTTTCTATAGTGATGAAATGATAATGTTATAATTATGAAGAAAGGTATTAGATATGCGAATATTTCATTTAATCCTCCTGAGAAAAAAAGATAGAAATTAAAAAATAATAGAATTAAATTTAATATGTGATGATGAAGGTGATATCTTTTTTGCTTTGAAAAATGATAACGCATTGAAAAAAATATGACTAATACTAAAAGAGGAATATACCAATATACTTTCAAAATAAAAGCGAGATAGAGTGGAAATATAAAGAAGATATTGCTCCAGACAGCAGGTAATGTATAAATCTCTTTTTTCATATATTCTATAATAAATAAGAGTATAAAAGATTTCTGCTATCAGTTATATCGCTTTCTTTCTTAAACCTAATATATTTCCGTTTGGAAGTTTCTCTTTATGAGCTATTAAAAATTGATAAAAGCAGAAAAAGATTGAGAAACCAAAAGAGAAAGTCTTGAAAACTATCCAAAAATTTAAAGAATAAAAGCTACCTATAATCTGATTAGATGTAGCTAATAAAAGAAGCCAAACTCCCCAATTTATAGAAACTATTTTCCAACCTTTATCAGTAATTGCGAAAGTATTTTTAAATAAATCTTTTAAAATTAATTTATTTTTTCTAAGTCCTTGTAAAATTATGATTGACAAAGTTCCATTGAAAATTGTGTCTCTTACTATTATAAAACTTGAATCATTTGTGTATATAGTAATTGCCCCCATTAAAATTATAGTTAGACCTGCTAATAATGGAAATATAGCTATTCTTCCTTGTACTAACCAAGAAAGTATTAATGCTATGATTGTTGATATTACTAATGCTTCTACTGCAAATAAGAATGGAAAGTACCATGCTAAAATTAAAAATAAAATAAGTGGTCCAAATTCTATTATAAGAGCTATGAAAGGATAAATCTTAGAACTATTCATATTTCTTTTAATTAAAGATAGTTTTAATATGTTAGGTTATTGAAAACTTCCGATATAGGAAGTTTTAAAAACCACTTTTCAATTGAATAAATATGTTAATACCTGTTAGATGTTTTGGATGTGGAAAGCCAGTTGGACAGATGTGGGAAGAATATCATAAGAGAGTCAAGGCTGGAGAAGACACTGCTAAAGTTCTTGATGAACTTGGATTAGAAAGATATTGCTGCAGAGCAGCCTTACTAGGACATGCTGATATGTTACCTGAAATTACTAAGTTCAAAAAGGCGTAAAGCTTCCTGATTTTTTGTTATTCTATAATAGTAAAGTTTTTAAACCATCAAAAAAGGGAATTGTTATGACAAAACATTATAAAATTGCAGTTCCGATTGTTGCAGATAATCAGAGAGATATAATTGGAAAAGCTGCCGATGCTATAAAAAGAACTGCCGATTTAGTTGAATATAGACTTGATTTGGTAAATGGAAATTTCAATACTCACTCACTTTGGGAATTATCTCATTCTAAAAGAATACCCAAGATTTATACTAATAGACCTAAGGTCCAACCTCAAATAGTAGGAATTAAAGATAATTATGAAGAAAGAGAAAGAGTGGGTTTGTTAAGACAAATTGCTATAGCACATGATCCAGATTATATTGATTTAGAACATGAGCTTACTAAGTATAGAGGATTTAAACCAATAAGAAAAGAAGGTAAAACTAAGATTATCGTATCACATCATGATTTTAATCAAACACCCGATTATGATGGATTAAGAAGATTATATGATGAAATTGCTGGAAGGGCTGATTGTGATATTGTTAAAATAGCTACTAAAGTTAATAATGAAAAAGATAATGATAATATACTTAAATTGATTGAACATGCTAGCAAGGGTGGAGGTGCTAAACCTATTGTTTCAGTAGGTATGGGTAAATTAGGTAAAAGAACTAGATATCAAGGACCTGAAGCAGGATCATTATGGACTTTTGGAGCTTTATCTGAAGATAATAGATCTGCTCCGGGACAACCGCTAATTGAAGATTTAAGACATTATTGGAAAACTGGTGAAATGAGATAATTTTATTTTTATAATTTCAGTAATTAACTGAAACAAAAAGACTTAAAAAGCCTGATTTATGACTAGAATAGAAGACGGTCACAGTGGTGAGGTAATACCTGTTCCCATTCCGAACACAGAAGTCAAGCTTACCACGTCGGCTGCGTTAGTCTCACACCAGAGGCGAAACTCCGATGCTGTCTTCGTTATATTCACTAATTAATTCTATTTTTGATTGGAGAGTTGAGTATCAGAATCTTTAAAACCTTGAATTTTATGTTTAATTTATGTATAAGGAAGAACTTTTGTCTTTTTTAGATAAATTTGCTGGAAAAAGAATAGCCGTTGTTGGAGATGTCGCCCTGGATAGTTTTCTTTATGGAGTTATTGATAGAATAAATCCTGAGATGCCTAGTGCTCCTCTCTTGAAGATTGATAGAGAAGAATTTGCCTTGGGGTGTGCTGCTAATGTTGCTTTAAATCTAAGTAAACTTGGAGCTAAAACAAAATTATTTGGAGTTATTGGAAATGATAATTTTGGTAAAAAATTTGTTGAAGAGTGTTTAAAAAATAATATTGATTTTGTATCTTTCTTTGATGGAAACACCATATTAAAACAAAGAATAAAAGAAAAATACCATAAAGGTTATATTGCAAGAGCCGATTTTGGAGAATTTGATATTTCTCCAATAACTAATGAAATGGAAGAAGTTATTTTTAAAAGATTATTTGAATCTGATTTTAATGCTATTATATTAAGCGATTATAATAAAAAGATGTTTAAAGGCTCTCTTGCTCAAAAAATTATTTTAGAAGCTAAGAAAAAGAATGTTCCTGTTTTTGTTGACCCTAAACCTATTAACATATCTTCTTTCAAGAAATGCACAATTTTAAAACATAATGAAAAAGAAGCACGATTGATGGTTGGTTTAGAAAACTCTCATAAAGATATAGAAGAAGTAACTAAAAAAATAAAAGAAATGTCTGAATGTGAATATGTTATAATAACAAGAGGCGAAAAAGGAATGGTCTGTTATGATGGAGGGTATCATCATATATCTACTAAAGCTAGAGAAGTGGAAGATGTTACTGGAGCAGGAGATACAGTTATGGCTGCTATAACTTTAGCAATGGTGTCTGGTGCTGATTTGGAAAATGCAACATATATAGGAAATTATGCTGGAGGAATAGTTGTTGAAAAATCAGGAACAGCTTATGCAACAGTTGAAGAGATAAAGAAAAGAATAAAAGAGGATAGTTGAATAATTAATTTCTTAATAATCAATAGGTTTAAAATAAAAATTAGAAAGTTTTAAAGAAGTAAGATTTGTACACAAAGGTTTAAAACATATTTCTCTTTTTAAAATATAAGCGGGGATGCCGGAGTGGTCAAACGGGGTGGACTCAAAATCCACTGTGCTTAGTGCCTACGGAGGTTCGAATCCTCCTCCCCGCATTTAATCATTGTTCTTTATAGGACCTGATCTAAATGCTCTTTTAAGTCTTTCATTTATAATATCATTATTATCTTTTAATTCTATTTCAAATCTTTTTCCTGGAACATTTAAAATAGCATAATCTCTAGCTAGACCTTCCAATACTTTAATTGAAGCAATATCATCTGTTCTAAATATACCTATTACTTTTTGTTCTACTGAAACAAAAAATTCATATCTTGATTTACCTGGAATGGTTGGATGAAAATCATATAACATGTAATTTCTTTTATTAGGTATATTAAAAATCTTACTAATTTAGTTAATTTTAAAATTGATAATAATCTTCAATTATTAAGCCAGAGTAGCTCAGCTTGGATTAGAGCGATGCCCTCCTAAGGCATAGGTCGCAGGTTCAAATCCTGTCTTTGGCGCTTTGCATCAAAAGCTTTAAAACTGCTGTTAAAATAGTAAAACTATTAATCGTGCGCGATTAATTTAATGGCAGAATGATTGGTTTCCAACCAATATGCACGGGTTCGATTCCCGTATCGCGCATTCAATAAAATAAAATGGATAAAAATCAAGAAAATCAGCAAAATCATGTTTCTAAAAATTGGTATGATAAAAGCTACAAATGGCTCCTTATTATTCCTGCATTAATGTTAATATTTTCAATAATTTATCTTATTAATTTTAATTCAAAAAATGGAGATATATTCTATAAAGATGTATCTTTGACTGGAGGAACAACTATAACTGTTTTTGATGAAAATGTTAATATTGATGAAATTGAAAGTTTGGTGCAGTTAACATTTCCCGATTCACATGCTAGAGCTATATCTGATATAAGAACTGGAAAGCAAGAAGGATTCTTTGTTGAAAGCAAAGTAGAAGCTAATTTACTAAAAGCTGAACTTGAAAAGATATTGGGATATGTGCTAGATAATGAAAATTCTTCTATCGAATTCTCTGGTGCTACATTGTCAGCCGGATTTTATAAACAACTTAAGTTTGCAATTATTATTGCTTTTGGTTTAATGACCTTAGTAGTATTTAGCATATTTAGAAATGTTGTAAGAAGCTTATCAATAGTACTTGCAGGATTAAGCGATATAATTATGACTATCTGCGTTATTGATTTAATGGGTATGCAATTATCTGCTGCAGGAATTGTAGCTTTACTTATGATTATTGGTTACTCAGTTGACGTCGACATTCTTCTTACCACTAGAGTCTTTAAAGGAGAAGGTGGAAGTGTGAATGAAAAAATATGGGATGCTTTTAAGACTGGAATAACTATGACTTTAACTTCTATGGCTGCTGTTGGTGTGGGGTTGATATTTACTTATTCTTTCTCTCAAGTATTAGCACAAATGTTTAGTATAATTCTTATAGGTCTTTGTTTTGATATACTAAACTGCTGGATTATGAATGCTTCCATATTAAAATGGTATTTGGAGGTTAAAAATAAATGAAGATTGGTTGGAGAGTATGGATATTGATTATATTTTTGCTTCTATCTCTAGTAGCTATTAAGCCTAGTTTTAAAGAAGGCGTAGTTGTAAAATCAATTGATAAAAATTCTTCTTTATTTGAAGCAGGATTGAGAGCTGGTAATATAATTACTGCAGTTAATGGAGAAGTTGTTGTTAACAAAGAAGATTATGGAAGAATTATTGAAGAAATTTTTAAAGATGATTTAGAGAAAAGATTAGATATTAGTACTAAAGATAATGAATATACTATTTTAACTAATTCAACACCTAATATTCATGTTGAAGATGTTCCTAAAACAAGAATAAAGACAGGATTAGATTTAAGAGGAGGAGCAAGAGCTCTTGTTGAACCTGAAAATGTATTAACTAATGTAGAAATGGATGATTTGATAGCAGTTAGTAGTAATAGATTGAATGTATTTGGATTAAGTGATGTGCAGATAAAGAAAGTGTCTGACTTGTCTGGAAATAATTTTATGCTTGTAGAAGTTGCTGGTTCTTCTCCTAGAGAATTGCAGGACTTGATTGCCAAACAAGGAAAGTTTGAAGCTAAAGTTGGAAATGAAAGTGTTTTTCTTGGTGGTAAAGAAGATATTGCAGATGTTTGTAGAAACGATGCTACTTGTGCAGGTATAGTGCAGTGCAATCCCGTACAGGGTCAAGGATATGCTTGTGAATTTAGATTTACGCTATATCTTACAGAAAATGCTGCTAAGAAACATGCAGATGTTACTGCTGCTATCTCATTAGATGAGAGCGGACAATATCTATCTGAAAAATTGTATCTTTATGTTGATGAACAAGAAGTTGATTCATTACTTATTGGAGCTAGTTTGAAAGGACAAGTTACAACTCAAATTTCTATTCAAGGAAGCGGAACTGGAACAACACAAGAAGATGCTTTGAGAGATGCTAAAGAGAGTATGCATAAATTACAAACTGTTTTGATAACAGGAAGTTTGCCTTACAAATTAAATATAGTAAAATTAGATACTATCTCTCCAGTTTTAGGAGATAAATTTATTAAAAATCTTCTTCTTGCTGGATTTGCAGCATTAATAGCAGTTTCAGTTATAATCTTTGTCAGATATAGAAGTTTCAAAGCATCATTAGCTTTACTTTTAACATCTTTCTCGGAAATATTCATAATTCTTGGTGTTGCTGCATTAATAGGATGGAACCTTGATTTGCCTAGCATTGCAGGTATACTTGCTACAATTGGTACTGGTGTTGATAGTCAGATAGTTATATTAGATGAATCAAGAAGAAATATAACGGCAGGTATAAAAGAAAGAATTAAGAGAGCATTATTTGTAGTTATGTCTTCTTATGCAACATCTCTTTCTTCCCTTATCCCTCTTTATTGGGCTGGAGCAGGTTTATTCAAAGGTTTTGCAATCACGACAATTATAGGAATAACTGCAGGAGTTTTCATTTCTAGACCTGCTTTTGCAGAAATAATTAGAAAGATGGAAGAGTAAAGAATTAGATTTTTACTTCAAATTATCCAAATCATGCTTGTCATGGATGTTCTTCCATTTACCTGAGAAGATATATCCTATGAGAAGGTCTTTCTTTGCTAATTCTTCAAAAATATTTTCCTGCAAAGACCAATTAATTTTTCCTGATGGAATGTAGTCAAATATCTCTGGTTCAGCTATGCCTGTCATTAATGCTGTAAGATGTGTTTTTACATTCTTAGGCTTTTCTTCATATATCTTTATTTTATTTCCTTCTAAATCGACTACAGAGCTCTTAGACCATTCATTTGTTGTTCCTGAATAAACTACTAATGTTGCAACACCTCTATTCAATTTATGATAATCTTCAATCTTTTTTATGTCTAGCTTTTCAAAATAGTGATCTGATGGGAAGAAAAGAAAGGTACTTTTTATTTTTTCTTTTGCTAAAGCAAGAGTTTTTCCACTTCCAAGATGTTCTTTTTCCTCTAAGTATTCTATCTCTACCTGCACGTCTTTTCCATCACCTAAATAACTATATATTTCCGAAAGAACTTTTTTTGAGCCAATTATTAAGATATAATTGTATCCTCCTGCTTTTGCTTGATCTATCTGATGTCTTATCAGAGGCTTGCCTTTAATTAAAACTAAAGGACGGTATATGTTTCGGCCTTTTATTAACAAATTCTCTGATGGACCGCCTGCAAGTATGACGCAAGTTTTCTTTTCCGACAAGTGCCTTTTTATTATAAATTCTATAGCTTCAGAACGTGATTTTATTATTTTATCGTCTATTTCTTTATCTACTCTGGAAATTACTTCTTCATCTATATATATAGAAACTCTAGTTTTGCCCATAAGTTGATTACTTTAAAGGAATATTTAAACCTTACTAAAGTAATAATCAATTATTACATATGTAACAACAAGGTATTTAAAAAGAAATCTATAGAAGTGATAGTTCTATTAAAATGGAAAATCAAAACAAAACAAAAGTAATTGTAACTGGTGGAGCTGGATTTATAGGGAGCAATTTTATGAATTATATGATTGATAAATATCCTACTTATGATTTTATAGTAGTTGATAAATTGACTTATGCTGGGAATATAACTAATCTTGCTCCAATAGCTAATAGACAAAATTTTAGATTTGAATGGATTGATATAAGTGATAAAAATAGAATTAATGGGTTGGTTGATGAAAATACAATTATAATTAATTTTGCAGCAGAGTCTCATGTAGATAATTCTATAACTGGACCTATGATATTTACACATACAAATGTTTTGGGAACACATGCTTTACTTGAAGTTGCAAGACATAAGAAAGCCAAATTATTTATCCAGATTTCTACTGATGAAGTTTATGGTTCATTAAACTTTGAATCTCCATCCTCTAATGAAGATGATATATTAAAACCTAGTTCACCTTATAGTGCTAGTAAAGCAGCTGCTGAAATGTTGTGTTTTTCTTATATGCATACTTTCAAGATGCCTATAATAATTACTAGATCCTCAAATAATTTTGGACCTTATCAGTATCCTGAAAAAGTTATTCCTTTATTTGTTACTAACTTGATTGAAGGTAAGAAAGTTCCATTATATGGTACTGGAAAAAATGTAAGAGATTGGATATATGTTGAAGATAATTGTGAAGCTATTGATTTTGTTATGCATAAAGGTAAGGTGGGAGAAGTATATAATATTGGCGGAGGAAATGAAGTTCAAAATGTTCAGCTTACTAATGATATTCTTAAAATGATGGGTGTTGGAAGTGAAATGATTCAATATGTTGAAGATAGATTGGGACATGATTTGAGATATTCACTTTCTTCAGAAAAAATAAAAACTCTTGGATGGAAACCAAGACATAATTTTGAAGAAGCCTTGCAGAAAACAATTAAATGGTATAAAGAAAATGAAACTTTTTGGAGACCTTTGAAAAATAGAGGTAAAAAATAATGAGTATTAAATATTTGATAATTGGAAATGGTTTTATAGGAAATAGATTCGCTGAATATCTTGGTAATGAATCTATTGTATGGAAAGATAAGATAACTTCAGTTAATGATATAGTTAAAGCAATAGAACTGCATAATCCTGAAATTGTTATAAACTGTGCTGGAAAGACAGGTAAACCTAATGTAGATGCTTGTGAAGATGAACCTGAATTAACTTTTTTTGGAAATGTTACTGTGCCTGGAATGATTGCTGAGGCATGTAATAAGAAAGGAAAGAAAATGGTTCACTTAGGAACTGGATGTACCTATGAGGGAAGTAATAATTTTACTGAAGATGATGAGCCTAACTTTAAAGGAAGTTTATACAGTAGAACTAAATTAATATGCGAGAAAATGTTGAAAAATTATGATAATGTTTTACAAATAAGAATAAGAATACCTCTTGATGATAGACCTAGCGATAGAAACTTAGTTGATAAATTACTTAAATATGCTAAAACTGGAGGTAAAATATTAATTGCTGAAAATTCTATAACTCCTCTTTCATTTTTATTTTATGCAAGCAAAGAATTGATGAATATGGGTAAGACTGGATTGTATAATGTTGTCGCGAAGGGTTCTATGACTCATGATATGGTTTTAGATATTTATCAAGAATTAACTGGAGAGAAATTAAATTATCAAAAAATTAATGCTAAAGAACTTGATTTAATTACAAAGGCTAAAAGATCAAATTGCACTTTATCAACTGCTAAATTGGAAGCTACTGGAATTAAAGTTCCAGATGTAAAAGATTCTATAAAAGAATGTTTAACTAAATATGTTGAACATAGAAGAAATAAAAGTATTTTATTAAATAATGGTAAAAAAATAAAAGGGATCATACTTGCTGGAGGTGCTGGAAGCAGATTATATCCTTTAACTAAGATAATTACAAAACAATTACAACCTGTTTATGATAAACCTATGATTTATTATCCTCTTACTACTCTTATTGAAAATGGAATAAGTGAATTTTGTATAATATGTACTCCTCAAGATTTGCCTGCTTTTAAGAAATTACTTGGAGATGGAAGCCAATTTGGAGTTAAAATTGAATATAGAGAACAGATTGTTCCTAATGGTATTGCACAGGCTTTTGTTATTGCTGAATCATTTATAGGAAATGATTCTGTTGCATTGATATTAGGTGATAATGTATTCTATGGAGGAAGTGATGTTATAAGTAAAGCGTTCAGTGAATTTAATAGCGGTGGTGCTGTATTTGGATATCAAGTAAATGACCCTGAAAGATACGGAGTAGTTGAATTTGATTTAAATGGGAAGGCATTGTCTATTGAAGAAAAACCAAAACAGCCTAAAAGTAATTATGCTGTTCCAGGATTGTATATTTTTGATTCTAGTGTTATTGAAATTGCTCGAAATATGAAACCTAGTGCAAGAGGCGAATATGAAATAACTGATGTAAATGTAGCTTATCTGAATCTTGGAAAGTTGAAAGTTTATAAATTACAGAGAGGTTTTGCTTGGCTTGATGCAGGAACAAGTTCAAGTTTGCATGATGCTTCAGCATATATACAAACAATTGAAAAAAGACAGGGAATTAAAGTTGGTTGTCCTGAAGAAGCTTCATACAATAGAGGATTCATTACACTGAAACAATTAAAAGAAGTTATTGATGCTCTTCCTAATTGTGAATATAAACAGTATCTAGCTACCCTTGTTAAATAAAACTAACTAATCCTTTTGCTAGAAGTAAAAAAGCTCCTGTCCAAAGAATTACTGTTGGAAGGGCAAATGCTAGAGATAAAATTAAAGCCAATGCTGCTAAAATATCAAAACCACTTAAAACATCTCCAGTTAGAATAAACATTCCTTTCATTAATAGAAGACCTGAACAGAATAAAGTATATTGTAATGGTACATTTATTCCAAATATTAGCATAAGAAATGCGAATGAAGAAAATAAATCCATAGAACCTAAAATTTTTACAGCTAGTGACATATTTTAGCTGTATTTTTCAGAGTTATAAGGTTTATTATTGTGCATTCATAAGGTTTAAAATAACACTTAGAAAGTGTTAACGAAAGCAAGGTTTGCTTCGCAAAGATTTAAAATACTTAATTTACTGTGATGAAGATGGCTAAGAAAGTCGTTGGAAAGAAGAAATTAATGGTGCTTATTGTTTCTTATAATGCTGAACAGACAATTACAAAACTCCTTCATAGAATTCCTCAAGAAGTTTGGGATAAAGCTGAAGAAATAATTGTTGCTGATGATGCTTCAAGAGATAGAACTGCTGAAATGGCTAGAGATTATAAAAAAATATATGGAAAAGATAATTTAACTGTAATAAAGCATGAAAAAAATAAAGGTTATGGTGGAAATCAGAAGTGGGGTTATAATTATGGTATGCAGAAAGGTTATGATATAGCTGTAATGATTCATGGAGATGCACAATATCCTCCTGAAAAGATAATAGAATTGATTAAACCTATTGAGAAAGAAGAATCTGATTTTATGTTTGGTTCAAGAATGTCTGGAGATCCTTTGGGAGGAAAAATGCCTTTATACAAATTCTGCGGTAATATATTCTTGACAACAGTTGAAAATTTTGTACTTAGAACAAATTTAACTGAATTCCATTCTGGTTTCAGGGCTTATTCATTAAAAGCTTTGAAAGATATACCTCTAAATTTAGACTCTGATGGATTCCATTTTGATTCTGAAATAATTATACAGTTAGTTATTGCCAAGAAAAATATAGGTGAAATAACAATTCCTACATTTTATGGTGATGAAAAATGTAATGTTAAAGTTATTAATTATGGAATGAATATATTGAAAGAACTTTGTAGATATCTGATGAGTAAATGGAATTTAAAACAATATCCTAAATATGATTTGAAAAACTTTAAGTAAATTTTATTAATCTTTAATTGCCGTAATTAAAATTATACTTGAATTATTTTTATTATTAAATATATAGCTCATATATATTATTCCTAAAATAATTGTGTTTGCTATATAAAATAGATAATTACTTAATGCATTTTTGGAAATGTTATTATTATTTCTTCTTGCTAATTTTACTGTAAGATTTGTTAGAAATCTCTCTATTGGGCTGCCTATTGGCTTGATTAAACTTATTCTTAATCCTGCTTTAGTAATATCTTTTTCTAAAGTTTCTGGATTGAATCTTCTTATATGGCCTACATAATCATCGTCATCTTTCCAGTAGTGCATATGTGTTGGAACTGTTAAGATTAATGCTCCTTTGTCTTTCAATACCCTTGCACATTCTTTCAAAGCTTTTTTATAATTTGGAACATGTTCAAGAACTTCTGAGCAAAAAATTACATCTACTGAGTTGTTCTTTAAAGGGAGTTTTGTTATATCTCCTTTCTTTGCATTAAGACCTTTTGAAACTAAAAAATCTACTGCTTTTTTTTCTAATTCTAAGAAAAGAGTTTTATTTGGATAAGGGGTTATTGGAGAAATTCCAGAACCTATGTCTACTAAAATTGGTTCACTTTTCGATATTCTTGAAAAATATTCATTAAAAGCAGAGTTTACCATTATTTTTCTGAATCTGTAGTTAAAAAGATAATTTTTCAGTTTCATGTATTGTTCTGTATAAAAAAACTTACCAAATTCATTTTCTATTTTTGAAGAATTGTTATTCATCTTAAATGCTTTGTCAATATAAATTTATAAATGCTTTCTTCATGTGTTAAATATGGAACAAAGCAAGAAGTGGTATGAAACTGCTGTTGATAATGTATTTAATCTAATTTATTCAAAAGAGAAGAAAATTGAGAGATATGTTATCTTTCTAATGGTTATTGGTTTTTTCTTGAGATTAAAAGCTGCTTTGAATTTAGGAGTTTTCCCGGATGATATGGTTTTTGCTTCTCAAAGTGCTGGAACAATTGGATCTGGAATCATCTCTACTCACTCTAACCCTCCTTTATTTTTTTATCTAACTGACTTAGCTTATAATCTGCTTGGATATACTACTTTAGCCTCAAGATTCTGGCCTTTAATTTGTGGAACTATGCTTATCGGCGTTATGTTTCTTATAACTAGAAAATTATTTAATCCTAAAATAGGATTATTCGCAGCATTTTTTGTAACTTTTTCAACTTTTCTAACAAGAATGACTTTCTCAGAACATAGCCTAGTTATTTTCTTTTTGGCTTTTTTTGGAGTTTATGTAGGTATGATTTATCTTGAAAGTAAAAATATTAATTGGCTTATATGCTCTGGAATATTATTTGGACTTGCTTTATTGACTAAATATAACGCTCCTTTTATGATATTCTCATTTATCATATTTTCATACTATTATTTAAAAGTTGAAGGAATGAGTTTGAATAAAAAGATACTCAAGCAATTTGGAATATTCATTCTTATTTTAATTATCTTTTTTATACCTGTAATTGCTTTCAACTATTTTGTTTATCAAGACAAAGGAATTGTGGATGTTTATTTTAGCAGGGTTGTACATTTAAATAAAACTCAAGAAATTTATGGAGGATTAGCTGGACAAGAAAATAGTTTCCTAAGTAATTTTCTTAACTTAGATAATTATAATAATTATAAGCTTGCTTATAAGCCAGACTTATTGATGTTTATATGTTCTATATTTGGACTTATTTCGTGGTTTAAAAATAAGAAAAAAATACCTCTTGTTTTCCTATTTTTATTTTTGCTCATTCCTTTTGTATTACAAAGTGCTGGAGCTCCTTTGCCTAAACATTTTGTATTTATGCCTTTACTCTTATCTATTCCTGCAGGTTATGCATTAAACTCTTTATTGGATAAAATACCTGAAAAGAAATATCTTAAAATTATATTACTATTAATATTTGCACTATTTATGATTATCAACTTAGGTAATAGTTTTGGTACTCCTGCACATTATGATTCAAAGAGCGCCAATTCTGAAATAAAAAGTTATATCAATGATGAAATTAATAAAAATGAATTAATAGTTTTTGATGATAGAATATACAATGCAAGAATCTTTTGGCTTGCAACAGACAATTCATTTCTGACTATGGGGCAATTCCCAGAATTTTATGATGTTAATCAAAAATCTAATTTGTCATTAATACCTGTAAAGACCTATTTTGTTGAGTGCGCAATTGATGATTGTGGTTGGGGATGGGTAGCTACTAATCAAGAATTGAATCAAAGTATTGAAAGTATGTTCAACCAACTTAAAGAAAGCGAAAGTGTCGTACAAGTTCAATCAATAAAAGAAAAAACTTATCTTGGTAAAAATGAGATAATAGGAAATAACATCGAAAATGAAGTTTACAAGATATATAGTGCGGATCTTCTTCTTAATCCTGGTCTTGTTGATAGAACTAGAAAAATGCAACAATTTTATTTTGTCCCTTATATGTATGAAAATTTAGGAAGTTATTTATTTAATTATGAGGCAAAGGGAATTGGATCAATTATCAACTCTCTTTCTCTTTTCCTTATTTACATTTCAATTATATTGATTTTCCTAACATTATTAGCGATTATTATTCTTCTTTAAAAGAAATGATTTAAATAACATCAGTATTATAAATAAAAATGAGAGAAGATGATAATGCTCTTTTGAATAAATCTTTAGGTTTACTTGCCAAAAGTTCTTTAATTGTTTTTGTAGGTTTAACTCTTTCTAAAATATTCACTTATTTATATAAAATTGTTGTTGCGAGAAGCTTTAATCCGGAAGTTTATGGTTTGTTTAATTTTGCACTTATAATTATAGGATTAATAGCTACTATTGCCTCATTTGGTATGCCTGAAGGTATCTTAAGATTCGTATCTTTAGATAGAAAAAATAAATCTTTAGAAAATAGTAAATATCTTGTTAGTATTGGAACAAAAGTTGTTTTCTTTACAAGTATAATCTTGGGAATATTACTTTATCTATTAGCAGACATAATTTCTATAAATATATTTAGTAAGCCCGATCTTGCAATTTATCTGAAAATCTTTAGTTTAGCATTACCTTTTATTACTCTAGGCACAACTTATCTCACGATAATAAGAGCTTTTGAGAGAATAACTTTATACACATCTATACAAAATATATTCCAAAATCTTGTTAAATTATTAGCTTTAATATTATTTATATTTTTAGGATTTAGATTATCAGCTATACTTGGTTCTTATATGCTTTCAGTTGCTTTCGTTCTAGTTGCAGGATATCTTGGGGCTAAAAAATATCTAAAAAAAATTAATATGAGTGAAGAATTAGATAAAGATAAGAAAAAGAAATTGAAACACGATTTCTTTGCATATTCTTGGCCAATAATCTTTTTGGGAATTGCATCAAGTCTTCTTTATTGGATAGATTCTTTTGTTATTGGATATTATATGAGTGCTGAAGATTTAGGATTTTACAATGTAGCATTTACTTTAGTAGGTATTTTAGGTATTGCCCCGGAAATATTCATGCAATTATTTTTCCCCATGGTTTTAAAAGAATATGCTAAGGATAGAATTAAAGTAATAAGAGAATTAAGCAAACAAGTTTCTAAATGGATAATGATAATAAATATTCCAGTATTTATAATTATGATATTATACCCTGGTGCTATAATAAATATTCTATTTGGACAGGAATATCTTCCTGCAGAGAATTCTCTTAGAATATTATCTTTTGGAGGAATGGTTGCTTCTATTTTCTTAAGCTTGACAAGTAATCTTCTATCTATGAAAGGAAAATCAAAAAATCTTCTTTTCATAACTTTATTTATTGGTTTGTTTAACTTAATTACTAATATAATATTTGTGCCTATCTATGGTTTAGCAGGTGCATCTTTTGCTACTGCTTTCTCAATTATATTATTATGTTTTATATTATTATTTCAAACAAAAATCTATCTTGATATCATACCTTTAAGAAGAAAAATGTTAAGTATACTAATTGTTTCTTTAATACCTACTATATTTATAATATTAATAAAAGACTTTTTCCCACAAGATATTATGACTATCGCGATTATAGGAATATTATATTTGCTAATTTATACTATTCTTATAATTATTATCAAAGGTCTTGATAAAAATGATTTGCTAATAATTGATATGCTAAAAAATAAATTTAATTAATTTATAGATTATTATCTTTTTCATAGAACTCTTTTACTTTACTTACAATATAATCCTGATCGGATTCAGTCAAATCATAATATGTTGGTAAATATAAACCATGTTCTCCAAATTCAGCAGCTTTTAGATTTGTCCAATTCTTATCATAATACATTGGTTGCCTGCTCATTGGTTTGAAGAACTGCCTTGTTTCTATACCATTTTGTTCAAGATATTTTTGAAGCTCTGGTCTTTTATAAGCGAATAAATCATACATCCAAAGTACATTTCTTTCAGGCAATAATTTAATGCCTCTAATATTTCTTAATTTGTTAGTATAATTATGTTCTATTTTTTTTCTCTTTTCTAATATATCATTTATTCTTTCAAGTTGGCCAAGTGCAACTGCAGCCTGAATATTAGTCATTCTAAAATTATAAGCTAACTTTTTATGTATGAAATTATGTTCTGGAGTGAAAGCCATTGAACGTAAATGTATCATCTGCTTTGCAAGATTTTCATCATTTGTAACGCAAACTCCTCCTTCTCCTGAAGAGATTATCTTATTAGCGAATAAAGAAAAGCAAGCTATATCTCCTACTGGCTTTACTCCGTGAGCTTCTGCAGAATCTTCAACTACTTTTAGATTATAATTATAAGCTATATCTATAATTTTTTTCATATTACACTGTCTTCCATAAATATGTACCGGGATAATTGCTTTTGTTTTTGAATTAATTTTTTCTTCTATCTTTTCTTCATCAATATTTAGGTCATCTTTACAATCAACAAATACTGGTTTTGCTCCAGTATATGTAACTGCCCAAGCTGTTGCAATCATTGTAAATTCAGGGACTATAACTTCATCACCCTCTCCTATTCCTAAAGCTCTTAAAGCTAATGTTAAAGCTGCTGTTCCTGAAGAACAAGCAACTCCATGTTTCATACTGTTAAATTCTGCAAACTTATCTTCAAACTCTTTAACTTGTGGGCCTTGAGAAGAAATCCAACCATCTTTTATAGACTTGGTTAAATAATTGAGTTCATTTCCTTCCAAATTTGGTTTAGAGACAGGATATTTATAATTTATCATATGTATTTGTTATTTCCATCCTTTAGAATATTTATTATTTTATCTATTACGTGGGTTTTATTATTTAGATAAAATTCTTTTTCAGATAATTTCAAATCTTCAAGACACATCAGTCTTACAAGTTCATTGAATTTTATCTCTGGCTGCCAACCTAAAAGAATCTTTGCTTTAGAAGGATTTGATAAAAGTAAATCTACTTCGGAAGGTCTAAAATATCTTTCATGTATCTTAACTATAGTCTTTCCATTCTCGTCTAAATATTCTTCTTCTATTCCAAATTTTCCATTTGATTTAATATTAAGACCTATAACTTTTGCGGACTCTTCTAGAAATTCTCTAACAGAATGTTTCTCTCCAGTGCCAATTACAAAATCTTCAGGTTTTTCCTGCTGAAGCATAAGCCACATAGCTTTAACATAATCTTTTGCATGCCCCCAATCTCTTTCCGATTCAAGATTACCTAAATAAACATCTTTTTGAAGACCTTGTTTTATTCTTGCAAGTGAACGAGTAATTTTTCTTGTAACGAATGATTCTCCTCTTCTTTCAGATTCATGATTAAACAATATTCCGTTGCATGCAAATAAACCATATGATTCTCTGAAATTCTTTGTTATGAAATAAGCATATACTTTTGCACAGGCATATGGGCTTCTCGGATAGAAAGGTGTTTTTTCAGTCTGGGGTATTTCTTGAACAAGACCAAACATTTCTGAAGAAGATGCTTGATAGAATCTTGAATTTGGACAAATATTCTTCATTGCTTCTAAAATTCTAAGAGTTCCCAAAGCTACTACATTAGTAGTATTTTCAGGTATATCAAAACTTACTCTTACATGGCTTTGTGCCGCTAAATTATATATTTCATCAGGTATTACAAGTTTCATTATTTTTTCAATTGAAGAAGAATCAGTTAAATCTCCATAATGAAGAATAAATTTTCCTCTATTAGGTCCGGTTACATCATCTAAGCTAGTAAGATGATCTATTCTTTCTCTATTTACTGTGCTTGATCTTCTTACTATTCCATGAACTTCATATCCTTTTTCAAGTAGAAACTCTACAAGATAGCTACCATCTTGCCCAGTTACTCCTGTAATTAACGCTTTTTTCATAAAAACCTTAACAAGACTCTGTTTTTAAGTTTTATTAAGCTTGATTGTTACTAAGGCTAGTAGTGAATTTTCTCAAGAAATCTCTATGAAGCCATTTCAGAAGGTCTGACACTTTGAAGAGCTCCTCTTGTTGAATAAAATATTTTTGGATCTTTATGGCCTGGTAAAATTCCATTTTGTAATAAATCTTGAACTGATGCATATGAAGAAATTTGTATTAAATTACTATGTTCTTTTTCTTTTACTTTTTTAGCCCAATCTCCTGAAGTGAAATATGAATTTGGAAGAGAAGTATGTACTAGGAAAGAAAAATCTAAGTCTCCTCTAACTGGGTGATTATATCCTCCTACAAAAGTCATTCTTTCTATTTGGTCTTCTCCAATACCTATTTCTTCTAGGCACTCTCTTGCTACTTCGTTTTCTAAATCTATTTTTTTACTGTCTGCATTGTAAGTTACATGACCTGAAACTGCGTTAAATGATCCAGGACAATCTACTGTTCCGGCTCTTTGGCCTATGAATATAGAACCTTCGGCACTTATAACTAATCCGCAAATGCCTGGAGCTCTGGTTGATAAGAAAGCAAATTTATTTCTTAATAATCCTTCTCCTTTTCTTTGAAGGGCAATCAGCTCTTCAGAAGAACTATTCAAATCCCTCTTAAAATCTTTATAATTTGTAAAACCTAAGGCCATAGTTATAACTCCTGGAGAAATTGAAGTATAATCTAACCACATCTTTCTATCATCAAAAGGAGTTCTTGAACCATCATCTATTTCTTTTCTCGCAATCATGGGAACTAAAATATTTTCATTATACCATTTTCTATCTCTAGGGATAGAAATTTCATTTCGATTAGCTGCACATAAACCTTCTATGCAATTTATTTTCAAACCTGTTACATTTTTTCTAGTAAGTTGAATGCCTTCTCTAGTAGTTTCTATTCCAAAATCATTTTCCATAATTATAGGTCAAAATGACGGTATATAAATTAAACTAAAGAGAAGGAAATATTTATATATCGACTTAATACATTAATTTTTATGAATATAATTCCTATAAAAGCATGTAGAATATGTAAATCTGAGAAACTTGATAATCTATTTTCACTTGGAGATTTGTATATATCAACTTTTGTCAAAAATATTGGAGAAAATATAGGTAAAGCTCCACTTACTCTTGTTTGGTGTGAGAATTGTACATTAGTACAGCTAGAGCATACTGCTCCGCAAGAATTAATGTATTCAGGCCATTATTGGTATAAATCTGGATTAAATGAAGTTATTAAAAAAGATCTTAGAGAAATAACTGAAATTGCAAGAAATATGGTTTCTTTGAAAAGTGGAGAAATAGTTTTAGATATTGGGGCCAACGATGGAACTCTTTTAAGCTTTTATCCTAAAGAAGTAGTTAAAGTTGGTTGTGAGCCTGCTACTAATCTTTCTGAAGATATGAAGAAACATGCTGATTTGCCTATAACTGACTTTTGGACTTATGAAAATTATATTAGAGTTGCAGGTACAAGAAAAGCTAAAATTATAACTGCGATAGGAATGTTTTATGATATGGAAGATCCTAATCAATTTATTAGAGATGCGAGAATGGTTCTTGACCAAAATGGAATATTTATTGCTCAACTTATGACTTCTAAACCTATGTTAAAGAGTCTTGATTTAGGTAATATATGTCATGAACATATAGAATATTATTCTTATGAATCATTGAAACATTTGTTTGAAAAAAATGGATTAGAAATATTTAAAGTTGAAGAAAATTCAATCAATGGGGGAAGCTATAGACTTTTCGCCAGACATTATACTAAAGGAAGCGTACCTTATCCAGAAGACATTACAAAAGAATCTTATTTGAAATTTGCTGAAAAAATACAAAACAATGCTAAAGAATGTGTGAAACTTATAAGAGAACTTGTTAAACAAGGAAAGAAAGTTTATGGATATGGTGCATCAACTAAAGGAAATACAATTTTACAATATTATGGTTTGAATTGTAATGACATTGTAGGTATTGCTGAAATACATGAAGATAAAATAGGTAAGTATACTGTTGGCACTCATGTTCCCATAGTTAAAGAAAATGAAGCTAAAATGAAAGCAGATTACTTTTTAGTATTGCCTTATGCTTTTAGAGATTCTTTTATTAATAGAGAAAAAGAATGGTTAAATAAAGGTGGAAAGTTTATCTTCTGTACTCCTCAAGTTGAAATATATCCTTCAGAAAATAATAACTTAAAAAATAATAAGAATCCTGTTGTTGTAATGGTTAGTGGTGGATTTGACCCATTACATATAGGTCACCTGTTTTCATTCCAATCTGCTAAATCTCTCGGAGATAAATTGATTGTTGTCGTTGATGGTGATGATTTTCTTATAGATAAAAAAGGTCAACCTTTTATGCCTCTTGAAGATAGAGTGGCCATAATAAAAGAGCTTAGATGTGTAGATGAAGTAATAGTTATGGGACGTGGTGAGATAGATGATGCTATTTTGAATATTAGGCCTAATATATTTGCAAAAGGTGGAGATAGAAACAGTTTATCTACAATACCTAATTCTGAAAGAGAAGCTTGCGAAAAAGTAGGATGTAAAATTGTTTTTAATGTTGGAGGAGGAAAAATAAGATCTAGTTCTGAACTTCTCCAAAAATGGGTTGAATTTAAGACAAAAAATTATTAGTAAAAGCAATCATAAACATTAAAAACCCTTAAAATCATGTCAAATCATGAAGAAAAAGGCACTTATACTTGGTATAACTGGACAGGATGGAAGTTATCTAGCAGAACTACTTTTGCAGAAAGGATATGAAGTTCACGGCATGTATAGAAGATCTGCAACTGGAAACTTAAAAAATATTAATCATATTTTAGATAAAATAAAGCTTCACAAAGGAGATTTAGCTGATTCAAGCTCCTTTTATAGAATTATATCTGAAGTTATGCCTGATGAAATATATAATGAAGCCGATCAAGATAATGTAGGATGGAGTTATGACTTGCCTGCTTACTCATATGATATTACTGCTGCTGCTGTAGGAAGGGTTCTTGAAGCTATTAAGCAGATAAATAAGAAAATTAAGTTCTTTCAACCTTTGAGCGCTACAATGTTTGGTGATGCTAAAGAAGTTCCTCAAACTGAAAAAACACCTTTTATACCTCAAAGTCCTTATGCATGTGGAAAGACTTTAGCTTTCTATTTAGCAAAATATTATAGAGAGGTTCATGGAATGTTCGTATCGACAGCTATATTTTATAATCATGATTCTCCTAGAAGATCTGAAGAATATTTATTACATAAAATATGTGCTTCAGCAGTCAGAATTTCAAAAGGATTACAAGATAAATTAAGAATAGGTTCTCTTGATTTAAGAGTAGATATAGGATATGCTGAAGATTATATGGAAGCTGCTTGGAAAATAATGCAGTTAGATAAAGGAGAAGACTTCATTATATCTACAGGAAAGACTTATACTATTGGAGAGCTAATTGATGAAGCTTTTAGTCAAGTTGGAATAAAGAAAGAAGGACTGATAGAAATAGACCCTAATTTTGCTAGGCCTGGAAAACAAGTTGAATTAGTAGGAGATATAACTAAAGCTAAGATTAAAATTGGTTGGGAGCCAAAAGTAAATTCAAAAGAATTGATAAGAATCCTTATTAAAAGTGAGATGTCAAAACTTAATTATTAAATATGATAAAAAATAAAGTTTCAGTTATAATTCCAACTAAAGATCGTTATTCAGAGTTATTAATTTGCCTTGAATCTATAAAAAATCAAACAATTCAACCAAAAGAAATCATAATTGTTGATTCTAGTTTAAATGATGATGTAAAAAAAGCTATTAAAAAATATAAATCTCTTCCAATTAAATATTTTCGTTCAAATCCAGGTTCTGGTTATCAAAGAAACAGAGGAGCTGAAAAAAGTAAGGGAGATATTATTCTATTTTCTGATGATGATACTATATGGGAGAAAGAATGCCTTGAAAAAATACTTGAAGTATTTGAAAAATTTCCTAATAGAATTGGAGTTGTTAGTGGTAGTCCTATTTTGGAAAGAGAAAATTTTTTAAGAAAACTTTCTTTAAAATTCTATTATTTTATATCAAAAATATTTCTACTTGCAAAACCTGGAAATGGTAGATTTAAGATTTCTGGAAGACCAGAAGTATATCCTAGAGATATTAAAGAAATTAAACGATGTGAATTCATTTATGGTTTTTATATGGCTATGAAAAAAGAATTATGGAAAAAATTTCCTTGGGATGAAAATTTTAAAATATATGGTTGGAATGAAGAAGACGACCTTGCATATAATATAACGAAAAATGGATATAAAAATTATTATACTCCTTTTGCTAGAGTGAGACATACTATGCCTAATAGAAAAAATAGATATAAAAATGTTAATGCTTCACAAAAAAAGATAGAATATCACTACTATCTATTTAAGAAAAATATGCCTCAAGATTTGAAGCATAAATTAGCTTTTTGGTGGTCTGTTCTTGGAACTATCATCCAAGATAGTTTATTGTGTATTTTAAATGGAAAGATTGATGGAGTGAAGGGGCTATTGAAAGGTATTTTAAATATTAGAAAACAAAAATTTGCTTAAACCTTTATTTATATCAAGTATATATTCAAACATGGGAGATTTTATATATATATATACTTATCAAAAAATTAAGGTGGAAAATGATTACTCAAAGTTTAAATATTGTTTCTTCAAGAAAGTATGATAAAACTAAAACAAATAATCCTAAAAATATTCTCCTTATAAATCCTCCTTCAGGATTTTTATTAGATGATAAAGTTTTTTTACCAACTGGCTTAGCACTTCTTGCTGGAGCTAATAGAGAAAGAGGGCATGATATTAAATTGATGGATCTTGCAAGTAGAGGAGATTATGTTGAGGCGGTTGTTAAAGAAGTTTTAGAAAAAAGATATGATGCTGTAGGTATTACTGCTACCTCACCACAATTTTATTATGCATATAAAATACTTCAAGGACTTAAACAAAATCTTCAAACTCCTCCTGTTATAATTGGTGGCTCTCATGCATCTATGTTTTCATCATTAAGAAAAAATCTTGCCTCTAAGTTTATGCTAAAAGGTTTTAGAAATTCTGATTTAGAAAATAGAATTCATGAAGAAGATATTAATTTTGAAAAACTTGAAAGATTTGATATAATTGCTGATGGAGAAGAAAACTCTCTTCAACTTGCACTTGATTCTTTAGGAAAAGGACAAAAATGGATTGATGGTGGTGTAACTCTTAATTTAGATGATTTACCCTTGCCTGCTAGAGATCTTTTTGATTTTAAAAGTTACTTAGTTGATCCTGCTGGAACACCTAAATTTAGAATTAATGAAAAACCTTCTGGTTCTTTAATTAGTCAGAGAGGATGTCCGTATCAATGTGAATTTTGTTGTGGTAGAGATTCTGTGATGTATCATAGGGTTAAACTTCCTGGAGGAATTCTAAGAACACGCTCTCCTGAAAAAATATTAGAAGAATTAGATAGTATGCATACTCAATTTGGTCTTGAATCATTTATGTTTTATGATGATGAATTTAATTTACATCCCGAAAGAACTACTGAATTATGTAATGCTTTGAAAAGTAGAAATTATAATTTTAGAGGATTCGTTAAAGGTGACCTTTTGGTTAATCATCCAGAAGTGGCTATTGTTATGAAAAAAGCTGGTTTTGCAGAAGTTTTATCTGGAATTGAATCTGGGTCTGATAGAATTTTAGGTAGGCACTTGCATAAAAGAACGTCTCCTGAATTAAATTATAAAGCAGCAATGATTTGTTTAGATAATCAAATTGGTTTTAAAGCATTAACTATGATTGGACATACTTCTGAAACAGAGGAAGATGTACTAAAAACCAGAGATTGGTTATTAAACGTTGGGAGAAAATTTAATGAAAAATTAGGTTCAGGACATTTCACATTTGATTTGACTGTCTTTCAACCTTATGCTGGTTGTCCTATATGGGATAAATCAGAAAGAAACATTGATGGCGAATTTGCAGATCAATATGCCTGGGCATATTATACTAGAGATAAAAGTGGAAATATCATCGACAATAATACTGGGGGAATATACTTCAACAAAGTAGACTTCTCTACAGAACATGGTTTCTATAAGGGTGTGCCCGGGCAATATAGAGCTTTTATCAGAACAAAAGGTTTATCTGCAGAACGTTTAGTTTATTTAAGAGATTCTATAGATGCTGAAATTAGAGATAAGCTAAAAATGCCTACAATAATTAGTCCTACTCCTGCTAATCAATATGAACATAGTATGGGACAAACAGGTAGCATAAAATCTTAATTTTTTCTTTTAGATAATAATTATCTTTTCTTCATAAAATTATTAATTGCATCCATCACTTCATCTACGGTTATTAAAGCCATTAGTTCTTTTCCATAGTTATAAGGATTATTATCTTTCTTATCTTTAAGTTCATGATAAATTATTTTTGTATTTTTAAATGGTCCCCAAATATCTCTATCAACAGGTCCAGATAATTCAACAAGTCGACCTCCACTTACCCAAGTTATATCTGTTGCTACTCCATCGTTTGCTACTACTAAGTCTGCATTTCTAAATATAATCGATAAACTTCTTAGATTAAAGTTGATTAATGGTACGCAAAATTCTTTTCCACTATTGGCAAGCCAATTTAGAAGATTACTATCGCTTTTTGCACCAGTTAAAACTATTTTATGTGAAGGATACTTTTTATGGAAATTAATTATTAAATCTTTAAATTTTTCTGCAGGCCATTTCTTAGATTCTAAAGTCGCTCCTGGAGCGAAGACAACATACTTTCTTATATTATTTTTCTTTATGAAATCATTCTTTTCTTTTATATCCTCTTTACTTACACTTATTTTGGGCATAAAATCTTTTACATTTAAATTAAATGCTTGATTTACTGTTTGAATATGCTCTTTTATAACGTGCATTCTTTCTTTATACTCTAAAGGATGCGTTAAAAATGCTTTTCCACAATTTATATTATAATAGCTAATTCTATTTTTTACATTAGGGAAATATAATAAAAATAACAGATTGAAAATGCTTCTTCTTAGATCTATTCCAACATCAAAATTCTCCTTTCTTATCTTTCTAAAAACTTTTATATAATCAAGCCAAGCTTTTAGACTTATTCTTCTCCAAAATAAATCTATTTCGATTATCTCATCAACATTTTTATCTTTTTCAATGAAATCTCTGTTTGAAGCGGTCGCTATGACTGAAATCTTAGCATCAGGATATTTTTTCTTTACAGCTTTGAAAGCTGAAAGAGAATATACCATATCTCCTAAATGATCATTTCTTATAAAAAGAATTTTCTTTGGATTTAATATATTTGAAGGCTTACTTTTTATAAATAAAGAAGTTATTCTATCGAAATAGAAATTTAATATACTTGAATTTCTATTTCTAATCCTGTAAATTTGCGAGTTGTTCATAATAAATTACTCTGAGGGATGATTTTTTTTAATTTCTTTAAATCCGCTTCCTGTTTTTTCTACAATCATATTCATTGCTTCACTTCTTCTTTTGTTGACTAGTTCCGTTTCGATATAAAGCTTGCCTATTTTAGAGTAATCACATCCGCTCTTTTTCTCGTGATTCATCTTTTCCAGTAAATCCCACTCTTCCATATTTATTTGATAAAGATTATCTACCCAGTGAGGATCTACTTTTACTCCTCTTTTCTTAAAATCCTCCAATGCTTCTTGAAAAGCAACCATTTCAGCATCAAATCTGTTTCCTCCAATTCTCTCTATTTTAAGCTTGAGAATAGTTATTCTGTCTATTATATTTGGTAAAGGCAATTCCATGTTCAGAGGATTAAATGACTGTTTAAATAATTATCTATATCTAAATTTTACGATCTCCATGGAGATAAATCTCTTTTTATAAGTTTTTCAAGATTTTTTATATCTTTTATATAGAACTGATTTATCTTCTTATACAAATAAGAATCTAATTTTTCCTTTTCCGCAGGCTTTGTATTAGCTTTATTTATATTGTTAAAGAACTTATCTGCTTTAGTCTTTCTTTTTATATAAAATAAAAAAGGGCCTAGACTGCCTTTTTCTAGTTTATGTGAGAGAGCTGCGAGAAAGCTTATTGCTTTCTTTAATAATTTAAACTTGGTTTCTGGAGACTTATTTATTACTTTATGTAGTGAAGGCGGAATAAACGAATCTTTTATTCCTAAAAAATTATAAAAATCTTTTACAACTTTTTCTGGATTATTTTCTATATCATCAAATAAAACTACATGAATATTCTCTTTTGGAAATAAATCAAAATAAGGTTTTAACTGTTGATAGTATAACCCTCTTTCTTTATAACCTCTACCTTTTTTGTATAAAATATTTTTTTCCTTGTAAAAAGCTTCTTCAAACGAGTCTTTTTCCTGCAAATGAAACTTTTTAGAGCTTAGATAATCTGAAAAAGCTCTTTCTACAGGGTTTCTTATAGATACAAATATTTTTACATTTGGAAAGTGCTTCTTTATTATGGTTGCTACCTTTTTGTCAGGAAGATAGTGATTGCTAAGTTCTCCTTTAATCTTATTTTTATCGCAGCTTTCAAAAAGTTTGAGATATCCTTTTATGCCTCTTTTTTCATATTCACTCGGTTGATCGTCTGATCTTGGACTTGAAAGATAGTTTAACTCTTTTGCATATGGAAAAGAAACTTCTGGATGTTCTTCTAAAACTGTTAAAAGCCAAGTTGTCCCAGAACGACTAGCACCAATTCCTATAAAATTAGGATTTAGAGAATTATTTTCTTTATTCATGGATATACATCTATTTGTTAGTATAAAAATTTACTTTAAATTACTATTAATCTTTTGATCTTTTTTTCTATTATAATAAACTGCGAAAATTACTAGATAAGCTATTGTAGTCAATATAGCTATTATATATTTTATTATTAATGGTGGTTGTGAAATCATTATAGCGTATACCAAGGCTATTATATTAGCTATAAGATATATTATAAATAATAATAAACTGACTCCGCTTGTATCTTTTGACTTAAGTGTCTTTATTATTTGAGGTATGATCATTACTGAAAATAAAAATGTAGCAATCCATCCTAATAATTGAGCTATATCCATGAATTAAGTATATAATTTGCCTATTTAATGTTTTCTCTAAACCTTTCTTATCTTTAAAACCAAAAAATATATAAGAGGATAAATGAGAGCTTTTTTATGCAAAGGCCTAAAATAATATGTACAATTGGTCCTGGTTCAAATAATCCGGATACTTTGAGAACACTTAGAGATAGAGGTATAGACTTCTTTAGAATAAACCTTTCCCATACTGATGAAGAAGATATAGAAAAGAGAATAAAAGATTTGATAGGATATGGCGTTCCCGTTATATTAGACACTGAAGGAAATCAAGTTAGGTCTGGAAATACAAGTGAAATAGATTTTGAAGAAGGAAAAATAGTAAAATTGTATAGTAATTTTTATGAAAATTTTACTCAATGTGATTCTGAAAATATGTTTTTAAGACCTATGGGTGTGGTTGCAAAGTTAAGTGAAGGTGATTTAATATCTATAGACTTTAATTCTGTTTTACTTAGGGTGTATAATGCAGATACATTAAATAAAGGTTATATTGAATGTAAAGTAGTTATTGGGGGAAAGGCAGGAGGTAAGAAAGCTGTGCAAATATCTAGTCAATCTTTTAATTTACCTCCTTTTAGCAGAAAAGACCATAAAGCTATGGAATTAGCTAAAAGATATAATATAAAACATTTTACACTTTCTTTTATGGAGAATCCTGCTTCTGTTGTAAGTTTTAGAAAGGCTAATCCTGATGTTAAATTGTATTCTAAAATAGAATCTAAAAAAGGATTAGATAACTTCATTGAGATAGCTAAAGTTTCTGATGGTATATTAATAGATAGAGGAGATTTAAGCAGCCAAGTACCTTTAGAGAAAATACCATTTATACAAAAATATATTTTAAATAAAGTCAGACAACTTGGAAAAGAAGCATTTGTTGCAACTAATACTCTTGAACAAATGTCTGCCGCACTTAAACCCAGTAAAGCAGAAGTTAATGATATAATAAATACCTTTCTTGACGGAGCTACTGGAATAGCTCTTACTAAAGAAACTGCTGTAGGAAAATATCCTGTGGAAACTGTAAATATGCTTTCTTTGTTGATTAAACAATTAGAATTTTTAGGAGATGGAGAAGTAATAAAGAAAATTGAAGAAAAAAGATACATTGAGAGTTATGATGTCCCTGAGCTTCTGATTAAACCTCATGGAGGTAAACTTGTGAATTTATTTGAAAAAAATTATTCAGGAGATATACCTTTGAAAAATATAGAAGTTGACTTTGAAACTTTAATGGATATTGAACAGATTGGAATCGGTGCTTTTAGTCCTCTTCAAGGATTCATGAACAGCGAAAATTTTAATTCTGTTGTTAATAATATGAGGCTTTCAAATGGAACTGTTTGGACAATTCCAATATTATTAGATATTGATGAAACTACTCATTCTAAAATAAAAGAAGGAGAAAAAATATCTCTTAAATATTGTGGGGAGACTTATGCCCTTCTTGAAATAGAAGAAATTTATAGCATAAATAAAGAAGATAATGCTAAAAAAATATTTGGAACTTTAGACTTAGCACATCCTGGTGTTAAAAAATTCTTGAATATGAAAGATTATCTTGTTGGAGGTAAAATAACTCTTTTAAAAAGAAGAGAATCTAAACATAAAGTTCATGAGCTTACTCCTGAACAAACTAGAAAGATATTTGCTGAGAGGGGTTGGAGCAAGGTTCTTGGATTCCACACTAGAAATGTTCCACATAGATCTCATGAATATATACAGATAGAAGGTTTAAGGAGAGGATTTTGTGATGGATTATTTATTCATCCCGTAATAGGTAAAAAGAAAGTTGGAGACTTTGAAGCAGAGGTTATAATAGACACTTATGAAAAAATGATAAATGATATCTATCCTAGATCTAAGGTGGTTTTAGGAACTTTTGCTACTCACTCAAGATATTGCGGTCCTAGAGAAGCAGTATTTACTGCATTGGTAAGAAAGAATTTTGGATGCTCTCATTTTATAGTTGGAAGAGATCATACTGGTGTTGCTAATTTTTATGGGCCTAATGATTCACATATGATATTTGATAATTTCTCAAAAGAAGAATTAGGTATTGTTCCTATAAAATTTGATAGAGTATTTTATTCTAGTTTAGATAATGAACATATACATGAACCTGAATCTATAGAACATCCTGAAGAAAATAAATTACATATCTCAGGTACTCAAGCAAGGAAAATTTTAGAGCAAGGAAAATTTCCACCAGAATGGTTTATGAGGCCTGAAATATCTAAAATAATTGTTGATAAAATTAAAAGAGGAGATGATGTTTTTGTAAAAGATGAATTGTCTCAAAAAAATACTAAGATTATATGGTTTACAGGTTTATCTGGTTCTGGGAAAAGTACTATAACTGAGATAATTACTAAAAAAATTAAAGAAATAGGAAAAACATTCATTGTTTTTGACGGAGATAAAATAAGAGAAAGTTTACATAAAAATCTTGGTTTTTCAAGAGAAGATATAAAAGAAAATAATAGATTAATTGTTGAATTGTGTAAGAATAACCTAGGTAAATTTGATTTTATATTTGTCCCAATAATCTCTCCTTTTAGAGAATCTAGAGAACAAGCTAGAAAGATTCTTGGAAATAACTTTATAGAAGTTTATTTGAATTGCTCGTATGAAGAATGTAAGAAGAGAGATACTAAAGGCCTTTATAGTAAAGCTGAATCTGGTCAAATTAATAATTTTATAGGTAAAGATATCTCTTATGAACCTCCTATAAATCCAGAAGCAATAATCTATTCAAGTAGAGAGAATGTTTTAGAATCAGCAGAAAAAATATTGTTGGTATTAGGTTTATCAAAAAATGTTTTAATATAAATTGAAATATATTATAGACACGTTTTTAAATATGATGAAACAATCCTAAATATGAGTATATCAATAAGCTTTGATGTTGAACCTGATTTGCATAGTGAAAAATTTTTAAGTATAACTGAAGGTATTCCAGTCATATCTAAAATTCTTAAAAAACATAATGTAAAAGCTACTTTCTTTACTACATGCGACTGTATTGAAAATTATCCTCAAATATTCAAAGAACTTGAAAATCAAGGACATGAAATAGCTCTACATGGTTATAGGCATACTAGGTTTGATGATCTTAGCACTGAAGAAAGAGATTTATCTATAAAAAAATCTATTGTTGTTTTTAAAAAATATCTTAAAGGTAATCCAAGAGGTTTTAGAGCTCCACAGCATTCAATAAATGGCCCTACATTCAAAGTTCTTGAAAAATATGATATTAAATATGATTCTTCTAAAACTCCATTAAATTTAATGCAGATTATTCTCTTTCCAAAAAGAATAAAAATGAATCTTTTCAATTTTTTCTCAAGACCTTATAAATATAAAATTGGAAAAGTATACGAGATACCTACAACCTCTTTTTTTCTTCCTTTTGTTTCCATTATAATAAGAGTATTTCCCAGATGGATGCAGAAAGGATATATGACTTTTATAAGAGTTTTATTCAAAGATAAAATATTTTATGCACACTCTTGGGATTTTATAAAAATACCTCGAAGTAGAATAGATAACGCTTATCCTCATATTAAGGTAATAAATAACTTTGATTTTATGATTGGTTACCTAAAAAGAACTGAAAAATTTGTTAAGATGGAGGAAATGATTTGAAAATACTTGAATTATGTCATTTCTCTGCTGGAGGGTGTGGTGTATTTGCAAGAGTGAAGCAAGAATCACAACTACTTGCTCAGAGAGGACATGAAGTTAGAATATTTTCTTCCAATAGAGAAAAGGGAACTAATAAAATTATTAGTGAAAATGATGTAATTGGAAAAGTAAAAGTAAAAAGATTTCCTGCATTTAAATTTGGAGGGGAAAGTTTTATGAGCTGGCATTTTGAAAAAGATGCTGAAGAATTTAAACCGGATGTTATAATTGCTCATGGATATAGACATCCACATACTACTAAAGCATTATTTCTTGCAGAAAAGATAAAATGTAAAGTATTCTTAGTTACTCATGCTCCTTTTGCAAGAGAAGATAATAGAAATTTTTTAAATAATACTGCTGTTTTCTTTTACGATTTATTTATTGGAAGAAGAACAATAAATAAATTTGATAAAATATTTGCTATAACTTATTGGGAATATTTATATTTGAATAAACTTGAAACAAAAAAAGATAAGATTGAATATATACCTAATGGTATTGCTATAGATTATTTTGCACCAGTTAAAGCTAAGAAAATAAAAAAGATAATTTATACTGGAAGAATTGCACCTATAAAAAATATTGAAGTTGTTATAAAATCATTAAATAAAATAAAAGATAAAGGGGTTAAATTTTACATTTTTGGACCTGCTGAAGAATCATATCTTAAAAAAATAAAGAAACTAATATCTGAAGAAAAGGTTGGTAATAGAATTAATATAAAATTGATTAATTATAATAAAAAAGAACATATTAGAGAACTTGATAAATCATCAATATTTATTCTTCCTTCTTTCAGTGAAGGTATGCCTCAATCTTTAGTTGAAGCCATGGCTAGAGAATGTATTGTGATAGGAAGTGATAATCTTGGAAATGCAGACATAATAAAATCTGAGGATAATGGATTTTTATTTAAAAATGATGATGAGAAAGATTTAGCTCGAATTATAGATGGAGTTATTGATATGAATTTAAAAAATATTTTAATGGTGAGAAAAAATGCTAAAGAGAAAGCTGAAAGATTCAAATGGAAAGAGATCATTGACAAAATAGAATCTTTCTTTTAATGTCAATATTATAAAAATCTTGAGCATCCTAAAAATAAGTGCTTTTCACATCTTTTTTCTGATTTTATTTCTGATTAATTGCTTTTACAAGAACCATCCTTGCGAATAAAGAAGGGTATATTTTTGCAATAAGGGCTATAAATTTATCCATCATTTCTACTAATCTTGAATACATACTTGTTCTGGACTGCCAAAGATAGTGAACTTCTAAAATCTTAAAATGCTTTGAGAAAAGAGATAAAATATCCTTGGCCCTTACTTTATGTATATGTAAATGCTTTTCTACAACCATAAATGCTTCATCCATTTTACCTTTTATACCTAAAAGAAAATAAATTCTCTGAACAAAATTGTAATCATTAGGCATTGAAAGAAATATGAGTGCTGAAGGCTTTGCTATTCTTTTTATCTCGAGTAGAACTCTCTCAGGATACATAGTATGTTCGAGAGTTTCAAGACAAACTACTATATCATAAGAATTATCTTTTATAGGCATTTTCCCATCATCTAAATTAAAGTTGTAATCGTGTCTTTTGTCTTTGTCAAAATAATAATATTTATCCTGATAATCCATACTGTTGTATTCTATATTTTGTGGAAGAAATTTCTTTAGAGTCTTATCTCCTGCACCTATTTCCAATAGCTTCAACTTATCTTTAGCATTTTTCAGACTATTTACAACTGGTTTATATTGATTTTCTGTTGAAGTAAAGCTGTATTTCATCTTATTGACTAATTATTACCCTTTAAAAAAGTATTCTGTTCTATCTTTTATATTTGCCCAGTAAAATCCTTGCTTTCTTAAAAAACATGATAAGCAAAAACCACAATGTATTTCTTTCTTTGGAGAATAACAACTGAAGGTTTTTTCTAAATAAACGTCCATATTATCTCCAAGAGCAATTATATCTTCTTTGTCTTTATCTATTAAAGGAGCAAATACTTTAATTTGGAAAGAACATGAAGATGAAAAAAGTAAATTTATTTTTTTAAGAAATTCTTTTGTTGTGTCTGGATAGGAATCCTTGCCTTCGCATTTGAAACCTATAAAAATGTCTAATTTTTTCTTATTTTTAATAAAAATAGATTCTGCTAAAGCTGAAGCATAACTTAAAAATATCAGATTTCTGCAAGGTACATACCATTTTTTTGATTCTTCAGATGTATCTTTTAAATTTTCTTTTTTAATTTTATTTATTTTCCCAGAAGTATTTATTAGAGAAGTTGAAAGATTTGCTAGTTCAGGTAATGCTATCTCTATAAATTCGGCGTTTATCTCCTTTGCGCAACTTTTTGAAGAGTTTCTTTCTTGTTCTAATGACTTTTGGCCATAATTAAAGAATAGAATTGTAATTGAAGAGTAATTTAATTTCTTCTTTACATAATGTGCAGTTACTACGCTATCTAACCCTCCTGAACATAAGACTAAGGCATTTTTACTCATTTTTATTCTAATTCAATAAGGTTTATAAGTTTACACTCATAAATCCAAATATGAATAAAAAAGCATTGGAAATTAAGAAAGGAGATAAAATTGTTGTCGGTGGAGAAGAAATGGAAGTTGAAGAGATTGAAACTTCAGATATGAGCAAACAAGGCTCAAAGAAAGTAAGAATGGTTGCTAAAAGAAAAAATGGTGAGAAAACAGTTATAATAAGGCCTGCAGACTATCCTATTGAGTCTAAAAAATAAAATGATTAATATTATTATTACTTCATATAAAGAACCTAAATCTACTCTGAAAGCTGTTGAAATATTTTTAAAACAGATTGGTAAGAAAGATAACTTAACTGTTGTTGATCCTTTTCCTGAAGTTGAAGAATATTTAAGAGAAAATATAAATGATAAAAGATTCAATTTCTTTCTTGACCCTGGAGAAGGAAAAAGCTATGCTTTGAACTTATTATTTTCTGAGAAATATTCAAATAATGATAATGATATATTCATACTTAGCGATGGTGATGTTTATGTCTCTGAAAATGCTGTGAAAGAATTAATTGTTAAACTTAAAAATAAAAAAACTGGATGTGTTACTGGAAAACCAGTAAGTATGGATTCAAGGAAAACTAAATATGGTTATTGGTCTAATCTTCTTTATAGTGCTATAGATGGAGTAAGAAAGAAACTTGCAAAAGAAAAAAAATTCTTTCAGTGTTCTGGTTATCTATTTGCAATGAGGAATGGAGTTATAGGAGATATTCCATTAGAAGTACCTGAAGATGCAATTATTCCTTATTTGTTTTGGAAAAAAGGATATTTTATAGATTATGCAGATAAAGCTGAAGTATATGTTAAGTATCCTAACAATTGGAAAGATTGGCTCAATCAGAGAGTTAGGACAATAAAAGCACATGAGAATATTCCTAAGTTTGCACCAGACATGCCGAGAACTAAATCGTTTTTTAATGAGCTTAAAACAGGAAGTATATTTGCTTTGACCTATCCTAGAAGCTTTAAGGAATTTTATTGGACATTAGAATTGTATTTTGCAAGATTATATATTTATATAAAATCATTCTGGGAAATGAAAAATAATAATAAATTTAATCCTGGTTGGAGAGAAACAAATATAGAGAGCACAAAACCTTTAGATTAGAGAAAGGTATAAATAGCTTTTCTAAGAGTTAATTTAATGAATAAACGGAGAGTTTTATTGGCAGGTGCACATTCAGTAATTGAACCACTTGGGCTTTTACACCTTGGAGGATTAGCTAGAGATATGGGTTGGGATAGACAATTTTCTTTAGTTAAAGGGCATGATTTTGAACCTTTATTTGAACAAGTTAGAGAATTCAAGCCAGATGTAGTAGGATTTAATACATATACTGGAAATCATTTACAAACTCATGAAGCTCTTGCAAGGTTAAAAAAAGATTATCCAAATGTACAGACAGTCATTGGTGGACCTCATGCAACTTATTTTCCTAGTGAATCTTTAAAATTTGCTGATTATGTTGTAATGAGTGAAGGCTTTGGTGCTTTTGAAAAAATACTAAAAGGTGAAGTTTCACCAGGAATATTGCCTATGAATGGAACGAGAAAATTTCCTCAACCAGATAGAGAAACATTTTATAATTATTCACCTGAACATGCAAAAAGCGATGTAAAAAGCGTTATTGGAGAAACTGGTTGCCCATTTAAATGTACATATTGTTATAATAGTAGTGGTGTAGCTGAAATATCAAAAAATGCTCCTACTGAAGTTATTGAACAATTAGTTAAAAGTCTTGGACCAAAAGCAAGATTATTCCCTAATAATGTGCGAAGTGTTGACGATATAATACAAGAAGGAAGAGAAGTTGCTGAAAAATGGCCTACAAAAGTTTTCTATTTTCAAGATGATGTTTTTGGAATTAATGCGAGACAGGGAGGTTCATTAGAAAATCTTTCAAAAAGATGGAGAGAAGAAGTAGGTATTCCTTTTCATGCACAAATGCGATGGGAAATGACTAAAGGAGATGAAGGAAATAGAAGACTTGACTTAGTGAGAGAAGCAGGAGGATTTGGATTAACTCTCGCCATAGAAGCAGCTAACCCTAGAATAAGAGCTGAAGTTCTTGATAGACTAATGCCTCAAACGATGATGTTTGAAGGTATGAAAAAAGTAAAAGATAGAGATATGAAAGTTAGAACTGAACAAATCACAGGTTTACCTTATGGTGCAACTAGTGAAAGCAGTCCTGTAAATCTTGAAGCAGACTTACAATTAATTGAATTAAGTGGTGAATTAAGAAGACAATCTGGAGGACCAGATATGGCTTGGGGTTCTACTTTTGCTCCATATATGGGGACTAAATTATATGAATATTGTAAAAGATTTGGACATTATGAAGCAGATAATAGTGATGTTCCCGATACTTTCTTTAAAAGTTCTGTTTTAAGATTTCCTAGAGAATGGGTTGGACTTAGATTAGAACAACTTAAGAATGATTCAAAGGTTTGGTTAGATGAAAATGAATTAGATAAATATAGAAAACAGAATGCTGAATTAAGAGGTTACTTTAATTTCTTTGCAGCCGTTCCAGAAGGAGATAAACTTGCTAGAAATTATTTAACAAGTAGTGAACCTTTTGGATATGAAAGATTGGGAAGAGAAACAGAAGAGCATTTAGCAAGACTTGCTGAAAGTGATGTTGAAGCTAGAAAAATGCTTGAAAGAATTAGTGAAATGAGATCAAATATTCCTACTGGAAATGGAAATGTTGGATTAATGAAAGATATTATCTATCTTACACCTATGTTTGCTTCTTTGCCTAAAGGAGATTTGGCTTTACAGAGAACTATTACATATGCTCGAAATAATGGAGAAATAGATGCTTTGAAATTTCATACATTATCAACAGCAGTAAGGCATAGTTTCTATGAAGATGTTTTATATGAGACGAGAGATTCTCCAATTGCATCTGGAATGAATGGTGGAAGAAAAATTGTCACTCCTAGAGATTATAGAGCAGATATTAAACAACCTGAAAGATATCCTCCTAAAGTTTGATTCTATTTATTCCTTTTAAGAATTCTTTCTATAATATTTGTTGTTGAAAGACCTTCTTCAAGTTCAAAGTTTTTGTACTCTCCTTTCCAAGAAGAAATAAACTCTTTTTCTTCTTTCATTCTTACTGAATCAAAGCTTCCGCCTTTTATATGCATATGAGGTTTTATTTTCTCTAAAAGTGCTAAAGGTGTATCTTCATCAAATATCACTACATAGTCTACAGATTCAAGAGCTGAGATTATTTCTGCTCTTTCATTCTGGCTTATTATTGGGCGATCTTTTCCCTTATTTCTTCTTATAGACTCATCGCTATTAAGTAAAACTATTAAAATATCTCCTTCTTTTTTTGCTTTTCTTAAAAGGTGGATATGAGCTAAATGAAGAATATCAAAACTTCCGTTGGTAGTCGCTATTGTCTTGCCTTGTTCTCTTGAATTTTTTACTATCTCTTCTATCTGTTTAATATTTTTAATTTTATCGTCCACAATTATGCAGAAATATTAAAGTATATAATTCTTTTGAATGAAAGGTTTTATAAGTTATTTTAATTGAGATTTTTATGAATCAAAGATTGTATTTCCTTGAAAGATGGGACGAAGCTGCAGAGAACTTAGGAATACCTCGATCTGCATTTCAGTCTGATGTAAAGGTAGTTAGTTCAGATTCTGCTAATGGATTTAAATTTGCAGTTATTCATAATCCTAATAGATTTGAAAGACCTATGCCTTCTAAAGAAAATGAGGTGGAGAAAGATTGCATTCTTTGTGGTGTATTGGACTTTACCGCACAAGAAGAAGTCAGAAATCTAAATCCTAAAAGTTCTTTAATAAATTATACTGTTGTAGCTAATAAATTTCCTACAATGAGAGGACATAGTTTAGCTATTGAAAATGGAGTTAAAAATAATGAGCGAGAAATATATTCAACAAAAAATTTAGGAAGATTTGGTGAAGATATGATAAAATTATTTCCATTTGCTCAAGAAAGGGGTCTTCAAGCATATCATAATGGTGAAGGAGCTGGAGCAAGTATACCTAGACATGAACACTGGCATTTTACTAATTGGAAGGATATTTATGATAAAGCAGGTAGTGTCTGCGGTTTTGATGATGCTCAACATGAAAGAACAAACACTTCAAGAGAAGTAGGCTTTGTTTCTAATTTTCCTTTTGCTCATTTAGTATTTAATGAAACTGATCCAGAGAGAATTGTTAATTTTCTTGACAGAATGGGAAAAGAATTCAATTCTAAATATGAAAGAGGTTTTGTTCCTCATGTAGTTTGCCAAGGAGAAAGAGGAATTTTAATTATTCCTTATAAAAAACATAATGTCTCTGGAGGTATTGGAAGCGGAGATGTGGCAGGACATTTAGTTTGCAAGACTGCTGAAGAGTTTGATAGAGCAGATTATAGATATTGTATAAATAGATTAGGTGAATCTTTATTTAAAAAAAATGAAATTAACTTAGAAGCATTGCTTTAGTTAATTTCTAAATGCTATTTTTTCAGCCATGCCTATTCTACTGTAGGGAATTGTTCTACTTACTTCTTTAGGTTGAAGGTTAAAATCTCCATCTCTCAAATTTCCTTCATTATAAGATGTGAATTTTATACCTGTTCTTGAAAATCCATTCACTTTACCTTCTAAAACTTTTAATTTTGTTTTGGCACTTGTTCCTTGCATTAAAACTAGTCTAAAATTAGAGTCAGAAGTGAAATCTTGCTGATCATATATAAAAATAGGCATTGCTTGAGGATGTAATTTATAATTCATAAGATTATTAAAAAAACTTAGAATTTAAGCTTTTCTATGCTATTTGCTTTTGAATTTTATAAGCTCTTTTTTTAATTCTTCAAAAGAAGAAACAATTTGTGTTGATGCTAAGATTATTGCTGATAAATATTCTAATGCTTGCTCTTTTGGCTCATCTGTCTTTAAGGCTATTCTTGGAATGCCTTTTGCATATGCATACCCTAACTCCCAAGCAGTACCTGCGCCAACATGGAAACCATCAAGACTTGCTATAACTAAATCAACATCCTTAAAACCTTCTATAATATCTCCTTCAAAAATCTTATCTATGTCTTTTATGTCTTTTGCCAGGCCAACATCTCTGTGAGGAAGGAATGTTGAGAAACCTATAGACTTGCAAATGTCATCTATCTTCTCAAGAATATCTATTTCACTTTCTGTATGAATTTTACCAGCTATGTATATTTTCATGTAAAATGAGAATTTAGATAATATTTAAAAGCTATGATACTTGGAGATTTTTATGAAAATATGTATCATAAAACTTGGAGCAGATGGAGACGTATTAAGAACTTTACCTTTAGCTAAAGCACTAAAAGATAAGCATAAAGATGCAGAAATAACTTGGATAACTAAAGGAGATGTTAAATCTCTAATTGATAATCTAAGTTATATACAAAATGTAAGTACTATTCCTTATTTCGGTCCTGATAAATTTGATTTGCTTTATAATTTTGATATTGATGAAACTGCTACTTCTTTAGCAGAAAATATTAGTGCAGACAAAAAATATGGTTTTGGAAAAGAAGGTGATTACCCTATTGCGTTGAATTCTGGAGCCTCTTACTACTTGAATACCTTATTTGATGATGAATTAAAGAAAAATAATGAAAAAACATATCAAGAAATGATGTTTATGGTCGCTGAATTGAATTATAAGAAAGAAAGGTATGAACTTGTTTTGAATGATGTTGATAAAAAATATGCTGAGAAGTTTAAATCTGAGAATGGTCTTGGAAATAAAAAAATAATAGGAATTCATATGGGTGCTTCCTCGAGATGGCCTAGTAAAGTCTGGGCTGAGAATAAAATTATTGATTTCATAAAAATTGCGAATAGAGAAAATTTTCAAGTTTTGCTATTTGGAGGGCCTAATGAAATTGAATCACATAAAAAGTTATCAAATAAACTTGAAAAAGAAGGGGTAAATATATTTAGAAATAATCCTAACAATACTAAAAGAGAGTTTGCTTCTTTATTGAATTTGTGCGATATCGCATTATGTTCTGATAGTTTTTCTTTACATGTTTCAATTGGATTAGGAAAAAAAACAATATGTTTATTCTTTTGTACGGGTTATAAAGAAGTTGAAGGTTATAGTATTCTAAAAAAGATTGTTTCTCCTTTAATGATGAATTTCTTTCCTGAAAAAATGAATGAATATAATGAAGAACTTGTCAATAGCATAGGTTCTAAAGAAGTAATGCAAGCAGTTAAAGAAATAGTTAAATCAAAAGCGTGATGTAGTTATCATCAAGTTTCTTGACATAGACAAGCATAAAAACCCTTTATTCTTTAATTTTCTATGAGTGAAGATATAACTATAGAACAAAAAAAAGAAAAATTAAAAGCTTTATTAAATAATCCTTATAAGATAGTTTTAGGAATGATTTTAGCTTTGGCAATAATTATTAGATTTTATTTTTATAATATTGCAAAAGACCAAGCTCACTGGTGGGATACTCTTGCTTATGGAGGACTTGCTAAAAATATATTATATGGAGTATGGAATGATAGCTCTTTTCTCGCTCATGAATCTATAATTAGACCTCCTTTATTACCTTGGTTATGGTCTTTACTTTTAAAATTTGGAGTTTCTGATGCTGGAACAATAATCTTTCTTGAAATAATACCATCCATACTTTCAGTATGGCTTATTTATTTAATTGCTAAAGAACTTTATAATGAGAAGGTAGGATTAATAGCTTCTTTTATAGCTTGTTTTTCATGGATATTTTTATTCTATTCTGTTAGAATAATGAGTGATGTACCTTCTTTGTTTTTTGCTCTTGCTAGTATATACTTCTTTGTTAAGGGATATGAAGAAATAAAAGTTAAAGAATTTGCATTATCAGTATTTTTCCTTGCTTTGGCAGTTATGACTAGATATTCCTATAGTCTGATTGCTGTCATATATATAATTTTCTTGATAGTTGTTCATAGACAGCATTTACTTAAGAAAAAAGGCTTCTGGATTGGAGGAATTATTGGAGCTATTCCTCTTATATTCTTTTTTATATTTAATATAATGAAATATAGTTCATTATTACCAGCTGGAAGCGTTTATAGTCAAAGCGCCAGTGAAAAGGCGAGTTTTGCATTTTATGTTCTTAATTTTTTAAACCCTATTCTCCAAGAGATATTATTAATAATTTTCTTACTGGGACTTTTATTAATTATATGGGAAATTTTAATAGGATTTGATAATATATCTAAAATAAAAAGAATAAGAAGTAATTTGTTTGGATTTCTTACGATATTTGCAGTTTTCTTTTTCCATATATTCATAATTAGAGCTGCTGAAGATAGATATCTTATGACTGCTATGCCTTTTGTTTTCATATTTATAGGTTTAGCTTTATTAGAAATATATAATTTTATTCAAAATTATTCTAAAAATATAGCTATTTTGTTAATTGTTTTTATATTATTTTTTGGAGCTTATTCACAAATATCCTTTGGCAAGGCTCTTGTTGATAGTAAAAAAGAATCTTATTCGCAAATGAAAGAAGCTTTTCTATGGATTAAAGATAACACTGCTCAAAATACGATTATAGGGGGAGATGGAATAGATCCCTATGTAATATTTTATTCTGAAAGAATACCTGCTGCTGATCGTGAAAATGAATCTATTCAAGATTATGTTAAAAGAATAGATTATATGGTTTTACATAGATTTGAGCATCAAACTTCAGAATTAGTAGAATATGTAAATGCAAACTCTGCTGGAGATAAAGCTTTGTTTACACCTGTTAAAGCCGTATTTTTTGATAAAACTCAAACTGAACCTGCAATCTTGATATATAAATTGAACAAGAATAATTTAATTGTTTAATAATAAATCTGAAAATCTTTTTTTACCCTTTAAAAAATAATCTAAGGCAATGCTTCGATTATATATTAAATTTGAATATTCTTCGTCAGAAACTTTTCTATTTGATTGAACAAACTTTCTTTTCTTAGAAAAATCTTTAATTAAAATTACTGGTAATGAAAAAAGACATGCTGCTAAAGGTAATGCTTTCTTTGTTGGAAAACGTATAGCTGATATTATTTCTAAAATTATCCTAATGGGTAGAAGTTTTATGATATTTAATATAGAATAATTCTTAAGAAAAACTAAAAGATGATTTCTAGTTATAAGATATTCTTTTTTAAAATTAACTTTCTCAGTATTAACTGAAAAACTACCTATATGGTATATAACTGATTTTGGAGAATATAATATTTCTTTTCCAAAAATATTAGCTTTCCAACAGAAATCCAATTCTTCGGCATACATGAATAAAGATTCATCAAAACCTTTTGATTTGATAAAAAAATCTCTGTTTGCTAGTATACATACACCACAAGCCCAAAAAATTCTTACAGAATCATCGTATTGCTTATTATCTTTTTCTATTGAATTAAATATTCTACCTCGACAGAAAGGATAACCATATTTATCCATGAAACCTCCAGCAGCTCCAGCATATTCAAAACAGTCTCTTTGAAAATAAGACTTTATCTTTGGTTGAACTGCTATACATTTCTTGTTTGATTTTATAGTTGAAAGCATTTCTGAAAGCCAATTTCTTTCAACTATTACATCATTATTCAAAAAAACTATATATCTTGAGCTTGCCTTTTTAGCTAATATATTAGAAGCTTCTGCGAAACCGATTGTCTTTTTAGTAAAATGTTTTTTTACTTTAGGAAACTTGCTATTTACGAGATTTATTGAATTATCTTGAGTGTTGTTAAAAAGTACATGTATACTTGCATCTTTATTGTTAGAGTATATTGAAGACAAACATTCATCAATTATTTTCTCTCCGTTAAGATGTATTATTAATATATCTACTTTTTCCATTATTCAGTCATCCTATGATTTATCTTTAAAAATTCAGGTAACAAATCGTATCCTCTGACTATGTCTTTAAATGGAGAATTGATTATTCTTAATCTTATAATTGCAAAAAACATTTTAAGAGAGGTCTTTACAACTTTTAATTTTGAGTCTCCTTTATCTTCCCAGCTGGTAGGATGTTCTTTTACTTTAAAATTATATTTTTTACATAAATATAGAAGATTAACATCAAAAGCCCATTGAGTTATCGATATTTTTTTTATTATTTTTTCCATTGATTCTCTCTTAAAAATCTTTGCACCGCATTGTGTGTCTTCATAATCCATTAAAAATAAAGATTTTACTAAAAAATTGAATATTCTACTTGCTACTCTTCTTAAAAATGACTGCTTCTGCGAAATTACTGAATCTGATATCCATCTACTACCAATTATACCATCATAATCTTCGATATTGTTTATTAAATCATAGAAAGCTGCTGGAGAAGTAGACATATCTGCATCTATAAAACCTATTAATTGATATTTTTTTTCTAATGAATATAAAAATCCTTGAACTATGGCGTAACCTTTGCCTCCAGGAGTAAGATTAAGATATTTTATTCTTTTATTTAAATTACTATATATCTTTACTATTTCTTCTGTTCTGTCTTTGGTTGCATTAATAACTACTAATATTTGATAATCTAAATTGGACTTCTTTCTTTTTGACTCGAAATAGTCTGAGTAAGCTTGAAGGGTTGAACCTATCCTTTTCTCTTCATTATATGCTGGAATTACTATTGACAAACTTTTTTTCTTTTTCATTTGTTAAGCATGAATATTGAGCCTATTAAAAATATTATGTTTGAAAAGAGAAAGGCTAATGCATAACTCATAAGAGTATTATGAAAAGTTATAAGTAGAATTAATTCAATAAGAAGAAAGATTAAGAGATACCTATAACCTGATGTTTTGCCTTGAGAAAGCTTATAGTATAGAATAAGACTTGTTACTGCTAAAGAACTAGTCCCTAAACCTAATATTATCAAAATTGATGAAACTTCTGGAATTGCTCTCCCAGATATAATCTGAACTAGTAAATCTGGAAATAAAGCCATGACTACAAGTGCGCAAGTAGATAATAATAAAATTAAAATTAGAGATTTAATAAAGCTCTTTTTTGAAGACTTTCCATCAGTCGTATTTCTAGCAGTGATTGGGAAAAGAACCTTATTTATTGGCTGAACACCTATAAAGATGATTATTGCTATTGTAGAAGCTATAGCATATATGCCTGCTGAAATATCATCGAAAAAGTATCCTGCAAATAATACATCTAAATTGAAAAATCCTATTAATACGGTCGTAGTAATAAGAACAGGCCAGCCATAATTTCTTATTCCGGATAATTCAACTTCAGATTCTTTTGTCAAAAGTACTTTCTTAAGATAGAATAAAGATATGAAAAAGGAAATTATAATTCCAGCTAGAACTCCTCCTATTGCACCATAAACTTTCCATCCTAATAAGACTAGTACTAGAGAAATAATTACTTTAAACAATCCTTCAGAAACTATTGATAGGCCTAGTGCATAAAATCTTTTCTGACTTTGAATAATCCCTCTCGGAATTGCAGCTATCATTGAACAAGCTAAAAATATTCCGGTTAAAAGTAAAAGAGAATAAGGTATCTTGAAAACTATACATATTACTATGGATAATAGCAGAAAAAGAAAAAATACTGTAAATACAAAAGGCTTTATCTTTCTAAAAGATTTTATTAGTATTCCTTTTAGTTTTGATTCTTTTGATTCTGTGGAAGAATATTTAGTAATTATGGTTTGCATAGATTCCATTAAAACTCCTCCAAAATATAGAAAAACGAAAACTCTTTTTAATAACCCAAAGTCTTCAATTGAAAGCGTGCGAGCCATTAAAACCTGATAAAGGAAATTAAGAAAATTAAAAAACCCTATAAGAAGCAATAATATTATACTACCCTTTAAAATAGGATTTTTCAGATTTATCATTCTAAACTAATACTCCTGCTCTGAATATTATTAAACCTGTTATTATGACTAGAATTTGGAATAACCAAATTAATCCAACAACTTTCTCTTCAGTTGGTTTAATATCTACTTTTTTTAAAAGATATATTGCCAAATGTTCTAGACCATATATTTTATCATAAAGTAAATCTAAAGACCCATCTGGTAAAGGCTTACCAAAAGATTGCTTAACTAACTTACCACGAATCTTTAAAATAGTCTCTAAAATATATGGTATAAAGAAGAAAACTGCTATTTTTTCAAAATTTCCTAATATAGCAATTATAGCTATTAATCCTCCGACTGAGTAAGTTAAAGAATCTCCTGGGAAAACTCTTGAAGGAAATTGATTATATTTTAAAAAACCAAGTAACGAAGCTATCATTATTAATGCTACAATTGCAAGCCAAGAATTTCCCGTATTTAGAGAAACAAAAGCTAAAGCAGATAAAAGAATTATTCCTTGACCTGCTTCTAAGCCATTAAAACCTGCAAGAAAATTAAAAGTAGTTGTTGCCCCAATTATTCCTATAGGTATAATGATTAACGGATATAATATTCCTATATCTATTGCACCTATAAACGGGATATTTACTATGCTCCTTCCGGCATTAATTGCTATCAATGGAATTGCGGCTAATGCTACCATTATTATTCTTGAACGTTTTGAAAGTCCTCCTTGTCTCCAACCTAATAAATCATCTATTAAGCCAATTCCAGAAAGGATTAATATTACTACGAGAGTTGCGAATAATTCTACAAGATATTGTTGAGAATTTAGTATAAATACTCTATAAGCTATGAAAAGAAGCGTACCTATCAAAAAACCGAGTAAAGTTATTATTCCACCTGAACCAGAAACACTAGTCTTATAATTTTTATTCATATCATTCCAAACTAATCCTATTTGTCTAGATTTTCTCATCCAAAAAGGCATAAGAAGCAAGACTACTATAAAAGAAACTATGATTGGAATAAATAGTATTTTTTCAGTTAACATTTTAGAATTGAATATCCTTTGAAGGATAAGTCGTATTGAGATAAGCAGGATTAGCCTCTACATTTGAAGGGTAGTTAACACCCCATATTCTTATTGGGCCTCTTAATCCTCCTCCTGCAAGAACAAAATCAGTTTTTATTAGATTTGCTCTCTTTAAATCACGAATTAAGAAATCATCTTCTGAATGAACTAATTTGAAGAAATTATTGTCTTCTTCATAAAGATAAAGTCTTGCAAGCTGAGATTTTACTGTTTTAGAAGAAAGATAAAGCATTGAACCAGTATTATCTATTGCTTGACCATTGAAAACTGGTAGCATGAAAATGCCTGCTTCTAAACCTGATTTAAAATCTATAAATGAATCTTGATATCCATATCTTAAAGGAAGATTATATTGATTATTTTTATAAACGAATATTCCTCTTGGTTGCGAAAGTATCTTTCCATCTTTGCTTAATTCTACTGTTACTGCAGCTAAACCTGCTTTGCCCTCTGGTAAAAATATTTTTGAACCATTTTCTTCATAAATTATATCTCCATCTAAAGCCATGCCTGCGTTATAGATATATATAGTTCCATTCTTGGTCTCTTGTTTTTGAGAGGAGTCTCTTCCTAATGTCGGTATATAACTTCTTCTATCATATTTAGGATCAGAACCTATAGATGAAAATGCACCATATTTTCCAATATCTGTTGAGTCTATGAGAAAATGAGTTACATTATGAGTGTATAAAAATTCTAAAGATTCTTTATCACTTGTACCTGTAAGAGCATATCTTCCCATTAAATAATTCCAATAGCTTATTGCGTTTCCTCCATCTAAAACTGTAGCCCTATTTCCTATTGACTGAAGCCAATATCCATAATCCCACCAATGAGCGAAAACAGCTTCTTGAGTTGTATTTGCTCTAACCCAAGACATTGCAAGTTGCCATTGTTGATTATAAATATTTGGAGCATAATTCTTGGCAGTATTATAAGTTTCATTGTATAATACATAACCTGAGTATAATGTAGAAAAGATGATTATCACTGCTAAGAATAAACTTACACTTTCTTTTGCACTTCCCTTATCCTCTAAGAAATTGTAAAAAGAAGTTACTATTAAATAAGAAATTATTATAGATACTGGAGGAACTAACACCATAATAAGTCTTACTGCTCCTCTTGTGGAAGTTATACTAAGAATAAATAAAACAAGAAGAAGAATTATACCAAAATCTAATTCTTTTAATTTTTCATGAAATTGATTTTTATAAGATAAATGATATATGTAAATAGATACTCCTATTAATATTAAAAATCCTATAAGATATATTGTTAGACTTATTAAGTTAGTTCCGTTAAGAAAATGGTCTGGCTTATATCTGCTAAAAATTAATGATAATAAGAATAAAGTATAAGCTGAAGTTATTATTATTTTATGTTTCTTATCGAAATGTCTGAATAAGAAATATACTAAAGTTATGGATCCGAAGAAAAATAACCAGAAAAGTAGAGGAATGAAGGTAAGGCCGAAAAGATTTGGCCCGAAACTTCCAGCCCATTCATTGAAAAATGGCTGACGATTTTCTGCTACGGTTACTCCTAATCTGCTAGTAACTGGAGTTATTAAGTTTCCTTTAATTTCTGCAAGTCTCTCTATTATAAATCCAGGGCCTAAAAATATCAAAGATAGAATTAATCCTAATACTAATACTAATAAAGCTGAAACAATAGGTTTTGGAACTGAAGATAATATGGTATTTTCTATAAAAGGTAATTTTCTATAAGATATAAACATCTGAACAAAAAAAGATAATATTACAAATAATAAAATCAATTGGTGAATTGAAGTGAAAAAACTTATGAAAGATAACCTGTTTGTGAATGGAATAACTAAAGAGAAAGTAGAAACTACCCAAATTATTGGAATTAAAATATTAGTATTATTTATTTTATTTAAGAAAAATGCTATAAGCATTGAAACTGTTATTGTGTAATAAACATAAATTACTCCACCCCATATTAAAGTCATGGCTGCAGTTGAAAGGCCCGATAAAAGAGCAAACAATATATTTAATTTGATATTCTTAGATTCCCAAGCAAGAAGGAAAAAATAGAAAGTTAAAAACATAAAGAAAAAAGCTGCTGATTCTTTTTCAGGAATGCCTGCTATTGTTCTAGGAAGCAAAGCTGGAATTATAGATAAATAAAAAGCTGAAAGCAAAGCAACTATATTTGCTTTTTTAATACCTAAAGAATAAGTGAATACTTTTCTTGCAAATAAGAAAAATGAAATTACCGTTAAACCAAACATAAATACTGGAAAGAGTGCTGAAGATTGTTCAACTGATGTGCTTCCAAATAAAGAAGCTACTTTATGAAAATAAGCCATTAAATAAGGTAGGAAAATTAATTCTCCTTTAGTTTCAAAACCTAAAGGCACATAACGCATTGAATCAATTGCAGTTAAAGCACCATTTTCAACAATTTCCTTTGCCCATCTCGTAAAAAGCCAAGGATCTAAGTCTGGACCTAAAGCCCAACCTCCTGTTGAAATATCTCTTAATCCTGAAATATTAAGAGAACGTATCCAGCATGCAAAAGAAAATAATAGGGCTAATAAAGCATAAATAAGCCAATTAGATTTTAATTTTAAGAAGTTTAAAGCTTTCTCTTTTTTCTGTTTAAGTAATAATTCTTCTGATGAATTGTCCATAATCAGATGACTAAAAAGCAATATATAAAGGTTTCAGAATAGCCTAGGAGTAAGATAAACTTCCATTAAAGCAGCTATAAATAATACAATTAAACCTAAAATTATTAAATTTAATGAATCATGTAAAACTTCCCAGAATTTTTCTGTACCTATTTCATGCCTTACTACTGCTACTGAGACTAAGCCTCCTGCTAAAGCAACTATAAAGTAAGCTAAAATTTCAGGTATTCCATGTATTAGATATCTTGAAAGGCCTATATGTAATTCTGAAATTTTTGATTGTGTAAATATCCCTACGGCAGCAGAGATGACTGAAGCGTTCCAAGCGAGAATGAAAATAACTCCTGCTCCAAAAACAAGCGAAAAAATTAGAGTGAAAATACAGACATAAACGTTATTAGCAAATATAAGAAATAATCTATCTGTGCCTGCTACTTGTCCTGTAGCCGTTACTGAATTAGTTATCCCGTATTGATTTACACAATCTTGAAAATTAGTTGGACGATTTATCATACAGAAAGTCTCAATTTGAGCAGCAAAATTTTGATTTGAAGAAAGAGCTATATACCAAAATGAAAAGGCTACTACGAATCCTATAAATAAAAACATAAAAGCGTAAAGGGCATTTGCATGTTCTCCTAATAATGTAATAGAGCTCTTTTCTTCAGAAATTCTTGATTCTTCTAATTTTAATGTGTAATAAATGAAAGGTAGAGAGAACATAACTGTAAATGTAACTATTAATATTCCGGAATATCTTGATAAAACAGCATCTTGTGCAAAAACCCATTCAACTAATAAGATAGATAGACTTGCGTAGAAAGCTCCTACAAAAAACATTTCCCAAGGTCTTCTCTCAGCCTTTTTAGGATTAATTAGCATTTCTAACATTTTTATCACCTCTTAGTTAAAAGTAAAATATTAACGCGCTTATATAGTTTTTTATGATGCCTTTATTTAAAATATTCTGGAGAATAATAACATCTTTTCTCACAAACATTAGAATCTGATGGAGTTGATTTAAATATCTCAGTAAGATTTATTCCTGGGTGAATTGGGTCGCGTGAATTTCCACAAGATTCGTAACATCCCTTATTTTCAAAACAATTTATCACGAATTTAAGTTCATCTATATTTTTTACTCCTCCTGCATCCCTTATGGGATTTTCTTTTGCTTTATCATTACATTCATCATATTTTTGAAAATATTTTGCTTTAGCATTAGCATTTTGATAATAATATGTTCCAAAAATTAAAAGTGCTAAAATAGTCATTACAATTATTGATATTTTAAAATATTTGATATTTTTTTTAACCATATTAATCTTTTACTTGAATAGTATTTATTAAAGAGTTTAAAGAATTTATGTATAAATCCATTTGATTTTGTAAATATTCTCTTGCTTCTGAGAGTTTTTTTATTTGTCCTTTCACAGTTTCTTGTACACTCTCAGGAGATTTATTAATCATTATTCCTTTTCCTACTTCTACTAATAAATTTTTATCCTTTAATTCAGTATTTACATATACTCCTTTCCCTATAGAGGAAAGTATTTTCTTTTCATTTGATTTTGAAAAACTATCTAAATGGCTATTGAAAGCTGAAAGTTCAGAAATTTGATTTTCTATGAACTCTAAATGCTGTTCTGCTTCCCTCATTCCATTCTCTAAAGTTTGTGCCTGATTAATCTGTTCTGGGCTCATTTCCATAGAATTATATTGAAAATATGAGTTTTAAATCTTATGAATTTGAAATTTCTAAAACTGATAATCTTTCCATAAATAACTTCTTTGATTCTAAGATTTTAAATCTAAAATCTAAACTTTTTATCTTTTTCTCTATTCTTTCAAAAGGCGATAAAGAGGATATAATTAGGAGAATAAAACCATTCTTATTTATATGATTTTTTGCTTGATTTAAAAATTTTAAAGTTAATTCATCTCCTCTATTACCTCCTGAAGTTATAATGCTTGTTTTTTTATCTTCTAATTTATCTTTGGGAAGATAAGGGGGATTAAATATTATTAAATCATATTTCTCTTTAATATTTGAGAAAAGATTTGAATGAATAGCAGTTATGCCTAAAGAAGAGATATAATTAACTGCCTTTTTATTTATGTCTGTTGCTAAAACTGATTTTGCACCTACTTTTTTTGCAGAGATTGCTTGTATACCTGAACCTGAACCAATATCTAAAACATCTTTATTCTTAGAATATTTAATTACGTATTTTTGTAATAAAAAAGAATCATCGCTTGGTTCATAAATTGATTTATCAATCATACTAAGATAAGGAATTTAATATTTTTTCTTTAAATATTATTAATATTATAAGAAGAGCGATTAATATTGTAAATGTTGCTATCAATCCAATTACTATTTTCTTTTTATTTCCTTCTAACTCGTTTTCTTTATTTGGTTGTAAAATATTATTTGAGGTCATAGATTGTTGTCCTACTTGAGGTATATTTGATTTTATAGTCGGTTGATAGATTGGAAATTTTGATTGTAAATCTTTCACTGAATTAGGATTAGTCATAACAGTCACTCCTGAAGATAATTCTGTAGCTGCTTCTTGAACAAGTCTAGGATTATATCCTGCATTAATAAAAGATTGAACTGCTTTATCAAGAGATTGCCCTCTTTCTAAAGCGTTTTTTAAACCTCCTAATATTTCATTGTCAATCATAAAGATAAATGGCCTCCATTATCTAATAAATGTACCGATTTATTTCGTTTATATCCCATTTCTTCTGCTAATGATGCTCCTGCCTCTCTTTTTTTCAACTCGCCATGCGAAGGTATTACATGTTCTGGTTTTGTTAGATTAATTAAATCTCTTAAATCTTCTTTTCCTCCGTGTCCCGATACATGAATATTATCAAAAATTCTAACCTGTTTTTTCTTTAGTCTCTTTTCTAGTTCGGCTCTTGATAGTTCATTAATCGGGGTAGGTATTGTTTTTGAAGAAAATATTATATCATAATCTGAATTTAATTCTAAAGGTAATTGATTTCTTGATAATCTATCTAAAATAGAACCCGGTTCACCTTGATGTCCTGTGCAAACAATAATATAATCCTTTTTGTTTTTATTTATTTGTTTAAGAAATTTTTCCATTTTATGTCTATATGTGAGAGATTTTACATCTTTCATGAATGGTGCTTTACCTATGTTAGAAGCAGCAGTAACATATTTGTTTAAACTTCTTCCAAGAAATATAACCTGTCTATTCATTCTTTTTCCTAGTTCTGCTATTGTTTTTAATCTTGATATGTGTGAAGAAAAAGTTGTAATTATTATTCCTTTATTTGAATTGTCTGTTGTAAATAAAACTTCTTCAAGAAGATTTTTAGCTATATTCTCTGAAGGTGTTTTTCTATCATCTGGTGCATAAAGACAATCTACTATCAATGCTTTGACTCCTATCTTTGCTAATTCTTTCAATCTAGAATAATTTGGTTTATCTCCGAAAACAGGAGTGTTATCTAATTTATAGTCATTTCCGTATAAAATTATTCCTTCTGGAGTGTGAAGAGCAATTATTGCAGATTCTATAGTTGAGTGAGTCATATTAATGAATTCTGCTTTGTAGGAATTTTTTCCTTTAATTGTAAAACTTTGATTAGGTTTTAAAGGAATTAATCTATTTGGAATTCTTTGATTTGAATCTTGCATTAATACTTTTAAAACTTCTATAGTATAACTTGTTCCTAAAACTGGGGCTCGGTATCTAGGGCCTATATAAGGGACTCCTCCAACATGGTCTAAATGTGCATGAGAAATCAATAAAGCTCTAACTTTATTTTTTAGATTATGCTTTTCTAAATATAAATCATCAGGTAATGCTCCTAAAGAACGCATACCTTTCTCAGTAGGAATTTTTTCTCTTTCTTCAACGCCTACTATTGCTGGAAGAAAAAGACCTGCATCAAAAATAATAACATCTTCTCCAACTTCAACGACAGTCATATTTTTACCTACTTCATCGTAACCTCCTATTGCATGTATCTTCATAAATTTGAAAGTGAAAGCGTGTTTAAATAACTTGTTGGATAAACAGTACGATATTTCTTCGTGCTTTGGATGCTCAAGATTCTTTCAGAATCTTGACATAAAAAAGTAGACAAAGGATAATAATAAAAAGCAGTCTTCTTTGTATATAATATGAAATTAAAACAGAAAGCAAGTGCAAAAATGCATAGACGTTATTTACTTATATCTGGAGTTGAAAAGAAACTTATTGAGAAGATTATATTAGATTATATGGGTATATTAGGATATGCAAGTGCTGCTCCCGTATTTGTTAATGATAAAAATTTGGGAGATGAAAATATAATCCTTGCTGTTGAAAGAAAAGCTTTGGAAAACATAAGGGCGAGTTTTGAAATGTGTAATGAAAAAGTTAAAATATTAAGAGTTAGTGGAACATTAAAAGGATTGAAGAAATGAAAAAAACAAAGGGGCAAATACAGATGAGTTTTGGGATGATTTTCTCAATTATAATTATAATTGCTACAGTTGCTGTTGCATTTTATTTTATACAAAAATTCTTAGATAGTAGTGATTGTGTGATTTTAGGAGATTTTAAGTCGAAATTACAAGAAGATATAGATTCTGCTTGGAGGTCACCAATAGCACAAAAGAAATTTGTTGGAAGTTTAACTAGAGGAATAGAATCTGTATGTTTTGGAAGCATTAAGGATAGAGTTCCTGGAACTAATGAAAATGAATTTCAAGAATTTAGTTATTTAGTTGATAGTGATAAAAACCTTTTTTTATATCCTAGTAATGAAGCTTGTAATGGAAGAAGTGCTGTATTAAAACTTAAAAATGTAGATTCAAAAGGATTCTTCTGCAAGAAAGTTGTTAATGGTAAAATTGAGTTTAATATTATAAAAGAATCTGCTACTCAAGCATTAGTAAAAGTAAAGGAATAAAAAGCAGGAGTTCTTGTAAATTTAATGAACGGAAAAAGAGGATTTGAGTTTAGTTTTGCGTGGCTTTTTTCTATAATTATTGGAGGAGTTATAATTTTCTTGGCTATATATTTTTCAACATCTTTAATAAACAATGAAGCAAAAGTCCAAAATACTCTTAATGCTAAAGATCTTGAAATCCTTCTTCAACCTATTGAAACACAGAGTTTTGAGAGTAGCATTAAGCCTAAAGTTATAGAGTTTCCTGATGAGACTAAAATTGATATAGATTGTTCTTATCAAAGTCCTTTTGGATATTCAAAAGTCAAAACATCTACAAGACAAAGAGTAGGAGATGAATGGCAGGAAGGAGGAGTTGGGACCACAATAAATAATAAATATTTGTTTGGAGAAAAGTCTCTACAAGGTAAAGAATTTCAAATATTCGCTCAGCAATTTACAATGCCCTTTAAAATTGGAGATTTGACTTTTATTTGGAGTAAAGATTATTGTTTTGTTAATTCTCCTAATTATGTAAAAGAAGATTTTTCTTCATTAGATATTAATAAAAGTATAAAATTTGCAGATAATATTGGAGGATGTGAAGTTAAAAGTGAGAAAGTGTGTTTTGGTTCTGCAGAAAGTTCTGGTTGTAACATAGTTGTTGATTTAAATTTAGAAAGAATCAAAAAACAAGGTAGATTTGTTTATTATAAAGGTCCTTTAATTTATGGAGCTATATTTTCTGATGTAGATAATTATGATTGTAATATTAAAAGAATTATGCTTAAAGCTGGAAGTTTATCAGGAGTTTATTATGATAAAAGTAATTTGATAGCTAGTAGGTCTAAAGAAAGTTGTAGTGTTGAAATGCAACCTCTACTTAAAAATTATGCTAATAAAGCTAATTTAAATTCTAGTAATATGCAAGAAATTTATATTAATTTTAATGAAATGTATAAATTAGCTGGAGAATTAGATAATTCTCAAAGTAGATTGATATGCAGTCTTTGGAAAGAGGAGTTTAAAAAATGAGAAAAATAAATAATAAAGGACAGCTAAAAATACAAGAGATGGCTTTTGTGCTTATTGCTTTTATGATTTTTTTCTCTTTAGTAGGACTGTTATTTTTAAAATTTAGAATAGCTGGAATACAAAATTCTGCTGAAGACAGTAGAGAAGAAGTTGCAAGTAGACTTGCATTAGTTCTTGCTTCTACTCCTGAACTAAATTGGGCTGAGTGTACTGGATGTATAGATTTAGATAAAGCCATTATTTTGAAAAATAAAAGCGAATATAGACAATTATGGAAATTAGATTATTTTTCTATTAAGAGATTATATCCTGTTCAGAGTGTTGGTGAGTGTAGTATTGGAAAATACCCTGATTGCGATAGTATTACTTTAGTAAATGGTAATAACTTTGGTATAACTTCCAAAGCATATGTATCTTTATGTAGATATGATTTTGTGCAAAATAGAAAGGTTTGTGAGCTTGGAGAGATATATGTATCTGGAGGTAATGTTAAAAATGGTTAAAAATAAGAAAGGGCAGGAAGAAATGGTTGGTTTTGCTTTGGTAATCGTTATTGTAGCTGTTGTTGGCTTATTGCTTCTTGGTTTAGCTATAAGATCTGGAGATAATGGAGAGAGTAATGATAATTATGAAATAAAACAGTTTTTAGATGGTTCTATGCATGTTAGTAGTGAATGTGCCTTAAGAAGCAATATAGATTATGCTTCAGTTAGCGATTTAGTTAGAGAGTGCTATAGGAATAATGGTAAAGAGTGCTTATCTTCTAAGGAAAATGTATGTCTTGCTCTTAATAAGAGTTTAACAGGCATTATTGAATCTGGGCTTAAGATTGGAACAGATAGGCCTAATAAGGGTTTTATAATGAATATAAGCTTTGAAAGCAAGGATAGCACAAGTATAAGCTTTCTTGAGCTGAAAAAGGGATTATGTGACAAAGATTACACTGCTGGAGAGTATCTTATACCTGAAGATAGAAATAAAGGAATTATTGTTGTTAAGTTGAGTTTATGCAAGTAACTATAATTTAATAGAAATAAGTATTGAATCAACAACTAATACAGGTTTAAGCCTTTCTCTTTTACCTGTTTTCTCTGAAACCATGTCTATAAAGCCAAAACGCTCTAAAAGCTTAATATCTGTAGAAACTGCTTTGAAATCTCTCTTTAATATTTTAGCTAAATTATATATGGAATTGGGCTTTTTCTCTTTTATTACATGTAAAATTTTAGCTTTCTCATTACTAAGCAATCTTCTTAATGAAGTTAAACCTTCAAAATCATACTCTTCATCATTACTAGTCCATTTTTTAAAGAAAGTGTTGAAAGTGCCTGATTTATCGACGATAAAAATTTCTCTTGTTTTAGTTTTTTGCGCCATATGTTATATATGTTAGATTATTACATATATACAAATAATAGTATTATATAAATATATGTTTTATTTAGACATATATTATCTTATCCGTTAGAATGATTATTTTTAATTACCTAAACAAGTGTATTCACTATGATTTACACCACAAGATTTATAAGGTAAGATAGTAGGTTGTTTGTAATCACCACGTTAGTGCGAAATTTAAGGGCATAAGTTTTTAAAGGGTTTTTCCTTTTGTCATATTACTCTAATAAGCTTAGAGTCACGTGCTTTATGCCCTAAACGTAAAGCATATATGGCGGGCTTCGGCCTCTCGAAAGGGGATCCTGAGGGATTGCCAATGACTAAAAAGCTGAAAGGGGGTTTAGAAAAAAGATGAAATTTAACTTTAAGAAGATTGCATCTGTTCTTGCAGGAACTGTATTGATGAGTTCAACCCTAGCTTTTGCTGCTGCTGCAAACTATCCAGCTCCATTCATAAAGAGTGGTAATGCTGATGTATACGTAGTATATGGTAGTGCGCCAGGAGCAACATTTGATGTAGTGGCTGTATCTGATATTACAAGAAACTTGCAATTAGGCTTAGCCAAACAGACAGCAACTTCTGGAACAAGTGGAGCAAGTACCAGTGCATCTGGAGAAAACTATCCTCTTTTCACTAGTTCATCTGAATTGTTTTTAAATAATAGTTTGAATAATGTTGTAAAGACATTAACACCTACTGAATTGCCAACAATCTTGGCAGACGGAACGTTTGATGGAAGTTCAACAGCAACCTATGAACAAAGAATTATTCTTGGAGATTATCCAGTAGTAAACTTTGCAAAACAACCAACTGATGACGATGATCCGCAATATGGTTTAAGACTTGGAACAACAGTCGGAAGCCAGTATTTGTATAACGCAACAGTCACATTCGACCAAAACGTTAACTTTACACATGCTGATTCAAAAGGTCAAGAGATAGAAGTATTCGGACAAACTTTTACAATAGGCTCTGCAACAACAAGTACTAAACTTATTTTGTTCAAATCATCTGAAAAGATATACTTAGATTCTGAAAGCAATCCTTCTCAAACTGTTACAGTTGCGGGTAAGGAATATACTGTATCTCTTGTAGCTGCTACTGATACCAGTGCAACTGTTAAGATTACAGATGCTTCAGGAAAGAGTGAACAAAAAGAAATAAATGAAGCTGCCTCAAAGAAAGTCAATGGAGTTGAAGTTGGCATTAATAGTGCTGATGAATCAACAGCATTGAACAAATTGACTGCTGAAGTTATTGTTGGAGCAGATAGAGTTACATTACAGGACGGAGGAGCTATGAAAATTGGTTCTGACGAAGATACTGTTGATGGAACTTTAATTGAATTCAGAGATAATAGTGGTTCAAGAACAACTTATACAGGAAACGTAACTAAATTAACTTTCCAAGCTACTGCTAGCGAAAGTGATGAAGATGCTATAGTTCCTGGAGGTTCATTCGTAGACCCTATATTTGGTTCTTTCAAAGTTGACTTTAGTGGTATTAGTACTGCTACAGACGCAACTTCAAGAGAAAAAATACAAATCAAAAACTCTGGAAACGACAAGGCTACTGTAAAATTCACTAACTACGACAATGTAGAAAAAGTAATTGAATTTGCCTATAACAAGACAGATTCTGCTAGTGGATTAATGCAACTTGCAGATGCTGATGGAAACTTAATCGTAACAGCTGAAAATCAGCCGGTTAACAAATCATTTTATGTTGTCCTTGCAAACAAGGATAGAGGAGGATTATATGAAGTTACACAACTTACAAATAGTTCATCTTCAACAGCAAGTGATGATGAGTTAACTTTGAGAAATGTCTTTACAGGAGCAACTACAGACGCAAAAGCTAGTACTGAAGGTTCTGGAACAATAACAGTTGAAGGATTGTCATTTACGTATACTTATGTTTTCCCTCAATCAACAAATGATAGAGCTAAAACAGTTACGTTTAACTATCCTGAATCTACTGCTACAGGTGATAAAGTCTACTTCCCAACCATTAAAACTGGAAAAGGAGCTAAAGTAGCATTTTACAAACCTACTCTTATCAACTTGACAAGAGAAGGATTATCTGGAGCTGATATCTATCTTCCAAACGGAGATGGATATACTCAAGTAGATGTTGAAGTCGCTGGAAACTATTCATTCTCATTTGATGCGAATGGAAACGTTTCATTATCTGGAAACGGCTCTGTTGCAGCACAACAATCCGCTGGAGTTACAGTAGGGCAACTTACATATAACTTTACAAACGGAAATGGAACTGCAACTGGAGTTGGTGGCGGATCAAAGCCTGACGGAACAACTGTAAGAGGACAGAACGTAACAGAACTATTTTTGGTTTCTCCGGAAGGAGGAAACATACTTAGACCTGCTGTTGTTATCTTTGAAGAAAAGGATGATAGTAGTGTCTATAACGCATTAGTAGTTACTCTTGACGCAGGATATGACGGAGACAGCGCTGGCTTAGGTGTTAGCGATGTTATAAGAACATATCAAGCTGATGGAAACGGTGCAAATGGTGGAAATGAAATTCAGTTAGAAAGTAACGATGATTTGTATGAAGATGCAGATCTATTTGGTGCAATATCCCAATTAGATAAAGCTGATAGCGACCAAACAGTTGCTGTAATTAGCTATCCTGACAACCAAATACAAGCATATGCTTATATAGCTGAAGAATCTGCTGCTATTACCACTGACTCTGGATCTACTGGTTCTGGAAGTGTTAAGGAACTCGGTTCTGTAATTGTATTAGATTCTGAAGTTGCATCATTACCTTCTAAGAACTTAATTGTTGTTGGAGGTTCATGTATCAACGCTGAATCTGCTAGATTGCTAGGTGTCTCTGCTGCTACATGTGGCGCTGACTTCACTGCAAAATCTGGTGTGGGAGCTGGTCAATTTTTGATCCAAACTTTCGCTAAAGGCACTGATAAAGTCGCAACATTAGTTGCTGGCTATAACGTTGCTGATACCCAGAATGCTGCAAAGGTCTTGACAACCAAAGCTGATCTTGATACAAGTGCTGGCAAGAAGTACGTAAGTACTAGTGCTACCGCTGTTGAACTTAAGACTACTGCTACAACTGTTTAAGAACAATTGAAGAAATAATTTATTTTTTTATTTTTTTCTTCTATTATTTTTCTCCCATCAGGGGAGAATGTTTCGGTATCTCTTTCTGATTTTTTATAGGTAATTTTTTAAAGAGCATATTTGTTAGATAGATATGAGACAAATAGGAAAAGTTGAGGATCCTGAGAAAAGCAAAAAGAGAAATGTTATGTTTATGGCTTTGTTTATGCTTTTTACTTTGGTTTTAAGCACAGTAGGATTTGCATTTTATTATAATGATAATGCTAATTCAGATGCCTCTGTTAATCCTATAGCGGGCGATGGTGTGGAACTTACAATTCAACAACAGGGAAATAAATGGGCTGTTCCATTTAGAGGACAATATTTGTATTTTGCTTATCATCCTAATGTTAGTATAGGATTAGACATTAATATAGACAAAGATGTTAGCGATTATTATGGACAAAATTTATTTGTAGATTATAAGAAAGAATATATCTACTCTGAAGTTTTAGAAACTCTCGGAAGATATGTTCTTGAAACAAATAAAGCTTGTTATGGTCCTTGTGCTGAAAATATACCTGAGAAAACATGTGAGAATAATATTATTGTATTTAATGAAAGTAAAGTTGAAAAAGTTTATCAAAAAGAAAATTGTATATTTATAGAAGGAGATTTAAGAACTGTTGATGCTGTACTATATAAGCTTCTAAGTATTAATGGTTAGAAAGATTTTAAAAGGTCTTTTAAGATAGAATATTATGGCTGTTAAGAAATTAGGAAAGAAAGATAAGCAAGAAAGTCTTTTTGGAGATAATGCTAAAGTTTCTAATCAAAAAGCTAAAAGAATACAAATTAGTTGGATGTGGTGGGCTTTAGTTGTTTTTGTAGTTGGATTTATATTGTTCTATGTTGTCTTTTCTAAAATAGGAACATTTGAATATAAAGGACTTGCTTTTGATAAACAAGCTTATGGAGATGAATTGACATTATATCATCATTCATATTTTTACACTTATAATAAGCAAACTTACAAAAATAATGTTTATCTGAGAATTGACCCAAGAGAAAATGAAGTTCCAGTAAGCGATGAGATTTTATTTATTAAAGGCAGAACTGCTTATTTAAGTATAAATAACACTAATATAACAAATTGTCGTGAAAGTCAAATTGCTATTGCTGCTATAACTCAGTTTTTTGTTAATAATCAATTTGATTTGAAATTAGGGACTCCTGATTTGAATGTATCTAAGGAAAGAAAACAGCCTTATATTGACTGTCAGAAAGCAGATGATAATACAGTTATAATTGTACAGAATTCTGATAAAACTAATATAATTAAGAAAGGGGATAGCTGTTATTTCATTAACATCAATCAGTGTGAAATACAACCTGCTGTTGAGAAGTTCATAGTTAATTCACTTGTTGATACAAGAGAATATAGAGAAAGTCTTAAAGCTTAAAGTTAATTTTTATTTTTTCTTTTAATAAAGATATAAATAATTATGAATAAGATTATGACTATTAAAAGGATTAATGTTATTATATTCAAATAATTTGATATTAAATCATAGTTCTTTCCGAATATATAACCTAAATAGATTAGAATAACCGACCAGATTCCTGCTCCTAAAGAAGTATATATTGAAAATTTTAATAAATTCATACGTGCAAAACCTGCTGGAAGAGAGATTAAATGCCTTATAACAGGTATTAGACGACCTATGAATGTAGTTATCTCTCCATGATTATCAAAATAATCTTCTGATTTGATTATTGAAGCCCTACTTAAAAAGAATATTTTTCCATATTTTAATATTATAGCATTTACTACTTTTCTACCAAGATAAAATGCTATAAAATAACTAATTATAGACCCTACAAGAGCTCCTAGAATAGAGACTAGCAGAACTATGCTCCAAGACATAGAACCTTGATAGATAAGAAAACCTGCTGGAATCAATACTGCTTCGCTTGGAACAGGTATTATTGAACTTTCTAAAGCCATTAGAATAAATATTCCAAAATATCCTAAAGAACTAATTGTGGAAATTAGATAGTCTATTGATGTATGAATTAAATCGGTAATCATGTCAAGAAACTATATGAAACCACACTTTTAAAAGTGTGGTTGTTTCTTGAGCATCCTAAAAACTATTCGTTTTTTTGATAATATTAAATATTAATAGAGTTTATAATCTTTTAGAATTATTTTTATATTTAATTTGTGAAAAAAGATATTTAACGTCGGTAAAGATAGGTATATCATTTATTTTGAAAATTTTTATATTAATGAACCAGATTATAACTAAAATCAATGTGCTTCCTAAATACCAAGTTATTTCATGAGTTAAATTAAAATATACAATATTTTCTTTGAATAAATAAGTTAGAAAAGTTATTCTTAATACATTAATTAATAAAAAAGAAATAATTATGAAAGATATACTCTTTAATCTTTTATTAAAATCTATTTCTGTTGAGAGATTTAAAATTATTAATAGTAAATATGCTGAACCTGCAATGCAAGCAGGTATTAACTTTATTTCAAATGTATCTATAAATATTGAAGTATTTTCTATAGTTGTTTCATAAAATATTTTTAATAGGGTGTTTGAAAGGTGTAAAGTTAAGGGTGTAAATATACTATAAATTGTTTTTAAATTTAAGGCAATTATAAGTAAAATAATATATCTTAAAGATAAATTTAAAGCATATTTGTTTATCTTGAAATAATTACTCATAAAAAAGATTAGTAAATAGAGTTTAAATTATTAATGAATTGAAAACTTAAAAAAATTTATCTGTTTGAAAGTTTTACTGCTACTACTATAATCAAAACTATCAAGATAACGTTGATTATACCAATTACCCAGATCAATCCATTGCCTTCGAATGCATTTCCTAAGCTTAATCCTTTCTTAGCAGCTACATTCACAACAATTTCTTTCTGTTGAGTTTCGCCTGTGTCTGACTTTGTCTCAAGTATGAAAGATTGTTCTCCAGCTGATTTTTCATTTACATTGAATGATAGAGTGATATCTTTACTCTGACCATTTGATAATTGAACTATTCTATCTGAAACTGAATCTAGAGTAGACCATGAGTCATATCCCTTTACGCTTACTGAGAATATTTCTGAACTTGCTTGATTGTTTGTGATTGTTGCTTTAACTGTTAAAGGTAAACCAGCTTGAGCATCTGATGTCAAAGCAGCGTTTATTGAAAATTTGTTTTGAGGGTTAACTACTTGTGTGCATCCAAATACTTTGTAAAGCACTTGTTTAGCTGAATCTGAACTTTCTCTGTATGAATCTGTGCTCTTTCTATAATCATATTGTGAAGTTAATTCTATTGTGTAAAGCTTATCTGCTAAGCCAGCAGGAACATCGAATGTGTATGAAAGAGTCTTTGAATCTCCTTGATTAAGATTATCTCTTATTTCTAATGAAGTGTCAATTTTCAAAGCTGTGCTTTTTACATATACTTTAACTTGATCTTGATCTTGGTCTCCAACGTTAACTGCATCGAATGAAAGTGTAACTGAATCTGAACATGTTGCTTCTGTAGGTGAAAACTTTATGTTGTCAAATACTATGAATTTTCCTTCATCTGATTCTCTTACTACATCAACTTTTTGGAATGATGTATCACTTAATGCTGAAGATGTGTCTGCACACATTTTGTCTTCTCCAAGTGTCTTGCTATAAGCTTTTGCTGCAAACTTGTAATTTCCTTCATCAAAATCTGCAGGAACTACAAATTCAAATGTAACTTTTTCGCTATCATCTTCATTTACTGTTCCGATGTCTTTCTTTTCATCATCTGAATCTGTAAATTCTAATTGGCCAGCTACATCTTTTCCAGAACTGTCTAAAACGCCAAGTTCAACTTGAACATTTCTAATATCATTATCTCCATTATTATCTACTTCTATTTCAACAGTTATCTTGTCAAGAGGTTTCCATTCAAGATCGTCATCTCCATCTGAATTGATATCAATATCACTTATTGTAAGATTTGTTCCAATTTGTCCTACCTTACAGAATGTCTTGAAGAAAGCTATTGTAGCGTTTGAAGAAACTGTTGCTCCTGAACTATTTGTTCCAGTTGCAGTTAATACTGAAGTGTATCTTCCGAATTTGAATCCAGAAGAAAAGCTTGTACCTGTAACTGTTAATGTAGATGTTCCAGAAGTTGCTAAATTAAGAATAGAAGTTGGAGAGACTGATAAAGAAACAAGATTTGTTCCATCAACAATGTTTGCTACAGAAACTGTTACGTTTTGTGTTGCGTTTGTATTTGAAAGAACTAATGTAGTTTGATTATTACCTTGAGTTATATCCCTTGAAGGTGCGCTAAGTGTAAAAGCTGAAACTGATGCAACTAATACTAGCATAAAAGCTAGAGATAAAAACACTGATAAGATATTTTTTGTGTTCATGGTCGTTTTCTGTTGTAACTCGCTAATTACACTGCTTTATAAATATTTCGGTTCTGCCAGGAAACTTCCAATTTAACGAAGATTTAAATAAAAGTGAATATTACGTATTGTTAGAGGTGTAATTTGATAAGAGCTAAAGAAAATCTCGTCGGTGCATGGGCATTTCTTATAGGTGTTGTGTTGGCAATTATTGTGGGAGTTGTTACAGGTATATTTACTTCAGTTAGTGTTACACCTTTAGTTTTAGGAATTTTATCAGTTCTTGGATTGTTTGTTGGTTTTTTCGTGGCTGAAAAAGATATAGCTACTTTTCTTATTGCTTCTATGTCTTTAGTTGTTGTAAGCTATATAGGAATATCTGGATTGATACTTGGAGCAGCTATTTCTGGATTAAATATAGGCAATATTATCTCTTCTGTACTTCAATCTCTTCTTGCTTTGTTCGTTCCAGCTACTATTGTAGTAGCTTTAAAGAGCGTTTTTAGTATTGCTAAAAGTTAAGAATTTTGAAGCATTTGAATCAAAATTTATCTTATAGATCTCTGAAGAATATCATGATATTGACTTAAAGGCATAGGTTGAAAGGGTGTTAAGCCTACTTTTCTACAATAATCTAGATGAGTGGGAGAGGTAGCTCCAACAGCCATAGGTGTATCTTCTGGAAATTGTATTAGAAGGTCTTTTGCTACTTCAAATTCTATCCTTCTGGCTAATCCTTTTCCTAGTAAATTTGGTCGATGGCTACCTATTGGGAAGAAATTATTTAATAACAATCCTCTAGACATATTTGGTAAAGCAGTAATTTGATATTTACCAGTACTCATATCTAGAAAACCTATGCTTCCTAGATATACTTCTTCATGATTATGTGGAAAAGGTATAAACCCTATCTCTCCTTCTCTTATAGACATTGGTCTAAATAGAGTATTATATTGAAAAGGATTGATTCTTTGTATCCAAATTCCAGACATATCCTGACTAGCCATAAATAAAATCTATATAATATATTTATAAATTATACTAAAAGGGTCAAAAAGAGATATCTAACCACTAACAAAATCAGTCTTTATTGGCTTTGTATTAACAGGGTCTCTTTGTATTTCAGCGAACTTTGGTGTTACTATGATTACGTTTTCTCCAAATCCAGCAATTGAACCTTCTATTGCATCAACTGTTTTCTTTATCTTTGAAATAGCTCTCTTCAATTCTACAACATCTTTTGTCTTTAATGGTTTGATATCAATTACAGCTATGGTGTATCCTTCTCTTAATGAGTTTAGAACATCTGTGATATCATCATATACTTTTAGAACAAAAGGCTTGACAATTACCTTAGTATCTTTAGCTTCTATTTGATTTAAATCAATTTCAACATATTCTTCATTATCGCTTTTTCCAAACATCCTCTTTAAATTTAATGCCATAATTTATTATCATAAAGCTTAGTATATAAAGATTGCTGTAATATAAATTATAATTTTAAAGAATATGATTCTAATAAAAATTATTTTTTCCCTCGAGAAATTGATTCATTTATCTCTTTTCTTAAATTTGTTGTTTTGTTAGTTATTTCTTTTTCTTGTTTTTCAAATGAAGCAATATGAAGATTGATATTATTTTTATTGTCTGTTAACTCTTTTTTTGTTTTTTCTGCATCTACTTTAATCATAATGCCTCCTAAAATTTTAAAGACATCTCCTTTGTAATTTGATAATTCTGCTAAGGCATTATTTACTTCGTTTAATTCAACTTGAATAGATTGTTTTTGCATAATTATATTTTGAAGAGTTTGTTCATAAGATTGAAGCTCCTGTATGCTTTTTTGAGTATTAGAATCCATTTAGATATTAAACTGCCTTTATTTTTACTATTTGAGCTCTAGGTTTATAGAAAATTTTTGAGCCACAGTGAGGGCAAACAAATCTTTTTTCTAAAGCTTTACTAGTAATTGGTTTCTCACATTTAAAACATTTATATTGTGCCATTTTGTAAATATCAATCAGAAAGGGTATTTTTAAATGTGTTGTTTCAACATATTTAAGAGTTTATTATTTAATTAATAAATCTAAAACTTAAAATTTACTTGCTATAATCTAGAGAATAAGCTGGACCTGCAAAGATTTTACCTGTCTTCATACATTGCCAGATTCCTGCAGCTATTCTCTTAACTCTTGATTTTGGATGGAATGGAGAAACTTGTCTAGCTCTCTGTCTTGATTCAATTAGATTATATGTTTTCTTAACTCTTGTTCCATATCCAGCACCAAATTTACCGAATGATTGTGCTTTCTTTGTTTTACTTCCCATATTATTAGTTTGAAAATGAGGTTTTTAAAGTATTCTATTGGAATACTTTTGATTATTAATTGAAGTCTTTTTCTTTTCCTTCTTCTAGAATTATAAATTGAATATTATTCTCAGGTAATACCTTTTCAGGCACTTTATGATTTCCACCCATAACTTTCAAAGCGCCATCATGTACTGGAAAAGCAATTCTAGGCTTTACTTTCAACGCATAATTAACGGCATCAGCAATCTTGCACCAAGGTCCAGCCACTGGAAGAGCTAAAATATCTACTTTTTTTCCAGGATTCTTGAAAGAATCTCCTGGATAGAATAATTTGTTAGATATGAAAAAGCCAGTATTTTGAACATCCTTCCAACCAGTATAGATAAATTCATGCTTGCCTTCAATAGCTTCAATAAGAATTTCTTTAACCTTAAGACTCTTACCATCTTCTATAATTTCATAATTAATTTTATCTGCAGCTAACAGAATACCTACGCTCTTATTTGTTATAATTTTAGCTTTAGGATTATTCTTTATTACTTGCTTTAGTGAGTCTATATGTAAGTGGTCTGCGTGTTCATGGGTAATTAAAATAAGATCTATATTCTTAATCTCGTTTTGCGCTGTTGAATAATTTCCTGGGTCGGTAAGAATTCTAACTCCTTTTTCTTCTATAAGCAAGCAGCAATGGCCCAATTTATTTATCTTCATTTTTATTATATGGGGCCGCTGGGATTCGAACCCAGGCCACGAAGTCCCAAACCTCGGATACTACCAGGCTGTACTACGGCCCCTGTTATAGCCTTAACTGGTTTTATATCATTAATAAATCTTATCACCTCATCTTTTCTGTAAAGACAAAAGTTCTTTGAATTAGCCTTTGCAAAATTATAGCCCAATCCTTTAACTAATTCTAAAAAGTCATTACGTAACCGGTCATTGTAATTTGTAAATTTGACATACCTTTGTTTCTCCCGTTTACAAATGTAGATACAACCATCTGTATCTATTAAACCTTTTATACATCTCTTTGAATAATTTTTATTATTCATTATCCATCCTGGTACTCCTGTCTGATTTTTCATTTTATCCCCTATTAATAAGCCATATTTTAATAAAACTCTTACCGCATTACCATTGTAGCAATACAGATAAGCAACATTCTTATTTTTAATGTAAGACCTCTTAAAATTAATACCAAACAACTTTTTTGCAAGATTATATACATATTCTATATAAAATTCATTTCTTTTATCAAAAGCTATTTTTGCTCCATATTTATGAAAATGGCCGTCTCCTAGTACTATTCCTATAAATTCAGCTAAATCTCCACCCATACTAATATTTTTGATTGGTTGTGTGTATGCATATTTGCCTAAGTTTTTTACATAATCCTGTTTAAATTCTTTTAATTTTGGATTTATATTTAGAATAGACTTTAATTTAATTAATTGTAATTCGTCTATGCTTATGTTTACTCCATAAATATGCTTTATATTGAATCCAGCCATTTTAGCTAATTTATTAACACCAAATTTATTATTCCTAATTATTTTTCTCAAATCTTTTGATATTAAATATCTCTTCATTATATGTTGAAGATAAAAGTCTTTAAATTATTTTATTTTAATTTTCAAGCGACAACACAATAATAAATTTTAATTTAGTTTACTAAATTCCAAACCATCGGGAAGAGGAATCTTTGAATATTGAGATTGATACCAATAATCTGGATTTGCTCTTGGTAGCATAGATTTAGGAGTAGCTTTTTTTAATATTTTATAGAATAAATGACAGGCCGTAAATGTTAGTAAAGATAATGGTGTTGGTCTTTCTTCTATAATCCTTTTAATTGTAGAAATAGTAGGTCTTGGATAAAGCTTGGTAGCATTACCATATAATTTCAATTGTTCCCAAGAAGTATTAAATCTTTTGGACATTCCAAATTCTTCTGTAAAAGCGTAAGGTCTACAAAAAGCCACGGCATCTCCAATAGAAACCCAATTAGGATAAAGTACTCTGCCAAGCCATTCATCTTCTCCTAATAATTTTATAGGCATCTTATCAAATCCTTTCTTCCTTAATAGCTCATCTGTTCTTTTACAATTCATTAAATAAAGCGGTCCTGATATGTAAGGCTTTGCAACTAATCTAGTAGGGATATATGAACGATTCAATAATCTTAACCTTAAAGGTAAATCTGCTATGTAAGGTACTATATTTCCAGCAGCTATGGCTAAATTATCTCCATTAGTAATTTCAGACAATAATTTCTCCGCAGCTTTTTCATGTAAGACTACATCGCCATCTGTAAAAAGAATATTATTGGTTGGTGCTTGATTGAAGAGAGTATTCCACATTCTTGCTTTTCCAGGAATTGGACTTTCTATAACTTGTATTCTTGAATCTTGTCTTGATAAATCTCTTGCTATTTTAACTGTATTATCATTACAGGCATTTGCACCAATTAATATAGAAACTAAACTATTTGATGCTGTTTGATTTCTTATAGATGTAACTGTTCTTGCTAAAGTTTTTTCTTCATTTCTTACTGGAATGCATGCAGTCCATTCAGAAGTTTGCATTTAAAATACCTTAAAAGGTAATTTATAATTATTTGTATGCTAATTAATATCAGAAAAATGTAAAATATTACTTCTTCTTTGCTGGTGCGGCTTTCGCTGCTGCTGGTGCTGCTACTTTTGCTCCGGCTGCTGGTGCTGCGGTTGCAGCTGTTGCTGCTGCAGGTGTTCCAGGTGTTGCTGCTGCTCCGGCTGCTGGTGCTGCGGTTGCAGCTGCTACTTTTGCTGCTTCTGCTGCAGCTGCTGCTTCTGCTGCCGCCTTTGCTTCTCTTTCCTGCTTTGTCTTTACTTCATTAAAGAATGTGAATAATGCTTTTTTCTTGTCTGCTGATATTTCTGATTTTTCTGATTTTATTTCTTTGTCATAAACTCCTTGTGCAATTTCTTTCGCTACTTCTTTTGCTTCTTTGTTTTCAACTAAAAGTCCAAGTGAAACACATGAGCCTGTAACTAATTGAACTGCTGCTTTCAAGTCTTTTGCAAGAAGATTAGACATTTTCATTTTTGCAACTGCGATAATCTGTTCAATTCCAAGATTTCCTACTTTTACTTTGTTAGGAGCTCCTGAACCTTTTTCTGCTGCAGACTCTTTCTTTAATAATTCTGCAACTCCTGGTGAAAATACTTTTACTGTAAATGATTTTGTTTTGCCGTCTACATCAATTTCAACTGGAACGTTCATTCCTTTAAATCCTGCTGTTGCTGAATTTACGTCAGACATAATTTTTCCTAAGTTTACTCCTAGAGGTCCAATCTGTTGTGAGACTGCTGGTCCCGGTTTCATGTTTCCGCCTTCAACAATTAATTTTACTTTCATAGTTCTTCTTCTCCTGAAGATTCATCTGAATTTGAGTCAGATTCACGCCTTATAACCTTTACGTTATCTATTTTTACCGTAACTGGAATAGGAACTGATGCTCCAAGCAATGAAACAATTATCTCTCCTTTAGCTTTGTCAATTCTTGTTACCTTTGCTTTTTCACCTTTGAATGTCTGTCCAATCATTTCAACCATATCTCCAATCTGTATATTCAATTCTTCAATCTTAGGTTCTAACATTTTCTTTATTTCTTCATATGTAATTGTTTTTCCAATTATACCTTTTACATACGGTAAATTAAAAGCTGATTCTTCTGCTGATTCTCTATCTAATGCTTCTAGAATAATATATCCTCTTAATCCATGAGGTCTTACAACTGCATTAACATTTAGATTTTTTTTCTCTGCACGCTGAGCTATCATCTCAACTGCTTTGTCTTCTTTGTTTGTTGCGACCTTAACGATGAAAATCATTTTTGTAAGTTCCACTACTTCAATAATCTAAAGAAGTAGATATTAAATTGAGAAAAAAAGGGTATTTAAATTTTCCCTTTAGGGGAAAAAGATGAATAAGTTTAAATAACTAAATTTAACCTGAAATTGATGGATCATAAATTAAACAGAATTGTTGCTAAAGTTCATTATGATAATCATCCTAGTAGACTAAGAACATTAGATGAAGCCCTTGATTGTGTTCCTTCAGTTAATTTTAGAGATACTGATTTTACAGATAGACAAATAATCGTTTTTTGTGAAAAAGGTTATCTTGCTTGGACTTTAGATAAAGAAAGAAATGTAAGAAATTATAATTCTTATGCTTTGCTTTCACCTTATAACTTTGATATAAAACAGTTTGTGGAAGCAAAAACAAAAGATAAAAATCTTGTTCTTATGATTCCTATGGATGTTCCTGCTTTGCAAGCTATTCAAGAAAATGGCGATTCATTTGATGAACAGGCAAGATATGGCCATTTAGGAGTTCCTAAACATATTGGTTTGAAGCATAGTTTCTCGATGCATTCTTCTTCTAATGGAAACGGTGAAAGAGAAAGGTTAGGTTTAGAAAGATAGATTTATTTTAATTTTTCCAAATATTCTTTTATTCTTTCTATTATTTGAGGAATAAGGAACTTTTCTATTTTTGACTCGAAGATGTGGTTCAAGGGTTCAAATTCAGACATTCTATATTGGTTTTCCTGTTTATCAACTATCATTGCATCTCTAAGGCGTTTTAATTGACGGCGAATGTTAGATTCTGCTATTCCTTTGACTTCAAGAGAATGTTCTTTTCTTACTGCTTCTACTTTATCCTTAATTTGAAAAGATGATAACCAAACTTTATTTTTTCTTGCTTCTTCTAAAATTAACATAATATCTACGATTATGTCTCTTGAATCACCTGGTTGTAATAGTCCAAGAGAAAGACAGACTTTTTTTACAAGCTCTCTTTTAGAAGATTCGTACGGTCTTTCATATTTTCTTAGAGTTATTTCACCTAGATGTGATTCTTTCATAAATCAAATAGTATAGCAATTATTATAAATGTAATTATTAAACAAATTCTATGGAATTTGTTGCTTTTATTGGAGAGGATAAAGAAAACTGGGGACAGATAACTGCTCTTCTTAATAGATTAGAATATGATAAAGCAATTATTGTAAAAAGTTCTGAAGAGGAATTTACAGTTAATGAAAAATGTAGAGTTATTCAAATTGATTCAAAAAAACCTTTGCTTGAATTAAAAGAAAACCTTCAAGGTAAATTAAAGCCTTTATTGAGTGGAGATTTTGAAGTTTCTTTATCACTGGCTTCTGGAAATGGAAAAGAACATATGGCAGTTTTATCTGCGTTGTTAAATGTTCCTGTTGGAATAAGATTAGTTGTTTATACTAAAGATGGAATTCAGTATATGACTTAAATTTATAAAGTCATATTTTATATTTCTTTATGGAAATTGATACGGTAGTTGGAAAGGAAATAACTTTTGTACATAATACTTCTTGGTGGCCTGAAAGAAAACTTTCTAAAGAGGAAATTAGATTTAATGAATTTATACATGAAAATGGTATCCCTTATTTAATGAGAATTTGTAAATCTGTTGGTATAACTGTAGATAGAAATTACGCTGGAACTATGGGTGTTTCTAAAGGACATATTGGTTTTAGTGCGTATAACCTTTTTGGAGCACATTATTATCGAGGGTGTCTTGATACTCATCAAAAGATATTAGACTTTAGTTTTGAGATTTTAGGTGATAAAATTAAGTTGAACTAAAAGAAAACACTTACCCACTTAATCATCATAATTATTACTAGTGCTAAAAGAACATAGGTCATTACCGATAATGATTTTTCACCTGCTTTCTTGCTTCCTGTCAAACCCCATACTGTTAACATAAGGAATCTTCCACCATCTAATATGCCTGCTGGATACATATTGAATAATGCGACTAATAAGTTGAGTATTACTATCCACCATAATAAATCATAAATGAAATCTGCCGATTGGAATTTTGGCGTGTAATAAGTATTTTGATTCTTTATTTTTCCGAATACATTGTAGATAGCTCCGAATGCTCCTTTCTTCTGCTGAGGATAAGATAAAATTCCAAGATATGCTTTTCCATCTTTTTCTGCTAAAGTTATATCGTAATCAGTTATTCCCTCGGAATTATTTATTGTCTTTATAGTTATTTTATCTCCTGCATTGTGAGAAGATAAAGCTAATGCTAGTTCTCCTTGTGAAGTTATTTTTGTATTATCTACTTGAACTATTGCTCCTGAAAGTTTTGCTTTGAATGCTGGAGATTCATCGTAAACTAAAAGAGAATTCAAATTATTATTTTGAGAATAAGCTAAAGATTTTTGTGTTGCGTAAAAAGTTTTGTTGTTTACTTGTATTGGAATAAATGTTAAATTGTTTGAAGATAGATTATTTGCTTGATCTATTTCTGAAAGATTTATTTCAGAAATTGCATATGAATTAAAAATAAATCCTGAAGGGGTGTAAGACGCTTGGAAGAATAATACTAATAACATTCCAAATAAAATCATCATAATTACATTAGCAAATGTTCCTGCTGCTAGAATTGTCATTTGTTGTATTTTTGAAGTTTTCAACATTTGCTTGTCATCTTGTTCTACGAATGCACCTAAGAAAGGACCTAAGAAAGCAAATCCTGTTGATTTTATTTTTACATTGAATAACCTTGCAAATATTCCATGTGAAAATTCATGAGAAATTGCTATAATTGCTATTGCTAAAATAAAATAAGTAAAGTAAAATGGTGGGAAGAATGATTCTAAATTAAATAATTGGGGAAAATAAGGTATAAGAGGAAATACTGCTGGAATTTTTGCAATTGCAGAATCTTTTGCCTGTTGAAGATAAATGTATAAAGTAAAACCTAAAAGATAAATTATTGAAGCCATTAAAATAAATCCTGAAGTAATTACGATATATTTTATTTTATTTAGAATATTTGAATATTTTTTAGCAGCGTAATCTATTGCTTCTACTCCTAGTTGAGTTCTATAAAGATACATCCAACCTTCTCTCTTTAGATTATGTTTTCTTGTATGAAGAAAAATTACTACAAATAAAGTAAATAAAATGAGTAAGGTTATGTCTATGGCTATGAAGCTAATCATATTTTATTTCTTCCTGACAGGCCTAAATGTTCTGCTATTACATTTAATGCACTTCACCTTTTTAGCTATGACTCTAACTGCTTGTGTTCTTATTTTATGATTGCAATCTCTGCAAACAAAAACATCTCCGAACAATCTTTTTTGAGCTATAGGAATTTTTGCAGCCATTAGGTTAATACCCTCATTATTGATTTTTTGCCTTCAATGTCCCAATATTCAACTTGTTGGTCTGCTACTAATTTGTCTTTCATCTCATCTATAAAAGTGATATCGAATGTTTCATAACTTTCTAAGTCCATAACAGATGCTGTTGATTCAGAGACAGATATAATTTGTGCTTTTTTCTTTTCTATTAAAGGAACATCAAATCTTGTGTCTCCTGGAACAGCTACAATTTTCTTTTTATCTGCGAATATGCCTACTGCTTCTATTCTACACTTACTTGCACCGTGCTTACCTGTTTTAGAAATATCATTTGACCTTACAGTGTATGCATCTCCATCAACCATTATCACAGTTCCTGGTTTAGCTCCAGTAGCGTTGATTAATTTTAAAACCATAAATCAATAAGGAAAAAGTAGATTTATAAAGGTTTTGACAAAGAAAGATATTAATTATAAATTGGTAAAATTTTACATCTGCAAACTTTTATAAAAGGTCTTTATCAAGAGTGTTTATGGAAACAATAAAGACAGGAGAATTTGTAGAGATAAAATATACTGGTTATGTAAATGGACAAATTTTTGATTCTAATATTGAGTCAGATTTGAAAATATTGAATCCTGAAGCTAAAGCTGAAAAGACAATAGTTGCAGTTGGAGAAGGTATGGTTGTTAAAGGTCTTGATAAAGCTCTTGAAGGTAAAGAATTGAATAAAGAATATACTGTTAAAATAGGACACAAAGAAGGTTTTGGAGATAGAAATAAGGATTTGATAAGAACTATTCCTCTTAAAGTGTTTACTGAAAAGAATATAATGCCTCAGGCTGGAATGATGTTTTCTTTAGATAATCAGATTGTTAGAATAGTTACTGTTTCTGGAGGAAGAGTCATTACTGATTTTAATAGTCCATTAGCTGGTAAAGAAATTGATTATAGATTCACAATAATTAAAAAAGTACATGATGAAAAAGAAAAAGCTGAAGCTTTATTTAAAACAAGCTTGAGATTTATACCTGAATTTGAAATTAAGGATAAAATTGTAATAAAGGGACATAAAATATTTGAACAAATTGCTAAAGCTTTTAATGAAAAATTCAAAAAATTAATAGGAAAAGAACTTGGTTTTGAAGAGAAAAAAGAAGCTAAAAATCCTGAAGAAATTGAGAATTCTAATAGTATAAAATAACTTTTCAATACTACAACAATCCTTATAAATAGACAAAGTTTTCAATAATTATGGCTGAGATTTTTTATGAAAAGAGTGCTGGTAAAAATGAAGAAATTGATAAAGAACTTGAATCTTTTCTGCAAAGACAGGGTTCAAGAATAAAAGTTGTTGGTTGCGGTGGAGGTGGAGGAAATTCTGTAAGTAGAATGAAAGAGACTGGAATAAAAGGATGTGAAATTATAACTGTAAATACTGATGCTCAAGATTTACTTTATAGTAATTCTGATGCTAAGATCTTAATTGGGAGAGAATTAACTCATGGATTAGGAGCTGGAAGTAATCCTAAAATAGGAGAGCAGGCTGCAAAAGAATCTGAGCAGGATATTAAGAAAAAAATTGGAGAAAGCGATATGGTATTTATCACGTGTGGATTGGGAGGAGGAACTGGTACTGGAAGCGCGCCAGTAGTTGCTGAAATTGCTAAAAGAATGGGTGCTTTAACTATAGGAATAGTAACTTTACCATTTACAGTTGAAGGACAGAAAAGAATTGAAAATTCACAATATGGTTTAGAAAGAATGGTTTCTATATGTGATACTTTGATAGTTATTCCTAACGATAAATTACTTGAAATTGCTCCTGAGTTGCCCATACATACTGCTTTCAAAGTTGCTGATGAAATACTTACAAATTCAGTTAAAGGAATTACTGAATTAGTTACAAAGGCAGGACTAGTTAATTTAGATTTTGCCGATATAAAAGCAGTTATGTCAAATGGAGGAGTTTCTTTAATAGGTATTGGAGAAGCAGATGGAAAAGATAGAGCTGTTGAAGCAGTTCATAAAGCAATTAATAATCCTTTACTTGATGTTGATATAACTAATGCTACTGGAGCTTTAGTAAATATAATCGGAGGTCCGGACATGACTCTTGATGAATATAAAAAGGTCATGGAAGTTGTGAGTAGTAAAGTTTCTCCTGAGGCTAAAATAATTTCTGGAGCGCAAATAAGTCCTGACTTGGATAAAACAATAAAAGTTCTTCTTATTGTTACTGGAGTAAAGAGTTCTCAGATTCTTGGCTCTTCACTTGAATTGACTAAAAAACAGCAAAATGAATTGCAAGATGAATTAGGAATTAACTTTGTTGGAGAAAGTTAATTAATTTAAAAATGGTTAGGAAAAAATTAAAAGAGGTAGCTGAATTTGTTTTTTTAGGAGATACTAATGTTAATAATACTCAATTTGATAATTTACATAAATATGTAAAAAGTTTTAATAGATTACCTAGTGCTCTAAAAAAAGAAGAAGATTTAGATAACAGATATGTTGTATTAAGTGATATTTATGGATATGGTAATCCTGCTGCTTTAAGAAGAGATTATGGAGTAATTATTTCTCCTGGAGAAGTAGTTTGTCAAGTAAGAGATGTAAATTATAGCCGTCCAGATAATATCAAAGTAGCTGGAACTTATATCTTAAGAAATGATGAAATGGTTAGACTTAAACCTAAAAAAGGTATTGAAAGACTTCTTAAATTTGGTAATTAAGAATAATTTAAAAACCTATTTTACACATAATTAATATGGAACAAGTAGTAAATGAAAGTGTTTTTTCAAAGATAAAATCATTTATTCTTCAATCTAAGAGAGTATGGCATGTTCTTAAAAAACCAAGTAGAGAAGAATTCCTTATGGTTGCTAAGGTATCAGCTCTAGGAATATTGGCTCTTGGAGCATTAGGTTTCATAATTTCTGATTTGATAAAATTGTTTTCTTAATTGAAGAAATAGAAAATTTTAAATAGAATAGAAATTGTCTTTTTTATGCAAGCTCTTATTAGAAACAACGGTTATTCTTTATTTCTGAGAGTTAGTGAAGTTAGTGGACTTGAGAAAAATTCATCTTTGCAAACTAAGTTATATGATGAAACTTCAGGAAGGATAGATACTGGTAAATTATTACATTTAGGTCTTGGAGGAAATAGAAAAGGTATTGATGCTAGTTTGAAAGAAGAAAATAAAGATGTTTATGTAAGAGTTACAAAATTAGGTAAAAGAAAATTATTATCTGGGGAAGCAGTTATATCGAGGTATTCTTTGGGTACTATTAATTTACAAGTTGAGTAAATTAATTTCTTTTTCAAGCTAAAGATTTAAAAAGCCATAAAATATGAAGAAGTATCGTTGACTACATACCGTGGCGCTATATTCTATACGCTAGGTCCTTATGTAGGAGATAACTAGGAAAAATAATATGGAAATAAAGCAAGTACTAGATGAATTGAAGAAAGAAGAGAAGAGAAACTTCGATCAAAGCATTGACTTAATTATAAATCTTAAAGGAATTGATGTTAAGAAAGATAATATTAATGTTATTGTAAGTGTTCCTCATAAAATTAAAGATAAAAATGTATGTGCCTTCTTTACTAAAAAATCTGCTCTTGTTAAGACTGTTACAGATTTAGAATTTCCAAAATATAAAGATAAAAAAGAATTGAAAAATCTTGTTAAAAATTTTGATTTCTTTATAGCTGAAGCAAAACTGATGCCGAGCGTCGCTACAAACTTTGGTAAGATTCTTGGTCCAACAGGAAAAATGCCTTCACCTCAACTTGGAATATTGCCTAATCCTGATGATAATGCTATAAAAGCAGTTTTAGAAAAAATTAATTCTTCTCTTAAAATTAAAGTTAAAGAAGCTAGTGTCAAAGTTGTTATTGGAAAACAAAAAATGAAAGAAGAACAAGTAATTGAAAATATTGAAGCTGTTTACAAAGGAGTAATGAATGCTTTGCCTATAAAGAAAGATAATATCAAAAATGTAATGGTCAAATTGACTATGAGTAAACCTATAGTCGTGGAGATGAAATAATGAAAGGTGAAGAAAAAACAAGAGAAAAGAAAGTTCCTGAATATAAGCTAAAATTAGTTAAAGAAATTGCTGAAAAAATTAAAAAGAATAAAACCTTCCTTATAGCTTCTACAAGAAAACTTCCTAGTTCACAGTTTCATGAAATTAAAAAAAATCTTAGAAGTAAAGCTGAAATTAAAGTTGCTAGAAAATCTTCAGTTATAAGGGCTATTGATTCTATTGGAAAACCTGGAATTGAATCTTTAAAAAATTCAGTTACTGCTGATGTTGCTTTATTTTTCTCTAACGTAGATGCTTTTGAATTGTCTGGAATATTGATGGATAATCAAAGCCCCTCAAAAGCTAAAGCTGGAGACATTGCTCCAGAAGATATTGTTGTTGAACCTGGACCAACTGATTTAATTCCTGGACCTGCTATTTCTGAATTAGGAAGTGTTGGATTGAAAGTTTCTGTTGAAGGTGGAAAATTAGCTATAAAACAAACTGCTACTATTGTAAAAGCTGGTGAAGAAATAAAACCTAATGTTGCAAGTGTAATGGCTAAGTTAAATATAATGCCTATGAAAGTTGGATTTGAGCCTTTAGCAGCTTATGATTCTCATGATGATAAAGTTTATACTGGAATAAAGATTGATAAAGCTGGTGCCTTGGATGAATTAAGATTTGCAATTGGAAAGGCAAGAGGATTTGCTATGAATATGGCTTATGTATGTAAAGAAACAATAGGAAGTTTAATTGGAAAAGCAGCAATGCAAGAAAAAGCTATTATGAAATTAACAAATACAAAGGAGGGCGCATAATGGAGTACATTTACGGTGCTTTGCTTTTGCATAAACTAGGAAAACCTGTTGATGCTGAACACTTACATAAAGTAATCAAGGCTACTGGTGTTGAACCAGATGAATCTAAGATTAAAGCTTTGGTTGCATCATTGCATGGTGTTGACATCTCTAAGGAACTTGAAAATGCAAGTACTGCAGTAGCTGTTTCAGCTCATGCAGGACATACAGAAGCAAAGAAGGAAGAGAAGAAAGAAGAAGAAAAGCCAGTTGAATCTGCAGCAGGCTTAGCTAGCTTATTCGGATAGAACTCTATTATGAGCTCTAACGGGTATTCTAGCACTAGATTTATCTAGGCTTTTCTGAATTGTAAAAATTTGAAATTTCTTAATTAGTTTTTACTTTGTTTGAGATAAATATATAATCTCTGATTAATTGTTTTAATTAGGTTAGAAGATTCTTTTGCACTTGAAAGATTGCTTGGTATTCCTCCTAGAAGTGAAAGTGTGATGGGAGCAGTTACAAGACCTAATTTAAGTCCTGTTGAAAAAGATTTTGATGATAGATTAAATATAGAAAATGAAACTATTATTGGATATATTCAAGTTAATTATGATACTGGTGAAGTTGATTTTTTAAGAGAAAGAAAGTATTAATTCTAAAACTTTAAAAGGTATTAGTTATAGTGATAATTAAGCCGACATGGCACAATGGTACTGCGCTGGTCTTGAGAACCAGTTTCCGTAAGGATATCCCGGTTCGATTCCGGGTGTCGGCGTTTTTATATTAATCTTTGTAAATATTCATAAAAAAGATAGGTTTAAATAATAATATTTATATTATAAATAGATTAAATAATTTAAATAATCTAAATTATTTAAATAATATAAATAATATATGGGTAAAAAAGTAATAAGTGCTACTGTAGATGATAAGCTATTTGATGAATGGAAGAAAAATGCTGAAGATAATTGTATTAACTCATCTCAACTTATAGAAAAATTACTTAGAGATTATTTAAGAAGAGGTAAAAAATGAAAAATAAATTTATATTTTTATATTCTATATTAGCTATTTTATCATTTTTAGTTATAGTTTCTGGTGCTCCTCAAATAGGAATATCTTGGATAAGTCCTACTGCTGATAGATATGTGAATCAGTCTCTTTTCTTTAATGTGACTGTAAATGTTAGTTGCCATGCAGAAAATTGTGATTTGATAAATGTTAGTCTTGATCCAATTGCATCAACAACTTATAATTTTACAACTTGTGGTGCTACTGGGAGATTTGGACCTACATCGGCAAATTGCACTGCTAATTACACAAGTACTACATTAGAAGGATTGGTAACTGTGGCTAATACAAGTAGTATAAATGGAACTCAAAACTGGACAGTTCCAACTTCAGGAACATATAGTCTAGAAGCTTGGGGTGCTGGAGGCGGAAATGGAACTGGAACTGGTGGACTTGGAGGTTATGGGGCATATATTTATGGTGAATTTTCTCTAACTGCAGGAACAGTATTACAAATATTAGTTGGACAAAAAGGTATAACTGATGCAGTTTATGGAGGAGGGGGTGGAGGAGCATCTTTTGTTATTGATAAAACAAATAATAATATTTTAGTTGTGGCTGGAGGGGGTGGAGGAGGAAGTATAAGAGCAGCTACATATGGAAGAGGTAGAAATGCAAGTTTAACTACTACTGGAATTAATGGTTCGTTAGATGATACTTTAGAATATAATCTTGGAGGTATAAATCAGAATGGAGGTAATTCTTCTTCTAATAGCGGTGCTGGAGGCGGTGGATATCTTGGAAATGGAACTAATGTTGCTGTTCAATCAAAGGGAGGTACATCTTATATTTATGGAGGAGCAGGAGGAAGTACAACTTCAACTGGTTCATATGGTGGATTTGGAGGAGGGGGCTCAGGATATGGAGGGGGAGGGGGTGGAGGAGGATATAGTGGAGGGGGAGGGGGTGGATATTCTTCTAATGGAGGAGGAGGAGGAGGAGGAGCATCTTATAATAATGGAACAAATCAAAATAGTAGTGCTGGAGCTAATAATGGTTTTGGAAAAGTTACAATTTCTTTATTAGTGAGTGGAAAAGGAGGATTAGTTTCTAATACAACTGGTGCTACACCATTTTATACAAATGGTTCTAATCCGTATCCTGTGAATTTGAGTAATGGTAGTTCACAAATTATTACTTGGTGGGTTAATGCTAGTGGTACAACTTTAAACTCTAATTATACCTTCTTTGTCTATGCAAATAAAACATCAAATTTAACTATTGGTAATAAAACTAGTAACATCAACATAAGTATAGCTGATATCACTCTACCTATAATAAATATGACTTATCCTCTAAATATTAGTTATCAAGAAGAATTATCTATAATAAATTACACTTATATTGATTACACTGGTGGAGGAAGTTGTTGGTATACCAATAATTCTGGTTTAACAAATTCATCAACTACAAGTGCTGGTAATAATTTTAGCAGCGTCAGTATATCTAGTGGAAGTAGCACTTTTAGAGTTTATTGTAATGATAGTTCTAACAATATAAATTATTCACAAGTTACTTTTGTAGAAAATATTCCTCAGATTAGTATTAGTAGAGTTTATCCTACTAATAGTATAAATGTTCCTTATGGAAATTTCTTTAATATTACTGTAAATGTAAGTTGTAGTGTTGCTGACTGTGATTTGATAAATGTTAGTCTTGATCCTAAACAGGAAGAAATTGATTTGGAAATAGCAGGAGATATTCAATCAGCTAGCGCTATAACTTTATATGATAATAAAAGTTTTGAATATGATATTGCCGACGGTTGTTCTTTAGCTGACGGTATGGCTGATGTATTTGATACAGGAATGGCTTTATCTGTAAATACGACTGCTTTTTCAGGAATAAGAAGTACTACTGAAGATAGTGGAAGAGAAGCAATTTGTACTGCTCAAAATATTAGTTCAATGAATGTGAGTAGAAAAGTTTATGTTCCTAATAATTTAAATTGGTCGAGATTCTTAGAGATATTACATAATCCTACTGCTGGTACTGTATGTGTAGATGTAAAAATAGCTAGTAATATGGGTTCTGATGGAGCAGATTATCTTAATACATCTGATGGAGATGTTACTTGGGAGTTAAGTGATAATTGGATGATGTGGGATGATACTTCTATAACCTCGGGAGATGATGCTGCAGGATTTATTTATCATCAAGGAACATCAAGTGTTGTGAATATAAGTGGATTAAGTCCTGCAACAGCTAGTGGAGGAGCAAAATATTTCAACTGGAGTAATATATGTGTAACTGCTGGAAGCACTAAAATATTAATGCATTTCTTTACTCAGATGGATACTCGAAGACAATCTGAACTTGAATCTGCAAGTATTTATTCTACATTCTCTGATTCAGCACATACTAGTGGAATGAGTAGTAATGAAGTATCTCAAGTTGTAAATTGGCAACTTGGAAAAGGAGGATTAGTTTCTAATACTACTGGTGCTACACCATTTTATACAAATGGTTCTAATCCGTATCCTGTGAATTTGAGTGCAGGAAGTTCACAAATTATTACTTGGTGGGTTAATGCTACTGGAGGTGCAGGAAATTATACTTATTTTGTTTATGCTAATAAAACAAGTAATGCTAATATTAGTGCAATAACAACTCAATGGAATGTAAGTATAGATGTTAATTCTTCGTCATCTAACTCTACAGATACAACTTATCCTGTATTTTACAATTTCGGAGATAATAATTCTACTTTGTTCGGACAGGGTATTGGTAAATTTAATGTTAGTATAAATACAACTAATGGAACTGTCTTACTTGAAATAAATGGGACTAATATTACTGCCAGAAATTTAGTTTCTAACGTTTATAATGCGAGTTATAATTTCACCCTGAATGGAACTTATACTTATAGATGGATTTCTTGGGGAAATGGTTCGTCAAGATTAATGGATAGTTCTACCGTACAAGTATTTACAGTTAATGCAACAGATATTGTTAAACCTGCAATAAAATTTGGATCGGCAAATACAAATTCAGGTAATTTTTCACAATCAACTATAACTGCTCAAATAACTGCATCAGATACTAATTTGCAAAGAGTAGTTGTTTATCTTTATAACTCTACTGGACAAATTTCAAGTAATACTTCAAATGGTTCAGTTAGCATTACATATTCAAGTTTAGCTGAAGGAACATATTATCTAAATGCAAGTGCTAATGATACTTATGCTAATATCAACTGGACAGAAACAAGAGTAATTGTTCTTGATAGAACCCCTCCAAATGTTTCTTTAGTTAATCCTGTAAATGGATTTAATTCTACTAACACATTACAGAATTTTAGTTTTAATGCTACAGATGCTTATCTTACTAATTGTTCATTGTATATGGATTCTCCGACTTCATTTGGAAATACTTTGATAAATTCTAATTTAACTACTAAAAATGGATTGCATACGAATCTATCTGCAAGCGATTTAAATAATAGAACTTATTTATGGTTTGTAAATTGCTCTGATGCTGCAAGTAATACAAATATTTCAGTTTATAGAAATATCACCATAGATAGAATTGCTCCTAATATGACTATCACTTCTCCTAAACAAAATGAAGTCATAGGGTATAATCTTTATATTTATACAGATATAGTTGATTCATTATCTGGAGTTCAATCTGCTAAATTCTCTATATTGAATTATTCAAATGTTTCTCAAATAATATTTAATGGTTCTTTAAATTCAAGTGGAAATTGGGATGCTATATGGAATACTTCTATTTTAGGAGAAATACAAGGAAATTTAACTCTCAAATTTGATGCTAATGATACTTTAGGAAATTCATATTCTACTAATTATACAATTGCGTTAGATAATGTAAATCCTACTATACAAATAATTGTTCCAGATACTTCTCTTAAATATTATAATTCTAATTTCAATATAACTTCTATAATTCAAGATTCAAATCTTAATTATAGTAATTATAGTTTAAATGGTTCAAGTCAATCTGGCATTGTTCATCTTTCTGGAAGCAATTATACTTGGAATGCAGTCATAGATATTGTAAGTACAAGTGAAGGATTAAATAATATTTCATTTTACGCACGCGATTCTGCAGGCAATTCAAAAACATTATCATCTATATTTGGAGTAGATTATACTGCGCCTAGTATAACTCTTAACTCTCCTTCTGCTAGTCTTAGAACAAATGAAACTGATATTACTTTTAATTGGACAGTAACAGATAGTGTTTATTCTACTTTAACTTGTAATATGACTGTAAATAGTTTAATAAGAGGAAGAGATTTATCATGTTCAAGCGGAGTTGGATGCACATATACTGTTGGAGGATTATCTTGGAACAATTATGTATGGAATGTTACTTGTTATGATGGAGCTACAAATATTGGAAGAAGCTCATCTAGAACAGTTACAACTGGATGGCTTGATGAAGATGAAGATGGAGTTCATAACTCTGTTGATAGAGTGAGAGGAACAAAGACAAATGTAACTAATGTAGGTATCGATAGTCTTAATTTGAAAGTTAATAGTGATGAATCAATAACTTCATTTGATAATATACAAGAAGTGGCTTTTTATTCTGGAACAAGTAAAATAATAAATTTCACTCATAATTTCTCATATGCTCAACTTGACCTTACTAAACTTAAAATAAATAAAAACACAACTTATATGTTTGTAAATCTTTCTTCTCAATTACAGGGAAGTAAAACTTTATATCTAAATGATGAAAATTTTGGAGATTTATGTGTAAAAGATGCTGAACTTTCAGATATAAGTCAGATAAGTTCAACTTGTACTGGTGATTATGAAAATAATTTCTCTACATGTATTGGAAATAGTACTGGAGTTACTATAAATAGTATAACTTGTACTGATGAAGGAAGTCAACTTAGATTTGATAATTTACAGTATTCTGGAATTGTAGGGCGCGAATTAGCTTCAGAAGAAAGCAATTCGAGTAGTTCGAGTAGTAGTGAAAGTACAACTACTAGTGAAGATTCTTCAAGTGGTAAAGGTAGAAAATATATACTTGAAAGAAAAGAAAATTCCCATCCATATATTAAACTTGAAGTTGTTATAGAAAAAGATAAGAGTGCATATAAAAAAATATTTGAAGATAAGAATACTGGTTTAGAAGAGATAGAGATTAAAGCTAGAGATTGGATAACTGGAGATATTTATATAATAAATCATAATGAAAAACCGGATGATTGTAAAATTGATTATCCTAAAGATTATAAATTCTATAAAGCTTTAAGAATAAATTCAACATTTGATAATCAAAATATTGAAGAAGCAAGACTTAGATTAGGAGTTGATAAAGATTGGATTTATTCTAATGGAGTATCTCAAATAAAAGCCGTTAAATGTAATCCATATTATAAAGAGTTAAATGTAAATTATATTGAAGAAACTGCTGATAATGGAGTATATGATTTATACACTCAAGGATTTTCAACTTTAGCTATATTGGGAACATTTGAAGGAAGTGAAGGTAGTGCAAAAACACCTAATAGAATTATAAATGTTTCATTAAAATATATTTTGTGGTTTGCATTAATAGTATTTATCATGGTTATGTCTGCTTTAGCAGTTATTCTTCTTAGAAAACATCATCTTACATTTATAGAAAAAATTAAGATAAAGAAATTTGAATTTGAAATGAAATTCAGATATAGATAAAATTAATCTATATTAAAAAAGGGTTCTAACTTTGACTTTTTTCCAGTAAGTTTATCTGAAAACTTTTTCCAAACTCGATTTCTTACCTAATATTTTATCTGAGACATAATCTGCAGCCATTACGCAATTAACTTGTGTTGAACATCCCGCTATTGAAATTGAATCTCCTTTAAACTCAATAAGAGGGTGATAGTGATTAGTAACTCCAAAATGCCCCGACCAAGCGTATTCTATTTCTAGATTGAGATATGGGAAAAGTTTTTTTAGGAAATCTTTAATTTGATTTAAATGAGGGAAGTGTGGATCGGTTTTCTTATGCTTTTTATGAACTATGATTCCTCCGAATCCTACTAAAAGTCTATTGTCTTTTGTTAATTTAAAATAGTTATAATGTTCTCTTGCATCCCAAATTATCTTCTTCTTTGATAAACCTGTCAAGTCTAATTCTTTTCTTGTTAATGGTCTAGTTACGATCAATGTTGACTTCAAGTTTTGAACTTTTTCTGAAGGATAATCTGCATCTATAGCAAATATTATTTTTTTATATTTTATATCTCCTTGATGAGTATGTGCAATATTATTTTCTTTAGATATAAATGAAGTGTTCTCGTAGACTTTAACATTATTTTTATCCAGAACACTTGATAAATTTTGCGTGAACATTAAAGGATTAACTGACAATCCTTTGCCTTTTGAGAAAAGCCCATGATTGAATAGAGGTGTATTGATTTCTTTTTGCAAATCTTTTCCTTCCAACATCTTTGAAGAATTATCTACTTTTCTTAGAAGATTATATTCTTTATATAAATCGTATGTAGAGTTATGCTTGAATCCAGCATAAATTATATCTTGAGGCTCAGCATCACAATTTATCTTTTCTTTCTTAGCTATCTCTCCTATTTTTTTTAAAGAATTTTCAATAGTCTTCCAGATGAAAAAGCCTTTTCTTTTACCATATCTTCTTACTAAATCTTCAACATTCTGCTCTCCCCAAAGAACTAAAGTTCCTGCGGCTTTTCCAGTTGCCCCTGAGGCGATTGTGTTTTTTTCTATTAATACAATTTTCTTATTTGTTTTTTTTGAAAGAAAATAAGCTAATGAGACTCCGGCGACTCCTCCACCGACTATAAGATAGTCACATTCTATATCTTCTTTTAATTCTGGTCTTACTTTATAACCAGGATTTTTCCAGAACACCTCGTATTTCATTATATATCTAATTGACTTTCTTTTTTAAATTATTGCTATAGTTATGTTTTTAAAGTAGCAAAGATTAGATAGAATATAAAAGAGGAAAAGAGAGATGAAATATGATTTTATAGTTCTTGGTGCAACTGGTGCGCAAGGTAGAATTGCTTCTAGAGATTTATTAGAAAATGGATATTCTGTCCTGTTATGTGGAAGAGATAAGTCAAGACTTAATTGGCTTATGAAGAAATATAAGAAAACAGGTTATGCCTATATTGATATTAGAGATCCTAAAGGAATGTTAGAAGTTATTAGAAGGTCTGGTGCTAATGTTGCTTTGAATTGTATAGAAGGAGATTGGAACGATGAAGTTCTAAAAATTTGTATAGATGCTAATGTTCATATGATTGACTTAGGTTCGGATATTCCTATGACTAAAGAGCAGTTCAAGTACAATCATGAATTAAAGAGAAAAGGCTTAACCCATATAACTGGATGTGGTTCTGTTCCAGGAATTGGAAATGTTATGTTAAAATATATTTATGATGATTTTGATAAAGTAAATTATGCTGAAGCAGGTTTTGCATGGGATTCTAATTTGAAGGTTTTTGTTGTTCCATTTTCAATACAAAGCATAACTGAAGAGTTTGTAACGCCTGCAGACATGGTCGTACATAATAAAGAGGTCACAATTAGGCCTTCAGATACTGTTGTTAGATGTTATCATAAGGGTGTAGGAAGAGAAAAATGCTTCAACGTGGGTCATCATCCGGAAACATTTACATTTTATGAATTCTTTAAGAGTAAAGGTATTACTGATGTAAAGTTCTTTGCTGGCTTTCCAGATCATTCATATGATAAAATAGAAACTATGGTTGAACTTGGATTTGCAGGAACTGAGCCTATTGATTACAAAGGTACTAAAGTCATTCCGGTAAATTTTCTTACTGAAATGTTAAAGAAGTTGAAAATACCTGATGGATATAAAGAAGTTGAAAACCTTTGGGTATATGTGAAAGGTAGTAAGGATGGAAAGAAGAAAGAGGTTATGATGGAATGTCTTGTACAGACTTTGAAGGGATGGGAAGATGCCGGAAGCAATATCGATACAGGTATGCCTGCAAGCATAATGGCTCAAATGATAAAGAAACAGGTTATTAATGAAAAAGGTAGCTTCTCACCTGAGTTTGTTGTACCTCCAGTTCCATTTTTCAAAGAACTTGTAAAGAGAAAAATGCATATTTACAAGAACGGTAAGAAGATATTTTAGATTTTTATTTTAAAAAGAAAGGTATTTAATGATGTTTTATTAATAAGGTATATGGAAATTGCGAGAGATTTTAAGAAGTTGAATAAGAAAGATGTTATGCTTGCTGGTGGAAAAGGAGCTTCACTGGGTGAGATGACTCAAGCAAGAATACCTGTTCCTGAAGGATTTGTAGTTTTATCTAATTCTTTTGAGAGATTTATAAAAGAAACTAAAATTGCTAGTGAAATAGATCATGAATTGCATAAAGTAAATCACGAAGAAGTAAAAAGTGTTGATGAAGCTAGTAGAATTATTCAAGAGATAATATTAACCAAAGAGATGCCTAAAGATATCGCAAAAGAAATTTTGACTCATTATAAAAAACTTGATTGTGAATTTGTTGCTGTTAGAAGCAGTGCAACAAGTGAAGATGGAGCAGCAGCTGCCTGGGCTGGACAACTTGATTCTTATCTTAATACTACTAAAAATAATTTATTGAAGAATGTCCAAAGATGCTGGGCTTCTCTTTTTACTCCTAGAGCTATTTTTTATAGATTTGAAAAGAACTTAGAAAAAGACGCAATTTCTGTTGCAGTAGTTATACAAAAAATGGTAAATAGTGAAATTTCAGGAATTGCTTTCTCAGTGCATCCTGTAACTCAAGATTATAATCAGATGATAATTGAAGCAGGTCTTGGATTAGGAGAATCTATTGTATCTGGACAGATAACTCCTGATAGCTATATAGCTGAAAAAGAACCAAGAAGAATATTAGAAGTTAATGTTTCTGAACAGGAAAAAGGATTATTTAGAAAAAAAGGTGGAGGAAATGAGTGGAAAGAACTTGGAGAAAAAGGTAAAAAACAAAAACTTTTAGGAAAACAAATTGATGAATTATCTAATTTAATTGTAAAGATTGAAAAACATTATGGATTTCCATGCGATATAGAATGGGCTTTTGAAAAAAATAAATTTTATATTGTGCAAAGCAGGCCAATTACTACGCTAGGGAAATGAGTAAGAAGATTCTAAACAGCAAAGATTATCAAGAGTGCTTTAAATTTGATGGTTATACTCCTTTCATCATCTCTTATGACTTTATAAAAAGCTATAAAGATTTAGAAGCAGTTGCTTATGTTCATAATAATAGATGGTATTCATATATTTCATTAAGAGGTTTGAATAAAGCATTAAAAGATGGATTGAAAATATATTCTAATACTAAAGAATATAAAAAGTTAGTAAAAGACACTTATAAAACTAAAGAAATTATAGTTGATACATATGAATCTATTGTTAAGGATAAGGTTGATGTAAAAACTTTTGAAAGATTCTTTAAATTTTTTATTAAGTTCAGAATTCTTTACAGAAAAACTGAATTTTTCTATACTGACTTAGCTTTTGAGAAAATAAAAGAAGTATCTACTATTGAAGAGAATTTTTCTAAATTTGGAGATTTCAAGATTCAAGGCAGAACTTTTCTTAATAATATATTTTTTACTCCTAATTCATATTTTGTTAAAACATTAAAAGTAATATCGAATTTAACTGGTTTTTCTATGAATAAAATATATCTTTGCTCTAGTGAAGAAATTCTTAATTTGCTTAAAGGTAAAAAAATAGATGAGAATGAAATTGAAGAGCGTAGGAAAAGTTATTTTATATACGCTCAAAAAGGAATTGTAAAAGTATGTAGTGGGATTGATGCGGAAAATGCAATAGATAAATTTATTGATAAGGAGGATAGCAAAAATATAATTGGTAGAGTTGCTTATAAAGGAATTGTTAAGGGCATAGCTAAAGTCATAAAAGTAAATATAAAGAATTATGATAAAATGAATAAAGTTGTTGAGGGAATGAAACAGGGTGAAATTCTTGTTGCTGAGACAACTGAACCATCTATAATCTTAGCTTGTAAAAAAGCAAGTGCTATTGTAACAAATCAGGGTGGAATGATGTCTCACGCAGCCATTGTTGCTAGAGAATTAAAAATACCTTGCATTGTTGGCACTAACAATGCAACTGAGATGATTAATGATGGAGATGAGATAGAGGTTAATGCTGATTTAGGAATTGTTAAGATACTGAAAAGAATTTAATAAGAATTAAATTCCTGCTTCTTGTTTTAGAATATGTGCTTTGTCTGTCTTTTCCCAGGTGAAGTCTGAGTCACTTCTTCCGAAGTGTCCATATGCTGCTGTCTTTTTGTAAATTGGGCGTCTAAGATTAAGGTCTTTTATTATTGCTGCTGGTTTAAGTGGGAAATTCTTTCTTACTAATTCTAAGATTTTATTTTCTGGTACTTTATTTGTTCCAAAGCAATTTACATGAAGTGAAACTGGTTCTGCAACTCCAATTGCGTAAGCAATTTGAACTTCGCATCTTTCTGCTAAACCTGCAGAAACAACGTTCTTTGCAACATATCTTGCAGCGTAAGCAGCTGAACGGTCAACTTTACTAGGGTCCTTTCCTGAGAAACAACCTCCGCCGTGTCTTCCAAATCCCCCATAAGTATCAACTATGATTTTTCTTCCTGTTAAACCTGTGTCTGCTACTGGTCCGCCTATAGTGAATGAACCTGTTGGATTTACATATATTTTAACATCATCTGCAAGCCAAGAACCACAAATAGGTTTTATTATATGTTCAATTACATCTTTTCTTATCTGTTCTTGAGAGACTTTTTCGTCATGATGTAAAGAAACTACTACTGCAGTTACTTTCACAGGTTTATTATTTCTATATAAAACTGTAACTTGAGATTTTCCATCAGGTCTTAGATAAGCTAGTTTTCCTGATTTTCTTAACCTTGAGGATTCTTGAACTATTTTATGAGAAAGCATTATTGGGAGAGGCATTAATTCAGGAGTTTCATTAGTTGCATATCCAAACATCATTCCTTGGTCGCCTGCTCCTTGTTCGTGCTTATCGTCATTTACTCCTTGAGCGATATCTGGAGATTGACCTGAAATAGAGATTAATACTGCGCAAGTATTTGCATCAAAACCACAAGCAGGATTATCATATCCTATTTCTCTTAAAGTCTTTCTAACTACATCTTGTATCTCTACATAAGTATTTGTAGTAACTTCTCCAGCCACAGTTATGAATCCTGTTTTTGTAAGACATTCAACTGCTACTCTACTATTCGGGTCTTTTGTTAAAAATGCATCTAAAAGTGCATCTGAGACTTGGTCACATATTTTATCAGGATGACCTTCTGATACAGATTCTGATGTAAAAAGGAATTCTGAATTATCCATATTTTCTTTTAAGAAAAGGGTTTTATAAGGTTTTGTATGATAAAATTATAAACGAATTTTAGAACTAATTAATTCGCTTTTATCTTTATAAAACTTAATTATATGCTCTTTTTTTAATAAAGAATTAAATTTATCTCTTAAATTTTGAAAGATAAATACATAGCCTATTAACTTTAACTTTTTTTCTTTTTCACTAAGCTCTTCTTTTCTATAATTGGGAAATAGAATATTATATTTTTTATTTTTATTTAAATTCGGTATAACTCTATCTAAAGAACACTCTTTTCCATAATATTTATCGAAAGCGAAATCATTTTTTTCTGGAACTTTGAAATCATCTATAAGAATTATGGCTGATTTTAACTTATTAAAAATAATTCTTAACTCCTCTTCTAATGGCCAATTATTTAACCAATGTGCATCAAGATAGAAAAAAGGTCTTTTGCCAATTAGTTTTTTTTCTATAAGCATATCTATAAATTCTGGAGAAGATTTATTGAATACAGTTACATTTTTGTAACATTTAAGATTTTCTTTAGCTTTTTTGTAATTGAATTCATTAATTTCGCAAGTATAAATAGGTAAATTTGGAAAGCTTTTTGCGAAGAAGTTAGTTGTAAAACCCTTATAAGTGCCTGTTTCAATTATACAATCTACATTGAGATTATCTACTAGTAATTTAAAAGATTTTATGGAAATTATATTTCCGTGTAATGGGAGATTAAGAGATAAATTAGAGTTTGTTAAATAATGTTTAATTTTTCTCAAGAATTCTATTTTATAAAATAAATTATGAAAATAATTTTCTGAAAATAATTTATGGAACATATTAAATTATAAAATAACTAAAAGCCTAGCCATTTTTTCCAAAATGGTTTTTCTTCCTTCTCTTCAGGAGCAATTACTTCATAAGTAATATCTGGTTTTGTTCTTAAAATAGGAGCTTCTCTTACTAATTCTTCTTCAACTTTTTTCATAGCTTTAGCAACTTCCATTTTTGAATGACCTTGATCTATCAAAGCCCAGCGTAAAGAATCCATAGTATATCCTTTCTTTAAATTTTTCTTTATGTATTCTGACAATTCGCCTATATAATTTTTACTCATTTTTATTTCAAGAATAGTTAATATTTAAATTTATAGGAATTAAAAATTTAATGATGCTCTTCTGATGAAAATAAATGAGAAATTGTTCTATCTCTGTATGCTTGAAGGAAAAGAACGAAATATGCAGCAATTAAAGGACCTAATATTAAACCTAATATTCCAAATATAGAAAAGCCTCCAATCATTGAAACAAAAACTATTGCAGGAGATATATCTGTTCTTCTTGAAACAAAATAAGTTCTTAGAAAATTATCAAATGTTGAAACTATTAATAAATTGTATATTAAATAAGCTATTCCTGTGCCTACTTGTCCTGAAGAAATCAAAAATATAGATACAGGTATCCAAATTATGAATGGACCTACGATGGGAAGTATAGAGAAAAATATGGCTAAAGTAGTTAATACTAAAGCATTATCTATGCCGAAGATTAAGAAACCTAATCCTGCCAGACCTCCTTGCACTAAACCTACAATTATCTGACCATAAACTACTGAATCTGTAATATTTTTGAATTGGCTAACTAAAATCTTTTCTTTTACTTTATTAAATGGAGATATATTTGAAACAAATTCTTTTAATAAATCTCCATCTCTTAAAGCATAAAAAAATACAAAAAATACTATGAAAAGTTGAATAGTTATTTGAGGCAAATCTAAAAAGAATGATGTTAAAGATTTTAATATTCCTGAACTTATTTGATTTATGAAGTTTGTTAAAGTAATACTAAACTGAGCTGCGAACTGAGAATTTGCAGTAGGGAAAAGAGCTGTTGCAACTTTCTGAAAACTTAATGTTTGAGAAAAAGCAAAGAGATCAAAAACTTGCTGAAGCATTATAGGTATCACAAACCATAAAGGAATTACTATCAAAATTATTATTAATATAGATACTAAGAATGCTGTAAGAGTTCTATTTTTTAATGGAACTAATAACTTTTTATATAATGGTGAAAAAATATAGGCTAAAAGTAAACCTCCTATTATTGATAATAATACTGATTTAATAAGAAAGAATGTTAAGACTCCTAAAACTGCAATTAAAAAAATTACTCCTGCCTTTTTAAAATCTTTATCATCAAAATTCATATTTTTAAAAGCAGAAGATAATATATAAACTTTAGCTGAGAAAGTTTATAAATCAATTTTTCATGTAATAATTATGGATGCTTTTTTGAAGAAGATAATTGATGGGAAGAATGATGTTGATTCTCATAGATATTTTTTGAGATTTGGGAAAGGTATTTACAATAGAAGATTCTTGATATCTTATAATAAAAGTAAAAGCATTAAAATAAAGGGTAGTTTTGAATGGGCTAATGATTTTGTCAAATTTGTAAGTGAGATTGAAAATTTATCTTATTCTGGAAGTATTATGAGTAAAGAACAGATACCTGGACAAAAAGGAAGAAAGAAAGGTGGAAGCTTTTTGTATGAAGTTGAGAGTATAAGATTGGAACACTATCCTGGAGCTTATTCTTATTTACTTGATGCTGAAAGTACTGGAATAAAATTAAAAATAAAGAAATCTCTTCCAAAACCTGGAAAAGATGCTGAAAAAGTTGATGATGGATTCTGTGTTATGGAACTTGATTTTAAATATTGGGATGTTGTTAAAAAAACTTTTTTCTGGGATGCTCCTGATACTAAAAAATGTGTTATTGAACATTCATTAATTATAGAAAGCATTGAAATTCCAAAAAATGAAAAGGACCCTGTTAAGATGCGAGAAAATGCAATTAGAATAGGTAAAATAGTCAGAAATATCTCATTTGATGATAAGAAAGATGTTAAGGATTATAGTATAAGGGCTTAGAATTCAAGCCCTTTTCTAGCCAAAATTCCTTTGTCATAAGGGTGTTTGATTTTCTTTATCTCTGTAACTAGATCTGCTTTGTCAAATATATTCGGATAAGCAATGTGGGAACCTGTTAGAATTAAATCTTTATTTTTTGGACGGTTTTCTATTAAATCTGTGACTTCTTGTTCTTGTAAAAGACCGAGCTGAATTGCATATAAAATTTCATCAGCAATTATTATATCATAATTTTCATTTAATGATAATTTTAGATAATTTAGAGTTTCTTTAACAGAATCTATATGTTCTTGCTTATTTTTGTTAGTTACCCAAGAACCTATTCCAAATCTTCTATATGAAAAATTAGGAAATTTTTCTAAAGAATGAATCTCTCCAGGTATTTGTTGTTCAAGTGAAGAAGCTCCGTTCTTCATAAATTGGACTAAATGTACTTTATAGCCATTCCCCAAGGCTCTAACTGCAGTTCCAAATGCGCTTGTGCTTTTTCCTTTTCCATTTCCCCAGAAAATGGATAAGTGGCCTAATTGTGATTTGTCTGGCTCTAACATTATATTCTAATAAAGAACTATTATAATAAGTTTTATATAATGTAGATTAGTAGGTAGATTAGTATGAATATTCATAATAGTATATTTACTTATGTTAAAAAATCTCGAGTAGTTACAAGTTCTGAAATAGCTAAAGAATTCAAGATAAACTGGAATACGGCTGAAAGATACCTTCTTGAAATGATGGCTGAACAAAGATTAATAAGAATAAAAAAATCGGGAGTGAATTTATGGCTCGTGAAATAATTAATAAAAAAGGGCAAGTGGCTATTTGGATAATTGTGGCTATAGCGATAGTTATCATTCTGTCTTTATTGTTCTTTTTAAGAGGAAAACCAAAAATAAGCGAAAGTTATGATCATGGAAATCCTCCTGCATTTATTGAATCTTGTGTAAGAAATGCTATACTTGATGCTGAAAATATAATTATCTCTCAAGGAGGATTTTTAGAACCTAAAAATTTCTTTAATTGGAATAATGTTTCTATAGAATATGTCTGTAAAAATAGCGGATATTTTGAATCGTGTATCCAACAGCATCCTTTTCTATTAAATGAAATGGAAAAAGAAATTACAGAATATGTTAAACCTAAAATTGAACTATGTTTTCAACAATTAAAAACTGAAACTGAGAGAAGAAATAATGAATTTGACTTTAATGGTTTTGAATTTAAGGTTAATTTTATTCCTGATAGAATAAGAGCAGAGGTTAATGCAGATATTAAAATAAGAAATAAAGAAGGCGCTAAAGAATATAATAATTTTGATGTAGAAATATTAAGCCCTATATATCAATTTGGAAGAACTGCATTGAATATAGCTAATGATGAAGCCAGATATTGTTATTTTGAATATGTTGGTTATATGGTTGTAAATCCTGAAATAAAAATAGAGAAAAACACTCTTGGAGATTCAACTAAAATTTATTCTATAACTGACATAAAATCTGGAGAAACTTTTAGAACTGGTATAAGGGGGTGCGCTATACCTGCAGGATATTAATATGAATAAATTTTTAATAAAAACAATTTCTATATTTGAGATAATGTTACTTGTTAGTTTGAGTTTATCTTTTTCTTATATGTTTAATTTAAGTGAAGATAATAATTATGATGTGAAAGATTTTCTTGCTGAAACACTCGTGTTAATTGGTAAAATTATATTTTCAGATAATTTTGTTTCTGCACAAAATACAAATATACAAGCTAATGATGTCATTCAAGGAAGTTATACCTGTCTTGAAACTAAATCTGGAGAATATTGTAAACAATTACCTAGTAGTATTTGTGATTCTGAATGTAAAAGTGCCTGTGTTAGAAATCAATTATCTCAAGTTGCTGAGTGTCATGGAACTTGCTATAATCCTATTAATGGTATCTGTTCTTTAAATGCACCAAAAACTTTATGTCCTAACAACTGGTTTAATGATAAAAATGGAAATGTAAATGAGTGTAGGGTTGGATGCTGTGTGCTTGGACAACAAACTTCATTAATTACAGATCAAGAATGTAATTATCTTTCTGCTGGACTGGGAGTTCAAAAAGATTTTAGAGCAAGTGTTACAAATGCTCTCTCTTGTTTTGCACTACAAAACAATAAAATATCTGGTGCGTGTTTGTATGGAGAAAAACAATGTAGATTCGTTACAAAGGAAGAATGCCAGAATTCAATAAGAGGGCAATTTTTTGAAAATACATTATGTAGTAATCCTCAGTTGAATACAAGTTGTGAAAAACAAGCATCAACTGGATGCTTTGAAGGTAAAGATGAAGTTTATTGGTTTGATTCTTGTGGAAATAGAGAAAATATATTCAGCATTCCCAGAACTGGAAGTTGGAATAATGGATTTGTACTTGATAAATCTCAAAGCTGTAAAATATCTACAAATGGAAAAATAAATTGTGGTAATTGTAATTATCTTCAAGGAAGTATATGTGGAAGAGCAAGTAGTAAAAGTGAAGTTTCTGTTGGAGATTTTGTGTGTAAGGATTTATCTTGCACTGATGAAAATGGAAATAAAAGACAAAATTTAGAATCTTGGTGTAGTTATCAAGGTTCTGTTGGTTTAGAGGCTAATAGAGCTACTGATCCTGTTGGAAGTAGACATTTTAGAAATACTTGCGTTAGAGGGGAAATAGTGCGAGATGCGTGTGCAGATTTTAGAAATGAAATTTGTGTTGAAAGCAAGACAGATATAGGTGGTGGAAAGAAATTTTCAACCTCTGCATGTAGAATAAATAGATGGCAAGAATGTGTTTATTACAATACTTTTACTGATAAAACAAAATCTATAGATTCTTGCAATAAAAATCCTGATTGTTTTGTCAAAAAAGTTGAGATAGGTAAGGATTTGAAATTTAATTTATGCACTCCTAAATATTCTCCAGGTTTTAGTGTTGAAGAAAATGGACGTGGAGAAGGTGCTGAATCTATATGTAGTTTAGCAAATCAAAAATGCACTTATATTAAAGTCAAAAAATTATTTGGAAATCAAGAAATAAATAAAGAATGTATAACAAATAAATTCACAGAGCAAATGAATGATTTCTGTACTAGCTTAGGAGATTGCGGTGCGAAGGCAAATTATCTTGGAAAAATAAGTGAAAGTTATAGCGTTTCAAGTGCTCCTAAATTGAGTGCGAGTTATCTAGCTTCAATTACTAAATATGCTAATGAAAAATTGTTTAAAGGGAAAGTTGCTGAACCAGGAGATATAGAAAAATTCTATGGAAGTTTTGGGATAGTTGGTGGAAGTGGTTTCAATGAAAAAAGTCTTGGTTCTGATGTTCAGCAGACAAATGCTATGATACAAACATATGCTGGAATGGCTTCATTATTTCTTATGGTTGCAACTCAAACTCAAGCTGGATTAAGTGTTGCAAGTGCAATTAGTTCGAGTCTTATTATAGGTAAAGCAGGTGTTGCTCCTGGAGCATTAGCAGCATCTCCGGCACTTACTGGTTTTGGAGGCGCTCTTGCAGGAGCAGGTGCTGGATTAGCATTAACAGGATATCTCTTAAGTGCAACTGGAGTTGGAAGAGGATTGCCTGATGGTGTTGCTTACAGTTTATTAGCTGCTGGTGCTGTTGGAGGAGCAATGGCTGGATATTCATTTGCAACTGCGGCTTCTGCAGCCTCGGGGGGACTTGGCGCTTCTTTAAGTGCAGGATTTGGTGCTATGGTAACGAATCCTGCAGGATTGATTATACTTGTAGTGGTATTGGTAATTATTGGAATATTAAAAGCAATAGGTATTGGAAAAGTAACTAAAATAGATGTAGCATTTACATGTAAACCTTGGCAACCTATCTCTGGAGGAAGCGAATGTAATAAATGTGGAAGTGATGGATTTCCTTGCAGTAGATATGCCTGTCAAAGTCTTGGACAGACTTGTCAAATAATAAATGAAAATACTGATGAACCAGAATGTGTAGATATAAATCCTAATGATTCTAATCCTCCTATAATAAAACCTTTGAATGGGATAATTAGTAATTTGCATAGATATGATGAAATTAATGATGATGGATTTAAAATAAAAGGACAGAATGGGTGTCTTGAATCATATTCTAATTTATTCTTTGGAATTAATTTGAATGAAGCTGGTGAGTGTAAATTTGATACTAAACATACAAATTCATTTGAAGATATGGAAGATAATTTTGTACATAGTAGCTTGTATAAACAAAATCATACAATACAATTTATAGTTCCAAGTCTTGAGGAACTTGGAATTAGTAGCTTACAAGCTAATGCAAGTGCGGAATATAATATTTATGCAAGATGTAAAGATAAAAGTGGAAATATTAATGTAAAAGAATATGTTATAAATTCTTGTGTAAATAAAGGAGTTGATATAACTCCTGCAGTTATAGTTTGGAAAAACCCAAATCAAGAAATATTTGCCTGGAATTCTACATCTGAAAAAATAGATTTATTCAGCAATGAACCTGCAGAATGTAAATGGGATAAGTCTGATAAGATTTATAATGAAATGCAGAATGAAATGCTATGCCTTAATGACTTTTCAAATAGGGAAATATATGGATGGAAATGCTTTGCTGATTTTCCAGTTGAAAATAAGAAAAATAATTATTATGTTAGATGTAAAGACCAACCTTATTTAATTAATGATAGTGTTGTAAGTGATATTCCTATAAATTCAACTGCAAATAAAACTTTAACTAGAAATGTTAATGTGCAAAGCTTTAACTTTTCAATTATGCGAAGTGAAAATGCTTTGAAAATAGATAAACTTGAACCTAATGGAACTATAAATTTTGGAAATGCTCCTGCTTCAGTTTTATTAGATGTTAGGACGGTTGGAGGGGTGAATGGAAAAGCTAATTGTAAATATTCTATAAGCTCGCCTTACTTGCTCTTTGCTGGAGATTCTTTTATACCTCCTGGGCAAAGCACACATAAAGCTAATTTACAATTATTTGAAGGATTGCATGATGTAAAAATTGAGTGTGAAGACATTGCTGGAAATACTGCTGAAAAAATATCTCATTTCAATGTTAAAATAGACAGCTCTGCTCCTAAAATTACTAGAACTTATGTAAAAAATGGTGTTTTGAATGTATTAACTGATGAAGATGCAAAATGTTCTTATTTATTAGAAGAAAACTGTGGAAATGCTTTTACAAATGGAACTAGTATGAATGGAGAAAATGGAAAAGTGCATAGCATAACTTATAGTGCTGGAAAAACATATTATATCTCTTGTAAGGATAAATTTGAAAGGAGTTTAGGAAGTCAATGTAGTGTAATCATAACTCCTGGCAAGAGTGCTTGATGTTTATCATCACAACAATTATAAACAAAAATAAACATGAATATAAGTATGAATAATAAAAGGGGACAGATAGGAATTTTTATAATAATTGCATTAGTTGTTGTTGTAGGAATTGTTCTTTTGGTTGTGTTAATGCCTAAATTCAAACCAAGTACTAGTGGTGTTAATGGAGATAATCCTAAAGAATTTATTGAATCTTGTTTAAAAGATGAAATAAAAAATAATTTAGATTTAGTTGGATTAGGTGGAGGTTTTGTTAATCCTAAAGGTAATGTTATGTATAAAGGGCTTGATTATAAGTATCTTTGTTATACTAATGAAAATTATAAACCGTGTATAGTTCAAGAAGCGCTTATAAAAGATAGAATTGAAAGTGAAATGACTTCTGCTTTGAATGGAAAAGTGAAAGAGTGTGTAAAACAATTTTCAGATGAAAGCGAGAGAAGAGGAAATAAAATTTCTGTTGGAAGTGTTAGCGAAAATGTTGAATTGAACACTGGTAAATTAATTGTTAATGTTATTGCACCTATGACTATAACTGGAGAAAATACAAGGAATTTCAATAATTTTAAAATAGAATATCCTAGCAATATGTATGATTTGTCTTTTGTTGCTACAAGCATAGTTTCATTTGAAGCGACTTATGGAAATTCTGAAATTACAACTTATCTTCAATATTATCCTAACTTAATTATAGAAAAAACTAAAATAGATGATGGAAGCACAATTTATATAGTTTCAGATGTAATCAGCAATGAGAAATTTGCATTCGCCTCTAGAAGCCTTGTATGGCCTCCAGGATCATAAAAATGGAAAATAAATTAAAATACTTTTTGATTTTTGCTTTTGTTTTATTTTCAATATCTTTTGTATCTGCTCAAGATGCAACCGTATGCTGTGAAAAAACTGTAAATAATTTATATTGTCAGAGTGTTCCTTCAAGTCAGTGTGCTGTTGGAAGCCAAAAAGCTCCTACTTCTTGTGAAAGTACTAGTTTTTGTAAACCAGGTGTATGCTATGAAACTAAAGAGGGAATTTGTTTAGATAATACTCCTCAAGTAGTTTGTAATTTGAATAATAGCAAATGGTCTGCTGAATCTCCTCCACAGTGTGATTTAGGTTGTTGTGTATTAGGAGATCAGGCTGCTTTTGTTTCTTTAGTTAGATGTAAGAGATTAGCAGGAGATTTAGGATTGCCTGTAAATTACAATAAGAATTTACAGAATGAAGCTCAGTGTATATTATCTGTAAAGAATCAAGATAAGGGTGCGTGTGTTTATGAATCTGAATTTGAGAAAACTTGTAAATTTGTAACAAGAGCTGAGTGTAGCGTTGGAGTTGAAGGTGCTGGTAAAGGTGATTTCTTCAAAGATAGATTATGCACAGACCCTGAACTTGGAACAAATTGTGCTATAACTAGTAAAACAACTTGTGTTACTGGAAAAGAAGAAGTTTATTTTGTTGATAGTTGTGGAAACTCTGCTAATGTTTATGATGCTAGTAAAATTAAGGGCGCTGGACAATTTGAATTAGAGTATTGGAAGAATGTTAAAAAACCTGAAGAATCTTGTAATCCTAGTTCTGCTAATATAAATTCTAAGACTTGTGGAAATTGTAATTATCTTCTTGGAAGCATTTGCAGAAAATCTGAAAAAGGAAATAGTGCTAATTATGGAGATAATATATGTGCTAATTTAAATTGTGTTGATGCAAAAGGTAATGCGAAAAAACATGGAGAATCTTGGTGTGTTTATGATGATGCAGGAGAAAATGGAAAGAATAAGAATTCTGTTGGAAGCAGATTCTATAAACATATTTGTCAAAATGGTCAGGAAGTTTTAGAACAATGTGCAGATTTTAGACAGGAAGAGTGTATTCAAGATAGTATTGTTACAGATACTGGAATTAAGTTCTCTCAGGCAGCTTGTAGAGTAAATAGATGGCAAGATTGTTTAGAACAAAAAGATAAAACTGATTGTGAAAATAGAGATAGAAGAGATTGCAGTTGGATGGCTGGGAAAGAAGCATGTGTTCCATTAAATGTTCCAGGATTAAAATTCTGGGAAGGTGAAGAAGCTAAGAATGTTTGTAGCAAGGCAAATGTAGAATGTAAAGTTGTATTTGAAAAAGGGTTGATTAGTGGTGAAAAATGCGTTGAAAATTGTCAATGCTTAGGCGCTGATTGGATAAAACAACAAACTAATTTCTGTAGTGCTTTGGGAGATTGTGGTCCTAATGTTAATTGGATTGGACAAGCTGGTTATAAAGACGGATATAGTTTGATTAAGAGTTAGTATTATTTCTTTGTATTAACTCCATGTTGATAGTTAAAATTTAATAGAAAAGTATAAATAAATAGGAAATGTGTTGTTTTAATGAAAACTTTGAAAAGTCTTGGTCTTGCTGGAATGGTTGCTGGTTCTATGTTATTTACTGGATGTCAAGCAGTAGAAGATAGAGTAGGAGATGTTTTGCATGGAAGGGCATTCCCATTTAATCAACCAGCCCAACAAAATAACTCAAGTAATAATGGTCAACAAAATAATGTAAATTATGGTGGTAGAACTGGAAATTCTTTTAATTCTGGTGAAGTTAAAGAAATAGGAGCTTTTGGAGAAACTTATGCAGTTACTGCTGTTAATTATTTAGGTAAACCTGGAACTGCACATATAATACCAAATAATTTTATCAATATTAGAAATGAATTTGGTCCTGGGCAGAAGATTTTTATAGGTTTTAGGATACCTAACAGTAGTATTAAAGATGTTGTTTTCCGCCTTTATAATGATAGAGGTAATATTGAGATTGAATCTGCTCCTGCTATGGGAATCGCGGATGCTAGTTTGATAAATATAAATACTCCTAGTACTCCTGGAAATTATACTTATTTATTTACTGGTAAATCCTATAAAGAGGGTTTATTTGGGAAATCAATTGGTGAAGAAACTCCCATTGTCCGTGGTCAAATCACAATCAGATAA